>OBUW01000013.1_pt1 | contig 216488 bp, 172 predicted proteins | sample 1475761 | NCBI WGS metagenome assembly OBUW01 (sample SAMEA2579908, study PRJEB22360) | human gut metagenome | biome: human gut; feature: human-associated habitat; material: faeces | place: Denmark | collected 2008/2010
ATCACCGCCACAGGGACGGGCGAAGACCAAAGTGCGCAAGAGTTCGGGCACTACCGATAGATACAGTTCTCTTATTAGAAAAGATTTTCATGATTTATTTCCCGATACAATGATCATCGGCACCGACATCCCCTCGGTACTGATGGTTGCTTCACCACAGAACCATTTCCATGGTGCTCTCAACTTAACATGAGTCTCTACGAAGAACACAGGCGCGGCTATATGGCTTGCCTATGGCACGTTATGTCATACGCTGACATGATGCACCTTGTATCGTTCACTTAAGTTTTCGTCTGCCGAATCTGTTTCTTAGCACATCCACAGACCCCATGAACGTGCAAGGGCCCGGCACCTTACGATACCAGACCCTGCTTCAAAAGTGAGGCCAAAGGTAAACCTCAGCAGTCAGATCCAACGAGGTGAAAGTCAGTGGCGCCGTCTAGAAAATCACTCCGAAGCTAGCATAATCTTTCTGCTAAAACACAGCATACCGTCCCTCATCGGCCCCAATCTTCCACCAGACTGCCCAAACCAGGCTGGCCCAGCCGAGGGTCCTCTCTCTCCAATCACTCCATCACCCAGCTGATGTGGTAATGCCAGTCTGAAGGAACATCACCGATCACGTCCATCATCTGCTCGAAGTGCCCTCTGAGACCAAGAGACAACGCCGTCTGGTGGAAATGAATTACGGCAATGCCCAAATCGAGTTCCTTGATCGCTTCCTCTCCTGCCGCCAGGCCCTCTTTATGCTGCTCAGAGAAGTGGAACATGTTGTCATGGTTCTCTTTTCATATCTGGCGATAACGCATATCAAATCAGCAATCAGCGCAAAGACGCTCGGTCACTCCATCCGGATAACAACTTTGCCCTCCGGATGACCGGCCGCCACCAGCTCAAGCGCATCACGCACATCATCCAATGCAAAGCACCGGGAGTCAATCACAGGGCGCAGTTTCCGCCGCTCAACGATCTTGCTCACGCGGCGCAACTGGCTACCATCGGCACGCACGAACATGAAGCGATATTCCTTACCCTGTTTACGTGCCATACGGTCAAGCTTGGCCCCGGCGAGCGCGAACAGCGCGCGTTTGAACAGCGGCATGGAATAATCCTGGATAAGCTTGACAGCCTCGCTCAGATTGAGGAGATCAAGTGGGTTTACCGCAGCCGCCTGAATACGTACGAGCACTTGGCCTGGTGCCGGTGTAGGTTTCGGTACTTCGTGCACCTGTACATTCGAGATATCCCCGTAACTATAAATCTGGGCTGCCTTCATAGTGAATCCTCTCGCCCGAATTATGTCTGCACACATCGGGATCCTGTTGTAATTTCAAAGATTACAGCAAATATAGCGATGTTATGCTGTAATGTCAATAGTTACATTGACTGCCGATGGGAGGACGCATGCAGATCAGCACCAGATGCTCAGTCGCCATCCACTGCCTCATCTTTATCTGCGAGGCCAATCGCGTGGGATCGGCCGAGAGCGGCGTGCGCGTCACCAGCGCGCTGCTCTCCGAAAGCACCGGGACGAACGCCGTCAGCATTCGTAACGCCTTGGGAGCGCTCAAACGCGCGGGGCTCATCACAGTGGCACGCGGAACCGGCGGTGCCGAACTTGCCCACACCCCCAAGGAAATCACTCTGCTCGATATCTATCAGGCAGTGGAATCCACAAACCTCGATGATGTGATCGGCATCCACGAGAGCGGGAATCACACATGCCCCGTGGCTCGGAATATCCACGACGTTCTCAAAGATACGTATGCTCCAGTGGCCAAAGCCATGTCGGATTCCATGAGGGAAGTTACGCTTGCCAATATGCTTGCCGACCACCGAAATCGCATTGGGGTCAAAGCCCAGCAATTGGAACAGTAGTGGGCACCGAAGCGTAAGCCCCCTACTCTCTGATCCACATAAACAGATAAGGCGTGCGCCATCAAGACCGATCGATGACGCACGCCTTATGCAGCTCAGACCACGGATTCCTAGTCCGTCAGTCCCCCCAGCTCCTGCAGCTTGTTCTTGATATCCACTGCAGAGGGTTCCACTTGGAACGAGCCGTCATCGTACCGCACCACCGGAATGTGCATCTGGCCGCTGATCTCCACGGCACGGTCGGCGGCACCTTCCTCTTCCTCGATGTTGTGCCAAGTGTATGCCGCGCCCAGTTTGTCGAGCGTGTTCTTTGCCTGGCGGCAGTCGCCGCACCATGTGGCACCGTAGACGTCGATGGCCATATCGGGTCCTTTCTTTGTTCCGCCGCGCTTGACTTTTACGCGGTGCACTATCAAACCGTATTCATCGTAACGGGGATGCTGTGATATCGCGGTTGGCATAATGCGGGCGGTCCGCTTAACCACCCCCCAGTCGGCTACGCCGACAGCCCTCTGCCAGCGGGGCGGAACCAGAGCATAAAAAAAGCGGCGTCGGTGTGGCACAACCGACACCGCTCCCCAGGAATAGAAAAAATAGGCAGAAAAGTATTAGATCAGGCAAACACCCCCGAAGTCAGCTGTTGAAACACGTCGAAGTCGGCATGCCGATCGATGTAACGGGCGTAAGCGATATCGAACGCCTGGCCGAGATCTTCGATCAGATCGTTGGCGTCCTCGATGCCAACGGCGAGACGCACCAATTCATCGGTGATGCCGATCTTCAGACGCTCCTCGCGAGGCAGTTCGAAATGCGTCATACGACACGGCAGCTCGGCAAGAGACTCCACCGCACCCAACGACACAGCAAGACGGAACAGGTGCAGGTTGTTGAGCACGTCAGCCGGATCAACGCCAGGCACGACCTCGAAGCTCAACACGCCACCGGCCCCCTTGAGACCTTTGGCAGCCAGATGCTGGTCGCCTGCGCCGGGCAGACCCGGGTAATGCACCGCCTTAACCAGCGGATGCACCAGCAGGTAGCGGGCGATGGCATTGGCATTCTCCTGCTGACGATTCATGCGAAGGGCCAGCGTCTGAATGCCGCGGCGCACCGCGTCGCACTCAGCAGGAGCCAACACACCACCCAAACGGTTCTGCGCGAAGTACACGCGGTTCGCCAGATCCTCACCGGAAACGACCACCAGACCGGCGTTCACATCAGAATGACCGGCCAGATACTTGGTGGCGGAGTGAATCACCACATCGGCACCCAAAGCAAGCGGCTTCTGCAGATACGGGGTCACGAACGTGTTATCCACAATCGAAAGCGCCCCGAAACGGTGGGCCACCGTGGAGATGGCGCGCACGTCGTTCACCTTGAGTAGAGGATTGGTCAGGGTTTCAAAGTAGACGGCTTGGGCAGGCGCGATGCCGTTCGCGCGGTCGCCCTTGACGGCGGCCTCCAATGCTGCGATGTCCTGAGTGTCGACGGCCTCGACGATGATTCCCCAGCGAGTGAAGAACTCATTGAGCTGGGAATACGATCCGCCATAAATATTGTCACCGACCACGATGCGGTCGCCGGGCTTGAAAATGCTCAGTACCGCGTGAATCGCCGCGAGACCGGAGGCGAACGCAAAACCACGCGTTCCCTGCTCGAGCTGGGCGATCTGCTGTTCCAGGAAGTCACGTGTGGGATTGCCGCTGCGCGCATAGTCGTAACGGGGCATCGCGTCGACCCTCTCGAAAGCATATGTCGTTGAGTTGTAGATCGGCGGGTTCACAGCTCCGGTGTTATTATCGTCAACCGGCAGTCCGTGGACGAGCTGAGTATTGAATCCGGTCATTGCGCACCCCCTTAAAGTGTTGCGTCATCTGCGCGAAGCCGTTCCCCGCGCGGCACGATTACGACCTTAACGCAAAACGCCGGCCCGAAGGCCGGCGTTGCTATATGTGTTGGTTATGGACGGGTATAATCAGACCTCTCCGCCTTCTACCACGATGTCATCGGGGTTGACTTCGTTGCCGTAGGCCGGCTCCAGAGTCTCCTGGTAATCCTTGTGGAAGAAGTTGTCTTTGCCGAGCTTGACGATCTCGTCGTTCACGAAGTTCAGCAGTTCGGTGTTGCCCTTCTGCACGGCGGGCGCGATGGTGTCGTCGTCACCAAGGTGGGTGATGCCGACCTTGAAGCCCTTGTTGGACTTGGCCCAGGCGAGCACCTCGGTGTTGTCGGTGGAGAAGGCGTCGCCACGGCCGTCCAGCAGCGCGTTGTAGGCATCGGCGTACTGGTCGTACTTCTGCAGCTTGACGTTCGGCGCGTTCTTCTCGAACCAGGTTTCGGCGGTGGTGCCCTTGGCGATGATCAGGGTCTTGCCGTCGAGCTGGCTGACATCGGTGATCGGGGCGCTCTCCGGGGAGACCACACCAAGCGCCACCTTCATGTACGGCTTGGCGAAGTCGACCTTCTCCTTGCGCTCATCGGTGACGGTGAAGTTGGCGAGCACCAGATCGACCTTGTTGGAGGTGAGCACGTCCACACGGGCGGCCGGGTCGACCGACGTGTATTCCGACTCCACACCCAGATCCTTGGCCAGCTGTTCGGCGAAGTAGACGTCATAGCCCTGGTACTTGCCGTCCTTGTCCACGTAGCCGAATGGCGCCTTGTCGGAGAAGACGGCAATCTTGATCTTGCCGCTCTTCTTGATCTCGTCGAGGCTGCGGGCCTTGGCGCTGGAGCTGGTGCCCGTGTCGGAGGACTTCGCTTCGCTCGGGGTGCCTGCCGACGGACCGCATGCGGCCATGGACGCCGCCATTACCAATGCCGCGCCTGCGGCAATCAGTGCTTTGAATGATTTCCCAACCTTGATACTCATTGGGTTCTCCTTCTCTTGTTGTTATTGATATTTCTTCTCAAATACGTCGATATGGCACAATCGAATCACTCGAATTCGAAGGTGTGCAGGAACTGCTGCGCACGTTCGGTTTGCGGGTGTTCGAAGAACGCCTGCGCATCATACGATTCCTCGACGATGTGCCCGCCGTCCAGCAAGATGATGTGGTCGGCGATGGCTCGCGCGAACTGCATTTCGTGGGTGACGATAAGCATCGTCTGCCCGGACTTGGCCAGTTCGAGCACCACGTCGAGCACTTCACGCACCATTTCGGGGTCGAGAGCCGCCGTAATCTCATCGAGCAGCAGTACTTCCGGGTGCAGAATCAGCGCACGGCAAATGGCCACACGCTGGCGCTGACCGCCGGACAATTCGTGCGGACAAGAGTCCTTGCGATCGGCAAGTCCCACGCGGCCAAGCAACCGGATCGCTTCAGCCTCCACCTCGGACTTATCGCGTTTCTGCACGAGCACCGGCGCCATGGTGATGTTGCCAAGCACCGTTTTGTTCGGGAACAAATCGTAGCTTTGGAACACCATGCCGATACGCGTGCGCAGTTCACTGGACCGGTCGGATCGTCCGGCTCGTTCCGTGCCGGGCTTGCCGGCATCGATCACCTGATCGTTGATGGAAATCGTGCCGCCCTGAATCGGTTCCAGACCGGCGATGGTGCGCAGCAGCGTCGACTTGCCCGAGCCGGAAGGACCCAGCACCACGAGCACCGAACCATGCTCCACCTTGAAGGAGATGCCATCCAGCACCGGCTTGTCGGCATTCGCATACTGTTTGACCAGATGATTCACCTCGAAACCCTTGCAGGTCGTTTCGGGTTCAGTCATTCGACCACCTCTTTTCCAGTCGGCGGGCCACAATGGACAGCGGCCAGCACACGATGAAGTACATAAAGAAAATCACGCCATAAATCCACAAGGTTCCGGTCGGGAACTGGAATCGGTTCGCGTCGATAATCTGCTGGCCGACCTTGATGACCTCGACCACACCGAGCAGCACGGCCAATGATGTCGTTTTGACGATACGTGTCGCCAAGTTTACGGATGCCGGCAGCATACGGCGAACAGCCTGCGGCAGAATCACCCGAGAGAAGGTCTGCCACGGTCTCAACCCCAGTACGTAGCTCGATTCGTACTGCACTTTGGGAATCGACTGCAATGCGCCACGCACCAGATCGCCCAGCTCGGCGCCTCCCCACAGGATGAACACCAGCACGCAGGCACCGGTGGCATCGAGATTCCAATCGAACCATCGAGCAAAACCGTAGTAGGCAAGGAACAGCAACGCCAGCTGAGGCATAATGCGGATGAAGTCGAGGTAGATGCGCATCGCGGCCCGGATCACGGGATTCTTCAGCGTCATCAACCAGCCCACCAACAGGCCGACCGGGATGGACGCGCCTACGGATACGCCGGCTATCCACACGGTGACCCACAGGCCTTGCAACAGACGTGGGAATACGCCCGGCTGGAGTAGTATTTCAGCGCCGCTCATAATCGAATCTCCGCTCCAACCATGTGCCGAAGATGGAAATCGGCAGCAGAATCACCAGATAGGCCACGACCAGCATGAACAACGACTCATAGGTGCTGTAATACATGCCGATCAGATCCTTGGCCATGTACATCACGTCGGCGAGCGCAATGGCGGAGACGACGCTCGATTCCTTAAACAGGAAGATCACATTGGCCACTACGCCGGGAATGGCGGTGGACACTGCTTGCGGCAGAATGACTCGGGTGATGGTTTGCGTGGAAGTCAGTCCCAGCACGTACGCGGTTTCGCGCTGCACGTTGGGCACCGCTTCCAATCCGCCGCGCATTGCCTCGGCCATGTAGGAACCGCCCAAGAATCCAAGGCCGACTATCGCGCAGGTTTCGGCGGACCATACTACGCCGAGTTTGGGCAGACCGAAGTACAGAAAGTACAGCTGTACCAGCAATGGCGTATTGCGGCTGAGTTCGATGTAGATTCTCACGATTTGCCGGGCGACCGGGATACGCGCGATTTCCACGCCAGCGCAGACCAGACCCACCGCGATGGCAAGCAATATGCCAAACACGGATATGAATAAGGTCATCAATGTGCCGTTGACGAAGAAAGGCGCGTAACGCTGCACGAACGACCAATCGAATGTCATCGGGCGCGCTCCTTCCTTTGCTTCTCGTTTCTTCTCCTGCGCATAAACGGTCTTAGCCACCCATGTACGATTTCGGGGGCCGAACATACCTGTCCCCTGCCGTGTCATCGTAGAGTATCAGAACACGTGGCACGGCCGCTGCGCTATACGCATTACTTATGGGACGTTACTCGATGGGCGAACATCAGGGCATTATTGTCACCCAAACGGTGGATACACTGAGGCTATGAAGATCACCAAAGCTCTGACCCGCCTGACCGGTTCCGAAACCGCTCCGGTGTTCGTGCTGTTGCACGGCTGGGGTTCCAATGAATACGATTTGCCCGATCTGCTGAACTATTGCGGTGCCGGTTCGGCTGATTATGCCAGTTTGCAGGCATCCATCGCCTATGGCATGGGATATACATGGTTCGGTGCGTGGGCGCATGAAGGTGTGCCGGAGGGCGAATCATTAGACAAGCAGGCGGCTGAAGCCGCCCAAGCCATTGATGCATGGGTTGCGGAGCATATTCCCGCCACTCGACCGGTGGTTGCCATGGGATTCTCGCAGGGCGGCCTCTTGGCCGCGCATCTGCTGCGTTTCAATCCGAAGCGATATGCCGCAGCCGTCTCCTGCTCTGGATGGCTGGCACCGGGGTCCGTTGCGGGCGATGCCGAATTGGCTTCGTTGAAGCCGCCCGTATTCTACGGGCATGGCGCTGTGGACGACATCTTCCCGAAAGCCGATGTGACGGCGATGGGTGAGTTCTGGCGCGAGCACGGCACGTTGACCGAACAAGTGTATCCGGGCATGGCCCATTCGATCAATATGCCGGAAATGCGCGATATTCAACGGTTCTTGGAGACCAACGGATTCATTCGGCCGCAGATTTGGTAGTCACCACCTCACATGGCGTAGTCTACGTGGGCGAATTCGGGGACCTTGTACCATTTGACAGGGTAGCCGGCACCGTGGGCGCAGAAGACCGAGTCGGGGGTATTGTCCAGATCGGCTTCGGGATCGTAGGCGGCGGCTGCGATGACCTGTTCGGCGTCATGGCATGGCTTGTAGCCGCCGAAGGTGGCGGAGAAGCGGCCATGGCCGTGCGTGTACTGGTTCACGTCCATCGCATAGTCGCGCATTTCGGACACCGGCACCTCGCCTTCGATCACGGCGTATTCGCCATCGGTGACCGGGGATTCGAAGGTGCCGGCCATGCGCTGGATGTCGCTCATGGCACGGCCGATCATGTCTGCGGGCACTTCGAGCCGGAACCGGTACCACGGTTCCAGCAGTCGGCAGTTGCCCTCCCCTGTGGTGTCCGGCCGGCTCTCGACCGTTGTCTCAGGTCGCCCGCTGACTCCCGCTCTGGCTTCCATGAGCCCTTGACGAATCGCACGATAGGTGGCTTGGCGGAAGTCGCCGCCTTCGGTATGCTTCAGATGCGCGCGGCCAGCCACCACAGTCATCTTGATATCGGTGAGCGGCGTGCCAACGAGCACACCGAGATGCTCACGCTCGGTCAGGTGGGTCAGAATCAGCCGTTGCCAATTGCGATCCAAATCGTTTTCGGACAGGGCCGAGGTCACCGTGATTCCACTGCCCGGCTCCCCCGGCTCCAGCAGAATATGAGCTTCGGCATAATGACGGAGCGGCTCAAAATGACCCGCACCTTCGACCGGCGCGGTGATGGTCTCGCGGTACAGGATGGAGCCGGGGCCAAACGACACATCCAGCCCGAACCGGTCGTGCAGCGTCTGCTGGATGATCTCCAGCTGGACCGCGCCCATCAATTGCACATGAATCTCGGCCAACCGCTCCACCCAGACCACATGCAGCAGTGGGTCTTCGTCTTCCAGCTCGCGCAATGCAGTGATGACCTTATGCAAGGTCAGATCATCGAACTGGGGACGGGCCGGCGAGTTCTTGTCCGTCTCTGCGTCTTGGCCGGCAGTGTCGTTCTCCTCATTGCGGCTGGTTCCCGATGTGGCGGCATCATGCTCGGCATCGTCCCGATTCACGCTGTCATGGCCGGCGCCACCGCGTTTGGCCGCTCCCGAGGTGCCGGCCGTATCGGATTCAGCTCCGGCGGGCAACACCGTGTAGGTCAACACGGGTTGCAGTGACGGTGATTCAGCGTCCGGTTCCGCTCCCAGCCCTTCGCCGGGGAAGGTCCGCGTCAGTCCGGTCACCGCACACACCGATCCGGCAGGCACCTCGGTGACCGTCTCGAATTTGGCGCCATTGTAGATGCGCACCTGATCGACTTTCTCGGACCATACCGTGCCATCATCCCCCTGTACCGGCGACGGTGCTGATGACGCCGAACACGAGGATGAAGAGACGATCTCCTTGGCTTTGAGCGCACCGCCGGTGACGCGCAGCCACGTCATACGGTTGTGCTGGCCGTCGTGGGCGATTTTGAACACGCGTGCGGCGAAGGCGGCCGGCCATTCACGTTCGCGGGTGAACGTCTCCAGCCCGTCCAGGAATTCCTCGACCCCTTCGAGCTTCAATGCCGAGCCGAAATATACAGGGAACAGCTCGCGTACGGCGATCATCGCTCGCAATCTGCCCACGGACAGCGCGCCATGTTCCAGATAGTCGTTCATCGCATCCTCGTCCAGGGTGGCGATGTCTTCGGCGAACGCGTCCAACGGTACCGCGCTGCCCTCAGTGGACTGTTCCATTGCCGGCAACGGATATATCGCATCGCTCAGACGTTTGCGCAACTGTGCCAGAATGGCCTCGCGGGCGAATCCGGCGGCGTCGCACTTGTTGACGAAGATGAACGTCGGCACACCGTATCTGGCCAGCAGACGCCATAGTGTCTCGGTATGGCCTTGCACGCCATCCGTGCCGGAGACCACAAGAATCGCGTAATCAAGCACACGCAGCACACGTTCGGTTTCGGCTGCGAAGTCCACGTGCCCCGGCGTATCCAGCAAGGTCAGGCGCAGGTCGCCGTGTTCCACCAATGCCTGGTGCGCGAAAATCGTGATTCCTCGCGCCTTCTCCAAGGAATTGGTGTCCAGAAACGCATCGCCGTGATCCACTCGCCCCAATTTGCGGATCTCACCGGTACGGTAGAGCAGCGCCTCGGACAGCGTGGTCTTGCCCGCGTCCACATGCGCCACGATGCCTGCCACTATCTGTTTCATCAGCTGTGCTCCCTTCCCGATGCGCCGCGCAATTGCCGGCCGCCTAACCAATATATCCGAGAAAATCCGGGAGGGAATAATTTTACCGTCAGACCGGGCTGCCGGTACAATAAGTCACCGAACACCGACTGATATGAGGAGCCTCCGTGACCACTTCCGGCATTACCGTTTTCGGCCAACCATCTCAGCCCAATCATGGTGCCGGCGGGCGAATCGCCATGGACGATGCCCTCTTCCCCACCGATTACGTGGCGCTGGATCTGGAGACCACCGGCTTTTACCCGAACAGTTGCGCCATCACGGAAATCGGTGCCGTGCGCGTGCGGGAGGGGCATATCGTCGATCAATTCCAGCAGCTGGTGAATCCCTTGCGGCCGATTCCGCGTCAGATCACCACGCTGACCGGCATCACCGATGCGATGGTGGCCGACCTCGATCCGATTGGCGAGGTGCTTCCCCGATTCATCGCGTGGCTCGCTGCCCCGGCTGCCGGTCCCGCCGTTGAGCCGATCGTCGGTCATAACGTCAGCTTCGATCTGCGATTCCTGGATTACAACACCCGGCATATCGCCGGCTGCGGCTTTGCCTGCGCGGATTATGACACGATGCAGATCAGCCGCGCCCTGTTCCCCGCGCAGCGGCATCACCGTCTGGCCGACCTGATCGTACGCTTCGGCATCGCGGACAATGAGGAACACCGCGCATTAAGCGATGCCATCCAAACCCAGCAGTGCTTCGAATGGATGCGGCATTACGTCACCGAGCATCACGAAACCGAAGCAATCCGCTGGAAGCAGGCGCCGGCCAAAAACAGCACCGAAATCCTCCACCAGCAGTTGGTGGTAAAGCGGTAGTTTACAGCCCGTATTCCTTGGCGATGACGGACCAGAGGTCGGCGGCGGCCTGATCAACGGTTTCGTTGACGATGGTGACGTCGAATTCGCTTTCGGCGGCGAGCTCCACTTTGGCGGTTTCCAGGCGACGGGCCTGCTGTTCGGCGGTTTCGGTGCCGCGGCCGATCAGGCGGCGCTTGAGCTCTTCGAAGCTTGGCGGCGCGATGAACACGTACACCACTTCGAGGTCGAGTTCGGCGGCGCGCTGCTTGACGCGGCGGGCGCCCTGCAGGTCGATTTCCAGAATCGTGGGCACACCGGCGGCCAGATGCTCCTCCACAGGCTTCAACAAGGTGCCATAATGGGCCATGCCGTGCACCACTGCAGTTTCCAGGAACTCCCCCGCCGCTTCGCGGGCCAGGAACTCATCTTCAGTGAGGAACCAGTAGTTGACGCCATCAGCCTCGCCGGGGCGCGGGGCACGCGTGGTGGCGGAGACGGACACCCACACTTCGGGGTGGTCGGCGCGCAGCTTGGCTTCCACGGTGCCCTTACCTACTGCGGTGGGGCCAGTCAGGACGATTAGACGGCCGGCATGGGTGTTTCCAGTCATGGGTTCCTCCGGAGATGATGTGGTATGCAGCGATTATGAATCCAATGTGGTAACGGCTCACCGGCGAGATGACCGGTAACTGCTACAGCCCCGACGAACAGGGAAGAACATGGATCGTGATGCGACGTACGCGATGAGATAGACACGTACGCATGCCGCACCATCCGATTCCGTTCTGATTACTGGTTTTCCGCGCCTTCGGCAGTGGCTTCCATCAGCGCCTGACGTACGTCAAGCGCAATCGACTCGGTAGCTTGGCTCAGTGCGGCGATATCCGGCCCATGCGAGGCGATGAAGCGGGACACGGTGACCAGTACGTTGCCGCGCGTACCACGGAACACGGTTTTCAGATCCTTGGCCTCGGCACCCTGCCAACCGTAACCGGGGGAAAGAATCGGACCGGTGAACTTGGAGGGACCCACGCCGGAATCCTGCATCCATTGGCCTATGGTGGCACCGATGATCAGACCCACCGAGCCCATGCCTTCGATATCCACGTTATGCTTCTGCGCGGTGGAGGCGATGCCGTAGGCCACGGTACGTCCCTTGTAATCGCCGCTCTGGCGCAACGCGGTCTGCAGACTCATGCCTTCCGGGTTGGAGGTCAGGGAGGCGATGAACACGCCGCGTCCGTTTTCCAGCGCTTCGGTAATCAGGCCGTTCAACGAACGCGCGCCATAGTACGGCAGCAGCGTGATGGCGTCGGCCAGCAACGGTGCACCGGGCTTGAAATAGGCGTCTGCGATGGCGGAAATCGTGGTGGACAGGCCGCCGTGCAGGCAATCGACGATGGTGATGACGCCCATTTGTCGTGCCGCGTAGAGCACGCGCTCGAGCGCTTCGAAACCTTTGGCTCCGTAGCGCTCGAACATCGGCGTCTGGAATTTGACTGCTGCGGCGCGCCCGTTGGCGGCCTGCAGCATACGCATGGAGAAGAGTTCGGCGCCTTCGGCGTCGACATTGTATCCCCAGTCGGTGAGGAGCTTGCGATGCGGGTCAACACCCACACACAGCGGCCCGTATTTGACCATTGAATTGCTTAATCGCAGACCGAAATCCGAACGTTGTGCCTGCAATTCCTCACTGCTGAGTGTAGTCATCAGAACTCCCGTCGCTCCAATTCGAACAGCTGCTTCGAATGCTCCTGAATGCTCATAATCTGATAATCATTATGCTTCACGGCCTCGATAGCGAGCAGTGCGGCCTGGAACTCGGTGATGGTGGTGAACTGCGGCAGATCGGCGGCAATGGCGGCGGCACGGATGGAGTAGCCGTCGGAACGGGAGCCGCGCGAGTTCGGCGTGTTGAGGATCATGTCGATCTTGCCTTCCTCGATGAGCTGAACCACGTTCTTGCCCACGGATCCGGCAGCGTGATGCACCTCGACCGGGGCTTCCGGATCGGTGTCCACGCGGGTGCTGATCTTGTCCACGATGTTCGACTCGATGCCGTAACGGCGAAGCACGGAGGCGGTGCCCTCGGTGGCCCCGAGCTTGAATCCAAGCTCCTCGAGACGAACGGCGATCAACGGCAGCTGACGCTTGTCGGTGTCGTTCACGGAGATGAACACGTTGCCGTGGGTCGGCAGGCCACCGTCGTAGGCAGCGAGCTGGCTCTTGGCGAAGGCGTGCGGGAAGTCACGGTCGAAGCCCATGACCTCACCGGTGGAACGCATCTCAGGTCCGAGCAGGATGTCGACGGTCTTGCCCACCGGGGTGCGGAAGCGCTTGAACGGCAGCACGGATTCCTTAACCGCGACCTGCTGGCCGGGGTGGATGTCGCCGCCGTCGCCCTTGGGCAGCAGCAGACCGTTGGCACGCTGATCGGCGATGGTTTCGCCGGCCATGATGCGGGCAGCGGCCTTGGCCAGTGCCACGCCGGTGGCCTTGGAGGCGAACGGCACGGTACGGGAGGCGCGCGGGTTGGCTTCGATCACGTACAGCGTGTTGGCCATGAAGGCATACTGCACGTTGATCAGGCCCTGCACATGGCAGCCCTTGGCGATGGCGTAGGTGCCTTCACGCAGGCGACGAATCTGGTCGTCGGACAGGGTGGACGGAGGCAGGGTGCAGGCGGCGTCACCGGAGTGGACACCGGCCTCCTCGACGTGCTCCATAATGCCGCCGATGTACAGTTCCTCGCCGTCGAACAGTGCGTCGACGTCGATTTCGATGGCGTCTTGCAGGAACTTGTCGATGAGCAGCGGGGAGGGCAGGCGGCCGGAGACCACGGTATCGGCCTTGGCCTCGGCAAGTGCGCGGTCCACGTACTTGTTGAGCTGCTTGTCATCGTAGACGATTTCCATGCCACGGCCGCCGAGCACGTAGCTCGGGCGCACGAGCACCGGGTAACCGATGCGGTGGGCGGCTTCCTTGGCCTCTTCGAGGCTCAGGGCGGTGCCGTAACGCGGGGCGTTCATCTCCGCCTTCTTGAGCACTTCGCCGAACAGCTCACGGTTCTCGGCCAAGTCGATGGATTCCGGGGTGGTGCCGAGAATCGGCACGCCGGCGGCCTTCAGACGCGCGGCCAAGGACAGCGGGGTCTGGCCGCCGAGCTGGACGATGACGCCCTTGACCGGGCCCATCTTCTTCTCGGCCTCGTAGATCTCGAGCACGTCCTCGAAGGTGAGCGGCTCGAAGTAGAGGCGGTCGGACATGTCGTAATCGGTGGACACGGTCTCCGGGTTGCAGTTGACCATGATGGTGTCATAGTCCTTGCCAAGCTCCTGCACGGCGTGCACGCACGTGTAGTCGAACTCGATGCCCTGACCGATGCGGTTCGGGCCGGAGCCGAGGATGATCACAGCCTCGCGTTCGCGCGGGCGCAGCTCGGTTTCGTCGGCGTAGCAGCTGTAGTAGTACGGCGTGGCGGCGTCGAACTCGGCGGCGCAGGTGTCGACGGTCTTGTAGACCGGGCGCAGACCGTAGGTCCAGCGCAGTTCGCGGATGGTGTTCTCGCCTTCGTCGCCCAAACCACGCAGGTGGGCCACCTGCACGTCGGACAGACCGGCGAGCTTGGCCTTCTTGAGCAGCTTCGGGGTGAGGGTTTCGGCCTCGCGCACCGTCATGGCGGTCTCATTGATGAGGAAGATCTGCTTCAGGAACCACGGGTCGATCTTGGTGGCCGCGAACACCTGCTCCAGCGTGGCGCCGCCCCAGATGGCGCGCATGAGCTGCAGGTAACGGTGTTCGGTCGGGGTGTGGATGGCCTCAAGCAGTTCGGCCACTTCTTCGGCGGACGGCTTCTCGCCATCCCAATTGAAGCCCATGTGGCGCTTGTCGATGGAGCGCATGGCCTTGCCGAGGGACTCCTGGAAGTTGCCGGCCAGGGCCATGGCCTCGCCCACGGACTTCATGGAGGTGGTCAGGGTGGGGTCGGCGCCCGGGAACTTCTCGAAAGCGAAGCGCGGCACCTTGGTGACCACGTAGTCGATGGTCGGCTCGAAGGAGGCCGGCGTGGACTGGGTGATGTCGTTGCGAATCTCGTCGAGCGTGTAGCCGAGAGCCAGCTTGGTGGCGATCTTGGCGATCGGGAAGCCGGTGGCCTTGGAGGCCAGTGCGGAGGAACGGGAGACGCGCGGGTTCATCTCGATGACGATGATGCGGCCGGTGTCCGGACGAACGGCGAACTGGATGTTGCAGCCGCCGGTGTCCACGCCCACGCCACGGATGATGGCGATGCCGATGTCACGCAGCTTCTGGTATTCGCGGTCGGTCAGGGTGAAGCAGGGGGCCACGGTGATGGAGTCACCGGTGTGCACGCCGACCGGATCGACGTTCTCGATCGGGCAGACGACCACGACGTTGTCGTTGCGGTCGCGCATGAGCTCGAGCTCGAATTCCTTCCAGCCCTCGATGCCCTCTTCGATCAGGACTTCGTCGGTGGGCGAGTAATGGATGCCGGCGCCGGCGATGCGGTGCAGCTCCTCCTCGTTGTGGGCGATGCCGGAGCCCAGGCCGCCCATGGTGAAGCTCGGGCGCACGACCAGCGGGTAGCCGAACTTCTCGGCGATCTTGTCGACTTCCTCGATGCTGTGGGCGATGTCGGAGCGGGCGGATTCGGCGCCGGCCTCATCGACGACCTTCTTGAACAGTTCACGGTCCTCGCCACGGTCGATGGCTTCCAGGGAAGCACCGATCAGTTCGACGTTGTACTTCTTCAGGACGCCGGCCTCGCCCAGCGCCATGGCGGCGTTGAGTGCGGTCTGGCCGCCCAAGGTGGGCAGGAGCGCGTCGGGGCGTTCCTTGGCGATGATCTGCTCGAGGATCGGGGTAGCGATCGGCTCGATGTAGGTGGCGTCAGCCATCTCCGGGTCGGTCATGATGGTGGCCGGGTTGGAGTTGACGAGGATGACGCGGATGCCTTCCTCACGAAGGACGCGGCATGCCTGGGTGCCCGAGTAATCGAACTCCGCAGCCTGACCGATCACGATCGGGCCGGAGCCGATGACCATCACGGATTTGATGTCGGTGCGCTTCGGCATATCACTTACCTCCCTTGGAGTTGTTCTTCATAAGTTCGCAGAAACGGTCGAACAGGTAGGCCGCATCGTGCGGGCCTGCTGCGGCCTCCGGGTGGTACTGCACGGAGAATGCGGGGATGTCCACGCACTGCAGGCCTTCGACCACGTCGTCGTTCAGATCGATGTGGGAGACGAACACCTTGCCGTACTTGCCGTTTTCAAACGGCGTATCGACCTGCTTGCCGATCGGGGCGTCGACCGCGAAGCCGTGGTTGTGGGCGGTGACCTCGACCTTGCCGGTGGTCAGATCCTTGACCGGCTGGTTGATGCCGCGGTGGCCGAACTTGAGCTTGTAGGTGCCGAAGCCGAGTGCGCGGCCGAGCAGCTGGTTGCCAAAGCAGATGCCGAAGAACGGGTAGCCGGCGTCAAGTACCTGGCGCAGCAGCTCGATTTCGGGACCGGCCTGTTCCGGGTCGCCCGGGCCGTTGGAGAAGAAGACACCGTCCAGGTTCAGGTTCTCGATTTCGGCGAAGGTGATGGTGGAGGGCACCACGTGCACGCGGCAGCCGCGTTCGGCCATGCGGTGCGGGGTCATGCCCTTGATGCCGAGGTCCACAGCGGCCACGGTGTACAGCGGCTCCTTGCCTTCGTACTCGCCGCACGGTTCGACGGTGTAGGTCTCCTTGGTGGACACCTCGTCGTACAGGCTCAGACCCTGCATCTGCGGGGTGTTCTTGACGTCTTCGAGCAGCTGCTCGATGGTCTTGAGCGCGCCGGTGGCCTGATCGGTCAGGGCGTCGCCGGAGAAGATGCCGGCGCGCATCACGCCTGCGGAACGCAGGTGACGCACCAGCTTGCGGGTGTCGATGTGGCTCAGGCCGACGATGCCGTTCTTGGCGAGGTCGTCGTCCAGGCTGCCCTCGGCACGCCAGTTGCTCACGTTCGGAGAGGGATCACGCACGATGTATCCGGCAACCCAGATGCGGGAGGACTCAGGGTCTTCGCTGTTGACGCCGGTATCGCCGATGTGCGGGAACGTCTGCACAACGATCTGGCGATCGTAGCTCGGATCGGTGAGCGTCTCCTGGTATCCGGTCATACCGGTGGCGAAGACGATCTCACCGGTCGTCTCGCCGAGGGCGCCATACGGCTCCCCCACATATACCTGTCCGTCTTCCAAAACGAGGACTGCATCGTCCTTGTCATACATCGGAATTGCGATGGTCCCGGACTCGTTCTGGCTCACCAAAACCCCCTTATGTTTTTCGGGTATTCGTACCAAGGTTAACGGCCAGCGCAGACTCACACGCCGTTGGGCGCACAGTCTCACCCCGCTGGCGGGGCTGTCGGCAAGGTGCCGACTTGAGAATGTACGGCGGCACAAGTGTCCGCCCATGAAAAAGCCTCCCGAATGGGGAGGCTGAACAACAAATGACTAATCGACCGTCGGCTGAATCTCAGCGGACGGGGCAGCAGGCTCGTCGGATGCACCGGACGAATCGGGCGAATCGGAAACATCGCCCTCATCGGTCGGCTCGGATGCGGCGGCATCGGAATCGGACGATTCCTCATCGGCCTCTTCTGCCACGGACTCCGGTGCCGGTGCTGCGTTCTTGGCGGTGCACACCGCAGACAGCAGGCCATGGATGAAAGCGGGCGAATCGTCATCGCACAGGGTCTTGGCCAATGCCAGAGCCTCGTCGATGGCGACCTTGTCCGGCACATCATCGTTGAACAGAATCTCCCAAGCGGCGATACGCAGAATGTTGCGATCGACCACGCCCATACGGCGGACCTTCCAACCCGTGGAGTGTTCGTCCAGGGTCATGTCGATCTGACGACGGTGCTCGGCCACGCCCTTGACGATTTCAATGGCATAGTCGGAAAGCGGGGTCTGGGCACCGGGATGTGCGATGCGCTCGTCAAGCAGGGAGAGAATATCCTGGCTTTTTTCGTCGGCTTCGTACAGGGTGTTCAGAGCCCTTTTGCGCGCGGTGGAACGTGCCATACTGCTGCTGTCCTAGTCCTTTATACGGTCGGTGGTCTGTTGAGGATGCGGAGATCAGTTGTTCTCGCGGCCGGTGTAGGAACCGTCCTCGGTGTTGATCTTGACGCGGTCGCCCTCATTGATGAACAGCGGGACCTGAATCTCGGCTCCGGTCTCAACGGTGGCCGGCTTGGTGCCGGCGTTGGAGCGGTTGCCCTGCAGGCCCGGCTCGGTGTGGGTGATGGTCAGGACCACGGAGCCCGGCAGATCGATGCTCAGCGGGGTGCCGTCGTGGAAGGAGACCAGGCAGTCGGTGCCTTCGAGCAGGAACTTGGCCTTGTCGCCCACGAGGGTCTTCGGAACCATGATCTGATCGTAGGTGGTCATGTCCATGAACACGAAGTTGTCGCCGTCCTCGTAGGAGTACTGGAGAGTGCGGTTGTCCACGGTCTCGAATTCCATCTTCATGCCCGCGTTGAAGGTCTTGTCGACGATCTTGCCGGAGAGCACGTTCTTGATGGTGGTGCGCACGAAGGCGGGGCCCTTGCCCGGCTTGACGTGCTGGAACTTCATGACGGTCCACAGCTGCCCGTCGAGGTTCAGGACGGATCCGTTCTTGATGTCGTTAGTAGTCTGTGCCACGTTATTCACCTATTTCAAATTCAAACTAGCTTAGGCAAAGCCCAAAAATTGCCTCGGCTATTATGCCACACCGGGTATACAGGAAGTGAACGCTGGGGTTTCCCACGTGGCCCCCGACTAGACTGGATGAATATGCGATCCTTCTTCGAAGCCGTATCCGTGTCCTGCGTCGTCCCCGCGCAATCGCCGGCGGACGGCGAACGCACGGTGTTCGACAACCTGTCCTTCAGCATGGAACGCGGCGAGGTCGTCGATCTGGTGGGACCGTCCGGCTCCGGCAAGTCGAGTCTGTTGACCGCGTGCGCCCGGCTCAACCCGCATGCGCACGGCGCGTTCGCCCTTGAAGGCAAGGGCAGCGGCGAGTTCACGCCGCAGCAGTGGCGGCGGGATGTCGCCTACCCGCCGCAGAAGCCGATTCTGACAGGCAAGAACGTGGCCGAGGCGATCCGCCTGCCCTAGACGCTCGCGATTCGCGGCAAGGGCGGCAAGGCCGAGCAGTTGCTGCCCGACGAGCGCATCCGCACGACGTTGGACGCGATGGGCTGCGAGGACATCAATCTGGAGCGCGCCCCGCACGACCTGTCCGGCGGCCAGGCGGCCCGCGTGGCCCTGACCCGCACACTGCTCACCGATCCGAAGGTGCTGCTGGCCGACGAGGTAGATGCCGGTCTCGACGACGACAACGCGGCCAAGGTGGCTACGATCATGGCGGATGCCGCCACACGCGGCATGACGATCATCCGCATCCGCCACCGTCCGCCGGACGGACGGGCCACCCGCACGCTGACGCTGGACAAGGGGCGGCTGACCGAACGCGAGATGACGGATTCGGCGGCGCAGGACGCGAACGCGGTGCCTGCCGGCGCCGATGAAAATGAGGAGACGCAGGCATGAGCGGCGATCTGGGCAATTCCTACAACATCGATATCTGGGGTCTGCTCATCGCGCTGGGCATGGTGGCCGTGGCGGCCATCATCAGCGAACTGATGCACATGTGCATCGGCAAGACCCTGATGTGGTCGTCGTGCCGCGCATTGGTGCAGCTGTGCGCCACGGGCTTCATCATCGGCTACGTGATCCGGTCGAACAGCGTGTAGATGGTGTTCGCCCTGATGGCGGTCATGCTGGTGGCGGCCGTGCAGATCGTGATGTCCCGCGCACGCGGCATCCCCAAGGGCCTTGCCGGACCGATCTTCCTGAGCCTGGTCATCACCATGCTGCTGATGCTGGCGCTGGGAGCGACCCCGTGGGAGTCGGCCCGCCCGTCCATCGTCTCATCGATTCGCCTAGGCCTGCTGCCCACCACCGCCTCGCTGGCGTCCAGCGGCATCGTGACGATCCCGGGCATGATGGCCGGTCAGGTGATCGCCGGCGGCGACCCGCTCAACGCCGCCAAGTACCAGTTCGTGGTCCTCGACGCCATCGCCGCGCTGACCCTGCTGGCCGACGGCCTGATCATGGTCATGATCTACCGCACCTGCTTCACCGCCGACGACCAATACCGCCCGCCCGAAGCGCGCTAATCAGCTAAGCTCCCTCTGATAAGCTCCCTCTGACGAGGGAGCTGTCGAGCGCAACGAGACTGAGGGAGAGACCACTCTACGCGATGGTGACCAGCGTGCCGTCCGGCACCTGGCCATAGAACCATTGCGCGTCGGCCACGGTCAGGCGCACGCAGCCGTGCGAGGCGGGCTGGCCGAGTTTGGCACCCTCCTCCGGCAGATAGTCGCCGAAGGCCTCGCCGGTCGGCACCGAGTGGAACAGGTACGAACCGTAGAACTGCACCCAATAGTCGGCGCCCATGCCTTCTTCGGCATTGTAGAAGTGTTCGCCGCGCGTATCGATGGTGTACGAGCCGTGCGGGGTGGCGTCGCCGACGCCGGTGCTGGCGATCATCGTATAGATGGTCTGGCCACCGGACTTGACGTACACCCGTTGTTTGGCGAGACTGACCTCCACGCTCAGGTCGGAGTACTGGGATAGGTCGGGCTGTTTGCCGGTCGGCCCCTTCCAGTCCACGCTTTGCGCGGCTTTGTCATCGCCGTTCTGCGCGTTCTGCGTCTTCCGCAACGCGCCCTGTTTGCCGCTATCGGGAACCTGCTTGCGGGTAACGGCCGTGGGCTCGTTCGCCGCTGCGGTTGCGGCGGTGGCTGCCCCGGCGGCGGATGCGGTGTCGGCCCGCGGCCAGCTGCGTTGCGCCGCCGCGGTCTCGACTCCGGCGCCGATCAGGCAGAACAGGATACAGCAGGCGACCACTCCGCGCCGAATCACGTAGACCCGATCGCGACTCCAATTCACGTTCAACGTCGGCAGCCTCACCATATGCCTCTTCTCACCACAAAGACCATTCGTGTCGATTGTAAACAGGCATTGCGACGCCCTACGCCTCGGTTTCAGCCGTGATCTCGACTGCAGGAACGGCATCGTCCGGGGAATCTTCGCCCGACGCCGGCACCGTCCAGCGCCGCCGCAGCAGCACCCACAGGCCGATGATCATGGTCACCGCACCAAGCCCGATGCCGAACAGTCCCGAGGATTGCGCCGCGTGCGCGGTTCCCTGGGATTCCAAAAGCACGTCCTGCGTGACCACCAGCGAGAGCATCGCGTCGATGAAGGTCACGAACTTGACCGACGAGTCGATGGGGTTGTGCGTTTTGTGCGCGATAACCATACCGCGAATCGCAATCAAGAAGAACCCGCAACTTACGCAACAGACGGTCAAGCGCCTCAAGGAGGCGTTCCGGAAGCTGTACGGGACCAAGCCGATCGAGAAGATCTCGGTGCGTCAGATCACCGAGCTCTCCGGCTACAACCACGCCACGTTCTACCTGTATTTCTCGTCCGTGCGCGCCGAGGAGACCGCCTGGCCGTTCCTGCAGCCGATCCTGTTCCCCGGCGAGCCGGATATCGACTCCATCGCCGATCCGGCCGAACGCAAACGCCGCATCCTCCTGAAGCAGTTCTACGTTTCCGGCATCATCGGCACGTTCCGAGCCGCACTGAACGGCTCGATCATGACCGACCCCACCGAAATCGGGCACTTCGTCTCCGAAGAACTGCTCCCCCGCATCGCGCCGCATATGCAAATGCCATCGCAATCGGAAACAGCGCAGCAGCCAGCGGCATCACCGCAAGCCCAGTAGCGAGGTCAACCCACAGCTGGCGGCGCGGGAAACAGGTCGCGCCGCCCAGTACGCGAATCCGGCGAGCCTCTACCGAGTAGCGAGGAAGAAGAAGCGCGGGAACGGGAAGATGATGCTGCCGTCCGACTGCGTGGGGTATTCCTCGCGGACTTGGGCGAACACTTCGGCCTCGAACTTCTTACGGCCGGCGTCGCCAAGCGCCTGCAGATACGGACGCATGCCGGTGCCGCGATACCAGTCCATAATCGCCTCATGCGAGGGCAGCGTGTGCATGTACGTGACCTTCCATATGCGGAAGGCGCTGGCATGCGCATGCAGCAGCTCCCAGTATTCGGGCGGCGTGAGGTTGTAGAACTCGCGTTGCTGCGGCAGCTTGTCCGCGAACGCGGGCGAGTGCACGATACCGCCGATGATGCGGTGGATCGGCTCCTCATAGTTCATCGGCGTCTGCACGGCCAGCACTCCCCCGACCCTGAGCCGGGCGAGCAGACCGGGAATCAGATGCGGATGGTCCGGCACCCATTGGATGCAGGCGTTGGAGAAGACCACGTCGAAGTCGGCCGGCAAATCGTTCAGCTGCGTGGACACGTCGCACAGCTGGAAATCGATGTCGGGATAGGTGTTGCGCGCCACCTCGATTATGTCCGGCGAGCTGTCGACGCCGAGAATCTTGGCATGGGGATAGCGCTCGCGCAGCACGGCCGTGCTGTTGCCCGGCCCGCAGCCGATATCCAGCACGCGCGTGACGCTGCCGTCGTCCGGCGGCAGCTGCATCGCCAGATCACGCGCCGGCTGCGTGCGCTCCCGTTTGAATCGCAGATACTGTTCCGAATCCCAGGTAACCATGCCCCCCACGCTAATCAGCCGTTCACATATCGGCCGATATTATCTCATAATTCAGCCGAGCAGGGCGTCGCGGCGGGCGATAAGCGCGTCAATCGCCGCCTCGTCTTCGATGACGGTGAAGGTCAGGGACTTGCGTTCGCTGGCCTGCGGGGCGATGGTGTGCAGGTCGCCGCGCTGCTCGTGCCAGCCGCGGCCGTGGACGCTGGAGTTCGAGGGTTCGAGGCCGACCACGTAGTCGCCCGCCCCCATCGACTTCCATTCCATGAAGTACGGGAAGAGGCTGACGTCGAAGTCCAGACGGACGCCGAGTCCGAGCTTGCGGTTAACCACGGCGGCGAAGCTGCGGCCATTCTCGTCGGCGGCGAGCTCGTGCAGGTACACGCTTTCGGGGAGGTTCGTCGCGGAAGGATTCGTTGGTCACCTCATCCTCGACCGTGATCGACGGCCGGCCGTACACGCTGGTGGTTGTGCGACGCAGCACGAGGTTCTCGCCGCGGTATTCGAACTGGCAGACGTCGAGGGCGCGGTCGGCCATGGACACGAAGCGCAACGGACCGTTCCTCACCTCGATGGCCTTGAGGCCGTGGGCTCGGCCTTCCTGGTATTCGATCGGGCGCACGTAGGCGGCCTGCTGAAGGCTGCCCATATGGGCCAGCATGTCGGCTCGCGTGCTGTGTTCTGTGGATGTCATCGTCGTCACCGATCCTTGCATGTATCGGTTTGTTGTCCGTGTGCACATCATACTGTAAGCGTTTTCCGCAATTGTCGCTATCAACAACGCATACGCATGCCGATGAGCCAGATCAGAGAACGACGTAAGTACAACGAAGGCTCCCCTGAGGGGAGCCTTCCATCGTGATATACGTCACGCACGAACATTCGTCATTCGTGCCTTACGCTCCCGCGGCGGCCGCGTCCGCGGCATCGTCCTTCAGTGCACGCAGCAGGGCCTTGTTGCGGGTTTCGATGATGCGCTTGCCATCCTCGTCCTGCCAGGAGAAGAAGCCCTGGCCGGTCTTGGCACCAAGGTTGCCTTCCTTGACCTTTTCGGCGAGCAGCGGGTTCGGGCCAGTGCCGTTGTCCATGTCGTCGAACAGGTAGGTGCTGATGTTGTAGAACACGTCGAGTCCGCCGAGGTCGATGCTGGCGATCGGGCCGACCAGGTTCCAGCGGCGGCCGAGGCTGTACTTCATCACGTCGTCCACGGTGGCCGCGTCCGCGATGCCCTGCTGGACGATGTAGAACGCCTCGCGCAGCACGGCCAGTTGCAGACGGTTGCCCACAAAGCCCAGCGACTCCTTCTTGATCTTCGCCGGCTTCTTGCCGATCTTGGCCATGAGGTCGAAGGTGATGTCCACCACCTTCGGGTCGGTTTTCTCGCCCGGCACCACTTCGACCAGCGGCATGAGCTGTGCGGGGTTCCAGAAGTGCGCCACCACGAAGCGCTCGGGGTGTCCCATCACCGACTGCAGCGCGGTGGGGCTCAGGCCGGAGGTGTTCGTGGACAGAATCGCGTCCTTGGGGGCGGCGTGCTCCACTTCGGCCCAGACGGACTTCTTGATGTCAAGGTTCTCGGCCACGGATTCGATGACGAAGTCCACGTCCGCCACGCCGCTTGCATAGTCGGCGTAACAGGTGATGCGGGCCAGCACCGCGTCCATGGTGTCGCCGTCCTTGAGCAGTCCGGCTTCGGCGAAGTCCTCGGCATCCGAACGAATCGCCTTCATCGCCTTCTCCAGCGAGGCCTCGCCGCGGCCGACCAGATGCACCGGATATCCGGCCAACGCGAACTGCAACGTGATCGCGTGGCCCATGGTTCCCGTGCCGACGTTCGCAATCGTCTTGATATCGTCCACTGTCTCAATCATGGAGACCCCTTCTTTCCGGCGGTTCGTCTGGCGTTGGTGTACGCATGAACAGCACCGTGCCGTTATGCGTTTGCTCGCATTCTATGCCGATTTCGCTACGTGAACATTTGCTGAACATTTCGCGGATTCGACTAGTACAAATCCCTATATCAGCACAAAAGCGTGGTGCCGCAACACCGAAATGTTACAGCATCACGCTGAAATGTTCATGTCGTTACGCTGCTATCGCGCACCCACAGCACGCGCGTCACAGCACCACGCTGCCATTTGGAACGTCGACGATACCGCCGGACGCACCCAGGCGTGCACGGAACGGACGGCCATCGGAGCTCGCGACCTCGATGCCGGCCGGCGTGCGGCGTGCGGTGAAGGTTACGGCGGGACCATCGATTTCCGTAACAACGGCGTCAGCGGTCTCCACCTCATCCACGAACACGGAGACCAGCGCGTTCTCACCGTATACACGGTCCGGCTTGGTTTCGCCGGGGTTGGTGACGATGACGCTGCCGTCGCGCACCCACAGCGGAATCGAATCGTAGTCGTGGGTTTCCTTGCGCCAGCCACCCTGCGCCTTCTCGCCGGTCAGCCAGTTGGTCCACACGCCGTCCGGCAGATAGTAGGAAACCTCACCGGAGTAGGTGAACACGGGGGCGACCAGCATGGACGGACCGAACATGTACTGGCGGTCCAGCGTGCGACATGCCGGGTCATCGGGGAACTCCACGAACATGGAACGCATGACCGGGGTGCCGTTCAAACGCTTGTAGACGGCCGGGTCCGGGAACGCACCTTCGAAACCGCCGATGTCGTGGCTCCAGAAGCCGAAGCCGGAGGAGGTCAGCGACAGGCCGGCACGCAGGGACTGGGCCATGCCATTGAAGGTGGATTCGCAGTCACCGCCCCAGTGCACGGGCTGCTGCTGGCCGCCGACGGTGGCGGAACGTGCATACAGACAGGCGTTGCCCTTGCCGTAGGTTTCTTCGATGGCTTCGAACACGGCCTGGTTGTACAGCTGGGTGTACCAGTTGTGCATGGAGAGCTTCGGAGAGCCGTCATACCAGACGACGTCGCGCGGGATGCGCTCGCCGAAATCGGTCTTGATGGCGTCCACGCCCTGATTCAGCAGGGCCTTGACCTTGTCCTTGAACCATTCACGGGCGGCCGGGTTGGTGAGTCCACCAAGCCCATGCCGGCCTGCCAGAAGTCGGTCTGCCAGACTTCGCCATTGGGCTTGCGCACCAGATAGCCCTTGTCTCGGCCTTCCTTGAACATTTCGCCGCGCTGGCCGATGTACGGGTTGATCCAAGCGCAGATATGCAGGCCCTTGTCTTCGTGCAGGCGCTTCAGCGTGGATTCGATGTCGCCGAAGAAACGCTTGTCCCACTCGAAATCGCACCAATGGAACTCGCGCATCCAGTAGCAGTCGTAGTTGGAAGGCGGCCAGCGGAATATCACGCTCGGCCATACCGTCGATGAAGGAGTTGATGGTGGCCTCGCCGTATTTGGTGGTGAACGAGGTGGTCAACCACAGACCGTAACTCCATGCGGGCACATTCGCCGGACGTCCGACGAGCTTGGTGTAGCGGTCGAGAATCTGCTTGGGGGTGGGGCCATAGATCACGCAGAAGTCGATGGCCTCGCCGGGCACGGAGAACTGCACGGCCTCGGTGTTCTCGGAACCGATCTCAAAGGAGACATGGCCGCGGTTGTTGACCAGTACGCCATACCCATTGGAGGTCATGTAGAACGGGATGTCCTTGTAGCCCTGTTCGGAAGCAGTGCCGCCATCCTCATTCCAGATGTCGACGCTCTGGCCTTTCTTGACGTACGCGCCGAAGCGTTCGCCCAGACCATACACGTCTTCGCCAACCGACAGATGCAGCTGGATGGCGGTGAACACGTCGGATTCATCACGGGCGGAACCGTCCATGGTCACACCGAATTCGCCGACCGGCTGGGCGGTGACGTTCGATTCGGCACCGAGCTTGAATCGGCCCAGCGACTTGCCTGCGCACTCGGTGAGCACCTTGCCGTCCTCGCCGATGAAGGTCAGGTTCCAGGGGGTGCCCTTGACGACCTTCGCGGTAAGTCCGCCAGTGGTCAGCGTGACGTCCGCGCCATTGACGCCGACTTCGCCGTCGCCATTGCCGTTCGCCTGAACGGTCACGTAATCACGGTTGCCGGGTTCGTCGGCATTGAGCGGGAATCCGGGGTATTCGGTGGCGCCTTGCCAGTGTTCGGCACGCACACGAATCACGCCTTCTGCCGGCGTGGTGATGTCCACATTGAATGTGGGCAGGTCCAGGGTATCGTACCGGCCGCGCACCACGGCGGTCGGGGCGAGGACGTTGAGGCTTTCGGTGGTGGCATCCGCCGCCAGTTCGTAGGCTTCACGAGCGTAGAGGGCGTCGACGCCGTCACGAATCATCCAGTAGCCGTTGGTGAACTTCATTGTTGCTGCTCCTTGGTGGAGAGGTGGTTTCGACCGCTAGGGAACAAGGCGGCCGAAACCAAAATCAATATGTACTGCTTGTTGATTGAATTGCCTGTTGTGCGAATGACCTTACTTCACCGCGCCGGTGGTGATGCCGTTCGACAGCGTCCTCTAAAAGAGGAGGAAGAAGATCAAGGTCGGCACGATACTGATCAGCGAGGCAGAGGCCGTGGTCGTCACATCCATCAGACGGTCGCCGGACAGCGAGGCGATGGCGATCGGGACGGTCTGCGAAGAGTTGTCGATCAGGAAGGCCATCGGAATCATGTAGTCGTTCCAAGTCCAGATGAAGAAGAACACCAGCATGACGGCCAGAGTCGGCTTCGAAATCGGGAAGACGATATCCTTGAGAATCTTCCAGCGGCTTGCGCCATCGATGGTGGCCGCTTCCAGAATCGCCTTCGGGAAGGTGCCGTACACCGACGACAACAGGTATGTGCCAAATGCGCTTTGAATCACGGTGAAGATGATGACGATGGACCACGGGTTGTTGTACAGGCCGATTTCCTTGAACATGATGTACAGCGGGTATAGGAGGGCTTCCTGCGGCAGCATGTTCGCGAGCATGATCAACAGGATGATCCAGCGACGGCCCTTGACTCGGCCGATGCCGAGGGCACAGGAGTTGAACACGGACAGCACCACGGCAAAGATTGCCACCAAGCCGGAGGTCCAAATCGAGTTCCACACCTTTTCGGGGAAGTTGACGCGGGTCCAGAACTTGATGAAGCCATCAAGCGTGAACGAGGTAGGCCAGGACAGCGGGCCGTTAGCGTTGTAGTCGGCCGAAGTCTTGAAGGCGTTCAGGCACAGAACGACGAACGGGAACAGCATCACCAAGCCGCCGATAATCAGCAGTACGATGATCAGCCAGTCACCGGCAGTGCGGTTCTTCTTGACTTTGGCGATTTTCTTCAGTTCAGCTGCGCTCATAGTGCTCATTTTTTTAATCACTCTCCGTCCTCGGCTTCGACCTTCTGCTGAAGGTTGGTGAACACGATGGCCACGATGATGATGACGACTGTCAGAGCGGTCGCAATCGCGGCACCGTAGCCGACCTGCTGTACCTGGAAGAACTGGGTGTAGGAGCAGTAGGACGGCACGATGGTGGTAGTGCCGGGGCCACCCTTGGTCAGCATGTACACCGGGACGAACACCTTCAGTGCCGCGATGGTGCAGGTGAGGGCCACCACGAAGATCTCCGGCTTGATGGACGGCAGGGTGATGGTCTTGAAACGCTGCCACCAGTTGGCGCCATCGAGGCTGGCGGCCTCATACAGTTCCGGATCGACGCGCTGCAAGCCGGACATGAAGATGACCAACGGATAGCCGACCTGAATCCAGACCATGATGAGCATCAGGAAGATCAGGGCCGTATCCGGCTTGCCAAGCCAGTCATGTTGCAGGCTTCCAAGGCCTATGGCACTGAGCAATGAGTTCAGAGCACCGTTCTCAGCTCGGAAGATCCAGCCCATGACCAAGGAGCCGATGGCGATAGGCAGCAGCTGCGGGAAGTAGTAGACGGCACGCATCGTGGACGCGGCCTTGGGGCCGAACTTCTTCTGCACAACGTCGAAGATCAACGAGGAGAGGATCAGACCGAGCAGAATCGGGATCACCACCATGGCGATGATCATCCAGATCGAGTTGCGGAAGGAGATCCAGAAGGTATCGTCCTTCATCAGTCGGGCCCAGTTCTTGAGGCCGGCCCAGACCGGCGGCCTAATGCCACGATAGTTAGTGAAACTCAGATAGATGTTCCAGATGCCCGGAACGATGATGATCCAGGTGAGCATTGCCACACCGGGAATCAGGTACAGCCAGAAACGATTCGAAGGGCTGCCCGGGATGCGCGACATTGCGGTTTCTTCCGGATGCTTGGCTTTATTGGTCTTTGTTTTCATCAGACACTTCCAAACGGTAGAGTGTGCAAGACTGTTGGGACACGAACGGAGACGTGTGACGGCAAGGGAAGGAGAAACCGACCACACGCCTTCGTTCGCCTATTGGAAGAAGGGAAGAGGAAAGGATCGAATGCTACTCGACGACGATGCCTGAGGCCTCGAGGCCCTTGTCGTAGTTGTCCTTCATCTGGTTCAGCGCGGTCTTCACGTCGGCGGTGCCGTTGACCAGCTCCTGCAGGGAGGCGTTGAGCTCATCGTAGAAGGTGGAGGTCGGCCAATCCGGGTAGAAGCCGAGCTGGCCTTCCTTGACGGCGTCATCGAACTGGGCCACGAATTCCTTGGTGTCCTCATCCTTGATGGAATCGACGTCGGAGTTGATAGCCAAGCCACCCTGCTCGGCCATGTAGTTCTGGACCTCCTTGCTCAGAGTGATGTTGATGAACTTGGCAGCCAGATCCTTCTTGGCGGAGTTCTAAGGAATGACCCAGACGTTACCGGAGGAGCCGACAATCTTCTTGGTGTCAGGGAACTTGGAGTAGGAAACGTTCAGACCGGCGGCCTCTTCCTTGAAGCGAGCGTGCCACCAGGTGCCGGAGAAGAAGATCGGATTGGTGCCGGTCATGAGGTTCTGGCCGGCGTCCTCAGCCTTGAGGTTGGTGGAATCCTTGGAGATGTAGCCCTTGTCGACCCATTCCTTGATCTTCTCGGTTGCGTAGGTGAGCGGTTCGGAATTCCAATCGACCTTGCCGTCGTACATCTCGTAGGCCTTGATGAACTTGTCATCGGCCTTGGAGAGCACCAGCTGCCACCACAGGTGCTGGGTCGGGTACTCGGCGGAGCCGACGGACAGTGCGGTGATGCCGTTCTCCTTGAACTTGGCCATCGCGCTTTCCAGCTCGTCGAAGGTGGTCGGAATCGCGATGCCGTACTTGTCGAACATGTCCTGGTTGAAGTAGAGCAGGCAGTCCTCACCGTAGTTGGTGATGCCGTACCAGTCGCCGGAGCCCATCACGCCTTGCTCATCGTACTTGCCGGTGTCGGCCAAGGAACCGGTGATGATCTTGTCCCAGCCATATTCGGACACGTAATCGTTGAGGTTGGTGAGCAGGCCTTGGCTGGCGAGCAGGCCGGACGTGGCGTTGCCCTTGTTGTATTCCATAACGTCCGGAGCGTCGTCGGAGTTGAGGATCTGGGAGGCGTTCTGGCGAATCTGTTCGAAGGCCTTCTTCTCGAATTCGACCTTGACGCCGGTCTCCTTTTCGAAGATTTCGATAGCCTTGTCCCACGCCTTGCCTTGCGCGGTGGTCGATTCCTCGTAGTGCTAGATCTTGATGGAGGTGGGGTTCTCCTCCTGTGCGACTTCATCGCTGCTACCACAGCCAGCAACACCGATCATGGTCGCAACTGCAAGTCCAGCGGCGATAAATTTGCGAGTCAACTTCATCGTTTTCTCCTTTTCAGCTTCTTTACTGATGAGAGAACATTTCGACGATTATTGAAACCGGTCGAAATGCCATCCACTAGAAATATAAGGGACCGGTAACGACGTTCTCAAATTATTTCGATAATTTCGACGATTATTTCAACGACTTTTCGATGTGAGCGCTCTCATTCTTAACACTGTTAATTCATATTCGGAATACTGCATAAAATGCGACTATTCACCTAAGGCGAATAGCCACAAACACCCGAGCTCTTGTCAGCTGCGCGAGCATTTCGCCATGGTGCCACGTGCGATATAACGCGAAGAAAGCATCTCCACACGGCCGACATCGTCACGGTCGCCGTTGAGCACCTCCATCATGAGATCCACTGCACGCGAGCAGGTTTCGGTCGGCATCATCGGCATCTCATCCACGCCTCGCGGCAAAGATCCCAGCCCGTGCGTGCATGCGGCCATCACCGAAACGTCATCGGGCACGCACAATCCACGATCCTGCAGACCGTTGAGCACGTTGGCCACATGCACCGCATTCGTCTGGCAAATGATCATGGAAATCGCCGGGTTTTCAAGGAACGTCTTATCCAACATCAGATTGACGTCGTCACGTCCATTGCCGGTAGATGGCTTGAAGATCACGGATATGCCGAGGTCATCGCCCTTTTTCTTTGCGGCGTCAAGAAAACGGACCAGGTAATTGGAGCCGTCTTCATACGCGCTGCTGTCCGCGCCGGCCACCAGCACATGGCGATGCCCCAGCGCATACGCCTTCTCCATCGCCTCGCGACCCATACGCTCGAAATCCAAATCCACCGAATACACCGCATCGGAATTGCTCGGGTACCCGACCGCCACCACAGGCACGTCGAGAGCGCGAGCCACATCGGCACGGGCATCGCACATCAGCACATCCAACAGCAGGATGCCATCGACCATGCCTTCGGCGGCGACCCGGGTCAGTTCCTGATCGCCGTATTCGTGCATGAGCAGCAGGAGGTCATACCCATATCGCTTGGCGCGCATGGCAAGTGCAAAGAAGAACACGGCATAATTCGAATAATCGGTGTATTCATGGAGCGGCGAACTCAACGCCAGAACCTTGGTCGGGCCTCTATGCCGCAGCTCCTGAGTGCGGCTTGGCATATATCCCAGCTCTTTCGCCGCTTTCAGCACCTTTCGTTTAGTCTCTTCTTTGATGGAGCGCTTTCCGCTCATCACATACGACACCGTGCTAATCGATACGCCGGCACATGCCGCCACATCTTTGATACCTGCCACCACCACACCCCCTTAATGGACCCACCACACCACGAATGTTGACTCTTTATCATACGTTATATACGCCGGTCTCACACATTTTCATGCTTTATGCAAAAACTGTGAGGCATACGCACATTCCCCATCAAACGCACAGATGCAAGAATGGCAGCAATTCGCCATTTTTGAAATCACCATGTGCGTTTGACGGCGCGTAAGCCTCACATTGTTCTCAGCAGGACCGAATTTCTGTGAGCCCCCTATAGCGCTCCCCTACGCAATATGTCCGCAAACGACCACACCACATGGGCGATACGCGCCAACTCGGCGTAACGGCCGATGGACAGCCACTGCACACGGTACCGTTCGAACCACAACTCCAAATCGGCGGCAAGACGGGCGCGGCGCGAGGCATCCAGCGCACGGCCGGTCACATCCTTGGCGCCACAGGCGTCCTCGCCGCCAGCCAATACCAGCCTATTGAACAACCGCTGCCCATCCAGCATCACCCACAGCAGCTCCGGGTTCAATCCTCCTCGTGCCGAGCCATCGAGCACCGCGACAACCGCACTGCCGCAATCGATCAACGTCCGGTCGCAATCCCGGCGTCGTTCGAGACGGGCATGGTTCCGCAAGAGCAGTCGGCGGCGCGCGTCGGCGCATCCCAGCGCACGGTCAAACATGAGCTCTCCCCCGCACGACCGTTCCACATACGATGCCACATCCGTATTCAGCATGCCGGTGCCGGAACCGTATTCCAGTTCCAGCACTTGCACGGCGAGGTCCCAGGGGAACGACACTCCATCGGAGTCGATGCGAGCGAGTGAATCCATAAGCCAACCGGATTCGTCGCCATACGCCAGATTAGAAATCCGATGGTTCATTTCGCATGCGTCAATTGCAACCGGGTTCCATGCGTTTTGCGCACCGTAACACAGTCCCGGCACGCTCAACCGCGGATCATTGACATGCCCATAGTCACCCCAATCGGTGACCACCATGCCTTCCGCACCATATTTGAGCCCAGCCACCGCCATGCGGTACGTGTTCAGCCAGGCACCGCCATAGTCGGGGAAGAACCGGCTCCACGCCCGCACAGCAGGGCACACGAATTGGCGGCGGCCTTGTGATGCGATGGTCTGGATCTTGCTTTCGTCGATATCCGGCTCATACATCCAGTTGAGCATCGTGATGTCGCCGGGCAGCAAGTCCATGGTGTGCGGATTCTCGAGCGCGATGTCCGCCCACAGCATCGGTTGTAGACCACGATGGGCAAGCGTGCTGCATAGGTCTTTGACGAAATCGGCATACAGCTCATCGCGACTGGCGCCCGGCGAGTCCTGTACGGACCGGCCACGGCCCAAGTCGAAAGTCTCATCGCCACCAATATTGAAGGACCGCGAGCGGAACAGCGGCGCGTATTCCTCGATTAGGTGCGAGGCGAAATCGTGCGACTTGGGGTTGGCTGCGTTCAGTGTGTGGTGTTCCATTCGTTCGATGAAACTGAACGGACGGTCGGCGTCTTCGGGGAACTCTCCCAGTCCACGATGTTCACGGATGCGCAGGTTCATATACATGGGCCCGAAAGCGGCCAAGGACGGCACCAGTTCGATACCGTGGTGCGTGCAGTATTCGTCCAGGAACATGATGTCGCCGGCCGTGAGCGGGTCAGTGCCGCGCCACGCTTCGCTGAGCTCGCCGAAAGCGAAGGCATGTTCCACGTACAGCTGGAATTGGTTGTACTTATACAACGCCAGCTGATCGATGAACCAGGTGAGGAACGCCACCGTCGGCACACGCCCGCGCGTCACGTCAAGACTGTAGGCGCGCACCGCGAACGCAGGCTTGTCTTGGATATGCAGGCAGGGCAAGGTCCGCGAGGTTTGCCTGATCATCTGCCGCAGTGTCTGCATGCCGTACCGCAATCCGCTTTCGCTGCCACCACGCACGGCGATGGTATCTGAGGCGAACACATCCAGCGTGTATTCGTCATGTGCCAATCGCGCATCCACACACAGCGATATGACGGTGCCGTTCATCGCTGCCGGCGCACCCGCACCCGCGCCCGCATCTCGCGCTTTTTCGGCGGCATTGGCGCCGGCGTCGGCTTCATCTGTGGCTGTGAGGACTCGGCGCGTACGGACGGTGACGCCGCAGTAACGCTCGAGTTCGCTGGACAGCTGCTCAATCGGCAGCGTTTCCCAGGCCTCATCGGCATCTTCGGTGACGGCATATTCGGGAATTCGTTTCTCGATCGTCACCAAGGACCCGATCATAGCCGTGCCATGCGTGTATTCCAATGTCACCGGAGCGGGAATCAGGGTGAGACACGGCGTTGCGGCATCGGCCTTATATTCGAATGTGGGCACAGCTGTCCCTTTCATACTGTTTTTATTATCGTTCGTCCGCTGACGGCAGGCGACACGTGGCCGCGCCGCCATCAGCGGACGAATCGTTTGGTGAGGTACGGCGGCATACGCTATTTCACGGCACCGGTCGTCACGCCCTTCATGATGTTGCGCTGGATGAGCATGAAGAACACCACCACCGGCAACGAGAAGATCACCGAAGCGGCCATCTGCCCGCCGAAATCGGTGCCCATGGTGGGTGTCGAGAAGGACGACAGCCATACCGGCAGCGTATACTTCGACTGGTCCTTCATGAACGTATAGGCGATCATGTAGTCGTTCCAGGCGTTGATGAACGCGAACACCGAGGTCGAGACGATGCCGGGCGCGGCCAGCGGGAAGGTGATCTTCCACAGGATCTGCCAGTCGTTCGCGCCTTCCACTCCCGCGGATTCGAAGATGTCCTTCGGGATGTTCAGGAAGAACCCGCGCATGTTCCAGATCGCGGACGGCAGCACCATGGCGATGTACGCCAGGATCAGGCCGCTGTATTTGTTGAGCAGGCCGAGCTGGTTGTAGATGATGAACTGCGGGATGATGCCGCCGGAGGTCATCTGGATGGCCAGCACGAACACCATGATCGGCTTGCGTCCGCGGAAGCGGTACAGGGTCAGGGCCGCGCACGCGAAGAACGCGACAATAATCGACAGGACGAGCGAGAGGTGCGTGGGCCAGAACACGGGGGTCGTGGTCATGATCTCATCGCGCGGCTTTACGGCGGTGATAATCATCCAGTAGACCGGGAAGAACCATACGACGCAGAACAGCAGGTCGAGGATAGTGGTGCCGGCGCGGCGCGCGATCTTGCCGGGGTTGGTTCGGCGGCGGGGCGATGCGGACTGCGCTGCGCCATGCGGTACGGCCTGTGCAGGACTTGCACTCATTGACGTACTCATAGGTCCTCTATCATGGACGTCGCCGCGGCATCCGGCGTCTCCTACGCCACCGTCTCCCGTTATCTCAATGGCAATCCGCACGTCTCGGCCAAGGCAGCCGAGCGCATCGCCGCAGCCGTCAAGCAGGTGAACTACACGCCGAACAACGCCGTCCGCTCATTGGTGCGCCAACGCACGCAAACCGTGGCGTTCGTGGTGCACGGGCAGCCGGATTCACTGATCGCCGACCCCAATATCAGCACCATCCTGCTCAACGCCAACCAGACACTCGGCAACGCCGATTATCAACTCATCACGCTGATCTCCGTCTCCCCTGCGGCCGGCGCGCGTATCGCCAGACTCGCCTCCAGCGGATTCGCTGACGGATGGATTCTCAACACATTTCATAAGGACGACCCGCTATTTCAGGGATTCGCCAATATCAGCGTGCCAGTCGCCATTTCCGGCGTCGGCTATGGCAGCGCCACCCCCTTCCCCACCGTCGACATCGACAACCGACTCGCTTCACGCAAGCTCACCGAGCATATGTTGGGGCGCGGGTATCGGCGAATCGCCTATATCATCGGACCGTCGTACTTGCCGACGCCGACGCCATGCACCCGCAGCTGACCACCGTGCGCCAGCCAATGGACGCATTCGGCGTCAGCTTGTCCACCCTAGTGCTTGGCCAGATCGAGGGCCGGCCGTTCCAGCGCACGGTGTTCCTGCCCACCGAGGTCTTGGCCAGATAGGCGCGCAGAGAACGGTTCTCAATAATATCTGTGCACACTTCTCTACGCCCGAAGCGCACATGGAATATGCCCTAATCACTGCCATGTCGCCGTTTGCGATGATGTGAGATTGTTATGTTCTTGTTCATTTGAGCGCACAGATACTACTGAGAACCGTTCTCTGCGCAAATAGACAATGTGGATAACTCCATAAGCTGGAACCACATTGCCCTGCCTGGCTTGCGTTCAAGTCCAAATCAGCTTTACGGTCGCATCATGAGCTCTTTTATGCATGAGGATATTGTCGACCGACGCCGAGCAGAACGTGAACGCTGCAATGATGCTGCGCGCCGTTCGAAAGGTCCATTGCTGGTGGGATACATCAATGCGGCCAACTACTACGGCGCGCCCATCCCCCGACATTGCACGCTATCTGTTGATGCCGTGCACGCCTGTGTTTCCAGTGCCAACAAACGCAGACGAATCAAAGGCGTGGTCTTCCATGTGTTTAAGGGAAAACTGGATATCCGCAAAAAGGATTATGAGCAGTTCTGGATTGCCTCGCCGGTCATGATGTGGGCTCAGATGGCCCAATACTCCACACTGGAGGAACTTGCGGCCATTGGAGCCTCTTTGATGAGCCGCGATAAACGGCGCAGAATGGCCACTCGCAAGGATTTCGATACCTACTTGGAAATCAGTCCGCGGTTCATAGGTCGTAACAAATGCCACGAGGCACTGCCCTACATGACAGAGAACACGGATTCTCCGCCGGAAAACACGCTGTTTGGGATGCTGAAGGATTCGGGCTTGGGATGCCCCACCGCCAACTATCGCGTGAATATCGGCAACTCATACGTCATATTGGATATGGCATATCCGGACTGCCGCGTCGCGTTCGAATATCAGGGAGCCTATCACGCCGATCCGGCACAAATGCGAATCGACGCGGCAAAGCGAAACGCATTGCAACTGCTCGGCTGGATCGTCATTCTCGTCACTGCGGATGACCTGAGAACAGCCGACACGCGGCATCGTTTTATCGAGATGGCCCATGTCGTGGTGTCCCGGCAACGCAATCTCGCCGATTGGAACCGCTCATGGGCCATTACCTCTTAGCATCGCACCGATAATGCGCTATTCCGCTATTTACTGCGAGGCGCCCGCCAGATATCGGGCTCGACGTAGATCTCCCATTCATACCAAGGCAGCGCGGCACGGCGTCCTCGTCCATGCGAATGGCCTGCAGGTTAATGAGCCTATCCACGCCGGCAGTGAGCTCCACTGCCTCGACCACCAGGTCACGGGTGCTGTGGTCAAGCGATTCGCCCACCAGCAGCGAGCCGGACTTAAACGCCAGCGCCGCCTACAAAAGTGTGAAGCTGCGCGGGCTCACACTGCCAACAGCCGTTCAGCCAACCCTCGGAAGGTCTGGCCAATGCCATCCGTACGCAAAACGCCGTCGGCGTCCAGCACCGCCGGCCGGCCGGCCTCGCCGGTCTCGCGCACTTCGGGTTCCAGCGGCAGCTGGGCCATCAGCGGCACGTCATAGCCCAGCGCCTGAGTGAGCTGTTCAGACACGCGCTGACCGCCGCCAGCACCGAAAATCTCCAGCTTCTCGCCCTTATGCTCGTAGTAGCTCATGTTCTCCACCACGCCACGCACCTTCATCGGCACCTGCAGGGCCACGAGTCCGGAGCGCACGGCGATGTCAGAGGCGGAGGGCTGCGGGGTGGTGACCACCACGAGTTCGGCGTTGGGCAGCGCCTGGGCCACGGAAATCGCCATGTCGCCGGTGCCGGGAGCCAAGTCAAGCAAGAGGACGTCCGGCTCGCCCCACCATACGTCAGACAGGAACTGTTCCAAGGAGCGCTGCAGTCGCGGCCCACGCCACAGAATCGCCCGGTCAGCACCGGCGAACATGCCGATGGAGATCAGTTTCACGCCCCACGCGGTGACCGGCATGAGCATGCCATTCAGATTGGTGGGCTGTGTATGCACGCCGAACAGGCGCGGCAGTGAGAAGCCATAAATGTCCGCGTCGATGGCGGCCGTGTCGAAGCCGAGGGCCGCAAATGTGGCGGCCAGGTTCGCGGTAACCGAGGACTTGCCGACGCCGCCCTTACCGGAGGCGATGGCGAAGATGCGGGTCTTGACACCCGGTTTGCTGAAGGGGTTCTGCTTGCGTTCGGCCTTGAGGTCGGCGACCAGATCGGCCAGCTTGTCACGGCTCATCGAACCGACTTCGATATGGGGCAGCAGCTGTGCGCCCGGATAGGAGCTGACCGCGCCATTGATCTGGTTGGTGATGGTCTCGCTCAGTGGGCATCCGGGAACCGTCAGCTCAACGTGCACGGTGACGTCGTAAGTGCCGGTGTCCGACGATGCGGGCGCGGCTTCGATGGCGGCAATCATGCCGAGGTCGGTGACCGAACGACCGAGCTCGGGGTCGATGACCTTGCTCAGGCGTTTGTAGATGTCGGCTTCGATCTGACGTGCGTCGCTCATAAATCCGTATCCTCCTTTAGGGCCTGTTCTACCCTAGCGTGTGATGCGGCGGCATGCCAGAGGGAGTGGATAAGTCACACTGGGGCGGGATTCGCTTTTTCTCTCCCCCAGTCAGCCTAAAGGCTGACAGCCCCCTCATCAGAGGGGGTTAATGAAGCGTCTGAGGGGGCTATTTTAGATGGTGCCGGTGGCTAGGAGCTGGGCGAATTGGGTTTCGCCCAGCATGGGGATGCCGAGTTCCTCGGCCTTGGTGGCCTTGGAGCCGGCGTTTGCGCCAATCACCACGTAATCGGTCTTCTTGCTCACCGAACCGGCCGCCTTGCCGCCGCGCTCGATAATCGCCTCTTTGGCGGAATCACGCGAATAGCCCTCCAACGAACCGGTGACCACCACGGTTTTGCCGGTCAGCGTCTGCGGCAACGAACTGGTCTCGGCCTCGTCGACACCCACGCCGGCGGCCTGCCAAGCACGCAAAGTCGCGCCGCGCCAGTCGCCGGGTTCGCGGGTGGCGGCGAACCAGTTCACCACCGATTCGGCGATTTCCGGGCCCACCCCGTCGATGGCCGTCAGATCTTCAATCGTGGCGTTCTCGATGGCTGTCAGCGAGCCCATCGCCGAGGCAATCAGGCGTGCGGTAGGCGGACCGAGCCGGCGAATCGACAACGCGACCAGCACACGCCACAGGTCGGCGTGACGGGCCTTGTCCATTTCGTCGAACATCTTGCGCGTGTTTTCGCCGGGCCGAATGATCACCGGTACATCCGTGACGCCAGTGCGCGTGGCCTTGTGATCCACGCGCACGATAACCGCGTCGGCCGGCACGTCATACTCAGGATAGGAGGCTGCGGCAAAGCCCGGCATAGCACCAAGTGGAGCCTCAGCCCCGGTAGGTGCGCCGGTCGTCTCGCTGGCGGTACCTCCCTGTGTTTCGGCAGATTCGATTGCGGCCTCCCCTTGCGCGCGTTCGGCCAGCTGCTTGGCCGTGAGCTTTTTGGCCGGCGTGGGCGCGGTCCAGAAGGCAGGCACCTGATGCCACAGGCCAGAGCCGCCGACACGCTTACGCACCTTTTTCTTCTTACCGTTCGCACCGACCGTCTCATGCACCTCGACGATTGCGGCCTCACGCCACACGCGCACGTCGCGCAGATCGGCGGCGGTCAGGTTGAACAACCCGGATTCGTTAGACAACACCGGCTTCTGCGCGGCCGGCAATTCCAGCCCTTCCACCGGCTCGTACGGGTCAGGCTCTTCGCCGGGGGCGACCAGAACCTCGGTGATGTTCGGCGCGTAGGTCGCCACCGAATCAGGCCGGTTCTCCTCCGGGTTAGTCAGAGCGATGGCCGATTGTTCGCCCAAGTGCTCGATGTCGAACGCCTTGCGTGAGGCCAGCGAAATCACGCGCTCGGTCAACTGGGCCGGGCAGCTTTCCACATTCGGGCAGCGAATGTCCTTGTCACCCTCCTTGGCGGGTGACAGTTTCACACCGCATGAAGGGCAGAACTCGGGCATGACGAATTCGCGCAGCTGGTCCTCACGCCCTTTGCGCCGTTCAAGCACCGGGCCGACCAGTTCGGGAATCACATCGCCGGCCTTGCGCACCACCACGGTGTCGCCGATCAGAATGCCCTTGCGTTTGACTTCAAATCCGTTGTGCAGCGTGGTACGAGCCACGGTAGAGCCGGCCACGTAGACAGGTTTGAGCACGGCGACCGGCGTCACACGGCCAGTACGCCCCACCTGCACGGTGATGTTGAGCAGTTCGGTGTTGACCTCTTCGGGCGGGTATTTGTAGGCGATGGCCCAGCGCGGCGCGCGCGAGGTGGCACCGAGGGTACGCTGCAGGCCCAAGTCATCGACCTTGACGACGATGCCGTCGAGCGCGTGCTCGATGTCGCCGCGATGCTCGCCGTAGTACTCGATCATGTCCAGGATCTCCTGGAATGAGGTCACCGCACGATTGTGCGGGGAGACCGGCACGCCCCACTTGGTGTATAAATCGTAGGCCTGCGACTGGTCGGCGACCACATCATGGGTGCCGCGCGGATGGTCCGGCCCCCAAGTGAGCTGCCCCAGACCATGCGCATAGAAACTCAGGCGACGAGTGGCGGTGATGCGAGGGTCTTTTTGACGCAGCGAGCCGGCGGCGGCGTTGCGCGGGTTGGCAAAGGGCGCTCGTCCGGCGTCCTCCTGCTCGTTGTTCAGGGTGTGGAAGTCATCCCAGCGCATGAACACTTCGCCTCGGATTTCCACGAAGTCCGGAACATCTTCCTTGGGGCCGCCGAGGTTGGCGGGAATGGAGCCGATGGTTCGCACATTCAGGGTGATGTCTTCGCCGGTAACGCCATCGCCGCGCGTCAGGCCCTGCTCAAGTACGCCGTTGCGATAGATGAGGTTCAGGGCGAGGCCGTCAATTTTGACCTCGCAGCTCATAGGCAGGGGCTTGGATTCGGGCCAATCGAGGTCGCGAATCACCGCACCGTACCAATCCTTGAGCTCTTCGATGGAGAAGACGTCGTCAAGGCTCATCATGCGGCTGGGGTGGCGCACGGAGGCGAAGTCGTTGGAGAAGGAGCCGCCGACGCGATGGGTGGGCGACTGCGGATTGTCCAGTGAGGGGAACGCCGCTTCGAGTCGTTCGAGGCAACGCATGCGCGCGTCGTAGGCGGCGTCGGAGCTGACGGGTGAGTCGTCGATGTAGTAGGCGATCTGATCGGATTCCACCCATGCGGCCACGCGAGCCCACAGGCGGGTGGCGGCCTCAGCGGTCATCGTGTTCACGTCGAAACGGTCGAGGCGTATCGCGTCGTCGTCAGTGGGCTGCAGTGCGGCTATCCATTGTTCGGAGCCAGGGGCAAAACGTGCAATACCGGTATCAGGTCGGACCTCGGCCACATCCCCATCGTCGAAATCCCATGCCAGTTGTTCGTTCGTGCTCATGGTTGTCTATCCTAGCGGACTCGGCTCCCCTCGGCCGGCTATACCGTCAACTCCCCTCAGGCGGCTACGCGGATAGCGAGCGCAGGAACTGGGCTTGGATGATGTCGATGTTATCGCCTTCGCCGTCATTCATGCGGGCCACAGCCACCGAGAGCGTGCGGGCCGGCACGAACATGCCCTCATCCACGCACACGCGAGCGGCGTCACGCACGATGTCAGCCACTTCGATATGCGGCCAGACCGGCAGATCATGCGTGGCAAGCACATGGGCGGCGGCCTCCACCGATTCAGGCACCGGTATGCACTGCGAGTCCGCACGGGAAACCAGTTCCTGCAGTTCACTTTCCAGCGAACCAATGGCCCCGGGAGCGATGTGATCGCTCATAATGTAGGCTGCGGCGGCTGTGTCGAACCGGTCAAGCATCCATTCGGCGTAGGCAAACCGGTAGTAGGCGAACGCGGCATCGTCGCGGTCCAAGGCCACGCGCAGAGTATTCAGGCAGGCGGCGCGTGCCGAATCCCAATCCTCATTGCGTGCCAGTTGGATGGCGAGCTTCAGATGTGAGAGCGGGTAGGCGGGCGCGTACGCCACCATACGGTTGAGATGCGGGATAGCCGCCTCGGCACCCTTGATCTGACTCAACACGTCAGCCAGCTCCATGTGCGCGTAGAACAGATTGTCCGGGATAAGCACCGTACGCTCGTCCAATGTGGCGAACAGCCGGTTGTAGACCACGCGCTCGGCATAGGAGTTGAAGTATCGAGGTACGCCATGGCCTGCCGCATACACCTGATCCAAATGGGCCACGGCCGCTTCGTCCGCTTCGATGGCCTGATCGGCTTGGCCCGAGAACAGCATGTCTCGGGCGCGCAGACGCTCCTTGTCAAGATCGTCGGCAAGCGTGAACGTGAAGTCCGGTGTGTCCTTGCCATCGATCAACGCACTGGTGACCTGAGAGGCCAAGCCGGTCAGTTCGGGATCGCATATCGATTCAATGACCTGCATGGCTCGCTGGGCCTTTTCCACGGAGCCGAGCGACGTGTTCCTGGCGATATCGTGGAATTCGTTGACGCCATGCTGCAGCAGGTCCACTCGCTGGATAGCCAGTCCGGAACTGACCTGTGCGCCCAGCACGTGAGCAGTCGCCGGGCTGAATTGACGGTCGGCCAGTTCGGGCTCCTCCTGGGATCCGGTGGGAGAGAACCGGCTGTCCGCCAAGTCGAAGTCGGCGCTGATGGGTTTCAGACCACCTTCGCCGTCCACGTCCATCACGGCACCGAACATGCGGTAGGTTTCCTCGGGATTGTCAAGCCCAGCGGTGTCCAGTCGCTTGAGGAAGGCATCACGGGTGAAGGTGACGGTGACCATATTGCGCACGGTGGGATTGCGGCGCAGCACGCTCATCGGATCATCGTCCATGCCGACGGCCCCATCAGCACCGTCAGTGCCGACGCCCTCGCCGCCGATACCGCCCAAGTCGTCGCCTGCGCCGGTATCGTCCGGCATGCCGAACGCCATTTCGTCGATATCGACGCCCTTCATCAGGTCTTCGAACTGCGAATCGATGGACGCGGCGCCATCGGCGTCAGCGGATTCGGCCGCGGCCTGATCCGTAGCATCCGCAGACGGTCCGGTACCGTTGCCGGTTCCCCCGGCCGTGCCGCGTTCGTCACCGGATGCCGTCTGTCCCAACGTCTCCTCATGAGTGATGGGGCGGGTCGGGTCGCCATGGAAATCACCATCTTTGGGATCGGCTTTGGAACCCACACGCCCCAAATCGCCACTGCGCAGATGTTCAAAAGCGCTTAAAGCCTCGCTCATCATCGCCTCGATGGCGGAATCCTGTTCGGCAATCGCCTCTTCAAGACCAATGGAATCGATGTGCAACGACATCTGGCGCACGGATTCGCTGGTGCCGAAACTTAGCGCGGCCATCATCAGGCCGACACGCAGGTTGTAGGCGGCGCTCATCGACGCGCGTTCGGCGCTGCTCAGCGCACGCCACGTACGTCGAGTGGTGTCATACCGGCTATCGGGCATCATCGAGGTGCCGGCGGTGGTGAAGCCAATGGCCACTTCACCCGAATCCAAGCGCGACCGGAACTCCACGTCAAACCGATACGGCAACCGTAACCGGCGCAACAGTGAGGAGAGGGTCTGACGATACACCCATTCGTCGCTCCTCGCCGGCGAATACGAAGGCCGAGCGGCTTGAGTGTTGGTGTCGCTCTTATCGGTCCGCTCTACAGCACTCTCAGCACTCTCAGCGCCCGCAGCATTCGTCACACCCGAATCCGGCACGTTCTGCTGGGTCAGCACATCTCGAGGATCGGGGAATTCACTGCGAATCTGTCCAGCCGTGCGTGCGGCGATATCGACCAGGCTCAGCACGGCCCGACGCTCCTGCTCGCCATCATACGGGTCAAGCGCCATAATCGCAGGGTTTTCGATGAGTTTCATGTCGATTTGCGCGGCCTCGGCACGGGTCACCGTATCTTCCGTAGGGTTGCGTCCCAAGGAAGCGTTGCGCTCCAACCAAGCGCTCACCGCAGCGAATCGGTTGAGGTTGCCTTCGACCTTCAAGGATTTCAGCGCCTGCCCGAATGCCAAGGACTTATCCCACGTAAAGAAATAGCCGCTCGAATACGTCGAGGTGTACAGGTGCAACGGTTCGGCGCCATGCACCGCTTCCAGTCCCGGCGTGGTGTCGAGAGCGCCGGCTTCGCGCATCAGATCGGCGAAATGATCCTCCAGACCGGAGGCCCGCATGCCGTGGGCACGTGCCGCCAAAGTGTCACGCACCGAACGGCGAATCGCACCGATTGGCGCCTCACGGTTGAGACGGCGGAAGATATTGCCGGAACCGAATCCGATGAGCAGACCATTGATCTGCGGCAACATATACGTGGCGAAGAACGCGATGGTAATGGCATCGCGGTATTCCAAATCATGACGCATCGCAGGCGGCAGATTGGCACGCATCTGCTCAAGCGTGTACCGGTTGCCGGCCTTGAGCCATGAGGCGAGCCACGTCATGCGTCCGGTGTCGTCGCGCCCCACCACGCCACCGGTAATGGCCTTCACACCGTCAGCACCATGACCAAGGCCACGCCCCAAACCACGCCCATGATGCAGCGCACTTCCCAGACCACGGTCTGCACGGGAGAAACCGGAACGTGAACGCGGCTCGTCGCTTTCGCCCAGCCGCTCACCGTCCGGCAATGTCACTTCTTTTTCCTTGCCGAACATGAATCGCGCCTGCATATCCTGCACGTCCACGTTGGGGTCGGTGCCCACGAATACGCGACCATGCGTATCGGCGAACGCCACCTGCGCAAAATGATCGCGGTCGGGGAAAATGCCAAGCGAAAAGCCACGGCCTCTGGTGGAGGGCAGCTGCGCCCATCCAAGCACCAGCCCTTCCGGCACGTTCTCCAATTCGGGGAAGGTGCGTCGCTTGATTACAGGACTCAGCGCCACTGCATGGCGAGTCAGTTCGTCGATAATGCCGCCTTTACGCTCACTGGTCTCCCGTAAGGCATCGCCGAACGGATTCGTATCGTGCTTCTTCGGCTTGGACAGTCCCAGATCGGCCGCGAGCGCGTTCATCGAATCCTTCAGTCCGCCCAGCAGTGGCGTGCGGTTGTGCTTCCCATGGTCCGATGTACGTTTTGGCATGATTCACATTATCTCTTGTTTGCCCGACATCAAGCCCGAATAAAATCTATAGAATAAATGCGTGCATTCCATAGACCACACTCGCGCAGACTGTCCGATGCCGTCGAATCATGAACGGCACCTGCCCAGCCGCCCGGATACCCGGCACCGGCTGCGTTTGGTGCGTCTGCTGATCGCCTTGCTGGCCGCCGTCGCCGCCATCGCCGCCATGGAGTGCATCGTGTTCAACCTGCCGTTCTGGCGTACGCTCGGAGCGAGCACGGATACGAACGCCGTGCATAACACGCTGGGTTCGGGTCTCACGCGCCGGAATGATGGCATGTTGACCGTCACCGATCCGACCAAGGCCTATCTTGAACTGACCGCGGACGGCACGTCGGATTACCTACGCATCGATACCGCGAGCAGCAAGGTCATCGATAAGGCCCGTGAGCAGGCCGAGGCCGAATCCGAAGCGAACGGCGATAAGGAAGTCTTCAAACCGCTGGCGACCATCCATGTGCGCGCGGATGTCGATGGCATCACCGGCCAGGCCCAGTCGATGAATCCCGACGCTATTCGCAGCTATTATGTCAAGGCGCCGGGTGCCGGCATCGTACGTATTTGGATTCAGGAAGAGCGCGGCGCGATCGTACCGGTCACCGACGCCCGCGCCAACGTGCGCGTACCGTTCGTCATCAATTGGATGCGCGTGCTCGCCATGGCCTTGGTGTTGCTGATGATTGCCGTCTGGAGGCCGGGATCGCGCCTGTGGCGTATCACGCTTGACCCGTCCAGCACTCGGCAACGACTTGCTTTCGTGGGGCTTATGGCGATTCCTACCCTGCTTATTGGCGCATCCATCATCCACGAACTGTGGTACGCGTCTCCGCTCGTCTCCCACGTTTCCGGCGATTACACCTATGATTTCGACCAGTATGGGCATGTGGCCGATGCGCTGGTCGCCGGCCGGCCCTGGCTCGACTTGCCGGTTCCCGAACAACTGGCCGCCACCGAGCACCCCTATGACGTAGCCACACGTGCCCAGCTACTCGCCAATGGAGCCAGTCCGCTCTATTGGGATTACGCGTATTATGACGGTCACTGGTATTCCTATTTTGGCGTGTTGCCCGCAGTGCTGCTGTTCGTCCCCTATCGTCTGCTGACCGGTCATAATCTGCCGACATCCGCCGCCGAGTATATTCTCGTGCTGCTGTTCATCATCTTCTTCTCCTTGCTGGCGCTGCGCGTCATCCATCGCGTGATGCCGAAGACTTCGGTGGCGGCCGCGTCGTTAGTAGTGGTCTCATCGTTGGTGAGCGCGCAAGTGGGGTATTTGCTGTATCGCACGAACTTCTATCAGATACCGTTCGCCGCATCGCTGACGTTGACGTCGCTGGGACTATGGCTATGGCTCGGCGCGGACACGTCCCGCCGTCCGCTGAGACCATCGGACCGATGGCAGGCGGGCGATGCCAAGCCTCTCTCCCTGCCGCGACTGGCCTTGGGTGCCTTGTGCATTGCGGCGAATTTCGGATGCCGGCCGACGTTCACCTTGACCGCATTGCTTGCGTTCCCCCTGTTCTGGCCGCAGATTCGCGCGCTGGGCACCGGTCTGCGCACACGCCGTATCAAGCCGTTGCAGGCGTTGCGCGCGCCGCTGGCGGTAATCATCCCCGCCATTCTCGTCGTGACGCCTCTGATGGCGTGGAACATGGTTCGGTTCGATTCCCCGTTCAATTTCGGCAATGCGTATCAGTTCTCCATATCCGATATGACCCGGCATACCACCCCGTCCGCGGATATGCCCGCCAACATCTGGTATTACCTGTTCCTGCCGCTGCGCTTCATGGAACGTTTCCCGTGGCTGGCGGGCTCTCCCGCCCCGATGCCGCAATGGGGCTATTACGAGGTGATGGTCGGCGCGATTTTCACGGCCACGCCACTGACCTTGATGGCTTTGGCGCTGCCCCTGCTGCGCAGATTGGAGACGCACGGCATGCGGCCATGGCTGATGTCTTGCTTGGCCGTGGCGGCGGTGCTGGTCGTATTCGACAGTCACGTCGGCGGTTTGGGATGGCGGTATTCCGCCGATTTCGGCTGGCTGATCTCGCTGGCGTCCATACCGGGGCTACTGTGGCTGGTCAATGGGCGCGGACCGAGCCGCTCATTGGCGGGGGCCAACGACGCCGTTTCAGGCGATGGCATCGCCCGCGTCACTCCGTGGCGTTGGCTGATGCGCTGGGTCGTGGTGCTGGCCGTATTGTGGGCGCTGGGCATAGCCATACTAAGTTGCTTCGTGCAGTCGCGCAGCGATTCGATGATCGACAACAATCCGACGCTCTGGCATCAGGTTCAGTCTTGGTTCACCCTGCTATAGGACCGGACCGCTCGGCAATGGCCTGTACGCGATTCTCGGCAATGATTCCAACGAGCAGAATTTCATGTACTACTATGACGCGAACGGTGTGATTCGCGGCGAAATCCCGGTGCTCTACTACCGCTCGCACCGTCTGCTGTTCGACAATGACGGTATCATGTGGTTCTCCGCCTCCACCAAGCATTTCGTCGGCATGAACCGTCTAGGCAAGCTGGTCAAGATGGTGCTCAGTTCGGGATACATCTACCGCGTCTACCAGTACGGCTTCCGCGGCTTCTACTTCGCGTGAGCCTTGGCATCGGCCTCACGGCCGATGCCAATCCCCCAACGGCCGATTTCTATCTGCTACCGCTTCGCAGCCTCATACTTGCGGCGAATCAGATCCTCATAAAACGCCACAGCCTCAGCCGGCGCTCCGTCAAACGCGACCGCGTGCTCGTCCAGCACCAGTACGCGGTCGATGGCGTATTCGGGCCGGCGGATCATATCCGTGTCATGCGTGGCGAAAATCACCTGCTTGTTGTAGCTGAACAACGCCTTGGCCACATGCGCGGTGCCAATCTCATCCAATCCCTTGCTCGGCTCATCCGCCACAATCGCACTCGGCTCAAAGCTCAGCGCGGCCGCAATAGCCAGCAGGTGCCGTTTCGCGGAGTCCAGTTCGCTGGCCTTGGCCTTGGAGACCTGCGCCAAATCAAAATGCGCGAACAGATTGCCGATGCGCGCATGACGTTCTGACTCGGGCACCTTGTGCTTTTTCAGCGCTTCGGAAACAGCCTCGGAAATATTCGCCGCTTGGTAAAAGCTGTTCGGAATCTCCTCGCGTCGTACCTTGCCGACCAGATTATCGATGCGCTTCGCGTCCTTCTTCACAGCCGGGTCAAGACGTTCCTCACCGCCCGCAATGGTCACCGTGCCGGCGTTGGCCTTCAACGAACCGTCCAGTAGACCCAGCAATGTGGATTTGCCTGCGCCGTTCAGTCCGATCACGGCCACCCGCCGCTCGCTGACGGTGATGTCCGTGGGAGCAAGTCCCACGTGCCCATCATCATACGTATGCCCGGCCTGATCCAAAGTGAACGTCAGCGATGCCGGGCGTGGCAGTTCTTTCGGTCTAAACAAGAATCCCATGCCGCTATTGTACGTGGAGTACATGTGTGGTGCCGGCAAACACCGGCCTATCGCAGCAAAGCGGCGACGGTATTGAGCACGGCGCGGATGCCACGCTCGAATTCGTCCGGTTCGGGTAGCAGGGAAACGGCCAGGTATCCATTGGAAGTCATGTCGAAGAAGTAGCCGGGCTGTCCGGTGAGTTGGTGCTCGTCAATTAGCCGCAACACCAGCTCGTTCTCATCGATGACTGAAGGCACTCGTAGCAGCACGTTCCAGCCGCCTTCGGCCCGTAGCACGCTGACCAGCCCGTTGGGATCGGCGTCAAGCAACTCGTGCAACTTGGCCAGGTTATTGCGCACGCGTTCCCCCACCCGTCTGGTCTGTGCGGGCGCGGCGTTCAATAATGCGGGAATCCGTTCGGCAATGATGTCACTCATCGGCAGATAATCATCGGCGATGACGTCCAGTCGACGCTGTGCCTCGGCAACGTCCTCGTCGGGTCCAGATACCTGAATCCACCCAACTTTGGCGTGCGGCGCGGCCAGCATTTTGGAGAATCCGTCTAGGGCGAAGGTGAGCGCGCCGCGCTCCCCCGCAAGCCGTGCGTTGTCGGGGAAAGGTTCGAGAGAGTAATCGAAGAACACTTCATCGGCGATAAGGGCGATGCCGCGCTCACGGCACAATGTCACGATACGTGCACGCTCGGTTGGTTTTACGTACGAACCAGTCGGATTGTTCGGGTTGATGAGCACCAATGCTCTGATGCGTTCGCCACCGGGCTCGCTGAGCAGCCGCTCGAGTTCGGCGATGTCGATAAACCAGGAGCCGTCGAATTGCAACTGGTATTCGACCGTGTCGACGCATTCAAGCCGTGCAATCGACTCGATCAGCGGATAGCCGGGTTTGGGCGCCAGCACCGCGTCGCCGGCGTTGCAAAGTAACTTAATCAGCCACGAATACGCCTCGGACGTGGAGCTCAGCAGATACAGTGCGTTCGGGTCAGCGCCCTCGATGGCGGTATTCGCATTGGTGAAAGCGGCATGGCGCTCGTTCCCGCCCTCGCTGGCAGCGGGCGAAGCCAACTGAGGGCTGCTTGCGTCTACCACCTTTGCCGTATTGAGGAATGCGGCCAATGCTTCTCGTGCCGCACGCGGTCCACGTGGGTCGGCCGTATACACGCTCGGCACCAATTCGGGTGCCAGCCCGTGGCGGGTCGGATTGGAATCGTTGAGTTTGCTGAGTACGATGCCGTTTGCCTTGGCTGCCACCTCGGCCGCCGCAATGGGATTCGGCGCAGAAATATCCACACGAGAAGAGAAATGCACGCTCATACCCTCCCACGATAGAGCGTGGTGCCCCCTGTCCCGCTCTCAATCGCGCAACATTCCCGGAAATGCGTCGCTCTGGACCCGAATCACACCCTCAAACGCGGCACATTCCCGGGAATACGTCGCCACAGACCTCCATACACGCTCACTTTGCGCAACATTCCGGGGAATGCGTCGCATACCTTTCCTATGCAATGCAAAAGGCCGCCCGACTAGTCGGACGGCCTGGAGCGTATTCGCGGGTCAGGGCTGCAAAACCAACGCTCAGCGCTGCACACCCACGCTCACTGGCTCACTGCTGCTTGGTGCTGGCGTAGTAGGCGGCACCGACGATGCCGGCCTGGTTACGCAGCTTGGCGGGCACGATCGGGGTCTTGATATCCACGTACGGCAGGAACCTTTCGCTCTGACGGCTCACGCCGCCGCCGACGGTGAACAGGTCCGGGTTGAAGTACTTCTCCATAAGGCCGTAGTACTTGGTCAGACGCTTGGCCCACTTCTTGTAGCCCAGTTCCTCATTCTCGCGAATCGCGGAGGAGGCATACTTCTCGGCGTCCAGATGCTTGGCGCTCAGGATGATGTGTCCGAGTTCGGTGTTCGGGATGAGCACGCCGTTGTAAATCAAGGCGGTGCCGATGCCGGTGCCCAGTGTGGTGGCGATGACCAGACCATCCTGGCCCTTGGCGGCACCGAACTGGACTTCGGCCAGGCCGGCGGCGTCGGCGTCGTTTACCACGACGACCGGGCGGCCGCAGGCTTCGGAGAACACTTCAGTAACATCCACGCCAATCCAAGACTGGTCGAGGTTAGCCATGAAGTCGAGCTTCTGGCCGGGCTTGATCGGCGCGGGGAAGGCGATGCCAACGGGTGCGGATTCAGGCACTTCGAAGTGGTCGAGCTGCTGCTTGACGATTTTGGCCACGGCCTGAGGCGTGGAGACCTCGGGAGTGAGAATCTTCAATCGTGGCTCGGCGAAATCGCCCTTGGTCAGATCGACAGGTGCGGCCTTGATGCCGGAACCGCCAATGTCAACACCGAAAGCCTGTGCAGTTTCAATCATCGTTGACCTTCCTTTCCATACGTTTTCATCAGTTCGTAAGGTTGCGCCCAGTCTAACGCGAATTACGCTCAACACGAAACCATTACACACCAATTGTGCAAACGTGTGCATCATCGCCGGTCACTACGTACCCTATTCGTATTGTTTTTCAAGCCCGCCAATGGGCAATGCATGCGATTTCGATACTAGGAAAAATCGGCGTCTATGGCGGACTGACTCTGTGTCGCGCGCGATGAACCGTCAGCCGATCACCTTCTCGTATAATCCGGCCGACGATACCGCCGCCGCGCATATCGATCAGAGTGCGGGAGATGAGCATCACGCGTTCAATGACATGGGCATCGCCAAGCTGCACTTCCAGATCGGTGCCGGCCAAGGCCAGTGGGCTTGGGGCGACGGTGGCCTGTTCATTCATAAGTAGCCTGTAGTGGCCCCCCATAGAGGGGGGCCACTACTACGGCTACTTCAGCGACGGCATGGGCTTCCAGGTGGGGTCGTGCATCAGCTTGCGCGAGTCCCACCAGCCCTTGGCAATCTGCACCAAACCGGTCTTGAGGTGCTCGCGATCCACCATCACCAGGCGAATGACTTCCTTGGCCGCGGTGAGCACGGTACCCAGTCCAAACACCAGCGGACGGAAGTCACCATAGGTCATGAAGTACCGGGCCATGTATCCGCGGTTGCGCATGATGTGATACCGGTTCATGTCGGATGTGGAGTTGAGCTGGCGCACGCCGGCGATATCCCAATTGCCGATTTCGCGCGTACGGCGCAGGATCACGTCGGGCACCACAATCGGGTTGGTGACCTTGCTGGCGCGGTAGCCATACATCGTGTCATCCCAGTAGATGAAGAAGCGCGGGTCCGGCAGACCGATTTCCGTGACCACACGGCGGTTGAACAGTCCACCTTCGAAGCACAGCGTGTCCATCACTCGATACCCGGCCGGACCAAATGCGGCGGGCGCAATCGGGTTCGGAATGCCCAGCGGCACAATGAAGTCGTACTGCCAGTAGAACGGGCCGCCATCGTAATCGAATCGGGATCCCTGAATCACCTCGTGCTTGTCGGTCCACTTGGACAGCTTGGCAATGGCGTCCGGCAGCACGGCCACATCGTCGTCCATCACCCAGAACCATGCGGCACCCAGCTCGTAGGCTTTGGCCACGCCGGCGGAGAAACCGCCCGCACCACCCAGGTTCTCGGTCTGCGGCGCATAGACCACACGTTCTTCGTTACCGGACTGGTCGGCCACGGTGGTGCCCCATTGGCCGGTCACCTTGCCGGCAAACGCAGCGACCATGTCCGCCGTCTGATCGGACTGCTCATTGTCCACGATGACAATGCGCCACGGCGCCTGCTCAAGCGCCAGAATCGAATCGAACAGTGTCTCAAGCAACTGCTGACGTTTGTAGGTGGTGACGATCAGGGCAAGCTTGTCGATGGTGTTGTTGGGTTTCTTCACTTCAGCCATGGCTCCCATTGTTGCACTTGACCGGCACAAGACGAATTTCTGCACAGTGAAACGCGGGTTGCATACGTCCGGCGCATGGCGTATGAATAAGCGCGTCAGTTTCAGGGAAGGTGCAATTCCTTACTGGCGGTAACCTGTACCCCGGGTTTCATAACGGGGATGGCAGGAAGCCCGCGACCCGCGCAAGCGGCTGATCCGGTGAGATTCCGGAGCCAACGGTATAGTCCGGATGGAAGAAACGAGGGCTCATTATGGGCGTATCTTCGCGTATCCGCATGCAAGTTGTTCGTTCTGTGGCACCCGAGGTCGAGGGTTCGGCCAGCGCGTCCACCGCCAGCGCCAAACTCGGCTCACACACCACTGGTGTGGCCGATTCTGGCCGCTGGTCCACGCGCCGTATCGCCATGTATGCACTGTTCGTGGCGCTGGCGATGGTCACCAGCTTCATTGAATTCCCGATTACGCCGGTCACTTGGCTGAAGTACGACCCGTCTGGCATCGTCTGCCTGATTGCCGGCTTTGCGTATGGCCCGGCCGCCGCCGCAATCGTGTCTGTGCTCGGCTTTGTGCCGCACATGTTCGCCAATCCGTGGGGTTCGCTGATGGCTGTGCTGGTGGCGCTGTTCCTGTCTGCGCCGGCCGCGTTCATCTACCGTAAGATCCGTACGCGCAAGGGTGCCGCCATCGGCATTCTGGTGGGTGCGGTGCTGGCCATCGTGGTGGCGCTGGTGAGCAACCTGATTGTCACGCCGATTTACGCGCACATGACCTACCAGGCTGTGGCCGCGATGATTCTGCCGATTCTACTGCCGTTCAACGTGGCTAAGATGGCGATTCACGCCGTGATCACCTTCCTGATCTACAAGCCGATCTCCAACCTGCTGTCCAAGCAGCAGTGACTGGCCTGAGACGGGCCGATGCCCGCCACGACTAACGACCACTCAACGACCACTCAAAGAACAAGAACGCAGAACTCCGGCCCTTGCCGGGATTCTGCGTTTTCGCCTATCAGTTACGGATTGCTGTTTCATGACCGTTGCACCCCATTCCTTCGACGCCGACGAGTTCCACGATTCTGCCGAACCTCACGCTTCCGCCGAGCCTGCCTCCCCCGCCGCCGTACTCAAGGACATTCGTTTCAGCTATGACCGCGGCACCTCATGGGCTTTGGATGGCGTTTCGCTCACGGTCCATGCCGGCGAGCGCCTATGCTTGGTCGGTCCGAACGGGTCGGGCAAATCCACGTTGGCCCGTCTGATTGCGGGATTGACCGCGCCGGACGGTGGTGAAGTGACGTTACTGGGGCAACGCGTGTACGCAGCCGGTCCGAATGCCGACGCCTATCGTGCTGCCCGCCGCGGCATCGGTATGGTGTTCCAGAATCCCGAGGATCAGCTGGTCACCACCGTGTTGGAGGATGACGTGGCCTTTGGCCCGGAGAATCTCGGGCTGGAGCGCGAGCTCATCGGCGAGCGTATCGTTGATTCATTGCAGGCCGTGGGGTTGGCGAACTTACGCCAGTCCGACCCGACCCGTATGAGCGGCGGGCAGCAGCAACGCGCCGCCATCGCCGGCATGCTGGCCATGAACCCGGCAATGCTGGTATTGGATGAGCCGACCGCCATGCTGGACGAATCCGCACGCGCCGAAGTTATGCGCATTTTGGATGATTTGCAGGCGCGCGGCACCACTATTGTGCATGTCACGCATCATCCAGATGAGACCGTTCATGCCGATCGCATCGTGCACATGGAGGCCGGGCGAATCGTTGGTATCACTGCAGCCGTCGATAATCGACCCCCGCTAGCGGAGGCTGTCTCGCAAAGCGAGACTGAGGGTAGTGTCGGCACAGAAGCCGCCCCCAGTCGTCCTACGAACGACAGCCCCCGCCAGCGGGAGCGCGAAGACGGCTCCGAACTGCCGCTGCTCTCCGATGGCATCGGTGATATGACGAACCCCATTATTCGCGTCTCGCATCTGACCTATCGCTATCCTTCGGCCAAACGGGCGGTTATCGATGACCTGTCGTTCACCATCGCGCGCGGTGAAACCGTGACACTGATGGGCGTGAATGGTTCGGGCAAGTCGACGCTGGTGCGCATGTTGTGCGCACTGGCTGCGCCGACCGCCGGCAGCATCGAGGTGGCCGGTGTTCCGGTGGCCTCGACCGGCAAGCGCGGTCGCAACGCGCGCCCGAAGTCGGCGAATCGCAAGCAATTGGCGCAATTGCGCCGGCATGTGGGTTACGTGATGCAGCATCCGGAGCATCAGCTGTTCGCTGACACAGTAGCCGAGGATGTGGCGTACGGCCCACGCAACCAAGGGCTTGGCGAGACCGAGGTAGCCGACCGCGTGCGCGAATCACTGGAACTGCTGCATATCGGGCATCTTGCCGACCGCTCCCCCTTCGATCTGTCCGGCGGGCAACAACGATTGGCAGCCATTGCCGGCGTGCTGGCTTGCAATCCTGACGTGCTCATCATGGACGAGCCGACCGCGAGTCTGGACGCCCAAGCCAAGAAGCGTATCCATGAGCTGTTGCGCACGCTCAAATCGCGTGGCGTGACCGTGCTCATCATCACCCATGACCGGGAGGAGGCCGAGCAAATCGCCGACCGCGTGGTCCGTATGCCAATTGCCGCCCTCGCAGCCGGCGGCCCCGTCACGGCCACCGTCACCGAGCCGGCCGTATCCTCCAACGGCCCTGCGCACTCAGTGATACACCGACTTGACCCGCGCGTGAAGATGGTGGGCTTCCTGGCCGCCATGTTCACGATGTTCGCGGTGAACACACCCCTCCAGCTTGCGCTGGGCATCGCGATCACCTTGACCGTTATTGCAGCGGCGCGCCTGAATCCGTTGCGGGTGCTCGAATCCATTCATCCGATTCTGATTCTGCTGGTGCTGATGGGCGTGGTCAATCTGTTTGTGGTACGTACCGGCACGCCGGTGGTGGCGCTGGGCCCGCTGAGCATCACCGATCAGGGCGTGACCATAGCCGTGCTGTACGCCTGCCGTTTCGCGTTGGTGATCATCTTGGGCGCGGTGTTCCTCACCACCACCACGCCTACCGCCATGACCGACGCCTTCGCCACCTTGATCAGTCCGCTCAACCGGCTCGGTATCCATGCCCAGGAGATCGCGCTGGTCATGAGTCTGGCATTGCGATTCATTCCAACGCTGACCGACGAGACCCGTGCCATCGTCGACACCCAATCCGCGCGTGGCGGTTCCATCGAAACCGGTTCGCTGGCCCAGCGTATCAAGGCGATGAGCGCGATTATCGTGCCGATTTTCGCCGGCACGTTGCGTCACGCGGACAATCTGAGCCTCGTACTTGACGCCCGCTGCTACGAGGAGGGCATCCGCCGCACCCACTGGCGTGCCCTGACCATCGCCGCGCGAGATCTCGTATTCGCCGCTGCCGTCATCGTCTACATCGCGGCCATCATCGTGCTGTAGGGCGGCAAACAGCGCAGACAGCACCGGTTGCTATGCTGGTGTGGTTATACGAAAGATGTAAGGAAATTCCCATGGCATTGACTAAGAAGCAAATCAAGCAGCTGCGCGCGATGGCGAACTCGCTGAAGCCCCTGTTCTATGTGGGCAAGAACGATTTGACCGAGTCGGCCGTCAATCAGGCCGATGAAACCATTGAGAAGCACGAGCTCATCAAGTGCGCCGTGCAGGACGGTTCTGGCCTGACCGCCAAGGAAGCCGCCGCCGAGCTTGCCGAGCAGCTGAACGCCGAAGTGGTGCAGTCCATCGGCAATCGTTTCGTGCTGTTCCGTCGCTCCCGGCGCGACGATGTGGAGCATATCCGCTTGGTGCGCGAGTAGCGTTCGCTCTGCTCGATCCCGTAGCTTGATATGAGTAATGGCGGCTGGAATCAGTCCGATTCCAACCGCCATTACTCATATTCGCCCAGCGAGCACCGTCACTGATCCAAGATGGACCCGACGATTCCCGCAACAATGGTCAGGACCAAGGACCCCAGTACCGACCACCAGAAACCGTGTACGAAGACGCCCACGCCGAATAGACTGACCGCCAGCCAACTGGCGAGTCGCATGAACAGCCAATTGATAATCAAGGTGACCAGCCCGAGAGACAGAATCGCAAACGGCAGTGCGATCAGATGCACAATCGGCTTGATTGACGCATTAATCAGCGCCATGAACAAAGCGAACGCGGCGATGCCGAGAATCGGAGGCTCCCCCACCGGGGTCATGCCGGGAGTCACCGCGACCATGACGGCGGCGGCGATAGTCATAATCAACCAGCTGGTCAGGAAACTTTTCATGGCCCAATCGTAGCGCGGCAGGTTTTACTATTGGGCAAAACATGAGATGATGTTGTGCAGAAACGGTAAGAAGGTATTGCCGTTCCCGATTGAGAAGGGATAGACCCACATGACTGATAATCAACAACAACCGTACGGTTCGGACAGTGTTCCGCAGCCGGCACAGCCGTCTTACGGCCAAGATGCCGCGCAGCAGCCGCAGGGCTATGGCGCCCCACAGCCCGCCACATACGCTCAACCCGCCGCCGGAAGCTACGGCCAGCAGCAGCCGCAATACGGCCAGCCCGCCAGCGCATACGCTCAGCCGCAGTACGGCCAGCCGCAGTATGACCAGCCCGCAGCGGGCTACGGCCAGCAGCCCGGCTATGGACAGGCTTACCAGCAGCCGAACGCCTACGCACAGCCGCAATACACCGCCGCTCCGTATGCCGCCGCCCCGGTGGGGCAATCGTCCAAATCCAAGCTGGCTGCCGGCCTGTTGGGCATCTTCCTCGGCGGACTTGGTGTGCACAACTTCTATCTCGGCAACACCGGCAAGGCCGTGGCCCAGCTGCTGCTGACGCTTGTCGGCTGGATTCTGCTCGGACTTGGCCCAATCGCAGCCGCCATCTGGGGCTTTGTTGAAGGCATCATCATTCTGTGCAGCAAGCCCGGCTCGCCGTGGCATAAAGACGCCAACGGCTACGAACTATCAGACTGAGACTGACCTCGGGCCACGTTCATTGGGCCTCTGATCAACCACGCCTCTGCAGGTATCATCTCGATGCCGCAGTCGTAGCGGGATGCGACACGCCGGCCGTGTACATGAGTTCATGTACACGGCCGTTTTCTTTGTTGTTTTCACCCTCAAAACAAACATTTATCATGTTCACTTTTGCAAGATATGAACATCAAACATCACAGACTACCATAACTTCCCAATTGCATTACCAATAGATTAATAACCAGCAAAACGGCTTATATCCGCCATTTTTCATGCTAGGCTTTGGAACCAGCACATCAATAAAGTGCACAATCCTTTTCTACAGAGAAGGTAACATGTTGTTCAATTCATATGTGAATCGAACAATGCCAGTACTTCCCTAGGCGTTTGCTTGGGGAACGCCATGCTGAAAGGAACACATTATGGCGGAGGGAAAAGTCATCATCGTCAACCCGGATATGTTCGGCAAGGACCCGGATTCGAAAACAGCCAAGGCCAATGAAGTGGCCAAGAGCTTCGGCCTGAGCGACGCGGCGTTGGCCGAGGTCGAGGACTTCAAGGCACAACTCACCAAACACAACGCCTGGGATCTGCCGTTCATGGGATACGTCAACGAGGATGGCTACGGTTACGCCTACGTGCCCGGTGCCGCCGTGGTGTACGACCCGTACTGGGACGCCCACCAAGCATCCCTGGCGCTGCCTAAGGACGTGCAGACCGCATTCGCCATTCGTATGCTGTTCACGCACCGTCCGGTCGACCGCTATGGTGCCAGCATGTTCCTGCATTACGAGCGTGGCTTCAACGTGAAGTTCGAGGGTATCGGCGCGAACCAGTACTGATTGGTACTGACTATCAACCATCTTTTTCGGATTGCCCGATAAGGGGCGTATAACAACGGTGTTATACGCCCCTTATCTGTATTCAGTGTCAGGCGATGGCCGCCCGCCGCCCGATACAGGCGAATCAGTATCGCACGAGATTCAACAGTTCCTGCTGTTTGGCATAGCGGGAAACGTTGGTCAGGGCGATGCGGATGATGTGTCCGGAAGTCTTTTCCAAATGATTGCCGCCGGCCACATGTGGGGTGATCAGGCAATGCGGCTCATCCCACAACGGACTTTCCGCCGGCAACGGCTCAGGCTCGGTGACGTCCAATCCGACACCGTGGAGCCGTCCATTGTGCAAGGCGTCGGCCAAGGCCTCGGGATCGATGGCGTCGCCACGCCCGGCATTGATCACGATGGCCGTGGATTTCAGACGACCCAGACGATCCGCATTCAGCAGATGATGGGTCTGCGGCGAGCGCGGCACCGCCATCGCCACCACGTCCGCCAATGGCAACAGCGCTTCCAGCCGCTCGAAGCCATATATCTTTTCAATGCCCTTGGCCGGCGCGTCCGCATGACGGCGCACGCCGAAGGTACGCATACCTACGGATTGGGCGAGCTGAGCGAAATGCGACCCGATGTCGCCGACGCCGATAATCAGCGCGATGCCACCTTCCGGGCTCAATACCGGACCTTCATCCTGCCACTGATGATCACGCTGATTGGAGGCATACCGGTTGAGGTTCTTCATCAATGCCCACATGGTGGCGAACATGTGTTCCGACACGCTTTGGCCATACGCGCCGCTCGCATTGGTGACCATGGTGCCGCGAGGCAGCACACCCGGGCAGATGTACGCATCCACACCGGCGCTGAAGGTCTGTAACCATTCAAGACGGGTGTATTGGGAAGCCTGCGAGACCGGAAAGTTGCCGATGACTGCGGTAGCTCGGGAGCGAAGCTCCTCGGGAACAGCGGCCGACCAGACCATGTCGCCGCGGTGCGCTTCGTCGCCCACGAATTTCTGCGGCACATCGCGAGCCGCCTTGGCGAAAGCGCGCCGTTCTCCTTCGTTGAGAGGCAGGCAGTTGACAATCAGCTTATGCGTGTTCTCAATACCCATGGCTCACCAAATTAGGCGGCAGGGCGGATATTATCGCGTGTTTCCTCACACTGAACCAATGCCGAACTGTTACCGGACCAATGCCGAACCCGCCCCATCAAACCCCACCAAACCAAGGGACAACCCATTGCGCATCGACCGTAGCGTCCGCCCCGAACCGTACACTCACAGATGGTTTTGTGATTCCAAAGCGTGCAGCCAAGGCAGTACGATTGCCGGTTTATCCGCACGCACAGGTACCTACGCCGGTTGGTAAACCTTACATTCCATGCCTTGCAACCGAACGTTTAGGAGCATGTATGCCTGAGCAGCATATTGATAACGAGAAGGTTCCCACACGTCTTATCGGCGCGATTGTGGCTGTCGGCTCACTTGCCTTCATTGGCATTCTGACCGAAACCGTGATGACCGTGCTTTTCCCCGCACTGATGCGCGAATTCCATGTCGACACGGCCACTGTGCAATGGATTACCACGATTTATCTGTTGGCGGTGGCCGCTACCATGCCCATCAGCTCGTTTTTGAAGCGCCGATTCGCGCTGAAAACCATTTTTCTTGCGGCTGTGATTCTGGCCATCGTTGGCTCGCTGATCATGATCGTCGCCCAAGCCTTCCCGCTGCTGATTGCCGCCCGCATTATTCAGGGCATTGGCTCAGGCGTGGCCACGCCGTTGATGATCAACATCATTCTGGAGCAGTCTCCTCGTTCGAAAATCGGCCGATTGATGGGCGTAGGATCGCTGGTCATTACCGTGGCTCCGGCCATCGGCCCGACCGTCGGCGGCGCGGTGACCACAGTGCTGCCGTGGCGCGCGATTTTCGTCATCGCCATTCCGCTGGTGCTAATCGCAGCATGCATCGGCATGAAGTGCATTGAGCAGAAGACACCGACCGAGGCTGCCTATCTTGACCCGATCCAGCTTGGGTCCATTGTTGTCGCGCTGGTCGGTCTGGTGCTGGCGCTCAACCAAGGTGGCGTGGCCATCAGTGCGGCGGTGTCCGGCAAGTCAGCCACACGCTCCGGCATTATCGCCATTGTCAGTCTGATTGTGGGCCTCGCCTTGTTGATCGTGTTCGCCATGAGTTCCAAGCGTGCCTTCTCCCCGCTGCTGCGCCTTGGCATTCTCAAGGATCCCGCCGTACTGTTACACGCCTGCGCATATCTGCTGCTGCCATTGGTCGCCATCGGCTACGGCTATGTCATCACCAATGTGGCACAGCTCTCGCTCGGCACCACGGCATTTGTGGCCGGCTCTCTAGTGCTGCCCGGCGCACTGGTCGGCGCTGTCTGTGCCCCGCTTGGCGGCTGGTTCTACGATAAGTTCGGCGCGGTCAAGCCGATTCTGATTCCGATCGGCATCGCTATTTTGGGCCCAGTGCTTATGCTGGTGTTCTCGATGCAGCTTACGCCCGTGCTGCTCGCCGGATTCTATTTCATTTTCGGCCTGTTCTATTCCATCGGCAATGCGAATGTGATGACCAGTGGCCTGTCGGAGGTCTCTCCCGAGTTCAAGCCGGACGGCAACGCCATTTTCAACACGTGTCTTCAGTTTGGCGGCGCTGCCGGTACCGCACTGTTCTCCACGATTCTTTCCGTGGCTCAGGCCGGTGCAGGAGAAGAAGGCACCGCTGAGTTTGCTCACGCCACTGCCGTCGGCGGCACATGGACGTTTGCCACGATGACGGTTATCTGCCTGATTGGCTGGTGCTGTCTGGCCACCGCGTTCCGCATTCGCGCGGCACGTAAGCGTGCATAAATCGATTACCAATCGAGTCCCAGCTTTCCAAACACGTGTGGGGCGCGCCCCACACGCTAATGAAAGGAAGAAAAAGGAGAAAGAAAGCTTCGAACGACCGCTCCAGCCTGCACCACGCCCTCGCGCACTGCGGACTCATGGAAACACTGACATTAGTACTCTTGGACATCGGAGGCTCCTTCGCCGGAACGGATAGGTTTAGGCACCACCCATTCTGCCTAGAAGCCTCTATCCACCCCACCCCTCCATCAGAGCAGCAAACACGGTCCGGTGTTTGTCTTCCCTTTTCCCACTGTTACTGTTGCGTTACACTTTACTCCCCTATGTTCATTTCTGTTCGGGTTCCCCACCATGCAGTATCGGGCGAATCTTGGCAAGACGCTGGCTGACTTCGTGTTCGTAGCCGCGATCGTTGGGATGATAGTACTCGGTGCCACGCAGCTCTTCGGGCATATATTCCTGTGGTGCCACGGCACCGGGCCAATCGTGCGCATACTTGTAGCCCTCGTGGTTGCCCCACTCTTTCATAAGCTTGGTGGGGGCGTTCCTCAAATACAGCGGAACAGCGCCGATCTTGCCGGCATCCACGTCCGCGAGCGCCTGGTTAATGGCGTTATAGCTGGCGTTTGATTTGGGCGCGGTGGCCACGGCAATCGTGGCTTCGGCCAAAATAATACGTGCCTCGGGCATGCCGACCAGCGCCACGGCTTGCGCCGCGGCCACGGTGACCTGCAAAATCTGCGGGGCGGCCATGCCGACTTCCTCGCTGGCGGCAATCATGATGCGACGGGCGATGAAGCGCGGATCTTCACCCGCTTTCAGCATGCGCGCCAGATAATGGATGGCGGCATCCGGATCGGAGCCCCGCATGGATTTGATGAATGCGGAAATCACGTCGTAATGGTCATCGCCGTCTTTGTCGTAACGCACGGTGGCGGCGTCCATTACCGCAGCCACGATTTCGGGGGTGATGATGGGTCGGCGTGCGCCCTTTTTGCGGGCTTCGTCGCCGGTGACCGCGCCAGCCGCGGCCTCCAGAATCGTGAGACTCTTGCGTGCGTCGCCACCGGCCATGCGCACGATATCGGCGATGGCTTCGTCCGTGGCTTTGACCTCGCCCTTGAGACCGCGGTCATCAGTCAGCGCGCGCTGCACCAGTTCGGTGAGCTGATCAGGCTCCAATGACTCAAGCTTGACGACCACCGAACGGGAGAGCAACGGTTTGATGATGGAAAAGCTCGGGTTCTCGGTGGTGGCGCCGATAAAGGTCACGTCGCGGTTTTCGACGGCGGGAAGCAGCGCATCCTGCTGGGATTTGGAGAAGCGATGCACCTCGTCGATGAACAGTACGGTTTCCTGGCCGCGTGACACGAGCCGTTCGTGAGCGCGGGTGAGTACGTCGCGCACGTCTTTGACGCCGGATGTCACGGCGGAGAGTTCCTCAAACACGCGGCCGGATTGGCCGGCCACGATGGTGGCGAGCGTGGTTTTGCCGACGCCTGGAGGGCCGAACAGGATTACGGAGCTCGGCGCGGTGAGACTGCCTTTGCTGGCCGGATTGGCGAGGCGGCGCAGCGGCGAGCCCTGGCCCAACACCTGCGTTTGGCCAATCACCTCGTCCAAAGTGCGTGGACGCATGCGCACCGCCAACGGCCGTGTCATCGACTCCGGCGCATCAGCCGCCCCAAACAAATCGTTCTCACTCATAGCGTCCTATAGTACCCCAGTGTTCGAACAGACGTTCGAGCTGCACCTTGGCTTCCCTCAGAGAGGGGAGCCAAGAAAGGAATCAGTTACTCACCTTGTAGTCGTGGAAGACTACTTCGCCGGTGTCTTGGGTGGCGTCGAGGTCCACGATGCCTTCGATGGCCCAGTCGCGATCGCCATCGGAATCATCGATAATCTGACGCACCTTCCACGTATGCTCGTCGTTCTCGTGCTTGTCATCCAACATGAACAGTTCGGGCGAGCGCGCTTCGGCGCCGATGCCCACGTACTCGTGCTCGTCGTAGTAGTCGTCGAGCACATCTTCCCATTCGTGCACGCCGTAGCCCCAGTCTTTGTCGAGCGCGCCAAGCTTGTCCGGCTGGTCGAGATCCATAAGCTGCACACGGCGGAACATGGCGTTTCTGATCAGCACGATAAGGCCTCGTCGGTCCTCGACCACCGCGTTCTTCTTGCCCGGCGCCGCCAAGGAGGCCGCCGCCTCGGACTGGTCGGCGGAATCGCCGGCGTTCTCCCATTCATCCACCAGCGAGGAGTCGATGGAGCGCACGAGCACGCGCAGCCAGGAGATGATGTCTTCGAGTTGCTCGTCACGCTTTTCGGGCGGCACGGTACGCGCCAGCGTGCGGTAGGCGTCCGAGAGGTAGCGCAACAGGGTACCTTCGGAGCGGGCGATGTTGTATCGGGTGATGTATCCGGTGAAGTCGGAGGCGGTTTCCACCATGTCGCGCACCACGGATTTCGGCGATAGCCAGTAATCGTTGGCCCACGGCACATCGTGGCGGTACTGGTCGAACGCGGCTTCGAGCATGTCTTCCAGTGGCTTCGGATACGTAATCTCCTGCAGCTTATCCATACGCTCGTCATAGTCGAGTCCGTCGGCCTTCATATCGGCCATCGCCTTGTCTCGGACCTGACGCTCCTGGGCACGCAGCACCTGCTTGGGGTCTTCGAGCGTGGCCTCGGCCATGGAGATCACGTCCAGCGCATAGGTGTCGGACTCGGGGTCCAGCAGTTCGAGCGCGGCCAGCAGGAACGGGGAGAGCGGCTGGTCGAGGGCGAAGTCGTCCGGCATATCAAGGGTCATGTAGTAGTCCTTGCCGCCGTCCTTGCGGTCCTCGGTTTCGATGACTTCGGTATCGAACAGGGTTTGGAAAATCTCGTCGGCCCGCTGGTGCAGATGCTCCTTTTGGTCGGGGGTCTGCGCGGAATCGTCGATGAGATCGTCGATACGGGCACGGGCGTCGCCGCCCTGCGCCACTTCGTTGAGCACCATCGAATGCGTGATTTTCAGGTGCGGGACCAGGGTTTCCGGTTCGGCGTCGATGAGCTTGTCAAACGTGCTCTGGTTCCAGGTCACAAAACCTTCCGGAGCCTTCTTGCGCTTGACCTTCTTGAGCTTCTTCGGGTCTCCCCCGGCCTTGGCGATGGCCTTCCGGTTTTCGATTTCGTATTCGGGAGCCTCGGCGATCACCAGTCCCTCGGTATCGAATCCCATACGACCGGCTCGTCCGGCAATCTGGTGGAATTCACGGGCGCGCAGGCGGCGCATCTTGGTGCCGTCGAACTTGGTCAAGGCAGTGAGCACCACGGAGTGAATCGGCACATTGATGCCGACGCCCAATGTATCGGTGCCGCAAATCACGGGCAGCAGACCCTGCTGGGCGAGCTGTTCGACCAGGCGGCGGTAGCGTGGCAGCATGCCGGCATGATGGATGCCGACACCGGTGCGCAGCAGTCGCTGCAGAATCTTGCCGAAGGCTGTGGTGAATTTGACGCCTTTGATGGCTTCTGCGATGGCTTGGCGCTGTTCCTTGCTGGACACGCCGGTGGAGGCGAGCGCCTGCGCGGTCTCCAGCGCGGCGTCCTGTGAGAAATGGACCACATAAATCGGGGTTTCGCCGTTGCGGAAGGCGAGTTCCACGGTTTTTTCCATCGGATCGAACGTGTATTCGTAGCTTAACGGCACCGGTCGCGGCGCGTCGGCGATTACATCCACGTCCGGGGTGTCGTTCAGATCGGAGAGCTTGTCGGCAATGGCGTCCACATTGCCAAGCGTGGCGCTCATCAGCAGGAACTGGGTCTGCGGCAGCGTGAGCAGTGGCACCTGCCACGCCCAACCGCGCTCCGGATCACCGTAATAATGGAATTCGTCCATCGCCACGAGGCCCACGTCGGCATGGGTGCCTTCGCGCAAAGCCTGATTGGCGAGGATTTCGGCGGTGCAGCAGATGATCGGCGCGTCCGCGTTGATGTGGCTGTCGCCGGTGATCATGCCGACGTTGTCGCGGCCGAACACTTCGACCAAGTCGAAGAATTTCTCCGACACCAGCGCCTTGATCGGAGCGGTGTAATAGGAGCGGCGGCCAGTGCACAGGGCGGCGAAGTGCATGCCAAGCGCCACCAGCGATTTGCCCGAACCGGTCGGGGTATTCAAAATCACATGGTCGCCGGCCAAGAGGTCCATAATGGCCTCTTCCTGATGCGGCCATGGTTCGATGCCTTTGACGTCTTCCACCCAGCCGAAGAATCGTTCGTAGATGTCATCGGCCGTAAGATTCCGTTCGCGCTCGTCACCGTCCCATTCGGGGGCCAGCCGCCCCAGGGATCCGTATTCCTTCTCGTCAGTCATAATGCTCAGTCTACCTAGTGGCCTATTCCGGCGGCACGAGCCACCCTCCGTCGCTATGCGGCGCCTCCCGCCAGCGGGCGGAACCATGCGAAGAGCCGTGCCATGCGCTTGGCTCCGCCAGTGGGAGGATCGTTCACGCCAACCGGCGGCGCACCTCGTCGGGGTCCACCTCGGGTTCGAGGGGCGGCCAAGTCATGTTCATGTTCTTCAAGGTGGTGCGCAGCAGTTCGGAGACCACTGCTCGCGAATACCAGCGGTTACCGGCCGGTACGAGGTACCAAGGTGCGGCGGCCGTGCTGGTCTTCTCGAACACCTCCTGCCATGCGGCCATATACTCATCCCAGCGGTCGCGGGCCTCGAGATCGGAGATGTCGAATTTCCAGAACTTGGTGGGATCGTCCAGTCTCCCGAGGAAGTGTTTTTTCTGTTCTTCCTGGCTTACCACGAGAAAGATCTTGAGGATGGCGCATCCGCTGGCGGCCAGTTCACGTTCGAAATCGTTGATCTGGTCGTAGCGGGCACGCCATACGTTTTCGGGATAGGTGCCATAGACGTGCGGCATGACCACATCTTCATAATGGGAACGGTCGAATACGGCAATCCACCCCGGCTTGGGCAATTCACGCTTCACGCGCCAGAGGAAGTCGTGGTCGAGCTCCTCGGCCGTAGGCTTGCCGAAGCCATGGTAATGGATGCCCATCGGGTCACCTTGGCTGAACACGTGACGCACGATGCCGCCCTTGCCGGAGGCATCCATGCCTTGCAGCACGATGAGCAGCCGCCGTGTCGAGCCTTTGACGCCATTCGCGTACATGAGCCGCTGGTATCGGGCGATTTCGGAGGAGCTGATCGAAATGAACTCCTCGGCGTCCTCTTTATTGCCGTCGAATCCGGGAGTGGAATCGCCTTCGACATCAGTGACCTGCATGCCGTGGTGGAACATAAGACGTTGAGCGGGCGGCAACGACCATACGGCGCTGAGCAGTTCACTGGATTTCGCCGCACGTGCCAGTCGTTCAGGCACGCTGGCACTGGAGTCGATGGCGTCTATGCGATCCGCCGCGAGCTGTAATACCTTGTCGATCCGTCGATCGGTTTTGTATTCCTTCCCCTTGCCATTCCTGTTGTTCTTTCCTGAGGATTTTCCGGCTGTACCCCACTTGCCGGCCTCTTCAGGCTTGTTGGTTCTGTCGTCGTCCTTGGCCATGCTCCCGATTGTACGTCTTGCAACTCAGGAGACCCAGCAACGTAGCGACATTCACATTTCACTTGTTACTGCAAATCTACAGGCATGCAGTCGTTCGGACCGTAATTGTTGGCTTTGCACCAATCCCAAGCCTCATCCGTCGAGTCGAAGCCCTCACCGGCAAGAATCACATAGTATTTGTCGGAATTGCTGCTGTAGGTGGGCCAGTCACCCGACCAGATAAGCAGTACGTTTGAATTCTTGTTGTGCATCGTGATGAATTGCGCAAGAATATCGCGGTAGTTCCAGGTCTTGCCTTCAGCTTCCATGCCCTTGCGCTTGCTGGACAGCTGCGCGGTATACGCGGAATAGACCCGAAAAATCGAACACGGCATCGGCCGCAACATTATCGTCGCTGTCCCGCAACGTGAGTCGAGTGACCGAATCATTGAATTTCGTGGATGCGTTCTTATCATCACAATTCGAAGTGGCCAGAATCGTGACTATCAGATTGTCGCTCTCGCTCTTGATCGAGGAGACTTTCATATCGGCAGCGGCATCGAACCCGCTGGCACCTGCTGGGGAACCATACCGCCGACACTGAAGAACCTGCTGTGCTGCAATAGCGCTGGTGCCCTGCCTGATTGGAATATCAGGCAGGGCACCAGCGCTATTGCGTTATGTACGTGTCAGCGCACGCGGCTTCAAGCGCTACTTGCGCGCCGCATCATGACGCTTGACCACGATGGTGACGCCGCCCGCAGCGAACAGCATCGCCAGAACCACGACCAACGCAACCGAGGCACCGGTATCGGCCGTACGTTCGGTCTGCTGCGGCTTGGTGCTGCCATTGGCATTGACGCTACCGTCATGGTTGCCGTTATCCTTGCCGTCCGTTCCGGTGGACACTCCGGTAACGGCAACGGGCAGCACGACCGTGGTCTTATTGGTCGCACCAGTCACGGTCAGGCTGATATCACCGGTCTTGGTTCCGGCGGGAATCGTGACCTTGAGCTCGGCGGTATCGCCATTCGCGACCTGCGCTTCGCCGACCACCTGCTCGCCGATGGTGGCGGTCAGCTTCGTCTCGTCAGGCACACCCAGCGAGGTAAGCGTAAGCTTCGAGAAGTGCAGCGTGAACGAATCGCCAGCCTTGACCGCGCTGGTCGGGATGCCGGTGACGTCCACTGCGCGGCGGTCGTAGCGCGGGGCAACCGGATTGTTGGCCTTGAGGTAGTCGATCCAGGCGTCGCGGTCCACCAGACCGGTGTCCTTGGTGTTCGTGCCTTGGGCGAAGGCGCGGAAGTTATCGCCGCCCTCCAATAGAAAGCTGAACGAACCGATACGGTAGTTGCGTTTCAGGTCCAGAGGCTCACCGTTGACGGTCACCGAGGTGATGTGATGGCCTTGCGCGGCATCCGGATCATACGTGTAGCTCACGTTGTGGGACAGTCCGAGTTGCAGATACGCGCGCGATGGTGTGCTGCCGTCCGCGTTCGTCTGCCACTGCTGTTCCAGCGCTCCCTTGAACTGCGCGCCGGTAAGCGTGGTGGTCCACAGGTTGTTCAGGAACGGCAGTACCGCGTTGGCCTGGGCGTAGGTGATATTGCCGTCGGCATCGAGCGTGCAGTCGTCATTGGTGCCGGACTTGCAGAATTCGGCACGCAGACCGCCGGGGTTGACCACACCGATTTCGGCCGCGCCGCGGTCCTCGCTTTTGAGCGAATCGAGCAGCGCATCGGCCACCAGATTGCCCATGGTCGATTCGGAGGCGCGGTCGTCACGCTTGCCGTCTTTGAATGCGGTGGTGATATCCGCAGACACCCTGCCGACCTTCTCGCTGCCCTTTTCATCGGCCACCTTAAGGGCCTGGTACACGATGTCCTTCACCTTGGCGACAGTCGGATTCGCGGCGGCGAGCAGGCCATCGTTGTATTCGGCGTAATCGTTGTAGTGCGGATCATTTTTGTCGGCGGGCTGCGAAGCCACCTGCACGGCCGTGTTGCCGGACTTGTCGTAAGACACCGCACCGGTGGCCGTGTTGTAGGTGAGCACCACTTGGCCGACGTTGGCGGCATAGCTACCGGTCTGGATGATCGGCCGGTTGTTGTGCGCGGGATCGGTGTACGAGTACTTCATGTGGGTGTGTGCAGTGAAGATCACGTTCACTGCTGCATCGGTATCGTCCACGATCTTCTTGAACACGGGGCTGTCGGCCTTCTGCTCGTCGAGCGTGGGCTTGGCCGTGGCGTCATCTTCATTGGAGGCTGCACCCTCATGGTATTCGGCCACAATCACATCGGCCTCGCCATTGGATTCGTCGCTGTCGGTGAGCTGCTTGGCCACACGGTTCACGGCCTCCACCGGATCGCCGAATTCGATGCCCTTGACACCACCGGGAGCAACCAACGTGCTGGTTTCCTGAGTGACCGCGCCGATGATGCCGACCTTCACGCCGTTCACCTCTTGAATGCTGTACTCGGGCAGAGCCGGGGTTGTGGTGCCCTTCTTGTACACGTTGGCACCGAGGTAATCCCATTGGGCATTGCGCGCGCCCTCCTTGCCGATCACACGATCGGTAAGGTCGGCATAGCCTTGGTCGAACTCGTGGTTGCCCACCGCCGAAGCCTTGACGCCCAAGGCATTGAGTACATCGATGGTCGGCTGGTCCTGCTGTACCGAAGAGTTGAACAGCGAGGCACCGATATTGTCGCCGGCGGACAGCAGCAGTGAGGAGTCAGGGTATTCGCCCTTGAGCTGCTCGATGGTGGCGGCGAACGGCACGGTGAGGTTCTTGCCGATACGGCCGTGGAAGTCGTTGAAGTTCAGCAGGTTGATGGTGGTGCTGGTGGGAACCGGCTGATTGGTTGCCATATAGCCCATACGCAATGAATGGCCATTGGTCACGCCGTCGTCTGCCCAGAACACCGGCTTATACACCTTGCCATCCACTACCTTGGTGGCTTCGGCATCGGGGGTGATGGCAAAGCCTTCGGTGTTCTGCGTACGGATTTCATCCGGAGTGTCGGTCAGCTTGGTCAGCTGCAGCACGCCGTTCTTGAATTCGTAGGTGTCGATTTTGGCACCGGTGTTCGCGTCATTGTCGCTTTGGGCGAGCAGCTGGTTGTGCTCGGCATCCCAAGTCAGATCGCGCGGGCCATCATAGCCGGCGTTCACCGCGGACTGCGGCAGGTCGATATCGGCCACCGGATGTACCAGGTCCTCGCCATTCACGGTTTGCAGCGCGAAGGCGTAGATATGACCGGTTTTCTCCGGTGCGGCGAAGAACAGACCGCCGAAATCATTGCCGAAACCGTCCGGGTTGTAGGTCACTACGTTCTTCGGGTCAAGGTTGGACTGGAATCCGTTGGCGGTCAGGACCGAGTTGGGAATAAAGGCTATGCCTTCCACCCCAAGATTGGCGTCCGCTCCATGGCCCAGTGTCACGCCGAATTGCGTGAGTGCTGCGGTGAGATTCCACTCGTGCGTAGCGTTCAGATCGTGCGCTCCGTCGCCGTTGGCGTCGGTGGTTTTCTCGGTCACGTCATACTGCAGGATGGACGGCCGCGGCACATTCTTGTTTTCGTTGTCGCGCTCGGCGCCGATGAACACGCCCTTGGATGAATCTCCGTTGATCAGCGTGATGCCTTCGGAGTCCACACCGCCCGTGCCGTCCTTGAAGTGCAGCTGCTTGCCGCCCTTGGTCTGACCGTTGTTGGTGAAGGTCCAGCCATCAGTGGGATCCTGCTGCCATGTGCCGTTCTGGTAGACGAACTTGTTGATGGAGCCAGGGCCCTTATCGGCGGTGTTGCCGAGAGTGGGGTTCAGATCGTTGTCGGCCGCCCACAGCACGCCTTGCTTGCCGTCTTTACCGGCTTCATACACCAGACCAGACAGATTGCCGTCAGTATGGTCGCCGCCTTGTTCTTTGGCGCCAAATTCGCCTTCGGCATCCACTGTGGTCACATCGGCCAATCCCGACCATGCGTCCACGGTCATGGTCTCGCCGGTGGGCGGAGTCGGAGTCGGGTCATCGAACACGTTCTGTGCACCGGGCGTGGGCGTATTGGAAAGCGCGAAAGTGCCATCGTCCTTACGGGACCACGACTAACTGTCGCTCATCTTCTTCACGCCGGTTGTACCGGTATTCCATGACGTGGAATCCACCACATCGCTATCGGTAAAGTCGCCGCTGGTAGTGGTCAGATAGACTTCGTCGGCATCGGAACCCAGGCCGGGCTTGGCCTTGTCGGGGTCGATGTATGCCACCAGATATCCGCCGGCTTTGATGACGGTGTCCGTATTCGTTACTTCGCTGGTGCCGATGGTGTAGCGCTTCTTGGCTTTCTTGCCGCTGTCGTAGATGCCCCAGCCCTTCACGTCAACGTCTGTGGAGCCGGTGTTCTTGAGCTCGACCCAATCGCAACGCTTGCTATCCGGGTCTCCGGCAGCTTTCGTATTGCCAGCATAGACCTCGTTGATGATTACGGATGGTTTGGCAGTCGTGTTCTGTTCGGCAGTGGTCTGCTGCTCGTCCGCAGTCGCAGCGGGCACGCCGATCAGGGCGATGCTGCTCAGTGTCACCGCAGCGGTGAGCAGCGCGATGGCGCGCCGCGACATCGCGGTGAAATTGTTGGTGTGGAGCATTACTCCCGTTCCTTCCTCGGGTTGTGCCGCCGCAGCATGATGCTCTTCGGCGGATGACACCCCCCGAGGGTATGGGAGAGAAATGAAGCCGACACCGTATGAAGGCAAACTCGGCAAATCTCCAAACTGAACTTTGGCTGAATTACTGCTGAAGCTGGTTCTTGGATTTGCGTCGAACCGTCCGTATTTCGCCGACAATCGCGATTACAGCGGTACCGATAGCTACGCTGATCAACGCCGGTCGTTGCACGGCATGGAGGGTGGCGAGATCCGGCCCGGCCGCAATGGCACTGTTTTCACCCGCCGAGCTATCCGACGCCGGGTGATTGCCCGCGTCGGTGTACTGGGCATTGACCACACTCGGGCCGGCAAGCGCCACTTGGTCAGCGGTCTCGACCTTGGCCACATCGCCGCGCTTATCCAAGGTGACGCGGGCGCACAGGGCTTTGGCCCAGTTGATACGCTGCCAGCCGTCGCTCGATTGCCATAGGGGGTATCCGGAATCCAAGGCAGTGGCTTTCAAAATCGCGTTGCGCTGATCGGCGTGCAGTTCGGGATAGGCCAGTCGCAGCACGTCCGCCGCCCCGCGCGGGGCCACGAAATCAGCGCCGGACTGGGCGGTGTCTTGCGGGAAGGTGTAGGTCAGGCGTGCGGTGTAGACGCGCACGGCCGAGGCTTGGTCCACGACCGGCTCGGTGGCCACTGGGTCCAGAAAAATCGTTGGTGTAGCCGCCCGAACCGGAGGCCTTGGTGTTGGCGATGCAGGCGGCGAGGGTAGTGCCGTGGCCGTCCGCGGCGCAGCGGGACACCAGATAGTCGCGCAGCTGCCGGGACGCGGGCACGATGGACGAAGCGAATTCGTTATGCCAGTACTGCCCGTTCTGGGCGGATGCGCCAATGCGCCCGCCCATGATGTCAAGCGGATAATGCACGCCGAGCACGATGCGGTTGTTGCCGGCCTCCGAAGTGCGGGCCATGATTTGCGGCGCAAGTTCGGGAATCATGCCGGCCAGCGCGATACCCCACGAATAGGCACCGGTAGTGTGGCCGGAGGGGTAGGAACTGTTTTTCTGCAAGTTCGAGTAGCCGGGCACGTGTTCGAGCCATGAGGGCAATTGCTTGATGTCAAGCGTGGCGGGCAGTCCGGCGAGATCGTTAGTGCCGCCGTAGCTGCTTTCCGCACGGTTCAGATAGGGGCGCGGATGCATGGCCGCACGTTTTGAGGCGTAGGTGGAGGCCACGTTAAAGGAGAAGATATCGGCGACGGCGTTGAGTTTCCCGGATTTGAGCCCTTCGCTCATATATTTGCCAAGCACCGGACCGAGCGCGTCCGGCATGGTTTCCTCGGCTTGCAGATCGGAGTCGACGAGTGCACGCTTGCGTTGGGCGTTCAGGCCATCCTTATCGAGATTTTCGGCGGCTTTGTGGTTAATGGCCACGGCCAAATCTTCGTCGAGTTTCATGGTATCGGCGTGGAGCACCTTACCACCGTGTTCGGCATCGGTGGGGGTCTGCCAATAGTTCTTTTCGTAGTCGGAGAGCAATGCCACCCAATCCGGGTTGGACAGCTGGTCGGCCTGTGCGATTGCAGGCGTCGCGGCTAGCGTGGCCGCCAACGCCAGCGGCGCAATGGTCGCAATGGCAAAAACGGAGGATAAGTGCCGGAACATCTTCATATGTTCCAACCTATCCTCCGTGAAGGCTACGTAGCCGGAGCCCAGTCAAACACTCAGTAAATTCTTCGTGCTGGCTTAGCGGCGATTGAGATGACCGTCAGGCCTCTGGCTTGTCTTCGGGCTTGCGGAACGCCGGGAATTCGCCGGTCTCCGGGTCAACCTGTGACTCGGGCTGGGTGGTGTCATATCCCTGTTCGTAGCGGGTGCGCCGCCAGTTGCGAATCGAGGCGTTGGTGCCACGGTGATGCACATGGTATTTGCGCGGCGCACCGCCCAGCGGCAGCTCCTCGACTTCCTTGGCCACAGCGATCTGGTTGACATTGGACGGATCACCGGCGGCGATCGGGGCCAGCGGCTCGGGCTCGGCGGGTGCGGCCGTACGCTGCTGCATGCGCGAGGGCAGCCATTCGGCGAGCCTCGACAGCAGCCAGCAGGCGACGAAGTAGATCACCGCAGCCATGACCAGCGTCTGCAGGATGTTGAAGTACATCGAGCCGAGTCGGCGCGATTCCTGCAGCAGGTCGGTATACATGATGATCGAGCCTAGGGCGGTATCCTTCAACACCACGACCAGCTGGGTGACGGCGGCCGGCAGCATGGCGTAGACGGCCTGCGGCACCTCGATCTCCATGAGCGACTGTGTTTCGGTCAGGCCCAAAGCGAGCGAGGCCTCGCGCTGGCCGCCCGGCAGATTGCCGACGCCGGAGCGCACCAGTTCGGCGACCACCGAACCGTTGTACAGCACCAAGGCCAGCACCACGGCCCAATAGGACGGGCTGGGCAGGCCCGCGAACGCGAACCATCGCCAGAAGAAGATCATGAGCAGCAGCACCGGCACCGCACGGCAGAACTCGACGATCGCGGCGGAAACGCCACGTACCAGCGGGTTCGGCAGCAGTCGGCCCACGCCGAACACCAGGCCGAACACCACGGCACCCACCACGGCCACGACGGTGGCCTTGATGGTCATCCACAGTCCGGGCAGGTAAAAGTCGGTCCACGCTTCGCGTTCGATGGCGGGCTTCCACAGCTCCCAGCTGAGCTGATTCTCGCCGTCCGGCGGGTTGTGCAGGCGCATGAGGATAAGCACGAGCACCACCGCGAACAGAATGCCTGCGATCCAGTTGACGATGCGAATGGTGCGCCGGCCCTTGGGACCGGGCGCGTCGAACAGCACGGAATTCGAAGTATCGGCCATATCCGTCACCTCCTTACGGCGAGCTTGTTGGACAGGTACGTGGTGAGCATGCCGATGGGGATGATCAGGATCACGTAGCCGAGCGCGAAGATCAGGAAGATCTGGATGATCACGTCGGGGCGGAATTCAATCATCTCGCTCATCAGCGAGGATGTTTCGGTGGCCACGGATGCGGCGGCGGCCACGGTGGAGTTCTTGAGCAGTGCGATCAGCGTGTTGCCGAGCGGCGCCACGGAGCCTCGGAAGGCCTGCGGCAGGATGATCTCAGTAGCGGACTGCATGAAGCCCAAGCCCAGCGCTCGTGCGGCCTCGGCCTGGCCAATCGGCACGGTGTTGATGCCCGAACGCAGCGATTCGCACACGAACGCCGCCGTGTACAGGCTCAGGCCGGTGACCGCGAGCCAGAAGAAGTTCGTGGCGAAGGTGTCGGAGAAGCTGAGCTTCAGCTGCGCGTAGGCACCCAGCACCATGAACACCATGATGATGGTCAGCGGCAGGTTCTTGAACAGTTCCACATACGCACCGGCCACGGCCCTGAGTGAGGAAATCGGCGAGATGCGCATCACCACGAGGATCACGCCGAGGATCAGGGAGAACAGGGCGGACCACAAGGTCAGTTCGATATTGACCAGAAACGCGCCGAGCACGTCATACTGGCTGAAGAGTTCCAGGAATCCGCTCATCAGGCCTCCTCTCCTTCGTCCGGGACGGGCGGGTTGTAGCGTACGTCGGGCGTGTAGTTGGTGCCCTTGGTGTTATCGCTGATGGCGTTCTCCCACGAGCCGTCCTGAATCATGTCCACGATGGCGTTGTTGATTTTGGTGGCCAGCTGCGTATCGCCCTTCTTGATGCCCACGCCGTAGTATTCCTGCGTGAACGGTTTGCCAACCACCTTGAGCTTGCCGCGCGAGGCGGAGGCCAGGCCGGCCAGGATGATGTCGTCGGTGGTTACCGCGTCCACGATGCCGGAGAACAGGGCGGTGGCGCATTCGGCGTAACCGGGCTGTTCCATGAGCTGGACTTCGGAGGCGAACTTCTCCTTGACGGTGGCGGCCGAGGTCGAACCGGTGACGGAGCATAGGCGCTTGCCGTTCAGGTCTTCGGGGCCGTTGATGGAGTGGTCGTCCTTGCGCACGAGCAGATCCTGTCCGGCCACGAAGTACGGGCCAGCGAAGGAGACGGCCTTCTTGCGCTCGTCGGTGATGGAGTAGGTGGCGAGGATCATGTCCACGTCGCCGTTCTGAATCATGGCCTCACGCTGCTTGGAGGGGGCTTCCTTCCAGATGATCTGGTCTTCGGAATAGCCGAGTTTCTTGGCGATGTATTTGGCCACGTCCACGTCGAAGCCCACGTAGGTGCCGGACTTCTTGAAGCCCAGGCCGGGCTGGTCGAATTTGATGCCGATGCGGATCTTGCCGGTTTCGTCCGCGCCGCAGGCGGCCAGCGACATTGTGCAGGCCACGGCGGCGAGCGCGGCGATCACGCGGCAAGCCTTCCGTTTGAACGTATTGGTGAATGTCATTGGATTGCGTACCCGTCTTTCAGTGGGTTCGTCAGTGGGTGAGGATCTTCGAGAGGAAGTCCTTGGCACGGTCGGTCTGCGGATGCTCGAAGAACTCGTCGGGCGTGTTCTCTTCGAGAATCTGGCCGTCTGCCATGAAGACGATGCGGTCGGCGGCCTTGCGCGCGAAGCCCATCTCGTGGGTCACGCAGATCATCGTCATGCCTTCATGCGCGAGTTCGACCATCACGTCGAGCACTTCGTTGACCATTTCCGGGTCGAGTGCGGAGGTGGGCTCGTCGAACAGCATGACCTTGGGGCGCATGGCGAGCGCGCGGGCGATGGCCACACGCTGCTGCTGGCCGCCGGAGAGTTGGGAGGGCATCTTGCTGGCCTGGGAGTCGACGCCCACGCGGGCGAGCAGGTCCATGGCCAGTTGCTCGGCTTCCTTCTTGTCCATGTGACGCACCTTGATGAGGGCCAGCGTCACGTTTTCAAGAATGGTTTTGTTGGCGAACAGGTTGAACGACTGGAACACCATGCCAACTTCGGCCCTGAGGTTCGCGAGCTCCTTGCCTTCCTGTGGCAGGGGCTTGCCGTCGATGCGGATGTCGCCGGAATCGATGGTCTCGAGGCGATTGATGGTGCGGCACATCGTGGACTTGCCTGAGCCGGACGGGCCCACGACCACCAGCACCTCACCCTTGGCGACGGTCAGGTTGATGTCCTTGAGGACGTGCAAAGCACCGAAGTGCTTTTCGACGTGGGTCAGTTCGACTAGCGGACGGTTCGGGTCCTCTTTGCCGGGAACCAGCGGGGTCAATTTGGCCTTGCTTGGTGATGTTGTGCTTGTCGCGCGCGAACGCACTGCTGTTTCATTGTTCGTTTCAGACATGAGTGGGAGGATAACACACCGACGTTTCCAACGTGTTCACAGTATGTCCACACAGTTGCTCAGTCGATGTCTCATTTCCGCATCAGACATCGTGATGGCGGCATAAGCGACTTCGGCATGTCTCCCGTTTCCGGAAACATCGCGGGAGGCCGACCGACTTTTGCCCCAGGATGAGTTGGGGCCAGCAGTGGGACAACGGTGGCATGAGTCTCACTGGGGAAACCCGCGCTGGCAGGCCGACCGGGCACGACGCCTCGAACGGGAGCGCCGCCAAACCGAGCGTGATGACATCGCCCGAGCCCTGCACGACCGGATCTCCAACGATCTGGCCTACGCGATCATGCGCATAGACCGGGATATCGAGTGTGCAGACGCATCCGGCCTGATTTGCTGCGAGGTAGGCACGAATTGCCTCGGACCGGGTGGCAACGCCGAGCTTGGCTTTCGCGTGCTTCATGACCACGAAAATCGTGGAGGCTTTAATCCCGAGCTTGGCGGCATTTTCCTCGGTACTGAGGTTCGCCGCATACAATCGCAGTACATCCTGTTCTCGTTTTGACAAGCTGGCAGTCGGGCGCTCGGCCGAGGTCAAGGCCACCTTGGCTTCCGGTGCTGTCAGGAATCCCTCGCCAAGCTTGGCGTGACGCTTTTGGCAATCAGCCCTCGCGCGCCTGAATCAATGGCCATCTGTCGGTAATGGTCCAGCGAATACGACGTAATGCCCAATATGGCGGTCGCATCCTGCGTCTCGCGGATGCGGCGGCAGACATCCGGACCGAGAATATCGGTCAGGGGCATATCCAGCAACAAGACGTCTGGTGCGGCGTTATCACTTTCATAGACGCAATGATGCAGGGCTTGCGCGCCGGATTCGACAGCCCAGACCACCTTTGCTCCGGCCATTGCGCGACCGACCGTTTGCGCCAGCAGGGCCAGCGCGAACCGGTCGTTATTCCACTATCCCAATCGTCAGCATGCATTCATCATGCGTCAGGTGCGTAATCATTGGCAAGCAACGTGGCCAAACCTACCATCATTCGCCATCATATGGCATGGGAAATCGAAGCACAGCGCCCCGTTAGCCAACAGCCAGCCGTCAGCCGCGCGGCTTGCCGAGTGCGGAGACGAACTGGACGCCGGGAATGTCGGCGAAAATGGAGCCATCGACCACGAGTTTGGACGGGCGGATGCCAGAGCCCAAGTAGAGTTTCGGAATCGTGAGAATGTGCTGATCAACCAGCAGCGGCCAATCGGCAGGCAAGCCAATCGGCGACATGCCGCCGGATTCCATGCCGGTGGCTTCCACGGCCGCGTCGATCGACGCAAAACTGACCTTGGAGACCTCCAGCGTGTGCTTGACTACGCCGTTCAAATCGGCGCGAGTGTCGGCCGTGACGAATGCGGCGGCGAAGTCCGGCGGCGCCTTGCGGGTCTTGTGCGTGTGAACGACCACCACATTGCCGGTGATCTCGAACGGAATGCCGTATTTCGGGCACCACAGGTCGGTGTCCGATTCCTCGTCGGTGTTGATGGTCACGCCCAGAATCTTGCTTTCCGGCACACCTGCTGCCACCAGCTCATTGAGCTTGTCAAACACCGGCTTGGCCAGCAAGTCCCCATCATGCCAGTCCAAAATCTCCAACGTCATATAAGCCTCCCCTTGTCCGCAGCGTCGTGCTTCCACGATATGTGCCGATGTTGTTGCGCTTGTAACGCACGGCAGGTTCTTCTGCCGGATGGTCTCTGCGCAACACATCACACGGCTTGCTACGGTTTCGTCATGTTTGCTCATCACATTAGCCGCGACGCGCGGCTGCAACACCGGGGTTCCTATACCCGTTGCTTATATCGGCTTATATCAGATCGCGCTGAGGCATACGCACTGAGGCACTGAGGCCAAACACAATGTGCAAAACCTGGCATGTATTCCCTGCGGGAAGCGGAATACCCTTCGTATTGCTATTGCGTACGGCATTTTCTCGGAAATGCGCTAAGCGTTTGAGCATGGCCAGTTGTTCACACGATGAGTGCTGTTATACGGTGGACGACACTCCCGAATCGCGGTGGATAACCGGGCGCGACACACGATATGCCGGTGGATAACCAGTCCGCGCCGTTTAAGTTATCCCCATTTTCCAGTTTTGCCCTTGTGCCACTGTGGAATGCGCTACGCTCGGCGCATGAACGGATACAGCGAAGTGCCGCACAATGGGTCGCACAATGGCGAAATCAACAACTATCTGCGCAAAGATCTTGACACCAAAGCCACGGCCAAGAACACGGCCTGTTGGAATCTGCTGGGCAAAGTGCGCACAGAACGTACGTTGTGTTTCTCGCTGTATACCGCATTGGAATTATGCGGCGTGGAGTTGCCGAGGCACAGCACGTTGCCGCAGAAGGACTTTTATGTGACGGTGAAGAGCAAAGGGGCCCGCTCTTCATTGAGCAATATCGACTATCGCATATGGAATGCAAAGTTCAGCAGTATCACCTTTTCAAACGGCGTAACCTGCATGCATCCCATGGATGCGTGGATACAGTTTGCCCAATATCTCAGCCTCACCGAATTAGTGGTACTGGCCGAAGCACTCATCAGACGTTATGGATACGCCATTGAACAATTCGCTCAACGACTAACAGCCTTTCACCGCGTTATTGGCCGTGCGCGTTGTGAGGCGGCGCTGAAGCTCGTAAAACCTTCGGATTCCGTTCAGGAAACTCGTACGCGCTTGGTGCTTATGCTTTTCGGCCTGCCCATACCGCAAACACAATACGGCATTACCGATTCAGAGAACGGATACACCTACACCGTTGACATGGCTTATCCACAATACAAAGTCGCTATTGAATATGATGGCGATCATCACCGTCGCTTCCGCAAACAATATGTGCGGGACCAGCAAAAACGTCGACGTCTGCGGCAATTGGGCTGGACCGTCATCGAGGTGTTCGCCGATGACCTGTGGAACACCGCCAAACAACGTGCCTTCGCACAAGAGGTTGCCACCGCGATGCAAATACCGCTTCCTGGCCGTCCTCAACCTTCATGCCGGGTATTAACAGACGGCAGCCTTACCATCAATGCGCGCAAAGGGGAATACAGGAGGCGGAAACAAGCAAAACACAACAAAGCCTCACAACATTGACCAATCACGGGGTCGTACTCGCTCCTCATGGGGCGGCAATTTGCTCATGGGGCGGTTTGAAGAAATTGTGAAACCGCGGAATTAAGCCATTTTGATCTACCGCCCCATGGGGTTTTCACCGCCTCATGGGTTGTTTACCGCCCCATGAGGAAGTTACCGCCCCATGGAAGGATAATCGGCAAACGCCAGGGGGGGGGGACACCGCATGGTGCGAGGTTTGCCGCATGGCGGAGGTGCCATCGGGCGGAGTATTCGGCACCCCTTGGCAGGTATTTGGCACATTGGGCCCACCCGCAAAAAGCAACTGGCCCTTGGAATTATTCCAAGGGCCATTTGCGGCTAATAGCACCGGAGCATTACTCCCCGAAAATTAATCTACGCGTGCGGAGACCGCCGTTCGAAGCCGAAGACGCACTGAAGTACGTCGAGTGCTGAGGAAAGGCGGTATACGCTCCGTAGATTAGTTTTCGTCGGCGTCCGGGTCGTAGTCGACGCCAGTCTCGGCGCGCTGCTCGTCGGAAATCGGGGCCGGAGCACCGGTCAGCGGGTCGCGGCCGCCGCCGGCCTTCGGGAAGGCAATGACGTCGCGGATGGAGTCTGCACCGGCCAGGATGGACACGGTGCGGTCCCAACCGAGGGCCAGACCCGCGTGAGGCGGAGCGCCGTACTTGAATGCCTCAAGCAGGAAGCCGAACTTCTCGTCGGCCTCTTCCTTGGTGATGCCCAGCACATCGAGCACACGGGCTTGGATGTCGTCGCGGTGGATACGTACGGAACCGCCGCCCATCTCCTCACCGTTGCAGACGATGTCGTAGGAATCGGACATGGCGTGCTCGGAATCCTTGTCGAACTTGTCAATCCAATCCTTGGAAGGCATGGTGAACGGGTGGTGCATGGAGGTCCACTTGGAGTGGCCGACAGCCACATCGTCATCATCCGGATCGTCGGTGGGCTTGAACAGCGGGAAGTCCACAACCCAAGTGAAAGCGAACTTCTTCGGATCCAGCAGGCCTTCGCGGGAGGCGAGCTCCACACGCACGGCACCCAGCAGCAGCTGCGCGGACTCGCGAGAACCGGCGGCGAAGAACACGGCGTCGCCTTCCTCGGCACCAACGGCCTCGCGCAGGCCGTTGCGCTCCTCATCGGACAGGTTCTTGGCGACGGGGCCCTTGAGCTCGCCGTTTTCGCCGAAGACCACGTAGGCAAGGCCCTTGGCTCCACGCTGACGAGCCCAATCCTGCCAAGCGTCGAACTGACGACGCGGCGTGGCGGCACCGCCCTTGAAGACCACGGCACCCACGTACGGGGCCTGGAACACGCGGAACGGCGTGTTCTTGAAGTACTCGGTCAGCTCCACCAGCGGGTTGCCGAAGCGCAGGTCCGGCTTGTCGGAGCCGTACTTGTCCATCGCATCCTTCCAGGTGATGCGCGGCAGCGGCAGCTGGACCTCATAGCCGGCGGACTTCCAGATGGCGGCGATGACCTTCTCAGTCATGGCCATCACATCTTCCTGGTCCACGTAGGCCATCTCCATATCGAGCTGAGTGAACTCGGGCTGACGGTCGGCGCGGAAGTCCTCATCACGGTAGCAGCGGGCGAGCTGGTAGTAACGCTCGACACCGGAGACCATGAGCAGCTGCTTGAGGAGCTGCGGGGACTGCGGCAGGGCGTACCAGGAACCGGGCACCAGACGGGCCGGCACCACGAAGTCGCGGGCGCCTTCCGGGGTGGACTTAATGAAGGTCGGGGTCTCGACCTCGGTGAAGTCCATGTCTTCCAGCGCGTGGCGGGCGGCCTTAGCCATGTCGGAACGCAGCTTCAGATTGTGCTGCATGGACGGGCGGCGCAGGTCGAGGTAACGGTACTTCAGACGCACGTCCTCGCCAGGCAGCTTGTTCTCGGACTCATTCTCAAGAGCGGTGGAAACCTGGAACGGCAGGGCGTCGGACTTGGCGAGGATCTCGATGGTCTCGGCCACAACCTCGATCTTGCCGGTGGCCAGATGGGTGTTCTCGTTGCCATCCGGGCGCAGGCGCACTTCGCCAGTAATCTGAATCACGAATTCGCTGCGCAGCGGGCGGGCCATATCCTCGTCGTAAATGACGACCTGCACGAGGCCGGTCGAATCACGAAGGTCGATGAAGGCCACGCCACCGTGATCACGGCGTCGGTCAACCCAACCGGCGAGGGTGACCTTCTGGCCGACCAGGGCCTCGGTCACTTCAGTGGCATGATGTGTTCTGTAAGCCGTCTGGCTCATTGTCTTGTTTCTCCTCGATCTTTCGCGCGAATACGTCAGATTTCGACGGTTTGCTGGGCAACCACAGTATCCGGCTCCCACGACGTGCAATCGGCGGCAACCTGCTCGCCCGTGACGATGTTCTTGACCTCGTCGCCAGCGGGCTCTGCGCCTTCCGCACCTTCGGCAGCGGTGGCCGGGAACCACACGTACGGAATGCCGAGTTTGTCCGCGTACTTGATCTGCTTGCCGAGCTTGGCCGCGGTGGGTGCCACGTCAGTAGCGATGCCGCGCGCACGCAGTTGGTTCGCAATACGATTGGCGGCCGGGCGGTCCTCTTCATTCCACACAGCGACCAGCACGGCGGCCGGGCTGACACGGTTGGCGTGAGCGCCAGCGGTGTGCAGCATGTAGCTGACCAGTCGGCTCAGGCCGATGGACAGGCCCACGCCCGGGTACTTGCGGTTGCCCTGGGAGGCGAGATTGTCGTAACGACCACCGGAGCAGATGGAGCCGAGTGATGCGGCACCGTCGAGGAAGGTCTCATAGACGGAACCGGTGTAGTAGTCGAGACCGCGGGCGATCTTCAGGTCGGCGATGACGGAACCGGAGCGGATGGCGGCGGCTTCGTCGACGATCATGGCCAGGGTATCGAGTCCCTGACGAGCCAGCGTGTAGGCCTCGGAATCCTTGACGATGCCGTGAGCCTCGCACAGCGCATCGAACTTGGCGGCAAGCTCGGCACCGTCGGAGGCGGTGAGCTCGGCCAATTCGAGGCAGGCGCGCGCCTGTGCTTCGGTGGCGCCGCAGGTCTCGGTGAGCAGTCGGGCCACCTCATCGGCACCGATTTTGTCGAGCTTGTCGATCTCGCGCAGCACGCCCTCGACGTCCGTCAGACCAAGGCCTCGGTAGAAGCCTTCAGACAGCTTGCGGTTATTGGCGTGCACGGTGGCCTTGGGGAGGCCATACGCGCGCAGCTCTTCCAGCGCGGAGACCATGACCAGCGGCAGCTCCACTTCATAGTGGTCGGGCAGGTCGCCGGCGCCGATCACGTCGATGTCGGCCTGCACGAACTCGCGGAAGCGGCCTTCCTGCGGACGCTCGCCACGCCACACCTTCTGAATCTGCCAGCGCTTGAACGGGAACGCCAACGCACCCGAGTGCTCGACCACATACCGGCTCAGCGGCACGGTCAGATCGAAATGCAGGCCCAAACGCTCTTCAATCGGAGTGTCGGATTCATGACCGACCTCCTGCAAACGACTCAGCAGGTAAATCTCCTTGCTGGTCTCGCCTTTTTTCAGCAAAGAAGCGCCGGTTTCCACCGCTCGCGTCTCAATGCCGATGAAGCCGTTGAGCTCAAAAACCTTACGAAGCGTATCGATAACACGCTGCTCCACAACACGTTCGGAGGGGAGCCACTCCGGGAATCCTGATATTGATGCACCTTTAGCCACGAAATCAATATAATAGGTGAGGGTTGCGTCAAAACTTCCTGGTTCGCCCGGGATGGGAGACGCTCCCGCTTATGCATTCTACGCTTTAAGGAGCTGGCCATGGCCGACGAAACTGTCACCGAACCCGTAAACACCGCTGCGCCCGAAGAGCAGGCAACGACACCCGCACCCGAGGCCAGCGCGGCCACGCCGGCGCCGACTCCGTCCCCCGCTTCCATGCCGAAACCGCACGCGCCCTCCCCCGCCGCCTTCGCCAAGAAGACTCCGGCGGCCAAGCCGCGCGCTGCCGCCCCGGCCGCCGCCACCGCCGCCTATTCCGAGGCTGATGTCAAGGCCGCCGAGGCCTTCGGCCGCGTGGATGACAACGGCACCGTCTTCGTCAAGGATGGCGACGCCGAGCGCGAGGTAGGCCAGTTCCCGGATGTCTCCAAGGAAGAGGCGTTGGCACTGTACGCCCGTCGTTTCTTGGATCTCAAGGCCAAGCTCGATCTGCTGGCCACCCGCCTGGCTTCCCCGAACATCAAGGCCCGTGAAATCGACGAATCCGTGAAGCTCTTGGGTGAAGAAACCTCCGAGCCAGCCGTCGTGGGCGATCTTGCCGCACTCAAGGCCCAGTACGAGGAGCTGAAGGCTGCCGGCGAGGCCAAGAAGACCGAAATCGCCGAGGCACGCAAGGCCGCTCAGGCCAAGGCCGTTGCCGAGCGCACCGCCATTGTCGAGAAGGCTGAAGCACTGGCCGCTTCTCTAGGCGACAACACCAACTGGCGCTCCACCGCCGACAAGTTCCGTAACCTGTTCGACGAGTGGCAGAACCACCAGCGCACCACCGTGCGCATCGACAAGCCGGAGGCCGAGGCGTTGTGGAAGCGATTCTCCGCCGCCCGCACCACCTTCAACCAGGCTCGCCGCAAGTGGGCTCAGGCTCGCGACAACGAGCGCACGGCCGCCAAGGAAGCCAAGGAAGCGATTATCGCCGAGGCCAATGAGCTTAAGGATTCCACCGCTTGGGGTGAGACTTCCCGCAAGTTCAACGATCTGATGGACCGTTGGAAGAAGGCCGGCCGCGCTGGCCGTAACGAGGACGACGAGCTGTGGGCCAAGTTCCGCGAAGCCGCCGACACCTTCTTCAACGCTCGTCAGGCCGATCGCGATCAGATCAACTCCTCCGAGAAGGAGAATCTGGCTGCCAAGGAGGCTCTGCTGGTCAAGGCCGAGGCCTTGGTGCCGGTGAAGACCGACGCCGAGGCCAAGAAGGCCCGCCAGGAGCTGGCCAAGATTCAGGAAGAGTGGGATCAGATCGGTTACGTGCCGCGTGACGATATGCGCCGCATCGAGAACCGTCTCGACGCCGTTGACAAGCAGATCAAGGCCATCGAGGATGCCGCTTGGAAGCAGACCGATCCGGAGGCCGACGCCCGCAAGTCCAGCTTCGAGGAGCAGCTCAACGCCCAGCTCGCCGAGCTCGACGCCAAGATCGCGGCCGAATCCGACCCGAAGAAGAAGGCCAAGCTCGAAGCCGAGAAGGCCACCAAGGAGCAGTGGCTGAACGCCATCAAGTAAGGGTCTCGCCAGGTGCCCCTCGGAGAGGGGAGCTGGCAGCAAGGCTGGCTGAGGGGAGTTTACGGTTATACCGCAAGCTCCCCTCAGCCGTCTACGGCGACAGCTCCCCTCAGCGAGGGGAGCTTCGTCGTATTTATGCCGTTTCCTCCTGCCCTATACTCATAACTTCACCCCATAGTTCCTCAGTCACCCAGCAATTGGTGTCTTACGCCTGAGTCCCTACCGGTGCTGCAACAACTGCCGTGAGTCCTTGATGTGCGGCCAGATATTCATGCAACGGCTGGCTGTATGGCATATTCAGCTCGCCGTAATTGGTTCCGGCACGGAAAGCTGGGTAACTGTCGCCGCCCTGAAGCAGATATGAATTGGACGCGATAATCACCAGGTCATCGTCCGCAATCGGTCGGCCGTCAACGGCGAGGTTCACGATACGAACCGCCGCATGTTCGTCGGCAGCACACTCGTCAGCGTCAGCGTTGGTATCAGCGTCGGCATCGGCATTGCCGCTCTCACCAGCCGTACCGCATTCGGCATACCGATACGTCACGTTCGAGGAGATGCCGAGCCAGCGCCGCTCCAGTCGCCCATCGTCACGGCGAAATTGCTCGGCAAGCACTCTCTTCACATCGCGCCCGGTGAGCGTCTCATGCGCGGCCTTGAACTGCAAGGCCATGAAACTATCCACCTCGCGCACGGTGACTTTGCCATCGCCATTCATATCAAGCCGTGGAGTCCGCAGACTGCCATTATTCGAAAATCCGATTACCGGCAAGCGATTCCCGGCATACACATGCTTCATGATTGACTCTCGGTTCGCGTCCGCCACCAGCACACCGACCGTATTCCCGTGCTTATCCGAACCTTGTTTGTCGAAATTCACGCCAGAGGCCAAAGTGCCAATCACCGCGCTGCCGGTATGATTCGCATATGTTGCCGCCGCCTGGTAAATATGCTGCGCGCGCGATACCTCATCGTTCTCCTCAGCACCGGCAGACATCCAAGCGGCTTGCGCCGGATGCGCATTAAGCCCCTCCACGCCCAGCACGCCGTCAACCGCCGTATGGCTGGTGCCATTGCCGAGGTCAACGTCGGCCACTCGCACCGTGGCGCGACGCCCGGCACCGGTGATGATCAAATCCTGCACGGCCATATTCCGTCCGAAGCTGCCCGCCTCGTAAATAGGCGCGCCATCAGCGGTCGTACCACGCTTGATCGCGTGACTGTGACCGGCGTATACCACATCAACATCTCGCCCAATATCGGCGGCGGCTGAGGCATCGGCGTGCAGCAGGGCCACCACCGCATCCACCTTTCCGGAGCGCTTGAGTTCACGGGCCACGCGATTGATCGCGTCCACCGCCCGCTCGTCAAGGTCGGCATCGCGCGTAATCTGCGGAGTGGCTACCGAGCCGAGCGCATCAGTAAGGGCGCCCACGAAACCGATCCGCTTGCCGTTCACCGTTCGAATCGTAGAGTCACGTACGTGGCTCAGCAGTCCGTCAGACGACTTATTGGCGGCAGACGTGTTGGCGCACAGCCAGTCGATGCCGTTGCTGGGATCAGCGATGCGATTGTTGAAATCGGCGACACCGCGGTCGAACTCATGGTTGCCTACCGCCGAAATCGTCAATCCCCACGCTTTGGCCATATCCAGCGTGGGTTGGTCCTTCTCCACCGCCGACTCATACGGGGAGCCTCCCACCAAATCGCCGGTTGATACCGGAATCATATTGCCGGGATTATGGCTGTCAGCCACGGTGAAGGCGGTGGCGTTGTCTGCACCACGTTCGATATGCCCGTGAAAATCAGTGATGTCGGCGATGGTCACCGTACGAGTGCCGGAAGATGGATTATTGCCGGAAAAAGGAACGGCTCCCGTGGTTCCAGCACAAGCATAAGGAACCACCAGAGCCGTAAGGATAAACGCTACTGCACCAAAAGCGATCCCCGATCGCTTGCCGGCCCACCGCCGGTTCTTCATATTCCTGCTCACACCAGTCACGCTAGGATCGTCGATTGAACGGCCATGCCTAGGAAGGCGACTCTCAGGTGAATTCTTAGCGGCGTCTTGGGATGGGAAAGGCCTGACCCCGTACTATCAGGGTCAGGCCTTTGCAACCCGAGTCGCTACGAATGCGTCAACAAGGGGAGATTACTCGCCAAATTCCTCGGCGCAGATCTCAGCTACCGCATCCACGCACGCCTCGGCAATCAGATGGCCGCGTTCGGCGCTTGAGCCGGCCGGATTGGCGAGTCCGCCGTGAGCGGGAACGTCACCTTGGCGCACAGGGTAACGGACATAGGATTTCGCCGTGGCACCGGCTTCCTCGACCATACGGTCCATGTGCACCAGTTCCGGCGCATAGTGGAGCATCAACGAAGTTCCGGTGACGGCCGCATGCTCCAATGCCCAGCCGGGGAACACCAATCCATCGAACACCTTGTCGATAACCGACTGCGGAACCGGGTCCCACCAATTGGTTTCCACGATGGTGGCCACTCCCCCGGTTTCGCGGGTGACCAGGTCGATGGCCTCGACGATGAACGCCTCGTTTTCAAAATGCGCGTTCATGACGACGATCTTGGTGAAGCCATCGGCGATGAGTTCGCTCAGCACGTCGTGCATTTGGTTGATCACTGTCACGCCGTTCATGTCGATAGTGCCCGGGAACAGCGGCCCGCCACCGGAGAGCGGCTTGGACTTGTATCCGTAGCTCAGGGTGGGCAGCACGGTGCCGTCGATGCGCTCCGCCAGATCTTCGGCGACCCGCGTGGCGAGTACCGCGTCGGTGCCGATGGGCAGATGCTGGCCGTGCTGTTCGGTCGAACCGATCGGCATGATGACGGGACGAGTCTTCGCCTCCTTGAATTCCGGCCAGGTCATGTGGTCCATACGGCGGTTGCTACCCATTGCAGTACTCCTTTAGGTTGGTGGTGGATTGGATGGTCGATGAATACGCCCGGCTCCCTCGGGGAAGGAGCCGGAGCTGAGGAGATCAGATGTGATTCAGATCCTTGTCGGTGTTTTCGTGGGAGAGGATCATCGCGACCAAGGCGATGTCCGCAACGCCCACCATGTACCAGGCCGGGGCGATGGACGAACCGGTCAGGGCAATCAGGCCAGTGGCGATGAACGAGGCCGTACCACCGAAGATGGCGTTGGCCAGATTGAAGCTGAACGCGAATCCGGTGAAGCGCACGGAGGTGGGGAACGTCTCGGTCAGGTAGCTGGACAGGGTACCGTCGTTGGCGGTCAGGGTGGCGCACATTGCCAGCTCAACCAGCAGCACGGGCCAGAACTGGGAGGTGTTGAGGATGAGGAAGGCAGGAACGGTGAGGACGATGAACGCCACGCAAGCGCCGATAAGCACCTTCTTGCGACCGAATTTGTCGGAGATGTGGCCTATGCCGAACACCATGAACACGTAGGCGAACATGCCGCTCTTGGCAGCGATTTGACCGTCGGCGGAGGCGGCGCCCTTGGACTCAAGCGCATCGTTCATCGACTGGTAGACGGGGGAATCGGCAAGCTTGGCGCGGATGTACAGCACAATCAGACCGAGCGGGCCGGCCAGCAGGAACGGCACACGCCATCCCCAACCGACCATCGCGCTAGAGTTCATGTTGGCGGCCATCAGCGTGGCCAGAGTAGAACCGGCGAGCAGACCGATAGCGGTGGAAGCCGGAATCAGCGAGCAGTAGATGCCGCGCTTTGAAGTGGGCGCATATTCGCCGAGGAACGTGGCCGCACCGGCATATTCACCGGAGGCGGAGAAGCCCTGCACCATGCGCAGCAGTAGAAGCAGAATCGGCGCGCCAACGCCAATCACCGAGTAAGACGGCAAGCAGCCGATCAGGAAGCTTGCACCGGACATGAACATAATCGAGTGGGCCAGTGCGGCTTTACGGCCTTTCTTATCTCCATAGCTACCCCAGAACAGTGCGCCGATTGGGCGAAGGATGAAGGATAGCGCGAACACGCCGAAGGTCTGCAGCATGGCGACGGTGTGATTGTCGGTTGGGAAGAACGCCAGGGCGATAGTGGTGGCGAAGTACGAATAGGAGGCGTAGTCGAACCACTCGATGAAGTTGCCGAGGAAGGAAGATACCGCGACTTTTCTGACCACGGCCTGTTCTTCAGTTTGCGGGGTGGAATTCATCAGTCGTGCAGATGTAGTAATCGTTGCGGAACTCATGATGTCACCATCCTTTCAAGGATGTGCTGTTCGTGTGACTGAATGAGATTCAAGTGGGAATCCGTTTCGCAGCAGGTCGACCAGCGCCGCGATAGCCTCGACTATGCCCTTGAGTATTTGCTGAAACGTGAATCGTCGATTAACCCGTTCGGCGTAGAAGTGGACAGGTTGCCCAGTAGTGCTGGCGCATTATCCACCATGCTGTTCTTGTCATGATTTCGTGAGTTTGGCGGCGAATAGCAGCATCGACCAGTTCGGTTTGTCGTTATAGTCGACGCCGACCATTTGTGTCACTTTGTCCAGTCGGTTGTACAGGGTTTGCCGTCTGATACCCAATTGCTCGCACGCGCCGGTTTTGCTATCGAGGTTGTCGAAGCAGACGCACAGTGTGTCCAGCAACAACGGAGAGGCGGCGACCTCGAATCCGATGGTCTGCACCACGAGCATGCGCATCGCCTTGTCCATATCGGAGGATGCGACGAAACGGTCGACGAGTGCGGACATGGTACTTACGATTCGCCCGTATGCCGGTTCCTGATTGGCGATGTCACGCAATACCGCGAACCCGTCGACCAGCGTCACCGTGTCCAATGCCACTCGGCCATGCACCACGTATACACCGTCGCCTTCCAGCACGGCAAGCGCATCCATGCAATGGCGTCCGAATGCGGCCGCACCGTCTGAGGAATCGGTGGTGGAGCACCATCCGACCATCAAGTCACCTTCCAGCATGCAGGAGACGGCGCATCCCGACCGTTCTTCGAACCGTTCGACCATCGTCGATACATGGTTGATGCCTTCCACCACCGATCTGAACCGAAAAGCGAATGGCATATAGATGCATGATCCGGCAAAACCCAGCGCTTCGAGCATCGCATGCGCTTCCTGCGCCTCAAATGTATTGACGTGCACGCCGTCGGCCGGACCCATACTCAGATGATGCATCATGCTCATGCGCGCACCGCCGTCAATATAAAGGGCGGCCACCGGAGACACGATGGTGGCGATGGCCCGACGCATCGTGGCGTCGAAAGTCATGGTGCGTTGCGTGATCTCCAATGCTCCCACCGGCCGGGAGCGACTTTCAAGGGCGATGACGGCGCTCGATTCGTTGCCGGCATCGAACGCACGACCCGCTCGAGCGGCCAACAGACCGTCACCATCGAAAATGGCGACGCTTTCGCCGAACAGCGACGCAATGGTTTCGGCCACAGCCTCGATATTGCCGGTACGGGACAATCCCTCACGTAATGAAGTGGACATTGTGTCCACCTCCAATTGCAAGTGCATCTGTTCGTGCACGATAGCGGTATTGACACTCTGACAGATGTCGACAAAAGGTACGCGAGATTTCAGACCAATCAACGTCAACCCATGCAGCCTGGCCGCAGACACCAGTTCGTCCGGCATCCGCACCACACCCTCCACCAGTTCGACCACCAGAGCGGCGACACCAGCCTGTGCCAGGCTTGCTACATATTGTCCTAGCGTGCCGTGCCAATCGGCGGCGAGCAGAGCGTTGCCCTCGATAATCAGCATCTCATCGCCCGAAAGGAAGCTGGAGACATCCTCTCGCTCGTTGGTAAACACCCATCGCACTGACGTATCGAGGTCTTTGCCTTCGACCTCCACCACAGGATCGGCTCGTTTGAACTGCGTGTTATGAAGCACACTGCGAATCGATACAGTCATACAATCTGTCCATTCCCCCGCGGAACACCGGTCGTTCCGGTTAACCTCACCGCAAAGCGTGCTGTTGACAATAACCTCAGTTGGTTACGCGGGCAGTCGGTTCACGTAACCGTTCGGCAACACACCAGTTGAAGGAGCGACGATGACTACCACACTGTTCACCAACGCACATATCGCCACCGGAGAACCCGGCAGCACGGCTGCAAGCACCCTGCCATTGCAGGACATTCTCGTCACGGATGGCGTGTTCACCGCATTCGGCCCCGGACTCGCGCAACAATATGAGGCTCAGGGTGGTGATCTGGCGGCCATTGAGGTGGTCGATCTGGGCGGCAAACTTGTCTACCCACCGTTCTGCGATACGCATCTGCACCTTGATTACGTATTCACGGCCCGCAAGCCCGGCGCGGTGAATGAAAGCGGAACCTTGTTTGAGGGCATCCAGTGATGGAGTGAGACCAAGTCCGACTTGACGGTCGACGAGATCAAGCAGCGCGCGAAAATCGGCATTAAGAAAGAAATGCTGCATGGCGTGCAGCTCATTCGCTCCCATGCCGATGTGACCGACCCGAACCTGACCTCGTTAAAGGCGCTGCTGGAGCTTAAGGAGGAATTGAAGGATACGGTCACTCTCCAGATCGTCAGCTTCCCGCAGGAGGGCATGTACTCCTACGAGGGCCCGCATGGCGAATCGGGGGCCGAGCTGGTGGAGGAAGGACTCAAGATGGGTGCCGACTGCGTGGGCGGCATCCCCCATTTCGAACAGTGCCGTGAGTTTGGCGAGCATTCCATGCACACGGTAGTTGAGTTGGCTTCGAAATACGACAAGCTCATCGACGTGCATTGCGATGAGACGGATGATCCGAATTCCCGTTACGTGGAGCTGCTTTCGGCGTTGGCATATAAGGCTGGCATTGGCCCGAAGGTCACCGCCAGCCACACCTGCTCGCTGGGATCGGCGGACAACGCCTACTTCTTCCACCTGACCAAGCTGCTTAAGGCGGCGCATATCAACTTCGCCTGCGCCCCCACCGAGAACCTGTATTTGCAGGGCCGTCAGGATACCTTCCCCAAGCGCCGTGGCATCACGCGAGTCAAGGAGCTCACTGAGGCGGGTGTCAATGTGTCATTGGGCCAGGATTCAATGCAGGACCCGTGGTACCCGCTGGGCAATGGCAATATGATGCTCATTCTTGATTATGTGCTGCATTTGGCACAGATGATGAGCTTTGAAGAAATCGACGATGCGTTGAAGTTCCTGACCGTCAACGGTGCCACTACGTTGGGCCTGCGCGATATGTACGGCTTGGAAACGGGCAAGCCAGCAAACTTCATTGTGCTGGACGCCGATAGCGTGTTCAACGCCGTGTATGAGCGCTGCTCGGTATTGCGTTCGGTGCGCGCCGGCCGCACGCTGTTTACCCGCGAGGAGACCATCGACACCGGACTCGCCCTGCTGCAATAATCCGACACAAACAGTAGCTCCCCTTGACAGGGGAGCTGTCGCCAGAGGCAACTGAGGGGTAGACCACAAACGTGCACATCATGTGTGCGTGGGTCTACCCCTCAGTCAGCTTCGCTGACAGCTCCCCTGTCAAGGGGAGCTTTGCTGGTATGCGCTAGCTACGCTATCGAAACGGACTACTCCTGCGGAGCGTCACCGGAATCGGCGGGAGCGGATTCGGCCGGTTCAGTGGCCGGAGTGGCGTCGGCTGGAGTCTCGGCATCGGTGGCGGCACCGTCTTCGGCGGGCTTATCGGCGGCGGCCGGCTCCTCGAACTCCTCACCCTTGAAGGTGAATTCGCCGAGGATACCCTCGCCTTCCGCATCCACAATCACGCGCTGACCGTCTTCGAGATCGCCCATCAGAATCTTCTCGGAGATGGCGTCCTCGATGTCGCGCTGAATCACGCGGCGCAGCGGACGGGCACCGAGCAGCGGGTCGAAGCCCTTCTGCGCGAGCAGGTCCTTGGCGGCGTCGGTGAGTTCGAGCGACATATGACGGTCGAACAGGCGGTCGTTGAGCTGCTTGACGTCCAGATCCACGATCTGGCGCACCTGCGGCTCGGTGAGCTGCTTGAAGACGATGATGTCGTCCAGACGGTTCAGGAACTCCGGGCGGAACTGCTGCTTCAATTCGGAGCTGACCTGGTCCTTCATGCGCTGGTAGCTGGACTCGTTGTTGGCACCTAGGTTGAAGCCCGTGTTGGCGGCCTTGGCGATGTCTCGCGTACCGAGGTTGGTGGTCAGGATGATGATGGTGTTCTTAAAGTCCACCTTGCGGCCTTGGCCGTCGGTCAGGTGGCCGTCATCGAGCACCTGCAGCAACGTGTTGAAGATGTCCGGATGAGCCTTTTCGATCTCGTCGAACAGCACCACGGAGAACGGCTTGCGGCGCACCTTTTCGGTGAGCTCGCCGCCCTCCTCGTAGCCGACGTATCCCGGAGGCGCACCGAAGAGTCGCGAAGCCGCGTACTTCTCGGAGAACTCGGACATATCCACGCGAATCAGCGCGTCCTCATCGTCGAACAGGAATTCGGCGAGCGTCTTGGCCAGCTCGGTCTTGCCGACGCCGGTGGGGCCGGCGAAGATGAACGAACCGGACGGGCGCTTCGGGTCCTTCAGACCCACGCGAGTACGGCGGATAGAGCGGGACAGGGCGGAAACCGCCTCGTCCTGGCCGATGATGCGCTTGTGCAGCTCGGCTTCCATGTTGAGCAGTTTCTTGGACTCGGCCTGAGTCAGCTTGAACACCGGGATACCGGTGGTGGAGCTGATGACCTCGGCGATCACGTCCTCGTCCACGACCATCTTGACGTCGGACTCGCCTTCGCGCCAGGAGTCTTCCTTCTGCTTGCGATCGGCTTCCAGCTTCTCCTGCTTGTCGCGCAGTTCGGCGGCCTTCTCGAAGTCCTGGCCCTTGATGGCTTCGTCCTTGTCGGCGGCGATCTTGACGATCTTCTCGTCGAGTTCCTTGAGCTCAGGCGGGGCGGTCAGGCGCTTGATGCGCAGGCGCGCACCGGCCTCATCGATCAGGTCGATGGCCTTGTCAGGCAGGTTACGGTCCTGGATGTACCGGCTGGACAGCTCTGCGGCGGACTGCAGCGCGCCATCGGTGATGGTCACGTGGTGGTGGTTCTCGTAACGGGAACGCAGGCCCTTCAGGATCTCGATGGTCTCGGCGATGGTCGGCTCGTGCACCTGAATCGGCTGGAAACGGCGTTCCAGAGCCGCGTCCTTCTCGATGTACTTTCGGTACTCGTCGGTGGTGGTGGCACCAATGGTCTGGAGCTCGCCACGGGCCAGCATCGGCTTCAACATGTCGGAGGCACCCAGCGCGCCGTCAGCCGAGCCGGCGCCCACGATGGTGTGGATCTCGTCGATGAACAGCACGATGTCGCCACGAGTCTTGATTTCCTTCAGCACCTTCTTCAGGCGCTCCTCGAAATCACCACGGTAGCGGGAGCCGGCCACCATGGAACCGAGGTCCAGCGAGTAGACCTGCTTGCCCTTCAGGGTTTCCGGCACGTCGCCGGCTTGGATCTTCTGGGCCAAGCCTTCGACCACGGCGGTCTTGCCCACGCCGGGCTCGCCGATCAGCACCGGGTTGTTCTTGGTGCGGCGGGAGAGCACGACCATGACGCGCTCAATCTCGTTGGTGCGCCCGATGACCGGGTCCAGCTTGCCTTCGGCGGCTTCGGCGGTCAGGTTACGGCCGAACTGGTCGAGGATGGCGGAACCGGACTTGTTCTGCTTGTCCGTCACGCCGCCGGCGTTGGCCAAGTCGCCCTTGCCGTCACCGGTGCCGGTGCCGGAGTTGCCGCGAATCATATCGATGGTCGCGCTACGCAACTCGCCCAGATCGACGTCCATCTTGATGAGCACCTGGGTACCCACGCCTTCGCCTTCGCGAATCAGGCCGAGCAGGATGTGCTCGGTGCCGATGTAGCTGTGGCCCAGCTGCAGGGCTTCACGCAGCGAAAACTCCAACACCTGCTTGGCGTGCGGAGTAAAGGGGATGTGCCCGTTCGGAGCCGCGTTGCCCTTGCCGATCATTTCTTCAACCTGCTTGCGGGTGGCATCCAGCTCCACGCCCTTCGAGGCGAGTGCCTTGGCGGCTACACCCTCACCTTCGCGGATCAGACCGAGCAGCAGGTGTTCGGTGCCGATGTAGTTGTGCTGAAGGGCCCTCGCCTCTTCCTGCGCCAACACGATCACGCGCCGTGCACGGTCGGTAAACCGTTCGAACATGCTTGTCCTTCCTCAATTGACATTCCGTCTTACTCTACCGATTCACGATGACGTTTATTCATGAGATTCCACGAATTGCGCCGTGAGAGGAGAAGAAAACGATATGCTGGTTCTTAGATTCACCCGTAGTCGATTACAAGGAGGCTCGAAATGAGTGAAGCTGCAACCAAGCTCGACATCGTTGTCGGTGTGGATGGTTCCGATGAATCCTTTGCCGCGCTGAAGTGGGCGCTTGAGGAGGCTTCGTTAACCGGTCAGAGCGTCAACGCCGTGTTTGGCTGGACGCATTCCTGGGATATGGGGTCCGAACCGGACAGCGACGAGGCCTGGGTCAAGGTCCGCCACGACATCGCCAACGAGCTGCGTGTGTGGGTCGACAAGGTCGCTGCAGGCATCGACTTCGATCCGGCGAATCTGAAGCTCACCTCGGTGAAGGCCTCCGGCACTTCGGCCCTGCTGCAGATCGGCCATGATTCGCAGCAGATCGTGGTCGGCCGCCGCTCGCTGAGCCGTATGTCCCGCTGGTTCATGGGGTCCCTGTCCGCTTCGCTGGCCGAGGCCGCCGAAGTGCCGGTGACCGTGGTGCGCATCGCCGGCAGCGAGGATGAGACCGTGACCGACGCCATCGCCAATGCCCTGACGCTAGGAGACCAGCCGGTCCACTACGCGCAGCCTCAGCCGGTGGTCGAGGAGGCTCGCCGCCCGGTGGTGGTCGGTGTGGATGGCTCCGAAACGTCCCGCCGTGCGTTCGATTTCGCACTGGAAGAGGCGCAATTGCACAACGCGCCGTTGCACGTCATGTTCTGCTGGCAACTCAAGGATTTGGGCGTTATTCCGGGCTATGAGAACGCCGTGGCACCGGTGAAGGTCGGTCAGCGCCGCGCCGAGGAGATTCTCGCCGGGCTGATGGCCAAGGCCGAGATTCCCGATGGCGTCAAGGTCAGCACAAACGCCTTCCATATTCCCGCGTCCAAGGGGCTGATTGCGGCATCTCGGTACGCCAGCCATCTGGTGGTCGGCTCGCGTGGCCTGTCCGGGCTGGACGCGCACTTCCTGGGATCGGTGTCCCGTCAGATCGTGAACTTCGCCGAATGCACGGTGACTGTGGTGCACTGATTCACCGAAATCGGCATGGAGTGCTAACGCACGTCTCGGTGATGGGCTTGCAGGGAGGAATTCTTTATTCCTGCAACCCCATCACCATCTACTTTTTAGGAAACATCTTCGCTGAGACCTATAAGTTGATCCGAGAGTACATTCTGTTGTTGGGGAGCAGGATTGGCGTTTATTTTATTCCTCGTCCGTCCTGTTCTGGCGCAGCTGCTCAATGAGATCGATGACGGTTTCGAGTTCAGGAGTCACATCGTCTGAAGGACGAACGTTATCCTCTTCGTCGTCCATCTCATCATCCTCATCATCATCGGCAACGGTGTTGTTGAGGATATCCTCTTCGGTGGCCTCGTCGTCAGCATCAGACTTGGACTCGTCGCTGGAATCAGCTGCATCAACATCCACAACGGAATCGGATGCGTTCTGTGCAACGGACTCATCACCGGCAGACTGGGATTGCGAGGTCCCGTCGCCTGCCGCCTCCTCAGCGGGCTCAGTATCGACGGCGTTCCCGTCAACAGTCTTCTGTGCTTCGATATCATCACCGGCAGGCTCGCCTGTCTTGTCGGTTTCGCCTCCGGCCTCGTCCTGGGCAGCCGGCTCCTGCTTGCGCGGACGGTTGTCCACCACGTCGATATGCAGATCGTCGAAAGCAGGCTTGGACTGCACCCACAGCTGGCTTGGCTCGGGAGGTTCGATTTCGGAATGCTCACCGCAGCCGTGGTCCAAGGAAACCACGCGGCCGTCATCCGGACTCCACTTGTTGGCGCACACGCCGAACATACGGTCGAGCTCGCCCGCGAGCGGCACGAAGAAACCACAGGTGGAGCACAGGTTGCCTTCGGCGGTTTTGGTGCTCAATGCTTTGGGGCCTCGCGGACCTTCATACCAGCGCTTGGCAGCCTGCGCGCGGCCCAGCGAGGTCAGCACGTGACGGCGGGTCAGTCGGAAGGTCTCGACGGCATCGTTGACATCCTGCAGCGAGGATTCCTCGACTTCGCCTTCCTCGATGCGCTCGTCATCCGGATCGGTACCGATCGAATCGGTGGGAGCCAGATCCGTGGGCTCAAGGCGATCTTTCCAAGGAATCCACTTGGGCGGCATCAACGCGCCCTCAGTGGGGATCAAGGAGGATTCGTTGACGGTCCAGGAGTCGATCTCCTCGTCGTGATACAGCGTCACCGACCATTGCCATCCTTCGTAGCCACGGATATTCGCGGCGAAGCGGAAGTCAGTGACGTGATCCTCAAGATCATATGAGGTAACGAAATCCCCCACCTGATCGCTCTCGTCGGCCACTTCGAGCAGCACGGCGCGCGCGATGGCGTGAGGGTCCGGTATCACGATGGTTTCGGTGGTATCAGTCATAGATCAGATCAGTCCTGTACATCGAATTGATCCGCCACCGCACGCAGCAACGTGGCCAGCTTTTTGCTGTCGGCAGCAGATGGGTAACGGTGACGGCGCAACGTATTGCCGGCCGCATCAAGCATCTTGATGAGGTCCTCGCAGATGGCGGCCATGTCATCCGCCTTCGGGCGGGTGGCCTTGACCAAGCTGGGAGTGGAGGCGATCAGGCGAACATCCATGGCCTGCGGCCCACGACGGCCGTCCACCACGGAATACTCCACCTTGGCTCCCTTGCGCAACGTGGTGGCGCCAGTGGGTAGGGCCTGAGCCGGCAGGAACACGTCCTTGCCTTCCTCACTGGTGATGAAGCCATAACCCTTGGCTGCGTCAAACCAACGAACTCGACCGGTGGGCATTGCGAACCTTCCTTAATCCTCAATGGAAATAGTAAACCGAAGGTACAGTTTACCTCACAGGGCTTGACCTCACGCTTTGGACTGAGTCGCCTGAGTCTTACGCTCAGAGCTGAACCAAGAAGTCTTCTGTTTGGCGTCCTTGGTTTTGCCGGTGGGCCGCTTGGGCTCAGGAGCGGCGATCTGCTCAATCGGCAGCACTACGGTGAAGGTCAGTCCTCCCCCATCGGTGCCGGTGGCGCAGATAAAGCCGTGATGTGCTTTGACCACGGATTGCGCGATGGCCATACCCAAACCGGTACCGCCCTTTTCGCGGGCACGGGACGGGTCCGCGGTGTAGAAGCGTTCGAAAATCTTCGAGCGTGATTCAGGCGGCACGCCGGGGCCATGGTCCACGAAACGCAATACGGCGTATCGATAGCCGGTCTGCATCGAGGCACCTACTTCGGCGGCGTCGATGAACCGCCGCATTGACGTGTCGCTGGCGGGCATGCGAGCGAGCTGTCTTGGATCGATGGCGGCCGGCATCACACCGAGCGCGGCCTCGGCAGGCGAATCGGCAAGCGTGTAGCGGTGGATGTTGCCCACGATGTTGGTCACCACCTGGCGCAGTCGAGAGGCGTCGCCGGGCAGCACGACCTCGGGCCAATCGCCTTCGGCAAGGTTGAATTCGGCGGGATGGTTCAAATCGCGCGCCGGTTCGAGGGAAATCTGCATGCGGCGAACGGCACGGTCCGGGTCGAGCGCATGCAAGTCGTCGACGGCGTCGGTGACCAGCGACGAGAGTTTCACCGTGCCGGTCACATCGATGCCGCGCCCCTCATCGAGACGGGCCAAAGACAGCAGATCCTCAACAAGAACCGTCATGCGCTGGCTGGACCGTTCGATATGTTCGATGGACTCGTCCGCACGCTCCAAGGCACCAGGCATATCGCGCTGCATCTTATACAGCTCCGCATAGCCATGGATGGCGGCCAACGGGGTGCGCAGCTCATGGCTGGCGTCGGAGACGAACCGTTTCATCTTGTCGGTGGTCTCCTCCTGCTCATGGAAGCTGGATTCTATTCGGGTGAGCATGGAGTTCAGCGAGGCGGCCAGGGAGCCGACCTCGGTGTTTTCCGGGGCGGAAGGAATACGTTGGCTCAGGTCGCCGGCTGCAATTTTCGCGGCGGTCTTCTCGATGCGCTTCAGCGGCGTCATCGTGTGCTGGATGATCAGCGTGGACAGGGAGCCGCCGAGCAGCACCACGGCGATGCCGACCACAATGCAGTATCGGGTGAGTGTGTTGACGGTGTCTATCTGGTCGGCCAGCGACAAGCCGATGTACACCACGGCCCGGTCCTTGCCGTTTTGCTGGAAGGTCACCGGCAGAATACGCCATGGTGCCCTCGCGGTGACGGTGGCGGCATGGTTGGTATTGGCAGTGGGGTTGGCCAGTACCTTGGTGATGGTGTCAGAGGAATTGGAGTTTCCGTTGGCCGGATCGTTCTGGCTGTCCGCACTGTCGGACTGCACCGTGATGATCTGCTTGGCCACTGCCTGCGTAGTGAATGCCTGGCCGAGCGTGATGCCATTGGTATCGCCATAGGTAGGCAGAATCGGCACCGATACGATACCGTCCTGCATCTGCGGCATCAGCAGGGTCACGACCAAAGGATTGCCCTCTTTGTCTTTGGTGCCGTCGGTATATTGAATCTGCAGAAAGTACGAGTTCGGCCCCGATGAGTCATTTTTTGACAGCAGATCGATATTGTTGACCACCAGCTGGCTTTGCGAGCTTAACTGGGTGTCGGTTTTCTGCAGCATATAGTTGTTCACCAACGCGCGGATGGAGAAGGAAATCACCGACACGCCGATGAGCAGCACGGCGATGGTGCAGGCCACCAGCTTGCTGCTCAACGAGATACGGTCAATATGCCGCATCAGTATGTTTTTCTTACGCTCTCGCTGCTCTTGGAAATGGGCGGCGAACGGCGGCATTGCAGGCATGGGATTCGTGTTCGGGGCGGCGTTCGGCGTGCTGCTCGGCGGTACGCCGCCTGACTGCTTATCGGGGATACTCATGAGATTGCGATGCGTTATGGATGGGGCGACTAGTTCTTCGGTTCGCGAATCATGTATCCGATGCCGCGCTTGGTTTCGATCAGCGGGGTCACCTTGCGCTTGCCGCCTTCGCCGTCGTCGACCTCGATGCCGTCGACTTTCTTGCGCAGGTAGGAGATGTACGATTCGACGATGGCTGCGTCGCCGCCCCAGTCGTATTGCCAGACATGGTCGAGAATCTGTGCCTTGGACAGTACTCGGCCCTCGTTGTCCATCAGGTAGCGCAGCAGCTTGTATTCGGTGGGACTCAGGTCAACCGGCTGCCCTGCACGGGTCACGTCGTGGGAGTCCTCGTTGATTTCCAAGTCGGCGACGCGAATAATCGGGTCGTCTTCCACCTGTTCGCGGGTACGGCGCAGAATGGCGCGGATGCGAGCCACGACTTCCTCGAGGCTGAACGGCTTGGTGACGTAATCGTCACCGCCGACGGTCAGGCCCATGATCTTGTCTTGGGTGTCGTCACGAGCGGTGAGGAACAGCACGGGGGCGTTAATGCCTTCCTGGCGGATGCGGCGGGTGACGGTGAATCCATCGATGTCAGGCAGCATGACGTCCAACACGATGAGATCAGGCTGCACTTTTTCGATAACCTCAATGGCTTCGGAACCGGAAGCGGCGGTGTTTACCTCGAATCCGGCGAAGTGCAGGGAAGCGACCAGCAGTTCTCGGATGGACGGCTCGTCGTCGACAACAACAATCGATGCTTCAATGGGCTTACTCATGCTTCCTAGAGTGTCGCGCTCTTCTGGGCGTTTCCTGAATGTCATCTTGGAGTTCGGCCTTGGAATCCTTCTTGATCTCCTTGCGCCGACGAATCACCACCATGACCACGATGATGATGACCAGCGCCACCAACACCACACCCATGATGATTATGCCTGCGGTCACCGTGGACGATGAGGTGGAGGCTTTTTTGGATTTCACGATTTGATCCATCATTGCCGTTGCCGCGCCAGACCAGCTCGGCGGGTTTTCATACAACGGCTGCTGTGCGGCGTCGGACAGCTTACCGACGTTATCGAGAAGCCACTTATCGGAGTTCTTGGACACGACGACCACCAGGTTGCCGTCATTCGAGGCCACGGCAAGCATCACTGTGTTCGGCTTGGGATTCATGGACTCCATCACGGTTGCCGCCCAGTCTCCCGGTTCCTGTTGACTATTGAAACTGGAAAGATACAGCAGATGCACGTGTACACCGGTTTCCTTCTCGGTTTTGGCGATGGCATCCGTGACTTCGGCCGCATGGGAGCCCAGGAGATTTTCCGTATCCGTGATGTTCTCGGTGATGGTCACGCCGCTGTCGGTGCTGCTGCTGGAGCTGTCAGAGCTGTCGCCCGAGTTATCCCCATAGGCATTTGCGGTTATCCACATTGCATTCATCGCTACTGCAACAAGGGCGCAAATGGCGCAAACAAGCCATTTTCGGACCATATTCCCGGAGGCCGAATAGGACGGCTCCGAAGCTAGGACCACAATAGTTGTTTTTCCGTCTTCCCGATTCGCTGTTGACATATCCTCCACCTTAGCGGCCGGTATTGGCAATCGGCCGCCATACATACCATTAACTCTCTAGAAAAGGAGCGACGATGCCCCAATATCAGGTAGATTCCGAGCGAATCCAATCATCCTCGGCCGCAGTGGCCACTTCGATCTCGCAAATCAGGCAGGCCGTGGGCGGCATGTACACCAATCTCAATGCCTTGCAGGACGCATGGCGAGGTTCGGCGGCCACCCAGTTCACCGCGGTAGCCGAACAGTGGCGTGCGGCCCAACAGCAGATGGAGGCCTCACTCGAGTCCATCCAACGCTCGCTGACGCAAGCCTCCACCGTGTACGCTGACGCCGAAATCCAAGCTTCGCGCCTGTTCGCCAGCTAGTTTCTTGGCTCTCCTCCCTGAGGGGAAGCTGGATCGCGAAGCGAAACTGAGGGAGTATCCCTACACCGCAGCTCCCCTCAGTCTCGCTGCGTTCGACAGCTCCCCTCAAAGAGGGGAGCCAGAATACAAAAAAGGGGACTCCCGAAGGAGTCCCCTTTCAGCTCAATCAGCTAGCGATCGTTTGCGGATCAGTAGCCCATGTCGGCACCGGCGGCCGGGGCAGCAGACTTCGGCTCCGGCTTGTTGGCAACGACGGCCTCGGTGGTCAGGAACAGACCAGCGATGGAGGCGGCGTTCTGCAGAGCGGAGCGGGTCACCTTGACCGGGTCGGTCACACCGGCGGCCAGCAGGTCTTCGTAGGTGTCGGTGGCGGCGTTGAAGCCTTCGCCATCAGGCAGGGAGCGGACGGTGTTGATGACCACGTCACCGGACACGCCGGCGTTCTCGGCGATCTGCTTGATCGGGGCTTCGATGGCACGGAACACGATGGCGGCACCGGTAGCCTCTTCGCCGGTCAGGGAGGTGACGGCCTCGGCCTTCTCGGCCTTGGCAGCAGCCTGAACGAGGGCCACGCCACCGCCGGGCAGCAGGCCTTCCTCGATGGCGGCCTTGGCGTTACGCACGGCATCTTCGATGCGGTGCTTGCGCTCCTTGGCCTCAACCTCGGTGGCAGCGCCGACCTTGATGACAGCCACGCCGCCAGCCAGCTTGGCCAGACGCTCCTGCAGCTTCTCACGGTCGTAATCGGAGTCGGTGTTCTCGATCTCAGCGCGGATCTGGGCCACGCGAGCATCGATGTCTTCCTTGGAGCCAGCGCCCTGAACGATGGTGGTCTCGTCCTTGGAGACGATGACCTTCTTGGCGTGGCCGAGCACGGAGGTGTCGACGGACTCGAGCTTCAGGCCCAGTTCGTCGGAGACAACCTGAGCACCGGTCAGGATGGCCATATCCTGCAGCATGGCCTTGCGACGGTCGCCAAAGCCCGGGGCCTTGACGGCGCAGGACTTGAAGGTGCCACGGATGTTGTTCAGGATCAGGGTCGGCAGCGCTTCGCCGTCGACGTCCTCAGCGATGATCAGCAGCGGCTTGCCGGTCTTCATGACCAGCTCGGCCACGTGCACGATGTCCTGCTGGGAGGAGACCTTGCCGGAGGTCAGCAGAATGTACGGATCTTCGAGCACTGCGGTCTGGTCGTCAGCGTTGGTGACGAAGTACGGGGCGATGTAGCCCTTGTCGAAACGCATGCCCTCGGTGAAGTCGAGGTCCAGGCCGAAGCGGTTGTTGTCTTCAACGGTCACAACGCCGTCCTGGCCGACCTTGTCCAGAGCCTCAGCGATCTTCTCGCCGACCTCAGGGTCAGCGGCGGAGATGGTGGCGGTAGCAGCGATCTGGTCCTTGGTCTCGACGTCCTTGGCGGCAGCGACGAGTTCCTTGACGATGACCTCGGTGGCCTTCTCGATGCCGCGACGCAGGGCGATCGGGTTGGAGCCGGCGACCACGTTCTTCAGACCCTCGTGAACCAGGGACTGAGCAAGCACGGTTGCAGTGGTGGTGCCGTCACCGGCGACGTCGTCGGTCTTCTTGGCGACTTCCTTGACCAGCTCGGCGCCGATGCGCTCGTACGGGTCTTCAAGGTCGATTTCCTTGGCGATGGACACGCCATCGTTGGTGATGGTCGGAGCGCCGTAGGTCTTGTCGAGCACGACGTTGCGGCCCTTCGGGCCCAGGGTGACCTTGACGGTGTTGGCGAGCTTGTCAAGGCCCTCCAGCATGCCCTGACGGGCTTCCTCATCATAAGAGATGATCTTTGCCATGGTTGCGTATTCCTCCAAATGGCTAGGTATACCGGTTATCACTCGCAAGCGTCGAGTCGTGACGACCAGCCGTCAGCTGCCGATTATCACTCTCGACCTCCGAGTGCTAACCCAGACATTAGCACTCGCGCCCGCCGAGTGCCAACATCATCGGCGGCGATTGCGCTTTGGGCATGAAAAAGCCCCAACCGTCGAAACGGTCAGGGCCTTCAATGCACATCCTTGCGTGCGTGTTGCTCACTCGGAGCGGGCTTCACCCGAAGACAGCTTGACAACATCCTTTGCCTGCGTGCCTTTGCCGGACGAAGCGGGCGTATACTCCACGCGATCGCCTTCGTACAGCATCTTGAACTTATTGGTGATGCCGTCGTCCTTGATTTCCGCGTAGTGCACGAAAACGTCCTCGCCGCCGTCGTCCGGCTGGATAAACCCGAACCCCTTCTTGGCAAGGAAGAACTTCACGGTACCTTGTGCCATATCTGGTCTTTCCTTTGTTCCCTTAGGCGCCGCGACACAAAACCTATAGGGAACGTAGAAAGAACCGCATCGCGCTTCCCCTACCTCGCGACTAGACGACGACTGTACAGTGACGAGGGAACAATCTCAACCGCAGTGGCACATTTTCGGTACGAATTATTCCATAGACGTGAGAACGCTCACAGTTTTCGATGTATTTCCCGCCGATATCAGGGGCGCATCAACAACGCTAGTTGAGCAACACCACCGTAATGGGAACGGCGAGTCCTTGCGCCTGCTCCACAGCCGAAATGCCAAGCGTGGTCGCCACATCCTCGGCGGTGGCCTTATCGGTCTCATTCTGATACCACACCACGGAAGAAGCCGGCAATGTGCCGCTCGGATTGGTCGCCTCGACACTGGTGTAACCGGCGGTCTGCAGCACATCGGCCTGCTGACCCGCATATCCTTGGATTCCTGTGGCGTTGACCACACGCACCTGCGTGGCCTTATTCACAGTCGCGGTGGCTTCGGACTGCTGAGACTGCTGATCGGAGTTTTGATTCTCATTCGAGGATGTCGTGTCACTGTCGGTATCGGACTTTGCCGAATCCGAAGTCGAGTCCTTGGACGAATCGGTCGAAGTGGACGAGGAATCATCCTTGGTGCTGTTCTTGGTCTCAGCCTTGCCGGGCGAATCGGACTTGGACGTGGTCGCCGTCTGGGACGATCCTCCTATTACATTCTTGTATTCCCCGGAAATCCATGCCCAGGCCCCGACACCGCACAGTGCGGCCACCAGAATAACGACGATGAACGGGCAGAGGCGGGCCATTACCGAACGAGCGCCACGGTGAACTCCCACCGGTCCCTTCGGAGGATTGTCGAAGGAATCCGGTTCATAGGATTCGTAGGTCATCGTGTCGCGTGCCATAATCGCCCTTTCTTCCTATCAAAACTACCCATGAGTGTAATCGGCAAACAACTCATCAGTCCACCACACCACGCCCCGTGCACCGGATATGCACGTTTGACTACAGTGGTGAGTCATGATCAAACCATTGAGCGAACTGGTAGAGCCGGGGTGGGCCCATGCCTTGGCCGACGTGGAGCCCACCATCCACCATATGGGCGATTTTCTTCGTGCGGAAAACGCCGCCGGGCGCCCGTGGCTGCCGGCAAGCCACAATATTCTGCGCGCGTTCACCATCCCGTTCGATTCCATCAAGGTGCTGATTGTCGGCCAGGACCCCTACCCAACCCCGGGTCACCCGGTGGGTTTGAGCTTCTGCGTGGCGCCGAATGTTCACCCGCTGCCGAAAAGCCTGGTCAATATTTATAAGGAATTGGTTGACGACCTTGGGGTGCCCATGCCCACCAACGGCGATCTGACACCGTGGACGGAACGTGGGGTGATGTTGCTCAACAGATGTCTGACTGTCGGCGTCGGGCGGCCAAATTCGCATCAGGGCAAAGGTTGGGAGGAAGTCACCGAGGCCGCGATTCGTGCGTTGAACGCGCGCACGGACGCCGACGGCAAGCCCAAGCCGCTGGTGGCGATTCTCTGGGGGCGTAATGCGCAAAGCCTCGAGCCATTGCTGACCAATGCCTTCATTATCAAATCGCCTCATCCGAGTCCGCTGTCCGCTTCCCGCGGATTCTTCGGCTCCAAACCATTCTCCAGAGCCAATCAAGCCCTAGTCACCATGGGTGCCGACCCGGTGGATTGGACGTTGGCGTAAAGCAAACACCAGAGGTGTTTGTAGCCAACGTGCGAGCCGACAGGCGAGCCAGAAAGCCGCGGGGCAACGCCCCGTCCCCAATTGCAGGGCCAATGCCGTCATTGTGAGTAGTTACAGTGGGGGGCATGACTTTGTTCCCCACGCAACCGAACATACCTTCGCCGACCACCGCCGCACGACCGGTCACCGTTCCCGCGCCCGGCGTGTCGGCTCCGCTGGGTGCCGATGACGCCAAACGCGCACGTATCCTGGCCGACGCCATTCGGGCGAGGTTCGCCCAGACACTGGTGGGTCAGGATAATCTACGCGAATCGCTTATCGTGACCTTGGTGGCCGGCGGGCATATTCTTATCGAATCCGTGCCGGGCTTGGCCAAGACCACGGCCGCCCAGACGCTCGCCACCTGCGTATCCGGCTCGTTCAAGCGCGTGCAGTGCACTCCTGATCTCATGCCATCCGATCTGGTGGGCACGCAGGTCTTCGATTTTGCGTCGCAGAAGTTCACCACGCAGATCGGCCCGATTCACGCCAATTTCGTACTGCTGGACGAGATCAACCGTTCGAATGCCAAAACCCAGTCCGCCATGCTTGAGGCCATGGCCGAGGGTGCCACGACCATCGGCGGGCAGCGTATCGCCTTGCCCAAGCCGTTCATGGTGATCGCCACCGAGAATCCGATCGAGGAGGAGGGCACGTTCAACCTGCCCGAAGCCCAGATGGATCGTTTCATGATGAAGGCCGTCATGACCTATCCTTCGCCCGACGAAGAGGCTCGGATGCTGGCCATGCTCACCCGCCGTGGCTCCGACATGATCGGTCCCGACACCATCACCGGCGAACGCATTTCCGTGTCCGACGTTGATTTTCTGCGCAAGGCGGCACGCCGCGTGCATGTTTCCGACGCGATCATGCGTTATGCGGTCGATATCACCGCCACGTCACGAGGTGCCGGCTCCCGCCCCATCAAGGGACTGTCATCCTTGGTGCGTTTGGGTGCCTCGCCGCGCGCCACCATCGCCTTGACCCGTATCGGCCAGGCGAAGGCGTTGCTGTCCGGGCGCGACTATGTGGTGCCCGAGGACCTCAAGGCGTTCGCTCATGAGGTGCTGCGCCACCGTATTATGCTGACGTTCGAGGCACTGGCCGATGGCGTGGTCAGCGATCAGATCGTCGACAAGATCGTCGAAACGGTTCCTGTTCCGTGAGTTCCGATTCCGTTCGCAAGAAAATCGAGGCCCTTGGCACTCAGCTGAGCCTGCCTACCGTAAGGAAGGCTTTGGGCGTGCTGGAGGGCGAACACGCATCCGGGCGTCGTGGCGGCAGCGGCGATGCGATGGATGTGCATGCCTATGAGCCAGGCGACGAATCCCGTCTTATCGATTGGAAGACCAGCGCCCGCCAAGGCCGCCCCATGGTGGTCGAGCGCGAGCGCCTGTCGACGTCACGGGTCTGGTTGCTGATGGACGTGGGCCTGGAGATGACTGGCGTATGCCCCTCCGGAGAACGCGCATGGCAGGTTGCCGCCAATGCGCTGCGTATGTTCGCCGTACTGTCGTTGCGCCGGTCGGACGATATTTCGCTGGTGTTCGGCGATGAGTCCAGCATCACCCGCGTGCCGTTCAACGGTGGGTTCGCGCAGTTCGAACGCACGCTGGACAAGGCGCTTGATCGTGATTGGAATCATCACCGTAATATCGACGCGCTGCTGGAATATGCGCGCCGTATCAAGGATCGCGAGGCATTGATCGTATTGGCCACCGATGAGCATGCGATGGAGGAGCGGCATATCACCACGATCCGTCGTATTACACGCACCCATCCGATGGTGCTGATCGATGTGGCGACGATGAATCCGTTCAAGGCCGTCTCATCCCGCCACGCTCCCACCGACGGCTTGAGTGCACGGCGTGTGCCGGCATTCCTGCGCAACGCCAAGGCAGCGGCCGAGGTCGATACTCATCGCGCGTATATGGCCGCGGCTTTGGAACAGGAGCTCACCCGTGCCGGTTCCCATATCATTCGAGCCGCATCCAGCGAATCCATGTTCGATCGTTTCGTCGCCTTGGTGTCCCGGGCATTGGCCCGCACCACACGCAATAGACTGGGCACTGCACCCGAACTGGTCGGACTGACTTTGGCTGGTGATCTATGATGCACAGCATGTTCCCCATCATCCCGCTCGCCACTGATCCCGGCGATCTCAGGCCCGTGGAATCGTTGGCCTTGACCACTCCCCTGGTGGTGGCCATCGTCGCATGCCTGTTGCTGGCGGTAGGCCTGATTGCGTTGATCATCATGCTGTCTCGCCCCGCACGCAAACCCCGGAACAACGACCGTGCGCGTGGCGCTCATAGCAATGCCAGCTCCAAGGCCGAGTGGCGTGCCCGCATCGACGATGTGGTGGCCTGCCATGAATCCGGAGCACTGCCCCGGCAGGAGGCTTTCGTCGAATTGGCCGTCATCGCCCGTGATTTCGCCGGTGCCGCATCAGGCAGGGAGCTCAGTTCCAGTACGCTGACCGATTTGGCGTACCTGAATCGCACGCCTGCGAATCGCCAAGGATTGGACGCATTGAAGCAGACCATTAGCGCGTTGTATCCACCGGAATTTGCCGATGACGCCCGCAACCGAATCGCCCAGACGACCAGCGTGCAGCAGGCCGCCGAGTGGGTGGCGAATCTGGTGGAAAGGTGGCGTTCATGATGCTGGCATGGCATTGGCCTTGGGCCGCTCTGGCCGGCGTCTTGGCGGCGCTGGCGATTATCGTGCTGATTGTCGTGTTCGCCCGCCGTAACGCCGCCGACGACACCCCTGTATTCTCGATGGACGACGATCTCAATACCGAGCACGCTTCCCGCCTGTTCCGTCAATGGCGCGCTTTGGGCCGTCTCGCCATCAGCGTGCTGGTGCTTGCGCTGGCGCTGGCCATTGTGCTGGTGGCTCGCCCCAGCCAAGTGGATGCCGGTGACGAACGCGCTTCCAGCCGAGATATCGTCCTGTGTCTGGATGTGTCGGGATCCACGCTCCCCTATGATCGCGAGGTCATCGACACTTATCTGGAACTGGTCAAGCATTTCGAGGGGGAACGTATCGGTTTGAGTATCTTCAACTCGACCTCACGCACGGTGTTCCCGCTGACCGACGACTACGAACTGGTCACCAAACAGTTGACCTCCGCCAGCAAGGCGCTGAAAGGCGTCGAGTCGCAGGATGACATCGATAAGATGTCCGATGCCGAATATCAGGACATCGCCAATTGGCTCGAAGGCACGCAGAACCGCAAGGACGCCACCTCCTTGATTGGCGACGGCGTGGTGTCTTGCGCGGCGATGCTCCCCGGTTTCGCTTATGGCGAAGCCAATCAGGCGAATGCCGACCGCCAGCGTGCGGCATCCATCGTGCTGGCCACCGACAACGTCGTGTCGGGCAAGCCCACCTATTCGCTGACCGAAGCGTTGGATTTGACCCAGCAGACCAAAATCACCGTGGACGGCCTGTATTCCGGGCCGAAAGCCAGTGAATCGGACCAAACCACAACGGATATGAAGTCCGCGATCGAGTCGCATGGAGGCATCTTCCTTGCCCAATCGAATGGCGCGTCGGTAGATGAGCTGGTACGGGATATTCAGTCGCGTAGGGATACGGATGTGGAGAACAAGGCGAAATCCTCAATGGTGGACGCTCCCGGTCTGTGGACGCTTGCTCTGGCCGTGATGCTCATTATCTGGATCGTATGTGCATGGAGGTTGAGGCGATGAACGGATTCACCTTCTCCCCCGCCTTGGGCTGGGTCGCCGGCGGGCTGCTGGCGGCCGGGCTCGCCGTACTGGCCATTCTCGAAATCGTATTGTTTGTTCGCCGCCGTGCTTCCAGTGACGAGACCGTGTGGGCTTGCATACGACGTACGCTTATGCTGCTCATCGTCGCGGTGATGGTACTGACTCCCAGCGTGGTATCGTCTACCACCTCACAGGCCATCAATGCCACCGACGTCATCGTGGCGGTGGATACCACCGGGTCGATGGCGGTGGCCGATGCCACATACGGGTCCGAGAAGACCATTACCCGCATCGATGCCGCACGTCAGGCCGTGCATGATGTGACCGCCGCTTACCCGGACGCCAGTTTCGCGGCGTTACGGTTCGGTGCTTCGGGAACACTTGATGTGCCGCTGACCCCGGATGCGCCGGCCATCGATAATTGGGCCAACACGTTGGCGGTGGAAGCCACATCCATGTCGGCGGGCTCCAGTCTGGATGCTCCGATCGATCAATTGCTGCTGACCGCGAAGTCGATTCGTGAAGCGCACCCGGATGATGCGATTGTGCTGTACCTCATCACTGACGGCGAACAGACCTCGAATGTGACGCGTCGTACGTTCTCGTCACTGCGCCAGTATCTCAATGATGGGTTTACCGTAGGCGTCGGCTCGACCGAGGGCGGCAAGATTCCCGTCATCGCCGATGGCGTCAGTGCCGGCGATTCCAACACCACGGACCACTGGGTGGTCGACCCGGATACCGGCGAACCCGGCATCTCCAAGATGGATGAGAAGAACCTCAAAGACATTGCCGACGAGATCAGCGGCACATATGTGGCCGTGAACGCTTCACAGACTTTGGCGGATGCGGTTTCGGCCAAGTCGTCGAAGCAATGGCGCATGACCACCACGGTCAAGGAACGCACACGCACCACGCCGGTGGTATGGCCGTTGGCCATTGCGTTGGCGATATTGCTCGCCATGGAAGTCGGTGCATGGATCGCAACCTCAAGGAGACTACTGTGAGAAACAGTAACGAAATCCACGAGAACGATGGCTCGGCGAATACTCGGATGCGGGCGAAGTGCCCGCTTTGGGCACGTATCGTCCTGGCTTGTGGCGCCGTATTGCTGCTGCTGGTTGCCGGCGTGGCGGCAGTAAACCTGTCCGCTTCGATTACGTTCAATCAGGCCACCGCATCATTGAATGCCAATATCAAAGCGGCTCAGGACGAGTCCACGGATATCACCACGCTCAAGGCGCAACAGCAGCAGACCGATGCGCAATTCGCCGAGGCCGGGCGAATGCGCACGCTTCTGTTGCCGCAAGTCAAGGATGCCATCGACACCAATGCTTCGATTTCTTCCGAGCTGACGAAAATCACCCTGAAACAGGCCGAGGCGCAGAACAGCGGTTCCGATTCCGGGCAAACCCAGTCGGCACAGCAATCCGAGAGTTCCTCATCCAATGCCAAAAAGGGCGGCGCGTTGACCGACGAGCAGAAGAAGCAGGTCGAGGAGCTGATGAAGGCCAATCAGCAATCCACCGATACCCAGTCGAACACCACCCAATCCGAGCAGAAAGCGACGCAGAACAAGGGTACCGGGGCTACCAAGCCGTGGTGAGCAATCGTTCACGGTTGCTCTTTTCTCACACCCTCACGGGTCATGGCTTTATTGCGGCTGTTTCCCGGTTTCGGCTGTCGGCTTTGGCGTTTGTCCAATTTTCGATAGGCCATGGCTGATCCAAGGTATGTCCAAACAGGCTATTTGTGGATAATCGTTACGACTATGCACAACACTTGGGGATAACTTCGCCCAAAACCGGCAAGCTAGAACCACATTGGTCGTTCCGGCTGGACAAGCATGAGTCTTGTCCTTTTAGCTGGATATATGAATACCTACACCAACAACCCAGCACCCATCGATCCCACCGGCGGCTTTGCCGGCAATACGGTGACACCGTTCGATTACGGCACTTGCCCTTGCCATGCGGCGGTACAGCGTAGTCGCGACCTCGTGTCCGTCCAGCGTGCGGCCACACTGGCGCAATCGGACCAGACGGCGGTGGCCGTGAACCGCTCCAGCAACATCGTGTGGACCGGTAAAGCCGCCGATCTATTCCGATCGCGGCTCAGTCGCACCGCACAGTATTCGGCCAGTCTCGCGCAAGACATGGAGACCACCCATCGATTGGCTTGGGGGTCGTCATGAGCGAGCACGATTACTGGCAGGTGGAATCGTCCGTTTACGGCGGAGTGGGATATGCGCCAGCCACTCTTGAAGAATATGCCGCCATAGCCAAGGCTCTCGATGACGAGGCGGCAGGATTTGCGGCCATAGCCACGGCTTGGGAATCGGCCGCATTACAGTTGCAGTCACATCGGCATAGTGCGCCGATGTGCGTCACCTTGCAGTCGGGCGATCCGAGCGCCGTTGTTCCCGGCCATGTCACTGCACCATATGCCGCGCTAGGCAATCGGTGTTATGACCATGCAACGGCATGTCAGCGGTTGAGCGATGATCTGCGTGGCGCGGCCGATCTGCTGATTCGCGCACACTCTCTGTATTCTCAGGCGGAGATGACGGCTCGGCGCATGTTTACCGAATTATTGCAGGCTGGCACACAGGCCAAACCGGGATATGCCGCGGCGGGTGTTGCCGCTGTGGCGGCGGGCGGCTTTCTGGCCGGCTGGGCTATTGACGGCAAACCGAACCCGGCATGGATGTCCACGTTCACCTATCCGTTCCAGGAAGGAGTGCTTAGCGGCGCGGGCGGAATCATTGGCGGCGTACCTATCGGCAAGAGCATTGCGCACACCGATGAGGTCAACAAGGCTGCGGGGAAAATCGCCAATTTCTCCGGCCCTGCGAAAGACGTCGTCCAAGGCAATCATCTGGACGTGCGCGAGGTACAGGCGAATGCCGACGTCGTCCGCGCAAGCGGATCGGTGGCCGAATCAATGGAGAATCTGCGCAGACTCGCCGAAGAGCGGCTCGGCAAAATCGAGCTGAACAGCGGACTCGAATATGGGACCATCGCCATTCAACGCTATGAACGGGCTGATGGAACCAACTCCTGGCTGGTCACCATCCCAGGCACCGATGGACAGCCTGACTCACCATTTGGCTGGGCACAGAACGTGGAACTGATGAGCGCCGATCAGGAGCGCCGCAGGAAAGCGGACAGCGCTCGCATGGTTGCCGAGGCGATGCGTCAGGCAGGCATCGGCAAGGATGAGCCCGTGGCGCTGATCGGCCATTCCCAGGGTGGTATCGTTGCCGCCACGCTTGCCTCGGATTGGGCGGAGGAATATACCATCGAGCATGTGGTGACAGCCGGATCGCCGGTGGCCAATCATCCGATTCCGCAACGCACGTGGGTCACCAGCGTGGAAATCGATGATGAACTGGTCGCCGCACTGGATGGTGCCGCCAACCCGGTCACCGATAACTGGCTCACCGTACAAGGGCATGTATCGCCCGCGCCCGCGGCAACACCATCCACAGTGCATTCGGACGACTCATGCACTCCCGGCGCAACGCCCATCACCGGTCTGACCCCATATGACGCCGCACCCGTGGCTGGTTCGACCAACGGCAGGGAGTTGTCGCACTGGATCAAATACCATCAGGCCGCCTATCAGAACGCCACCGACCTCGGCTCCCCCGCCGTGCAACGCCACGAAGCCCATTTCCAGGAAGTTATCAACGGAGAGCTCAAGGAAACCCGCTACTACCAAGGCCGCATGACCCAGTCCGCGACCATTGCCCCTAGCGAGCGAACCACCGAGTTCAGCACGTTCGGTGGTTAAAAGTAAATACCACACTTGACAGAGTTGTCAAAAAAGGAGTTAACAATATAATGACGAGTAGGAGATGGCTCATCAAACTGATGAAGCAAGCGGCAAAACGCAAGAATGTTACGTTTGAAAGTATCAGGCAAGGAGGGAGTCATGAGATATTCCAACTCGATGGACTTATGATTCCCATCCCACGTCATAACGAAATCGACAACAACCTCGCGGACATTATTTGCAAAGAAGCAGAAGCCAAACTCGGGAAAGGCTGGTATCAGCAGTGAAAACATATCAGGTCATCGTTCGTCCTGGCGAAAAATACTGGATCCTTGAGATTCCCGGTATCGGTTTCACGCAGGCAAGAACAACAGCAGAGATTGAAAGTATGGCACGCGACCTTATCACCGTCATGACACAAGATGCTGATTTCGCACTCACCGTAGAGACAAAACTGCCGCAATCCGTGCAGGAGCATCTTGATGAAGCTCGGCGACTGCGCAAGGAAGAAGCGGAATGCAGATCGAACGCAGCGCGGGAAACTCGCGCCGCGGCACAAGAACTACATGGCATGGGTCTCGCCCTACAGCAAATAGGCGATATACTCGGGGTCTCACGGCAACGGGCACATCAACTTGTCAATGCTTAGCATCAATCGGCTACCCCACAATGCAATCACCGCAGAGACGCGGCTAGCGCCACTTTCCCGGGATTGTTGCGCTAGCATGCCCGAAAACCCCTCTATCAGCGCAACATTCCCGGGAAAGTGGCGCGCAAAGAGTGTCAGGCGCGTCGCTCGATGAGTGCGCGGCCGGATGCGAGGCGGTCGAGCACACCGGTTTTGGCGATGGCCAGCATCAGATACCAGGCCATCACGCCGCTGATAAGCACGCCGCCGGTGACCTCGGAAATCATGTGCACAATGCCACGCGGGCTGACGAATGACACACCCACGTAGCGAAACAGCATCAGATATGTGCCGTATTCCAAGGCGACCAACGCACCGGATGCAATGGAAAGCGGCAGATTGAACATGCGGTAACGGGTCAAGGCGAACGGAATCTCAGCGAAAACACCTTGCAACAGCGCCGAGATAATCACGAAGCCCAAATCGAACTGGCTACCAATCACCGTTTCGACCAGCGTGCCGATAAGGTTCACGTACAGCGCCGCTCCGGGTTTGCGCAGAATCAGCACCGCCAGCGTACCGGAGAAGTACCAGACGACATGCACGATGCTGGCGAAACCGGGCAGAATCGCGCCGAATACCGAAGAGATCGGCATGTACGCGAAGTTGAATCCCCAGAAGATCACGCCGCAGGCCGCACCCAGCGTGGCACCGACCGCGATATCCAACGGCTGCCATTTCAGCGACGATACGGCAATCGGACGTTTCGGAAGAGTATGAATGGTGGTTGCAGGCATGGTGATCCCCTAGCCTTAAAGGCCGCACACAGTAATCGAACCACGGGCGTTCCTTGACCTGTGCGGCTCGGGCGGGAACGCCGCACCACAGTATAGTCGCTCGGTTCACGGCTGGAAGTACCCTTGGAGGTTATGAAGCTTACCGATATTTCCCCCGCAATCGCATTGACCCCGCTCGACGGCCGTTATCACAAGGCCACCGCCCCGCTCGTCGAATACATGAGCGAACCTGCCCTGAACCGCGAACGCATGCGTGTCGAAGTCGGATGGATGATTCTTCTGGCCAACGGCTTTGAGGGCAACGGCAACCAGCCGATCGTTGACGGCGTCAAGCCGTTCACTGCCGAAGAGCAGGCCTTCCTGCGCGCCATTCCCGAGGACTTCGGCGCCGAAGGCATCAAGCAGCACGCCGCTCATGAGGCCATCACCCACCACGATGTGAAGGCCGTGGAGTACTACATCGATGATCAGATCGACAAGGCTCCGGCCGAACTGACCAACATCAACGACGAGCTGAAGACCCTCGTACACTTCGCCTGCACGTCCGAAGACATCAACAACCTCTCCATCGCCCGTTGCGTCAAGAACGCGATGGAAAACGTGTGGACCCCGGAGTTCAAGCGCATCATCGACCACCTCGCCGGCAAGGCCGAAGAATTCAAGGATATGCCGCTGCTCTCTCTCACCCACGGCCAGCCGGCCACGCCGACCACACTCGGCAAGGAGCTCGCCGTCTACGTCTACCGTCTGAACCGTCAGCTCAAGCACATCGAAAACCAGGAGTACCTGGGCAAGATCAACGGCGCGACCGGCACGTTCGGTGCCCACTTGGCCGCATGCCCGGATGTCGACTGGATCGCTGTCTCCCGCGAGTTCGTCACGAACCGCATGGGCCTGACCTGGAACCCGCTGACCACGCAGATCGAAAGCCATGACTGGCAGGCCGAGCTGTACTCCACCGTCTCCCACGCCAACCGCATCATGCACAACCTGTGCGTGGACGTGTGGATGTACATCTCCCGCGGCGTGTTCGCCCAGGTGCCGGTCAAGGGTGCCACTGGTTCCTCCACCATGCCGCACAAGGTCAACCCGATTCGTTTCGAGAACGCCGAAGCCAACTTCGAGATCAGCTGCTCGCTGCTCGACACCCTCTCCGCCACGCTGGTGGAATCCCGTTGGCAGCGCGATCTGACCGATTCGACCACCCAACGCAACATCGGTTCCGCGCTCGGCTACTCCTTGCTCGCCCTTACCAACCTCATGGGCGGCCTTGAGTCCATCCACCCGAACACCCACGTCATCGAGCGTGAGCTGGATGAGAACTGGGAGGTGCTTGGCGAGCCGATCCAGACCGCCATGCGCGCCTGCGAGCTCAAGGGCCTGCCGGGCATGGACAAGCCGTACGAGAAGGTCAAGGAGCTTATGCGCGGCCACACCATCAACAAGGAACAGGTCGAGCAGTTCATCGATCAGCAGTCCTTCGACCCGGAAACCGCCGCTCGCTTGAAGGCTCTGACCCCCGCCACCTACACCGGTGTGGCCAGCCAGCTCGTCGCTTTCGACCGCTGAGATAGACGCAATGCGAGTCCCTCGAGTCCCTCGAATCCCTCGCATCCACCACACTACTGCGCTGAGTCACAAACCGAACCGCAAACTGAACCGAACAAGGACAGGCGTCAGGTAACCATTTCATGACTACTGAACAGGATCAGTCCACTACGGAAGATCGCCCGGGCAAGGCGACCTCCTCCACTACCGACCGGCCGATCGCCTCTGGTGACGGCCGGTCGGCCAGTTTTGCTGTCAGCGGACCGGACAGCCCGGCAACCGACGACAGCAACGATTCCGGACCATACATCGACGACATCGCTCCGCGCCGCACGCGCGACTTCGGCGATCTGACCCGGGCCGGTCTGTCGCTGTTGATGGCCGCCGTGGTCATGGTGTTCGCCGTGTATCTGGGCGGCATGACGCGCGGCGTCGAATCCGACGCGCATACCGCCGCCCAAGCCATCAACTGGCTGGCCGCTTTTCCCTCCACCGTACTGACGCAGCTGGCCACCACGGTCATCGTAGTTATCGTGCTCGCTCAGTTGCTCTTGGCCCGCGAATGGCTGCAAGCTGCGGTGTCCGCGCTGGCCATGTTTGCCGGATACGGCATTGTGTGGGTCATATCGACGGCAATCAGCAGTCTGAACGATTTCACCCTGCCAATGGCACTGGTCTCAGCCGCCACCTCATACGGCTCCGGGCTGTTGCCCGACATCTACGCCGGCATGGCGTCCTTCCTGACCGCCGCCGGGCCACGCCGTACCCGCTCCACGGTCAAATGGAGTTGGAATATCCTGTATGCCATCGCCGCGGTGATGGTGGTGCTTTCGTGGCATTCGGTTACCGGCATGCTGGTTTCGATGGCCGCCGGTCGCACGGTGGGCATGCTTATCCGATTCGTGGTCGGCACGCAGAATAAAGGCGTGTGGGGCAAAGATCTCGTCGCGGTGCTCTCAAGCATCGGATTGGAAACCACCTCACTCATCCGGCATCAGGAGCCCGGAATCAGCCATGGCTCATTGTCTGCCACGTTGGATGACGATTTGACGGAAGGCTCACGCATCTACGATGTGGAGACCGCGAATAACCGTCGTTTTATCGTTTCCGTCATCGACGCGCAAACCCATACCGTCGGCTATCTGAAGCAACTCTGGGATTGGGTGCGTTTTACCAGCGTGTCCATTCGACGCGATCGTTCCGTGCGCGACGCCGTTCAGCATCACTTTGCCATGCTGCTCGGCCTGCACAATATCAAACTGCCCGCGCCCGCCCCCTACGGCATCGCCGATACGGACGAGTCCGCGATTCTGGTGCTGGATGCGCACACCATCGAGTTGCCCGCCAACCTGAACACGCTTACCCAGGCGGACGCCGTAGCGTATATGCGATATCTGTCCGTGGCGAATCGCCGTGGATATACGCACCGACGCATCACGCCTGATACGCTCGCCCGGCTCGAAGATGGCACTGCGGTTATCGCCGGCTGGCTGAATGGCGACAGCGCTTCCGGCCCGGCCAATACCGCACTTGACAAGGTTCAGCTACTCGCGTTGTTCGCCGCACTGATCGGCGTGAAACCGGCAGTCGCGGCCGCCCGCGAAGCTTGGGGAGACACGACGTTGACCACGCTGGCCCCGTTCATTCAGAAAGTCGCGGTCCCCTCCCCCACACGCGCATTGGGCACGTGGGACAAGCAGCTGCTCAAGGAACTGCGAGACCACATCAACACCATAATCGATGAGGAGACCGCCGAAGCCGCCGAGCCGGTGACGCTGGCCCGCTTCTCCTGGCGTTCGATGATCACCATGCTGCTGGTCATTGTGGCTGTGGTCGTGGTCTTCACCCAGCTGAAGCCCGAGGAAATCATCACCGCGCTGACCAACGCCAACCCGTTGATGGCGGTGGTGACGCTCGCGTTCGGTGCCTGCGGCTGGATCGGCTCGTCGATTTCGCTCGGCGCTCTCATGGATCGCAACAGGCGAGATAACACGGGCGTGTTCATGAGTCAGGTTGCCGGCGGCTTTGCCACGGTGTCCATGCCGGCCGGCGTGGGCCCCTCGTTCGTCAACCTGCAGTTCCTGCGCAAATCCGGCTATCGCAACACCCCGGCCACCGCAATCATGAGCGCCGCGCTCGTGGTGTATTACGCCGTGTACTTCTCCATGCTGGTGTTGATTGGCCTGTTCACCGGCCGCAATATGTTCTCCGGCGCGATACCGACGAATACGTTGGTCCTTGTGCTGGGCATGGTGGTTGTGGTGCTGTCCATTGCGATGATGATTCCACCGTTGCGCCACTGGGTGACCCGTCGTCTTATGCCGCTGGCCAAGACGTATATCAACCAGCTGCTGGATGTGCTTTCCCAGCCCCGACAGCTCACAGTCAGCTGCTTGGGCGCGCTGTTCCAGAACGCGACCACTGGGCTCGCTTTCTGGGCGGCCCTGCAAGCGTTCGGCTATTCATCGAACCCGATTGAAACGACGTTCGTCTTCATGCTGGCCTATGCGTTGGGTTCCGCGGTGCCCACCCCCGGTGGTTTGGGCGGTGTGGAAGCCGCGCTGACCTTCGCATTCGTGGCGGTCGGCGTGCCTCAGGGCGTGGCCCTGTCTGCCACGTTGCTGCATCGCGTGGTGTTCTATTGGCTACGGATTCCGCTGGGCGCAGCCGCTATGAAGTGGCTCGACCGTCATAATCTCGTCTGATTTGTCCGTTTTTGTCCATTTTGGGCTTCAGAACACGAAATAGATGTGAAAAGCCTTATAAGATGCGGGTTTTCGCAGGAACATGCGCTAGTATCATTGATGAAAACGTGGACGAAGCAAAAGTGCTCGCCCCCTGAACCAAGAAGGATGCTTTATGGCATACAACAAGTCTGATCTCGTCTCGAAGATCGCCCAGAAGTCTAACCTGACCAAGGCTCAGGCCGAGGCTGCTGTTAACGCCTTCCAGGATGTGTTCGTCGAGGCTATGAAGTCCGGCGAAGGCCTGAAGCTCACCGGCCTGTTCTCCGCTGAGCGCGTCAAGCGCGCCGCTCGCACCGGCCGCAACCCGCGCACTGGCGAGCAGATTGACATTCCGGCTTCCTACGGCGTTCGTATCTCCGCCGGCTCCCTGCTGAAGAAGGCCGTCACCGAGTGACCTGCCGCCAGCAGTTAAGAGTCTCGTAGATTAACAGCGAGATAGCAAGAACCCCGACCATTGCGGTCGGGGTTCTTTGTGTTTGCGGTATCGGATGTTTAAAAAGCGGGCGACCTGTAAAAAGGGCATCAGGCCACCCGCTTAGGAGGAGAGGGAACGTATCAGGTCTTTCCCATCATGCTCACGCATGACCCCTCAAGAAAGACCCAGCTTATTAGGCTTTGGCTGCTTTGGCTGCTTTCTTCGCCAAACGCTTTGCAGCACGGCGTTCCTTGCGTGCAGCTACCCTGCGAATGGTCCACGGCAACCAACGCCACCCAGAGAAGAAGGCCAGCAGAGCGAGTATCACACCGCAGCATGCGTTGAACACAATCTGGATAACCTTCATCTGGTTGTAGAATGTGAATCCGGCACCAGGCAGTGCGCCTCGCATACAGTTCGTGTTTGCAACGGTATACAGAAGATGGTGCATGGCCTGCCGCGCGTAATGGTAGGTGGCGGGGTCAGTAAGGTCAAGCTGCTCGCCAGTTGGATCCTCGCTTACGTTCAGCAGTTTGATATCGGCACCTGCCTCCAGCACCTGGTAAGGGCTCATGAATTTGCTGGTGTTGGCATTATCCGTGATGATCAAACCATTGAAGCCCCATTCGTTACGCAGCAGCTGTTGAATCAGGGAATAGCTGCCGCCTGTCCATGTAGCACCAATGCGGTTGAACGAGGTCATCACGGCCTTGGAGATCGGCGTCTTGACGGTCGCGTTCTCATATGTGCCATCGGCGTTCTTCTGAACATACTTCATGTCCATGTCGCCGGCCTTCATGCAGGCTTCGAAGGGCTTCAGGTACAGCTCGCGGATCGCTTGTTCGTTTGACCATGTGGCAATGGAGAAGTTGCCTTCACGATCGCCTCGATGATCTTCCTGATCGTTGAGTGCAAAGTGCTTGATGTAGGCGTACACACCCTTGCTCGCTGCGCCCTTGACCTCCAAAGAGGCCATGGAGCCAGACATAAAGCCATCCTCGGAATAGTATTCGCCGTTACGGCCGGAGAACGGGCTACGGTGGATGTTCATAGCCGGCGCGTACCAGCCATTTGCCCCACCGAGCAACGCCTCGTTGCCCATCATGGTGCCCAATTCCTCGGCCAAATCGGCATTCCAGGTCTGGGTCAACATCATGATGCTGGGGAACGACTTACCGGTGCCACCATAGAACCAGCCATTAGCCGCATCGGCATCCGTCTGGAACGGCTTGTCTACAGAACCGATGTAGTCCACTCCATAACCGGAGAAGTAGATGAGCTGGTTGTAGTCGTCTTCGGTGAGCTGGTCAAGAATCTTGTCCCACTGCTCGTCGTCGTAATCAAGGCCTCGCATATCAGAGACTTTGAGGCCATTCTTCGCACCGAAAACCGGGGTATCGTCGATGGATTCGCGACTTACATCCGTGCCGGAGTCATTGCTTTCCAGTTGGTCGACAAGAGCAGAATCGGCGGTTTTCTTCCACGTGCAGGAGGCGTTGTTGCCATCCTTATCCGTGCAATTGATTTCATTGCCCCACGTGCTGATTTCGTCGGATGCTTCACCGTAATGCTTCGGGAAAGTACCGGTCCAGTCGGCACGAGTCAGGTAGGTGACATCGGGATCGGATGCCGCGTCGAACAAGTTGGAGATGGCTTTGCCGGTTTCGGCATCGGTGGCAAATGTGGTGGTGTCCACGTCCTTATTGTCCGGCGCCCAGCTGGACACCATTGCGGCATTGCCCGTCTCGGTCATGCCATCCGCCACGGTCTTGCCTTTGTCGGCAAGGATGTTATTGACGGCCTCATTGGCATTGGCGGCAGCCGTGAAACGGTACTCGCCAGGATCGAGAATGTAGGTTTTCGCAGTGGTGTAGTCATAGGACTTGAGCTGATCCTGAGTGAAGGTTACGGTAACGGTTTCGCTGTCACCGGGTTCAAGCTCACTGGTTTTGGCATATCCGACAAGATTCACCGAGGCCTTTTCCACCACGTTCTTCTTGTCATAGTCAGTGTACGGAGCCTGCGAATACAGTTCCACAACGTCCTTGCCGGACACAGCACCGGTATTGGTCACGGTAACAGTGGCAGTGAAGCTATCGTCTGACTCCTGTACCGCAAAATCACTCCACTGGAAATCGGTGTAACTCAGACCATAGCCAAATGGGTACACGACTTCAGATGCATAGTCGTAATCGCCGGCGTTGCCCTGTCCGAGCACCTTGTCCTCGTATCGGGTTTCGTAATACTTGTAGCCCACATAGATGCCTTCGGCGTAGTCGACGTAATAGTATTTCGTCGGATTGCCGTTCTCATCGTAGTACCGGTAGCTACCGAAGTTCTGGGCGGCAGGAGATGCGAGCGCATCCGCCGCGAATGTGTCGACAGTACGGCCCGAAGGGTTGACCGCACCGGAAAACACCTCGCCCAAAGCATTGGTCACGTTCTGTGAATAGACGACAGCCTTGATGTTGGGGTACTGGCTCAACCAGTCCAGTTCCATCGCCGCGCTGGACTTGACCAGCAACACCACGTCATCAAAGTTGTCATTCAGATACTTGATGATCTCGGTTTCGGTGGAGTCAAGCTCGATATAGCTTTTCTCCTTGTCTTCCTGCTTGTCTGCATGGTTGTACATGGAGCGCGGCATATCTCGGCCTTCACCAACAACACGATTGAGTACATACACCGGTACGGTGCCCTTGACGGAGTCAAGCAGACCGGATTCGGCCTCAAGCGCGCTCAGCGGCGCTTCATTAATACGAAAGTCTTCGGCATCGCCGTAGCTTACCGATCCGGAGGCCAGACCGTAATCTTTGCCTGCACCGGATTCGTAGTAATTCCATAGGGTCTCGTTGACTTTGAATCCCGCCTTGGTGAATGCGCTTTTCAACGTCACCGTATCCGAGGAGCCGAAATAGCTCATGCCCAGTGAGGTGCTATCCACGCTATTGGCACTGAAGAAACTGAATTCGGTTCCTTTGCTCATCGGCAACGTATTGTCGTCGTTCTTCAGCAATACAGTGCCTTCGGACGCGATGCGATTATAAAGGTCATCTTCAGCCGCGCGGATATTGTCTTTCGTGTAGTCGGCGGTGTAATAGTTCGCGTCGACGCCATCTGCAGTAATGCCATTATTGTTGACGCTCTGATGGTTGTATCCCATCAGACTGGAGATGAGCTTATTGGCGCTCAACTGCGGGTTGATAAGCACCATGGCCACAATAATCACTGCGGCCAATACGACGGATACTACGGTTTTTACAATACGTGCGACCAGTGGGCCGGTATTGCTCCTTTGTGTATTCATGGTTCCTTCTTCCTTGACGGATGCCACACCCTCTTCAGCATGTCGGCATACGTTCATTGTTGGAGAGAACGAGGAACCATCCAACGCGTAATGCGTAAACGGTATTTTTCATGCGATGAACTGCATGATTCGCGTTATGGCCGCTGACACCAGCCAGCCGTAAGACGTGCTGCGTTATGCGGGCAAAGGTAGCAACACATCCAAAGAGAACACGCCATCATCGGCATTTGCGGTCAATACGCCGTCATATTGTTCTGCAATCATTCGCATGGAACGCATGCCGAAACCGTGGTATCGGTTGTCGGCTTTGGTGGTTTGCGGCAGCCCATCTTCAAAGGTGATGCCGCCTTGGTAAGGGTTTTCCACATGAATCAGCAGCATGCCTTTGCTGTGACGCACCACCATAGAGATATATTTCTCACGGCCATCTTCGATTTTGCCAACAGCCTCCATGGCATTATCAACGGCATTGCCGAACAGCGAGTAGATGTCAGCAGGTTTCATTCCACTCAGTAATACACCGTCAATCATGCGGTCAAAACGGATGCCTTGCTGCTCGCAAAGCAATGATTTATTGGCCAGTACGACATCCAAAGCTTCATTGCCGGTATGAACAGAAGAATCATAAATACCGACCAGCCCATTGAGATCATCAATTTCCTGCCGGGAAATACGACCATCCAACAGCGTTAATTGTTTCTTCAGATCATGCGTTTTCACATTGATCAGGTCGATGGTTGCTTTGTCAGCGGCAAGCTGTGATTGCTGCTGCCTCAATAGGCTTTGCAGCACGATACCATCGCGTTCGGCATGCGAGCGCCCGACAATTTCACGCAATAATGCGAGCACGAATATGCATGTCACAAATCTGGTCAGCATTATCAGCAAATACGCAGTCACCGTCATCCCGGTAGTGCTGCCTGCGGTTTCAAGCAGACAGGAAAATACGTTGACGCATAGCAACAGTCCGAGAAATGGCAGCAGAATGGAATTATCCAGGCGTTCCGGCATTTGTCCTTCCAACGGTTTGGCGAACAACCAGTATGCCGCTGCCATGAACATCACCGTCAAGATGAAGAAGCACAATGCCCCCGGCCACGTATCGATATCGGAATAATCACCGGGCAACTTCATGGTGATGATTTTCGTGCCGCAGTATACGCAGTGCTGGGCCGCAATCGCCGCGACCGTGTAGAAGACACCCTGTCGCCTTCCGATTACATAGCATTGGCGAATGGCCCAATAACACAACACATACAGCAGGAAAAATCGGAGAATGATGCACCAGACCCACCAATAATAGTTACCCAATGCACTTTGGATATTCGGCCATTGTAGGATATAGGTAACTTCCCCAATCAGAATCACCACTGCCACACTCACACCACAGCGAACCCCAAAATGAGGTCGGCGAGGCAATTTCCACACGAATAACGCAGCGCAAGTCAATAATTCGACCATGAACCCGTTGAGAAAGGGCATCACTGCGATGAGCATGACATCAGAGAGCATGGCCATGTCCTAAATCGCCGGCCAAATCAATCAGGAATTGCTTGCGGAATGCCCGGCCGATAGGCAATCGAGTATCGTCGGCAAGTATCACTTCCGCACCTTGCACTGAAGCAATGTGCCGTTGATTCACCATGTAAGGGTTGCCGCAGCGCAGGAATCCTCTCCCGCGCAATTGTCGTTCCAGCTCTTTGAGCGTGCCAGTCACCGCGATGACGCCGTGTTCCGTGTGATATTCCAAGCCGTGACCGCGCACTTCGATATAGCTGATATCACGCAGCAATACGCGATGAGTGACGCCGCGCTGTGCGATGACGATCGCCTCAGATTCCCGCTCGCGGAGTTTGACCGCACGGCCAAGTTTGCGTTCAAAGTCAGGATACGCAAACGGTTTAACGATGTAGTCGAGTGCGTCGACCTCATATCCTTTGGCCGCGAACTGGGCCATATTGGTCACGAAGATGAGGATGACCTCCGAATCGGCTGCCCGCAACCGGTGCGCCGCCTCCATGCCATCCATATTCGGCATCTCGATGTCCATGAATACGATATCCCACACCGTTTTGTATGGATCAAGAAAGCTTGTCGGCTCATTGAATACGGTGACATCGAACTGCACTCCGGCATGAGTCGCGGCGTATTGGTCCAGACAAGCACGCAGCTTCGCCACCGCTGTCTCGTCATCTTCGACCACCGCCACCGTGAACATGCGTTTCACACTCCTTCACCGTTCATGCCGAACTTGCTTTTAGCTTAGTGGACAATCGTGGCATATCACAGCACACACAGTCAGTGTCTACTGCAAGGCACTCATCAGGTGTGTGAATTCTTCGGTCGACTCGGACTCGAAGGGGTCGAGGAGCACGGCTTCGCGGCGCTCGGGAGCCGTCACGGTCAGATGGGTCCAGTCGGCAGAGAACTGGGCTCCGGCGGCAAGCGCTGCCCTGACGAATTGGCCACGCAGGGCTGCACGAGTGTCGGCAGGCGGATTGTGCACGGCGATTGCCACGTCATTACTCGTCAAGAGTTCGCGCAGCTGGTTGCGGGAGGTCAGTGAACCATACAGGCGGCCATTGGCAATGTCGTGATAATCGAGCTCAAGCTGTTCCAACTGGGCGAAGGTGACATCCGGTCGACGGTTCCTGAGTGCGTCGAACAGGCGCTTCTTGGCGGCCCAGTCCACGCGGTCGGCGAGCGCATCGTATGCACCACGCTCCAGCGCGTCCAGGACGCGGCTCCACTCCCCCATAATCGTGTCGATCGTGGTGGCCGGCAGCGAACTGGCCAGCGCATCGCCATGGGTTTCGATGAAGGCCTTGACCGCCGCATAATACCGGCGCTGCAGACCCAGTGCGGTTACGGATTCGCCTGATTCGAGCGTCAGTTCGGCATGCGGATTGTCCAGGAACCGGCTGACGGCGCGATTGGCTGCTGCAGGGTCGGCAAACGCGTAATCCTCGAAACCGGAAGGCGTCTCATTGCGGAAGGCATCTTCGATCACGCACAGCACAAGGTGCGTGACGGCGAGCTTCATCCATGTGGACCATTGCGAACGGTTCGAGTCGCCGATGATCACATGCAGCCGGCGGAAGGAGTCGGGGTCGGCGTGCGGTTCGTCGCGCGTGTTGACCATCGGGCGGGAGCGGGTGGTGGCCGAGGAGACGGCCTCGTCCAGGAAGTCCGCGCGCTGGGTGATCTGGAAGCCATCCGGTGTCATGCGGCCGGCACCGGTGTACAGCTGGCGGGTGATAAGGAACGGCAGCAGCTGGTGTTCGATGGTCTCCAACGGCACAAAGCGGCGGACCAGGTAGTTTTCGTGGCAGCCGAAGGCGTGGCCGGCGGAGTCGACGTTGTTTTTGAACACATGGATCGTGGCGTGTGCGCCATGGGTCTCACGCAGTTTGCGCTGGGCTTTCAGCGCCAGATTGCGCATCACGTGTTCGCCGGCGAGATCCTGAGCCAGGGCCTCGCGCGGGTCACGCGCCTCGGCGGTGGCGTATTCGGGGTGGGATCCGACGTCCAGGTACAGACGTGAGCCGTTGGCCAGATACGTGTTGGTGGAGCGGGAACGGGAGACGATGGGCTGGAACATGGTCATCGCCACCTGGCCGGCGTCCACGTGGCGTTCGGCACCGGTGACCGCCGCGCCGTATTCGGTTTCGACGCCGAAAATACGGCAGAACCCGTCCATCTCGGCGGATGGTACGGGTTCCGTGGCGTGCAGGGAACGGGTGCCGCTGTCACGCAGTTGGGGCATCACTCGCCGCCTTTTTGCACGAAGCTGTTGACGTATTCCTCGGCGTTGGTTTCCAAGGTGGATTCGATGTCGTCGAGGATGTCGTCCAGTACGTCGGCCTGGTCGGCCGACTCGGTTTGGGCGGCGGCCTGCGTGGTGGCGAGGGCGTCGTCTTCCTGGGTCGCGGCCTGCTGTGCTTGAGGTTGTTCGAATTGTTGTGGCATGTTGTCTTCTTTTTGGGTTGTCAAACTCCCCTCAGTCAGCCTTCGGCCGACGGCTCCCCTCACCCGAGGGGAGCCGGAGGAGTCAAAAAAATATCGCTGGTTGATGGAGTCGGGCCACGGATACTACTGCAGGTAATGCTGTAGTTCGCGAATGATGAGTCCGTTGGAGGCCACTACATCGTTATCGTGACGCCAGTGGATGCGTTCGCCGTCCCAACGGCTCAGCGTACCCTGCACCTCCCAGACCACCACGGTGCCGGCGGCGATGGCGGAGATATCCCACACGTGCAGCATCGGCTCGAAGTAGGCGTCATAGGTGCCGTCGGCCACTTTGCACAGGTCGAGCGAGGCAGGGCCCACACGCTTGATGTCGGCCGGGCGTCCGGCGAGCGAGGATGCCACGTCGAGCGCACGCTTCGATTCGCCGGGCAAGAAGGACATGCCGTAGCCCAGCACGGAACCATCCAGCGAGGAGGCCATCGACGGCACGACTTTGTCGCGCTTTTCGCCGACCGTGGTTTTGTGGATGCGCACGGCGCCCGCTCCCCTGGCGGCCAGGTAGGTCAGGCCGAGGGCCGGGGCGTGCACGATGCCGATGATCGGCTTGGGCTCATTATCCGGGCCGAATTCGAACAGGGCGGCGGTCACTGTCCATTCGCTCATATGGCGTACGTAGTTGATCACACCGTCGATTTTGCCGATGTACCAGTAACGCTGGCCGGGGCGGCTTTCGGCGGGTCGGGTGGTCCAGAAGCCGTCGAAGTGGGCGATGTCGGCGATTCTGACGCTCATAAAGCGCAAAATCTTGCTGTCGACTTCGAGCTTATAGCGGGGACCACGATCCGCGTTCTCGGTGCTCGGCTGGGCGAGGTTACGCGGATTGAGCTGGTCGTGGAGGGCATGCTGACCGGCTTCTTCGAGAAGGCCGGCGACTTTGAGCGCAAGGTTGCGCAGGTCCTGTGGGGTCTCTTCGCGTGTTTCTTCCATAGCTACCAAGTCTAGCGTTCGGCGTTGATGGCCAGCGACTTCAGCAGATCGATGGCGTGTTCGGCCGAATTGAGTTCGGTTTTGCAGCGCGCCTTGGTGAAGGCGAGCGGATCGGAGATATCGAGGGAGAACAGGTGATGGTCGGTAGCGGCCATATGGCCGGCATTGCCGTAGAATTCGACAGATTCGCCCTCGTCTGCGGCGTGCGGGTCGCGAACAGTGAGTCGGGACCAGCTGGCGGCGGCCACCTCGCTACCGAATCGTGCCACGAGTTTCGCCCTGAGCCAAGCGCGGGTGTCTTCCGGCGGTTCGGTGGCGGCGCGTGCGATGTCGGCGGCGCTCACCACCCGTTCGGTACGGGGTTCGAGTTTGGTGAAGATGCTGTCCGCGGGGTCGAGCGCCGCCCATTTCAGGTCGATGACCTTCAGTCGCGGGTCGTTCCAGCCATTGGCCACGCTGGGCGCAGCTGCCGCGGTGATTTTGCGGCGCAGTTTTTCGAGCAGCTGCCATTTGAGCAGCCATTCGATGCGGCTGGCCTCGCCGGTCATGGCCAGACGTTCGTCATCGTCGGCGGTGTGACGGATGGAGGCGCAGTCGATGAGCGCCTGCTGCCACATCGCCATGATGGATGTGGTGGATTTGTCCGGCCAGGCGGGCTCGCCGGCGGTGTCGGTGCCTTCGACCAGTGCGGCGACCTGGTAGACGGCTTGACGTAGTTTGAGCTGGATGAGCCATGCGTTGGTTTCGCCGCCGTTGGCCAGCGGCAGGCTTGCGCCCAGCGTCAGGTCGTGGGAGACGGTGTGCATGGCTTCGACCGGGTCAGCCAGTTCGAGTTCGTCGAGGAAGACGTTCAGATCGAATCCGGCTTCGTCCGCATGTTCGAGCAGCCACAGCAGCATGCTTGTGGTGCCGAGTTTCAGGGCCTGCGGTACCTCCATGCGGTTGGCGTCGCCGACGATGACGTGCAGGCGGCGGTATGCGTCGGTGGAGTGGGATTCGTCGCGCGTGTTGATGATCGGGCGTTCGAAGGTGGTTTGCAGGCCGACTTTGGCGTGGATGTAGTCGGCGCGCTGACTGAGCTGGTAGCCCGGGATCTCGCTGTTCTCGCCGATTCCTACGCGGCCGGAGCCGGCGTAGATCTGGCGGGTGACGAAGTGGAGGGTCATCAGGCGCGTGACTAGGTCAAATGGCACTGAGCGGGCCATCATATAGTTCTCGTGCGTGCCCCAGCAGGAGCCCTTGCCGTCCACATTGTTGCGATGCAGGGCGATGGGGGTGCCGGTTTGTGTGCGGGCGCGTTCGGTGGCGGCCTGCATGATGAGGTCTCCGGCACGGTCATAGCGGACCGCTTCGAACGGGTCGGTGGTTTCCGGTGCCGAGTATTCGGGATGGGCGTGGTCCACGTAAACGCGGCCACCGTTGGGGGCGATCACGTTGGTGATGTTGAGTTGCGGGGAGTCGGTGAGCATGTCCGGGCGGGCGGCGGCACGTTCGAGTCGGGTGCCGCGCGCGTCGTTGACCGGGTCCTCCTGCCGGTAGTCCCAGCGGATGGATTTGCTGTGGCTGTCCGCGGCGCCGTTCACCACGTCGAAGGACAGTTGCACCGGATTGTAGCGGTCCGGGGTGTTCAGGGATACCGCGTATTCGGTTTCGGTGCCCATCACTCGTTTGACGGTCATGTAGTGCTCCTTGAGCTTGAGCTATTCGGCGGTGCGGATGCGGCGGATCGGGTCCATGCCGTTGATGCGCGACCATTGTTCGGGGTCCACGTCGGCCATGGAATCGCGGGTCTCGCGGTATTCGTCTTCCACGGCGGCGGCGAGCAGCGGCACGGTGAGTGCCACGTCCGAGCCGGTTTCGATGGATTCCTTGACCGCTCGGGTCTTGGCCCGGTCCACGATGTTCTTGAGCATCGCGCCGGAGACCACATCGGCCAGGAATAGCGCATGCCACTGGCCGTTCTCCTCCTGCACGTCGCATAGATGGCGGCGTTCGGAGGTTCCGTAGATGTCATGCACCAGCACGGCGGACAAGGCGTGCGCGTCGACGTCATCTTCCAGAGGCAGGTCGTCGGTCAAGTAATGGTCCACGATGGCGATGGCCTGATTGGCTTTGGGCCGGACAACGCGAATCTTCACGTCGAGACGCCCCGGTCGCAGCACAGCCGGATCGATCATGTCCACGCGGTTGGATGCGCCGATCACCATCACATTGTCGAGTGATTCCACGCCGTCGAGTTCGGAGAGGAACTGGGGCACGATCGTGGTCTCCACGTCGGAGGAGACGCCGGAGCCGCGGGTGCGCAGCAGCGAATCCATTTCGTCGATGAAAACGACCACCGGATTGCCGTCCGCGGCGCGTTCGCGGGCGCACTGGAAGATCAGGCGAATCAGCCGTTCGGATTCGCCGACGTATTTGTTGAGCAGTTCCGGGCCCTTGACGGACAGGAACACGCCTTTAACGCGGGTTTCGGCCGGACTGATCGAGCCGTCGCCGTTCGTATCGTAACCACCCTCGCACAGGGCGTTCGCCACAGCCTTGGCAATCATCGTCTTGCCGTTGCCGGGCGGGCCGTACAGCAGCACGCCCTTCGGCGGCTTCAAATCGTAGCGCTCAAACAGCGCACGATGCTGGAACGGCAGTTGGACGGCGTCCCTGATACGACCAATCTCACTATCCAAGCCGCCGATGTCGGCGAACGTGACGTCCGGGGTCTCCTCCAGCACCAGATCCTTGTCGCCCTCGGCGGGCAGCGCTTCGATGGCGAGGCGGACGGACGGATCGACGATAATGCGGTCGCCCTGATTGATGCCCGCATACGCGAGCGCGCCGGAACGGCGGATGAGCACGGGATTGCCGGAGGCGTCGGTAACGATCAGTCGACCGTCGTCAAGTACCTGCTTGACACTGCGAATCTGGCCCACGGTGTCGGCGTCGCGCTGCTCGACCAGCACGAGCTTCTCGTTGAGCATCACGGTGGCCCCGGCGGTCAGGCGGGCGGCGTTGACGTTGGAGGCCACAGGCACCACCATGCGGCGGGTGCCGGAAATGACTTCGGCCGACGCGTGCTGAATGCCGTCTTCATCGGTGCGGGTGGAATCAACCTTGACCATGGTGGCGAAGGTGAGCGGCGGCTGCGCAAATTGGGCGAGCTGGGATTTCGCCTTGGTCAGTTCCTTGCCGGCGCGGTTCAGCGCTTCGGCGAGCGCATGGTTCTTGGCCATCAGGCGATCGTTCAGCGCGGCGAGATCTTCGGTGTCGCTCATGCGGGTTCTTCGCTTCCCTTCTATCCGGGATTGTCGGCAACTTAGGCAGTCGGCAGACCCTATTCGTTGCCGTCGGCGGATTTCCTGTTACGTATCACAGTACGCACTTTTCGCACCACGAACCATACGATGACCACAATCACGGTCGCAATGACCACGTCCTCGAACACGCCGAGCGCGCCTTGAATCGAGCACCACTGGTCGCCGAGTAGGTAACCGGCGGAAACGAGGATGGTGTTCCACACGGCCGAGCCGAGCAGGGTCCAGCCGGTGAAGTGCAGGAAGTTCATGCGGTTGAATCCGGCGGGAATCGAAATCAGCGAGCGTACCACGGGAATCACGCGGCCGATGAGCACCGACCATGTGCCGTATTGGGTGAACCAGTCGTTGGCTTTGCTCACTTCTTTGCGGCTGACGCCGGGGATTTTGTCTGCCGCGAGATTGATGCGATGCAGGCCCACCCAGCGGGAGATGCCGTACAAGGTCCAGGCACCCAGTACGGAGCCGATGGTGGCCCAGATGATTGCGCCCGGCAAACTCAAGGTGCCGCGTGCGGCGGTGAAGCCGGCGAGCGGAAGGATGACTTCGGACGGGATGGGCGGGAAGATGGATTCAAGGGCGATGGCCAAGGCCACGCCGATACCGCCGATGGTTTCCATCAGCATGATCAGCCAGTCGGTGATGGTGCCGATCAGGCCGGGTTCGGTGGTGGTGCAGATGGGCGTAGGGTCGGTCGCAAGAATAGTGGCGGCTGCCATGGAAAAACTCATAGAGGGCATTGTCCCAAGGTTTTCCAAGAATCAGAAGCATGACGCAAGAAGATGTGCATTTTATTGACAAGTCCGCCGAGAGCGAAGTTGGGAGCCCGACTGGTTCTGCGGTTTCTGTGCCGACGCTGAGCAAGCCCGGCCTGCTGGTTATGGATGTGGACTCCACGCTCATTGACGAAGAGGTTATCGACGAGTTGGGCGTGGTGGCTGGCTGCGGTGAGGAGATTGCCGGAGTGACCGCACGCGCCATGCGCGGTGAACTGGAGTTCTGCGATGCGCTGCGCGCACGAGTGGCCCTGTTGGAGGGCCTGCCGATCTCCGTGTTCGACACGGTGCATGACAAGCTGCATTTCACCAAGGGTGCGCTGGAGCTTATCGACACGCTGCATGAACACGGTTGGAAGATCGGCGTGGTGTCCGGCGGCTTCCATGAAGTGGTCGATATGCTGGCGGCCGAAGGCCATATCGACTATTGGATCGCCAACCGGCTTGAGGTTGCCGATGGGTGCTTGACCGGCAAGGTGCTCGGCGAAATCGTGAGCAAGACTGTGAAGTTGCACGCCTTGCAGACATGGGCGGACCGTTTGGGTATTCCGATGAGCCAGACCGTGGCTGTGGGCGATGGCGCCAACGATATTCCGATGATTCAGGCCGCCGGTCTGGGTCTCGCGTTCTGTGCCAAGCCAAAGACCCAGCTCGCCGCCGACAAAGCCATCAACGACCGCGACCTAACCCACGTACTCGATTACCTGCGCCGGTAAAATTTTACCGACCTCGGCTCCGGCACTTATAGTTGAGCCATGACTACTTCAGGCGCAGAACAGTTGACGCTTGCGGGGCTGGCTCCCCGCATGCGGCGTAAACGTGCGCCTGCGGAGCATACGCCGGCCGAGCAGCATCCCATAGCGCAAGTCGTGCTGGATGTGCAGGCGCTCCACCTCGGTCAGACATTCGATTACTTCATTGATGAAAAAGACAGCGAGGCCGCACAACCGGGTGTGCTGGTGCGCGTGCGGTTTGGCGGTCAGAGGGTCAGCGGTGTGATTTGGGCACGCACCGATACCAGTGATACGCCGCGCTCTTCGATTCGCTATATCGAGCGAGTGCTAAGCCCCGATGTACTGGTTCCCGCTTCGATGCGCGAGGATATCGGTCTGGTTGTCAAAGCCTATGGCGGCACACGGGCCAATATTCTGCGTTTCGCCGTGCCACCGCGCGTGGCCAAGGTGGAAACCGAGCAGCGGTTGGCCGCGTCGTTCCGTCGGCCGGTCGGCGGCTCATTGCTGGATAATACGCAAGGCGGTTTTGCCGGGCGTGGCACCAATCCCGATGGGACCAAACCTGCTGGCTCTACCTTTGCCGTTGCTAGCACCGTTTCGGAGGGAGCTGCGCAGGGGTATCGTCGCCTGACCGCCAATTACGCCGATGTCAATGTGCTTCATAACGCGCTTACCGGTCAACGTTTCCAATCTTTTGTGTTTGATCCGTTGCCCGGTGCACAGGAGTGGCAACGAAACATGGCATGGATGGTGGCCACTGCGTTGAGTGCCGGTAAGGCTGCCGTAGTTGAATTGCCCACCATGCGCGAGGTCGAAGACCTGATGCCTATGCTACGCAATTATGGACTCAAACCATTTGCCCCGGCTCCAACCGGCGGATGGATGGGCGATGTCGCCGTGCTCAATGCGGAGACCATGCCTGCGTCCGACCGGTACCGCACGTATCTGGCTGTGGCGTTGGGCCAGGTGAAGGTGGTGATCGGCACCCGCGCGGTGATGTATGCGCCGGTTGAAGGCCCGGCACTGTTCGCCATTCTGGAGGATGCCGCCTATCAGAACATGGACGGTATGATGCCGTATCCACAGGCTCGCGGCGTGATGCGGTTGCGCGCCAAGTCCCATGGCGGCGTGTTTGTGGCCATGGCCAATGCGCGCACTCCGCAAAGTCAGTGGGAAAACACCGGTCCGGGTACGGTGGAAACTCCGGTGAGCGGCTATTCCACCGCGATTCATCCGCTCGCCTCGCCGCTGAAGGATGCGACGCCTTGGGTGCGTTGGCTCAATCGCGATGAGCTTGCGCGTCTCGCTGACCCGTCCATCGGGGCGCGCGTGCCGCATACGGCCGTCCGCGTGCTATCTAAGGCTTTGGAAAGTGGCCCCGTGCTGCTATCCATTCCGCAAGACAATGTCAGTGAGACCTTGAGCTGTGCGAAATGCCATCGTCAGGTGCGTTGTGCCAAGTGTTCCGGACCGTTGCAACTGCCGGCCGACCGCCGGGACTCCACACCGCGATGCCGCTGGTGTGGGGCTGCCGCCATCAACTGGAAGTGCCCGGGCTGTGGACATGAACGTATGCGCGTGGTGCGTGTGGGGGCTGCCGGCACTGCGGCGGAGCTGGCCGGATTGTTCCGTGGCGTGCCAGTAGTTTTGTCCAGCAAGACGCAGGGTCTGGTGCGCGATGTAGCTTGCCAGCCGATGATTGTCATCGCCACTCCCGGTTTCGAACCGCGCGTGCGTCCGGTCAGTGCCGAGCAGGGATCGGCTGGTCATGAGTATCGTGCCGTGGCCGTGCTCGACGCTTGGACCAGCTTGTATGCGTTAGGCGTGGATGCTCGCTTGGATACATTGACCGCGTGGATGCGTGCGGTGTCATTGTGCGCGCCACGTTCCCGTGGCGGCCAGGCGTTGATTCTCGGCGAAACCGACCCGGCCATCGCCCAATCGCTGATGCTCTGGGATTCGAGGATTCTTGCAGCCAAGGATCTCGAGGAGCGTGTGGAGACCGGTATGCCGCCGGCCGTAGCCGCCGCCTGCGTGTGGGGCCGCCGTGATGCGGTGATGACGCTGATGCAGCGTATCGGCGCCCTGGGCGGCGATTGGACGGTCTGCGGCGAGCTGCCCGGCATGTTGGGCCCGGTGCCGATTGCGCAACCGGACACGGTTGATGCCAGGGAGCTCGAAGCCACGGCCGACCGGGTGAAGGCAGTAATCCGTGTGCCACAGAGTCGGCGGGCCGAACTGGCGGCCCGACTGCACCGGGAAACCGCTCGTCATGTGGCGTCCCGCGAGCCCGGCGAGCTTCGCTTCCGAGTAGATCCCAAAGATCTGATCTAATCGTCTCCAACACGTGAAACGATGATTACAGAACGAACATCGCTATAAGGAGGACACCATGAAGGGTTGGCCCGGAGAGCCGGATATGGATTACGACGTGCTGGTCGCGGACGGCGAGGCCGCCGCGAACGCCTGCAAGCCGATCACCGACGTGATCTTCGATTTCGGCAACGTGCTGATTTACTGGGATCCGGCGGCCGTGCTCATCCCCCGCTACAGCCAGAAGACCATCGACGAATTCCTCGACAACGACATCTCCGGCTTCTACGATGTCAACGACCTGATGGACGGCGGCACCAGCACTGACGAGGCCATCGCCATCATGCGCCGTGACAAGGGCGATAAGTGGGCGGACATCCTCGACTACTACATCAAGAACTTCCGCGACTCTCTGACCGGCATCGTGCCGGGCGCGCGCGTGCTGGTCAATGATCTGAAGGCCGCCGGTATTGGCGTGTGGGGCCTGAGCAACTGGGAATCCAGCCTTTTCCACGTGGCCGAGGAACAGTGCGATATTCTGCAGCAGCTTGATGGCAAGCTCGTCTCCGGTTTCGTCAAGCTGCGCAAGCCGCACAAGGAAATCTACGAGGCCGCGCTCAATCAGTTCGGTATCAAGGCCGATGGCGCGTTGTTCATCGACGATAAAGCCATGAACATCGTCGGTTCGAATGCGGCCGGTATCCGTGGCGTGCGTTTCCAGGATCCGGTCAAGCTGCGTGAACTGCTCATCGCCAATGGCGTGAACATTCCGGCCGTGCAGTGAGCATCGACGTTTCAGGGAGGACCATGCTCAAACTCGTGTTCGCCGGCACCCCCGATGTAGCGGTGCCCTCGCTCAAGGCCTTTGCCGCCGACCCACGTTTTGATGTGGTCGGCGTCATTACCCGCCCCGATGCGCCTACCGGTCGCGGCCGCAAGCTCACGCCCAGCCCGGTCAAGGCGACGGCTCTGGAGCTCGGGTTGCCCGTCATCGATCTCAAACCCCGCTCCCCCGAATTCATGGAAGCGCTGAACGACCTGCACGCGGATATCGCCGCGGTCATCGCCTATGGCAACATCCTGCCTAAGAACGTACTCGACGCAGTGCCCATGGGCTGGTACAACCTGCATTTCTCCAACCTGCCAAAGTGGCGTGGCGCCGCTCCCGCCCAGCGTGCGATTTGGACGGGCGACCCGACCACCGGCGCCGACGTGTTCAAGGTCGGCGAGGGTTTGGACGATGGCCCGATCGTCGCTTCCCTGACCATCGAGCTGACCGGCCGTGAGACCTCCGGCGAACTCCTCGACCGTCTGTCCGAGGAAGGCGCGCCCATGTATGTGGATGCCTTGGCCGCCGTGGGTGAGGGCACTGCCACATTCACCGCGCAACCGGCCGAAGGCCTGGAATACGCGCACAAAATCACGGTGGAAGATGCTCGTATCAGCTGGACGGACGAGGCCGAGGCCATCGACCGTCAGGTTCGCGCCTGCACGCCACATCCTGGGGCATGGACCGAACTGTTTGCGGAAGGGCCAATCGCCGATAATGACGAGCCGGCCGCCAAACCCCTCACCCTGCATATCCTCGCCGCGCAACCGGCCGACCAGTCCAATCCCAACACTCCGGCCGAGCTTCAGCCCGGCGAGCTGAAGGTGGGCAAGAAGAACGTGTGGGTTGGTACCGGCAGCACGCCGCTGGAACTCACCCAAGTCAAGGCGCAGGGCAAGAAGGCCATGCGTGCCGCCGACTGGGCCCGAGGCGCGCGCCTCTCCCCCGCCGCCTGCGTGCGATAACAAGCAATATCGCTCCCGCCCGGAAGCACAGCAAAAAGCCCGGCATCTTCGCGAGGAAGATACCGGGCTTTTCAGCTATGCAATCGGCGATCAGTTGAGACCGGAGAGCTTGTTGATCAGCTCCGGGTCACGCGTCGCACCCTTGTCGGCCGAGCGGGCGAAGGCGGCGTACGCCTTCAGCGCCTGGGAGACGTGACGGTTGCGGTGAGCCACGTAGCCGTCGCCAGCCTCAAGCTCGCGACGACGCTCGTCCAGCTGCTCGTCAGTCAGTTCGACGTTCACGGAACGGGCTTCGATATCGATATCGATGATGTCACCGTTCTTGATGAGCGCCACCGGGCCCTTGTTGGCAGCCTCAGGCGCCATGTGGCCGATGGCCAGACCGGAGGAACCGCCGGAGTAGCGACCGTCGGTGAGCATGGCGACCTGCTTGCCGATGCCCTTGCCCTTGACGAAGGAGGTCGGGTACAGCATTTCCTGCATGCCCGGGCCACCCTTCGGGCCTTCGTAACGAATCACAAGCGCCATGCCGGGCTTCAGGGTGTCGTTCAGAATGACCTCGATGGCCTGCTCCTGGGAGTCGACCACCAGAGCCGGTCCACGGAACTTCCAGATCTCCGGCGGAACACCGGCGGTCTTGACCACGCAGCCGTCGGGGGCCAGGTTGCCGCGCAGCACGGCGAGGCCGCCTTCGTGAATCTCCGGGTGGTTGATGTCGTGGATGGCGCCGTTGGCGCGGTCACGGTCGAGCGAGTCGAACAGGGTGGTGTGCGTCCACGGCTCCGGGGAGATGATGTGGCCAGGAGCGGCCTTGTACATCTGCTGGGCTTCCTCGGTGCAGGTCGGGCGCATGATGTCCCAATCGGCCAGCTTGGCTTCCAGCGTCGGGTAGTCGATGGAGTGCACGTTGGTGTGCAGCTTGCCGGCGCGGTCGAGCTCGCCGAGGATGCCGGTGATGCCGCCGGCGCGGTGCACGTCGGAAATCTCCCACTTGCCGGACGGCGAGGCCTTGCAGATGCACGGCACGGTGTGGGAAATACGCTCGATGTCGTCCAGGGTGAAGTCCACGTCGGCGGACTGGGCCATGGCGAGGATGTGCAGCACGGTGTTGGTGGAACCGCCCATGGCCACATCCATGGTCATGGCGTTCTCGAAGGCTTCCTTGGTGGCGATGGAGCGCGGCAGCACGGAATCGTCGGAATCGTCGTAGTACTGGTGGGCGATCTTGACGACCTGCTTGGCGGCACGCTCGAACAGGTCCTTGCGGTAGGAGTGTGAGGCGAGGATGGTGCCGTTGCCGGGCAGGGCCAGGCCGATGGCCTCGGTCAGGCAGTTCATCGAGTTGGCGGTGAACATGCCGGCGCAGGAGCCGCAGGTCGGGCAGACGGTCTTCTCATAGTTGAGCAGTTCCTCATCGGAGACGCTGTCGTCGGCGGTGGCGTACATCACGTCGATAAGGTCGGTGCTCTTGACGGTGCCGTCGGCGAGCACCGTGGTGCCGGCCTCCATCGGGCCACCGGAGACGAACACGGTCGGGATGTTGAGGCGCAGGGCGGCCATCAGCATGCCCGGCACGACCTTGTCGCAGTTCGGGATGCAGATCAGGGCGTCGGCACAGTGCGCATTGCACTGGTATTCGACGGTGTCGGCGATGATGTCGCGGGAGGGCAGGGAGTAGAGCATGCCGGTGTGACCCATGGCGATGCCGTCGTCCACGGCCATCGTGTTGAACTCGCGCGGAATGCCGCCGGCTTCCTTGATAGCCTCGGAAACGATGCGGCCGACCTTGTTGAGGTGGACGTGGCCGGGCAGGAACTCATCGAACGAGTTGGCGATGGCGATGATGGGCTTCTTGCCCATGTCGTCTCCGCTGACGCCCGCAGCACGGTAGAGGGCTCGGGCGCCTGCAAAGACACGCCCTGACATAATTTTTGCAGATCGCATTTCAGTCATGGTTCTATTCAAGCCCTTGTGAGGGACACGCCACTTGTCAAGAGTCGAATAATGGAATTTGCAAAAGCGTAACGTTTCTCACACATATTTTTGGAATACATTCCTCCACTGGAAGTCTGGCGGAGGTCCGGCAGAAGTCCCCCCAAACGGCTACACTTGCTTCGGTTGAGATAGATTTTCCAATGTCTGGAGATAAGAACAATGGCTTTTGGTACTGACCCGACACCCGACGGTCTTGCGAACCCGCCGATCGACGACCTGATGAAGCACGCCGATTCCAAGTACGCGCTGGCCATTTTCGCCGCCAAGCGCGCACGCCAGATCAACTCCTACTTCACGCAGCTCAACGAGGGCCTGCTGCAGAACATCGGCCCGCTGGTCGAATACCAGAACAATGAGAAGCCCCTGTCCATCGCCTTCCGCGAAATCGACGAGGGCCTGCTTGAGGAGACCTTGGGCGAGGACGACGCCAACGAGGGCAACTGATCGATTCCGACAATTCGTTTGGATTGTTTGGACAGTTCGTCGCCGAATGATGGTGTGAGAGTTCTCTCACAACTGATTTTGAGCGACACGCTTGCCTGAGCTATCGCAATCGGCTATAACTCAACATCAGGAGCGAACAAGACGTAAGGCTCGCGCCACCGCGCTGGTTGGCACGAGCCTTTATTTATGCCCGCTTCCGCAGTGACAAGTAAAAATTGACACCGTATCATTGTGCCTCGCATCCCGCGGGGCGATAAGTCCTGAAGAAAGGGATGATATGACAGAAGAACATCGGCTTATTTCCGCCGAATCCGTGACCGAAGGCCACCCTGACAAGGTCTGCGATCAAATCTCCGACGCCATTCTTGATGATTTGCTGGCCCAGGATTCGTCCAGCCATGTGGCCGTGGAGACCTCCTCCGCCACCGGCGTGTTCCTGGTCTTCGGCGAAGTCACGTCCAAGGGGTACTGCGACGTGCAGTCCAAGGTTCGCGAAACCCTGCGCAACATCGGCTACACCTCCTCCGAAGTCGGCCTTGACGCCGATTCCTGCGGCGTGGTCGTGGCCATCACCGAGCAGAGCGCCGAAATCAACCAAGGCGTTGCCCGTCTGACTGGCGATCAGGAGACCGCCGCCAGCCGCGAAGAACGTTACGAAGCACAGGGTGCCGGCGATCAGGGCGTGATGTTTGGCTACGCCACCGACGAGACCCCGACGCTGATGCCGCTTCCGATCTACTTGGCACATCGCCTCGCCTTCCGTCTGACCGAGGTTCGTAAGTCCGGTGAAGTGCCGCACCTGCGCCCGGACGGCAAGACCCAGGTGACCATTGAGTATGACGATAACGATAAGCCCGTTCGTCTGGACACCGTGCTGATTTCCACTCAACATGATCCTGAGGTTACGCAGGATTGGCTTGCTGTTGAGCTGAAGAAGCACGTGATTGACCCGGTGCTTGATGAGGTGCTGGGTTCCAAGGTGCCGCATGACAACTACCGTCAGCTGGTCAACCCGACTGGTTCGTTCATCCTGGGCGGCCCGGCGGCCGACGCCGGTCTGACCGGCCGCAAGATCATCGTCGACACCTACGGTGGCGCTGCCCACCACGGCGGTGGCGCGTTCTCCGGCAAGGACCCGTCCAAGGTCGATCGTTCCGCCGCGTACGCCACCCGTTGGGTTGCGAAGAACATCGTGGCTGCCGGCCTGGCCCACAAGGTCGAGATCCAAATCGCCTACGCTATTGGTGTTGCCGACCCGGTATCCGTCAACGTGGAGACCTTCGGCACCGAGCAAGGCGTGACGCGCGGCCAGATCGCCGCCGCCGTACGCAAGGTCTTCGACCTGCGCCCCGCCGCCATCATCGACGAGCTCGACCTGAAGCGCCCGATCTACTTGAAGACCGCCGCTTACGGCCATTTCGGCCGCACAGACGTTGAGTTCCCGTGGGAGAAGACCGACAAGGTCGAGGAGCTCAAGGCCGCGATTGCTGCGGAGTGAGGTGCTCTAATTAGGGCAGATAGACCATAAGAATAGGGTGCTTTCCGCTGTTGATGGAGGGAAGCACCCTATCTGTTTTTTCGCAGTGTCCTACGAATCTGTTCTTATTTCAATCCACGCACCCCAGTGGGGTGCGACACATGCACAACGTAAGCATACCGCGATGTACAAAGAATGGTCTCACTGCTTGGCGTTAAGGCCACTTCTATTAACGAACATGAAACTCTGGCATGTCGACTAAATTTCCATTTCATTGACTCTCCTATTTTGAAAAAACTGCATTAGTGAGGTTTTTTCAAAATAGGAGCGCTCATACAGACTCCTGTCTAGTTCGAGCGGATAGTTGACGTATGTCTCGGGGCACAAAAAAGAGTGGCCCCGCTGCTCAATCAGCAGCAAGACCACCCTCAGCGAGCAGGCGGAATCAGAACCTTAGCTCAGCCGCCCATCAGCATCACGCCTTAACAACCTCTACGCTCAGCTCGGCGCCTTCCTTCACCTCGAAGGAAGTGGCCAGCGTCTCGTGGGCGATCAGATCCTTGAACTGCTCGACCTTGGCCACATCGGCGGCCGGCACGGTCAGCACCAGCGAGATACGGTCCGCGATGTCCAGATCGGCGGCCTTGCGGGCGTCCTGGACGGCGCGGATGGCGTCGCGGGCGTAGCCTTCAGCCAGCAGGTCGTCATCCAAAGCGGTGTCGAGAATCACGAAGCCACCGGTCGGCAGAGCGGCGGACACCGAAGCTGCAGCCTCGGCAGCGTTCTCCTCTTCCACACGGTTGATGAGCTCGTACTCGCCTTCGACCAGTTCCAAATCGCCGGACGGCGTGGAAACCACCGGAGCGCCGGAAGCGTTTACGCTCCAGTCGCCGGACTTGGAGGCCTTGATGGCGAACTGCACCTGCTTGCCCAGACGCGGGCCGGCAGCGCGAGCGTTCACGCGCAGCTCGTGCACGATCTTCAGACCTTGGGAACCGGCGTCCTCCATCGTGCAGAATTCGATGTCCTTGACGTTGAGCTCAGACTTCAGCAACTCGCCGTAGGCCTTGACGGCGTCCACATCCTCGGCCACCACAGTGAGCTTGGCAAGCGGCTGACGCACGCGGACCTTGGCGGACTTGCGCAGGGACAGAGTGCCGGAAACGACCTCGCGAACCTTCTCCATCGCGGCAACCAAAGCCGAATCGTCAACCAGCACGCGACCAAGTTCGGTATCCGCACCGGTCTTCTCGTCCGCCACATACGGCCAGTCGGCCAGATGCACGGACTCGCCACCGGTCAGGCCGCGCCACACGGACTCGGCTTCCATCGGAGCAAGCGGTGCAAGTACACGCATGAACGCCTCAAGCACGGTGTACAGCGTATTGAACGCGTTGGCATCCTCGTTCCAGAAGCGGTCACGGGTGTTGCGGATGTACCAGTTGGTGAGCACGTCGATGAAGTCGGAGACCGCATCGCAGGCGTCGGAAATCGCGAACTCGTTCAGCGACTTCTCCACACGCTCCACCAGACGGCGGGTGCGAGCCAGCAGATAGCGATCCATCTGCGGCAGACCAGCGACCTCATCCGCGTGCAGCTGGCGGGCGTCGAATCCAGCGCCACCGTTGGCCGCGTTGGCGTACAGCGTGAAGAAGTAGTAGGAGCTCCACACCGGCAGCATGACTTGGCGCACGGTGTCGCGAATGCCTTCGGCGGTGACGATCAGGTTGCCGCCGCGCAGAATCGGCGAAGACATGAGGAACCAGCGCATGGCGTCGGAACCGTACCTGTCGAACACGCCGTTCACGTCCGGGTAGTTGCGCAGGTGCTTGGACATCTTCTGGCCGTCGGAGCCGAGCACGATGCCGTGGCAGATCACGTTCTTGAACGCCGGGCGGTCGAACAGGGCGGTCGCCATGACGTGCAGCAGGTAGAACCAGCCACGGGTCTGTCCGATGTATTCGACGATGTAGTCGGCCGGGAAGTGCTGCTCGAACTTCTCCTTGTTCTCGAACGGGTAGTGGAACTGCGCGAACGACATGGAACCGGACTCGAACCAGCAATCGAGCACATCAGAAATACGATGCATATGCGACTTGCCGGTCGGATCATCCGGGTTCACGCGCGTCAGGTTGTCGATCCACGGACGGTGCATGTTGACGTTGCCGTCCTTGTCGCGCGGGTAGTCGCCGAAGTCGGCCTTGAGTTCCTCGAGCGAACCGTACACGTCCACGCGCGGGTATTTCGGGTCATCGGACACCCACACAGGAATCGGGGAACCCCAGAAACGGTTGCGGGAGATGGACCAGTCGCGCGCGTTGGCGAGCCACTTGCCAAACTGGCCATCCTTGACATTGCCCGGGATCCAGTTGATCTGCTGGTTCAATTCCAGCAGGCGCGGCTTGATCTTGGTCACGGACACGAACCAGGAGGACACCGGCTTATAAATCAGCGGGGTGGCGCAGCGCCAGCAGTGCGGGTAGGAGTGCACGTAGCTCTTCTCCTGGAAGAGGATCGCGCGCTGGTCTTCGGGAATCTCGGCGAGTGGGCCGTCGCCGGCACGCAGGTTGCGCAGGATCGGCTTGTTCGCGTCGAACACGTACATGCCCTCGTACTCGGGGCACTGGGAGGTGAAACGGCAGCCGGCGTCGAGCACATCCGTGCTCTTGACTCCGTGCGCGTTCAGCGTGTTCATATCGTCTTCACCGTAGGGAGCCTGGTGAACCAGACCGGTACCTTCGACAGTGTCGACGTAGTCGGCGGTGAAGATCGTGTAGCCGTTCGGGCCGGGCACGTTGCCTTCGGTCTCGGCCTTCTGACCTGCGAAGTACGGGAAGACCGGATAGTAGCGACGACCAGCCAGCTCGGAGCCCTTGAGCTCGCGCACGACCTCGTAGTTCTCGCCGAGTTCCTTCTCGTAGTGCGGCAGCAGGTCCTTGCCGAGGTAGAACTTCTTGCCAGCGAACTTACCTTCGGTCGGACGAACTTCGACGTAGTCGATGTCGGCGCCGACCACGATGGCGAAGTTGGTGGGCACGGTCCACGGGGTGGTGGTCCAGAAGACGGCGTAGGCGTCGTCTTCATCGCGCATCTTCACGGCCACGGACACGGTGGTGTCCTGGCGGTCCTGGTACACGTCAGCGTCCATGCGCAGCTCGTGCGCGCTCAGCGGTGTGCGGTCCTTCGGGCAATATGGCAGCACACGGTAGCCCTGGTAGGCCAGGCCCTTGTCGTAGAGCTGCTTGAAGGCCCACATCACGGACTCCATGTACGGGATGTTCAGGGTCTTGTAGCCGTGCTCGAAGTCCACCCAACGGGCTTGACGATGCACGTAGTTCTGCCATTCGTTGGTGTACTTCAGCACGGAAGCGCGGCAGGCGTCGTTGAACTTGTCGATGCCCATCTTCTCGATCTGGTCGACCGAGTCGATGCCGAGCTCCTTCTGCGCCTCAAGCTCGGCGGGCAGGCCGTGGGTATCCCAGCCGAACACGCGGTTGACCTTGCGGCCCTTCATAGTCTGGTAGCGCGGGATCACGTCCTTGGCGTAGCCGGTCAGCAGGTGGCCGTAGTGCGGCAGACCGTTCGCAAAAGGCGGGCCATCGAAGAACACGAATTCGTTCTGGCTGTGGTCGCCGGAAGGGTTGCGTTCAACGGACTTCTGGAAAGTGTCGTCCTTGTCCCAGTAGTCGAGAACGGTCTCCTCCATGTCGGGGAAGCTGGGGTTCGGCGCGACGTGCGCGGTCTCGCCGCCCTCGTTCGCCTTGGGATATACGTTTTCGCTCACCGTAAATCTCCTGTTAGTACTGTGCACTGGTCCTACAGGAGCGTCATTGATGGCGATTGCCGGGCGCCGACGTGTGCCGGCTGGGTTCACGAATGTCACGCACCGAGCCGTGGGGCCGATTGCGTCAATCGCCTCGCAGCCGGAACTGACTGTGTTCCGCCCGGAACAGCCATGTTTGCCGTTCCTGCCTACGAGGACGATGACGGGCGCTGGTATGCGCTCCGCACCGCGGTACCACCTCGCTTATCGCACCGGTTGCGCCGCTCCGAACTGTTGCACTCGGAGCCGCGAGCCTGCGCGACCGCTTGTGTTCGGCTGTCTCGGGCCGATCCCGTCGGTTCTACTGGGCGATTGCCGCCGTTCTTCCGAAGACTCCCCGCTGATAACGGATCACCGCCTCACAACGGTGCATATCGTAACACGCCACGCGGTCAAATCGATGGGAATGTTCATCAGGAATGTTCATTTTTTCTCATTTTCGTATTCATCGCGTGCACCATTGTCAGCAAACACGCTAGGCTCCTTTACCGGCGATATTGCAATCTGGTTCAGGGGCGGCTCCCGTATGGGCCGGAGAAAGGATTATTGAGGAATGACGTACGATTTCACGTCGATTATGAACAGGCACGGCAAGGATGCGATTGCGGTCGATGGGTTGGGAACCGACCTAGGTTTCGCTCCCGACCCGCCGAAGGACGGATTTGACGTGATTCCGATGTGGGTGGCGGACATGAACTTCCCGACCGTGCCCACGGTTCCGCAAGCCATTATCGAACGCGCGCAACACCCCGTCTACGGGTACTTCTCCCCCACCGACGACTATTACAACTCCATTATCGACTGGCAATCCACGCGCAATGGGATTACCGGATTGACCAGCGAGGCGATCGGCTATGAGAACGGGGTCTTGGGTGGCGTGATCAGTACGCTGACCGCGTTCGCCGCTCCTGGCGACAGCGTGCTCCTGCACAGCCCGACTTACATCGGGTTCACCATGTGCATCGAGAACAACGGCTATCGCATCGTCCACAGCCCGCTCAAGTTGGACGAGCACGGCGTATGGCGCATGGATTACGAGGATATGGATAAGAAGCTCAAGGAGCATCACATCCATGTGGCCGTGTTCTGCAGCCCTCATAATCCTTGCGGGCGCGTGTGGGAGCGTTGGGAAATCGAGAAGGCCATGGAAGTGTACAAGGCCAACGATTGCGTGGTCATTTCCGACGAGATTTGGTCCGATTTGACTCTGGGGAATCACCAGCACATCCCCACCCAATCGGTCAGCGAGGACGCACGCAATAGAACCGCGGCGTTCTACGCGCCCAGCAAGACCTTCAACCTCGCCGGGCTCGTGGGCAGCTACCACATTATCTATAACCCCATGCTGCGCGACCGGATCGTGGCCAAGGGCTTGAAGTCCCACTATAACGAGATGAATGTGCTTTCCATGCATGCACTTATCGGGGCCTACAAACCTGAGGGGCATGAGTGGCTCGACGAACTCAAAGAGGTGCTCACCGGCAATGTCGACTACGCCTATGACTACATCACCAAGCATTTCCAAGGGGTGAGTTTGGCCAAGCCGGAGGGTACCTACATGCTGCTGCTCGACTGCGAGCAGTGGTGTAAAGCTCATGGTTTGACTTTGGCGGAATTGGAGAAGCGCGGCTGGGATGTGGGCGTCGCATGGCAGGACGGCAGCATGTTCCAGGCTCCCTACAGCATCCGTGTCAACCTTGCGTTGCCCTTAAGCCGCATCAAGGAAGCCATGCGCCGCCTTGACCAATACGTATTCAACGCGTAAACGGCATGCCTCCGCGATTGCGGTGTCCTGGAAAGACGAATGCCGCCAACGAGGTTGGTGCCCGTTGGCGGCATTCGTCATGGTGAAGCCGAGTCAGGAACTTCGATGCCTACGATTCTTATGGTGTACGGGCGCATCATGAGAGGTTCTGTTGTGCGGTTACTCGGCGTGCTCGGCAAGCGTGGTGATACGGGTCATGAACTCATGCAGGAAGCGCGGCACATCGACACCCACGGCGACCTGCATGGTGGTGACCGGATCGTTGAGTCGGGTTTCGTCACCAATGGTGCGCCCGCGCGTGGCACCTTGGATGTCGACCTTCATGTTGAGATCCAGCACACTCACCAGCGTGAGGTCCACGGCTGCGCCGACAGCAAGCGGATCATGCAGACCGCAACCGCCCAAGTGCGGAGACGTGGTCTCGTACGCTTTGATATAGAAATCAGTCATATCAGCCAAGAAGGTTCCGGCCTGAGTACCCAAGTCAGGATTCCTATGCCATGTCCGACATCGTCGACACCTCCGGCGTACCCTGCTGCGGCACCGCAGACACCGCGATCGACAGCACCGCCGTGCAATTCCGCGCGAATCTGACCAACATTCGTCCATGGAGCGCCGAAAAGCCCTACCTGTACACGCTGACGCTCACCGTGCGCGCAGCAGACAACAGCATCATCGAAGTGGTGCCACAACGTCTCGGCTTCCGCCATTTCGAATATATGCACGCCATGGGCAATTCGGTCGGCGGAATGCATCTGTACACCGAGCTGGAGCGTTACCCGCATTATCAGGGCGGCTTTATCTGGGACTTCATCGATCAGGCCCTGTGGCAGCAGCTGGACGACGGCACCGAACACCTGACCTACGGTGGCGACTGGGACGATCGTCCCTGCGACTATGAGTTCGCCGGCGACGGCCTGGTCTTCGCCGACCACTCTCCCTCACCGAAGCTGCAAGAGGTCAAGCGTCTGTACGCTCCCGTGGTACTGACCGCAAGCGACCACGATGTGACCATCGAAAACCGCAATCTGTTCGTCTCCACCATTGATTTCGCGTTCACGGCGAAACTGCTGGCGGACGGCAATGCCATCTGGCAGGCCGACTACCGCTTTGATGTGCCCGCCGGCGAGACCCGCACCTTCCCGATTGACTTCCCGTCAGTGGACGCCGCTGGCGAAAATCACCTATGAGGTCGATCAGTCGCTGGCAACGGCAACACCGTGGGCACCAGCCGGCTATGAACTGGCGTTCGGCCAATACACCGTTCAGTCAGTCGCGCCGTCTTCCGCCGGAACCGATTCGACCGCATCCGCTGGTTCGGTGCCGGCCGTTATGCACATATGGCGAATCAGCAGTTCTCGCAAACCGAGACTGGTGTCATCGCCGAATACACATATACGTTGGCCGAACCGGGCGAAACCCAAGTTGCCGTGCGCTATGAGGTGGATGCCGCCAGTGGACGTGTACATCTGACCGCCCGATATGCCGGTGCCACCGATGCACCGACGCTGCCGGCATTCGGATTGGAATGGACACTTCCCAAGCAGTACGAGAACCTGCGCTTCTACGGCCTTGGCCCCGAGGAGACCTATCGCGACCGTCTGCACGGTGGCAAGCTCGGCATTTTCGAGCGCACCGCGGCCGAAGACAATGCACCGTATCTGGTGCCGCAGGAGACCGGCAACCATGAAGACGTGCGTTGGGCCGAAGTGCTTGACGCCCAAGGACACGGCATGCGTATCAGCCAGGCCGGCAGCGAACATTTCGCGGCGAGCCTGTTGCCGTACAGCTCGCTCATGCTGGAAGAGGCGGCCCACCAGAACGAGTTGCCGCCGGTCCGTCACACGTTCCTGCGCCTGTTGGCCGCGCAAATGGGCGTGGGCGGCGACGATTCATGGGGCGCGCCCGTCCATGAGCAGTACCAGCTGCCCGCCGATCGCGCCTACACGCTCGACGCGAATCTGGAACTGTTCTAACAGCGATAAAGAAGCTCCCTCTGACGGGGGAGCTTCCTTATCACACAGAGGGAGCTTCTTTATCGTGCTGGTACGAAACTGTCACGCACCACTAGGGTGGTGGAGATGAAGGTGTGGTGGTGCAGCATGCGCCGACTGGAGATGGCCTCGGCAAGCATCGTAATCGCAGTATCGGTCAGCTCATTCTGGTCGATATCGTAACTGGTCAATGCCGGCGAAGTGTACTGGGCGATGGCCTGGTTATTGATACTGATCACACTGGCATCGCGAGGCACCAGCACTCCCGCAGCAGTAAACGCCTGCAGTACGCCGACTGCAATCGAGTCCGCAGCCACGATGAACGCATCCGGCATGTCATCTCGATGATCGTTAGCCGCTTCCTCCCCTAGAGTGCGCCCGGTGTCCACAGTGAACGCGCCTTGCGCGTAAATCAGGCCTTCCGCATCCAGCCCCAAACGCTCGGTCCAATTGCGGAATGCGGTTAATCGGCTGTCTTCCGGGTATTCGTGCAAACCCATCGTGAAGCCAGTACCGCCGATATAGCCGATGCGTCGTTTGCCCGAGGACACCAACACATCCAATGCGTCCAAAATGGTTTGGCTTAAATCCGGTTGTACCGAATCGAACAGGCTGGGCGCAGGATTGATGTCGATGAATACGCCATAGGGCAATACCAGATGGAGTTTCAACAGTTCATCCGAAGAGAGTACGGACGGTCCGATGGAAATGAAACCGTCGAAATCACCGGCGTTGGCAATCAGATCGTCGATATGGGAAAACGACGTGAGTTCCATGTGCTGGGCTCTGGCATTGTCGCCAAGCACGGACCGCAGTTCATCGAAATAGGCGTCCGCCAGTTCTTCCTCGCGGGTGGCGTTGTCGAGTACGGCCACACGGCGTGGCAATGCGATACGGCGTGATCCGGTAGCGTAGCCAAGCTGCTCGCTGACCTCGATGATGCGACGTCGCGTCTCCTCTTTGACAGACAATGTCGGGTCCCCATTGAGCAGCCGGGATACCGTGGCCTGCGAGAAGCCTGATTTCCGTGCGATTTCCTTCATCGTGACCATAGTTGAGCCTCCCCCGCCCCAATACGCAATACTACATAGTATTTCAGTAAATAACTTTACTACATAGTGTAACTCACGTCATGCGGGTATGACGCCGTATGGTTGCAGCACCGTCATACCCGCAGCGCTGATGAGCACATGCATGTTTCATGGCCCTCCGATAATTATCGGGCAGGCGGGAATCCCCAGACCGTGGAGTCAATGCGCTGGATTTTCCCGGACTTGTCAAAGACAACGGTGATGTCCGGCGCAGTAAAACTGCTGGTCGAATCCCCGAATCGGTACGGATCACTCCAGCCGATAACGGCATGCATCATCACGGTCCGAGTTTTCGCGTCATAGGACTCATCGGGTACTCGATACTGTTATGCGTGGCCGTAGTCCCGCCCAGACCGCCGCCATTGCCTTGATGCATTTGCTGACAATACTTTGTAAAATCCGTGCCGAGAACATTCGACACTGCATAGCGCCTAAATGAACGTGTTAGGTCTGCACCAATTCACGGTCAATACTCCACACTTCTCAGTAATCAATTCGCACCAAACCGCTCACGAATCTGAGCAGCAGTACCATAAGAGGTTTGCGCACCGAACCCAGTCGCGGCGTACGCGGAAACGTATGAGGCCAACTGCGCACTGTCCGCCAACGCATGCCCCGAGGCAAGTCCGGCCAGAACCGTGCCCATAAAGGCATCTCCGCACCCGGTAGTGTCGATGGCCTCAACCGCAACTGGCGCAATACGATAGATATCATCACCATCGATGACTACCGAACCATCCCCGCCAAGCGTAATTACCGCCTGATTAAAGCCGAAGTCATGCATCTGTCGCGCCACATCAGACCAGTCCAGTCCATCCCAATCGTCATCGTCCGGCTCGGCAATGCCCAGCAGCTGTGCCATTTCATGTTCATTGACCAACAGAATGTCCGAAGCCTCGATAAGCTCAGCGGGCAGTTCAGCAACGAATGGCGAATCGTTGAGCAATACCTTGAGCCCGGCATCATGACAGAGGCGAGCGCATGCCGTGACCGTTTCCATCGGACTTTCCAAACACAGTCCCAGCACATCAGCAGCAACCAATGCATCTGATGACTGCTGCACATAGTCGACAGATACCTCACCATTGGAACCAGCCGAATATACGATGGTGTTCTCGCCATTCGCGTCCACGGTAATTACCGTAGTGCCACTGGGACCTGCAACGGCAGCGATATGCGAAGTATCCACACCAGCATCGCGCAAATGCTCCAGCAGAAAATCCGCATTGGCATCTTCCCCGACTGCACCAAACATCCGCACCTGCGCTCCAATTCGCGCAGCCGCCGATGCCTGATTCGCTGATTTGCCTCCCGGCAATAAGGTCAGCGGGCCACCGTTGACGGTCTCTCCCGGTTTCGGCAACCGCTCAGTAACGACCGTGTAATCAACATTCATTGATCCGACCACGGACACACTGCCGTGCAGGTGGTCGAGCAAGTCAAGACATGATGCTGACATGATGCATTTCCTTTCGGCCTTCTTGTTTCGGCCTGTCTTCTATGTTCTGCGCTTGTTCTACGTTTCAGCAAAATCACGATGGAAACAATCGTGCGGGTATGCAAATGCCCGGAGTCTGAAGTCAAATCCCGGGCATTGCACGTATTCGGGGCCAAATCGTCTGCGCGATTGATATGCTCTGCTGACGACTGACGCCTAGCGGATTGTGATGGTTATATCAGCATCACGCACCCATCGGCAGGAAGATTGCCATGGACAGGATGAACATGACGATTACGCCAGCGAGCATCGGCACACTGGTACGGCGCACAATGTCGATTGGGCTCTTCTTGATGGAGCCGGCGACGATCATCACCACAGCGGAGACCGGCGAGACAGCGCGCAGCAGATTGCCAGCGAGACCCATCGGGATGGACACGGCGAGCACATTGATACCAGCAGCAGCGGCCAGCGGAACCATGAGCGGAACCATCGCGAAGAACAGTGCGGTACCGGAACCGGAGAGTAGCACGATGAGCGCAGTGAGGCCGACAAGGATAAGCGGCAGCACGAAGCCCATACCAGAGCCGGACAGGCCGGTCATTGCGTTCTGCAGTTCGGTGATCAGACCAATGGACTTAAGACCAACGACGAACACAGAAGCAGCGACCAACAGTGCCACAATCGGCATTGCGCCACCCATGCCCTTGAAGAAGGACTCAGTGCCAGCGAGGGTTTCCTTGCCCTTGCGAGTGCGGATGAGCTCGCAGATAATGGCGATCACGAAGGAGAGAATGGAAGCGAGTTCAACACTCAGGTCGATCTTTGCGCCGGTGGTGGAAGTGATGGCGAACACGATGAGAAGCATGATGATCGGCAGCAGCGGCAAAATCGCATACACAGTGCGGTAGAGAGCGCTACCTTCGACAGCCTTAACCTCAGCCAGGTCAACATCACCGTCGGTCAAATCCGAGCCAGCGCGCTTGTCCATGAACTTCTGCCAGAAGTAGTGTGCCAGTGCCATGACGAGCAGGGTCGGGATGGAAACGAGCACGTGATAACGGAAGACGTAATCGCTGGCGGTCAGGCCGGAGAACATGTCGGTCTTAGCGAGTTCAGCGGCGATGGCAACATTGTCGGAGCCAAGCGGGGTCGGCATAATCGTTGCAGTAGTGGCAATGACTGCAGCTGCGCTCAGCAGGCTCATACCAGCTTGGCGAAGCACCGGGTACAGCGTTGCCATAAGGATGATAGCCAGGTTGGAAGCACTCGGAATGACCAGAGACAACAGGTTGCCCAGCAAGAAGGTAATCGGCACGAGGATATACGGGGACTTGATGTGCGCAATCGGCTTGGCGAGCACGCTTACCGTGACTTCATTGGCTCCGATATGGGACATGTAGCCGGTGTAGCCACCAAGGATGAGGATGATGAAGCCAGCAGAAGTGAGCGTGCTCACGAACTGATCGCCTACAACCTTGAACGGATCAAGCCAAGTGACACCACTGGAAACGAAGTCGGTGAATGAGATGTCCTTGCCCATCAGCAATGCGATGTACATCAGCACAATGCCGATGAGGAACAGGGAAATCTTGATGTCCATTTTCTTCACGAGCATAAAGCCCACAATGCCAACCGCGGCAATTGCCACGAGGTACATAATCACCAGTTCCATCGGTCTGGTCCTTTCTTTGTTCTCTTATTCTCTGTTGTTGAATTCACGAATATTGATGCGCTCAGGGGCGCCGGTGTTAGCGGCGTCGAAGAGACAAGGGACTATGCACAGTGGGCGATGCCGTCCATGAACCAGTCGCAGAATCGATCTGCGTGAACGCCGGTGGTGACGGTGGCATTCGGTTCGCGCTTAAGGTAGCCCTTAAGATCAACGACCGTACACCCTGCAGTGAGTTCGCCAGCGATTTCTACGTCCACGAATGCCTTAGTCATGTCGAATAGGTCAGGCTCCAGCAAGCATGCGACTGCGCAAGCGTCATACATTTTGAGACCGGTGCCGAAGCTGCGCTTGCGGTAGCGCTGGAACAGGTCATGAGCCATCAGACCGACCTTGCCCATATCCTTAAGCTGAGCGGTTTTCTCCGGCGGAATCACAGTTCCCAAGCCGGCGTCCAGTGTGGCCATAGTAATGTCAAGACCAGAAGTGAGCACAATCTTGGCGGCTTCAGGGTCAACGAAAATATTGAACTCGGCCATAATACCCTTGTTGCCGCGAGTGACCGAACCACCCATGAGCACAATGCGCTCAATACGCGACTTGACTTCCGGAAAAGTTTTTAGCAACAGTGCGATGTTGGTCAGCGGACCGATTGGCATGACGGTGACGGGTTCAGCAGAAGCCATGATCTCGTCGCGCATTGCTTCGACAGCATGCTTATCCAGCAGAAGTTCAGTTTTGGGTTCAGGGAAATCGAATCCCTCCATACCGGTTTTACCGTGGATATCGCTTGCATCATCAAGCTGACGGATCAGCGGTTCAGCAGCGCCACGAGCGACCGGTACATCCTTACCGTAGTAGGCCATCAGCTTGAGCGCGTTCGTCGTTGTCGCTTCAATGCTGACATTGCCAGCAACCGTAGTAATCAGCCGCACGTCGAAGCGCGGGTTGAACACTGCCAGTGCGATGGCGACGGCGTCATCGATGCCGGGGTCAGTGTCGATAATCAGAGGGATTTGCTTCATTGCTTGTTCGGTTCCTTTCGTGGTGTGTTGATATACGTGTTATGCGTATTGCTCGGCGAGCCGATTACTTGGTTCCGCTTGTGGCGGTGGATTCAGCTGCGCTGAGCGGAACGGGATCAACGAATTGGACTAATCCGCTGCCATAACCCGGTGCCGGCCGGCGCAGGAACCCATGCTCTTCGTAGAACGATTCCTTGCCGGGTGTTGCCATCAGGCCAATGTACGCATGGTTGCAGCAGTGTTCTCGAATGCGTGTGATAAGTGCGCGCAGCACCGCCGTACCGACTCCATCCCCTTGGTATTGCGGTAATACCACGAGATCTTTGATGAAGAATGCGATACGTCCATCGCCGACCACACGACCAATTCCGGCCACCTGACCATCAACGTAGGCAACCACGGAATACAGCCCACCATCCAGCGCCATACGCGCGTCTTCGCGGTCGTAATGGCAGAAACCCACAGCGTCGCGAACGCTGACGTACAGTTCGGCTGTCAGCGCGTCTTGCTGAATCGATATGCACATTGCCCGCTCACCTCCTCTGTGAGTTTCCTCCAAACCGATCTTCGTTGATCATCGCCATTGATAAAACGTTTAATCAACTAATGAAAGATATGATATAACCTTTTACCAATGTTGTCAACGATGTCGGCACGTCAGCACTGTTCAGCGCATAAACCCAGCCTTCATGCACCTGATAAACGCTGCAATATCAGGGAACACGCCACATAGGAGCCCCAACCGAATCACGCAGTACAAACGATGACGGGACATAGCGCGATTCACCACGACTGCAATCATTATTCATAATCATGTCGAGCAACATATCCACGCCCTGGCGACCCATATCCTCAGCTTGCTGCGAAATAATCGCGACTTGCGGAGTCAGCAGACGGAATACGGCAATGTCATCGAATGAAATCACTGACATTTCACTACCAATATCAATGCCGCGGTCATGCAGCAAACCAATCATCGTGATCATGTCAGGCGAGTAAGCGCAAATAATCGCCGTAACACCTGCTCTTACAAGTTCATTTAGCCCTGCTTCGCGCGAAACATATGTAGAATCACAGTCGACAACCGCCGCAGTTCCCTCCCCCAACTGCGTCACCTGTGCCACAGCAGAACGGAATGCCGCTTCACGCTCATTTATATTGGACGAGCCCAGTGACGAGTGTGACACAAATCCAATGTGACGATGCCCTAAGCGCACAAGTTCGGCAACCGCCTCGCAAACACCTGGGTATGGGTCGGACACTACGAATGGCACCGAATTTACTCCCGATACCAAACGATCCACGAACACCAGTGGTAGCTCGCGCGCGATAAGCGACTGCATACCAGGCGAATTGACACCTTGCGGCACCACGATTGCCCCGTCAATACGTTGCCCAAGCAGATTGTCAATAAACGCATCCTGGCGTTCCACTGTTTCTGCTGAAGTACCAATCAGCGTGGAATAGCCCCGGGCATACAACTCATCCTCCATTGACGAGACCAAATCAGCGAAATACGGATTGCGCAAATCAGGAACCAGCAGGCCAACAGTCTTAGTATCCGACGAGCGCATGGAGCGAGCACGTTGATCGGGCACATACCCCATTTCCTCAACAGTTTTCAGCACCAACTGTCGCGTATCACTAGAAAAGCGGCCTTTATTGTGAAGTATCTGGGAAACAGCAGCAGCCGACACACCGGCACGTTGAGCAACATCCTTCAACGTCACGAACGCCATAGTCCCCCCCTTGCGGCCGATACATCGTCAAAGCAACAATTCAAATGTACTCTTTTCACCGCCAATATTCGCAATTCGGCGACGACACACGGCTCTCAACATAGAAAACCGCACCTCAACCACCGGATGAGAATTGCTTCAACCCGATAATCGAAGTGCGGTTTTTACAGGTGTATCGGCTACTCCAGTTCCACCGCGCCGGTGTACAGCTGGTAGTACTCGCCCTTCTGCGCGATCAGCTCGTCATGCGAGCCACGCTCGATGATGTTGCCATGGTCGAGCACCATAATCACATCGGAGTTGCGCACGGTGGACAGACGGTGGGCGATGACGAAGACCGTACGGCCCTTCATCAGGTTATCCATGCCGGCCTGCACGACCTCCTCGGTACGGGTATCGATGGAAGACGTGGCCTCATCGAGAATCAGCGCGGGCGGATCGGCCACCGCCGCACGGGCAATGGAAATCAGCTGGCGCTGGCCTTGGGACAGACCGGAACCGTCGCCTTCGAGCACTGTGTTGTAGCCCTTGGGCAGCATGCGAATGAAGCTATCCGCATTAACCAGACGAGCGGCCTCGATACATTCCTCATCGGTGGCGTTCAGACGGCCGTAGCGGATGTTGTCCATCACGGTACCGGTGAACAGGTTCACGTCCTGCAGCACGATGCCCAAAGACCTGCGCAAATCAGGCTTCTTGATGCCGGCCACGGAGATGCCGTCATAGAGAATCTGGCCGTGCTGAATGTCGTAGAACTGGTTGATGAGGTTGGTCACGGTGGTCTTGCCGGCACCGGTGGCGCCGACGAGCGCGATCTTCTGGCCGGGCTTGGCGAACCAGGTGATGTCGTGCAGCACCGGCTTGTCCGGGTTATAGCCGAAGGTCACGTTGGTGAAGCGCACGTCGCCGCGCAGCAGGGTCAGTCGGCCGTCGGGCGAGGTGATCGCCTGCTCCTTGGCCTTCATCGCCACTTCACGGGCCGAACCCTTGAGCTTTTCTGCGGCCTTCAGAGACCTCGTGCCATCGTCGCCGACCTCACGCTTCCATGCCCAGTGGCCGGTCTCATGGTCCACCTCGGTCATGGTGCGTCCGTCCTCGCCCAGTTCCACGTTGACGAGCGTCACAGTACCCTTGTCTTCCTCGATGGGCTCATCCATCAGCTTGAAGATACGGGAGGCGCCGGCGAGCGCCATCATTACCATGGTCAGCTGCTGGGAGACCTGGCCGATCGGGTTGATGAACGAGCGGGACAGGGTCAGCAGGGAGACGAGCGTGCCGAGGGTGAGCGGCTTGACACCGGTCAGACCGATGTCGTTGACGCCGGCCAGCGAGACGGCGGCACCGACGATGGCAAGCAGGATGTGGAGCAGGTAGCCCATGTTGCCGACGACCGGCATGGTCACGTTGCCCCAGGTGTTCGCTTCGGCGGACGCCTCGAAGAGTTCCTCGTTCTTCTCGTCGAAGGTCTTCTGGATGGCGTCTTCATGGTTGAAGACCTTGATGACCTTCTGGCCGTTGACGGATTCCTCCACGAAGGCGTTCACGTCGCCGATCCACTGCTGCTGCTTGACAAAGTAGCGGCCGGAGCGGCTCACGATCTTGCGCACGATGAAGTAGAGCAGAACGGTGAACACGATTACGAACGCAGTGAATGGAATGGACAGCCACAGCATGGACAGCAGCGCCGCGACCGCGGAGATAATCGAGGAGAACATCTGCGGGAACGACTGCGAGATGGCCTGGCGCAGCGTATCGGTGTCGTTGGTGTAGTGGCTCATGATGTCGCCGTGCTCGTGGCTGTCGAAGTAGCGGATCGGCAGCTTCTGCTGGTGGGCGAACATATCGTCACGAATCTTCTTGAGCGTGCCCTGCTCGACGGTGACGATCAGCCACTGCCAAGCCCAGGATGCCACGATGCCGGCCACATACAGGCAGCCCATCAAAGTGATGGCGCGTAGCAGCGGCGCCCAGTCGGGGTTCGACTCCCCCACCATCGGCAGGATGTAGGTGTCAATCAGCGATTGGAGAAACAGCGCGGATCCGGCCTGCGCGGCGGCACCGACCAAAATGCACACTACGATGGCGACGACGCGCCACTTGTACTGGAAGATGTAGCTGAAGATGCGCTTGATGGTTCCGGGGTCGGCTTTGCCCATGTCAGGCTTGCGATTCTTGAAACTCTGGTCATTGCTCATCGTGCTTCTCCTTCCTTGGTATCGGCTGCATTGGTATCAGCTGCGCTGGTATCGGCCGTGGGCATGGTCACTGTCACCGCCACGGTTTCGGACGGCTCAACGGTAGATGACTCAGCAGCCTGTTCCGCAGCGGCCAGTTCTTCGGGCTTGGCCTGGTTCTTGGTCTGGGATTCGTAGATGGAACGGTATTCGTCACAGGTGGCGAGCAGCTCGTCGTGCGTGCCGGATGCCATGATGCGACCGGAATCCATCACCAGAATCATGTCGGATTCCTGCACGGAGGCCACACGCTGGGCGATGATGATCTTCGTGGTATCCGGTATCTCGTTGTGGAATGCGGCGCGAATCAGCTTGTCCGTTTTGGTATCGACGGCACTGGTCGAATCGTCGAGAATCAGAATCTTCGGCTTCTTCAGCAGCGCACGGGCGATGCACAGGCGCTGACGCTGGCCACCGGAAACGTTAGTGCCGCCCTGTTCGATGTACGTGTCGTACTTATCGGGGAATTCCTGAACGAATCCGTCAGCCTGCGCGAGCTGCGCGGCGTGACGAATCTCCTCGTCGGTGGCATCCGGGTTGCCCCAGCGCAGGTTCTCGGCGATGGTGCCGGAGAACAGCACGTTCTTCTGCAATACCATGGCCACCTGGTCGCGCAACGCCTCGATGTCGTAGTCGCGCACGTCCACGCCGCCGACCTTGAGCGAGCCAGAGCTTACGTCGTAGAGTCGCGGCACCAGCTGCACCAAAGACGACTTTGCCGAACCAGTGCCGCCGACGATGCCGATGGTCATGCCGGAGCGAATCTTCAGGTTGATATCGTCCAACACGGGCTTTTCGGAACTGTCGGAGTAGCGGAAACTGACGTGGTCGAACTCGATGGAGCCATCAGCCATATCGGTCACCGGCTGTGCCGGGTTCTGCACCGTGCTTTCCTCCTGCAGTACCTGGCAGATTCGCTCGGCGGAAGCCTGGGAGATGATGACCATGACGAAAATCATGGACAGCATCATCATGGCCATGAGAATCTGCATGGCATAGGTAACCAGCGAGGTCAGCTCGCCGGTGGACAGGCCCAACGCCGCATTGTTGCCGGAAGCGACGATCTGCTGCGCGCCCATCCATGCGATGAGAATCATCGAGGCGTAGACGCACACCATCATGATCGGCATGTTGAAGCTCATGATGCGCTCGGCCTTGGTGAAGTCCTTGAAGATGCGCTGGGAGATGCGGCCGAACTTGGAGACCTCGAAGGATTCGCGGTTATAGGACTTGACCACGCGGATGCCCTGCAGGTTCTCGTCGACCACGTTGTTCAACGCATCGTAGGTGTGGAACACACGCTCGAACACCGGATGCACGAGCACGACCAGACCGCACAGGCCGATGGCCAGAATCGGGATGCAGGCCAGGAACACCATGGAAATCGACGGGGAGATACGGAACGAGAACAGCCAGGCTACGACCACCATAATCGGGGCACGCACGCCCAGACGAATGATCATCATGTAGGCGTTCTGCAGGTTCGTCACGTCGGTGGTCAGTCGGGTCACGATCGAACCGGTGGAGAACCGGTCGATATTGGTGAAGCTGAAGCCCTGCACCTTCTCGAACTGGTCCTTGCGCAGGTTCTTGGCGAAGCCCGCGCCGGCCACGGCCGCGTACTTTCCGGACAGGAAGCCGGCACCCAGCGAAACCATGGCGCAAATCAGCAGAATCACGCCGAACTTGACGGTGGCCGGCATGCTGCCGCCGGTGATGCCTTCATCAATCAGCGAGGCCATGATTGTTGGAATCAGGATTTCCAGAATACCTTCGACCGCCACGAACACCGGAGCCAGGATGCTGGCTTTCTTGTATTCACGAATCGAATGACCCAGCGTGCGCAGTACATGTTTGGGCTTGTCCGGCTCGACGGCTTTGCGCACCTGCGCGATTGCCTCTGCGGTATCGCTCATTCGTTCTCCTCCTTCGTGTTAGCAACCTCCGCTCCGTCTTGATCGGGAGCCATCACCACAGGTGACTGAGGGAGTGTTTGATGTTCAAATTCATGTTGTGCGCGGTCGATATTCGCGCGCATGCGACTGACGTAGTCACGTAGGGCTGCTTTCTCGCTTTCGGAGAAACCCTCCACCAGCAGCCGTTCGACCCGCTCGCCGTTCGCTTTGAGATCGGCGACGATGGCGCCCGCCTTATCGGTCAGGACGATACGCTTGCAACGGGCATCATGCGCCACCGATTCGCGGGCAATCAGCCCTTTCTTTTCCATAAGCGCCAGCACGCGCGAAGCGGTGGAGCGGGTGATACAGAACTTCTGTTCGATGGTGTGCTGATAGATTTCACGATTCCGGTTACGAGCCAGGAACATGATGATATGCGCGTTGCCGCCAGTGGTCTCCTTAGCGGAAAGCGGCATGCTCTCACCGAGATAGCGGTCGACAGCTTTGGTCACCGCACGCATCTCAATGCTGAGAATATGCTGATCCATTGTCCTCCGTACCATGCGAGGCCGTGCGCGTATGCGCCTTCACCCCACATTGTTGTATACGCAACAATTCATGATAAAGAGACCTATATACAACAGTTGCATATACAACAATGGCGTGTTGCCTAGACAACGAATCCCACATATGCCCTATACACAGACTGGCTCCCTTCTCTGAATCTCAGAAAAGGGAGCTGGCAGTTTGCGTAGTATTACTTGGTCAGCTTGGCGTACTCGTCAACCATGAACTGGGCGATCTTCTTGCCGCCTTCGCCCAGCAGGGTGGGCAGCGAGTTGACGGGCATGGAGTTGAGGAACATGCGCATCATGGCGTTGTCGGGCAGCTTCGGCAGCTCGCCGGCCTCGCCGGCGGCGGCCACGGCGGCCACGATCCCGGCGCCGGCCGGATCGGCCTCCCATTCGCCGTAGGTGGACCATTCGGTCAGCGGCTGGGTCTTGCCGTCGCCATCGAGGGCCACGGCAACGGTGTCGGCGATGTCGCGGGAGCTCACGCCCACTTCGATGGCATATTCGCCGGCCTCCACGTGCCAGTCGTTGTACTTTTCGGACCAGTAGGCGAACGCGCGCTCGTCGAGGTCGATGGTCACGGTCTTGGATTCGCCGGCCTTGAGGAACACCTTGGTGAAGCCCTTGAGCTCGTGCTTCGGGCGGGCCACGTCGGCCTTGCCCGGAGCCACATACACCTGCACGGTTTCGGCGGCGTCCACATCGGAGGTGTTGGTCACGGTGGCAGTCACGGTGGCGGTGTTCGCGCCGGTCTTGGCGGCGGTGACGTCGGCGATCTCGAACGTGGCGTAGCTCAGGCCATAGCCGAACGGGTAGTCCACAACCTTGCCGTAGGTGTCGTAGTAGCGGTAGCCGACGAACACGCCCTCGCCGTAGTCGACGTGGCCTTCCTCGCCCGGCCAGTTCAGCATGCTCGGGTCGTCGTTGATGTCCAGCGGAATCGACTGGGCGAGCTTGCCGGACGGGCTGACCTTGCCGAAGATCACATCGGCGAGCGCCGGGCCACCGGACTGGCCGAGCAGCCAGGATTCGAGGATGCCCTTGGCGTTCTTGGCCCACGGGGCCACGGAGACCACGGAGCCGTTGGACAGCACGACCACGACGTTCTGGTTCGCGGCGGCGACCTGTTCGAGCAGGGCGATCTGCTTGGCGGGCATGTCGAGGGTGTCGCGGTCGAAGCCCTCGGATTCCGCGGCTTCCGGCAGGCCCAGGAACATGAGGACCACGTCGGCGTTCTTGGCGGTTTCCACGGCTTCGGATTCGAGGGCCGGGTCGGCCGGTTCCAGATCGAGCGTGAAGCCGGGGGCGAAGTCGGCCTTGATGCCGCGCTCGGCGAGCGTGTCGAGGAAGCTGGTCATCTTGGTGGGGGTGATGTGGGAGGAGCCGCCGCCCTGGTAGCGCGGGGTGCGGGCGAATTCACCGATGACGGCGATCTTCCGGGCCGCGGCAGGGTCGGCGTTCAGCGGCAGGATCGCATCGTCGTTCTTGAGCAGGACGATGGATTCGATGGCGGCCTGGTGGGCCACTTCGTCGTGCGCGTCCACGTCGAAACGGTAGCCGTCGATGCTCATCGCGGCGCGGGCCTTGTTGATGAGGTCGATCATGCCTTGGGCCATGCGGTCGAGCTGGGCGGGGGCGATGCGGCCGTCGCGGGCGGCGTAGACGATCTGGTCGTCGGTGTAGCTCGGCGGCATTTCGAGGTTGAGGCCGGCGTTCAGGGAGGCCACGCGGTCGTGGTCGGCGCCCCAGTCGGACATGACGATGCCCTCGAAGCCCCACTCGTCACGCAGCACGTCGGTCAGCAGCCAGTGGTTCTGGGCGGAGTGCACGCCGTTGATACGGTTGTAGGAGCACATGATGGTCCACGGCTGGGCGGTCTTGACGATGTGTTCGAAGGCCGGCAGGTAGATCTCGCGCAGGGCGCGCTGGCTGATGCGGGCGTCGACGCGCAGACGGTCGGTCTCCTGGTTGTTGGCGGCGAAGTGCTTGAGCGAGGTGCCCACGCCCTTGGACTGCACACCGGCGACGATGCCGACCGCCTCATGGCCGGCCAGGTACGGGTCTTCGGACCAATATTCGAAGCAGCGGCCGCCGAGCGGGTTGCGCTTGATGTTGACGCCGGGGCCCAGGATCACGGCCACCTTCTCCTGGATGCACTCCTCGGCCATCGCCTCGCCGACCTTGTGGATGAGTTCCGGGTTCCAGGAGCTGGACAGGCCGGCCGCCGGCGGGAAGCAGGTGGCGGGCACGGAGTTGTCGAGATCGGTCTCGCCGGTGCTGGAGGCCAGGGACTTGCGCAAGCCGTGGGGGCCGTCGGTGATCATGTAGCCGGGGATGCCCTTGGCTTCCACGCCTTGCAGGTGCCAGGCGTCGCCGCCGGAGGTGAGGGACGCCTTCTCTTCCAGGGTCAGATCCTTGACGGACGGGTAGGTGGACTCGCTCATGTTGCCTCTTTCCTTGAGTTTCTTGAGTTGTGCGGTTGTCCGATATGCGTTGGTCCTGATTCGGCCGGGCTGTCTGGCTGTTGTTCGAGGTTCCTCCACGAATCTCGACTGCCGTTTTCTCTCGACCAACCGGTTGGTAGGCAGATTATCAAAATCTACGGCACAACACGCCGAAATCATTTGGAATCACTACTAACCGACCGTAAGGTTGCCTGTATGAACGACCCCTCCCCCACCGACACCAATCGCCGTACCGCGATTCTCGCCGCCGCCGTCGAATCGTTTGGCAAACTCGGCTATTACGGCACGTCTCTGCAACGCATCGCCACCGAAGTGGGGCTCACCAAGGCCGGCGTGCTGCATTACGTGGGCAGCAAGGAGGGACTGCTCAAGCTGGCGCTGACCGAGGAATACGACCGGGTCACCGAATCGATCAATGCCGCGATGGTCGCCCAGGAGCGCCCGCTTATCGCGGATATGTGGCGTCAGGTGGTGGCTGTGAACAACAAGAGGCCCGCGTTGGTGCATATGTTCTCCACGCTCAGCGCCGAGGCGCTCGACCCGGCCCACCCCGCGCACGATTATTTCGCCGACCGCGAGCGCCGCACGGTCACCATGACGCTCAACATCAACTGGTCCGTGCCGGAAGGCGTCAATGTCGGACATGTGCTGCAGGCCGGATTCTCGATGATGGACGGCCTCCAGCTGCGCTGGCTGCGCGCCCCCGGCCAGGACCTCAACACCATGTGGGCCGACTGCGAGGATGTTCTGATGCCTTTGCCCCTTTGGGAGGGATATCGCTAATTGGTGCGGTTGCACGCCATCCAGCCGGCGTGCCAGACGTGGTCGAGGTCCCATGGGTCGAGCCGCGATGTGTCGGATTGCGGGTCGACGGTAGGTAGGAAAGCGCGATTGCCGCGCAGCTGGTAGCTCCAGTAGATCTGTCCGGCGGACGCGTTCCACGCTTTGCGCTGCATGGCGGCGACCTCGCGGTAGACGGCGTCCCTCGACGAGGGGTTGCGGTTCGCCAGATTATTGGTCACACACCACTCCCCTACGATCACCAACGTATAGCGCGCGACCCGGCGGATGCGGCGTTCGTTCCAGCGCACGAAGAACCGATACCAGCCCATCAGCCACCGATCCGGGATCAGACGGAACAGCGGGAATTGCTCGGCCATGACCAGATAGCCATGCGCGGCAATGTTCCGGAAATCGGCCTCGGTAATATACGTGTCGCGATGCCGCGTCAGCAAGGTCTCAAGCTCAGCAGACTCCGTAGCCCGGTGCAGCCAGATCTCGTCCGCCTCGCCGCTGGCGGCAAAAATCCCCAGCTTCATCCACCGCTCCAGCACCAGCCAATTGCCGAGATTCACCCCATTAATTCGTTCGCCAATACCCAGCGCGCCCGATGCCATACCTGTCACGCTAATCGTTCAATGCTTCGCCGTAGCGAGCAACCAACCCCTGATTTGCACGCTCAAACTCGGGGATGTAATCAGCGATGATGGCGTCCACAAGACGCCGAGCTCGTTCTTCATCATAGATATGAGCAGAATCATTGCGATCGCGCAGCATGCGCAGCCACAACGATTCGTCCATGAAATCATAGTATTGAAAAGCGGTTTTGAGCACATCTCGCGGAGAGCCGGAAGCGGAAACAGGGTCTCCCTCATAAGCCAGCAGCGCCTTGAACAGTTTCCAACCAAGCTCGAACTGCAACTCGAACTTGTCAATGATGCCGCTCTGGATGAAATCATTGCCGAGATCCTGTTCGGGAGCCTTGCGCAGCGAATTCAATGCGGAAACGTAATTCTCATACTTTTTCATACAGCACCTTTCCGCTACGCTCAATCTCCGCCCTCAGCGATGAAGAAATCGGCTCATCCAGATTGATGACATCAACTTTAAGCAGTGACCACAGATTGTCCTGAAGGTTCTGCTCCAAGCGATTGAAATCGGGGCAACCGGCCACAGCAAGATCGATATCGCTTTTAGGCCGGTTCACGCCCTTTGCGCGAGAACCGAACAGCACGACCTTGCGAGCGCCGGCATCAGCGGCGAACGCGCGAATCTGGTCGTACACGTGCTCGATAGGAACCATGACACCTCCCGCCGCATCCAACAGTCCCGGACCAATCCCGGGCCACCCGCGCTTCCATCATACGGCCGCGGCCCACTCACCGCACGGAGCCCGAACCACCCGAACGCGGCGACGTAGCTGCGGGAGGCGGGCTGGCGCTGTAGGGTGTGCGGGAAGTTCCTGACGCCTATTTTTCAGGAGGTGAATCCTCATGTTCACCACGTTTTCTCTGGCCATCATTCTCGACTGCACCGTACGCATCGTGCTCGGCACGGCATTGGGCGCGCTGATAGGGCTCGAACGCCAGTTACGCGCCCGAAGTGCTCGGCGTGCGCTGGGATGTGGAGCACATCACCACGCCCGACTGAAATGTCCGACTGACGCTGACCAGCAACATCGCAACAGTACAACAAGCCAACAAGTGGGATGAGGCATCGAGCCTCATCCCACTTTGTCATTACCCGGCGATTGTCAGACTCACTTACGCCACGGTGAACGTGGTGCGCTTGAGGTCCTCGCGACGACTCGAATGGCCGATGAGCAGTTCGAATTCACCGGGCTCGACGATGCGGTTGGCGTCCGGGTCCACGATCGTGCAGTTCGCCACCGGGATCTCGAAGGTGACGGTCTTGGTCTCGCCGGGTTCCAGTGCGACGCGCTGGAACGCCTTCAATTCGCGGTCGGTCCAGCTGTAGGAGGTCACGATGTCGCCGATGTAGGCCTGCACGATCTCCACGCCGGCGCGCTCGCCGGTGTTGGTGAGGGTGATTTCGGCGCGTACGGTGTCGGTTTCGGCGAATGTGCCGTCGGCGTTGCTTGCGCCGCCCGTAATGGTCGGTTCGCCGTATGCGAACGTCGTGTAGCTCAGGCCTTCGCCGAACGCGAACGCCGGATCCTGGGTGAGGTCAGCGTACCGGTCGCCATGCTGGCCGCGGATCTGGTTGTAGTAGACCGGCAGCTGGCCCGCGTGGCGCGGGAAGGTGATCGGCAGTCGGCCCGACGGGTTGGTCAGGCCCAGGATGATTTCGGCGATGGCCCGACCGCCCTGCATTCCAAGATTTGCTGCCCACAGGATGGAACCGGTGCCAGTTTCGGGGTCGTTGACGCGCTTGGCGAATACACTGGACTCGCCCACGATGGAGGCGGGCAACACCTGCGGCTTGGAGCTGATGAGCACGGTAACCATCGGCTTGCCGGTTTCTTCAGACACAGCGGCGAGCGCGTCGAGCAGGGCGTTCTGGCCACCGAGCAGTTCGAGCGTGGCGGTGGAGCAGGTTTCGCCGACCAGCTGGACCACGTCGCCGACCACGGCCACGATCAGATCGGACTGGCGAGCGTTGGCCACGGCTTCGTCGATCATTGCTTGATCGACGGCGGCGGAAACGCCGATTTTCGGGCGAGGCTGGCCGTCCGGGTAGAACTCGCCGGCAGGGTCAGGCACGAGGTCGATGACGTTCGCACCGCGCGAGTAGACCACTTCGCAATCGTCGGCGGTGAGCTGGGTCAGGCCGTCGAGCACGGTGGTAATCATGTCTCGAGGCTGTCCGTCTGGCATCCAAGAAACCTGACCGGAGTTGCCGGTCCAGTCGCCGAGCTGGTTCTGGGCGTCGTCGGCAAGCGGGCCTACCACAGCGATGCGCTTGGCCTTGTTTGCGGCGAACGGCAGGGCGCCGTCGTTGCGCAGCAGGGCGACGGATTCGCGGGCGAGTTCCAGGTTGGTCTGCTGGTGTTCGGCGGAGCCGATGACCGCCTTGATGCGTTCGGCATCCGGCAGGCGCGGGTCTTCGAACAGGCCGAGGCGGAATTTCAGGGCCAGGATGCGGGCTACCGCATCGTCAATCAGGGATTCGTCGAGCAGACCGGTTTTTACGGCTTCGATGGCTCCCTCGTAGAACTGCGGGGTGGTCATGACCAGGTCGTTGCCGGCCTTGACCGCGTCCGCTGCGGCGTGCACGTAATCGGGCTTGACGTGCTGCTCCCATACCGAGCGGCCGACGTTGTCCCAGTCGGTGATCAGCGTGCCATTGTATTGCCATGCGCCGCGCAGCTTGTCGGTCAGCAGCCATTTGTTGAACGTGACCGGCACGCCTTCGATGGACTCGTAGCCGAGCATGAACGTGCCGCAGCCTTCCTTGGCCACGCGTTCGAACGGCGGCAGGAACCAGGATTCGAGCTTGCGGTGGGAGAGGTCGGCTTCGGATGCGTCGCGGCCGCCCTGGGTTTCGGAGTAACCGGCGAAATGCTTGGCGCAGGCCAAGATCGCGTTCTTCGGCAATGCCTCGCCGGCCTTGGCACCGCCTTGGTAACCCTTGACCATGGCGGAGGCGAGTTCGCCGATCAGCATCGGGTCCTCGCCAAAGGTCTCGTCCACGCGGCCCCAGCGGGTGTCGCGGGCGATGCACAGCACCGGAGAGAACGTCCAGTGCACGCCGGTGCAGGAAACCTCTTCGGCGGTAGCGCGGCCAGCGGCCTCGACCTTGGCGGCGTCCCAGCTGACGGCCATGCCGAGCTGGGAGGGAAAGATCGTGGCATCGGGCCAGAAGGAATAGCCGTGGATGCAGTCGTCGCCGATGACCAGCGGAATGTTCAGGCGGGTCTGTTCGTTGACCATCTTCACCGCGCGCGGCAGGTCGGCCGGGCTGGTGTGCAGGATGGAGCCGACGTGCTTGTTCACGATGAGGTCTTCGAGGTCGCCGCTGCGTGCGTCGAGCTGCATCATCTGGCCGACCTTCTCTTCGAGGGTCATGCGGCCGACCAGGTCGGCGATGCGTTCCTCGGCGGGCAGGGCGGGGTTCTTGTACGGCATGGTTTCGGCGTTTGCGGAGGTTGCGGTGTTGTCGGTCATGCGATGTCGCTTTCTTCGGTGAAATCGAACGGTTCTTTAATTACCAATTGGTAGTTTAGCATGCCCACTGACGAAACACGCTGCGAATACACGGTTTTCACACAATCTAATTTCTATTAGATATCCTGCAAGAACCAGAACGCCCACCCATCGCAAGAAAGCTCAGCGGTACCCGTCCCAGAGCGGCGAGGGGAAGATCATGGGCTCCAGATCAGCCCATTCGTCGTTGAGATCGATGGCCGGCGCCCGCAACCAGCGCAACTGCACCCCGTCCATGATCTCCAGGGCGCGGCGCAACGTGGGGCGGATCTCCTCGAACGAGTCGAATTCGGGAGGCAGGTTCCAGTCGTGCATCGAATAGTAGTGCCATATCGAATCCCGACGGCCCGCGAATTCGTCATGCAGCGGGTGGTCGGGGTTGAACGATTCGACCTGCAGGATGGAGAACAGCTGCACCAGCATGGGTCGTTTGGAATTGTGCCACACCAGGAACCGCAGGTAGGCGGGCAGCCGCAGGTCGCCGGGTGTGGAGCCGGGCAGACCGGTAGTCATGAAGTCCTCGATGTCGCCGGACATGTTGTAGTTCTCGTGGTACACCGCGGCGAGCAGGTTGTCCTTGCTGGGGAAGTACCGCAGCACGCCCTGCTTGGTGACACCCACCGCATCGGCCACGTCCTGTATGGAGGTGCCGCTGTACCCGCGTTCGGAGATGAGGCGTACGGCGGCATCGAGGATTTCCTGCCGACGCTCTTCCGGCGACTTGCGGATTCGCTTGGGCCGGGTTGTGGCTTGTGTGGACATACCCGCCAGTCTATCCGCAGCCCGCCCTCCCGCACGCCGACCCACACACTCCAGCACGGCCGAACATGCGAAAGCGGTGCGCAGACAGGGCGTTGTGCCCTACCTGCGCACCGATACGGACGTGGGCGCTAGTCGATCACGAAGGTGTTGAAGGAGCGCGGGGCGAGGGTGGCTTTGATGCCGCGGGAGGCGCCGGCCGGGTCGGCGAACTCGAACGGCATTGCGGTTTCGAGCGCGTTCTGGACCACGACGGCAATCGTGCCGTCCGGGTTGCGGAACGCGATGGCCATGGAGTTGAAGTGGCCGGTGGTGCCGAGCACCTTAGCGCCGGGGCGCACGTACTGGGAGAAGTGGCGCATCACGTAGTATTCGGGGTTGCGGCGCACCTCGTGCGTGTCGGCGGTAATGGTGAACAGCGAGTTCTGCCACCAGCCCCACGTGGAATCCTGGTCGTCGAGGATCATGTTCCAGTAGGTGTAGGCGGTCGCGCCGTTCTTGAGGTAGTGGTTGATGAGGTGGAACACGTATTCCGCGTATTCCCACGTGTTCCGGCCGTCGCCGCATTCGGATTCGGACTGGATGAGTTCGATTTCCGGCCAGGATTCGTGCGTGCGGGCGATGCAGTTCTGGCCCGCCCACTGGTAGGCGATGCCCTTGATGTACTTGCGGACACCGTCGTCGAAGAGGATGTTGTCCACGAAACGGTTGTAGTTGTTGAGCCTCATGCCGTAGCCGCCACCGGTCCACGCCATGTCTTCCGGGCCGTTGAGCGTGCCGAGCCAGATGTCGGTGTCGAGCCCGGCGGCTTCGAATTCGGGGCCCAGATAGTCGCGGATGAACACTTTCAGGGCTTCGGCGTCCCACAGGGCGCTCGGGAATTTCTGGTCGGCGAACACCTCGTTCTGCACGTGCAGCTGGGTGACCTCGATGCCGTGCTTGGCATACTCCTGCACGTAGCGGGCCAAATACTTGGCATAGGCCTTGAGATTTTCGGGCGTCTGCACCAAACGGCCGTAGTTATATGCCTTCGGACGCTTCATCCAAGTGGGTGGGGACCATGGGCTGGAGAACAACTTCATGTCCGGCTGCCATTCCTGGGCGCGGTGGATGTACGGGATGAGCGTCTCCTCGTCGCGCTCCACGGAGAAGTGCTCCATGTCGTAGTCGCCCTCGACCTCGTCATAGCTGTACCAGTGGTCGGCGAAGTCGTTGGCACCCACGGGCGCACGGTTGAACGTGAAGTTCATCTCCTCGGGATCGAAGAGCTCCTTGATGATCTGGTCGCGTTCCGCCTCGGTGACGGTCTGCAACGGCAGCCAGCCGAGTTCGTTGAAGCAGCCGCCAAAGCCGCGCAGCGCTTGGTATTCGCTGCCGTCGAGCGCGAGGTCGAGTGCCGCGGTGGCGCCGGTGGCGGTGATTTCGGCCGAGCGATCGGCAAGCTTGCTGTCCTGGGTGGTGGCGATCCATGTGGCCATATCGGATTCCCTTTCCTTGGGGTTGGCGCGGGCCAGGGACCGGCATCCATCATCTGTGCGGTGCATGGGTACCGGTCCGATGGTCCACTACTCTTCGTTGAGTTATGTCGTCGTTGTTTGATGGGTTTTTATCTAACGACCACTAAGTAAGATGATAATACAAATAGAACGCCTGCGAAAGTCGGCGTGTCTCGCACCGTTGATTACAGGGATTGTCTTTTATCTAATTATCGGTAGTTATTGTGTTCGCCATATGCCGGCGGACCATCGGGCGACGATACGATTCGTCATCGCCGGATACGAGTTCGGCCCCACCCCGAAAGGCAGGGCCGAACCAGATCGGCTCACCATCATCGCCGTCATGACACAGTCACAGCGCAATCACGACATGATCCCGACACGGCTACGACACACTCACAGCGCGATGCGCAGCGTATTGACGGACGTGGGAGCCAGTCGGACCGTAATCTCGCCGGTCGCGCCGGCCCCAGCATGCACGGCGACACGGTCGGCCACGTCCACGGACCGGGCGCGCACCAGGTCGGTCTCCTCAGTGGTGTTGCAATCGTGCGGGTCGGCGCTGGCCAGTTCCCGCATCGCCTCGACGCGGGCGCCTGCCGGGACCGCGAGCATGACCTCGGCCGCATCGTTCATGTGCGCGTTGGTCAGATTGACCAGCAGACTCTTGCCGTCGGCGGTCTTGGAGGCGAACACGTAGACGGATTCGTCGTCCGGGTCGCTGCGCGGCACATCGAGCGCGATTGCGTCGCGGTGCGGCTGGTACATCATGAACACGTCGTAGTTCGGCGTGAGGATGGTCGTCTCGCCTTCGGTCAGGACCAACGAGTTGAGCACGTTGATGGTCTGCGCATTGCAGGCCATCGAAACCTTGTCGCAGTTGCGCTGCAGCAGGTCAAGCGTCAGCGCGGTGGTGATGGCGTCGCGCATGGTCACCTGCTGCTTCAGGGCCGGTCGGGCGAAGAACGCCGGCTTATGCCAGTTGCCCCATTCGCCGATGATCAGGTCGACATGGCTGAGTTTGGAATCCAAAGCGCCTTCAGGCTCGTTGATCAGCGCTAGGCCGTCGTTCATCAGACGCCACTGGTCGCGCAGGATGCCCTCAAGTTCCAGGCATCCGGCGATGACCTTGTTCCAGCCGACTTCGTCGAACTCGGTGGGGGTGTCCTCATCGTTGTCGACGTTCCAGTTGTAGAAGTGCAGGTCATAGCCGTTGATTGGCGGCTGACGGTATTCGGCGAGCCCGCGGAAGAAGTCCTCGGTCCATTTGACGCGTTCGCGCGGCTTGTTGCCGTCCGGGCCGCAGACGATGGCATACATCGGCGAGGGCGCGAACACGTCGGTGGTGAACGAGGGCATGGCGGAGGCGAACCGGCGGTATTCGTCGAGGTAGGTGGACGGGGTCATGGTGCCGCCGCCGGCCCACACCTCGTTGCCGATGCCCCAGTATTTGACGCCGTAGGGGGCCTCATGACCGTTCGCCGCGCGTTCGCGGGCCAGATCGGTGGGCTGCTCGCGGTTGCAGTACTCCATCCAATCCTTCATTTCGGCCACGGTGCCGGAGAGCATGTTGATGTTGATCCACGGTTCGGCGCCGAGCATCTCGCACAACCGCAGGAATTCGTCCGCGCCGAAGGCGTGGTCGTCCAGCTCGTAGGTGGCGAAGTTCTCGTTGAACGTGGTCGGGCGCTCCTTATGCGGGCCCACGCCGTCACGCCAATGATAGGTGTCGGCGTAGCAGCCGCCGGGCCAGCGGATGAGCGGCGGTTTCAGGGCGCGCAGGGCGTCGAGCGTGGCCTTGCGGTAGCCGCCCTCGTTCTCGATCGGGGAATCCTCGCCGACCCACAGGCCCTCGTCGATGCATTCGCCGAGGAATTCGATGAACTGGCCGTGCAGTTTGGGGTCAATGCGCCCGATTTCGTGCTTCGGATCAATAAAGACGGTCATAGCCGGTCACTTCACTTTCTTGATGAGCATGATGAACACGCAGCCGACGACGGCCAGCGCGATGGCGGTCGGGAACACCAGGGCATAGGACTTGGTCGCCACGACGATCGAGGAGGTGACGATCGGGCCGACCATCTGGCCGAGCGTGGTGGCGATGTTGAGGATGCCGAGGTCCTTGCCGGCCTCCTCCTCGTTCGGCAGCACGTCGACGTTCAGCGCCTGGTCCACGGAACCGTACATGCCGTAGCCGAAGCCGCCGATGGCGGAGAAGAGGATCATGCCCATCGGGCTGTGCAGGATCCACGGCAGCGCGTAGCCGACGGCGAGCAGCAGGCTGGCGACCACGACCGGCACCTTGCGGCGGCCGATCTTGTCGGAGATGGGGCCGGCGGACAGGGCGGAGATCAGGGAGACGACCATGAGCACCAGTGACATGATGGACAGGGTGGCGCCGGCCTTGTCGTTGTCGAGCCCGATGTAGTCCTGCAGGACGTACAGCTGGTAGTTGAGGATCATGTAGTAGCTGAAGAGCAGCAGGGAGCGGCCCACGAAGGCGAGCCAGAAGTCGCGGGCGCCCTTGACCGGGGGCTTGAAGCTCATGATGATGCCCTTGAAGTCCATCTTCTCCTTGGGCAGGTCCTTGCTGGAGGCCTCGCGCGGCCAGAAGATGACGGTCAGGATGCCGGAGAGGGCCATCACGACGCCGGAGACGATGAAGCCGGGCATCATCATGGAGATGAACTGCGCGCCGGCGATCTGGCCCAGGGCGGAACCGAAGAGGGTGCCGGCGGAGATGAACGCGGACATGGTGCCGCGCATGGATTCCGGCACGCGGTCGGACAGGGAGGCGATGACCGGGGCGATCATCATGTTCAGTCCCACCATGGCCAGGCAGTAGCTCACGCCGATGCTCACGCCATCCGGCAGGAAGCCGATGAGGAACAGCGTGACGCCGGCGAGCAGGCCGCCCGAGGCGATCCACGGGGTGCGGCGGCCGAGCCTGGAGCGCGTGCGGTCGGACATGTTGCCGACCACGAGGTTGGAGATCAGGGAGGCGAGTGCGGTGGCGGAGTTGAGCACGCCGAAGATGGCGTCCTTGGAATCGGGGGCGATGATGGACAGACGCTGCGGCAGCAGCACGGCCGCCACGACCTGGAGGGCCAGCATCCAGCAGAACGAGAAGACGAAGAACGCCACGCAGAAGCGGGTCTTATCGGTCTTCGAGAGTTTGCCGCCGGCGGGAACCGCTTGTGCCACGGGCGCGTTGCTTTCCTGAGACATGGGAATCTCCTTTACTACTACATCTATGACCGCGTCATGCGACGTGTCCGTATTCCCGCCATGCGCCACAGCCACATCGCGTCAACGCGCCGCGCGTGGAGATGGAAGGTTCAGGAGCTGTTCGGTCTGGTGCGAGGGAACCACCGTGGTCCGCCTCACATCATTATCTTAGATCTTTAAGATAAAAGATAGCAAATCGGTGTGTCGCGCTGCCGATGCCATGCCCAACCCGGCAATATGGCGGGAATGTGCAGTATCGCAGGCCACGATTCGAGGCGGAGGAGATGCGGTGCTACCCTCGGGATGAAACATCGACTTAAGAGAAGAGGGAGTGGCACGTTGGGTTCGCGTACGGAATCATTTCGGCCGCTGCGCCGCAGGGTACGGCTGTCCCCTGAGGAACGCCGCGAACAGATTGCTCAGGAAGCGGTGAAGCTGATCGCCCAGTACGGCTCCTACGGCTTCTCCATGCAGCTGCTTGCCGACGCCGTGCATATGAGCGTGCCCGGAATCAACCATTACGTGTCGAGCCGCGAGGAAGTGCTGTCCCTCGTCATCGAGACCTATTACGACGCCGAAACCGGTTCCTACGCCCCGCTGCCGAACGTGCAATCCGTCATCGGAACCGGCGATTCCAGCAAAACGGGCGAAGCCGACGCGGACGATAAGGCCGTTCAGGCCCTCGGCACCGGCCATATCAGCATGCCCGCCTACATGCGCTCCCTGGTCGAAAGCAATGCCAAACGGCCGCAGATGGTGGCGCTGTTCATGCAGCTGGCCATCGAATCCGCCGACCCCGATCACCCCGCCCATACCTTCTACCGGAATCGTCACCGGACCATTCTCGATAGCATGATGGCCATCGACTGGAACCTGCCCGAGGCATACCGCGACCCGGAACGCCTGCATGATCTGATCGTCACCGCGTTCTTCGCCATGGACGGCGTGCAGGTACAGGTCATGACCAACCCGAACGAGACGATGACCGACCTATGGTCGCGCGCCGAACGGGTGCTCTTCCCCTCCCCCACCTGGGACGACTACCGATAGACGATTCGTCAATCCCAATCATCCCATAAGGGCGATCCGCTGACCGTAAAAACACGAACAGGGAGTGCTCCCAAGCGCCATATCACGTTTGGAAGCACTCCCCGTTAGCTGTTAAACGGATTCGCACAAAGTCAATCCGCACGCAGCCCAGACCGGCTCAGCCGACGATGACGGCGAGGTTCCAGCGCGGGATGGTCAGGTCGTCGCCGACGTTCACCGGCAGACCGGGGCGCACGTCGAGCGAGGCGGACGCGGCCTCGTCGATGGTGCCGTCGGTGGCGATGACCTGCGGGGCCACAACCACGGTACCGGCTGCAGGGCTGGCGACGGTGACCGGTTCGGCGGAATAGTTGAGCAGATAGGTGACGGTTTCGCCGGCCGGATTCACGCCCTGGCGCACCGCGACCTGACCGGCGAGCGCCATGCCCGGCGTCTCCAGACCGGCGTGGGCCACGGCCTCGCGCAGCACGGCACGCATGGTGTCGGCATCAAGCAGAGTGCCGATCCATTCGGCACTGCCCCGGCCGAACCCGTGGCGGGTCACGGCTGCATACTCCTGCCAGGCGTAATGCCCGTAGTACGCCAGCACCTCAGTGTCGGCATCGGCCTTCAGCAGTTCGATGAGCGTCTCGGCCTGCGTGTCCGCAACGCCGGCGAGCGCGGCACCCGAGCCGAAGCGAACCGGCACGCGGCCTTTCGGACGGGTGAACTGGTTGTAGGTCAGGCCGAACACGTCGGTGAGGTTGTGCGGGGCACGGTCATGCCAGACGGTGACCTCGTCGTCGGTGACGAACGAGCGCAGCGTGGAGACCAGGTGCCCGCCGCTTTCCACGAAGCCGCGCAGATGTGCGATGGTCTTTTCCGGCACGCTGTACAACGCCGGCGTGATGATCATCCGGTACTGCGCGAAGCGCTCGCTGGGAGCGTCCACGGGCAGGAAATCGCATTCCACGTTGAGTTCGAACAGGGCGTCGTAGATGCGCCGCACAACGTCGTTGTAGTTCACGCCCGTACCGTCCGGGAAGCCGGTTTCGATACGGAACCATTCGAGGGCGGAGAGCGATTCGTTGGAGACCATGATGGCCACCTTGTTGCGCTTGGCCAGATGCGCCAGACGCCCGCCCACGGCCGGGTCCGCCACTTCGCGGCCGAACACGCCGGCCTCCTCATAGGTGGGGTTCGGCTCCATGTCGTGGCTGAGCAGGCCCTTCCAGTAGGTCTCGAACGAGTTATGGATCGAATGCCAATGCCAGTATTCGACCATATCCGCGCCGGAGGCCAGGTGCGAGTAGGTCTGCAGGCGCAGCTGGCCGGGGAACGGCACCCAGCCATGCTGGCCTTGCGCCTCGGTCTCCAGCACGAGGTAGTTCGCGCCGTTCTTGGTGGAGCGGGTCATGTCGCCACCGAACGCGATCTCCTTGCCGGTCAGTTCGTCTTCGGTGGGATGGTAGATGTCCACTCCGGTGATGTCCACAGCGCCGGCCGACTGGAAGTGGTCGACCGCCGGCTGGACGCCGTACGAGTAGCCGCGCCATTCGAAGTCGAAGTTCTGGGTCACGAACTGGTCGTCGCGAGCGTATTCGCGCACGATGTCGGCCTGCCAGGCGAGGAATTCGGTCACCTGGGCGCGGCGGAACCGGTCGAATTCGCCGCGCAGGGACTGGTTGATCGTATTGGCGACGTCCGGGAAGTCCTCCCAGGAGTCGATGCGGTTCGACCAGTAGTCGAGTCCGAAGTGCGCATTGAGCGCGGCAAGGTCGTCGCCGAACTTGCCCCGCAGGTATTTGACGAACAGGGCCTGCATGTCCGGGCTGACCGAATCGTAGTACTTGGTTTCGTTGTCCACCTGATAGCCGATGACGGCGGGATGGCTGGCCACATGCGCGATGAGTTTGCGGATCACGCGCTCGCCGTAATAGCGGTAGGCGGGGTTGACGATGTCCATGATCTGGCGCGGGCCGTACTTGCCGGGGCCGGCCGGGGTCACGGCCAGTACGTCCGGATGCATGCGGACCAGCCAGGCCGGCACCGCGTAGGTGGGCGTGCCCACGATGACGGCGATGCCGTGGCGTTCGGCGGCGTCCAGCGCGCGGTCCACGTGGCTGAAGTCGAAGACGCCGGGCTGAGGTTCGCAGGTACTCCACGTGGATTCGGCGATGCGGATCACGTTGATGCCGGCGGCGTCCATCATCCGCATGTCGGTTTCGATGCGGTCCGTGCCTTGCGGCATGTATTCGTCGTAGTATGCCGCGCCGAACAGGATATGGTCTACGATGTGCTTACCCATGGTGTCGCTGCCTTCCGGTGTTACTTGACGCCCTTGATCATCATAATGAACACGCAGCCGAGCAACGCGAACACGATGGAGATCGGGAAGGCGGCGGCATAGCCGAGGGTCATGGTGATCACGGACATGAGCACCGGGCCGAGCATCTGGCCGAGCGTGGTGGCCAGGTTGAGGATGCCGAGGTCCTTGCCGGCCTCCTCCTTGTTGGGCAGCACGTCGACGTTCAGCGCCTGGTCCACGGAAGAGTAGATGCCGTAGCCAAGGCCGGCGATGCCGGCATACAGGAACATGCCCATGGTGGTCGGCATAATCCACGGCATGGCCATGCCGATGGCGAACAGCACGGAGGCGGCGACGACTGGCAGCTTGCGGCGGCCGATGAAGTCGGAGATTGGGCCGGCCACGATCGAGCCACCCAGGGAGACGATCATGATGATCACGGACATGGTGGCCATGGCGGCGCCGGCGGCCACATCGTCGAGGCCGACGTACTTCTGGAAGATGAGCAGCTGGTAGACGGTGATCATCTGGTAGCTCAGCAGCATGCACAGACGGCCGGCGAACGCCTTGTAGAAGTCGTGGGCGGTGGAGAACTTCGGCGGGACGAAGCTCTTGAGCACGTCGGTGACCTTGCCCTCGTCCTTGGGCAGGAAGTCGGCGGAGGATTCCTTGGGCACGATGGCCACGGCGACCACGCCGCCGAGGAACATGAGCACGCCGGCGAGGACGAAGCCCGGGAAGGGCGTGAGGATGAAGGCGGAGCCGATGAGGGTGCCGATCGGGGCACCGCAGGTCGAGCCGGCGCCGAAGAACGCGGACATGGTGCCGCGCACGTTCATCGGAATACGGTCGGAGATCATGGCGACCAGCGGGGCGATCATCGAGTTCAGGCCGAACATGCACAGGCAGTACACGATGGTGATGAGCACCGGGTTGCTCATCATGCCGGTGAGGAACAAGGTGACGCCGCCGAGCACGGCGCCCAGCAGGATGAACGGGGTGCGCCGGCCCCACTTGGAGCGGGAGCGGTCGGACAGCGTGCCGAACAGCAGGTTGGAGACGAGCGAGGCGAGGGCGGTGCAGGCGTTGATCGTGCCGATCAGGCCTTCTACGTCCGCGCCGAAGAGGGACTGCAGATGTTTGGTGAGCAGCACGGAGGAGACGATGCCCAGACCGCTCATCCACAGCAGGCCGAATACCAGGAAGCCTGCGCCGAAGCGGAACAGCGTGACCTTGTCCATCGTCTTGCCGGTTTCGGGAGACAGCGCCGGATTCTTCTCCGACGCGGCAATATTCGCATTGTATGCCGCGAAGCGTTCGTCGGCAGTGGCGGTCATTGCATCACTCATCATTGAACTTCTTTCTCGATGTCGACCTTGACTTTTACCTAACACCTGTTAGATACAAGAAAGCATAGCCAGTTATGAGCGGTTTGTCAAATCATTATCTAATACACATTAGAAACCATAGGAAGACTGCAATTCCAACAAAAATAAGCCATCAGAGTAACTTCGCGAAACGCCGGCAGCACAATATCTATCGATTATTCGCAAATAATCTGCGGATAGCGGCCAGCGCGTACGGCCGGCGGCCGGAACTACCGGTAGTTGTCCCACAGCGGAGACGGGAATATCATGCGCTCGAACACCAGCCATTCGTCATACAGGTCGACCGGCGGGTTGCGCAGCCAGCGTACCTGGATGCCGTCCATCGCCTCGATGCACTGGCGGACCACCGGCTTCATGGATTCATCCCACTCCCCCAGTTCGGGCGGAATGCGCCATGGATATGCCGAATACTGGTCCCAAACGGCCGCCGGACGGTTCTCGAAATACTCGTGCAGCGGATGTTCGGGGCTATAGGCCTCGGACCCGAGCACCATATAGAGGCGTACCAGCTCGCGCCGCTGCGCGTTGTACCGCACCAGATAGCGCAGATAGGCCGGGAACAGCGGCGCTTCCGGATCGCTGCCCGGCAGACCGCTTTTCATGAAATCCTCCGGAGTGCCGTACACGTCGTAGTTGTCGGTGATCAGCATCGACAGCAGGCCCTCTTTGGTGCCGATGTAGTGCAGCAGACCGGGCTGGCTCATGCCGACCGCGTCCGCAATCTCCTTCAGGGATGTGCCGTAATAGCCCTTTTCGCCGACCAGACGCACTGCAGCATCCATGATCTCCCGGCGGCGCTCCTCCGGGCTTTTGCGCACCCTCGTATTCTTCGACTTCACCATGCCCACCAGTCTACCGAATATTCATTCGATAGACCGGTATTTTCAATCCTTCTGCTACTCCTGGAACACGTCGGGGTGCTTCGGGTCGCCGGGGATGTCGGACAGAAGGCCCTCCAGCCCTAGGAATTCCTTCCAGAAGTCCAGTGGCTGCCCGTACGGCGTGGCTTCGCGGCCTTGGGCCTGAATGTTGGCCTTGGCCTCGAACACCTCTTCTTCGCTGATGCCCTCGAAGTAGCTTTCCAAGCGGTCGCGGTGCTCGGGCACGTAGAACAAGGAGGAGACGATTTCGGTCAGGCGCTCGGCGCGCTCGATGGGCAGGGAGTCCCAGTGGCGCAGTTCGATGAAGTTCTTCAGGCGCACGTCGTTGAAGTGCGTGGAAATGATGTGGTTGATCTCATACGGGTTGAGCTCGCGGTCCGGGTACACCTCCCCCGCGTTCTCGCGGAAGGCCGGGCGATGCAGTTCCTTAGCGCTCGCCCCGGAGGCCACAGCCTCAGGCGTATGCGTCAGATCAGCGAACATGAGCGGCGTGGAAAGCACGTCAATGGCGTAATCCTCCCACCCATAGCGCGGGTCGAACAGGCCCGGCAGCACATTCGTGCGCTGGAAGTCGAGATAATCCCACATGCGCTGGCGCAGCAACGGCCATGGGTTCGTCTCACCTTCGAAATACGGGGTGTTGCGGAAGAAGTACGCCAGAATCGGACCGATGACGGTGCCGAGACGGAGCTTTTCGATGGAGTCGCGCTCGTCCACGTAGTCGATACTGACCTGGGTGGAGGCGGAGCAGCGCATCATGCAGGGGCCGAACTGGCCGACGCGACCGAGATAGTCGGTCATCGCATCGTAACGATCCTTGGGGTTAACGGGAACGTCCGCAAAACTGGATTTGGGCTGGTAACCGTAGTTGACCAGTCGGAAGTCGAGATCGTCAAGAATCGGGTCGAGCTCGCGACGGAACTTGGAATACAACGTATTCAGGTCGGACGGCTTCTTCAGAATGCCGATTGAAGTCTCCACCTGGCCGCCGGGCTCGAGAGAAACGGCGACGCCGGGACGGCCGAGACCCACCAGATGGCCGTTCTCCCAGTATTCCTTGTCCTCGTCATAGTAGGGGGCGAGGCGTTTGAGCAGCTCTTCCATGCCGTTCGGCTCGTAGTAGGTCACGGCGGTGTCGTCGCTGTTGTGCACGGGCAGGTGCTCGATCTCCACGCCGAAACCACCGGTGCCACGCTGGGAGCGGCCGTTCTCAAAGAACTTGAGCAGACTCTCGACGTGCTTGGGGTTCGGCTTGGCGAGCAGATGCGCGTAACTGATTCTGGGAGTAACCATGCTTTGTATCGTATTCGAGCCGGCCGGCGCGCGTGCCCGAAAGCCCGCAATACGCTATACGAAAAACCGATAGCAGGCTCCGGCCCGGTTTCTCGCTCTAGAGACTCCCCTCAGTCGCTGCGCGACAGCTCCCCTCATAGAGGGGAGCTTAAGTGTATGCGCGTTCAATCCGCGGAGGTGAAGCCCTGCGGCTCGCCGGCCTCGGCGAACTTGGCGTTGTGAGCCTTCTTAGCGGCGGCGATCATCAGCTTGATACGGTTGAGCTGGTTCGCTTCCGAAGCGCCCGGATCGTAATCAATGGAGACAATGTTGGCTTCCGGATGCAGGCGGCGAATCTTGCCGAACATGCCGCGGCCAGTCACATGGTTGGGCAGGCAGGCGAACGGCTGCGCACAGATCACGTTCGGGCAACCCTGTTCGATAAGCTCCAGAATCTCAGCCGTCAGCAGCCAGCCTTCACCGGCCTGCACGCCGATGGAAGTGACCTCGGCGGCCTTCTTGACCAGTTCGGGCATCGGCTCGTCCTGCTTGAACTTGCCGTGCGAGGTGGCCAGTGCGGCCTTGATAGGCGCGTTGTACAGGTCAAGACCCTTGCGCATCAAGGCGTAGAGCGTCTTGTTGCCACCCATGCCGAGGTTCTTCTCGTTCCAGTCGGTGATGTAGGGGCGGGTGGTCATGAATTCCATGATGCCGGGCACTACGGCCTCGCAATCCTGGGATTCGATGACGTCGACCACATGGTTGTTTGCGTCCGGCTGGTACTTGACGAGGATCTCGCCGACCACGCCGACACGCACCTTGCGCGGGATGTCACGCAGCGGCAGGTTGTCGAAGGACTTCACAATCTCCTTGGCCAGCACGTTATACGGCAGATAACCCTTCTTGATGCTCGGCGTCTTGGCGGCGGTCTTGGAATAGCCGTGATGCTCGATGGTCTCACGCACGATGGTGTCCCACAGCTCGTACAGCTTGTTGGCCGAACCTTCCTCCACCTCATATGGGCGTACGCGGTAGAGGCACTTCATAAGCAAGTCGCCCAGAATCAGCGCCTTGATGGCACGGTGCAGCAGGGGCAGGGTGGCCTTGAAGCCGGGGTTGTCTTCGAGGCCCTGGGTAGAAATGGCGATGACCGGAATCTGCGGGCAGCCGGCATCGACCAAAGCCTTGCGGATCAGGCCGAAGTAGTTGGTCGCACGGCACATGCCGCCGGTCTGGGTGATGGCGAGCGCTACATGGTCGGGATCGTATTTGCCTTCCAGAATCGCGTCGATGAGCTGGCCGACGACCATGATGGCCGGGTAGCAGGCGTCATTGTTCACGTATTTGAGGCCGGTTTCCACATCGCCACGGCTCGCATGCTTCAGGATGTCGAACTTGTACCCACCGGAACGAATCACCGCTTCGACCAAGGACATATGAATCGGGCTCATCTGAGGGCCAACAATCGTATAGTTCTTCTTCATGTCCTTGACGAACTTCTCACGATGCGCGTATCGGGACATGGTGGCGTTGTTGTGACCGGACTTCTTGGCGTTCTTGGTGTCCGTCACACCAGTAGTGCCATCTGAAACGCCGTTTTTGCTGTCCACTGCGGCTTGCAGGTCGCGTTCGGTGGCGCGCTTGGAGGCGGCACGCATGGCCTTGGTGAGCTTCGGGTTGGCGGCCATGGTGCTGTCAAGCAGAATCTGGCGGCCTGGAGTCGGCGCGGTGGAGCCGGTCTTGCGGAAGCCGGTGGACTTGGGGCCTTGCACGGCCTTCGCCACGCTGGCCTGGGATGCCTTGGCCGCGGCGGCTTCGCGGGCCTTGTTGGCTTCGCGTTCCTCGACGGCGGCCTTGAGCGAGCGCAGTCGAATCTTGGCAGCGCCCAGGTTGGAGACCTCGTCAATCTTCAGCAGCGTGTACACGTCCGCCTTGTCTGCCAGGATCTCGGCCACCTGATCGGTGGTGATGGCGTCGAGACCGCAGCCGAAGGAGTTGAGCTGCACGAGTTCGAGGCCCGGGTAGGAGGCCACGAAGTGCGCGGCCGCGTACAGACGGGAGTGGTAGGCCCACTGGTTGGTGACGCGCAACGGCATCTTGGTGACTGTGCGGTCGCCCACGTGGCGGAATCCGGCGACGTTCTTGGAACGCGGGTCGGCTTCGCCTTCCGAGAGGAATTCGGTGAGGTTGAGCTTCTCCCCCGGCTGCAGTTCGCAGATGGAATCCTCGGAGAGTACCACCATGCCCAGCGAGCAGATGGTTTCGGGAATGCCGTGGTTGATTTCGGGGTCGATGTGGTAGGGACGGCCGGCGAGCACGATGCCTCGGCAGTTGTGCTCCTTCATGTAGGCGAGCGCGGTCAGGCCTTCCTGCTGCACGTCGTGCTTGAGGACCTTGTCTTCGGCGTACGCGGCCTTGACTGCGGTTTCGGCCTCTTCGCGGGTCACGTTGGCCCAGGCGAACTCTTCGAGGATACGGTCGACCATGAGCTCATGGTTGGCGAGGTTGAAGTATGGGTGCATGTAGCGCACACCGTCCTCGCGCAGTTCGGGCATGTTGGCGCCGACGACGAGCGGATAGTTGGCCACAACCGGGCAGTTGTAATGATTGTCCGTGTTGGGCACGAGGTTCTCCTCGTAGCTCACGCAAGGGTAGAAGATGGTCTTGATGCCCTTGTTGATCAGCCACTTGATATGGCCGTGCACCAGCTTGGCCGGGTAGCAGATGTTTTCGGAGGCGATGGATTCGATGCCGGTCTCGAACAGCTCGTGGGAGCTGCGGCCGGAGATCATCACCTTGAAGCCCAGCGTGGTGAGCAGCGTGAACCAGAACGGGTAGTTCTCGTACATGTTGAGGGCGCGCGGGATGCCGATTTCGCCACGAGTGGCCTTCTTGTCGGTCAAACGGCGGTAGGCGAAGCAACGCTTGTACTTGTAGTCGTACAGGTTCGGGCGGTCGGAACGCTTCTTCTTGGCGTCGCCACCGCGTTCGCAACGGTTGCCGGTTACGAAGCGTGAACCGTCGGAGAATGTGGTGATGGTGAGCTTGCAGTGGTTCTGGCACAGCTTACACACGTCACGCTCGGTGGTCATGCTCATGTTGTCGAGCGCTTCACCGGTCAGGATGGAGCTGGCGGTGTGGGCCACGCCGTCCACGACAACGACATGGACCTCAGGCTTGGCCGGCTCGGTCTTCTTGAAGGCTGAGGCCTTGGGCTCGGACTTGGGTGCGGGCTCGGCCTCGGACCGTTCCTCGGACCCATCGGCCTTAACCACCACATCCAAGTGGTCGGCCTCATCCTGATAGTGCATGCGGGCGGTCAGGGCGGCGCCGAACGCGCCCATGAGGCCGGCGATGTTCGGGCGGGTGACCTGACGTTCGGTGAGCAGCTCGAAGGCGCGCAGCACGGCGTCGTTGAGGAACGTACCGCCCTGGACCACCACAGTGTCGCCGAGTTCGCCGGAATCGCGCAGCTTGATGACCTTGTACAAGGCGTTACGCACCACGGAGTAGCACAGCCCTGCGGCGATGTCCTCGATGGACGCGCCTTCCTTCTGCGCCTGCTTGACCGAGGAGTTCATGAACACAGTGCAACGCGAGCCAAGGTCCACCGGATGGGTGGATGCCAAAGCCTTTTGCGTGAATTCCTGAATCGTCAGCCCCATAGACATGGCGAAGGTCTGCAGGAACGAACCACAGCCGGACGAGCAGGCCTCGTTGACGGCGATTGAATCGATAACGCCATCGGTGATGGCCAAGTACTTCATATCCTGGCCGCCGATGTCGATGACGGCGGGGACGCCGGGGCTGACCATTTCGGCACCGCGATAGTGGGCCATGGTCTCCACCACGCCCTCATCCAGATGCAAACCGGTGGTAATCAAACCTTCGCCGTAACCGGTGGCGCAGGAGCGCGCAATCCACGCACCTTCAGGAAGCTCTGCCTGAATCTTCTTGACGATGTTGATGGCGGCGGTCAGCGGGCTGCCTTCGTTGTTGGCATAGCTGGACCAGACGATTTCACGATCATCGTTAACCAGTGTGGCCTTAATAGTGGTGGAACCAGCGTCAATGCCCAAGAAGTGCGGTCCGTGCGCACCTTCAAGGGTACCGATGTGGATGTGTTCCTTGTGGTGGCGCTTGTTGAAGTCCTCGCGATCGGCCTCGGTGGGAAACAGCGGCGGCATGGTAGGCGTGTTGGAAGGCAGGTTCTTCAGCTCGTCCAGACGCTTCAGGATATCGTCGCACGTGTGGGCTTCGAAATAATGGCCCTGATCGTCGGAGTCCATGTCGGCCTGCAATGCAGAACCGTATGCCACATACAAGTGGGCGTCGGTCGGCACAATGAATTCGTCGACCTTGCCCTCAAGCGCGCGCTGGAATGCGGCGCGCAGCTCGGACATGAAGAACAACGGACCGCCGAGGAAGATGACGGTGCCGTGAATCGGGCGTCCGGAAGCCAGGCCGGCAATGGTCTGCGTGGCCACTGCGGTGAAGATGGAGGCGGCCAAATCGGGCTTGGCCGCACCATCGTTGATGAGCGGCTGCAAATCGGTTTTGGCGAACACGCCACAACGCGAGGCGATTGGATACAGGTTCTCGTAGCTCTTGGCCATCTCGTTGAGGCCGGCGGCGTCGGTGTCGAGCAGTGTGGACATCTGGTCGATGAACGCACCGGTACCACCTGCGCACGAACCGTTCATGCGTTGTTCGGGCGTGGGCTTCAGGTAGGTGATTTTGGCGTCCTCGCCGCCGAGCTCGATGATGACGTTGGCCTGTGGGTATTCCTTGTCGATTGCCTCGGTTTCGGCGATGACTTCCTGAATGAAGGGCACATGCAGGTTGTCAGCGAGCGCCAGACCACCGGAACCGGTGATGGACAGGCGAATCGGTTCGTCGCCGCGTCCGAGGTCCACAAGCTTCTTGTGGATGTCGACCAACAGGCCGGCCACGGTGGCACGCACGTTGGCGTGGTGGCGTCGGTAATCGGAGAAGAGGGTGTCTCCCAGGGAATCGGACTGATCAAGCACCACGGCCTTGACGGTGGTGGAGCCGATATCCAATCCCACGCGCAGCGGCTTCAGTTGTGAGGCGGGCGTTACGCTCGCGTCAGCGACGATGTCAACCATGTATTCCTCTTAATTCCGATTTCCGGGTATGTGCGCCTTGAGGCATCATGAACCGTTTCGGGACGGCTGGCAGATACCTGCGGACGGCTTCGCCCGGCTACTTCTTCTGGAATATTAGTCCGACCACCTGCCCAACATGGCACGAGGCGAGGTGATTTCGCTCACGGGAAGGCCTTTTCCCAACAGTTCCAACGATATTGCTGAGTGCGGCATTCCAGAACTGCTACTACGAGGCCTGTTGGCCTTCGCCGGCTTCGCGGTCTTTCAAATAGATTTCGGGGATATCTCGTTCTTGATCGTGGAGCTTGGTCCAAATGACCGGTTCGCCGGCTTCCAGAGACTTGGGCACATCGAGGATGCGCTGGTTTCTGGAGCCGCGGAATTGCAGCAGCGAGTCCTTCTGGTCTCTGAGGTAGCGGCCGTCGACGAGAATGTCGATGAGATGTAGCAATTCAAGCTTGTCTGGGGTTTCTCCGGGGCGCATGAGTTCTTCCCATGTGTAGCCGGTCCACGACCAGATATCTTTGGTATGACCGAATTCCTGGCGGATACGTTGTGCGAGCGGCACCAGCACGGGAGTGTTGAGGAATGGCTCGCCGCCAAGGAACGTAATGCCTTGCACCCATGGGGCTTTCAGATCTTCAATGATTTTGTCTTCAAGTTTTTGCGTGTATTCGTGGCCGGCTTGGAAATCCCAGATGGAGGCGTTGAAGCAGTCGACGCAGTGGAAGGGGCACCCGGAGACGTAAAGGGAGTTGCGCACGCCTTCTCCGTCGGTGACAATGAAGGTTTTGTAGTCGGCAATCATCCGCTTGGACATGCGCCGGCCATCCCATTGACCGGCTTTCGGATCGTTGGCAAGACCGTTGGAGGGTACGGAGGGGCCACGCCCGGTCTCGCCGGCCGCAAAGTCATGGCGCTTGGGTTCGGGCTTGGTCGTATGCAGCTCCGGCATGATTCCCTCCTTGTGGAAAGCATTAGCTCCCGCTGACGGGAGCTGTCCGTCATCAGACGGACTGAGGGTGGTCAACACCATAAAGGATGACCACCCTCAATCTCGCTTACGCTCGACAGCTCCCGCCAGCGGGAGCAAGTATAGACCCTACTTGGCCTCTTCGAACCACTCGCGAGTGGTGCCGTCATCCAGCGTCACACGACCGGTTTCGCCGCTCATGTGCTTGACTCGGTGGGCAATCTCCTCGTGACGGCCGTGCACCATCGGGCGCTGGACCGGGCTGCCGAGATAGCCGCAGGTGCGCTTGGTGACGTTGCACTTGTCCGGGTTGGAGTTACCGCACTCCGGGCACTTGAAGCCTTCCTCGGTCGGCTCGAAGTCGCCCTGGAAGCCGCACACGAAGCAGTGGTCGATCGGGGTGTTGGTGCCCAGGTAGCCGATGCCGATGTTGTAGGCGTAATCCCACACGGCTTCGAGCGCCTTCGGGTTGTCCTGCAGGCACGGGTACTCGCAGTAGTTGATGAAGCCGCCGGAAGCGTAGTACGGGAAGTCCTTCTCGTAGCTGAGCTTCTCCATCGGGGTGGGCTGCAACCACACCGGGTAGTGGAAGGAGTTGGTGTAGAAGTCGTGGTCAGTCACGCCTTCGATACGGCCGAACTTTTCACGGTCCATGCGGTTGAAGCGGTCGGTCAGGGATTCAGCCGGAGTGGAGTACACGGAATAGTGGTAACCCTCCACTTTGCTCCACTGCTTGCACAGCTCGTTCATGCGCTTGACGATGGACAGCGCGAACTCCTTGCCTTCCGGATCCCAGCCGTGGTCGCGAATCCAGTTCTTGCCGTAGAAGACCGCGGTGGTCTCGGCAAGGCCGATGTAGCCGAGCGACACGGTGGCACGCTCGTTCTTGAACAGCTGGTCCACGTTGTCGTTGGCACCAAGACGACCAAACGCACCGAAGCGGAACAGGGTCGGGGCGTTGACCGGGGTGGCTTCCTTGCAGCGCATGATGCGGAACTGGAGGGCCTGATGGGCGACTTCCATACGCTCGTCGAACAGCTTCCAGAAGCGAGCCTTGTCACCGTGGGATTCGATGGCGATACGCGGCACGTTGACGGTGACCACGCCGAGGTTCATACGGCCGTCTTCTTCATCCTTGCCGGTCTCCGAGTTGATCCAACCCTGCAGGAAGGAGCGGCAACCCATCGGAGCCTTGAAGGAGCCTGTGATCTTGACGATGTTCTCGTAGAACACCACATCCGGGTACATGCGCTTGGTGGCGGACTCGAGGGCGAGCTGCTTCAGATCGTAGTTCGGGTCACCCGGGTCGGCGTTCACGCCGTGCTTCACAGTAAAGACGAGCTTCGGGAAGATGGCGGTGTGGTGTTCCTTGCCGAGGCCGCGAATACGGTTCAGCAGGATTGCGCGTTGCACTTCACGAGAGAACCAGTCGGTGCCGAGACCAAAGCCGACAGTCACGAACGGGGTCTGGCCGTTGGACACACGGTTGGAGTTGATCTGGTATTCCATGGTCTGCATGGCATCATAGATGGCCTTGCGGGTACGAATCTTGGCGAGGATTTCACGCTCCTGCTCAAGTTCGTCAACGTCGGTGTGGAACGGGGTGTCCATCGGCAGCGGTTCGCGGGAACCGAAATGCAGCTTGGCGGGCTCGTTCTTCTTGGCGCTCTCGACCTGACGACGGGCGAATTCAACCGGCATGCCGTCGGGGATGGTCTCACGAGCTTCCTCAAGGAACTTCTCGTAATCCTTCTTGGCATACTGGGCAAGATGCTCGTCGGCACGGTTGGCGGTCTGGCCACCATACTGGCTGGAGGCCACGTCCTTCATGATCTGGGTAATCTGGGTGGCCGCAATGGCGATGGACTTCGGGGAAGCCATCGGAGCGTTGCCAAGAGTGAAGCCATTGGCCAACATGTCCCAGAAGTTCGGCAAGGAGCAGTTGGACTGGGCAGTGAACGGCGAGTAGTCGGCATCGTGGAAGTGAATGTCGCCCTTCATGTGGGCGTTGGACACCGCCGGCGGCAGCATGTTGAACGCGGCGGCCTTGGACACGGCGCCGGCCAGCAGATCACGCTGGGTGGAGTAGACGTTGGAATCCTTGTTCGCGTTCTCGTGAATCAGGGTCGGGTCGTGGTTGATGAAGCGAGCAACGGCCTCGTTGACATCAGTGGCCTTGGCACGCTGAATGTCTTTGTCGAGACGGTAATTGGTGTAGGCGCGAGCCACATCGTACAGGTGGGCATCAATGAGGGCGTGCTCCACGAGATTCTGGATGTCCTCGATCTTGGCGGGGCCGGCGTAACGCTCCTTGATTTCGCCTTCGACTTGGTTGGCGAAACCACGGATCATGGCATCTTCTTCGGGGCCGACTTCCTTGTTCAGGTCGCCGAAAGCAGACTTGACCGCAGAGATGATGTTGATGGGGTCGAAGTCGACCACACGACCATCACGCTTCTCAACGAGCACGGTGGAGGCCTTGGCGGCCACCTTGGTCTCGTTATAGGTAACGGTTTCTTCCAGCACCTGTGCGCCCATCGGGCACCCCTTTCCTGTAAGGCGAACACTCTCCTGAGTTCCGCATTTTGGCCGCACTCGACGTGGGCCACACGAAATTATATTGATGTCGTTTTCTTGAACCTCTAGAAGAATACGGCATCCCCACCCCTATATCTAGTGCTCAACAGTGGTGTGTCGAACTATTTATAGGGGTTTTCGGCTATTTTCCGCCAAAACTACAAGTGTGTGATTAGCGTAACTGTTTTCCGCTCGCGTGTCGCACAGCGAGCTCACCGACGACTCTCAATCGTCAGCGCAACGCATATCTCTCACTCCTCTTCATAGCACCCGTTTCTTCGCCATAATGGCTCCTTTCTTCTGATGCACCAGACCGTCTCCATCATCGGCTGATACATCGCTTCGTACGGTTCTTGCATTCATCATCACACCGTTTTCAGGCGACGGTAAATTTTTACCGTCATCAACCAACGCACTTATAGTGGAGTGCATGACTACTGCAATGGGCTACTCATCTATCGGCCGTCCACCGACCGCCGCTTCACTGACCTCGGCTGGCTTTGAGCCGGGTCAAGGCACTTTCGCGCCTGATCAGGGCACCATCAATCTGCCGAATGAGCCTCGCCCTATCGATCAGCTGCCTGCACGCGCCGCTGAAACCACCGCGCAAAATCCGTGGCCGGTAAGTGTGCTGAGCCAGAAGTTCTACGGTGCCGTGGAACGATGGCCGTCCGCGTGGGTCACCGGCCAGATCACGCAGATCAATACCCGTCGCGCCGGCTCGGCCTACATCACGCTGCGCGACGACTTCGAGGATATCGCCATGGGAGTCAATGGCTTCGGCAGGTTCGCGGCCGCGGCCAGCCAGTTCGTTCAGGGCGACCGCGTGGTGATTCATGGCAAACCGAACCTGTGGATGAAGCGCACTTCGCTGTCGTTGCGCGGGGACACGATTCTCAAGGTCGGAGCCGGTGGCAGCCTCAAGGCCATGATCGACGAATTGCGCAAGCAGCTTAAGGGCGAGGGCCTGTTCGACGCCGATCACAAACTGCCTCTCCCGGAGTTTCCGAAGACTATTGGCCTGATTTGCGCACCTCAGGCACGTGCGGAAGGCGATGTGATCACCAATGTGAACCTTCGTTGGCCTTCCGTAACCTTCAAGGTGGTCCACGTGCATGTTCAGGGCGAGCAATGCCCGGCCGAAGTGGTTCAGGCCATTGCGCAACTCGATGCCGACCCGAGCGTGGATGTGATCATCGTGGCCCGTGGCGGCGGCTCGTTTGAGGATCTCATCGGTTTCTCGGATGAGCGTGTGGTTCGTGCGGCGTATGCCTGCACCACACCATTAATCTCCTCCATCGGGCATGAGGATGACTGGACATTGCTGGATCTGGTCGCCGATCTGCGCGCCTCCACCCCCACCGATGCGGCCAAGCGCGTGGTGCCGGATGTGCGTGAGCAGTCGCAGCTCATCGAAGGTGCCATCGACCGTATGCGACTGCGGGTCCGTTCGCGCGTGGAGAACGAGATTCGACTTATCGAGGGATATGCGAACCGCCCGAGCCTGACACAGCCGCACACCATGCTTGAGCCTCATCAGCGCTTAATTGACGACTCGTTGCAACGGCTCGATATCGGGCTGCAACGCATCGTGGACGATGCCCAGCTCACCGTCGAGCGAGCTCACGCCTCACTGACCGCACTCAGCCCGCAATCCACGTTGAACCGAGGCTATGCGGTGGTGCAGTCCGCCGATGGCCACGTACTAGACGATGCTTCGCAGGTAAGCCCTGGGGATGACATCACCGTCACCCTGAAGAAGGGTGTCATTACCGCAACCACCACATCCGCAACCGCGTGACACGCCATACGCAGCCACGCATATATACCGTATATATAAGGAGAACATCATGACCGAAAACGCCACATCCACCGACAAGAACACCCCCGCCTCGTCCCTGGCGGACAAGGAACGCGAGCTCATCGCCCAGATGCCATATGAGGAGGCGCGCGACAAGCTGATTCAGGCTGTCCAGGCACTGGAAACCGGCGGCCTCAATCTTGACCAGTCGATGCGTCAATGGGAAATCGGCGAGGCCTTGGCTAAGCGCGCCCAAGGTCTGCTCAACGACGTCCGTGCCAAGCTCGACCAAGCACAAGCCGAGCAAGCCGCTAATGAAGCCACCGCAGGCACGCAGTCCAACCTCGACTGAGTTGCCTCCCGGCGCGGCATCCCGCGGCTCGCACCTGAGTCCGGACTGGACTGAGTTCTGCTTCCCGGCATACGATAGTGGTGATTAGGCCACATTGGCAGCAGTTTATAGAAGGGAAATCCCATGTCAACGTTGATTCTTGTATTCCATCCGCATCTTAAGGACGGCTCGCGCGTGAACGCCCGCCTGCTCGCCGAACTCGCCGCACAGGGCGAGGACAACATCATCGTGCGCGACGAATACGCCGAATACCCGAACTTCTCCGTCAACGCCGACACGGAGCACGAGCTGCTGGAGGCTGCCGACCGCGTAATCCTTCAGTTCCCGTTCTATTGGTACTCCTCCCCCGCGCTACTCAAGGAATGGGAAGACGAGGTCATCACCGCCGGCTGGGCCTACGCCGGAGCCCATGCGTTGAAGGGCAAGGAGCTCAAACTGGTGGTCACCACTGGTTCCGACGCCGCCAAGTACCGCAAGGATGGCGAGTACAGCCACACCATGGAGGAGCTGCTAAGCCCGTTTGAGGTCGTGGCGTACAAAGTTGGCATGAACTATGCTGAGCCGTTCCTGGTGCAGGGCACCGCCACCATTGGCGATGCGGAGCTGAATCAGGCCGCCGCCGATTATGTTTCGGCGATTTTGGACTGAATAAGCTGAGGCCGGGTGCAAGTCGCACCCGACCCTGTTGTTTTTTCGCGGGCAAGCCGCGGGGTCTCTCCCTCAGTCAGCTTCGCTGACAGCTCCCTCGTCAGAGAGAGCTTGTTTTTTGGATCAGAGGGAGTTGACGGTTACTTCTTCAGCGGGACGTAGATCACGTTGTCAATGAGCTCGCGATAGTGCTCAACGATTTGCGCGCGACGGGTCTTCAGACTCGGGGTCAGCATGCCGTTGGCCTCGGTGAATTCGTCGGGCAGAATCTCGAACTTACGAATCGACTCGGCGCGGGAAACGCCCTCGTTGGCGGCATTCACCGTACGCTCCACCTCAGCGTGAACGATGGCGTTCTTGGCCAGCGAGGCCAGATCGGGTTCCGGCTTGGCACCCTGGGATTCCAGCCAATTGTTGGCATCCGCCAGATCCAGCGTGACCAGAGCGGCCACGAACGGCTTCTTATCGCCAATAACCAAGCACTGGTCGACCACAGGCGAGGTCATTACGGAAGCCTCCAGCAGACCCGGCGAAACATTCTTTCCGCCGGCGGTGATGATGAGGTCTTTCTTACGGCCGGTGATGGAGATGAAGCCGTCTTCGGAGATATCGCCCAAATCGCCGGTGTGCAGCCAGCCATCAGTGATCTGCTGGGTGGTGACTTCGGGGTTGTTGTGGTAGCCCTTGCACACCAGCGGTCCCTTGACCACCAGCTCGCCATCCTCAGCGATGCCCGCAGTGATACCGCACATCGGCATGCCGATGGTGCCGATGCGGTTGTCTTCCGGCAAGCTCACACACACCGGGCCGCAGGTTTCGGTCATGCCATAGCCCTCAAGCACCGGCATGCCGATGCCGTTGAAGAAGTGGGAAAGCTCGGAGTCCATCGGAGCGCCGCCGGTGATGGCGAAGTCGGCGTTCGGACCGAAAATCGTGCGAATCTTCTTGTACACCACCTGCTCATAGAAGGCGTGGGCGATACGTCCGGCAATCGGCAGCTGTTCGCCCTTCTGCTCGGCCTTGGACCATTCGCGTGCGTTTTCGGCGGCTCGCATGAACATCTTGCCAGCGAATCCGGTGCCGGCGCGCTGGGAGGCGGCGTTGTAGACCTTCTCGTACACACGCGGCACGGCGAGCAGCAGCGTGGGACCGAAGGTCTCGAAGTCCTTGACCATCGTCTTCATATTGGAGCTCAGGGCCAGCGAAATCGTGCCGCCGAAGCTGAAAAATTCCATGAATCGGGCGAACACGTGGCTCAACGGCAGGAACAGCAGCAGGCGGCGGTTGGGCCATGCGCCGGCGCGCGGCATGTACTGCAGCGCGGAAAGCACCAGGAAGGCGAAGTTGCGGTGGGTCAGTTCCACGCCCTTCGGGGTGCCAGTGGAGCCGGACGTGTAGACGATGGTGGCGCGGTCGTCGCCGTGGGAGGCTTCCTTGTACTCCCAGAATTCGGCGTCGGTGACGCTTTCGCCGTAGGTCTTGATGGCGTTCAAACCGCCGGCTTCAATCACGAACACGTTGCGCAGGGTGGGTACCTCGCTGCGCACGGATTCGATCTTGTCGCGCTGTCCGTCATCTTCGGCGATGGCGAGCGTGACTTTGGAATCGTTGAAAATCCAGCTGACCTGGCTGGCGGAGTTGGTCTCATACACCGGCACGGTGAGTGCGCCGATGGACATAATCGCCATATCCAGCGCGGTCCATTCCCAGCGGGTGCGTGAGACGATGGCGACTGAATCGCCCTTATTGACACCAAGTCCGATCAGGCCCTTGGCCAAGTCGATGACCATGTCACGGAATACTTGGGCACTGTACGGGTGCCAAGTGCCATCATCGCCCTTGTATTCGATCATGGCACCTTCGGGATCGCGCTTGGCGCGGTTATCGAGCAGATCGAACAGGTTGATGTCGCTGTCAATCGGCTCCTTGACGGGATTGGTGAACTGCTTGACGATACGGGTATCGTTTATGGCCTTATCAGCGATGTTTTCAGTCATGCTCCCCATGTAACTCCACGGATGCTACAAAACACGCGCGAAACAACGGATTGTCCAGGCCAAATGGCCCCGGCAATCCGTTATTTCGGGCAAACCAGGTAAATCTGTCGCACCGTACATTCAGCAGATTACTCGGCGGAGTTATTGGCCTTTTTCAGCTCGTCGCGAATCTCCTGCAACGTGGCGAGAGTCTGCTCTTCAACACTAGGCCCCTTTTCCTCGGCGTCAGCCTCATCCTGGATAGCAGTGAGATCACGAAGCTTATTAATCGGCAAAATCACGCAGAAATACACCGCCACGCCAACAAGCAGGAAGTTAATCAGCGCGTTAAGAATCGCACCAAATGAAACAGTCGAGTTGTTGAACGTGATGGTCAGTAGTCCGGAAAGATCCGGTACGCCGCCGATCATGCCAATTAATGGGCTGATGAGATTGTCTACGATGGAATTGACCACAGCGGTAACGGCAGAGCCCATCACCACACCTACCGCCATATCAATCATTGATCCGCGCGACAGGAATTTCTTAAAGCCATTCAACGGGTCTTTATCGGTCAAAGCAACAACTTTGCGAGCGGTTCCTCCCGTGGCCTTGGCAAAGTCGGCGGCAATATTCATGGGATTGTGGCTACTCATAATGGCACTCCTTACGAAATTCAGACACTTCACTTGTGTCCGACTGGTTTTTTCCACGACTCCATTATGCCGCTTGTTGGAATATCCCTATACCACTGCGGCGTTCTCGTACATGACTATGTACGAGAACGCCGCCACCCCTGTTTGCTGAGAACCTGTTAGAGCTGTTTAGAACTGAATGTAATCGACTTCCGTATGTTCGCCGGTTTCCAAGTATTTCGCCACATCATCAGGACCGGCGAAAACCAGTTCGACCGCTTGCGCAATCATCAGATTGACACGATCCATTGGTGTAAGGTTCTCGAAATAGCCGTACACCGGGATTCCCAGCGCATGCGCATATCCGATTTCGAACATCGTACCGGGGTCCTCGTCCATAAGATTGGCGACCACGGCCTTAGCAGCATTAATGCCACAGATATCGTCCGCAAAGCATCCTTCAGGGCCGACTTCTTCGATCTGGCTGACAAACCGCGGCTTGAACAATACCTTGCCATGATCTTCCAGTATCTTTTCCAAACGTTCCATACTTGCCGTTTGCTCAGGATCGAAGAACGGACCGGCCACATAGAAGTCATACTGCTTGTCTTCACTCATGGTCTCTAGTCATAGCGCAGCAACGTCGAACGCCAGCCGTTATTTTCACTGTATGGACAAGGGGTCGTATTGTGAACATTGCTACGGGATAACCGTCAACGACTACGTACGTTGCCCCCTAATTGGCGCACTCCGCCACTTTCACTCCCGCCCGCACTGCCAGCCCGTCAGCCGCGATTGACGATTTGCATGGCGCGGCCATCGTCCATCAGGTGGAAGCCATGCTTCTGGTAGAACGGTGCGTTTTTGCTTTCCTCAGGCATGACTTCCAGCAAGAAGTAGTCGCGATACTTAGCCTTGACCAGTTCAACGAGATGGCTGCCGATATGCTGCCCGTGATATGCCGGATCTACCAGCACCCAATGCATATAGGCCACCATTTCGGTATCGTCGAGCACGCGAACCAAGCCGACCAAATGGCCGCCATCCCATGCGCTGATCACCGTATCCGAATGCTGCAATGCCTTGAACAACCGTTCCGGCCACTGCGCCGATTCCCAACCTACCGACTTGAACAGCGCCTCAACCTGCTCAACAGTAAACCGCTTCTCTTCCGTGTATTCGATACTCATGGGCCTCTATGATAACCGTGAAGTCTCGCATGGCTTCGCGCAGTTTCGTATGACGGGATGATGGTGCACTTATACGTTGCGCCTCATCACCGATAAATAGAGATTGAGGTACCGTCACACTTCCAAAGACAAGTGCCCGAGATCGGATTCGAACCGACGACACCCGCTTTAGGAGAGCGGTGCTCTATCCACTGAGCTACTCGGGCAACGACGTTTTATTGTACACGGCCGCACGCCCAGTCGCATCATGTTCGCGTGGCAGCCTGCGTAAGCCGCATGGCAGTCTATGTAAGCCACCTGGCAGAACCCGGCACCAAGGCATGGCCGGTTTTCGTGCCGGTTTGGTGCGAACTGCTCTTGCGCATGGCGAAAAGACACCGAAAGACAAGCCGCACACGGTACAGTGGCAAATCGCATGAAAAGCAAGGTAACAACAGGCGAGCCAAAAGAAAGGGCAGTATGGCAAAAGCACGGAGCACAACCACAGGCGCAAGCGTACGAGCCCGCGCCACTTCCAAGTCACGCTCTGCCAAAGCCCCGGCGCGCCCAGTATCCAAGTCTGCAGTAAAGCCACGTAAACGGCACCATCTGCTTGGTTTTCTTGCCGCGATATTCGCCCTTCTTGCCCTTGCCGGTACTGCCGCCCGCGCGCTACCTGCCGATTTGCAGGAACTGCCGTTTGTGCCGATTGTGGTATCGGCAACGCCCTGGTTCATGTTGCTTGGTTTGGTCGCCTTGCTGTTGGCCATCGTGTCACGACGTATCCTTGCCGCATTGATTGCCGCTGCCGCAATCGCATGCAATGGCTATTGACAATATCCGTTCTTCTACTCGACCGATCCGCTTCCCCAAGCCGCGCAGAACGCCGTGGCCGTAGCCTCCCCCAACACCAGCGACACCTATGCGCGCGTCATGACCTTCAACGTATATAAGGGGCAGGCCGACCCGCAAGCCATCGTCGAGCTGGTCCGCGATCAGCGCGTCGAAGTGCTTGCTTTGCAGGAGACCACCGAGGATTTCGTCAAAAAACTCAACGAGGCTGGTATTGAGCATTATCTGCCGTATGCGCAGGTCTCATCGTCTGACGGCGTATTCGGTAACGGCCTCTGGTCGGCCACGCCACTTGCCGATCCGGCCGACGATGACGTGAATTCCAGCGCCTCATTCATGCCCGGCGGCACGGTGGATATGGGTGGCCAGCAGATTCGATTCATATCCGTGCACACCACTGCACCTGTGCCGGGCTATTGGCAGCAGTGGAAACGCTCGCTGGATGAGCTGGGGCTGATGCGCGGGCATCCGGATACGCGATACATTTTTATGGGCGATTTCAACGCCACTTACGATCACACACCATTCCGTGATTTTCTTGGCGACCGGTTCGTGGATGCCGCACGTGAATCTGGGCATGGGTTTACGTTCTCATGGCCCACGAACCGTGCGGCTGTGCCAATGTTCGCCGGTATTGACCACGTGGTGCTTGATCAGGGCATGAAGGCCGGACAATGCAAGGTGGTCAAAGTCGAGGGCTCTGATCATGCGGCGTTGCTGGTGACTGTGGCGGTTGAGTGATTCCCCTCAATAGGACTAGAAACCGAGGCGGGTGCGGCCGAATTGGTCGAGCCAGCGCAAAATCGCGCCTTCACGCAGGGCCCACGGGCAGATCTCGACTTCCTGAATATTCAAAGCCTTCATGATCTCATCGGCCACAACGCCGCCACCCACAATCTGCATCGTGCGTTCAGGCGTGATGCCGGGCAAAGCCACGCGCTGCTCAGGCGCGATCGCCGCCAAACGAGGAATCCAGTCTTCCAACTGCTCACGAGTCATAATCCATGAATCTTCGCGGCCCGGCGCACGCATCACCGCACCGCACAGGCGAGCCAGCGAGCGGAAGGTCTTGGAGGTGCCAACTGCATGATTCGGGTGCTTGGATTGCGGGAAAACCTTGACCATCGGCTCCAGAATCTTGCGCACGTTCTTACGCACGTCTTCCAACTCGTCGGGCGTGGCCATGCCGGAAGGCAGAAATTCAGTGGTGACGCGGCCCGCGCCAGCCGGGGCGGAAAGCGCTACGGTCGGCTCTTCGTCGGAGCCCATCGCCACTTCGAGCGAACCGCCGCCGATGTCCAGCACCAGCAGTCGGCCGGCATCCCAACCGTACCAACGGCGGGCGGCCAGGAAGGTCAGGCGAGCCTCATCCATGCCAGACAGCACAGTGACGCCCTGACCGATCAGTTCCTCGATCTTGTGAATCACTTTGTTGCCGTTCGGCGCCTCACGCAGGGCGGAGGTGGCCATAACCAGCAGCTGGGTGATTTCGTATTCCTCGGCCAGCCGCATGCACTGGGACACGGCTTCCAGAATCGCCTCGATGCCGGACTTCTTGATTGAGCCGTCGTCCTTTAAATACTTCATCAGGCGCACTGTGGATTTGGTGCTGGCCTCGGGGTCAGGGCGGGCGCCGGGGGCGGCGTCGACGATAAGCATGTGGATAGTGTTCGAACCGATATCAAGCACACCAAGTCGCGTGGTGTGCGAACGCAGATTGACCATGATTCCTATTCCTGACCTTACCTAACCCGTGATGGCCGAACAACGGGCCGACCATCGCAATCAGCCAGCCGTGCGCCACCATGGCGAGTCGTTCGGCCGGCAACCAACACCGTGAGGCCAGCCGAACATCACACAAACTCGACTACTGTACAACAATCACACCAGCTGCCGCGCCGTTCACAGCGATTCGACGAACGTTCCGAGACGTTCCAGCCCCTCGGTCAGGGCCTCACGTGAGGCGGCATAGCTCAGGCGCACATGCGTATCCGCCGTGGCCGCACCGAAGTCGCGGCCAGGAGTCAGAGCTACATGGGCTTCATTCAGCGCGCGTTCGCAGAACGTCCAGGCATCCAGACCAGTGCGGGAGATGTTGAAGTAGGCGTAGAACGCGCCATTCGGCTCCACCTCAACCGGCAAACCGATGCGCTTGAGCCCGTCAATCACAATGCGGCGACGGGCCAGCAATTCCTGACGACGAGCTTCGCATTCCGCCAAGCTTTCCGGCGTGAAGCAGGCGAGCGCCGCATGTTGCGTGGGCGTGTGGGCGCACAGGTAGTAGTTGGTGGCCAGATCGTCAACCGCTTCCAGCACGGTGGGGTCGTCCGGCAGAATCGCCCAGCCGAGGCGCCAGCCGGTCATGCCGAAGAACTTGGAGAAGCTGTTGCATACGATGGCATCGGGGTCGCAGGCCAGCACGGATTTGACTTCGGTACCGTCCGGCTCCCGGTCAGCCAAGTCGAGGTAGGTTTCGTCCACGATGCGCCATGCGCCGCGGCTGGCGGCCAACTTGCACACCTCGTCCAATACGTTGAAGTCGATGGTGGTGCCGGTGGGGTTGGACGGCGACGTGATCATTACGGCCTTGGTCTTGCTCGTCCAGTACTGGCTGCACAGGTCGGCGGTCAGGTGGAAGCGGGTGGCGGCCGAGGTCGGCACATCGATGACCCGGCCTTCAAACGACCGCACAAGTTCGCGGTTGCACGGGTAGGAGGGGTCGGCCACAATCACATCGTCACCGGGGTCCACGGTCAGCGCGGTGGCCAACAGCAGGGCGGCCGAACCGCCGGCGGTCACGCAGATACGCTTGGGGTCGATGTCAAGGTCATGACGCTCGCGGTAGAAGTCGGCGATGGCCTGACGCAGTTCAGGTAGGCCCATGGCGGCGGTGTACGGCAGGGCCCGGCCGTCGTACTGTTCGCGCATGGCGTCGCGTACGGCGGGCGGCGCGCCGAAATCGGGCTCGCCAAGGCTTAATTTGATGACGCTGATACCTTGGGCGATCATCTTGTCTGCTTGTTCGCCGAATACCATGGCACGGAAGGGATTGGCCTCACGCGCTCGGCGGGACATGACTGGAGACGCGGCCGGAGATTGGGGCTGCTGCGCTGCTTCGTTTTCCATATTTCGGTTCTATCCGCCTCACGGGACAAGGTTTCTTCTTCTATAATCACTGTAGGTCGATTGAGTGTACCAACCCGTATTCAAGGAGGAATAATGAGTCGATTCAATGGCAAGCGCGCTGAGTTCGAGGCCAGCGGCGAAAAAATCAACGTCGCGATTCTGGGTGCGGGCCGCATAGCTCGCACCATGGCCGACACCCTGACCCAGATGGCTGAAGATTCACTGTATTCCTCATGGATTCACCCGTATGCGGTAGCGGCCCGTGATATTACGCGCGCGCAGGCTTTTGCCGACCAATGGCATTTTGACAAGGCTTATGGATCGTATGAGGAGTTGGTGGCGGACCCGGATGTGGATCTGGTGTATATCGCCACCCCGCACAGTCTGCACGCCGAACAGGCGATCCTGTGTATGAAAGCCGGCAAGAACGTGCTGGTGGAGAAGTCGTTCACCGCGAACGCCGGGCAGGCACGTGAGGCGCTGGCCGTGGCCGAGGAAACCGGCATGCTGTGCACGGAGGCCATCTGGACGCGCTACATGCCCAGCCGCAAGCTCATCAACGAAGCTATCGAGTCCGGCGAGATCGGCGAGGTGAAAGCGGCGAGCGCCAACCTGTGCTATCCGGTGTCCGGCAAGGCACGTATGACCGATCCGGCCTGTGCCGGTGGCGCGCTGCTCGATGTGGGCGTGTATCCGCTGAACTTCCTGGATATGGCGGTCGGCGCCGACCATGGCCGTACACTTGATCATTTCGATACGTCGATGGTGCCCGCCGAAACCGGTGTGGATGCGCAGAATTCCACCACGTTGTATTACAACGACGGCACGATGGCCGTGTCCACCAGTTCAATGCTGGTTTCCTCCGACCGCGGCGGCTATGTGTGGGGCACCGAGGGTTATCTGGTGGTCACCAATATCAACAATCCCGAGTCCATCGACATCTATGACAACGCCCACAAGCCCGTGCGCAGCATTGCGGTGCCGCCGCAGTTGACCGGTTATGAGTATGAGGTGGCCGATGCGGCCAACGCGCTGCTGGACGGCAAGATCGAATGCGAGGCGATGCCGCACGCCGACACCATCCGCATCATGGAGCTGATGGATGCGATTCGTGACCGCTGGGGCCTGAAGTTCCCGTTTGAATCCTGATTCCAGCTCCCCTCCAGAGGGGAGCTGGAATTATTCCGCTGAATCTGCATCTCCTTCAACAATCTGCTCATACAGCCGTGCGAGGCGTTCGTCGCGCACGGCGTTCGTTAATTCGCACTCCCATACGGTAATTACACGCCAGCCAGCGGCCTCCAGTTCGGCTCGCTGCGCGATGTCTCGATTGTGATTGCGTAGTAGTTTCGCCTGCCAGAATTCCACGTTCGATTTCGGCATCGAATGTTTGGAACAGCCTTCATGCATGTGCCAGAAACAGCCGTTGACAAACACGATGGTGTGGTATTTCGGCAGTACTACATCCGGGTGGCCGGGGTAACGCTTGTCGTTCTTGCGGAATCGCAACCCCTTGCGAAACAGGTAGCTGCGTACCAGTACCTCAATTTTGGTGTCTTTGCCACGAATGTGCGACATCGTGTACGAGCGGGTACCCCGCTCATACTTCTCCACTGGCTGTTTCTTGCGATTCACGCACTTCAGACTACCGTGACGTTGCGGCGAGGATGAGACCCTGAACGAACGATCACCCATCTTGCCCGTCCGTGTCTCTTATCGCGGGCAACGATCATCCGTCGGTCGAGACTGCCCGATTAGACTGAGTTCAATGGATGACATGACGATTCGTAGGGCCACGGCGGCCGATATTCCCCAAATCGACGAACTGCTGCGGCAGGTGCTCGAAGTGCATCATGCCGGCCGACCGGATCTGTTCAAAGGCGGTGTCAAGAAATACACGGACGAGGAATTGAAGGCGATTCTGGCCAACGATCAGACCCCTGTGTTCGTGGCGGTTGCGCCATCTGCCAATGACGGCACTGACGCCGAACATAACGCCGACTCCCCCGCCACCGACCAAGTGCAATGGCATAGCGTCAAGCGACGTCTGTTTTGCGAGATTTACGAGAAATGAATGCGATACCAGCGTTCATGGCTATGCTCCTTAATCCAATATCAATATCAATGGATGAACCTGCACTGCACCGTATGCCACCATCATAATATATCGAATATCGATATAAAAATATCGAAAAGCACTTTCACCATTCACCCACACGCATCCGCAAACCCATGAATACACATGTTCTTAATCGGGATGGGGAGTGCACAAAGAAGCTCTGTCATCCCAGCAGATTGAGGAGATCGTCCTTGGTGAGGGTGGCGATGGAGGCGGGAGCTTCGGTGAGGGCGCTGGCGCCGGTGCCGGCTTCGTCGGCAAGCAAGGAAGCATCGGTGAACTGGCGGGCGAGCTCGCTCTTGGTATGCTGAAGCTCCAAGATGCGTTCTTCGATGGTGTCCTTGGCCACCACCTGATACACGTTGACGTCTTCGGTCTGGCCGATACGATGTGCTCGGTCGGTGGCCTGATCCTGCGCGGCGGCGTTCCACCATGGATCGGCGTGGATGACCACGCTGGCACCGGTCAGGTTCAGTCCGGTGTTGCCGGCCTTCAGGGAAATCAGGAAGGCAGGCGTATCGTCCGCATTGAACTGGTCGACGAGTTCGAGACGCTTCTTCTTGGGCGTGGAGCCGGTGATGGTGTAGTAGCGCAGGCCTTGCGCGTCGAAACGTTCGGCGATCAGATCAAGGAAGCTGGTGAACTGGGAGAAGATCAGCGCCTTCTTGTCTTCGTTCACACAGGTTTCCACCAGTTCGGTGATGGCGGCAAGCTTGGCCGATTGATCCTTGGCATCGGCGTACAGCAGCCTCGGGTCGCAGCAGATCTGGCGCAACTTGGTCAACTCGGCGAGGATGCGAATCTTCGACGTGTTGAAATCGGCTTCTTCGCTGTGTTCGAGCTGCATTCTGAGCCACTGCTCGTGAGCCGCATACAGTTTGCGCTGTTCGCCGGCAAGCCGCACGGTCAGCGTGGTCTCTAGCTTGTCCGGCAAATCGGTCAACACCTGGGACTTCAGCCTGCGCTTGATGAACACGCCCACCAACGACTGCAATTGGCGAGATACCCGAGCGGCCTCAGGATTGACTTGTGCGGCGGCCCGACCTTCAGCCGTGCTGCCATCCGAGGCCCGGGCATTGGAGATGGGCAACTCATAACGCTCATGGAATCGCTTGTATGAGCCGAGCAGCCCTGGCATCAGGAAGTCGAAAATGCTCCACAGTTCGGAGAGTCGGTTTTCGATCGGCGTGCCGGTCAAGGCGAAACGATGGTCGGCGGCCACGGCCTTGACCGCTTTGGCTATTTTCGTGGTGTGATTCTTGATGTACTGGGCTTCGTCCAATGCCATGACATTGAAACGTTGCTCATTGGCGGTGTAATCATCGACATCTCGGCGCAACAGGTCGTATGAGGTGATGAGCACGGTGGGTTCATCCGCCCGGAACGCACGGCCGATGGCGGTACGGCGCTCGGCTTTGGTACCGGCCACCACCACGGCATTGAAGCTCGGGGCAAACTTGGTGAATTCGGCACCCCAGTTGTACACCAAGGACGCCGGGCACACGATCAGCGATGGGCCAAGGCTGCCGTTGCCCATCTCGCCGGTATTCCGCTGATATCGAGACAGGAGCAACGCGATAAGCTGCACGGATTTACCCAAGCCCATCTCATCGGCCAGAATGCCGCCAAAACCCTTGTCGCACAACGTGTTCAGCCATTGGAAGCCTTCGACCTGATAAGGGCGCAGAATATGCTTGAGACTATCCGGCACTTCATACGACTTAGGGTCGATGATCTTGAGATCGTCGATGTATTCGGTGAACGAAGCGTCCTTGACCACATCGGAGCCGTCATCCGGCAGCTCACCATCCAGTAGGAATGCTCGACCACCCGGCAACTCGATCAGCCCGGAGTTGAGCTGCTGCTCGCTCAGATCGAGGTCGCTGGCCAATCGGTCCAACGTGCTGAGATTCGCGCCGCTGAGTTTGACAAGCGTGCCGTCCTTCAACTGATGGAATCGTTGACGCCGACGGTACGAAGATAGCAAGGCACCCACTTCGTCCGGCGGCACTTCATCAGCGAGGGGTGATATCTCCACCAAGTTGCCTTTGATGGACAATCCGACTTTGACGCTTGGTGGCTTGGGCGCGATCAGCCGGTCAAAAGCCGGTGTGGTGAAGACCTCCCCTACTTCCTTTAGTGCCGGCAATCCCTCGTCAAAGAGACGAACGATCTGCGTGGTGTCATCGCGATCGATAGTGGCCGCATCAGACACGAATTTTTTGGTGGCCTTTCGCGCGGCCGGCGTTCGGAACCCATTCACCGTCTGATGAGTGGCGGCCGCAACGCGCTTGCGCTGGTCAGGCATGGTAAAGAATTCACGCACTACATCAATCGCAAGATGCTCTGCGTCGAAATCTCGTCCGATCACGCCCCGCGACAGAGGAATGGAACGCTCATCCCTAGCATGCACCGTCGGGCCATCGGGTAGCAACGGGACAATGGCATCGCCGTAGCGTGCCTTGACCTCGCATTGCACACCATGCTCATCACGATCCAGATAAAACTGGAGGCTGCATTCCGTAGGGCTTAATTCAGCCAACTCGCGAGGAATCTCACTGGCTTCCAACAATCCGGCGCCAACGAGCTGAGGCAATAGCGTGCGTGCGAACAGGGCGATGTCATCGCCGGCGATGACCTGCCCCTCGCCATCGGGCTCAAACAAATCTCCCAGTAATCCCCGCAACGGAATCAATCGTTTCGGGCAACGGACGAATCGGCATCCTGCTGCGCTTTTACGTTGAGAACCCGCCATCATGGCGGATACCGCACCGGCCGGATTAGTGGAGGCGAGCAACAGCCATACATTCTTGCCGCCGTCAATCACGGTTTCCACCGCCGGCACTCCGGTAAGCAGGTACCCGGCATCCGAACCATACGTATTGAAATCACGCCGCGCAATACGCATGAGAAAATCTGTCTCGCCACCATCAACTGGCACCGATGCAGGCTGCCCGGAGAACCATGTGTTCAGCACGAGCTGTACGCCTCTGCCCTCACGTACGGACAGCAACCGGACCACTTCCGATGCTGAAAGCGTCAGGTGACGGTCGATGGCGATATGCCCGTAATACCGGTCCTGCTGCTCGGCCGCACGACGCACGGCCATCGCGTCGTCAAGGAAGCCCAGCAGTGGGCGCGAATCATCGTCGAACATATCCGGCGTATGGGTAAAGGCAAGCTTCTGCCCATAATCCGTATAGTCGCCGTTCGCCATGGTAAGCACAAATTGCGGAATCGATTTCAGTACATAGCTGGACCCATTGGAAGTCGATCCGATCTTGAACTCCACGCTCCACACGCCGTCGATGAAACTCAATATCGGGACAAGCTGCACCTGCCCCAAGCCCACAGTCTCACTATCGCCCTGATACCCGCCTCCTCGGGTGCCGGCACGAGAGCCGTATCCGCTTTTTGTACGTCGTCCACCTGCGCCATTTCGTCCTTTTGCAGTATCGAATCGGCGCATGAGCGCATTGCGGCGACGCGCTTTGGCTTGAGCATCTTGCCGATCGACGTGCTCCATATAGTCAATCAGCGTTCGAGACGGTCGTACGGCCCCGGCACGGTACCCTTCAAAACGCTGCGGATCATCGCAGAATATGAAGGCGAGCGCAATCATGTGCTTGCACATGCCATAGCCACGGCCGTAAGCCGGGCATGAGCACTTGCCACCGACGGCTTCTCCCGTATCGAGGTCGAATTGCACGCTGGTACGATACTTACTCGATGGGCTGGTGGTGCCACGTAGAATACCGTCAAGCTCGGCATATCCGGTTCGATGATTTTCGCTGTATACCGGATTGATAACCATGGTGGCCGCTTTGCGCGCAATGCTACGGGCACGAGCGAGCACGGCATTCGACGATGACGATTCCACATCGTTGCGTAACGCAAGGATAGGGGCGGCATGGGCTTCGGCACGCTTCGCAGACCCGGCGAAATGGCCTTCGTCCTCATCGTCGAACCATACGGAACGTCCTTGCCTGAAACGATAGGGCATCACCGCATCGGCGGCGGACAAACTGTCCGTTCCGCCAAACGTTACGTCTCTGCTGCCGGCCGCGCCTGAGCTACCAAGTATTCCACCCGTCTCACCAGAAATGCCGCCTACTCCGCCACTTTTACCGGTATAGATGCCCCTGCCCCCATTAGTGTCATCAGTGTCATCTATGTCATACCGACCGTCGTCGTAATCGGCATCTTCGTCGTCCCCCCTTTTCCAAGGATTGCGACGACGCAACGCATGGCCCCAGGAAACGCCGGAATCATCATCCTCATAAGGCGGGAGGCCATCGTCATCCGCATCATCGGGAACATGGCCAAACACACCATGCCCTTTGCTCATGGGCGAGCCTCCTTTCCAGCGAATGTATTTCAACCCAACGTTTCCATCCTAGACGAAGCGCGCGGTAGCCTTAACGTATGGATGCAGACAAGCCGGCGCAACGCAAATCCTATGCAGGGAACACCACCCTCGAAATCTTCGAGGTGCTGTGGCGTCACAGCTACTTTGGACATGGCCTGACCGTGCGGCAAATACTCGATGAACTTGCCCGTAAACACCAGCTGGAAGATCCAAGCGAGCTGCCGACCGAGAAAACCATACGAAACCAGCTCAAAAAGCTTACCGCCACGGAATTTCTCGGCAGACATATCGGGCATCTCGCCGAAAGCGACCTTGCCGGCATCGAATGCAAGAATCCACGACCCGGCTGGTATCTTGACGCATTCCTATCCACCGCCGAAATGCGACTGCTGCTCGACAGCCTCACTTTGTCTCGCATCAGCCTCGACACCATGGACGACCTCATCGGTAAAATCCGCGAGCTCGCAGGCGCCGCCGGGCAGGCAGTAGGCTACCTGGACCATGTGGCCACCTACACGCATATCAACGGCGAGTTCCTATCCACTATCGACCAGCTGAATCAAGCCATCGAAGAAGGACATGGCGTAACCTTCCAATACCGTGATTACGGCCCGGATGGCACCTTGATACCACATAAAAGCCGTACGGACGCAGGCCGAATTACCTACACCGCCGACCCGTACCAGATGGTGTACAAGAACGGACGCTATTACCTCATCTGCCACCTGCATGGCGAAGACAACCTCCGCATTTTCGTGGTCAACCGAATCGCCAACGTCAGCGCCAAAGGCAGGAACGGCACAGTGCCGCTGGAAAAACCAGCACCAGCTGATTTTGACGCAGTGAACTTCATGCGCCACCGTCCATACCCCGTAGCCGATGCCCCGATTCGCATCCGCATGGCCGTACGAGACGAATCCATGCTCAACAACGTGTTCGAATGGTTCGACGACCCTCAAATCAAACATTCGCCGGACGGCACACAGTTCGAAGTCATCGTCGATGCTCCCGAACGCGCTGTGTTCTGGTGGGCATTGCAGTATTCCTGGGATGGCCGCGTAGTGATTCTTGAGCCCGATTCGCTCAAGCGCAAACTCTATGACGCCGGGCGTCGCATGGCCACAGCCTATGCTCCCGAATGATGCAACATCACATCGCACACCTCCTTGTCGAGTTGTTCACCAGCGAATTTCACCGGAGAACCTATCATCCCATCGCCAATCACACTCGGTAATTTTTTACCGGGAAATACGATTTCAAGCCATTTCGCGAGCATCGACCCTCACCTAGGCGCACATAAGGCTAAGGTGGGAATCATTAATCGCATCGCACGTCCACAAGCGTGCACCAGCGCGTACAACAATAAGGAGCAACTATGAGCGAAGAGCGTACCGCATGGGGATGGGGTCTGGCCAGCGTAGATGCCGCCGGCACCACCCTGGACGTCTGGTACCCCGAACTGAATCTCGGTGAGGCACCGGCCGAGGCCGATCGTCCAAACCACAATTTCGGCACTCTGGCTCACGATGAAGCCGACGCCCGTGGCATTCGCCGCGTGCCGGTATTCGTCGTCAGCCAGTTGGACGAGCCGATCAGTAATGCCGCGGACGCTTACCTGAAGCTCCATCTGATGAGCATGCGCATGGCCAAGCCGAACACGCTGAACCTTGACGGCATCTTCGCCCAACTCGCCAATGTGGTGTGGACCAACTACGGTCCTTTCGCCGTTGAGGACTTCACACTACGCAAGGCCGATGTCGAACGCGCCTCCACCGAAGCCGCTCTCGCTTTCGCTGCTCAGGCCGGACTGCCTGCCGCAGCTCCTGCCACCACTGTCAACGTGTTCGGTGTGGATAAGTTCCCGCGCATGATCGATTACGTAGTGCCCACCGGCGTGCGTATCGGCGACGCCGACCGCGTGCGCCTCGGCGCTTACCTGTCTTCCGGCACCACCGTGATGCACGCCGGATTCGTGAACTTCAATGCCGGCACGCTCGGCGTCTCCATGGTCGAAGGCCGCGTTTCGCAAGGCGTGGTCGTGGGTGACGGTTCCGACATCGGCGGCGGTGCCTCCATCATGGGCACCCTCTCCGGCGGCGGCAAGCTGCGCAACTCCATCGGCGAGCACTCGCTGCTCGGCGCCAACGCCGGTATCGGCATCTCCCTCGGCGATAACTGCACCGTCGAAGCCGGTCTGTACATCACCGCCGGCACCAAGATCACCATCTGGGACAAGGCCAAGGCCGCCGCTGGCGAACCGCTGGAAGTGGTCAAGGGTGCTGAGCTCTCCGGCAAAGACAACATTCTGTTTATCCGCAACTCGGTGAACGGCCGCATCGAAGCCCGCTACCGCAAGGTGGGAATAGAGCTCAACGCCAAGCTGCATAAAAACTGAAATTGAAATAATGGAGCGTTATCTTCGTTGCCCCCGGTCGACGTACTTTCGTACGCCTTCCCTCGGTGCGCCTCGATACCGCACACATTATTTCAATTTCAGAACTAGCCCTGCTAGTTCTTATGCAGCCGTCGCAGCATAGCTGGTTTGCGCTGTACATATAGAAAGCGCCTCACTGGAATCTCCAGCGAAGCGCTTTCTCAAACCAACAATCATCGCTCGTCCATCGGCACGAAATCGCGCTCGACCAGACCGGTGTAGACCTGGCGTGGGCGGCCGATCTTGGTATTCGGGTCGGCCAACATCTCACGGTACTGCGCAATCCAACCGGGAATGCGGCCCAGCGCGAACAGCGTGGTGAACATGGCGGGATCGAAGCCGATCGCCCGATAAATCAAGCCCGTGTAGAAGTCGACGTTCGGATACAGGTTGCGCGATACGAAATATTCGTCATTCAGCGCAATATCCTCAAGCTCGGTGGCCACGGCGAACAGCGCGCGCTCGTCAGACGGCAGCTTCTGCGTATCCTCGCGCTCCATGATCTTTTCCAGATACTTCCTGGCAATCGCCGCGCGCGGATCATACGACTTATACACACGGTGGCCAAGGCCGGAAATCTTCTGGCCATTCTCCTTGGCATCACGCACGAACTCGGCCACAGACTTGCCGGAATCACGAATCGCCTTCAATTGGCGCAGTACGGCCTCATTCGCACCACCATGCAACGGACCGGACAGCGCATTGATGCCAGCGGCCACCGCCGAATACAGGTTAGCGTGGGCGGAACCGGCGATACGCACCACCGAGGTCGAGCAGTTCTGCTCATGGTCGGCATGAATAATCAACAAACGACCCAAAGCATGCACATACAGCGGGTCGGATTCAAACGGCTCGTACGGCACAGCGAAGCACATGCGCAGGAAGTCGTCCACATAGCCGCGCGCGTAATCGGGGTACAGCATCGGCTCATCGCGACGACGGCGGAAGATGTACGACACAATCGTGCGGGCCTTGGCCATGATAATCTTGGCGGCCTCATCAAGTTGGTCGGTGTCAGAAATATCGGTGGTGTCCGGGTAGAACGTGGCCAGCGCATTGATGGCGGAGGCGAGCACGCTCATCGGGTGAGCGGAGCGCGGGAACGAACCCATGAAGGTACGGAAGTCTTCGCCAACCATCGTCTTGTGATTGATGTCCGCGCAGAACTGCTCATACTCAGCCCTGCTCGGCAGCTCGCCGTGGCGCAGCAGCCATGCCACCTCCAGAAAATCGGAGTTCTCGCACAGCTGCTCAATCGGGTAACCACGGTAGCGCAGAATCGAATGCTTGCCGTCGATGTAGGTGATTTTCGATTCGCACTGCGCGGTGGTGAGGAATCCGGGATCAAGCGTTACCCAGCCATCGTTGCGCAGTTTGGAAACGACGATGCCATCCGGCCCTGCACTAGCCTTCACCACGGGCAGGTTGAACTTGTTCGAATCGACATCGAGTTGTGCCGTTGCCATTCGCGCACCTTCCTCTTCATGAACCACTTACCCCAAACATTAACGTTCACGCGTTCACGAACGCTAGTGTTCGGTACTCTATGTCTTCTGTGTCACCGCTGGCGAATGCCGGTCGATACACGAAAGCCGAAGTGCGCTCATGCTATCAAAGCAAACGCACTTCGGCTTGTTACGTCTCGAATTCGCGAGAAAACCGCGAACATATGGACGGTTGATGAGATGCCGATCGCCCATCACAGGCCAATCAGGCACCCGCTAAACACCAAACGCCAATCAGAGGTTGGTGCGATCGGTGAAGACGATCGGGCCGTTCTCGGTGATGGCGATGGTGTGCTCGGAGTGGGCACCGCGCGAGCCGTCGGAGGCGCGCAGGGTCCAGCCGTCCTTCGGATCCTGGAAGATCTCGTCGGTGGTCTTGAGGAACCACGGTTCGATGGCGATGACCAAGCCTTCGCGCAGCTTGTAGCCGTGGTGGGCGCGTCCGTCGTTCGGCACGTGCGGGTCGCCGTGCATGATGTGGCCCACGCCGTGACCGCCGAACTCGAGGTTGATCGGGTAGCCGTATTCGCGCGCGATGTCGCCGATGGTGTTGGAGATGTCGCCGAGACGGTTGCCGGGCTTGGCCACGTCGATGGCGGCGGCGAGCGCTTCCTCAGTGCACTTGATGATGCGCAGGTCTTCGGGGTCCGGGTCTTTGCCGACCACGAAGCTGACGGCGGAATCGGCCACCCAGCCGTCCACGGAGATGGCGAGATCGAGGGAGACGAGGTCGCCGTCCTTCAGGCTGTAGTCGTACGGCACACCGTGCAGCACGGCGTCGTTGACGGAGGTGCAGATGTAGTGGGCGAACGGGCCGGTGCCGAAGTCAGGAGCGTAGTCAACATAGCAGGATTCGGCGCCCTTGCGGTCCACGATCTTCTTGTGGACGAACTCGTCGATTTCGAGCAGATTGGTGCCCACCTTGGTGGTCTCCTGCAGTTCCTTCAGAATGCCGCCGACGAAACGGCCGGCAGGCTTCATCTCCTCGATTTCACGAGGGGTCTTCAATTCGATCATGAGGTTCTTTCTACCTATTGGATTCCTACTGAAAGTCGTTCTCAATGCTAGCCCGCACCGGCGTCAACCGCCAGAGGACTATGCGCTATTCCTTGCGCGCATGCCGTCCCCGTCCCCTCTTCACTCGGCCGATACGAACATCCACTAGAAGAGACGTTTCTTTGAAGTTCTCTGGCTGCTTCTTTTTCCCTCCCAACACGCCAAAGCTCGTAGACGATTCAGCGAATCGATTATCGGCATCCTCATTCTGAGTGTCCTTCAACTTCAACACTCCTGCAATTTCAGCCATAGCAGTCATATCGTCATCGCAAGCAACATAAGACTGGGGCTTTCGTCCATTTCTGGCATTTCTAGTATATCTAATGAGTATCGTCATATCTAAGAACCTTTCACGGCACATTCACTGTCCAGCCTCGCAAGAGCTTTGCGAAGATTCCCCATAGCTGACGCAACCTGTTTAGAGATGGCAGCCCGTGATACACCGATGCTTCGAGCCATATCCGCTTGTGATTGACCTTGCAAAAATATGCCGACAATGACATCCCGCTGTTTTACGGGCAATCTTGATAGCGCATTATTCACACACTGGAGAATTCGCTTCCGCTCAGCTTCGCTCTCGCGCTCGATGATAATGCTTTCAGGATCCGTAGCTGCTGAAATACAATCACAATCCACGGCAACAAGTTCATCATAAGAAATCAAGGCACCTGACGCACGATCAGACCGATGGTAAGCATGAGCATTCCGTTCTTCGATATTCCAGACATCCTGCAATATAGTTTGCGGATGTCTGAATGCTAGTTCTTCAGGGCTGCATCGCGCATCGACGGCCCGTAAGATTCGATCTCGTTCGAGCATTGATTGCATTTCCTCTTCCGTAAGGTCATAAACATCCGACTCGGACGTATTGCCCGCTCTATTGGCTTCATGTTTGAAAAACGAGTTTCACAACGACTCCCTCCCGTCTATACCGGGAAATGGGAGACCCGCACCAGAAAGACCCAAAGCATACAGACCGCTTAACAGCGTGCGGGGCCATCAACTCATTCTTATTTGCAAAACAACAGAATTCCGTTGATGGCCCCGCACCACAATTCTGCAGGCAGGTCTCTTTGCTTTGAATATGAACGTCCACAGCCAGCTTCGCTGCAGCGAATGATCGATACACCTAATGAATGGCCAGTTCAATAAAAGGCATAGTCGTTACACTTATCAGTTCAGTCCATCGCCCTCCTTTCGTGAAAAGTCTGCGCACACAATAGGGTTCAATAACCTAACCGTCATATACTGGATTTTGTTGTCCAGCGAATATCGGGCCTAAGTTCCAAACCTGTTCTTATCGTAGGAAAACCACCCTTAGACGCTGAAGGCGAGGCAAGGCGAAGCGAGGCGAGATGAAGACGAACTTGACTCTGGCTCAGCCAGGTAACGTGTACGCGCTAGGGGATTTTTTGCGCCATTGTCCACTTGTATGCGATTGGAGTGCCCCACAGCAAAATCGGGTTTATGAAGGACTTCTTCGATCAAGTACTGGTGCCTGATCACTCTTTTGAGGAAATGGCAAAGCGCAGACCTCGATTGGGAAACAAAATAGGCAAACACATGATGCAAGCCGGACCATGGACAGGCATCAACGAAACAGACCTGGTCAAGTTTTTTAACGGGAGCAGGAAGCTGCCGAGTTGGAAAGCAAAGGACTTCTACCGATGTCTGGACATTCTTATGGATGAGCTCAAGCACGAAATACAACCTGAAGTGAAGACGACGCAGGAACGTCTCGATAATCTTGCCGCAGCAGCACGAATCAGCGCGGAGCAGACCGAGCTACTTGCTATGCGAAACCATTATCTCGCAGCACTTGATGAAAAAGATCAGGATCATCCTGATTTCGGAAAATACAAACCACGAAACTGGTTCCATGAAGATTTCTATTATTCGATGCGATCTAAGCTACAAGACATCTTTTACCTAATCCATATGCCCAATGCAAGCAAAGCAGATTTCGATCGACAAACTTTCGATATCGCAATAGACGGTTATTCAAAAGCAGCTGAACAAGGCAAAGGTTGCTGCGCACTCCTCAACACTGTGTTATTGCTTGCTTTTCACGACTATCTGAACAGACGATCATCACATACCCTTCAATGGCTGCTTATCGACACCCCTTTGCTGGGATTTGACGAAGGAGTCCATGCCATCAGCACATCCATGCGTGCTGGACTGTTCGACGCATTAAAAGAACAAGCCAAAGACCAGCAAATCATCATCTTAGAGAACACAGATCATATCGATGAGCTGGATTTTGACAGTAACGTCAACCTCATTCGCTTTACCAAAAATCGCCATCAAGGTCATTACGGCTATTGGAATGATGTTTACGATATCACAGAAACCACTCCATTACGATAGGATAGAAATGCCAAAAATAACATATGCAGAAATTCAAATTTTTTGCAAAAAAATATCATCAAACTATCTTGCTTCCGCATTCGCCTTTGCTTTATTATTTTCCGTACCGCAAATCTTAGTAAATTGCATTATTATTCCACTACCACGACTAATCGGTTTCGGAGTAATTCTTTTTGTATGGCTGGTTTTCATAATACCCATCTTGGCATTCATAATCACATTACCAATAAAACCATATATGCGAATATCTTGGTTCTTCTTGACTTCTTTCTTATCTTTTTCTATATCATCCATCATTCAAACTGGATTTTTAGTATTCCTAGACCACTATGACGCTAAACAACTTGGCATAATTCCAACTAGTATATGGAACCTAATATATGGAAACATGATATTTTATTTTTTTGGAATATGCATTCCCCTATTGGAGTTTTCTGTATTGCTGTGCATAAGGATGATAACGATATATGCACAGCAACACAGGAAATCCGATAAATCAGATGACAAACTCAGCTAATGCAGTACAAGCCGCATTAACTATTTCGTCTTTGATATCCTTTCGCCCATTCAAGAACCATCGAGCAATGCCAAACGCCCAGTTCTCATCATTCCGAAATGCTGCAGCAGCATCACTCCGGTTGGCGGCACCTACACTCCACGCAATTTGTTTGAAACGATTTGCCAGTAAGCCAGCATCGTTGTAGTAGTCGCGCATGGTCTGAGACAGCAGATGTGTGGCTCCACCATTGCCTGCGCTAAGTCTTTGGGCAAAGAGAATAGCATCACCATCGCAGCATAAATCGTCACGATTACACGAATTACTGATGGACTTCCATACGCCATTCACATATTTGCCAGTAATCAAATTAGCAATTCCCGGATGCGACAGGTATGTCTCATCTCGCCCAACAAGCGCCTCGCAAACGGCGTGAAAATCCGCATCGGGATTCCAATCCATGACATCTTGGATATTACTCATCGTCGAGGCCAAATCCCCGGCCCAGCCAGTCCAGGTCTTAGGAATGACCAGTCCATTGAGATAACCGAGAGTAGTAACACATACATGGGCAAGATCCACACGTTCTTTATTCACGTCTTTCATGGATTCCCGCTGCAAACCAATATAGCGGTCGAGCGCCGCAATAATCTTGGATGCCACAGCATCAGATTCGAGCGTCACCGCGTCACCGCTCCGGAAACTCTCTGCGGAAATAGACCAATTGATAGTGCTCTCCCCACCACCATCACGCAAGTACGCTTTGGAGAGATAGTTCAGCATGCACCGCCATGTAGGCACAGTAATCCATGTTCCCGAATTACCTGAGGAAACATAATCCTGGCCGACTTTGCCCTGCCCGCGCAGCTCATCAAATCGCTTCTCCAAATGCCAAATCAAATCAATCGGGGAAAGGCTTGTATAGTCAGTTCCCTGATCGACTGTTGCGCCACCGGCATTTGACGAATGCACGTATGACACCGCATCCATGCGGTCCGAATATGCGACACGATCCAAATCCCATCCCTGTCCCCTGTAATTATTAATTTCGGCAAACTGGTCATATACCCAACCATTAGGAATCGGGAATCCCAGATTGCCGGAAAATCCCGTAGACATGTCCGACACGAACGCACATCCAGCACACCCCGCTTCAATTATGCGTGTGCAAATGTTGCGCGAAGCGTAGATACCAACTTTATAACCACCACCAAGGCTAGAGAGAATCGCACGGAAATACGGAAGAATAGTGCTGCTCACCTGATCATCGGTAGCATCGAAATCAACCGCGAAATAGATATATGTTGGCGGGATCCCCAAACGCTGCGCCGCCTCTCGAGCGCTCTGGGCATGCTTCCTACCGTTTTCCACAGTGAAATGGCTAAGCTTCGTGGAATATTCTTGGAAAATCGGGAAGAATTGCATACCACCCGCAGTAATGCGTTCAAGCTCGCCAGGACGAATCGCCTTGAAGTATTCCGATGGGTCAAGCTTATCCTGTCCAGGCTCAGTCAGATAACGACCAACAATTCGGTAACCATCTGCCTTAAGCGTCGCCAATCGCTCCGCTGTAATTTCAAAACGGGTATCACAAGCAACGCACAGGCGATTGGGGTCACCCTTGGACGTCAGTAGGCTCATCCACGTCGTCGAGTCAATTGCACCGGTGACAGCAAGAGCATACTGACGCTGAAATTCTGTTACTAAATTGCCAAATGAACTTGTCCACACATGAGTCGGAGTGCCCCAATGCCATTGCAAGCCAACGCAACACTTGCGAGCCATAGCCAATATTCATTGGCTGATGCGTTAGCAGACGTAATGGTTTTCAGTCGAGAACGGGTGCCGTCACCAAAGTTGCCGGTCGCTTCATCAGGAGTAAACCCCTCAAGTGCTTGCAACACCTGAATGAGCGCAGTATTCATTTCACGACCATACAGGCCATCAGTCGGAATAATCCCCGTATAGGAGCGATACTGTCTATTAATCTGCTGTTGCGCATTACGAACAGCCACACTGCCACCATAATCGGCAAGCAACACGAACTGTTGCATCGACAATAATGCTCCCATGATTTCGACATCAACACTGGAATCACCGCCAATGCCCATATCAGTCTTAAGCTTTTTAATTGCCGAGCCGGTACCGCTATAGAAATGTTGAGAGATATTGCCGCCAGTTGAATACCCCTTGCACCAGAGCGCTCCTTGGATGATGGAATATACATTCGACTTGGTCCCATCGCCGTCTTTCTGCTGCTGGACACCGTTAGGATACCGCTTCGCAAAAAGACTCCGCGTAGAAGGACCGAAATTATCGGCTGTGGTTTGGATACCTAACTCAATTTGCAGCGCTCGCGTCAAACCGTAAATCGTTTCCCAACCGGTTTGCCCATTTTCAGAGACAGCATTGAATCGAGAATCATTCCCATAGGTTTTATTCAGCCACTGCTGTGTTTGCAAAACCATCTGGTCTACCATAATGTCCTCCTTTATAGGATCAGTACTGTTCGGGCGGGAATAATCACCCGCCTTCACTCGTACTGCCGCAGAAGATCAGATTGTTAACCAATCAACATCGATGGTGCTCCATCCGTGTCATAAAAAGCGGTGCCCGAAATATCATTTATTATCTGTCTCAACGCTTAACCAACCACTAAGTTCGGCACTCCACTGCGACAATATACACAGTCGATAAAGCGCCCTTGCAGGAACAATTCCCGACAAGGACGCTTTGGACTCGGCAACGCTTCAGCACACGCTACTTCTTGCGCTTGCCGAAAGTGAACGCGCGAATCACTGAAGTAATCCCCATCACCACCATGGCGCATCCGCCGAAAATAATCATGAATACGGCGGAGCTCAGCGGGCTCATCAGCACCACGAAGCCAGCGACAATCGAGATGACGGCATAGACGATGGCCCAGCCGGAATGCGGGATGCGCCACGATTCAACCAGCGACAGCACGCCTTCCATAATCCATCCGAAACCGACCATCAAAGTAATGAGTAATGCCAGCGTCTGACCGGTCATGCCGTAGTTGCGCACAACCACCACGCCGCCAAAGGTCAGCAGAATACCGACGAACACGTCCAGCACACGCCAGCCGCCCGGCAGACCCGGCTCCACGAGAGCGCTGACGATGCGCACCACGCCGGAAATCACGAAATACACGCCAAGCAACAATGCGGCCAAAGCCAGCGTCTTGTTCGGCACCAGCAACAGGGCGGCGCCCAAGGCGATGGCGGCCACGCCCACCACGCCGTAAATGATGCGAATCTTGGTCTTGGCCTTTTCCGGCAGCCATTCCTCGATCAGGCGGAATGGACTGAAATTGCCGACATACCAGTTGGTCTGCTGCCAGCCAGGTTGACTTTGATCGCCCCATGGACCATTCGGCTGCCCGTCCGCTTGGCTATTCGATGTGTTTTGTCAAGTTGGAGTAGGCCGTTTCGGCGTTTCTTTTAGTCCATGTGAG
>OBUW01000014.1_pt1 | contig 208996 bp, 187 predicted proteins | sample 1475761 | NCBI WGS metagenome assembly OBUW01 (sample SAMEA2579908, study PRJEB22360) | human gut metagenome | biome: human gut; feature: human-associated habitat; material: faeces | place: Denmark | collected 2008/2010
TCTTCTCTGCGATCTACATCGAATCCGTTACGTGCGTCTCTTCCTTCTACGTTACGATCATCATGTCTGCTTTCTGTATCTTCAAATCGACGATCTGTGTCTTGGCGATTAGCTTCATGACGGTCTACATCATGATGATCTTCTCTGTGGCGGTCGTCTTCTCTACGATCTGCATCGAATCCGTTACGTGCGTCTCTTCCTTCTACGTTACGATTATCATGTCTGCTTTCTATATCTTCGAATCGACGGTCTGTGTCTTGGTGATTGGCATCACGATGGTCTACATCATGATGATCTTCTCTGTGGCGGTCGTCTTCTCTGCGATCTACATCGAATCCGTTACGTGCGTCTCTTCCTTCTACGTTACGATCATCATGTCTGCTTTCTGTATCTTCAAATCGACGATCTGTGTCTTGGCGATTAGCTTCATGACGGTCTACATCATGATGATCTTCTCTGTGACGGTTGCCTTCTCTGCGATCTGCATCGAATCCGTTACGTGCGTCTCTTCCTTCTACATCACGATCATGTCTATCTTCTACATCGTGATGATGTTTACGATTGTCATCATTTAAATGTTCTGCTTTATCATGATGCTTATCCTTTGAATGTTTGTTATGGACGCTGTCTTTATCCTTGATATCATGCTTATCTTTATTTTTTCTAACTAATAACATAATACCTGCAATAATCCAGAATAAAGCCGCGATCCAGTTCATTACTAATGAAAGTACAGCAGCAATGATGAGTAAAACACCTGCTAATTTAGCCTTTTTCTTAATTAATAATGTCGCAATTAGTGCAATTACTAAAATAACTAAACCATAAATAAGTCCAACTTTAAAAATAGATGGTAATAACTCAGACATATGTGATGATGAGTCTACGGCTGGATTTGAAGCTGCCTGCTCTTTAGCTTGTCTTTTAATTTCTTTTTGTACTTCACTCGTACCACCAAACATGGCACCAATGCCTAAACCTAATAATATAAATAATTGAGTAATGATCCCTAACCAAGCAAGAATCCGTTCAATTGTCCTTTTCATTAAATGACACCTCTTTCTTTGTTTCTTTATCATTACCCAATTGAAATACCATGTATGCTTAAATTATAAAATTAAATTGATAATAATTTTATTTTTCCTATTATGCCAGTAGTTTATAAGTTTTATTTTTTTAATTGATTTACATATTTTGAGTATAAATAGGACGTCATTTTATACGTCAAGAGGTAAAGAACACTTACCATTATTATCACACTTATAAAACTAGTAATAAATATACCTTTGCTAACTTCTCCAAATAATCCGAGTACATTATATATTATTTTAGAGGCAACCACTGTATGGAATATACTCACAATAAACGGAACGCTAAATAACCAAATTAACTGTTGATCTAATATATGTTTGATATCATCATTATCTAGTCCTAGATGTGCCATCGTAACATAATGATCAACATCTTCTTGCGCTTCTGATACTTGCTTATAGTAAATGATCAAGAATATACCAATCACTAAAACGAAAGAAACTAAACTTCCCACAAATATTAAACCGCCATTGAAGTTATAAAACATCTTAATAAATGATTCATAGCTAGTAATATTGATATGATGTTTTTGTTCAAGTTTATGAATATCGGGCGTGTCTTTCCCTTTTAAATCGTACGCATTAAATTCAATCATCGTGTGTGTGACTTGATCGTCAGCTTTGGATGAATTTTTAGTATAATATTGGATGATTTGGTCACGTTCTTTGTCATTTTTAACAATTAAATTAATGTTTTCGCTGAATCTTATAGAATTCACATTGGTTTCTTCAACAGGTTTAATATTAAAGGATTTTCCTCTTAGTACTAAACTGTCATTCAAATCTAGCATTTGCATGCTCGTGTTCACACCGATTTCATTTGATTTTAAATGTAGCGGGCGATTAAATTGGTTATAATCATTCAATGTCATAATCGTAATAAATACATTTTTAGTACTCCAAGGATCAATATTGAACTCGTTTGGTGAATCACTTGGTTTGAGTAAACGTCGATAATCTGAACGATTGTCTAAAAGTACATTAAACATGGATTGGGTATATATTTTCGGTGTATCTGAATGTATATTTTGTTTAATATCTTCGGTTACTGCTTTAACCTTTTGAGCTACCTTTTTATCCTGATGAAAATCACCTTCAATACTGGTAAGATATTGATTTTTCCACATATTGCGAAAATTCTCACCCATACTTCTGTATGTCGTGACGGTCATCCCTAAAGTAACAATCAAGAACGTACATAATATCGCGATACTTGCTAACCCTACTGCATTCGATTTCATACGTGCTCTTAATCCTGATATCAAAAAGAAACGTTTAGGTCGATAGTAAAACTTAGACAACTTTTGTAACCTTTCAATGAGTAAAACACTCAATGATATAAATAATAAATATGTACCTATAAATACAAAGAATATAGCAACAAATAATGCCAAAATCGACTCTGCTGGCGTATTATTTTGTAAAGCTATACGATAACCATTACCAACACATAACATCCCGATAATTAACAAACTATAATTGAATACCTTTTGAAATCGATAATTACGATACGCTTTCTTATTCATTAATTGCATAGGATTTTGCATAGTGATTTTAAATACATTAATCATTAATAATAATATCATGACGATTGATAATAATAGCAATGTTATCCACATGGCTTTAAAATCAAATGGATAGGCACTTAGGTAACCTTCCCGTCCTGTCGTTACTTTACGAATAAACATAAATAAGAGTGCACCGAATAAATATCCTCCAACGATACTCAATAATGCGATAATACAATATTTTACTATGGATTCTATTAATATTATGATGCTAAGATGACGTTTTTCCATACCTAAAATAATATAAAGTGAATAGGTCTTTTGTTGTTGTTTTAAGACAAATTGATTAGCATAAATGATAAAAATGATAGCTAATAATGACATGAATACATTTCCAATTATTGCAAAAACACCTAGTAATTGATGATGTTGTTGAATATATGTATTAGTGGTTAATGATAATAGTATGTATTCAATCGCAAATATCGTACTTGAAGACAAAATAAATGGTATGATGATATGCCGTTGCGTTACAAAATGGCGTTTAACAATTGTCCAAATCATTGTTAGGGGCACGTTAACTACTCCCTTCCATTTATGATTGCTAAACTATCAGCAATACGCTTTTGATATACTATCTGGCTCTCTTCTCCACGGTATATCTCATGATATAAACGACCATCTTTAATAAAAACAACACGATTAGCATACGAAGCATCAATAGTAGAGTGCGTAACCATTAAAATCGTTTGTTGTTGTTGATTGAGGTGTTGAAATAATTGCATTAACTGTTTCGAACTTTTTGAATCAAGCGCCCCCGTTGGTTCGTCTGCTAATAATAGTTGAGGATGCGTAATAAGCGCACGCGCTATAGCAACGCGTTGTTTTTGTCCACCAGAAATTTGATTTGGAAATTGATTTAAGATGTCACTAATATTAAGTTGTCGACTCACTTTGTCTAGGCGTTCTTGCATCGTATGAACAGATTGATTACTTAAGACAAGTGGCATTAAAATATTATCTTTATTTGTCATTGATTCTAAAATATTAAATTCTTGAAAGACAAATCCTAGTTGTTCTCGTCGAAACTGAGCAATATCTCTTTTTTTCAATGACGCTAGGGATTGACCATTCAATTGAATGGTACCTTCCGTTAATTGATCAAATGTAGCAATCATTTGTAATAATGTAGATTTACCAGATCCTGATTCACCCATAATGGCTACAAACTCACCAGTATCAACTAATAAATTCATATCACTTAATGCTTCAGTTCTATTTAAACCCTTTCCAAATACCTTTTTGACATGTTTGACTTCTAGTAACATATGGACGCTCCTTTCTAATACCAACTCTATTTTATATTAAAAAAGGACCAACAACATTTATAATTTCTTACAAATCTTGTTGGCCATCTTACAATTTTGAAAGTTAGCTTTGCGTTGGAAAGCTAATTGTAAATTGTGTACCTTTATTCAAGTCTGATGTTACTTCAACATTTAAATTCAGATGTTGCGCAATATGTTTAACGATAAACAATCCAATGCCGCTTGAGGATTCATTAAGGCTACCATTGTAACCAGAATATCCTTTGTCAAAGATTTTCGGCAAGTCTGCTTGACTAATACCAATCCCGTTATCTTTAATAGATAATTGTTGAGACGTTGAGTCAAAGTCAATCCAAATATCTTTTCCACGTGCATATTTTAATGCGTTATTCAGTATCTGTTCTATCAATATTGAAGTCCATTGTGCATCTGTTAAGATACTATCATCATTAGATTGATAATGAATTTTAGTATGTTGTTCAATAAAGTGAATTCGATATTTCATAATTAAAGGTTTAATTAAATCATCTATGTTCACCTCTGTGATTGTCATATCCGAGGCTTCATTAAGTAATTTTAAGTAACTTAGTGCTAAACGAGTATAGTTATCAATTTGTACAATTTCTTGTCTCACTTGATTGGCAACATTAGGTTCATTACGTTCTAGCAATAGTTGCGATGCAGTGATTGGCGTTTTGATTTGATGTACCCATGTTAAGAAATAACTTTCAACATCTTTACGATATTCAATTTGTTTGTTTTTCATTTCAAATAGTTCTTCTTCGAGTGATACTACTTTTTCTTTAAGTTTTTCTTGTTTTTGAAAACCTAAATAACTGATCCACCAATAAATGCACATAATAAATAAAATAATTGCTACACCAAGCATTAGCGCACTTTGGGGGAGTGAAAACACAAAGAAAATGAGTACAAACAGTAAGGATATAAACGTAACAATCGCTATTTCATTTTTAATTGATTTAATAAACGTTAGTAACATCTTATTTACACCCTATATCCCACATTTTTCTTCGTTTCAATAAAATCTGTTAAGCCAATTTGACTTAATTTTTTTCGCAATCGTGTCATATTTACAGCCAAAGTATTATCATCAATATAATTCTCTGATTCCCAACATTTTTCAATTAAAGCTGTTCGATTTACAAATTTACCTTCATTTTGAAACAACAGTTTAACGATTTGAAGTTCTGTTAAAGACAGTTGTGTCACATCATCTTGAAACATTAACTTAGCCTCATCAACGATAAGTTTACATCCCTTAACATTTAATTCATTATTAGATACAGCTAAATCATAAGTTCGTCGTAATAAAGCTTGTACTTTAGCAACTGTTAACGATAAATTAAATGGTTTCTCAATAAAATCATCGCCACCCATTTGTATCGCCATTATTTGATCCATATTATCTGTCCTTGAACTAATAAATATAATAGGTACGTTTGAGATTTTTCTCATTTCTTGGCACCAATGGAAGCCATTTAAAGTTGGTAAATTAATATCTAGTAGTACTAGGTCAGGTAGATAGTCTTTGAAATCATCTAAAACATGCGAAAACTGTTTTGCCATCTTAACGTCATAGTTCCATTTCTTAAGTTCACTTGCTAAACTTTCTGCAATGACTAAGTCATCTTCTACTATCAAAATCTTCATTGAGATACACCTTTCGTTGCGTTACATTGATTTATCTTGATGTTCGACTTGATTTTCATCAGTTTGAGTGTCATTTGATGCCTTTTTAGCAGCTTCATTTTTCTTTCTTCTTTTTTCTTCATAAATACTTAATGCAATAAAACCTATGATGAATAATGGAGATAACATAACAAATATCATTTTTTTCACCTCGTTTATTTTAAGCATGAGTTTCCATGGTGGCAAAATGGCTTCCAATTTCTCTCTTGCTATATTCTATTTAATATCTATTTTACATGTTTATTATTAAAAGTACATTTGTTAAGAGTCATCCATTAATAAAATCCTCTTTCACCCATGTTTACAATCTATTTACAAGAACCACACATCTAATCAAAATGCCTTGCTTATACTTAAATTGTAATGCATTTATACATATATTAGGGGGCCATTTTAAATGAAATTATTTAATCAATATACTAAATACTTATTGTCAGGTAGTATCATTGCTGCAACATTATTAAGCAGTACGAATGTATCTTTAGCTTCTGGGACAAATACAGAGGACAATAAAAAACCAAGTAATGATGATGCTATTGCTTTCGGTAATACTAAAAACCCTAAAAATGTCATTTTTTTAGTTGGCGATGGAATGGGTCCTTCTTTCAATACTGCTTATCGTTATTATCAAAATGATCCTTCAGCTAAATCGATGAAACCCACTACATTTGATAAATATTTAAAGGGTACTAACCGTACTTATCCTAATGATCCTAAGGAAAACATTACAGATTCTGCGGCAGGCGCTACAGCGTTTAGTTCAGGTCATAAAACGTATAATGGTGCCATTGGTGTCGATGCTAATAAGAAAAATGTTAAAACTGTATTAGAAAGTGCAAAAGAAAAAGGTAAATCTACGGGTCTTGTATCTACAGCAGAAATCACTGATGCAACTCCAGCAGCCTATGCCTCACATGTCGATTCTCGTGATAAAAAAGATGAAATTGCGAAACAGTTTTATAATGATAAAATTAACGGCAAACATAAAGTAGATGTTATTTTAGGTGGCGGTTCTAAATATTTTGGTAAAGATAATGGAAATTTAGATCAAAAATTCAAAAAAGATGGTTACGATGTGGTTTCTAATAAAAATGAACTGAATCAATCGACTAGCAATCAGGTATTAGGTTTATTCTCTGAGAAAGATATGCCACTTCAAATTGATGCACCAGAAAGTAACCCATTATTAGTAGATATGGAAAACAGCGCTTTAAGTAAACTTGAAAAGAACGATAAAGGTTTCTTCTTAATGGTAGAAGGTGCGTCTATCGACAAAGCTGCACATCCAAATGATGTTACGGGTGTAATGTCTGAAATGCAAGGGTTTGATAAAGCTTTCTCAAATGCGATTAACTATGCTAAACAACATAAAGATACACTTGTTGTAGCAACAGCAGATCATTCTACAGGTGGTATGACCATTGGTAAAGGTAAAGATTACAAATGGAATCCTCAATCAATCCATCAAATGAAACATTCTGGCATGTATATGACAAAAGAAATTGCTGCTGGTAAAGACCCTGAAAAAGTAATCAACGATGGTTATGGTATTGACTTCCCTAAAGAACAACTTGATAAAGTTAAAAAAGAAGCTAAAAAGCTGAAGAAATTAACAAAATCAGTCAAGGATGAAAAAGATCCAAAAGTTGTCGAACAAACTACACGTCTTCAAGATACAATTCAAAAACCAATCAATGATACATCACATACAGGTTGGACAACTTACGGTCACACTGGTGAAGATGTAAATACGTATGCATATGGTCCTGGATCTAATCAATTCAAAGGAAATAAAGAAAATACAGATAGTGCAAAAAATATCTTTGATTTCTTTGCTAATGACGTAAAATAAACTTTGATATTAAATAATCCGAGATGAGCGTGACTCATCCCGGATTATTTTAATGTATTCATCTAATTACTTATGATACATATTAATATTCAATATTAGGCGCTTGGTTTACATGGTTTTGATATTTTTTAAATGCATAGTAACCTGCACCGACTAAAGTTAATAATATAGCGAATTTTTTCATCATAAAAACTCCTTCTTCGATTATTCATTTCAACTATCGCTTTGAAATTCTTATGACATAATTATACACTTTTTTTCAACAATTTTAAAAACCTTATTATCAATGTGTTGAAAAAACATAAATTAATTTTAATATACTTCATCGACATTCTTTTTTTCAATAACACACAACACGTCGATTTTAATGTGTTGATGTCTCCGTTGTTTGTGATATTGCTATATGCAATGCATCTGCAAATTGATACATTAATGGGGACCAATTATTTTCATTTTTTCGTGATGTTGTACTCATATCTTGATTAATAAATAATGCTTTTCGTAATGCAGTTGTTAACTCTAATTGCACACCAGTGCTATTTTCATTTTTATTAATAAAATTATCCTCATTTAATCCGCCTAAATATTCAGGCGGCACTTGTACAGCAAAGCCTCTACTTTCCAATTGTGATTGAATCGCATCTCTTAGGTCAGACTTAGCGCCGCCTAAGAATACAATTTGGTCGTCTCCTTTAGCTCCATGAATAGAAATGGTAGCCGCACGTCCTTCAATCATTTGATGTAAAGTTGGATCATCATAATGTGTAGACGTCACATGCAATTGTGTATTGTTAGATGGTCTAGTGGCTTCAAATGAAAAATAATCATAACCGCCTTGTTGTGCAAGTAACTTTGTTAACTCAGACGTACCTTGTTCTATATTACCTCCATGAGGCGCAACGATTAGCACTTGGTTGCCCTGGTCACGAGTTTCCTTCTTCCAATCTATGCCTTCTTTAGTTTCTCGTTCAAGTTGGGTCATTGAAGTGTAATAATCTTTATGCGCACTTTCAACCGGTATGATTGGTTTAGCATCTGAATGAGCACCTGTTGATGATAGGTTAGTGTCTTTCGAACTTGCGCTCGTTTGGGTTGTAGTTGAAGTTGTCGGTGTTACTGGTTTCGTTGAAGAAGCAGTCGTCGTTGATGGTTTAGTACTTGGCAGTGATGTTGATGTCGAAGGTGCTTTGGCAGTACTAGTTGATGTCTTGGATACCGTCTTCGATGTCTGGCTCGGTGGACGCGTCGTTGTAGATGTTTTCGTCGATGTTGTTGATTTTGATGGTGTTGTAGTCGTATGTTGTGTCGCATTCGTTGGTTTAGTTGTTGATGTCTTAGATACCGTTGCTTTTGTTATAGGTGCTTTTGTTGTTGTGGTATGGTTTGTCGATGTCTTAGTCGTTGTTGTACTGCTTTTATGGTGTGTAGATGTAGGTGCCTTAGCAGATGTTGGTTTTTGTGTATGACTCGTGCTTGTCTTAATTGTAGATGTTCGACTTGTTTTAGGAGCTGAAACAGATACTGTTTTCACTGTTTGAGTTGGTTGCTTAATAGTTGCTACTTTCGTCGTTTTCACTGTAGTTGGAGCCTTAACTGTCGTTGTGACATGTTTCACAGGTGTCTTCGTTTGGGATATATGAGGTGCTATCGATGGTGTTCGTGTTTGATTATGAGTGCTCGTGTGGTTGTGAGTCGTTTGTACAGTAGAGGCATGGGCAGTGGCTTGTTGAGTCACGACACTTATCGTTCCTAAACTAATTGACGCAGTGATTAAACCTAACGTTATTTTAACAATTGGTTTAGTTTTTTTAGTTACATATCTTTTCATTCATAAACTCCTTAAAATAAAATACTTTTATCCTATGTTAACTTATCCATTGGAAATAGCAATATTTTTATTTAATATATCATCTATTTATTACATTATTAACAAAAATTTTAAAAATACTATGTAGGAGTTTAATATTTTTAACATCATTACTTAACATTCACCATTACTTCTTTAATATCATAAAAATCCCCTGTTACATCATATGCAACAAGGGCCTCGCAAAAGTATTAGTTACTCTTGTCCTTTTAAATGTTCAATATGTTTGAAGCCATCTCTTTGGTTGGCTAACGCTTCCATTATATCGTACCAATTGTTTCCTACTTTTTGTTGAATCGTTTGTAACAAGTGATCTTGTGCGTAATTGAGCTCATTAATTAACGCATTGCCTTTATCCGTAGCAAATAACTGCTTAACACGTCTATCTTTTTCTGATGTTTGCTCAATGATAAGTTCTTTTTCTTTTAGCGTTCTCAGTGTGGCATGAGAACCTTGCTTTGATATTTCCAATGTTTGAAGTAACTCTTTTATTGTAATTCCAGGTAATTTATTGATAAAAAATAAAAAACGGTGATGTTGGCGACTCATACCGTATTGCTCAATAATGTCATCCGCTGTCGTTACAAAGGTTTTATATGCAAAGTAAAATAGCATATGCTCATAATCGTTTTTATTTGTCGACATGTACTTTCTTTCCTTTTCTAATATTTAAGGTTCATTATAATAAAGTTTCCTTTTTTCGTCATGTTAAACTTTCTTTAAAAGGTCAAGTTAATTGACTTTCTTTTTACAAAAAGTTATCTTTTAATTGTAAAATGCAAATACATAAACAAAGGTGGAATGCATAATGAAACAACGTGTAGGACAATATTTAATGGATGCAGTTAATGCTGCTGGGGTAGATAAAATATTCGGTGTTCCTGGCGATTTCAATTTAGCCTTTTTAGACGATATTATTTCTCATGACCAAGTAGAGTGGATTGGTAATACTAACGAATTAAATGCTAGCTACGCCGCTGATGGCTATGCTCGAATTAATGGATTAGGTGCATTAGTTACTACGTTTGGTGTTGGAGAATTAAGTGCTGTTAACGGCATTGCCGGTTCTTATGCTGAACGCGTACCTGTCATTGCGATTACTGGTGCACCTACTCGTGCTGTTGAGTCAGCTGGAAAATATGTTCATCATTCTTTAGGTGAAGGTACATTTGATGATTATAGAAAAATGTTTGAACCTATAACAACCGCCCAAGGATATATTACGCCAGAGAATGCAACGACTGAAATTCCTAGACTTATACAAGCAGCGATCAACGAACGTCGTCCAGTTCATCTACATTTGCCAATCGATGTTGCAATGACTGAAATCGACGTACCTAAATCTTTCCAACCTGAAGCACGTGATGATCAAGATGTATCTCACTATATTCAAATGATTGAAGATAAATTAAATTCTGCTAAACAACCTGTGATTATTACTGGACATGAAATTAATAGTTTTGGTCTTCATTCTGAATTAGAACAATTTGTAAATCAAACGCATATACCTGTCGCTCAACTTTCTCTTGGTAAAGGAGCTTTTAATGAAGAAAACGAACATTATATTGGTATCTTTGATGGTAGTATCGCTGAAGAAAATGTTAAAAACTATGTCAATCAAAGTGATGCTATTTTAAATATTGGTGCGAAGTTAACTGACTCAGCGACAGCTGGTTTCTCATTTGAATTTGATATCGATGATGTTGTTATGATTAATCATAACTATTTTAAAATGAATGAAACCATCTCTGAACAAGTTGCACTACCTCATCTTATAAAAGGTTTAATGTCAATTTCTTATAAAAATAAATCAGAATTTCCAATGTATCAACGACCAAAAGAACATGACTATCAAGTTGATCATGAACCATTAACTCAAGCAACGTATTTCAAGATGATGCAAGATTTCTTACAACTAGACGATATTTTAATCGCTGAACAAGGTTCTTCATTCTTTGGCGCTTATGATTTAGCTTTATATAAAGATAATACCTTTATTGGTCAGCCATTATGGGGGTCTATCGGTTACACTTTACCTGCAACATTAGGTACACAAATCGCTGCACCGCATAGACGTAATGTCTTACTTATCGGAGACGGTTCACTCCAACTGACAGTTCAATCGTTATCAACAATGATTAGACAACAATTGAAACCGATTATATTTGTAGTTAACAACGATGGTTATACAGTGGAACGTTTAATTCATGGTATGAAAGAACCGTATAATGATATTCATATGTGGGATTACAAAACGCTCCCTGCAGTATTTGGCGGAGATAATGTAGTCGTCCATGATGTTAATACATCACATGAACTTAAAGAAACATTTGAAAAGATCAATGCACATAGTGATTGCATGCACTTTGTTGAAGTAAAAATGGCAATTGAAGATGCACCAGCTAAATTAAGTGATATCGCTAAAGCATTTGCTTCACAAAATAAATAATAAATCATAAAAAGAGGTTAAGACATAAAGTTTTAGTACTCTGGGAAACCGATTAACAACGTCCCAAAACAGGATTATCTTCTTCTGGCCCCAGCAGAGAGGTTTTCATTTTGAAAACCTACCGGCAGTGCAAGCTGGGCATGGGACTCTCACGATTAGACTAAAATTGGAAAACAATTTTGTGTATCGTTCGGTTCTGCTCAAATCCTAAACACTTTTGTCTCGACCTCTTCATTTATCTATGATTAATTATCTTTTCAGATTCTAACTTTGCTATAACATCATTAATCGTTTGGTTTTGAATCTCTGTCTTCATATCTTCGTGTATTTCATTTTCTATCATAGGATAGATGTGATCAATAATTTGCTTACTCGCTATTTCGCCTATTTCTATTTCATAGTTTTCATAAAGAAATGACTTTAATGCTTTAGAGACTTCTATAATCATGCATAACACCTCATTTGTAATCTCTTATTTTATGCCGCCTAAAGTTAATGCCATTATGGCTTTAATAGAATGTAAACGATTTTCTGCTTGTTTAAAAACAATAGAATAAGGACTATGAAAGACCTCATCTGTGATCTCCATTTCTGATAATCCATATTTTTCGTAGACATCTTTGCCTACTTGCGTTTGTGTATTATGGAAAGCTGGTAAACAATGCAGTACTTTCACATCAGGATTTTGTATCTTTTGAATTAATGACATATTGATTTGATAAGGTTGTAATGCCTTAACTCTTTCTTCTATAACATCTGTTGGTTCTCCCATTGAAAACCAAACATCCGTATAAATAGCATCCGTTTGATAAACAGTCTTTTCAATATCACTACTGATTTGAATCGTTGCGCCTGTTTGTTCCGCATAGTCTTTAGCCATCGCTACCACATGCGATTCCGGCAAGCGAGATTCTGGTGCCACAATATTCATATTGACGCCTAATAACGCCCCTGTAACTAATAAGTCATTCGCTACATTATTTCGAGCGTCTCCAATATATGTTAAAGTCTTACCTTTTAACGTCCCCCACTCTTCTTTGAGTGTCATAAAGTCCGCTAACATTTGTGTAGGGTGCCATTCATTAGTTAAACCATTCCAGACAGGTACATTAGCATGTTGTGCTAGTGTTTCAACATCGTTATGATCATGTCCTCTAAATTCGATACCATCATACATACTTCCTAGAACTTTCGCCGTGTCATAGATGCTCTCTTTTTTACCTAAATGAATTTCTCCCTGTCCAAAGTAATCTACTTGAACACCTAAATCATGTGCTGCAACACTAAATGCTGCTCGTGTACGTGTAGATGGTTTTTCAAATATAATAGCTATATTTTTATTTGTTAATAATTGATGTGATTGGTTATTTTTCTTTTCTGCTTTTAATTGTTGTGCCTTATCTATGATGTAATTCAATTCATCTTTAGAATAATCGGTCGACTTTAATAAACATTTACCTTCAAAGTTAAACTTGCTCATGTCATCAACTCCTTGATAACATCTTACAACATAGTAAATATAAATTCAATATATTGTTTATTTATTCATTATATAAAATAACTCTCCTGCATTTTTTACTTGTTTTATCGACATCATAGTGATACAAATCATTCAGTATTGTATACATTCTTAAAATGGTAAATATCATTTACGATGTTTCTCATGAAACATTTAATGATTATGTTGGGGAATACTAGTAGAACATATATAACTTCTAATCATTTTAGAAACTATCATCATCTAAAAACGTTTCGTTAATGACTTCTTTAGTTATTTGTTTTAATCGTAATTGACTCATATCAGAATTCGGGTCATAATATCGGCCATGTTTACGAATTAAGCGTTCATCCATATCCTTTAATGGATAAATTTTAAAGTTTTCTTTACTGTTTTTATTATATACATCACTTAATTCATAATAATTAACCATACTTCGCCATTTAACGTTTTCGATTTTTACTGCTTTAGGCGTTTTCATTATTTTAAATTCTATTCTACCGAGTAGGTCATTACTTTCATTTCCAGTTTCTTGTCCATTCAAGAAATTTCCTAGGGAATAAGCGACTAAGGTACGATGATGATCCTTACCTTTAATCCATTCAACTGGTTGTATAACATGAGGATGTGTACCTAATACTACATCCACCCCTTCATCAGCAAATAACTTTGCATATTTTCGTTGTATTGGATTAGGTTGATGAGATTCTTCATTTCCCCAGTGTGCCGATACAAATATGACATCTGCCACTTCTTTAGCTTGTTGAATATCCTTCTTAATTTGTTTGTCATCAAAATAGTTGATTTCGTATTGATGTTTAGGTTTAATTCCATTCGTACCAAATGTATAACTCAACATAGCTATATTGATACCATTTATCTTTTTGACTGCCACTTGATCATGAGACTTTTGCGAATCGTAAGTACCTGTAAACAACACTTTATTTTTATATTTATTCCATTGTTGAATATGATATTTAAGTCCTTCATCACCTTGATCTAATGCATGATTATTAGATCCATTAATAAAATTAAATCCGGTTTGCACTAAACTATCTGAAATATCACTAGGTGTGTTAAATCTTTTAAACCCATGATAAGGACGATGATCACCACCTATTGGAGATTCTTGATTGATGAATGCAATATCTGCAGATTGAATATCTTTTTTTATATTTTGGTACATAGGATTAAAATTGTATGTATCACCATCTGATTCAAGTGCATCCCTATATATGTTAGGGTGTATTAAATTATCGCCTACTGCTAAAACTTGTGCCTCTTGCTTTAAATCCATCCGATATGCCAACATGCTAACTATCAAAAATAAAATAAAAGACAAAATCGATATTAAATAATACTTTTTCAATGTTGTATCTCCTTATATACAATATACATACAACATTACTATATTCACATACAAAAACAATATATTTTATTTTAAAATTATGTAAATTATTGTTTTCCAAAATAAAATATGATGAGTCAATTTAAATCGTACACTCTTAACTTTTTAAATTAGCCTGCTCGTTGTCTAACGTTAGACAACCCTAAGTGTTCCCACATAAAACAAGCCTTTCACTGTGCTTATCTCAGTGAAAGGCTAGGTAGATTAAACGCCAACATCTTCCCATGATTGATTAACTTGATCTGCTGTGGATTTATCATATAAATCAAGCGCAGCTTGGTGTAATGATTTTTTAGCATCTTCGAAATCTGAATTAGAAGATAGATAATGTGTTAACGTTCTATAATAAATTTGTTCAGCTTTATCTTTACCAATACGTTTGATTGTTAAATAGGCAGCTTTATTAGGGATACCAGAATTGGTATGTACACCACCATTATCCTCTTGTGTTTTAGAGTAATGTTTCATATGTGCAGGTTGATCATATTTTTCAGGATTAGACATACTTCTTAATGCATCACCTTTAACGTTGGGTGTATATATATCCTCACCAATTAAGAAATTATCACTATCAATAAAATAGGCAAAGACATCTGAGAAACTTTCATTCAATGCACCGGGTTGATTTTCGTATACTAAATTGGCTGTTTCCTGAGTTATACCATGTGTAATTTCATGTGCTACCACATCTTTAGCACCAGAGAATGGTAAATAATTGTCATTATCTCCATCTCCATAAATCATTTTGTCACCAATCCAAGCAGCATTGTTACGATTATCTTCATTTTCAAATTGATTCACATGAGTTAATGAATCGATAGGACTTCCCTTATCATCGTATGATTCTCGACCAAATTTATTTTTATAATAATCATACACATCTTTAGCATAATCGTTCGCATCAACAGCAGCATGTTGCGACTTGTCTATAAATTCTTTATCTTTATCTGTCATCAGTTTCGAACTGCCATCCTCATCATTATAGTCATAAGCTGAAATATTACCTTTATGCGTCACATCCTTCAACTCATATCCTTTATCCTTACTATTAATATTAATTTTTTTCGTTTTGTTTAATACGCTTTTTCCCGTACCTTCAGTATGCGCATGTTGGATATTATTTATCTTATCAATGACTTCCCCAGTTTCAGCATCAACTTGAATGTTCCAATGAGATATTTTAGGAGACGTTGTTACAATTTCTACCTGATAAACATATTTGTTATGTTGTCCGCTAATTTGAATTTGATTCTTTTTAATGACATCATTTTTAAAGTTTTTAGCTTTATCTGAAGACATTGAAATAGCTTCAAAAGCTTTATTGATGGCCTCTTTTTTATGGATTTGGACAGTATTACTAGGTTTTATTTCACTACCACCTGTGTCACCATTGATAAGTACAACCTTACCTTGAGGATTAGTATGTATTTTAACTTCTCTATCAGGAACATATGCATTTTTAAACTTTGGTTGTAGTGTATAGTGCGTGTAGCCTAATTGATCTGTATTGACGTCGACTGTTTTATAGTGCTTAAATTGCTTTTTAGCATTTTTATCATTGGGTAATAATTTTAATGCCTGAAATGCTTTATTCTTATCCTTAACTTCTAATTTGTTTTGATTTGCTGAATGATCATTCTTCGCATCCACTTCTTCACTATAAAATGTACTACTTATAGTTATTACTGAAATACCGGAAATGATAGTTTTAGACAATCGATTCATGTTAATCCTCCGTATATGTATAAATTTTAATCTCCCTTCATACTATTTATATTTTTATAAAAAGTAAATGAAAATTACATAAAATTCAATAAATATACGTTGTGTATTGTAATATAATATATAAATTTTATTAAACTATTTTATCGACAAATCGTTTCACCTTTAACGGGCATCCTATTATTTTTAAAATTAATTTTGAGTGATTGTCCTTCTATTAAACTAGGTTGATTACTAACTTGAAAATGAACATGAGGCTCTGACGAATTACCTGAATTTCCACAAAGACCTATCATATCGTTATCTGTTATTTCCTCTCCAATGTTCACTTTGACCGAATGCTGTTTTAAATGTCCAATTAGACTAAATTCATTTGTCGAATGCTTTATCACGACATAATTGCCAAGTGGTTGTTTTTGATTCGTTTGTCCTATACGATTATCTTTTATATTATTCTCAATATCGACAACAACACCATTTAATGGTGCATATACTTGAGTACCATAAGCATAATAATGTTCACATCGCATGCCATCATCAATGTAGCTCATTCCAGAGTCTTTATTTATCTTTATAAAATCATATGCATACCTTTGTGTTTCTAAAGGATAATGATAATTGAATAGTTCGTTATCGCCACCCCAATATACAAACCATTCATCATAAAACGGAAATTGATAAGTTAAAGTTGTTCGTTTATCTTTAAAATAATACAAAGGTTTAAATAAAAGTGAAGATATTTGGCCATGAGTGACATGGATTGAAATACCATAGTTTTCAAAAGCATCTAACCATACATTCTCACCATACTTTTCAGTCCCGATGTCTACATAACACTTGTGTTGATGCGCAAATCTATTGTAGTCTTGCATCAACTTTTTTAATGCTTTCTTAGAAATCTGTTTCTTCATTTCTTTAGTAAAGTATGAATAAAGTGTTTTATAATCATTTTGTTCAATCATATTCATAAAGCCGTTATAAATCACTAGACGTAACCTCCTTCGTAGTTATCATTAACTTCAATCTATCATAATTGAACCTATCAAAAAACAGACATCCTCTATACGGACGTCTGTTCATATCGTTCTAACTTATTTAATTTTATTTAATGTTTTATCTTTTTGAATTGCTACTTTAGTTTTTTCATAACCAATGACAACGCGGTCGATTTTACCTTTTGATGCATCGAACCAAACCGCTTCACCATTTTTCTTAGGTTGGTAGTAATAAATTCCTGTTGTATTATTTTTACCATTATCTACTTTTTTCAAATCTTTACCATAAGATTTTTGTAAATCTGTTAGCTTCAATTGCTTTTTCAATGGAATATCGACTAATGAAGCTTTTTTAGATTTTTTATCATACTGACGGAATAATTGATCTGATTTGATTACTGTTTGAGTTGATTGAGTTGGCGCAATTTTAATACCATTAAATGTAACGTTGCCAGCTTTGATTGCATTTTTGAAATTTTTATCTAAAACAAACTTCGCATCATAACCTGCGTTACCTTTATAAGTATAATAAGCAGATTGATGTTCTTGGGTTGTTGCTGCATGTGCCGTATGATTGATTACTGGCGCTACACTCGCTGATGCACCTAATAATGTACCGAAAGCTAATGTAGACGCAATGATTGATTTTGTCTTTTTATTCATAACGTATCCTCTCTTTCTTTACCCATAGCTTCTTTGCTTAATAGGTCTTCTAAATTATACGTCATCAACTAAAGACATACAATTAAAAGTAATAGCCCTTACAGTTTTGTCATATCTAATTTATGCTTAAATTTAATATTTTATATTACACGTCTTATCATTTTTCATTTAAATATGTTAGCAATAATTCAATATAGTAATCGATAAATTTTAAGTAATGATTTTTATTAACACATTCATCAACTTGATGAGGTCCTTGACCTGGCCCTATCATTAAGAATGGAAAGTCTTCGCTTTTACCTTTTAATAAATTAGATGCATCCGTAACGGCCACTGTTGGTGTATCTATCAATGCCGAAGGATCAAAATATGTTTGAGCTAGTTGATGGCCTAATTTAAATAAGTGATTGTCACCCGTTGTGACAACTGGATCAAGATCTAAATATATGTCATGAGTCAAATGTGCTCCTCTTTGATTCGCTTCATCGATATATTTATTAAATAGTGCTTTAACTTTTGTATTATCATATTCTGGAATCGTGCGAACATTAAACGTTGCAGTTGCGTAATCAGGAACAGAATTGACTTGAGAACCACCATTAATCATACTATTGGTCATCACAAGTCCTTGAATTCTAGTTTGAACTTCATCTTTACTAACAAAACTAGGCAATTGATCAGCCATTTGATTGACCATATTGCCATAATCTAAAGCCTTTCCTTTTATTCTTTGCGTTATTTCTTCATATGCTTGATTGATATTTTGAATCAATTCAATAAGTGGTGTAATTGCATTTTCTCCCATAAAAGGTGTAGAACTGTGACTTGAACGCCCCTGAGATGTGATTTTAATATCCATTGATCCTTTGTGAGCATATACAATGCTTGGATAAGATGGTTCTGCGATGACTAGGGCGTCAACATCAGCCATATAACCTTTACGATATAATTGTTCTGATCCTGCTTGTTCCATTTCCTCTCCAGCGGTTGCTAATAATCTAATGGTACCGTGTTTTAACTGTCCGCTCGCTTTAATTTCAATCATTGCAATCACCAGTGCAGCTAATCCCGATTTCATATCAGCAGCACCTCTTCCATATAAATGACCATTTCGTTCAGTCAATTCAAATGGAGGAGATGTCCAATCATCATGGTTCCCTTCATTTACTACATCCATATGTCCTGAAACTGCAACGACTGGTTTACCAGACCCTATGGTAGCAATTAAATTTGCACGTTCTCCTGAAATGTAATCGATGTGTGTGTCAATATCATATCGATTAAGCCATTGCTCTAAATATTGTGCTACTGCTAATTCATTGTCATTGACTGAAGGTATAGCCACTATTTCTGATAAAATTTTTACCTTTTGTTCATTAGTTAATACACCCATATATTTCACTTACTTTCCTATTATTTTAAAATATCATTAAATGTTGTGTTCTTATTCAAAAATTTGATTATAATATAGTTAATAATTATCGTAGTTAATGGAGGACACACTTTTGAAGAAATTATTAGCAAGTATTGTTATTTTTGCACTTGTATTAGCTTTAGGATTTTCTGTTTTTGCAGCTTTAACACACCAAAACAAAACATCTCATCATAAAACTGAACACAAAACTGAAGAAAAAGATAAAAAGAAAACGTCAAAAGAGAAAGCGAAAAATAATACAACAGATCAAGAAACTGTTCAAGCTGAACCTACGAATTCACAACAAAATAATGTAAACAATTCCAATCATTCAGCTAATCAACAACCAACTCAAAAATCATCTCAAGCTACTCATCAGACATCACCAAGTCAATCAACTCAAGCTAAACCGTCCAACCAACCAGCACAAAAAAGTAATAATCAACCTGCGCGTTCACAACAATCGGAACCAGCCAATAAACCAAAGGCAAGTACTGAATCATCACAAGGTCAAGGCGGTCAAGGTGGTCAAAGCTCTAATAACAATAATAATGCGAATCGTTGAACTCAGAACAATAGCACTTCAAACAAACAAAACAAATCAGAATAATAAAAAGACAGGATTAAGTCATTCTCATTGGCTCTCACTTGAGCTGAATGTCGTATCCTGTCTTTTTTATTTAACACTCAATGATTCATGAGTCTGATTTGAATCAATTTTTCAAATTTCTTCTAAAACTATTTCACTAATCTAATGGAATCTCATACCACCATCAACGATAATTGTTTGTCCTGTAATATAATCTGAATCACTACCAGCTAAGAAACTAACAACATTAGCAACGTCTTCTGGTTTAGATAAACGTTTTAATGTAATTTGATCTGTAAATTGTTTCCAACCCCATTCTTCAGGTTGATTATTTTCTTTAGCTAATTTAATAGCGATACCTTCCATCATTGGCGTTTCAACAATACCTGGTGCAAATGCATTTACTGTTATACCTTTATCAGCTAAATCACGTGCAGCTACTTGTGTTAAACCTCTAACTGCAAATTTTGAACTACAGTATAGTGATAATCCTTTATTACCTTCTACACCTGCTTGAGACGTTGCATTTATAATCTTTCCACCGTGACCTAACGCTTCAAATTGTTCGAGTGCTGCTTGAATACCCCAGAATACACCACCAACATTTACACCAATAACTTGATTGAATTGCTCAGTTGTTACAGTATCTATAGGTGTCATTGGGCCTAATCCAGCATTATTCACTACTACATTTAATTCTCCAAAGTGTTTAACAACTTGACTAAAAACGTGAAAGACTTCATCACGATTAGCGACATCAGCTTTAAAGGCGATAGCTTCTTGGCCTTTACCCTTTAATGTGGCAGCCGCTTCTTTCGCACCTTGTTCATTATAATCCACTAATGCAACATTAAAGCCATCATTAAATAGTCGTTTGGCTATTTCAAAACCAATACCTTGTGCTGCTCCTGTTACTATAGCCACTTTATTTTGATGTGTCATTCTACACACGCCCCTTAAATATATTCACTTATTATAATATCACTCAAGAATATATTTTTTGTGTAGAACTCGTGTCTTAATGTATCTTACATAAAAAATTCTAGCACTTGAGGGATACATGTTATGCCCTAAGTGCTAGAAACTCATTCACTTTATTCTGTTACATTACTTTCATCAACTTTAGATGAAACTTTTCTCATCAATGGATCTGTGATTGGTTTTAAAATAACACCAACTATGATAAATCCTAATCCAAATAATGCTAAGATAATCACTTTCGTAATTAATATTTCCGGAACAATACCCCCTACCGTTTCACGTAAAGCATCAATCGCATACGTAAATGGTAAATACGGCGATATCGTTTGGAAAAACTTAGGCGTCGTTTGAATTGGGAAAGTACCGCCACCACCTGCGATTTGTAATACTAAGAAAATAATCGCAATGGCTTTACCAGGGTTTCCTAATAATGATACACAAGTATAAATAATTGAGTTAAATACTAGTGAGCAGAATACTGCTATCGTCACAAATAATACTGGCGACTCGACGGCTGCCTTTAATATAACTAAGTCTCCAATTGATACAATTAATGATTGTACTATACCTAATAGGAAGAAGAAGCCTGCTTTACCCAGGAAGATTTCTCTAGGACTAAGAATTGGTTTTAATGACTGATGTTTGTTATCTACGGATAATAAACTAACCATTAACAATCCGCCGACCCATATAGATAAGGCTGTATAAAACGGCGTCATTCCAGAACCATAATCTTTAACTGGGAACACATCGGTGGTCTTTTTATTTATTGGATGTGCGATGACATCAGCTTGCTTTTTCAAATCATTTTTCAATACATCGATTAAATTATCTACGGCATCGTCTTTATCTAATTGTTTAAATATTTTATTGGCTTTCTTCAGATCTTTCTCAACACCTGGCAATTTATTTTCTGAGAAATCCGCTAAATTAGACAGGGCTTCTTTAGCTCTTGGTTGGTTCTCATCTAATAAATTCACCGCGTTATCATATTTACTAAATAACGATGGTAAATTATCATTGACTGCTTGAGTAGCATTTGCTAGGCGTTGTTCTAAGCCAGGTAAATCATTACGCACAAAATCTGCCGCTTTGGCTACATCTTTCTTCACAGTTGGGAAGTAATCTTGTGCTGTTTTCATTGCATTCATATACGTTTGTTCTATACCTGGCAATGCTGTTTGAATACGATCAATACGCTTTTTACCACTATCTAATATACTTTGTCCTGACTGAATCACTTGATTAATTGAATTTAATTTAGATTGAACAGTTGATAATGCTTGTTGACCTGATGCCAATTGTGACGTAATATCATTCGAAATGTTTAATAAACTTTGATTTAATTCTTTCTTAACATACGTACGGAATTGACTTAACGTCTTATTCGTGTCATTGATTTTGTTCAATACGTTAATCGCTTCTGATTTACCAGAACTACCGTTTGATAAAGCATCAATTAATTGGTTGGTTGTTTTTAACTGATCATTGAGTTGATTATTAGCTATTTTTATTTGCTTAATTTCTTTTGATAAATCAACATCTTCATTTTTTTCAAGCTCTGATAATATATCAATAAATTGTTGATTATATTTCGTAGCATTTTCTAAACGAGATGATACATTTTCTAACGGTTCTTTAAACTCAGTCGGTTTGTCTGATGCCAATATACCGTATGAGATATGTTTCAATGCATCCATATCTTTTTGAGATGCCTTGGCCTGAACATCACTTAAATTTGAAAGCGATAATAATGATTCAGTCAATGCTGTATTCATTGATTTAACATCATTTGAACTTACTAGCTCATTTGACTGGTTATTATCTTTATTACCTGAAGTACTTAAAGATTGCGTCTTGATCCCAGTTTGATAACTATGTCCTTCATCACGTTGCTTACTATGAGCACTTTGTTGACTCGTACCTGATTGTTGACGTAAATCTTGGTTAACATCATTATTTACATTTTGGGCACGTCCTGCTGCATCTTGATAATCACCAACTCGATTTTGAACTTGTGTTAAAAATCCTTTAGCATCTGTGAGTTGGTCATTCGCAGCATCAATACCTTGCCCCGCTATAGAGACACCTCTATTGATTTTAGGAAATTGTGCCGGTACATCATTAGCTGCTACATTTAGTACTCTTTCAATATTAAGCATATAATTATTCAGCGCAATTATTAATTTAGCCTTTTCATTTAATGCAGGTATTGATGAATTAACTTGATTTAATCTTTCTTGTGTATCTAAAATATCACCTTTATAATTACCTAAATTTCTAAATTGATTCGCATAGCGATCAAGGTCATCTTGGTGTTCATTTAAATAGATGATTTTATTTTTAAACTTATTAATTTCTGGCAGAGAATTATTTGCTGCATAGACCGCATTTTTGATTTTATTAATTGTTGGCACTTCATCTTCAATTTTCAGACCTACTTTATTCGCCTCTGAAAGTAATGCTTTCGTCACGGTTTGATTAAATTGTTCGTTAGCTTTTTCTACCACTAATGAAGAACCTGTATCCGTTAATTTCGCAGCAACAGCATTAATTTTCTGATTGACTTTGAAATCGACATCCGCCTTTTCAGGGTGCTTCCTTAATGTTCCTGTAATTTGATGTGTAAACTTGCTCGGTATGTATATGCCTGCATAATATTTCCCCATTTTAATTTCATGATCTGCTTTTTCACGGCTAACAAATTGCCAATCAAAGCTATCATTTTTCTTTAGGGTTTGCACCATCTTATTACCTACATTAATCTCTTTCCCTCTAACTTTGTCACCTTTATCTTCATTGACAATCGCTACTTTAATATGGCCCGTATTTCCATATGGATCCCACATTGCCCATAAGTTAAACCATGCATAGAATGAGGGTAATATGGCTAATCCCGCTAATATGATCCAAACTGCTGGCGTTTTAGCAATTTTCTTTAAATCTGTTTTAAACAGCTTTAGTGCGTTTTTCATTGTCACACTCCTAAAAACGATTGATTAACTTTCCTATCTATATTTATATCGCCATCATATTTATACCTATTTTACCAAATGTTAGATTACATTTTTCAAAAACAATTTATTTTTCTGATAAAGGTTAGTATAATTAAATTTACTAGATTGATTCAATTCGTTGATATGTATCAACTATAAATGTCATAAGTTAAATTATAACAAATGTCCAATAAGTATCTCAATCATTTTTCAAATTTTTAAGGGAGCTAATCATAGATGTCTAAAGAAAAATTCTTAACATATTTACTTACAACTACATTAATTGTGCCATCTTTCTCAACAGCACCCATAGCTAATGCTGCAGATGACCACTCAACAACACCATCTTCATCACAACAGCGTGATACGCAAAACAACAATGATTCAACAAACAGTGATGATAAAAGTACTAAAATCACGCAAGAAGATGATGAGATTAACACATCAGAACACAAACATGAAAAAACGAAGCAATCATCACACCAAAACACTAAAAAGGAAAAACAAGACAAAGCGCACCAACAAAACCATCATGGAACACAAACATCTGTAACAGATGATAATTATAAACAGTCACATCAATCAACTAATTTAATTAATCAATTTTATGATGGATTATCCACGCATCAATCTGACTTTAATCGATTATGGTCTCCAGACCAATATGATGATAGCTTTAGTTTAACGACGTTAATTCAAAATCTATTTCATTTTGACTCCGATATTTCAGACTATGAACAACCTTCTCATGAAGAAGATGATACAAATACAAACTCTAAAAATAACCAGTCTGATGATAATGATAAGATAACTGACAATGATCAAAATGCAGACAATAGTGGTCATTCTGAAAAGTATCCACAACAAGACGAGACTAATAAAGGTGATCAATCTATTAATCGTCACGATAAGGAAAATAGTGACCTATCAAACCAAGACAATCATTCACAAAGTGACGAAACTCAAGATCATCAACAAAGCGACAACAATCAACAAGATCATTCTTCAAATCAATCGAATGGTTCGAACAAGAATGACAAGTCATCATCTAATCAAAGCATTTCCGACTCAGCCATCGATTCCATTTTAGATGAGTATAGCGAGGATGCAACGAAGACGCAAAAGCAATATCAAACATCTAAAGATAAACACACTCAAGATGATAAACAACAAGATACAAAGCAAAACAATACAAAAAAGCAAGACGTCAATCCTCAACTTCCAACACAGGATGAATTAAAACATAAAACAAAGCCCGCACAATCATTTGAAGGTGATTTTAAACAATCGAATACACGTGCCACTGGATTGTTTCAACAATTACCTAAAATAGAAGATGGTGCTTTAACAGATGGCGATATCAATATCGTTGATAGTAAAAGCACGAGAGATTTTATTAAATCGATTGCCAAAGATGCACATCAAATAGGTCAAAAAGAAGACCTCTATGCCTCAGTAATGATGGCACAAGCTATATTAGAGTCCGATTCTGGTAATAGTGCTTTAGCACAAAAACCTAATTTTAATCTATTTGGTATTAAAGGAACTTATCAAGGACAGTCTGTTTCATTTAATACTTTAGAAGCTGATAGTACAAATAACATGTTTAATATTACAGCTGGTTTCCGTAAATATCCTGATACAAAAGCATCACTCGAAGATTACGCACGTTTAATTAAAAAAGGTATAGATGGTAACCCTAACATTTACCGTCCAACATGGAAGAGTGAAGCGTCTACTTACCAGTCAGCAACTTCTCATTTATCACGTACTTATGCGACTGATCCTAATTATGCTAAGAAATTAAATAGTATTATAAAACATTATCATTTAACTGATTTTGATAAGAAAGAAATGCCAAGTTTGGATAAATATAATCATACGATTCATAGCGATGATCAATCACAATCAAGTTTCAAACCATTCGTAGAAAACAAAGGAAGTTCAAGCTATCCACAAGGACAATGTACATGGTATGTGGATCAGCGTATGAAACAATTTGGTCAATATATTCATAGTAATTTAGGCGACGCACATCATTGGAATAATCGTGCAGCACGGGAAGGTTATCAAGTATCTTCAACACCTAAAAAACATACAGCAGTCGTTTTTGAAGCTGGTCAATTAGGTGCGGATACACAATATGGTCATGTTGCATTCGTAGAAAAAGTTAACGCTGATGGTTCAATTATCATTTCAGAATCAAATGTGAAAGGATTAGGCGTTATCTCATATAGAACGATTGATGCTGATGATGCATCACAATTGGATTATATAACGGGTAAATAAATCACTCGTATTACACCATTAAAAAGAGCGAGACAAAGTTAACTTTGTCTCGCTTGTTTTAATTTATTTTGATCTTTTACGTTGACTATACCAGATTATACTACCACCGATAATGGCTATAACTAATGCTATAGGCATCCAATGTTGCTTAACTGCCTGACCTGCATCAGGTAATGATAGATTACCATCATCATTAAACAATCCATCTAGGAATCCATCATTAGAACCAAGCGTTAGGCCTTTTTCAGGTGTTGGCGTTGGAATATCAGGAATACTATCCAATAGACTACCACCAGAATTAAGTTGATCTAATAAACGAGAGCCTTGATTGGATTGTTGATTAATTCTATCAAAAATGCTCGGTCTATTTTTGATCGGAGAAACAATATAGTCTAAATCTTTCTTAGCACTGTCCATCTTATGTTGCAATTGCAATAAATCATTAGCCTTACCGTTAATGGCAGACTTGATTAAATCTAAAGCACTTGCTTTATCACTTTGCATACGATTAATGATATCTGCTAGCACTTTTGCTTTTCCTTGTTCAATTCTCGTTGCTAATATAGTTTCAATCGCTTGTCGTTTATCTTTTGCATTATTTAATACATCATTTAAAATGTCATCCGCGCTCACATGTCCTTGTTTATCAATGTGTCGTTTGAGTTGCTCTACAATTTGTTGGTTTGATAATTGTCCATTAGCTAATTGTTTCGCAATACGTTGCGCTTCCTTATCCCCCAATCGTGTAGCAAGGAGTTGTTTAATTAATTGTTGCTTATCTTCAGATTGATCTAACATTGATTTTAAAATATTATCTGATGAAGTATGTGTAAGACCATCTAGCTGTTTATCGATTTGATTGGCAATTTGTTGATCTGTCTTTCCTTTCGTCTTTACGTGTTTCATTGCTTGTTTCGCTTCATGTTGACTCATCACTGTATCCAAAATGGATTGAGCCGCTTTATTTTTATCTTTGGATTGTTGCAACTGATTAAGTATTAAATCATGTTGTTGATTCATACGTTGTTCCGTTTGACGAATGTCTTGTTTTAAAGCTTGTTTACGTTGATTGTTAAAATCGCTTTGTTGATTGACATCCTGTTCTAATGCCTTAAGTGTATCTCTTTTATCATTAATGTAGTGATTGCCGTTCTTGTTATTAGAAGATAATTGACTAGAAATCGCTTGATTTATTTTGTCACTACCCTCTAACTCTTTTGTAATCTTTCCAACGTGTCCATCTTGTTTTTGATCTGATTGTTTCACATCCGCTTCGTCAGCAATGTGTTTTAAATCATCTAATGTTTGTTGTTCTTTGGCGTTAGAATGTGGCAGTTCTCTAGTATTAGATTGTGATTGATTTTTAGAATCTTGTTGTCTGTCTTGACGTTGATTAGATGATGAATCGGAACGCTTTTGTTTTTGTGTCGTGTTGGCATCTTCATCTAATGATGTATCTTGCTTTATTTTATCTAAATCATCCAACACTGACGTTTGTTTATGATTTAACGTTTGTTGCTTATCGTGTGACTGAGCTTGGTCCTGTGCCTGACTCGTTTCACCATCTTTTTGTTGACGGTTATCAACATTTTCTGAAGATAAATCCAAATCAGCTAAAATTTTGTCTAAGTCTTTAGTAACATCACCTTTATCTTTCACATTTCCAGCATTCTTTTCACTAGACGTTTCTTTAGCTGAATCTGTTGGATGCTGCGTTTCTTTGTCTAATGATTTCAATTTGCGATCTTCTTTTTTAGCATCTTCAATTATCTTATCCAATGTTGCATTATCAGATACATCATCTAGTTGTTTGTGGTAATCCTGTCTTGAATCTTCTTTTAAATGTGTAAGTCGATCAATATCATCTTTAGCGTCATCGATTTTATCTTGCAATGACTCATCTTTTGATTCAGATGTATGGTGTGAAGTTGAAGTTTCTTTAGCTTGTACTGACATATCACTAGCAGAACCATAACCTATCATTGATCCACTGATTAAAAGCGCTGAACAAGATAATTTCAAACACATGCTGACTTTGTCGAATTGTTTATCTTTCATGTTTTCAATCTCCTTTAATCAATTGCCGTTTTAAAATTCATCTCCATTATATAACAAAGCACTTTAAAATTACACTTTGCATTTTAAATAGAAGCTATTTAATCTATCAGTAAAATGAAATAAACAAATAATTTGTAACTATATGTATATCCCTTTATAATTCAATCAAGTTAAATTAGTTAAATTTGCAATATGATTTAACTTAATTTTATATTAAAAGGAGTTTTTAAAATGGCAGAATCAATTTATTCAACTACAATGATTAGTAATGGTGGCCGTGATGGTCGTGTATTTAGTCCAGATAACACGTTTGTTCAAAATTTAGCAACACCAAAAGAAATGGGTGGTCAAGGTGGTAACGATACTAACCCTGAACAATTATTTGCAGCAGGTTATAGTGCATGCTTCAACAGTGCATTATCATTAATTTTATCTCGACATAAAGTTAATGACGCAAACCCTGAAGTTGAAATCACTATTGAGTTAGTGAAAGATACTACCGATAATGGTTTCAAATTAGCAGCAGACATTGACGTTACGTTAGAAAATGTATCTCAAGAAGAGGCTGAACAGTATGTAGAACAAGCGCATCAATTCTGTCCATATTCTAAAGCAACACGTGGTAATATTGACGTTAACTTAAAAGCCAACGCTCAATAATGGAATTCAATTATTGAACCCTTGCGTTTGATTAATGAACAACTCCTAAATACCTATTAAGTGGTGGTGAGTATCTAACTCTCCCCACTTTTTTATATAAATTTTTATGTATCGATACACCAATGGGGGTTCATGCCATAGTCATCCCTATTTTGATGTTTTTTATTAAACTTGCGCATCGGTTTCATATTTAACTGAATAAAGGGAATATAACTTATATAAAGCATTTTTTAATTATTTCTTTTCATCTTAGTTTAGCCGTACCACAACTGTAAGCAGGCATCCACATGGCTTTATCTATCATACTTATAATATTAGGCGCTATTTTAATCATTATTTCCAAAATCGTGATGTATGCTGATGAAAAACGCCATGAATTAAAAGAGAAATTTTATTTACCCGGTTTATGCTTAGTATTGATAGGTATTTTAATTCTCATTGGACATTTTGTCACAAGTTAACAGTTGCTATCACTGCTCATAAAGCACACTTCTGAGTTATCTTTTCAATAAAATGTCCAACAATTCTTACAATCTGTTTCATTTTTCAACGACTCAATAAAATTAATGGTGTTTCAAGCAGTTGAATCTTGTTAAATTAATAACTGTAACTTTAAAACACCATAGATTTTTCTCAATTAAATTGAGTCCAACTTCATAGTTCCGTCACAAGTTAACGAATAAAAAACAAATAGGAGGAAATGTCTTGGCAAAACTTTTATACAAATTAGGCAAATTCATTGCTGAGCACAAATGGGTCAGTATCATTGCGTGGCTTTTGATTCTAGGCGTTATCATTACACCATTATTAATTAGCGCACCTAAATTTGATAGCAATATTACAATGAATGGTCTTAAATCATTAGATACAAATGACAAGATGTCAAAAGAGTTCCATCAAGATAGTGAAAAGGCATCGATGAAAATTGTAATACATTCTGATAAAAAGGATGGTATTACAGATAAAGACACTAAGAAAGATATTGAAAAAGCACTTGATAATATTAAACAAGATGATGATTACGTACAAAACGTAAGTAATCCATATGAAACAAATCAAGTCAATGATGATAAAGATACTGCAATTGCGACAGTCAATTATGTAGTTAACCAAACATCATTAAAAGATTCTTCTAAGAAAATTATCGATCGTGAAATGAAAGATGTGAAAGATAACCACAATGTTCAAATCGAACAAGCACAAGGTGGTAGCGGTGGTTCTGAACCAGGAGGCAACTCAGAATTAGTAGGTATTGTCACTGCATTTATCATCTTATTAATTACATTTGGTTCATTAATTGCAGCAGGTATGCCAATTGTCAGTGCCCTCATGGGACTTGGTTCAAGTATTGGTATCATTGCATTATTAACAAACGTATTCGATATTCCAAACTTCACATTAACACTAGCCGTAATGATTGGATTAGCAGTTGGTATCGACTATTCTCTATTCATCTTATTTAGATATAAAGAAATTAGGAAAAAAGGTACCCCACCTGTTGAATCCATTGCCTTAGCTGTTGGTACAGCAGGAAGCGCAGTTATATTCGCCGGCTTAACAGTTATGATTGCTGTTTGCGGTCTTTCATTAGTAGGTATTGATTTCTTAGCCGTTATGGGATTCGCTTCTGCAATTAGTGTTTTATTCGCGGTACTTGCCGCTTTAACATTATTACCTGCATTGATCAGTGTTTTCCATAAACGTATTAAAATCAAAGACAAACCAGAAAAAAGTAAAGACCCTAAAAATCATCCATGGGCTAAATTTGTAGTTGGTAAGCCAGTACTAGCTATTATTATTAGTTTAATTATTTTAATCGCAGCTATCATACCCATTTCTGGAATGCGTTTAGGTATGCCAGATGATAGCTTAAAACCTAACGATTCATCCGCACATAAAGCGTATAATTTAGTTACTGACAACTTTGGTGCCGGATATAACGGTCAAATTGCGATGCTTGTAAATACTAAAGATGGTGGCAGTAAAAAAGACATTGAATCTGATTTAAATAGTATGAGAAAAGATCTTAAAGATATGGATAATGTCGATACTGTCGAAAAACCTCAATTAAATGATAATAATCATTATGCATTAATCTCTATCATTCCTGAAGATGGACCTAATGCGCAATCAACAAGCAATTTAGTTTATGATTTACGTGATTACAATAAACAAGCCAAAGAAAAATACGACTTTAATACAGAAGTAACAGGCCAAAGTGTAATCAACATCGATATGGCTGAAAAATTAAATAATGCTATTCCAGTATTTGCTGGTGTTATCGTATTATTAGCATTTGTATTATTAGTATTTGTATTCCGTTCAATCCTTGTTCCATTAAAAGCCGTTCTCGGTTTCGTATTATCATTAATGGCTACACTCGGATTCACAACCTTAGTCATGCAAGATGGCTTCCTTGGTGGTCTATTCGGCGTAGAAAACACTGGTCCACTATTAGCATTCTTACCAGTTATTACAATCGGTTTACTATTTGGTCTAGCCATTGACTACGAACTATTCTTAATGACGCGTGTACATGAAGAATATAGTAAAACTGGTGACAATGATCACTCTATTAGAGTAGGTATTAAAGAAAGTGGCCCTGTTATTGTAGCAGCTGCATTGATTATGTTCAGTGTGTTTATCGCCTTTGTATTCCAAGACGATATGCAAATCAAATCAATGGGTATCTCTCTAGCATTTGGTGTACTATTTGATGCCTTTGTCGTACGTATGACATTAATTCCAGCATTAACGAAATTATTTGGTAAAGGATCATGGTACTTACCTAAATGGTTAGGCAGCATCCTCCCAGAATTAGATATCGAAGGTAAAGCATTAGAACAAGATTCACATCAAGCTGAATCTCATGCATCTACCGATGAAGATCGTCATGGTGCTTACGCTACTGATCGTCGTGAAAGAGATGACAGAGACTTTGAAAGTGAACACCCTTCCCGTTTAGATCGTCAATATCATCGTGATGAAGATGAACGACGTTATCAAGATGATACACATCGTTCAACTTACACAAGCGAATCACACGTATCACGATTTGCATCCAATGAACCAAACGACGATGTAGATTATGAATCTTTATATAATAAACAAGGTAATGGTCACGATAATTATCCAAGACGTGACGACAGATTAGACGACCATTCTGAGCGCAGTCATTCATACGCACGTCGCTCTCAATCTCGTCCACAAAGTAACGAAGCACGTACAACTGATTTATTCAAACAGTTATCAAATCAAACGAATGATCAAGACATGCTATTTAATGCATTAATGTTATATGCAAGAGAAAATAGTAAAGATGTATACGATCAATATTCAAATCATACTGACAACAAACATCGTACCGATTTCAATCATGACGATGACAGATATTAATTTTAAAAAGGAGGATATGCTGAATGTTTAAAACAAGAGGTTTCAAACTGTTAGGCCTGTTTGCCACTATTGCCTTAGCCATCGTGCTAAGTGCATGTGGTAACGGTGGCGGAAGTTCATCAAAAGATGACAATACTTCCCTAGGCAATAAAGAAATCGAATTACCATATATTGCTAGTGATAACTCAGCGCCACGTACATTAGTCATAGCTGAAGTACTTAAAAAAGCTGGTTATGACGTTACAACTACACCTGTACAAGCAAGCGGTCCATTATATGCATCTGTAGCTGAAAATCCAGATTCATTCCATGCGTCAGGTATTTTCCCATCTACAGATAAAAGTTACTATAATAAATACAAAAGTAAATTATCCGTTTACGACAAAAAGAACCTTGTCGATGATGTTAAAGTAGGCTTAGCCGTACCAAAATATGAACAAAATATCGACTCAATTGCAGACTTAAAAGATAGTAAGAAATTCGATAAAGAAATACAAGGTACAGACGCTAGAAATGGTGTCATGAAACAAACTAAAAGTGAACTTGATGAAGATAATCTAGACGGTTATAGTCTTAAAGAATCTTCTGACCAAGATCAATTTAAAGCAGTACAAAAAGCTTATAAACAACAACAACCAATCCTATTTACAGCAATGGATTCTAGTTGGTTCTCTAAAGAATTAGGCGTTAAAATGTTAAAAGATCCTGACAAAATTTATGGTAAAGAAGATCAACATATTAACTTAGTATTTAATAAAGAATTCAAAGCTAATCATCCAGCAGCATACACAATTGCAACACGTATGTCAGACGACTGGAGCAAAAAAGATGAAGATCAATTAGCTAAGAAAATCTTCAAAGACCAGAAAAATCCAGAACAAGTTGCCAAAGACTATGTTGATGACAACGATAATAAAGTAGATGAATGGTTAGAAGGTATTGATCATTAATTCTTCTAGTAAAATCTAATAACTCCGAGTAACAATCATGTATGCAGGACTTGAGAATATACAGCTCAAGTCCTGCTTTTTTGTGTTGTCTTCACAATCCAGTAATGTGTATTTCATGTAAAAAGCATTTATATTTGGTAAAATAACAACGTCTATGATAAATTATCAATCAATATTATCTTAATAAAATGACTATTCGGGGAGTCCTGCTTATGACGACATCTACACAAAAACGTATGATAAAACATATTAATCAAACAGTTTTTGAATTATTAAATGACTATCACTTTGATGAAATCACTGTACAGAAAATATGTGATGCTGCTGAAATTAATCGCAGTACATTTTATCGATATTTCCAAGATAAATATGACTTACTATACTCATTAACAGAATATATGAAGGAAGCACTCGATTTAGATTCTTTACATCAGCACGGTTCAACAGATGCATTAGAATCATTTATCTCTTTCATCAATACACATAAACCTGTATTTAAACATTTACTTGTCGCATCAAGACAAGACGATGTCTTTCGTAGTTTGACTCAATTCTGTAGTGAGAAAATATTAGAAGGTGCTGAGTGTAATAACGATTTATTAGCACATAAAATTATGAACAGCGATCATCCACAATTAATTGCTGATTTTTATAGTAGTGGACTCATTGAAATTATAAGAAGATGGGTTGAGAATAATTACAGTTACTCAGAAGAAGAAATTTTATCAGCATTACACGATACACTTGATTTTTCTCGCCCTGTCGATCATATTTCTACCAACTAAATCTAGAAATGCGATAATCGACACCCATTGCCATCAATCGCAAATCAACACTTTGACAGCTAGTAGTAAAACTGTTAATTTTAACTAGAATGACTATTCTATTTTTAAATGAGTGATGATAATGTCCAAGAAAAAGCAAGATTTATTAGAAGTAGCAGAACGCTTATTTTACGAACATGGCTTTCGTGGTGTCGGATTAAAGCAAATTATTCAAGAAGCCAATGTAGCTACTATGACACTCTATAACCACTTTGACTCTAAAGAAAAACTAGTCGAAGCCGTGCTTCAACAACGAGAAATGCGTTACTGGCAATACTTAGAAGACGGTGTTCATCAATCCCCACAACAACCATTCATTGCTGCAGTAGATGCACACTGTAAGTGGTTGAAGGATTATTCGTACACTGGTGATATGTTTATTCGTGCGATTGAAGACTATAGCGATACCGATAATAATATCGAAGCTATCGCACGTGGACATAAAGAACGATTATTAACTTATCTTGAAAATTTAGCCAACCGTTCTAATTTTAAAAATGGACGCGATTTAGCTATTAGATATACCTTGCTAATGGAAGGTACAACCTCTATGACTACCCTTTTAGGTGTCGATGAAGCAACCAAACATGCACACTACGTTGCCCACCTATTTATCGATGAAGCAACTAAATATAATTAATCCAACGATGAGATTGATAACTAAATCAATCTCTCTCATTTTTAAACTAAAATAGAATGAACGTTCTATATAAAAAGGAGTTGTTACTATATGAATTTCTATAAATTAGTTTTTCCTGGCATTGCCATGATTGCCACCATTTATGGATTAGGTCGCTTTAGCTTTGGGCTATTTCTTCCTGATATATCTAATGATTTAAAACTTAGTGCTTCTAGTGCAGGACTCATTTCATCTTTATTCTATTTGTCATATTGTTTTACTATCGTCTATGCAACATTGAGAACTGCCAAAACGGGGCCAAAATACATGATTATGTTAGCTAGTATGTTAGTCATATTAGGTTTATTTATGATAAGCATTTCACCTAATGCCTTAACACTGTCATTAGGTGTTTTACTCGCTGGCGCAAGTTCTGGATTAATCTCTCCACCTTATGGTTACGCCATTTCTTTATGGATTAAATGGGAAGAACAAGGTAAGGCCAATACTTGGATTAATTCTGGTACGAGTTTAGGCTTAGTATTCACTGGTATCACTGCGATGTTAGTATTTATTGATTGGCGAACAACATATTTAATCTATGGTGTGATCGCCATACTCATTACTGTTTGGAATTTTTTCGTTATTCCATCTTTAAAACATAGTTTAAAAATCTATCCAGGTTCTTTAAATATTTTAGATATTAGTGCAAGTAAAAGAATCATTATGGCTTCCACAATATTAGGTTTTTCAACTGCACCATTTTGGACTTTCTCAAAATCGTATGTTCAACAAACAGACCATTATTCTCCAATCGCCTTATCATTTTTTTGGATTCTAATCGGTGTAGCTGGCATTTTTGGTGGGATTTCTGGCCATATCATTGATCAATATGGTATTCAATTTGCCTACTTTTTTGGTGTTATCTTAATGTCCGTTGCTTCTATTCTCTTAGCCTTAACACCTATCGTGTGGATAGTGCCTTTCCTTTCATCATTAATCTTTGGTGTGAGTTATATTTTTATTACAGGTGTACTACTCGTTTGGGGTGTGAAGATATTTGTGAAGAACGCCTCATTAGGAATCGGAATACCATTTTTAATGTTAGCTGTTGGTCAAGTGCTAGGATCTATGGTAGCAGGACCATTTATTGAAGATTTAGGTTATACAATGACCTTTATTATATATGGTTTAATTGGTTTAGTCGCTTTATTACTATTTCCAAAAGTTGAGGTACAACCTCCAAAAGTAAACATTGATGGCGACTATACAAAACTACAAAAAGTAAATAAAGATTTACTATAGATATAAGGATTTCAAAATCCGATATTGAATGTCCAAATTAAAATAGCCAGTCAATGGGGTTCTAATACCACATTAACTGGCTATTATTCTACATTAAATGGTTGATGACTAAAGTGTTTTAAACCTTAGTCATCATTTTTATTATCGAAATTTCTACCTTCTAATCCTGCTAATTCTTCTTTAGAAGCATGAGGTGCTTTCATTTCGAATACTTGATCAACAACTGTATAATCATAATATCCTAAACGTGCAATTGGACGAATAGATGGAATATCTAATTTTCCATCTTCAGTGATGACTTTATCATCGATATGCACTTGGGCAACACGCCCAATCACAATATCCACTGTAGATACAGGATCACCAGTTGGTATGCGAATTGTTTGAACATATTCACATTCGAAATGCACTGGAGACTCTTTCACTCTGTATCCAGGTGCTTCAATACATGATTCTTTAGTAACCCCAGCATAGTCAAATTCATCTTCATCGGGTGCTAATGCTTTAGATGATAAATTAACCGCTTCTCTTAAATCATATGTCGCCATATTCCATACAAACCAACCCGTCTCTTCAGCATTTTTTACAGTATCTTTACGTTCGTGATCACCTAATACTGATTGATTCGCCGCAAACATAACCATAGGTGGGTCCCAAGTTAAATTTTGGTATTGGCTATAAGGTGCTAGATTATCTTTACCATCTTTCGAAACTGTAGATATCCAACCGATAGGTCTTGGTACTGTACTACTTTTAAATGGATCGTGTGGTAATCCATGAGATTTAGTGCCTTGCTTTGGTGAATAATTCATCGTTTCTCACCCCTATTAAATATTTGTATTTCTTCAATCATATAATAGCTATTTGCATAATTCTAATACTAAAAAACGATTTACTTATAGCTATACACTATAAATAAATCGTTTAAATATATATTGTATCTATTAACTAAATCATTCGTTATACTTTTTATTTAATATACACTTTCATCTTTAGGCATTAATAACGATACAATAAACGAAACAAAACCAATACATGCGATTGAAACAAACATTAAGAAATATTGCGGTAACTTAGCGATATAAATCATTAAAATAGGTGCAATTGCTGTTCCCATGAATAATATGACAGTATTGACTGATAAAAAGAATCCTTGATTATGTTTAACAGTCATACCTACCTTCGATATGACTGATGGAATCGCAAATGCAATACCAGCAACAAATGTAACACTAAATAATGTGATACAAATAATATTTGTCGTGATTCCCATCAATATAAGTGATAACGTACTTGTAAGTAAGGCAAGTGAGATCACACGCTTAATACCTATTCTGCCACTTAAACGGCCTCCTAACAACGATACTAGCATTCCTATCACACCAAATAATTTTACTAATGATGCTGTAGACATATCTCCATTTACTTTATCTGATAAAATGTATAAATTTAAAATGGCATACATACTGATAAACATAATTAATAATGTAAATGAGATGAATAAACAGTATAAAACTTTTAGATTATCACGGAAATCTTTAAAGTTATTAAAGAATTTAAGTAATTGTACATCCGCATTTCGACGTGGGCTTTCTGGTACATAGCGGTAAATAACAAATATTAAGCACAAATATAATACAGTTAAAGTGAAATATACCCAATGCCAGTTAAGATGATGAACAATGAGTTCACTTAAGTTCTGCCCTAATACCCCCGATAACATGAAACTAGTACTAATAAAACTAATTGCAGTCACCCTTTTTTTAGCAGGGTATGTTTCTGTCGTATACGTGATTGCTACTGGAGAAAAGGTTGCAGCGAATATACCTTGTATTGCACGCATAATGAGTAATAGTGAAAATGATTGTACAAATCCGATAATAAAACAAATGATGGTCAATCCACTCAAACCTATTAAAATGGTTTTAATTCTTCCATATTTGTCGGAAATCGTTCCATAAAACAAACAACTTATTGAATACATAATTGAAAAAATGACACCATTTAATGTGGCTACCGATTGGGGTATATGAAAGGAATGTGCAAATGCTGCTGTAAGTGGAAGTGCAGTATATAAACTACCCATAACGATAATTCCTGAGAAAAATAGAATCGTAGTGATAAGATTATAATGACGTTGTTCCTCCAATGATACCGATGCTCCCTTCCTATTAATAATAACGTTAACTATTATTACACTTTCATCAACAAAACTAAAGAACCTATTTAATTTTCAAAAAGTTTTAAATTTACCGCAAATTAAATTGCTATACCAAATATGCTTTTTTATCCCCGAAAATAGCCTCAATAATAAGACGAATAAATAGTATTGACTTTCAAAAAACAACGATATATAATATACCCAGTATAAAAAATATATTGGAGGTGGCAATAATGAAAATTGAATTAGGATTAACTTCATTTGCCGATAATAGTGCGATTCATATGCCGGAAGGATCAGAACTTCCTATCTCAAATGCACAACGAATTAGAAATATCGTAGAAGAAATAGAATTGGCAGATCAACTAGGCTTAGATATCTATGGCTTAGGCGAACATCATCGTAAAGATTACGCTGTGTCAGATCCAGTAACTGTGTTAGCTGCTGCAGCTGCACGTACTTCACATATCAAACTATCATCAGCTGTTACTGTTTTATCATCTGATGACCCAGTCAGAGTATATGAGCGCTTCTCTACATTAGATGCTGTATCTAATGGTCGAGCTGAAGTAATGATAGGTAGAGGATCATTTATTGAATCTTTCCCATTATTTGGTTACAACTTAAATGACTATGAAGATTTATTTAATGAAAAACTTCAAATGCTATTAAAAATTAATAAGCATGAAATCATCAATTGGGAAGGTAAATTACGTCCTAGCGTTGAAAACACAGGTGTTTATCCTAGAATAGAACATGGCGAATTACCGATTTCTATCGCTACAGGTGGTACACCTGAATCATCATTACGAGCAGGTGCATTTGGTTTACCAATCACTTATGCTATTATTGGTGGTAATCCTAAACGGTTCGCACGTAATATAGAAATTTACAAATCTGTTGCTGAATCATATGGACATGATCCATCTCAATTACCAATATCTGTACATTCTTGGGGATATATTGCTGACACTGATGAGCAAGCTAAACGCGAATTCTTCCCTTCATTAAAAGCCCATCAAGATGTACTTGGTAGAGAACGTGGTTGGCCACCTTTCGATGAACAAGCCTTTGAAAGAGAAATTGGAAGTGAAGGTGCGATATACTTAGGTAGCCCTGAAACGGTCGCACAAAAAATTATTGAAACTGTAGAAACTCTAGGTCTTAATCGTTTTATGATTCATACACCAGTTGGATCAATGCCTCATGAAAAAACAATGCATTCCATCCGTCTTTTCGGGGAAAAGGTTAAACCTATAGTAGATAAATATTTTGAAGATAAATAGGAGGAAATATTTTTATGATTTTACGTTATGCTACAAATTTAAAACTTGCTAAAGAACTTTACGATGCATCAAAACCAAAATTACAAGGTGACCAAGGTATGTCAGATACATTCACAAATATCTTCGGTATGCCTGAAAAATCAGTTAAATTAGCTGGTACGATTGAAGCAGCTGCTGCAGGCTTATTCGCAGTAAGCTTCTTAAGTAAAACTGCTTCACGTTTAGGCTCATTAGCTACAATTTCAGTACTAAGTGTAGCAGCTTACAAACACTTCGAAGCTGGACATGGTAAAAAAGGTGCTCAACATGCATTAGACTTATTAGGCTTAGCAACATTAAGCTTATTCGATACTTTTGACGGTAAACGTAAATAATTAACACGGAGGTCACATTAAGTGACCTCTTTTATTTATATTTATTTAACATATGCATGGGTATATGACACAAATGATGATCTTCAGGATAATTTTCCAATCTATCTTGATGTTCGGGCGCACTTTTTACATAGTAAGACAGAGGTAAGACTTCCACTACAATATGAGCCCTATCCTCTCGCTCATTAATAAAGGTTTGCGCTTCATTCAAATGTTTCGTATTTTCACTATATAATCCTGTTCTATATTTCTCACCTATATCTTGACCTTGCTGATTCAAACTATACGGATCAATTACCTCAAAAAGATATGACATAATGTTACGAATAGTTAAACTATCCGGATCAAATGTTAACTTTACACATTCAGCATAACCATCGTATTCACCATTCAAATTCGATGTTATTCCATTAGCCCTTCCAGCTTCAGTTGATACGATACCTGGTATAGTTTTAAAAAAAGCTTGAACGCCCCACAAACAACCGCCAGCTACATATACTATTTCCATCGTTCTCACCTCTTTATATGTATTCTACATAATATAAAGCCTTATCAAAAGTACTTACTTTGTTAGATAATATTAAGTGTTATTACATGATTGATGATTAGAGTGACAAAACTGTTATTTCATTGACACCTGATTCATAGGGCTTTCAAATGATTTGATGCTATATTTAGATTGTACATAACGAAGTTTTGATAACTAAACATTTAACTTTATGAGTTAACTACAATAACTTAGATAAAATTTCTTTACTGTATAAATAAATATATTCAAGGGGAGATTTTTTTGACTCATCATTCTATCAAATACTTAATCGGCGCAACTATCACTACTTCTGCTTTATTTCTTACATCACATCACGAGGCTTCAGCTGCAACTATAGAAAATAATCAAGTAGACCAAGGTTTTAACCATCAGTCGAATGGTAATGCCATCACTCAAGCTAATCAAACAGATTCAACTTATAATCACGACGAAAATGGTAACCCTATTGCCGTAGACAACAACATTGATAACAATTTTAATCATAATCAGAATGGCGATGCGATCGTTTCTGATGATAATGTGGATGCTACTTTCAACCATGACGAAGCCGGTAATCCTCTAATGACAGCTAATAGCGTAGATAGCGACTTCAATCACGACCAAAATGGCAATCCTATTACTGCGGAAAATAACATCGATAGCGACTTCAATCACGACCAAAATGGTAACCCTATTGCCGTAGACAACAACATTGATAACAATTTTAATCATAATCAGAATGGCGATGCGATCGTTTCTGATGATAATGTGGATGCTAGCTTCAACCATGATGAAGACGGTAATCCTCTAATGACAGCTAATAGTGTAGATAGTGACTTTAATCACGATCAAGACGATAATCCTATTGCTTCTGATAACAATATCGATAACAACTTTAATCATGACCAAAATGGCGATGCTATCGTTTCTGATGATAATACGGATGCTGCCTTCAACCATGATGAAGACGGTAATCCTTTAATGACAGCTAATAGCGTAGATAGCGACTTTAATCACGACCAAGACGGCAACCCTATTGCTTCTGACAATAACATCGATAACAACTTCAATCATGACCAAGACGGCAACCCTATTGCTTCTGACAATAACATCAATAACAACTTCAATCATGACCAAAATGGCGAAGCGATTGTTGCTAATAAAAATGCGGATGTTGGCTTTAACCATGATGCAGTTGGACAACCTATTCATGCTAACAACCAAGCAATGATAAGTCGTTCAATGCAACAATCACATGATACTACAACACCGCAATCAGCTATAACAACTCATCACCAATCAAATTCATTACCTGCAACAGGTCAAGACAGAACACGTGCGCCATACATTGGCTTTGTAATCACACTCGTTTTAGGCGTAGCTTTTATTTTATTAAGAAAATCATCTGCTAAAAAATAGACTTATCATTAAAACACTATTAATTTCATTACAATTGATATAATACTAAGAAGCACCAGCTAATTACTATTTTTATAGTTTTAGTCGGTGCTTTTTATATAGTTAAAATCCATTTTTGTACAATTAAATAATATAAAATGATATTTAATTCAATCTTATAGAAAACATTTCATAAAACACTATTTTCTACAAAACTTTTTTAATTATTTTATATATTTGTATTGACTTAAAAATTTTTGGTGTTATATTTGTGTTGGAAATATAATTTTTAGGAGGTTTTAAAATGAAAGTTAAGTTTTTTACAGCAAGTTCTTTGTTAATTGCAACTTTGACATCAGCGACATTAATTAATCCGGCACATGCAGAAACGACATCATCAACCGATAATCACCAACAAACCACACAATCTCAACAACAAAAGACACCGAAGATTGATAAAGGTAATAACGTCAAACCTGTTGAAAAGAAAGAACGCGCAAATGTCATACTACCTAACAATGATCGACATCAAATTAATGATACAACGTTAGGTCACTATGCTCCTGTTACTTTCGTTCAAGTTCAATCAAACGAAGGTACATTTATCGCATCAGGCGTTGTTGTAGGTAAAGACAAACTTTTAACTAACAAGCATGTTGTAGATGCAACTCACGGAAATCCACGCGCTTTAAAAGCCTTCCCTTCTGCAGTTAATCAAAATAATTATCCAAATGGCGGTTTTACTGGAGAACAAATCACTAAATATCCAGGTAATGCAGACTTAGCCATCGTTAAATTCTCACCTAATAACCAAAATCAAAATATTGGTGAAGTTGTTACACCAGCCACTTTAAGTGACAATGCGGACACAAGTCAAAATCAACCTATTACTGTAACTGGTTATCCCGGAGATAAACCACTTGCTACTATGTGGGAAAGTAGAGGTAAAATTACTCAAATTCAAGGTGAAGACATGCACTATGACTTAAGTACAACTGGTGGTAATTCAGGTTCACCTGTATTCAATAGCCGTAACGAAGTCATTGGTATTCATTGGGGTGGCGCAGCTAATAGCTATAATGGCGCTGTCTTTATCAACAACAATGTTCAAAACTTCTTAAAACAAAATATTGAAGATATTCATTTCTCAAATAGCGACAATAATGACGACAATGATAACAATAATGGCACAGACGATAATAACAATAATAACAACGATGATGATAATAACTACGATAATCCAGACGCAGCGTAACTTGCCAAACATATTAATATAAAAATTCAGAATAAACAGACAACGTATACTTATAAATCAATCATCAAACATTATCGGAGGTTGTTAAATGCATCATTCATATAAACATATATCGTTTAAATTAATAAGTATTCTCTTATTTGCCATACTCTTATTATCAACCATTGCTTTTACTGACCTTAACAAATCTTATGCTGCACAGAAGTCCAATCAACTAGAAATTAATGTTAAAAATGATAAAGTCCCTCAAAAAGTTCAGAATCTAGCACAACAACAATATAAAGGCTATGCTCAAGCACTAGATAAACAAAAAAATAGCCAAACTGGTGACTATCAATTAGGCGAAGCATTTAAAATCTATAAATTTAATGGTGAAGAAGATAATAGTTATTATTATCCAGTATTAAAAGATGGCAAACTTATTTATACATTAACGATTAGCCCTAAAAATGAAGCTGATTTAAAACAATCTAAAGAAAATGCAAACTATAGTGTTAAAATCTCAAATTTCATCGCTAAAGATTTAGAAGAAATTAAAGACAAACACACAAATATAACGATTTTAACTGATGAAAAAGGCTTCTACTTCGAAGAAAATGGACAAGTTAGATTAGTTAAAGCCACACCGCTTCCTACAAACATCAAAAACAAAGAAAATAGCCAACATATGTCATCTCATCTTAAACAACAACTTAAAGCCACATCTGAGCCAACAAAAATAAATGAAAATCAAGCAGCTGAAGCCAACCAAGACAATCAAGTTCAATATGAAAACACGTTAAAAAACCTCAAAATAAGAGAACAACAATTTGATAATTCATGGTGTGCTGGTTTTAGTATGGCAGCTCTACTGAATGCCACTAAGAATACAGATAAATATAATGCACACGATATTATGAGAACACTATACCCAAATGTTAGCGAAGAAGAATTACCACAATTCTCAACTAACCCACATCAAATGATTAAATACGGTAATTCACAAGGTAGAGACATTCAACATCAAAGTGGCATGCCTTCTTATAATCAAATTGATCAATTAACTAAAGATAATAAAGGCGCTATGATATTAGCTCATAGTGTTGAGAATAATCCTAATGATCCTCATCTTGGTCACGCTATGGCAGTTGTCGGTAATGCTAAAATTAATAATGAAGACAAACTGATTTTCTGGAATCCATGGGATACTGATTTATCTATTCAAGATGCAGACTCTAATTTACTTCATTTATCATTCAACAGAGACTATACATGGGACGACACAATGATAGGTTATTAAACATAATATAGATATTGATTGAAGGCAGGCGACGCTATGTATCAACTCCACTTTATTCATATTAATGACGACGCACTTACACTCACAAAGTCAAAGCAAGACACCATTCACTTATTTATAGGCAATTGGATTAACCCATCAGCCCAAAAATCTATTAGCATTCGAACTGGCGTTGATACGAATCACAATCAATATCAAATTCTTCAAATTGATACCGAACATCAACGTATTAAACTGACTTCTGAAGAAGATCCTCAACTCATGTATATTTTAGACTACGAAGATACAAACCATATATTCATACAAACATCAGTTAAGAATTCGTATGGCACGTCAAGACCCATAAGATACGAAAAATTCTAATACTACATTTAAAGCGTCGTTCAAAGTCATTGAACGACGCTTCCCTTATGAGTAATTAATCAATTAATAATTGAATCCCTCTAACGATATTAATAATAAAAAGTGCTCCAGATCCTAAGATAAATGCGATACCCAAAATAAACAAAATTACCATTAACACTGTACTTTGATTGTATACTGCAGGTGCCATTGCAAAACAAATAATGGCTAAAACCATACAAACCCAAGACATGACATGGTTTAATAACGCTTTTTTAGAATACGTAGATGCAGGTGGCTCCGCAACGATCCAAACAATAATTGGAAAAAGTACAGGTGCAAAGAATATACTTAAATAACTTAATGCCCCCAACACATTATTTGTTCTGTCATTAACTACTTTTTGATTATCTTCCAACTTTATCACCTCTTCATTTTAAAGGTTAATTCATTTCCCAGTTTATTCATCCATACCTCTCTTCACTTGACCTTACACATTACTTTTACAACTATTGTCTAAATTATTTTCATTATTCATTCAAATTCATTTTAAAACCATCTTAGAAATCGTCTCATCATCTCCGGCTCACATGGTTTATCCGAATAAACAGCTTCATTGTTCACGATAGCTTTAGCATTTTCAATCATTTCTTCTATTTTATTTCTATAAGGCATTAACTTACGTTCATCAAATAATTGGTTTAATACAAAAGGTCTATGCTCTACAGAATGTGCATCGGATGCTATAAAGTGTGCTAAATGGCATTCAATAAAACGTAATGATAATTTTTGAGCACTTCTTCCGAAATCACCTAACAAAGAACTTGCTGTCAATTGACTCATTGCTCCGTTACTAATCAACTCATACAATAGATACGGATTTTTGGCAATTGCTTTATTACGTTCTGGATGCGCTATGATTGGTATATATCCAAGAGTTTGTAATTCATTACACAGTCGATTAGCATTGTCTGGTACATCACCAAATGGTAGTTCAATCAATAAATAACGTGATTTATTTAATCCTTGTATGCTGCCATATTCAATTTCCTTAATCATTGCTTCTGTTAGCCTTACTTCTTGACCTGGAAATAATTCGATACCTAAGTCTTTAATTTCTGGTACTTTTCTCATTTCTGCTAATGTCAAAGAAACATCTTGAAAGCTATTATTAAATTTAGGATTTAGATGGTGTGGTGTAGCTATAATGCCTGTGATACCTTCTTTTTTAGCTTGAGTAAGCAACTGAATCATGGCTTGTTTCGTTTTGGGTCCATCATCCATATTAACCAATATATGGTTATGAATATCGATCATGATTTGTCATCTCCATCATTGAATCATATATAATTGCGTTTAAACATTTAGTATACTCGTACAATGCCAAACATATTATATAAAATATTTATTTAATATTATTATACCACGATGACTTGTGAATATATATTCGATTGCTAACTATATTTTCATCCTTAAAATGAGATTTTCTATTAAAAAATGCTTCCTAATAAAAAAAGAGTTTCCCATAATGAGAAACTCTAGCCTATCCGCTTAATTAAACGATGCGTTTACGTATTGCGCCAGAAATCAAATCAACGATTGCTACCATGACTACAAGTCCAATTAATATTATACCTACACGGTCCCAAGAACGAGTTTGAATTGCAAAGATGAGTGGTGTCCCGATACCACCAGCACCTATTAATCCAAGAATCGACGCAGAACGTAAATTCAATTCAAATCGATAAAGGATTAATGATAAAAATGATGGTAAAATCTGTGGAATAACTGCAAACACTAATGTTTTCATTTTATTAGCACCACTGGCTTTTAATGATTCTACGGCGCTAAAATCCAAACTCTCGATATCTTCTGCCAATAATTTCCCTAACATGCCAACTGAATGAATACCGAGTGCCAAAACACCTGAAAATGAACCAGGACCTACCGCTTTAATAAAAATTAATGCCATCACGATTTCTGGAAATACTCGAATAACACTTAATATAAATTTGCTTATCCCTGAAACAGGTCGTAATTTCACCATATTTTGAGCACCTAAAAATGCAAGTGGAATACAAATAATAGCTGCTATAAAAGTACCAATGACTGCTATAGCAAATGTTTCTAATAGCCCTCTTAATAAATCTTCACCTTCAGGAATATAAATATATTTTAAATCTGGGTGAAACAAACCGTTAAAAATAGCTTTTAAAATTTCAATAGATTTACTTTTGAGTTCTAAACTTGGCACACCTGAAAAAGCCCAAATAATTATACTCACTACTACAATTGTAATGAGCCATTGTTTAATCAACTTTTTGCGATGATTTTTAGTGTGTAATGGATATTGCGTTTCTTTAGTCGTCATGCGAGTTGTTCCCTCACTTTCGTACTAACGTAATCAATGATGACTACGATAACCAACGTGAATAAAATAATGGTAGCGGTTTTCGGATATTGAAATAGACCTAATGTTTGATCGTAAAACAATCCAATGCCACCCGCTCCTACTATACCTAGCACGGCTGAAGCACGTATATTTACTTCGAATGCATAAAGTACATATGAGGCAAATGATGATATCGCTTGTGGCACCACACCATAAACTATCCATGTCACCTTATTTGCACCTACCGCCGTCATCGCTTCCATAGGTCCTGGATCTATCGTTTCTAACGATTCATATAATAGCTTACCTATGATACAAATCGTTAAAATAAATAACGCTAAAATACCTGGAATTTGACCAATACCAAACACAGCAACAAATATCGCCGCAAGTAGTAGATCTGGAATCGTACGGACAATATTCAATACAAATCGTGCAGGTATATTAATCCATTTCTTCTGTACTATATTACTGGCGCATAATAATGCGACTGGAATAGACACGATGCTTCCTAATACAGTACTGATAATCGCCATTCTAATTGTGTCTAACATGGGTTGTGTAATTTGACTTAAGTAGCTCATATCAGGCGGAATCATTTGGGCAAACAAATCACCTATTTGAGGTAAGCCAACCATTAAGTCCCCAACATTAAAGCCTGTATAAATAAAACTCCAAACAATTAACGCGATGAGTAATACAAATGTAAAACTTGTCTTGAGCGACATTTTCCGCTTTAAATATGTATCATATTTTTGTTGTACTGGTGCGGTCATATTAATTCACTCCCAGCTTTTCGTCTTCGCTAATTGAGCGTCCATAAATGTCACTAAACACATCATCAGTCGCTTCAGAAGCAGGTCCATCATAGACTACTTCACCATCGCGTAATCCAATAATACGAGTACCATATTCTCTTGCTAAATCGACAAAGTGTAAGTTAATTAAAATCGTAATGCCTAATTCTTGATTGATGTTCTTTAAATCATCCATAACCTGTTTCGTTGTTAATGGGTCTAACGATGCTACAGGTTCATCTGCCAATATGATTTCAGACTCTTGGCATAATGCACGTGCAATTGAAATACGCTGTTGTTGTCCGCCTGAAAGTTCATCCGAACGTTGATCATACTTATCTAAAATATTTACGCGTTCTAGTGCATGCATTGCTTTAATTTTATCTTCTTTAGGAAATAACCCAAGTACCATTTTCCAAGTCGGATGATAGCCCACTCTCCCACTTAATACATTTCTCAAAACACTAGAACGTTTAACTAAATTAAAATGTTGGAAAATCATACCAATGTTACGGCGCATTTCGAGTAATTCTTTTCCTCGTGCTTTCGTTATCGATTGGCCTTGAATGAAAATCTCACCAGATGTAATATCATGGAGACGATTGACTGATCTTAGTAATGTTGATTTACCTGCCCCAGATAAGCCAACTATAACCGCAAATTCTCCCTTTTCTATTTCTAAATTAATATTTTTTAATCCTACATGTCCGTTAGGATAAACCTTACTGACATCTTTAAATTCTATTTGACTCATGTTTGACACCTTTCTTTTACAAAGAAATACTAAGGCGAATTGAATATCAAAATCTCCCAATATTTCATCCAATTCAACACTTAGCATTTCAAAGTCATGTACTTTGTTTAAGTCATTTGAACTTTATTTAAGTAGTTGTTTTTTGCATTACTTCATATCTTTAACTGCTTTTTCATTTTCTCTGACAACATCAAATTTAGAATCATCTGTATCAGTATAACCTTCATGTGAGTATACTTCTTTAATTATTTTATGTCCCTCTTTGGTTTTTGAAATATCTTTAAATGCTTTTTTCAATTTATCTTGGAATTTTTTATCCATATCGGGTCTTACAGAAATCGTATCATTAGGAATCGCATCCGTAAGTTTTAAAATTTTAGTATCTTTGAATACATCTGGTTGATCTTTCTTAACAATATTACGTGCATCGTTAAATACGGCTGCTGCATCTACATCACCATTTAATAATGAAATGATTGCTTGGTCATGCCCTTTAACGTTGACGATTTTCATATCTTTAGTTGCATTAATACCCGCTTCTTCTTTTAATGTAGCTAATGGGAATGTGTAACCTGCTGTTGAAGTTACATCTTGTAAGGCAATTTTCTTACCTTTTAAATCTTTTAAGCTTTTAATATCTGAGTCTTTCTTCACTAAAATTTCTGATTTGTAGTCATCCACAAGTTGCTTATTAGGTGAACCATCTTTGTTCACACCATAACGTTGTGCTTGTAATAATAAATCTGCTGCTTTTTGATCATGTGCTAATGTGTAAGCTGTAGGAGGTAAGAAGCCGACATCTACTTTTTTAGATTTCATGGCTTCGACAATTGTATTGTAGTTGGTAGAAACGGATACTTTAACTGGCATATCCAATTCTTTAGACAGAAGTTTTTCAAGTGGCTTCGCTTTCGCTTCTAATTTATCTGCATTTTGTGATGGTACAAATTGTACCGTTAGTTCTTTTGGTTTATAATCTCCAGATTTAGAATCTGAACCTTTGTCAGAACTCTTTTGATTATCTAAAGAGCTTGAATTTCCACATGCTGCCGTAAACATAATGACTGATAAAACAAGAATCAATAAACACTTCAACTTTTTCATCTAATAACTGTCCCTTCTAATACGTATTTGGTGTAATATGTATATAATAAAATTACACTTATAGATTACTACATATTAAAGTTATTTTGTATTATATTAAAATGAATTTTAATAACTTATTTTTAAATACAGTTGAAGGTTTTGTAAATTTTATTTAATAATACACAATGTAACAATATTGTTCTATAATTCATGATGAGTAAAGAGGAGTGATATTTTATGGAACAACTTGCGTTTTACGTAGTGAGCGATATACATGGTTACATATTTCCAACAGATTTCTCCAAAAGAGACCAATACCTACCTATGGGTTTATTGTTGGCCAATCATTTGATTGAAAAAGACCAACAACATTACGCTTATCATATTAAAATAGATAATGGTGATTTTTTACAAGGCTCACCATTTTGTAATTATCTCGTCTCTCATATCAAGAATAGTCAGCCTCTAGTCAATTTCTATAATCGTATGTCCTTTCACTTTGGTACACTAGGTAATCATGAATTCAATTACGGGTTACCTTATTTGAAAGATACATTGAAACGTCTAAACTATCCGGTGTTATGTGCTAATATCTTTGAGAATGGTGAATTACTCACGCATCAGGGCATTCACTATTTCGATGTTAATGGTAAAACAATTGGCGTGATTGGATTAACGACGCAGTATATCCCTCATTGGGAGCAACCTGAACACATCCAGTCACTCACCTTTGAAAGTGCCGTAACAACATTACAACGTTGGCTACCCGAAGTACGCCGCCAATCAGACTTTGTTGTTGTGAGCTATCACGGTGGCTTTGAAAAAGATTTAGAAACTGGAGACGCTACCGAAGCACAAACAGGTGAAAATGAAGGTTATGCAATTTTAGAACACTTCTGTGATGATATTGATATATTCATTACAGGTCATCAACATAGAGATATCGCAACGTTATTCAACCAAACGGCAGTCATACAACCTGGTACACGAGGTCGATCTATAGGCAAAGTTGTTCTGAATTTGAACGATGACACTCATGAACGCATTGCGTCATGTAGTTTATTACCGGTTAGCGATGATGATGACTTTGTTGTTAATGAAGATGATCGCTATTTAAGAAGTCAATTAGAAGACTGGCTCGATACTCAGATTGCTGAACTACCTAATGAAATGATTGTGGATGATGCATTTGAAGCTCGTATAGCACCACATCCATTTATCAATTTTTTAAATTACGTCTTATTAGCTAAGGGTGGTGCCGATATGGCATGTACAGCCTTATTTGATTCAGCAACTGGTTTTACAAAACACGTTACAATGCGTGATGTCATTAACAATTATCCTTTCCCAAATACATTTAAAGTATTACGTGTTAGCGGTGCAGATATTAAAGCTGCAATAGAACGCTCTGCTGAATATTTCGATGTTATTCAAGAAGAAATCACCATCAGTAAAGATTTTATGGAACCGAAACCTCAACATTTTAACTATGATATATTCGCCGGTGTAAGTTACACGATTCAAGCTAGTCAGCCTAGAGGACAACGTGTGTCACATATTCAATTCAATGGTGAACCATTAGACTTTGATCAAATGTATACAATTTGTGTGAATAACTATCGTTCGGTGGGTGGCGGTCAATATGATATGTACGCCAACGCACCAGTTGTTAAAGATATCCAAATTGACGGCGCACAATTAATTATCGATTACCTTCAAGCACATTCAAATTCTCATATTCCTCAGGTCGTCAATTTTAAAGTTAAAAAGTAATGATTAAATATGAGAAACCCTGCTCGATCACGTGTCGAACAGGGTTATTAATTAATTATGAAATTGTATGTGCTTTTTCTCGTAAACATTATTTACTGTATTGAGTATGATACCTAAAATAATAATACCACCAGATATGAATGTAATCGTCATATATGGTAATCCAATTGATAATAATATTGAACCCAGTATAGCACCAATAAAGTTAGCTACATTAAATATAGAAGCAGCTAGCGTACTTGCTAGTAATGGTGCTTCATGTGCACTTAATATAATTTTACTATTTAACAGCGGTGTTGTACCAAATGTTCCAAATCCAAATAAGAAACAAATGAGTAATGCTAATACTGCATAATGAACAAAAGTAACGAATAAGATAATAGTAATAAATAATAAGAAGAACGTATAGAATAAATATTTAGTTAGAGCGTGTTCTGGTACACTACCTGTCACTAAATTACCAATTACACCACCTAGCCCAAATAAGAATAAACATACGGTTAATCCAATTATTTTAAAAGGTGCATAGTCATGAATCATTGGTTCCATAAACGTATAAGTTGTAAACACACCTGAATAACCAAATACGATGATAGAAATCACAATTAAAATGTGTGGGTTCTTAAATACGGTTAATTCTTTAGAAATATTGGCTTCCGCGCTTAATGAAACGTGAGGTGTAAACTTCATCATACCTAACATCGTTATCACTGCTAAGATAATCATGATACCAAATACAACTCTCCAATTAGCCAAGCCACCTAAAAATGATCCGAACGGCACACCAATCATGACTGCTATCGTTAGACCCGCTTGAACTAAGGCAATTGCTTGCGGTTTCTTAGCTGGTGGTGCAACAGCCGCTGCTACACTCATACAAACGCCAAAGAACGGCGCATGCATGGCTGCAGACATTAATCTTGATAATAAGAGCACATTAAAATTAGGCGCTAACATTCCTACTAAGTTACTCACGATAAATATAGCTACAAGCACAGGTAACAAGCGATGCGCATGGACTTTCATCGTAAATATACGCATGAATGGACCAATCACTGCCACACTAATCGCATAGACACTCACAAGCAGTCCCGCACTTGAAATAGATACATGCATGTCATCAGATATTTGTGTTAGTAATCCTGTGACAACATACTCAGCCATACCAACAGTAAACGTACCTAACATAAAAATAAAAAACATCATTTTATTTTCTCTCATCACTGCTTCCCCCTTTTCGTTTCGTTCAAAAAATCAACATGAGTGATATACTACAAAAGATTTTGAACAACGTGAAGAGGTATATAGAAATTTTTCGAAATCTTCAATACAAGTTTTCATAAGCTTTCATTTCATTTTCATTATATTAAAATTAAGACAATTTTGGATTAGGCATTCTAGAGCATTATCGTTTTACTATCATATCTCTATTTATTGAATTTCTATACATCATCATGCATATGATTAATTTTTGACAATCATGTGACAAACTTGATATTGATTGGGCTAACCCACATAACCCTATTATATTATGATAGATACTAAATGAACGTTATAATGAAATGGAAGAGCAATACGATCATGAATATGGAGGTAGCTACAATGACATCCCAACAAGACCAGAAAGACGAAAAAGTAATTGCTGAAGATGAAAAACAAACTAAAAACTCATTTTGGGCAGACGTATTTAACTTTTTACCTGAAATGGTAGGTGGTCTTATGCGTCTAATTCGTTCATTGTTTTAATGTGTGCATTTAACTTTTGTTATTATGGTGCTTAATCGGAGGGATAGATTTTGGCAACAAAAAATAAAAATCGTAAAAGAAGTAAAATGGACATTCTAAAAGAGACAACCAATGAAATTTTATTTCAAAGTATACCTGAAATCATTTATGGCTTGATTCGTATAGTTAAAGGATTGATTTAACTATAAAATTAAATTGATTCTTTTAGAATATTGCACGTCTTTACAAATTTTTAATTTTTTAATCCATTTATCTTTACATTTACTATAGATAGTTATATACTGTTCTTTGTTAATTGATTTGGAGGGATACTCAAGTCTGGCTTAAGAGGCCAATCATTTATGATTGGTAGGAGCTTCGTGCTCGCGTTGGTTCAAATCCTTCTCCCTCCGCTACTGAATATTTATTATTGTAACCTGAGGCATTTCTTTATGTCTTAGGTTCTTTTTGTTCACCAATAAAGGCGTCCCGCATTGTGCGAGACGCCTTATTATTTATGAATTATTGATGTGGATGGAATGTTTTTTGCGGTGCATGAATAGTCACGTCATATTTATCAGCGATGCGTTGTGTTTCTTTATCCACTAATTGATTATATTCTTTAGTTGATACTTCACTTGCTTTTGGTAATCTCTTTTCTAATTCTGCATATTGTTTCTCTGACATACCCTTAGGTGCAATTCCACCATAAGGACGGTCACCTTGAGTTGTTTGATGTTGGTGTTTGGCAGTTTTATGTACTGAGCTTGCGTCCGCCACACCAGATACACCTGCAACTGCGAGTGTGCCTGCTAATACTGAACCTGCTAACATTGTCATTTTTTTCATTTTTAAAATCTCCTTCCAAAAGTGAATCATTGACACATCTATATCATAACAACTTTTTATAATTAAATCATTTATTTTTATATTTCTTTACATATTTTTTACTTTTATAAATTTAGATATTTAAATTCAATTGTTTTTTTACATTAAAAAAGTACCTCACATGCTCATAAAGCATGTGAGGTACTTTACTTATATATTACTTAAATAATTCTTTTAATACTTTGAAGAATGATCCGATTAATTGGAAGAAATCCGCAGTCATAGTGCATGCTCCTTTCTTTATTAAAGATATAGTATCTTAATTATGCTTGTGCTTTTTGCTCTGATGTTAACTTTTCACTTTGTACTAAATCATCTGCTAGACCATGCCAGAATTGTTGTAATTCTTCTCTAGTTCTTACTGTATCAGAACTATCTTGTCCAACAAAGTCAACATGATCCCAATCATGTTTTGTAGGTGTTACTTGCCAAATACCTTTTTGGTTTTTATCTGTTGCTTGTGTATATTTTTGATTAAATGGATGTTGTGAAGAAATCACAGATACAAGTCCATCATTTTCTCTCCATTCTTTTTCGTTAGCTTTACCGATCACATTTCCAGTTAAAATAAATGGTAAGAACATGTTTAAATCTGCTTTTTGTCTACCAAATAGTGATGGATGTGTTGCCTCACCAGTATATGTTTTATATACAATATTTGGATTTAATGATGTTTTACGGTTTAAGTCTGTTGCACCATCTCGAGTTAAATCATAGAAACCATTGTCTTGTGATTTCCATAACTTAGAGTTTTTCACACGTTTAGCATAATCGATATATGATTCATTTGGTTTTTGTTTTAAGCCCCATTGAGATAAACCAAAGTCGACTCTTGAATCTTTATTACCAAAGGCTTTACCAATATCATAAACAACCTGTCTTACAACCGCTTCATTACCTAATACATCTGAAGCGTGTGTACCATTATGTGGTGTACCAAGTGTCGTAATTGAAGAAACCATATTATCATTATTGCCTTTGAATAATGGTGAAATTGTACCACCATGTTTCTTCTGATACTCAATTTCCTCTTGGTTACCATTTCTTAAAAGTTCTTCAAGTTGGCGAATCGTTTGTCCACCCATACTATGACCAACTAAGTGCACTTTTTGACCTGGTTTCCAGTCTTTATATACACCTTCATATGTTTTACCATATCGCTCATGACCATATTTCGCAGCATGTGCTGCACCGTAATCTACACGACCACCCTTGATATAGTAGTATAGTTCTACCGCTCTGTCATAGTTACTACCGAAGGCACTGATACTTGCTTCATATGATTTGTAGCCGTTTTCTTCTAAATCTTGGCGAATATTCATTTTATCGCCACCCCAATAATGTGATAAAACAGCTGGGTTAATATCATCAGTGAATCCATTAAATCCATGAACGAGAATGATAGGATCATGATTTTTATACTGTTGTTGTTTAGCTTTCTTATTTGTTTGGTCTTTATCTGCTACAGCTACTTTATTTTTAGACTGATTATTTAATGTGGCAACTGAATTCGATTTTAGCGCTTGTAAACCGTCTTTTTGTTCTTTATCTTTTTTACTTGGATTATCTTTTGATAATAATGGTGAATCTTTTTCTAATTGTTCAAGAGAGACAGGTTGCTTTTGTTTTGATTTTTGAGATGAATCAGTTTGCTTCGGAGCTGTAGCTTTTTGATCAACTGATTGTGCTGTCACTTTTTGTTGGTCTTTTTGATTAATTGTGGCATCTGCTTTTTCTTTATTCACAGTAGCATGAGTCGCTTTTTCTGTAGCATGACGTCGAGAGAAATCTGGATCGACCTGTTGCGCTTTATGATTTTTATTGAACTCTGAATCTACATCCGCTTTCTTTTGCGCTTGCTTATGACTAAATTCTGGATCCACTTGTGAAGCTTTATGTTTGCTATTAAATTCTGGATCTACATCATGTTGATGCGTTTGAGTTGATGATGCTTTATCTTGCGCCTTTGGACTAGTTGTTGGCGTTTCTTCTTTTGTTGCTTTGCCATCAGCTTTGTCCTTTTGATTTGGCGTTGTAGCATCAGATTTTTCAACAGACTTTGTTGCTTGATCTTCTGTTGTTTTTTCTTTAGTTGTTTTAACATCTTGTTGCACTTGATTAGCTGATTGCTCAGTTTCTACTGTTGCATCTTTTGTTTGTTTCTCTTCAGTATTGTCTTGTGACGTTTGTGTAGTATCTTTCTCAGATGTTTCTTTATGTAAGCTTGTTGGTGTTGCATCTTGTTGATTGTCATTTTGTGCTTCAACGCTATCGTTACGTTCTTTTAATTCACTAGATTGATTTGTTTGTTCATTTTTAACATCATTTCCCTGTTGTTCCCCAATAGATTGTGCTTGTTGTGCTTCTGAATCAACATTTCCCTTATCTTGATTTTCAGCTGCTTGAGCAGAACCTCCACCAATAAATAATAATGCTGCGATTAAAATGGAAGATGTTCCTACACTAAATTTACGAATACTATATTTATTTTCTCTATTTTTCATATTCGGCACCTCTATTTTATTTTATTTTTAAATCAATCCTAAATGACTAGATGAATAAATTGACAATTGCACGTAGTAAAAACTCAATTAATTTTGTAAACCAAGCTTTCATAAGAACCATCCTTTCTTTTGTTAGTAAGCGCTTACAATAATATTAAAATAAAAAATTTCGACATCATCACTTACACTTACTTTAACTAGTAATTGATTAAAATGTTACGAAAATTTGTCTGAAAAGTCAATAATCAAATCCAATTCTATACAATTTTTATTTTTTGTAATTATACACACTTCATCTTATGGCGAATAAGCGCTATTAAATGACTATTCATAACGAATTGAAAATACATATTAGGGTAATACCGTATTAAGAGGTGAAACACATGTCAGAAATCAAAATTATTGGTGCCAAGCAAAATAATTTAAAAAATATAGATGTAACCATTCCTAAACATCAATTAACTGTTTTTACAGGGCGCTCCGGTTCAGGTAAGTCTTCCCTAGTATTTAATACGCTAGCAGCCGAATCTGAACGTTTACTCAATGAAACTTACTCGAGTTATATCCAACATCAATTAAGTCAATATTCCAAACCAGAAGTCGATCAAATTCAACATCTACCTGTAGCGATGATTATTAATCAGAAACGTTTAGGTGGTAATTCGCGTTCTACAGTAGGCACGATTTCAGATATTTATGCTTCTGTACGTTTATTATGGTCGCGTATTGGCGAACCATTTGTCGGATACTCCGATGTCTTTTCATTTAATAATACACGAGGCATGTGCGAAACATGTTCAGGATTAGGCTATGTCGAAGATATCGATTTAAATGAACTGCTTGATTTTGATAAGTCCTTAAATGAAGATGCGATTAACTTTCCATCATTTCGTCCTGACAGTTGGAGAGGAAAACGTTATTTATATACAGGTTTATTTGATAATGATAAAAAATTAAAAAATTATACTAAAGAAGAATTAGACACGTTTTTATACACAGAACCAACAAAGCTTAAAAATCCACCAGCAAATTGGCCTAGAACCGCAAAGTTTGAAGGATTAATTCATAGATTTAGACGTTCCTTTTTATTAAATGATAACTTTGAGAAAAAACGCTTTGCGAAAGATATTGAACGTGTTGTAACTAAACATGCTTGTCCGTCATGCCATGGTAAACGACTTAATGACAAAGTATTAAGTTGTAAAATCAATGGGATGAATGTTGCTGATTTTACCGATTTACAAATCGATGATGCTTTAGCGTTTTTAGAAACAATTGAATCGACCAAAGCACAAGTTATTATCGAACCACTCAAACAACAACTTAAATCATTGAGCTATGTTGGTCTTAACTACCTAACTTTATCACGGGAAACGACATCTTTATCAGGTGGTGAATCACAGCGAATTAAGCTCATCAGACATTTGAATAGTCCACTCAGTGACCTTGTCTATATTATCGATGAACCGAGTGTGGGACTTCATCCTGAGGATATTCAACGGATTAATGACTTAATGCAATCTTTAAAAGATAAAGGCAATACAGTACTTGTTGTAGAACATGACCCTGACGTTATCAAGACTGCCGATCATGTTATAGATATTGGACCTTTAGCTGGTAAAGATGGTGGCGAAATTACATTTGAAGGCACTTATAGAGATTTACTCAAATCTCAAACGAGTACCGGCCAAGCACTTCATCGTACGCATACTTTAAAAGATGACATTAGATCAAACAATGATATGTTAGAGATTAATGATATTTCTAAAAATAATTTGCAACACATCACTACTCAATTGCCTAAACATGCAATGACTGTCGTAACTGGTGTAGCAGGTTCAGGTAAAAGTTCATTAATTACATCAGCATTTGAAAAAGATAGCCATGCGATTTTCATAGACCAAAAACCTGCCCACGCATCAAACCGTTCAAACTTGCTAACTTATTTAAATATCTTTGATGACGTGCGCGCGTTCTTCAGTCAACAAACTGGCCTTAAAAAAAGTATGTTCAGTTATAATTCTGAAGGTGCCTGCCCCGAATGTCACGGTAAGGGCATTATTAAAACGGAGTTGGCATTTATGCCTGACTTCTCTCAAACATGTGAAATGTGTGGCGGTACAAGGTATCGTCCCGAAGTACTTGAAGCCAAAGTTGATGGCTACTCAATTGCTGATATTTTATCATTAACTGTCCAAGAAGCCATCGAAAAATTCAAAAATGATAAGCACATTGTTCAACCATTACAAGCTTTAGCAAATACTGGCTTAAATTACATGACACTAGGACAATCTCTAGATACACTTTCTGGTGGGGAGATACAACGTGTTAAATTGAGTAAATATTTAACAGAAACCGTACATGATGCCATATTTATTTTTGATGAACCTACGACTGGTCTTCATGAAGACGACCTTCCCATACTCATCGAATGTTTCAATCATTTAATTGATCAAGGTAACACAGTAATCCTAATCGAGCATAACTTAACAATGATGACACAAGCAGATTGGTTTATTGATATCGGTCCCTATGCAGGTGATAAAGGCGGACAACTCCTTTATAGCGGCGAACCACAGGGCTTACTTGATGTTGAACAATCTGTAACCGCCAAACATCTAAGAAGATATATCGAACAATAGTATATTGATGGCAGACGAAACCAGTACGTGAAGACAAAAACGTACTGGTTATTTTTAGGCAACATGATTTAATTACAGCTTAGTCAGTGGGATTGAACTTCATTAATTCTCAATTATTTTTTCTTTGAAAATGTTAATTTTTCCTCATTATTTTTCATATTTAATGTTATGCTTAATTTGTTTGAAATTATATGTATATTTATTTATAATTATTCACTAATAAAGTATGTATAGGGAGGAGATTGAATGGAAACGGAACACACAATGAACGATGGTCATACATCTTCACCAAAAAGAAAGTTTAAGTTAAAAATGCCTGGTGCATTTGCAATTTTATTCATCTTAACGATTTTAGCTGTTTTAGCAACTTGGATGATTCCTGCAGGTTCTTACTCTAAATTATCTTATGATGATCATGTATTAAAGGTCGAAAGTCCGCAAGGTAAAGTTGAAACACACAAAGCTACACAACATGAACTAGATAAGATGGGTATCAAAATTGATATTGATCAATTTACTTCAGGTGCGATTAATAAACCTGTATCCATTCCCAATACATATGAGCGCTTAGATCAACACCCAGCTCATTTGTCTGATATTACGAGTAGTATGGTAAATGGTACGATTGAAGCTGCTGATATTATGGTATTCATTTTAGTACTCGGTGGTTTAATTGGTGTCGTTCAAGCTAGTGGTGCCTTTGAATCTGGCTTACTGGCGCTAACTAAAAAGACCAAAGGCAGAGAATTTTTATTAATCTTCTTTGTATCTATATTAATGGTTCTTGGTGGTACCTTATGTGGTATTGAGGAAGAAGCTGTAGCTTTCTATCCTATACTTGTCCCTATCTTTTTAGCTATGGGATATGACTCTATTGTTTGTGTGGGGGCTATCTTTTTAGCAAGTTCGATGGGCTCAACATTCTCTACGATCAATCCATTTTCAGTAGTTATCGCATCTAATGCAGCCGGCACTACATTTACTGAAGGTTTGTATTGGCGTATCGCTGGTTGTATTATCGGCGCACTATTTGTTATTGGTTACCTCTATTGGTATAGTAAAAAAATTAAAAAAGACCCTACCGCGTCTTATAGTTACGAAGACAAAGACGAATTTGATCAACAATGGTCTGTGATGCAGCACGATACCACACAACAATCATTTACAATGCGTAAAAAATTAATTTTACTACTCTTTGTGATACCTTTCCCAGTCATGGTATGGGGTGTGATGTCACAAGGTTGGTGGTTCCCAACAATGGCTTCTGCATTCCTTATCTTTACCATTATTATCATGCTACTCACTGCAACTGGTCCTAATGGTTTAGGTGAACAAGGTGTCGTAGATGAATTTGTCAAAGGTGCTTCCAGTTTAGTTGGGGTATCACTCATTATCGGATTAGCACGTGGCATTAACTTAGTATTAAATAATGGTCGCATTTCAGATACGATTTTACATTTTTCTTCTTCACTCGTAGAACATATTCAAGGTCCATTATTTATAATCGCTTTATTATTTATCTTCTTCTTCCTAGGATTTATTATTCCATCATCATCTGGATTAGCTGTGTTAGCGATGCCTATTTTCGCACCACTAGCTGATACAGTTGGTATTCCTAGATATACTATTGTATCTGCATATCAATTTGGACAATATGCAATGCTATTCTTAGCACCAACAGGTTTAGTCATGGCAACATTACAAATGCTTAATATGCGTTATTCTCACTGGTTCCGTTTTGTATGGCCTGTTGTCGTCTTTGTACTTGTATTTGGTGGTGGCATGTTAGTCACACAAGTTTTATTACATTAATCGTTTGATATAAAAATAACCGGGATAAGTGCATAGCTAGCACTATCCCGGTTATCATTTTATTGAGATACATTATGATTTAACCAGTCTACTATTTCCTGGAAAATACTTTGATTATATGAAGCCTCATTAAATATTTCATGTTTTAGTCCATCATAAATATGGATTGATTTATGTTCGGAACTAATGTCATTGAACAATTCAAGTGAATCTTGATAACTCACAAGACCATCTTCCTTACCATGTAATATTAATATAGGATCAGTAAACGATGCTGCTTGTGCTTTTAATAATTCTACGCCATCAAGCAATGTATAAATTAATCCAAAAGAGATATCTTTCGCTACTAAATCGTCCAATTCATACTTTCGAATCGTATCTTCATCTGAACATACACCGTCACCAAGTTCATTCGGTAAATATTTATCTTCTGGTTGACTACGGTCAGGTTCTCCAAATAATTTCAGGTTATACCGTGTCAATGCCCCAGAAGTGATCATACCATCGACAAGACCAGGATGTTTTGTTCCATATAATGTGACTGTGTATCCGCCCATGCTATGTCCAATAAGATAGACATTACCTTTGTAGGTTTCTTTCACAAATTGAATCATCGCATCTAAATCTTCTACAATTTCATCTTTATTACTATAATATACAGGCTTTCCATCTGAACGACCGTGTCCACGTTGATCGTATCTAATGACGTTAAATTGATTATCATTTAAAAATGTAGTGATATGATCATAACGTTCAAGGTGTTCAGCTAAACCGTGAACAACAATGATATTGGCCTTTGGTTCCGATACCTCGTTGACCTTCGCATATAGGTTAGTACCGTCTGCTGATTGAATGTATTTAATATAATTCATTGTCATCCCCCTTTAGTTCACTTATACCCACTTTCGAACAATAATGACATCATTCATCAATTTTATTCGGAATAAATACATCCGCTTCACTATCAGGAGGATAATAATAACCATTTGGTATCGTTTGTAACTCAATTAAGCTTCCCCATGGTGACTTAACATAAACCGTTTGATTATCTTCCGTATCTTCATACCGTGTATTTAGATGTGGTTCAGATATAGGTTGTCCACCTGCACGTTTGATTTGTGCCAAAGCTTTCTCAAAATAATCTACATAGAATGAAAGATGCGTGAAACCTATATCTTGTAATGATACAGCTTGTTGTTGTGTCGCATCTTTAAATTCAAAAAGTTCAATATTTGGACCATTACCAAAAACCATCATTCGTTTTTTAATAATTTTGGCACCTTTCTCAAGGCCTAATACCTCTTCAACAAATTCGCCCTCTCTAGGACTATCTTTTTGTGTTTGACTGTCATAAGCCACTTTCCCGTCTAATCCTTGTTTGAAAAATTCTGTCGCTAGCTCAATGTCTGGAACAGTCAATCCAATATGATTGATACCTCTTGTGATACGCATCTTTGATAACTCCTTTGATTAAAATATTTACCTGTCTTTTTATTTTCTATTCCCAATATGTTTTCATTTGACACATTTAGAAGTCAAATATACTTTTAGAGTAGAAAAGATATAAACTTTTGAAGATTTAATAATAAAAAGTTTGCTTTTCTAAAATGTACGTGGTATATTCTTTATATCAAATATAAATGATATATTTAAAAAGAGAAAACGGAGGAGTTAATTATGACTCAATTTACATTCGATAGCGTACACAGTGCATTAGATTTCCAAATCAAACATTTAATGGTTTCAAAAGTGAAAGGTGCATTCGAAAAATTCGACGTTAACGTTGAAGGCGATATTAACGATTTAAGTACTTTAAAAGCAACTGCAACAATTGATCCTGCTTCAATCAATACTGGTAACGAAGACCGTGACAACCACTTAAAAACAGGCGATTTCTTCGGTACTGATGAATTTGATAAAATCACTTTCGTATCTAAAGAAGTAAGTGAAAATAGTGTTGTTGGCGACTTAACAATCAAAGGCGAAACACACGAAGAAAAATTCGACGTTGAATATAATGGCGTAAGTAAAAATCCTATGAACGGTGAACAAGTAACTGGTTTCATCGTAACTGGTAAAATCGATAGAGAAAAATATGGCATTAGCTTTAACCAAGCATTAGAAACTGGTGGCGTAATGTTAGGTAGAGAAGTAAAATTCGAAGTTTCAGCAGAATTTTCAATCCAAGACTAATATATATTAAAAAGCGGTTTTCTACATATACGTAGAAAACCGTTTTTTTCATACTTTTTTTAATGAAATTGGAAACTATGATGACCTTTAGCAAATCCATTTACCGTATATAACATCGATCCGCCACCCATTTCGATGTCATTTGAACAAATAATAAGTTGATTTGTATCAGGAATAAATTGTGGATGCGTAGAGCGTAGCATATGACCTTCATCTCGACCTGGAATTAAAATTTGCCCAATAGGATAGCCTTTTTTATTAAATACTAAGACTCTCCCTTGTCCATACATTGCAACATACAAATTATCATCACTATCAATACAGCAAGAATCTGGACCTTCATGACCAGTAAAATAATAAGGAATCGTCGCGCCGAATGGTGCAATTGTCACACCATCTTCTTCTAATTCAATACGATGTAATCGGTTCGTAGTCGTTTCAGTCACCCAAAGTACACGTTCATCTGTACTTAAGGCCACACCATTTGCGACACTAATATTTTGAATCACAGGTGTCACCTTTTGAAAATCTGGTGATACATAATACACACCGCCTAGAGGATGAGTTGAATAACCTCTAAAATCAGTAAAATAAAAGCCACCTTTACGATCAAATACCATATCGTCAATACAATATTCCGTATTTAATTCTGAAATAATCTCTTCAAATTGGTCCCCTTTGTCAGTTGTAGCAAATATGCCACCTGTCGATTTGAAATCACCTAAATAGCATATAAATAATCGACCGTCTTTATGAATTTTGATGGCTGCTGGATTTTCTTTTTTCGATTTAAATGGACGTGTCACTTCTTTAGTATCAGGATTAACTTTAAAGATATTACCTTCAAAGACATCGAGTAAGAATAATTGCCCATCACGATCAAAGTTTAAGCCCTCAAGTTGTAATCCTTTATCCGAGATTTCCACCCATGGTTCAGCTATTATCGTTTGCAATTCACTTTCCGAAACAATCGGCGCCACACTAGCCGATAGCCCTTCATACTTTAATGTTGGTAAACCATTATTTTCCATTTCCATACCCCTTCTTTCATATATAATGATATCATCACTATTTTATCTGAAATTAAATTTAAAGTCATTGAGGGATATAACCAATTTGCTGATTCTGTGACATAAGCACATTTTCAAATCATTATTGCCTTATTTTGTCAGTTTTATATCTTAGTAAAATACATTTAAATACTCAGTCACTTGAATGATTTATAAGCTGAGATATTGAATCATTTGCTAATTTTGGTACAATATTATAAAGGTGTAAAAATACGTAGACATTAACGAAACGCTTAACAATGCATAAATAATGATGTAAAACACATAGATTAATAGATTAGAGGAGAATAGAAAATGGATTATAGAGTACTTTTATATTACAAATATACAACGATTGAAGACCCCGAAACATTTGCTGCAGAACACTTAGCATTCTGTAAAGAGAATAACTTAAAAGGACGTATCTTAGTATCAACAGAAGGTATCAACGGTACACTATCAGGTACTAAAGAAGATACAGATAAATATATTGAACATATGCATGCAGACGAACGTTTTAAAGACATGACATTCAAAATTGATGAAGCTGAAGGTCACACATTCAAAAAAATGCACGTACGTCCAAGAAAAGAAATCGTTGCACTTGATTTAGAAGAAGATGTAGATCCACGTGAAACAACTGGTAAATACTACTCACCAAAAGAATTTAAAGAAGCACTTGAAGATGAAAATACAGTCATCTTAGATGCTAGAAATGATTACGAATTTGATTTAGGTCATTTCCGTGGTGCTGTGCGTCCAGACATTACACGTTTCAGAGACTTGCCAGATTGGATTCGCGACAACAAAGACAAATTAGACGGTAAAAACATTGTCACTTATTGTACAGGTGGTATTCGTTGTGAAAAATTCTCAGGCTGGTTAGTTAAAGAAGGCTTCGAAAACGTTGGTCAATTACACGGCGGTATCGCAACTTATGGTAAAGACCCAGAAACCAAAGGCCAATACTGGGATGGTAAAATGTATGTCTTCGATGAACGTATTAGCGTAGATGTTAACCAAGTTGAGAAAACAGTTGTCGGTAAAGAACATTTCGACGGCACACCTTGCGAACGTTATATCAATTGTGCCAACCCAGAATGTAACAAACAAATCCTTGTTTCAGAAGAAAATGAAGAAAAATATTTAGGCGCATGCTCATACGACTGTGCAAAACATGAACGCAACCGTTACGTTGCAACACATGATATTAGTGATGAAGAATGGGAACGTCGTTTAGAAAACTTCAAAGACGTTCCAGAACATGCACACGCATAATTAAAATATTTAAAACAGGCCGTAAAACGATACGTTTTACGACCTGTTTTTTTATTGAGTCATTGGGTTTAAATGATACTATATAAATAAATCATATTAAGAGGTGGGCGTATGAAGATTCTAGTTACTGGATTTGATCCATTTGAGGGCAATCAAGTTAATCCTTCTTGGGAGGCGGTTAAGCAATTGCCTGACCATATCGGACAACATGATATTACAAAGTTAGAAGTGCCAACTGTCTTTCATAAAGTGATGAATGTCATACAACAAGCGTTAGATTCTGAACAATATGATGCTGTCGTTGCAGTAGGTCAAGCCGGTGGGCGTGCCGAAATCACCCCTGAACGTATCGGTATCAATATAGATGATGCCAGAATAGCTGATAATGACGGACAACAACCTATCGATATTCCTATACAACTTAAGGGTGCACCAGCTTATTTTTCAAATTTACCTGTTAAACGAATGACAGAAAATATCAAACAACAAGGCATCCCTGCAAAACTATCAAACAGTGCAGGTACGTTTGTATGTAATCATATTTTATATCAACTCGGTTACTTAAATGCTACACGCTTTCCTAACCTGCTATTTGGATTCATTCATGTGCCTTATATTCCAGAACAAGTCGAATCATCAGAACAATCACCCTCATTATCACTGGACACAATTGTTGAAGGGTTAATTGCAGCAATCGAAGCAATTGACAGAAATGATGACATCAAAATTGCTTTAGGTGAGACACATTAATTCATATAAAAATAGCCAAGAATGACCTAATCCTATCATTCTTGGCTATTTTTTATATCGTAGGCGGTCCTATCATTGACCATCCTTTATGGCGTGTATAGACATGATTCACTGCAAAGATATGAAGTATCGCAATGCACAAGATCTTATGATCTTCAAAAAACCGATCTTCTCCACCACGTATTTCTGCGTAGTCCCCAACTTGTTTCCAATATGCAATATCACGATCTAATTTAGCATCTTTAATGTGCGTCTGATTATTTTCATCGGCATATATATTTAAAATTCGATTATCTAGTTTAATAATGCCATACGTATCCTTTGTTCCACTACTTTTCTTATCAAATAAAACCTTTTGTGTGCTGCCATTGTCATGATAATACAATTCAAAATGTTTACCCTCTAACACAGACTTTGCACTAGCTTCGATAACGATTTCTCCTGCTGAATTCCTCAATTCATATCTTCTAAATCTTAAAGATAATGTGACAATACTTACGATTCTTTGAAATGGATTACGAAAAACTTTCTGTATATCAACAATATGTCGATTCCCTTCATCATAAACTGGAGATGATTGGGTAGAAAAAGGATTCCTCTTTTTATACTTATACATCCTACTGCCACCTCTTTTAATAGAATTATTCACGTTTATCTCTTTTTCTTAATTTCCAGAGCTTATAAATATAATAACCTATGAATCCCCAACTAATCACTAACAGTATTACCGAGGAAATAATAATAAATGTTTCACGATTACCACTCATACTTCCAGTGAAAAGGTGCGCAATTATGTTAGGTGCAGACACTATTAAAATAATAAATGCGAAAATCTTCTGTTTAACTATAAAGCAACCAATCATTGTCAAAATGAGTAAAATGAGTCCAATCACTAAACTTTGTATATTAGATAATTTAATTATAGTATAGATTGGATAATGCCTTAATAAATATTCGCCAGCTATCATCAATAAATAAACACCTATACCAAATCCTATGATCACAATGTAAGACTCTTTCTTATCTCCCCATCGAACTAACGCTTTCCTCATCACTACGAGTTGTACAACCACACCTAAAACGAATACACCTATAATATAAAGCAGGAGTGATACTGACACATCAAACGTACCTTGATCAAGCATTCTAGGTATCATAAAAATGGCCAATAAGAATACTATAAAGTACATCACATATTTATATAGTCCCTGTGTCAATGTCATTTCTTTAGCGAAACGATCTGCATATGATTTTACAGGCGTCTCAATAATAGGACGTACATCTTCACCATTTTGTTCAGCAGTCAGTAAATGATCTCGCAATTCATCGTCTATCTCGTTCACTTCATCTTCGTCTTTTCCTCTAAAAAGAAGTTCGACTCTTAATTTGTCCAAGAAATTTTCCGATTCTTTACTCAACATAACTATTCACTCCCGAATAAATTATTCATACCTGAGTTTAAATATTTCCACTTCTCTTGAAATGCTGCTAACTCTACTTTGCCGCTTTCTGTAATCGTATAATATTTTCTTTTAGGCCCACCATTATCAGATTTACGAACTGTTGTTTCTACGTATCCTTTTTTACTCAAACGTAAGAGTACAGGATAAATACTTCCATCACTAATTTCAGGAAATTGATGGTCATGCAATTTTTCTAATATTTCATAACCATATGTTTCACCTTTAGCTATTAGTCCTAATATTGCGCCATCTAGCAGTCCTTTCATCATTTGATTTGATACTGACATCATCAACGCCTCCGACTACTATCTTATAATATAAGATAGTCAATAAATCTATTCTTGTCAACTATCTTACAATAAAAGATAGTCATTTCATAATATTCACTATCAATCGCACTCATTTGATAATGTCTAAGATGCGATGATTCTGGGTAAACACAATTAGAACGATTAAGTATATTTTTTATACAGAGGAGAGACGAACGATGACGAATACGGTTTATGATGTTATTGATACGGGTGTTCATTATTTAGTAAATATGTATGATAGTTGGAAAGTTGAAGATATTTTAGATCAAGATAGTGATGTATTTCCTAATAATATACATTGGCAATTCGGTCATGTATTAACTGTTTTTGAAAATGCATTATCTAAAGGCAATCAACATGTGGTTGATTTAGAACGCTATAGACAACTATTTGCGCCTGGATCTAAACCAGCTGACTGGCCTCAAATTGAAGGTGGTGTGCCAAATATCGATGAGATTTTAAAAGATATTCAAACTATTCCTGAACGTGCAAGACAATTAACAGATGAACAGTTAGCACAAACACTAGATCAACCCATTGCAGGATTCTCCACAGTGGAAGGATTATTAATGTTAAATGCTATTCATATACCGCTTCACGCTGGTAAAATTGAAGAAATGGCACGTGTCATAAAACAACAATAATTCAACAATGCTTTTTGATAGTCTGGTTGTTAAAACAGTATCTTAAGCTATCATCATTTAAAGGATTTCACTTGTAAAGTGAGGTCCTTTTTTATGTTCTAAATCATCGAAAATGATTCTCAATTAATTACTCAAACCCTCTGTACATTCACTATAAATAGGATTATCCTAGTGGTGTATTAATGAATCTCCTAATAGAAAGAAAGAAGGAACCTCATCTTGGAAAATAATGTAAAATACAAAAAGTTTATTCTTCCTATTGTAGTTGGTTTACTCATATGGGCATTAACCCCTTTTAAACCAGACGCACTAGATACTCAAGCATGGTATATGTTTGCGATATTTGTCGCTACGATCATCGCTTGTATCACGCAACCTATGCCCATTGGTGCCGTATCTATTATTGGATTTACATTAACCGTTTTGGTTGGTGTTGTAGATATTAAGACCGCTGTCCAAGGATTCGGTAATAATAGTATATGGCTTATCGCTATGGCATTCTTCATTTCAAGAGGCTTTGTTAAAACGGGTTTAGGTCGTCGAATCGCACTGCAATTCGTCAAACTATTTGGGAAAAAGACCTTGGGCTTAGCCTATTCATTAGTAGGCGTAGATTTAATATTAGCCCCTGCAACACCAAGTAATACTGCGCGTGCCGGTGGTATTATGTTCCCTATTATTAAATCACTGTCTGAATCATTTGGTTCAAGCCCTAAAGATGGTACAGAACGTAAAATGGGTGCCTTTCTCATTTTCACTGAATTCCAAGGTAACCTCATTACAGCAGCAATGTTCTTAACTGCAATGGCAGGTAATCCACTAGCTCAAAACTTAGCCGAAAAAACTGCGCATGTACATATTACGTGGATGAATTGGTTTTTAGCTGCACTTGTACCTGGACTAGTATCCTTAATCGTCGTTCCATTTATTATTTATAAAATGTATCCACCTACTGTAAAGGAAACACCCAATGCCAAACAGTGGGCTGAAAATGAATTAGCCAATATGGGACCTATATCCATTGCTGAAAAATTCATGACAGGTATCTTTATCGTGGCATTAGCATTATGGGTAACAGGTAGCTTTATCCATGTTGATGCAACATTAACAGCGTTTATTGCGTTAGCATTACTGTTACTTACCGGTGTCTTAACATGGAAAGATATTTTAAATGAAACAGGTGCATGGAATACATTAGTTTGGTTCTCAGTACTTGTACTCATGGCAGATCAGTTAAACCAACTAGGATTTATTCCATGGTTGAGTCAATTGATTGCACATAGCTTACATGGTTTAAGTTGGCCAATTGTCATTGTGCTACTTATACTATTTTTCTTCTATTCACATTATTTATTCGCAAGTGCAACTGCACATGTCAGTGCGATGTATGCTGCATTATTAGGTGTGGCAGTCGCAGCCGGAGCACCTCCATTATTCAGTGCTTTAATTCTTGGGTTCTTCGGTAACTTATTAGCGTCAACAACACACTATAGTAGTGGTCCAGCGCCTATTCTTTATGGCTCAGGCTACATCACACAAAAACGTTGGTGGACAATGAATATCGTATTAGGATTCGTCTACTTTATCATCTGGATTGGCTTAGGCTCATTATGGATGAAATTAATCGGTATATTTTAATCAATTCAATATCAATAAAAAATCATCACCTATACCACTTATTCTTGGGTAAAGGTGATGATTTTTCTTATTCTGTAATTGGTCTTCTTTTCATTTTTAAATATTGAGATGTACTATATAACACGATACCTATCCAGATAAAGATAAACGTTATCAACTGATTGATATCAAACGGTTCGTTAAATAAGAAGATACCTAAAACAAACATAATGGTCGGTCCAACATATTGGATGAACCCTGTTAAAGATAGTGGAATACGTTTTGCGCCTGCTGAGAATAGTATTAAAGGAATCGCTGTAATCGCACCAGAGAATAATAACCAGAACGATGACATGTTCATACCAAAGCTAAGTTGGTGCTGTTGCCATAAGTAACCTACATAAATTAAACCTGCAGGAGCCGTGACAATACATTCTACTGTAATACTACTAATCGCATCGATATGGACAACCTTTTTCAATAATCCATAAATCCCAAATGAAAATGCCAACATGAGTGACACGATTGGGAATTCTCCTACTTTCAATGTCATGTAAAGTACGCCAATAAATGCAAATAGTATCGCTAACCATTCAAATTTATTAAATCTTTCTTTTAGGAAAATGAGTGCTAATAAGATACTCACTAACGGATTAATATAATAACCTAAGCTAGATTGTAATACATGTCCATTCGTCACCGCCCATATAAACGTCCCCCAATTAATCGTTATCACATAACCAGCAACGACGATGGCTACAAGTTGTATAGGATGTGTCACCAATTGATTCACATCTCGAATAAATGCTTGCCTCTGATTCTTGCCAATGATTAAAATAAAAATCATGAATATCGCTGAAAAGATAATTCTAAATGCTAAAATTTCAAATGCACCAATATGATGAATCAGTTCCCAATATATAGGTAAAATGCCCCATAAAACATATGCACCTAGTGCGAAAAATATGCCTTTTTTATATTCATTATTCATCAAAGTCCTCCCTTCACACGTCTCAATCGTTATAATAATATCAGTCTACTAATAAATGAATCAGAAAAACAATAGTTTGTTTATAAAAATACATCCCAACATATTGAACGCTTAATTCAACAATTGGGATGTTCATTCATATACTCATTATCAACGATTAAAGATAGTATATTTAAGGACTCATAGTCAGTCACTAGCCACCGAAAAAGAGATCAATGATATCTGATTTTCTATTCTTATCATCTTTATAAAATTCCGTATAACCACAATTTTTACAAGTAATGGTTATAAAATTATTATGTTGTAAATCAAAAACTTTTGAGAGCCCTGAACCAGTTGCAGAAAGTGTGCCCTCTTCGACTTCAGTATGTCCGCATTTAACACACCCTTGATGTTCAACCATTTGTCATCTCCCCCTTTATTTAAAAACTTGTCATTAATCTATACCTGACAATATAATCATTCAAACGTTTAATCTATTAACCTTATTTAATTGCAATATTAATTAAATAATAATTAAAACTAATTTATTTTCGGCATAACATTTTTGTTACACCAATAAAATTTTCTATGCGTTTATCATCAATCGGAGTATGATTAATTATTATGTTTATCAGAAAGAGGGTATTATTTTGAAATCAATGCAACGACAATCATTAAGTTGGTTACCATACATAAGCATTGTCATCTTACTACACATTATTGGATTTAGCTTTTTATGGTTTGCAGGTAAAGATCATCATATTTTATTTGGCATGGGTATATTGGCATATACGTTAGGTTTACGTCACGCTTTCGATGCCGATCATATCGCTGCTATCGATAATACAGTTAGAAAGTTATTACAACAACGTCGCGATCCTGTAGGTGTCGGCTTCTACTTTTCAATCGGTCACTCTACCGTCGTATTTATAATGGCTGTATTACTAGGCATATCAGTCAAATGGGCTAAAAGTGAATTACCCCATTTCCAAGACATAGGTGGTACGATTGGCACGTTAGTTTCCGGATTTTTCTTAGTTTTAATTGGTATCTTAAATTTAATTATTCTAGTATCTCTAGTTCAATTATTTATGAAATTACGTAAACAAAAAGGCATTGATGATGAAGAAGTGAATGAACTTTTAGAATCTAGAGGTTTTATCACTCGATTTGTAGGACCTTACTTCAAAGTCATCAGTAGAAGTTGGCACGTATTACCATTAGGTTTCCTCTTTGGTTTAGGATTTGATACAGCAAGTGAAATTGCATTGCTCGCGTTGTCATCTGGTGCTTCTCAACAAGCTATTTCATTTATAGGTATCTTATCATTACCTATTTTATTTGCGGCTGGTATGAGTTTATTAGATACCTTAGATGGTGTAGTGATGAAATCTGCCTACAATTGGGCATTCTTTAATCCTATTCGTAAAATCTATTACAACATTACAATTACAACCATTTCAGTTATCGCAGCTTTAATAATTGGCCTAATAGAGTTGTTACAAATTATGGCTGATAAATTTGCGTTATCAGGTGGCTTTTGGTCACTAATTCAATCCATTCAATTTGACTATTTAGGTTATATTTTGGTTGGTTTGTTCTTAATCACATGGTTGATTTCAACATTGATTTGGAAATTCGGAAAAGTTGAGCAACGTTGGTCTTAAATCTTTGCTATTCCATTGATAACCACGTAAACTTAGCGCAACTAATCATTTAAATAAAAATAATCGGGGTATTCGTTCATGAATAAAAAAATCGCATTAATTACTGGGTCTTCAACAGGCTTAGGCTTAGAAACTGCTTCACTACTTGCTAAAAATGGATATAAAGTATACGCAACGATGCGTCATTTAGAAAAGCAAGATGCACTCATACAATTATCACAGCAAGACGGTATAGACTTAGAAGTCAAACAACTAGATGTTACAAACTTAAATCATATCAATCAAGTCGTTACTGACATTATCAATACTGAAGGTCGTATTGATATCCTTATTAATAACGCAGGTGCTGGCTTTGTTAAAACAACGGAACTCGCAACAGATGATGAAATCATGTGGCAATTGAATTTAAACTTAATGGGCGTCATTCGTATGACAAAAGCAGTCTTACCATATATGAGAAATCAAAGAGACGGACGTATCATTAATATATATTCTGTTGGCGGTCTTGTAGGCCAACCATTTAACGAAATTTATTGTGCAACTAAATTCGGTGTAGAAGGTTATACGGAAGCGATGGCTAGTTACGTTCAACCGGAATTCAATATTAAATTCACTCTCATTGAACCAGGTGGCATTCAATCAGAATTCACAAATAATGTGATGGCACAACTACAGTCTACGGGTGGTCTTAAAGATGATGAGTACAAGCCAATCCTTGATTCATACTTAGGTGGTCTTAAAGAGAATTATGGCGCCGGGTCATCTCAAACTTCTGAAGAAGTCGCTACCGTCATACTTAATACGTTAGAAATGGAAGAACCACCTATTCGTACTCGTACATCAGACTGGTCTGAAACATTTACTGAACTTAAAACACAAGCTGATCCAACGGGTAAAGAACAACAACGTCGCGTTGTTAAATTATTAGGAAAATAGATATACAACATAAAAGCAGTAGTAAGTCATTTTAAACACTGACCTACTACTGCTTTTTTAATTTATTTAATCAAGTTATACTTAGCCATACTATCAAGCGCTTCTAGAATTGCCTCTTCTTGTGTTCCAATTGGTCGCCAACCAAGCATTGATTTAGCTTGTTCGTTACTTATATTTCTATTCATATCGAGTAACAATTTACCTTCTTTAGCCTCTTTATTAAACTTCGCACCTAAACCTAATACAAAGTTAGGCAATTTCTTTGTAGATGTATGAGTAGCTAATTCAGGACGTTGATGTTTAATTAATTGGGCAATTTCTGGCATTGAAATTTGTCCGTCTGCCGTGGCGATAAATCGTTGGTTATTGGCCTCAGGTGTAGTCATCGCTAAAATGTGTAAACGTGCCACATCTCTAACATCAACTATATTTAATGGGATATTAGGCACACGTTTCAATGAACCATTAACGAGATTTTTAATAATATTAAAACTTCCCGATACGTGGCTATCTAATGATGGCCCTAACATTGCTACAGGGTTAATCGTCGCAAATTCTAAATCATTATCCTTATTCTTAACGAAGTCCCATGCCGCCTTCTCTGCTAATAACTTAGATTTTTCATAAGCTGACAATCCAGGCTCATCTTGGTTTGTCCAGTTTTCTTCGGTAGTGACACTAGATTGATCTTTATTACTAAATCCGACAGCACCAAAATTTGAAGTCATCACTACACGTTTCACATTCGCTTTCTCCGCTGCTCTCAAAATTCGTTGAATACCTTCAATCGCTGGTCTAATGACTTCCGTTTCATCTTCCGGAATATCAAAAAATACTGGTGAAGCGACACTCAATACATATTTACAATCTTTCATCGCTTCATTCCAATGTTCATCCTTTGATAAATCCGCTTCTACAAATGATAATTTATCAGTTTTTATGTGGTGATCATTTAATGTTTTAATTACTTGTTTCTTTTTATCTAAAGAACGTAACGTCGTACGTACCTCATAGCCATCTTTTAATAGTTCACTAATGATACGCATTCCTAAGAACCCGCTACCACCTGTGACCAAGACTTGTTCATTCATATTTAACCTCCTCAGGTTAACTTATTTGAGCTTTGATTATAACAGGTTATATGACATTCAACTAATTATATGAATATTACCAATGTTTTGTTATTATTTTAAATCAACCGAAATTTTATGAAATAAGCGTAAAAAATGGTATCTTAAAGTAATCTAATCACGATAAGCTATACAACGGTCTTATCTATTTACAAAGGAGGATACAACCTAATGTTCTTAGCTTGGAATGAAATTAAAAGAAACAAACTTAAGTTCAGTTTAATTATTGGGATTTTAGTACTCATTAGCTATTTATTATTTTTATTATCTGGACTTGCAAATGGGTTAATCAAAATGAATACAGAAGGCATTGAAAAGTGGCATGCTAACGCTATTATTTTAAACAAAGATGCCAATCAAACCGTAGAACAATCTGTATTTGATCAATCCAAAGTCAAAGACAACTTCAAAAAAGCAACATCATTGAAACAACAAGGTGTCATCGTTTCTAATAAACAAAAAGAAGAAAATGCCCTACTCTTCGGTGTGACATCTCATTCATTTTTAGTGCCGAAATTAGTTGAGGGGCATCAAGTAAAAAAGACTAATGAAGTAGTGATTGACCAAACCCTTAAAGATAAAGGATTTAAAGTTGGCGATACATTATCATTGTCACAATCAGACGAAAAATTGAAGGTCGTAGGTATTACAGAAAGTGCGAAGTACAATGCATCACCAGTGATTTTTTCTAATAACAAAACGATTGAAAAGATCAATCCAGCGCTATCAAAAGATAAAACCAATGCCATTGTCGTGAAAGATAAAAATTGGAAAGATCATAAACTCGATAGTGATTTAGAAGGCGTATCTATCAATGCATTTATTGAAAATTTACCGGGTTATAAAGCTCAAAATCTAACTTTAAACTTTATGATTTCTTTCCTATTTGTGATTTCAGCAACGGTTATCGGTGTGTTCTTATACGTCATGACGCTACAAAAGACAAATCTATTCGGCGTCTTAAAAGCACAAGGCTTCACTAATACCTATCTAGCTAAAATGGTATTAGCACAAACCTTTATATTGTCACTGATTGGTACGGCAATTGGACTGATACTAACATTATTAACAAGCACTATCCTGCCTGATGCTGTTCCAATACAGTTTAATATGATTACACTACTTATATTTGGTGTAGTACTCATCATTATTTCATTATTAGGAAGTCTATTTTCAGTCTTATCTATTAGAAAAATTGATCCATTGAAAGCAATTGGATAGAAAGGAGTATGCAGATGTTACAATTTAAAGCTGTCACAAAATCATTTAAAGATGGTAACCAAACGATAGAAGCTGTTAAATCAACTGATTTGTCGTTTAATCAAGGCGAACTCATCGCCATTGTAGGGCCATCTGGTTCTGGGAAAAGTACTTTTTTAACAATGGCAGGTGCATTACAAACACCTACTACGGGTGACATATGGATTAATCAACAAAATATTACCCAATTAAAACAAAAGGCCCTTTCCCGTATTAGAATTCAAGAAATTGGATTTATTCTACAATCCACTAATTTAGTACCATTCTTAACGGTTAAACAACAATTTCAGTTACTTAAAAAGTATAAAAAAGATGTACTCAATAAAGATGAATATAAAGAATTACTAAATCAATTAGGCCTCACCGAAATAGAGAACCAACTCCCTAGTGAAATATCAGGTGGTCAAAAGCAACGTGTTGCCATTGCCAAAGCAATCTATACTAACCCATCAATCATATTGGCCGATGAACCCACTGCTTCGTTAGATACAGACAACGCGATGGCCGTTATGAAAATCTTAGAACATCAAACAAAGCAACGAAACAAAACATGCATCATCGTTACCCACGACGAACGATTAACCCAATTCTGCGACAAAGTCTATCACATGCAAGACGGTGTGTTACAAGCCCAATAACAAGAACAAACCTGTTCCCAACGACGCTGTTGAGAACAGGTTTTAATTTGTTTAATTTATACTACTAAATCTTTCGGTATTAAATCATAATCAAACAATACTTCAGAATTGTTTTTATATACTAACTCTTCTTTTATGACTTTATTCGTTTTCTTATCAATTGTTTCTTTATAAATATTAGACTTACGGTAAAATTTACCATCCACTTTAGTAAAATGATGATCTCTTTCAATCAAATTAAATTTGACTGGAAACGGCTTTTCACTTCTTAACTCTGCATAAGAGGTTTCATTTTCAACCCATAAATTAATCTGAACCGTTTGATCCGTTGTATTTTTAAAACGATAATCAATGTAGTTATACGTAATAGACGTGCCTGTTCCGAATGGTACTCGCTTGCCATGGTCTGGTGATAAAGCATCGGAATGCGTATGTAATTCAGTAACTTCTAATGGACTATGTTGTATAAGTAAATTGATTGAATTGGCTAAATTACAAAGTCCACCCCCCATACCTGGTTGTACTTTGTTATTTATAATGACTCTGCCATCTTTATAACCATTTTTCTTATTAATCTTACCCACTAGCTTCCAAAATGAAAATTCTTCACCAGGTTTTATTATAATCCCATCCATTTTAGAAGAAGCTAGTTGAATATTATATGCTTTATTGTATTGTAATTCAGGATCAATATCTTTACCTTTTTTAATCAAGTGTGTCGAATAACTATGAACCACATTTGGCAATTGTTCTTTTTTAAATGTACGAGCAAACTTTGTTTTTTGTCTTAGATTATCAACGTGTCTTTTCAATATACCTTTGCGTACTGAAATCGCATAAAAAGCGGGATGAATTTCACAGAACAATTTTTTCTTTTTATCCATTTTTTTATAATCTCCTACTACTATATCTGATAGTCTATGCTTTCTCTTTTTATATAACAGTGTATAAACTTGTAAAATAAGTTTTTCTACTTGGCGTTTTTTACCTATATTGATATCTTCTTTATGTTTTAAGAAATTAACCAATACATTGTCAATGCCACATAAATTTGCCCCTAAAACATCTGTAAAGATTTGATCGCCAACAAGTAAAACTTCTGAGCGATTAACACCTAACATATCGATAGCTTTAAAAAAATTAGGTTTGTGAGGTTTATTCGCCATAGGGATATACAAAGTTTGAATATTTCTGTTAAAAAGTGCAATTCGTTCATCGCTATTGTTAGATAATAACAATGTTTTTAATCCTACATCATGAATGTGTGCAAATAATTCATCTACTTGGTCAGATGTGTCATCACCATGAGGGACTAAAGTACTGTCTATATCAAAAATTATAGCTTTATAGCCTAATTCTTTAACTTTTTCATAATCTATCGCATAAACACTATCTAAATATACTGATGGAAATAAAATATTCAATATTTTCAACCTCACTAATAATCATTTTGTTTTTATATTGCAATACATTTTAATAATAACACAACAAATGATAATTGATACTCTTTTGTAAGTCAATCTAATATTATATGTAAATATTGTTATTTATTAAAAATAATACTTGTTATTTCCTAGGATTAACATTAAAATAACAAATATTAATATAGTTAATAAATAAATGGTGGGGGAAATAAAATGAATAGAAGCGAACTTACAGTTATGTTGACTCACAATGATTTTACAGTAAAAAATGCATCAGATATTTTTGAATCATGTAAATATTCACAAGCTAAATTTTGGGGATTTAAAGAACAAGGCATACCTAAAGAAGAAATGAAACAACTTTATTCTTATATGAAATCATGTGGTAAGACTACATTTTTAGAAGTTGTAGAATACGATGAAGAAAAGGGATTACAAGGGGCACAGATTGCAGCTGAATGTGGTTGTGATATTTTAATGGGGACAACATATTTTGATTCTATTCATAATTTCTGTAAATTAAATAATTTAAAATATATGCCATTCGTTGGAAAAATTAGTGGCAGACCTTCCCTATTAGAGGGAGACATTGATGATATGGTACAAGAAGCCAATGATTATTTAAACAAAGGTGTATATGGCATAGATTTATTAGGCTATCGATATATTGGTGATGCTGATGAATTAATTACAACGTTTGTTAAAAATGTAAGCGGACCTGTATGCGTAGCTGGTAGTATTGATAATTACGATAAATTAGATCTTATTAAAAATGCGTCACCATGGTCCTTCACTATAGGCAGTGCTTTCTTCGATAACAAATTTGATGGCTCATTTTTAGAACAAATCAACAAAGTACATGAATACATGGATAAAGAAAAAATTATTTAAACAATAACAAACCTGTTCCCACCGACGCTGTTGAGAACAGGTTTTAATTTATTTTGACATCTTATCATTATTTTTGTCTATTTACTCTTGGCAATTCAATAGATATATTGAACTGATTATTTTGGTAAGCAGCTGTAATTCTACCATTCTGTACTTCTACTAATCGCTTAACCATGTATAAACCTAATCCCGTACTACCATTATGTCTACTGGCATCAAGTGTTTGAGATCTTTTGAATAAGTTAGTTTGATCACCATCACTTAATGGTTCATCAGTATCATTTTGTATTTCAATAAGCACCCTGTCTTTGTTATCGAAAACTTTAATTTTCGCATATGTCTTACCATATTTAAGAATATTCGATATTAAATTATTGATAATCCGTTCTAAACATACTCGATCAGCTTTGACTAAGTGTGTACCATCCTCATTAAATAATACATTAATAGACTTGTTATCAAATTGGTTGAAATACGATAAAAATTGTTCTTTTAAACATTCATCAATATTAATTTCTTGTATATTTAAAGCATAATCACCTGAATTTAATTTGGTCATTTCATGAAATAGATCCACCATATTGATAAGGTTATCTGTTTTACTATTAATCACCTTAGCATAACGATTGATTTCGTCTATTGTTTCAATCTCTTGCATTAAGTTAGCATATCCTTTAATAGCTGTTAAAGGTGTTCGAATATCATGAGATATATTGGTAATTTCTTGATTTAACAGTAATTCCTGTTGCTTATATTTCACAACTTCTTTTCTCTTTGCATTTAACACATCATTGATTTCATTAATCAGGTTAACTGAGTGTTTATGATGAGTATTAGTTCGAATAATTTGATTCGAAGTAATATGATGTTTTATATATTTTAATTGTTTCGTTAATTGAGTCATATCATATTTCAACAATAAATATTTATAAATTATAACAACAAGAATGAGTGCTAATATCATACTGATTATCATTTAATAACTTCCTTAAATTAGTCTATAAACTCTTTATTTCTATAAATTAAATAACCTACTATTAAAAACATCAATCCTAATAATACACCTATCAACCAATAATGAATCCCAAACTGACTTGACTCCTGCATAAATTCTTTGAAATTTTGATTAAATAGCTCTGTTGGAGAATTATCATAAATAACATCAAATTTATGACTGATCATCGTCAATACTTGTAATATCATTGCCGATTGATAGTAAAAAATACTAATAATAATGATAACTATTGCAAGATTAGCTTTAAAACTATTAATAGCATGGGCTAGAGCGAGACCACCAAATACAATAGGGGCCATATTAACTAAAGCTATTAAATAATTCGTGAGTGCTGTTTGATCAAAATCAAATAATGTGATACCTAATATAACTGTTATTGCAGTACTAATTAGAGATAAAACTAAGAAACTCAAGATATAAACTATAAATTTGCCCCAATAAATAGATGAAACTGCTGTATCAAAAGAAATTGAAATTTTGTTTAATGCTTTGTTTTTTTTACTATTCACTAACATATTCATGGATGCACCAATAACCAAGATGAGTAATCCAGCTGTAATTACATTTGTATAGAAAAACTTAGCATTACCATAAGGAAAATTATTTTCCGTTTTATCAAAATAAAATAATGTGAGTGCCGCAAGTATCATTAGAACATTACAAACAATTAAGTATATATATAATCCTTTACTATGAAATATTCTATAAAGTTCACTTTTCATATAATTAATCATGTTAATTTCCCACTCCCTTATTTAAGAAATAATCTTCCAAATTCGTTGTTTCAATCTTGAATTCTTCAACTTCGATATTATTATTAAGTAGTAACTTATTAATATCACTACTTTCTATATTGAGTGGTTCTATAACAATTTCTTTATTATGCAATACTTTATAGTTAATATTTTCAATATGTTCTTCTAATATTCTTACTGCGCTTTCAGGCTTATCAACTTTGATTATCAGTTGACGCTTTCCTTTACTAAGCATTTGTTCTTTGCTTATATCTTCAATAATTTCACCATTTTCAATGAATACAAATCGATAAGCAAGTTGTTGTAGTTCATTTAAAATATGGCTAGATATTAATATTGTAATTCCATTTTCTTCATTTAATTTTAAAATTAAATCTCGAAAACTTTTAATACCTTGAGCATCTAATCCATTAATCGGTTCATCTAGTACTAATATATCTGGCCCTGTCAATAAAGCCAACGCTATACCAAGCCTTTGCTTCATTCCTAATGAATATTGCTTTACCTTTTTAGTGATATTCTTCAAATCTACTAGAGTTAATACTTCTTCTATTTTTTCACTGTTCGTAACACCACGTTGAATACTAAAATAATATAGATTTTGATAAGCCGTAAAATTAGATATAAATTCTGGTGTTTCAATCATAAATCCTACTCTTTTTCGCCCCTGATTATTAATATTATAGCCATCTTCTCCAAACAATTTGATACTACCACTCGTAGGATGAATTTGATTCGCAATTAATTTAAATAACGTCGATTTACCTGCGCCATTTCGTCCGATAATCGCGCATATTTCTCCTTCATAAAGATTAAAATCGGTAGGTTGTAACCCATAGTCATGTTTAAACTTTTTAGATAATTGCTTTGTTTGTATGACTGGATTCATTTAATCATCTCCTTCGCTATTCTTACACTTAACATAACGAAATATTCCTTAAGTTCCTTTAAGTAAAATATAAAGAAATCATAAAGATTTCAGATCAACATAAACCCAATCCCCCACACTGTTTGTATATATGTTTCAGTTGTCTGCAGCGCTATCTTCTTTCTAATATTAGATATATGTACATTGATGGTATTGTCATCACCTAAATAAATACCTTGTATGGATTCATAAATCTTTTGCTTTGAAAATGCCTTCTCAGGATATTGCATTAACAACTTCATAATCTCGAACTCTGAATTAGTTAAATTAATTTCAGTATTTTTATAGAACATTTGATATTTACTAATATCCAAAGTAAGATCTTTCCATTTAAGTTGCTCCATTTGAGGTTTGCTATCTAAATTTCTCAGTTGAACTGAAACACGAGCTGTTACTTCTTTAGCATCGAAGGGTTTAGTCATATAATCATCTGCACCTAAATTTAATAGTTTTACTTTTTCTTCTACATCAGTTTTAGCAGATATAACTATAACTTTGCTATATGTATTATCTTTTATAAAAGGAAGTATTTCTTCACCACTTAATTCTGGTAACATCAAATCTAAAATCACTAAATCAAATTGATTATTTTTTAATGTTTGAAGCGCTTCTTGACCGGAATAATTAATTGTTGTATGTACCGTCATCTTTGTAAGAGTTAAAGATAAAATATGTGCTATATCTATATCATCTTCAACGATTAATGCGTAATATGACATAATAAGACCTTCCTTTTCTTTATAACTTTTTAATAAGCAATCTTTCATATTAAATTATTTTAACAACATTATAAATTACTTTATAATTAAACTATTAGAATCATTATATATTTACAATACCATGTTTTAAATACATAGGAGGTTATACATCATGCTACGTACAATTGAAATGTTAGCGTGTGTGGTCGTTTGTTTATTAGCAATTGTCATGATTGTTTGGAATATCATCCATGGTTTTAGTTTATCTGTATTTATTCCATTTCTTATTATCGCATGTATTAGTATTTATTATTTTGTTAGAGCGTTTAAGGACAATCATAATTAAAACGAATCATTTTTCATATAAAAGTTGGACACATCATTAAAGTGTGTTCAACTTCTTTTTGTATATTAAATGTTTTTACATCAATTAAGTATTATTATTTTAATAAGTTGCTACAAAACTATTTATTTAATTTGTTTAATAGTATATATTAAAGTTATGAATAATAACGAGGTGACATAATGAATAATTATCAGTTTGAAAGACCAACAAACCGAGTTGCGGAAATGATTCTAGGCATTATGGGAAGTATTTTCGGTATGCTTGGTGGATTATTTGCGATTATGGTGGGTAGTATCGGTAATGAATTTGAGGCATCAGATAGTGGACAAGTTTTCGGACTAGGTGTCGCTGTCATCCTTACATGTATTATCACTTTAATCTTAAGTTGTATCATCAATAAGAAAAGAGTTTGAATGGGTGTTTTATTAGTTATTGGTGGCCTGTTAAACTTCATCTTTATCGGTTTCTTTGGTATCTTATCAGGTATTTTAATTTTAGTTGCTGGTATTCTGGCTTTAATTCGAAAATAGCAACGCACTGACCTTCATCATTCTATCGGATGAAGGTTTTATTTTTTATATTAAATTAATATCCCCTACAACATCAAATGTAATCAATAGCACAAATCACTTCAATAGCACTACTTTTTTATTTATACCAAATGATATTTGGTCACTTTTTATAATTTTGTGATATTATTTCATTAATAAGTGATATTTTAAGGGGAACATAGATGATCAGGGAACAATTAAGACCATTTCGTAATAAAAATGTCGTAGTCACTGGTAGAGTTGAATATGTAGGTTATAAAAATAAATTGAATCGCGATATTCCATATTTGCGCAATGTCAAAATCTTATTAAAAGATGTCCAAATTAATGGCGCTATGATTGACCATATATGGCTTTTTGAGAGGCAAAAATATTATGACATTAGTTTTTCACTGCTTTATAAAAAAGTAAAATTTAGAGCAACTGTAGTACCCTATTTAAAAGTAGGAGAGCACTGTTTTAAAGAAGATTACGGTATACAACGAAAAAGTAGATTGATGACTGAAGCAGAATATAATGACAACAAACCTTTTATTAAATAACATCTATCATACATTAATGCGCATGTTATCTAAGTACTTCACGTATTCCTAGATACATGCGCATCTCATTATTCTTTCATTTTTGATTTTCTAGCTTGTTGTGCACGTTGCCATTCTCCTAATAACATAAATAATCCCATAATTGTTAAGAAGATGATAGGCATTAATCCTAATTCAAAATAATTCATCATATAACCATATGTGACACCTACAACTAATACAACTGGCATAATTAAACCTAATATTTTACTACCTGTTCGAGATAAAAAATATTGCAACGCTAAAATGATGACATAAATAATAACAGGAAAGAAAATACTCAAAAATTTCAACGTGTTATTCCGACCTTTCGTTAAAATTTAAAAATACTTCATTCATCTCTTTATTCATCATTACATTTATATCATTTCACATGCAACCCTCTATAGCGATTCAACGTACCTATCAATTCTTGTTTACGTGGTAAAGCTAAATTACCTGGATGACCTTGATGATGTGACATCGCCTCTAAGCCTTGCTCGTCTATCAATTGATAAACTGCATCGACTATCTCTACAATCGTCTGCTCGTTTTTCACCTTATAACGTTGCATATAATCTAACATCATTGCCAAACAATTAGTCTGACTATCATCTACTAATTGTTCTAACCCAGATATATCAATCGCCTCTTTACCATACATCACTGCATGTTGGCCTTTTGCTTTTAATCGACCGTCTTTACCCTTTTTAGTAAAACTTGACGTAAGTGGGACTCTTGACGGGATGTTACCAAATGATTGTTGTGAAATCACATCACGTTCATATCCGGTGGAATGTGCTATTGCCTTAGCTTCTTCAGTGACATCTTTGAGTACATATTCATCCATCATCAGTACTTGATCAGCCACTTCAAAGTAATCGCCTGACCCACCTACAATTAAAATAGTCGATACATTATAGTCATCATATAATGGCTTCACTTTATTTGAAAATGGTGTAATCGGTTCTTTCTCGGGTGCTATTAACTTTTGCATACGGCCATCACGAATCATAAAATTCGTAGCCGAGGTATCTTCGTCAATTAACATTACTTTTGATTGTGCTTCAAGTGCTTCCATGACATTGGTGGCTTGTGATGTACTACCACTTGCATTATCTGTTGAAAATTGACTTGTGTCTTTTTTACCTGGTAGGTGATCAATAAATGGTTGTATATTCACTTTTTCAACGCTACGACCGTCTTCAGCGCGAATCTTCATTGCACTGTCGTTGGTAATAACATATTCTCGTCCATCACCTGCAATATGGTCATAGACACCTCTCTCTAATGCTCGTAATAATGTTGACTTACCATGATAGCCACCACCCACAATAAGGGTAATGCCTTTAGGTATTCCCATACCCTTCACCGCTTCACCAAACGGCACATGCATAGTCGTCTCAAATGACTTAGGACTTATAAATGATTGGGCTTTGGACATTGGTCCATCAGATATACCACTTTTCCTCGGTAATATGGCCCCATTAGCTACAAATGCGATAAGTCCTTGTTGCTCAAGTTGCGCTCTAATATAAGTTTGATTTAATTTTAATTCAACCTGTTGTTTTAAAGATGCTTGATCAATTTGTTGATAGTTAAGTGCTTGAGATACAAGCTGAGGTAATAGTTCGGTCAGTGTTGTTGCTGCAGCTTTGCCTAATATTTTGCGTCCTGCAGCTGGAAGACCTACCTCGAGACGCACCTCTATATTATTGTTGTTAATTACTACTGATGTTCTTTTCAACATTTCTTGACCGCAACGATCTATCAATAATTTGTGTTGTCCCTTTGATTTAGAAACTAACGATTTCAATACACGTGCGACATTTCTTGTTAAAAAGTCAACAACAGCTACACGCTTATCTTCAGTATCTAAATATTTATCTGGTATCTCTACAATATCTCTATCAATGATTAATCTTATTTTAGATGGCGGCGCATATGGATCCACTTGTATATGATCAATGGCTAATTGATAGTCATTAAAATCATAGACATTTTTAATACGTTTATAAGCACCGTACTTTTGACCATCTAATTGAAATAATGTCTTTTTTAAGTCTTGTGCTTGTTTCATTAATCATTCTCCTTAGTATTTGAATCATCTATTCATTTATACTACCCGATAGCCATTTTCCACTAAACACATAAAAGCCATCTTTAGCTATAAAACTAAAAATGACTTTTGTTTTGATTCTATTATTCTATTTTAGACTGACGTTATTCTGACCAACCTGCGTTAATAATATCGTCTGTTTTACGTACACGCCCCATGAATGGGAATATATAGTTTACTTCATACTCATATTCTTGTTCTGACAATGCGCCCATCGCATCTTCAGCAAAAATAATATGATACCCATGTTGATACGCTTCTCTAGCTGTTGTATCTACACCGAAGCCTGTCGCAACACCACTTAAGACAATAGTATCTATACCGCGACGTCTTAATTGTAAATCTAATTCCGTACCATAAAAGCTACCCCATTGATGCTTAGTAATACGGAGTGCATGCTTAATGTCGTCTAATTCAGGTGTTAACTGATCAAATTTTTGACGGTCACCCATATCAGCAGCACCTTTAGCCACCATACTTCTATCGGCAATTGGATTTAACATATCCTTACCATCTGTAGTACCAACTTTGAAAAAGACATTCAATGCACCTGCTTGTTCAAATGCACGTGCTAATTTACCTGCATTTTCAGTAATTGTAGCGTATGGATAAGGATGATACGTCATCGGTAAATCTTTCTGTAAATCTACAGCTATAAATGCTACTTTTTTAGGATTAAGTGGTTCTAATTGATTATCCATTAATATCATACTCCTCTATAAATTAAATAATTGCTGCGCATTTTTGTATAAAATCTTATCTTTATCTTCCTCACTGATATCTAATTGATCAACAAAATCTAATGTATCTTTCATAGAAACATATGGATAGTCACTAGAATATAAAATATGATCAGCACCTACTTGTTCGTACATTTGCATAAATGGTGGTGCATAAGTATAACCAGAAATTGAATAATAAATATTCTCTTTAAGATAATCACTGACTTTTTTCTTTAGATGAGACAATTGTGGTGGAATTAAAGTATCCAATCTTTGAAGTGCGTATAATACACCTTCCCCATTATGTCCTGTCACTATTTTTAAATCGGGATACTTATCAAATGTACCACTCAACACGATGCGAATTAAGTGAATAGCTGTTTCGATGTGCCAACCCCATCCAGCAGAAGCAAATTGCATTGCAACATCACTTGAATAATTACCTTTGTAATACGTATCGATTACATTGTCAGGTGGAATGGCTGGATGTAAATAGATAGGTACATTTAATTGTTCAGCCTTTTCAAAGATTATTTCAAATTTAGGATGGTCTAAATACTCTCCTAACGTATGACCATTTATAATCGCGCCTTTAAATCCAAATTCATTCACAGTACGCTCTAATTCTTGTGCGGCTAATTCTGGCTCAATGGTGGGTAGCGTTGCAAATCCAGCAAGTCTTTCAGGATGCTTTTGAACTGCTTCACCAAGTAAATTATTTGCCTTAGTAGACAGTTGAATTGCCTCATCTCTCTCTAATTGTTGTGTGCCAGGTGCAGTTAGAGACACAATTTGCTTTGCCACACCCGCTTCATCCATTTCAGCAATACGATTGTCACCTAAGTTCTTCAAACGGTTCATGATAGGTGCTACCGCTTTCGCATGTGGACCATTAGGATCTTCATCTTTAAAAGAATCTAATTCCTCTATAACAAAATGCTCTTCAACAGCAATGACTGGTTTAGATTGAGTCATATAAAAAGCCTCCTTACAGCAAGAGATATAAAGCATCTCAAACTACATTTATATTTAAATCAAATGAATTATAACGCTTACCCAATGATAACGCGAATAATTGGGTTGATTTAATTTTCAATACTTTACTAAATGATAGTAATTCATATTATTGGTCAAATCATATTTATAACAATTGATATCATTTATAAAACAACCAAATATAAAATGATGCATTAATATAAATGTATATTTACACTCCTGGAATTTAATATAAATTTACAAAACATTAACTTAATAATTACTTCAAATCAATTTAATTATTTTATTCTATTAATGTAACAATTATATATAATATTGGGAGGAACGTTTATATGTTTTTAAATTCAAAATGGGGAAAGATGACTATCGCAGGTTCAATTTTAACGACGACTTTATTTAGCACAAGTCATCCAACACTAGCTTCAGCAGGTGGTCAAGCACCCGATAGTCAAAATACTAACAATAGCGAAGCCATTGCCATGGGTAATACTAAAAATCCTAAGAATGTAATCTTCTTAATTGGGGATGGCATGGGACCATCATTTAATACAGCCTACCGTTACTACGCTGATAATCCTAAAACTAAAGAGATGGATAAAACAGCTTTCGACAACTATCTTAAAGGAACAATGCGCGTACATAACGATGATGATAAAGAAAATATTACCGACTCAGCAGCTTCTGGTACAGCACTTAGTACTGGTAAGAAAACATTTAATGGTGCTATCGGTGTAGATAATAACAAACAAGCTCAAAAAACAGTATTAGAACAAGCAAAAGAAAGCGGTAAGTCTACGGGATTAGTTTCGACTGCGGAAATTACTGACGCTACACCCGCTGCATATGCTGCACATGTTGACGACCGTGATAAAAAAGATGAAATTGCTAAACAATTTTACAATGATAAAATCAACGGCCAACATAAAGTAGATGTACTTCTTGGTGGTGGCTCTAAATACTTTGGTAAAGAAAATGGAAACCTAGATAAAAAATTCAAAAAAGACGGTTATGACGTCGTATCAAATAAAAATGAATTAGCTAATTCTAAGAGCGACCAAGTATTAGGTCTATTTGCGGAAGAAAATATGCCACTACAAATTGATGCACCTAAGAAAAATCCAATGTTAGCTGATATGCAACAAAGTGCATTAAATAAACTTGAGAAAAATAATAACGGCTTCTTCTTAATGGTAGAAGGTGCTTCAATCGATAAAACAGCCCACGCTAATGATGTCACAGGTGTCATGTCAGAAATGGACGGTTTCAACAAAGCATTTGAAAATGCGATGTCATACGCTGAAAATCGTGATGATACTTTAGTTATCGCAACGGCAGACCATTCAACTGGTGGTATGACAATTGGTAGTGGCGAGGAATATAAATGGAACCCAGATGCTATCCATAAAATGAAAAAATCAGGTGCACATATGACAGAACAAATTGCAAAGGGTGAAGATGTAGAAAAAGTCATTAAGAACGGATATGGCTTTGACGTGAAGTCTAAACAAATAGATAAAATCAAAGACGAAGCAGATAAATTAAAAGATGTAAAAGATAAAGCCAAAAATGAAGACGATCCTAAAATTGAAAAACAACAAGGCAAACTTCAAGACGCTATCCAAAAACCTATTAACGATAAATCAAGAACAGGTTGGACAACATACGGTCATACTGGCGAAGACGTTAACACATACGCATACGGACCAGGTTCAGACTTCTTAGAAGGCAATGTCGATAACACAGATCAACCTAAAAACCTATTCGACTTCTTTAGCAGCGACGTCACATCATCATAAATAATATAAAGCAACATGTCATCCCCATATGCCATCATATCATTGAGAAATCTGTCTTAATTACTATTGCTAAATATCAAAAAAGCCAACTACCATTGATTTATTGAGGTAGTTGGCGTTCTTATTGTATGAGGGTTAATGTATTAATTAAAAAACTCTATTTTTAACCTTTAAAGCTTTGAGAATTCAAAATTTAATAATTATAATACCTATAAATTTAATCCTTCTTCCTTAATATCATATTCTAACAGACCAAGATAAAAATATGTTCGTCCAATTAACAAATGACTACAAAAGAGCATTATCATCCCCATCCAAATCGTTCTATTTTCTTCAGAATCAACCGGAACAATTAATGATACATATAACAATAGTCCAAATGATAATAAGATAACTAGAATTCCAAACATTCTAATAAAACTACCGCTTTGGATACCAAACATTTCAAATTCTCCTAAACAAAAGAAGAATAGACCTATAGCAGAAACTATTATGAGTCCGCAAATTAATAACCAATAAGTAAAAGTGTCTTCTCGAGAATCTCCAAAATAAAAAGCATAAGCGGAACTAATTAAAAATGGAATGTTGTACCCTGAAAGAAGGTTGATGGTCATATATGTTACGACTCTGATTTTATAATTACTCCGGTTAAAATTTTTAAAAATATATTCTCGCTCTTGTAAATAAAGAATCAACCATAATAATAACGAACCTATTAAATATATTTTCATATATAAAGGTATATTCCCTTTTATACCTGGACCTGCATATATAAAATAATACAATGCAAAAATAATGAAATTCACTAATGATAATCCTATTAAATGTGAATGTTGAATTGATTCTATTGATCTTTTTTGTAAATTCATTTCCATCTCTCTCCATCCCTATGCTATGTAACGTCCTAATTCACATTCTATTCATTTTATTGTCTTAATCGTGATTGTTGTATTTTATATACAAACCATGTACCAATAGTAAATAAAACAATGCCAATGATAAATAATGGTAATCCTATTATATTAAATGTTTCTCCATATAATTTTAAACCTATTTCCATAAAATCAGTTTTCATTACAAAGTAAAATAGAATAGACATCAACGTTATGACAGCGTATGTTCCAATGATTGACAAATATATTGTTGGTTTTGAAACAGATTCAAGTGCTTTTGAATTTTTATGTGGTGTGTAGACAAATAACCACATGACATTCAGTGCTACCATTCCAAAGCTACCTACACATAGAATAAATCCATAAACACTTATTAAACTTAAAATTCCAGCAATTGTTAAAAGTATCCACCAAACATATTTCATTCTACGACACTTCTTTTCCTGTTTTATTATATCTTAAAATAGAAATACCACTGATTAACCAAGCAATAAATGTTAATAAATTAGCACTGATAACTGCCCCAATAATATGCAAAATACCACTCATTTTATTATTCACAAATAACTTTTTCATAGCGAAAATACCTAATAAATCTGAAACTAATGAAATTACAAAGAAAATGGCAAATACCGTAACGAATGTTGCTTGAGCTGTTTCTGGACTTTGTACTGTTACCTTTCCATTAACTGTTGTAGTTAAATCCGGTTGTATAATGCCTGTAGCTGATAAAATTAAAAATAATAAAAACAATAATGTTAAAAAGCTTTGAATGATAACGCCAATTAAAGACGTCACTTTAATTAATTTTTCCATTTATTTTCCGACTCCTTTAAATTATTTTACTTTAATATCCTTATAATCTGGGTGATGTTCTTTCACATATGTTTTAGGATCAATATCTCTCTTATAATAAATTTTGTCATCTTTAAATTCATATGTTGCATAGAACAATTCATCTTTATCTTTAAATAGCTTATAACTAATGATAATCAATTTACCATCTTCAAAAACATAAGTATTCACTTGATCTTTATTGAATTTAGGTGTAACTTGATCACTTTTTTTAACCATCTCTTTATGTGTTTCTTGTTGTATTTCCATTACTTTATCAATGTGACTTTGATATTTATTTTCTTTTTGGTCGTGACTACAACCACTATTGATGATACTCATCATTATAATTAACACTCCTATACATAACTTTTTCATTAGTTACTCCTTATTATCTATTTTTAATAAATAAGTCTTTCAACTCAAATGGTTTTCTGTCAGCTTTTATAAAGCTTTCCCAAAAATGATAAGCAGGTTGTCCCGACTTTTTATTTTCTCTAAATGAGCGAACATGTAAAAATCTAAAATAAAATGGAATCGCATATAAACCTGGAATCATATATAAAATTGACAATACCTTTGTGACTTTAACTCTATTGGCTAATTCAACATTTGTTTGATCATATTGATAATTTTTCAGTATTTTAAAATAAAAAATAATTTCTAACAATATGGTAATAACATATACACTCATAATTGAAATATAAGAATATAAAGCAACTTTATCACTAAAATCCCAACCGTACTGCAAGCGATTATTCATTAATTCTGCTAACATCGGTGCAAACATTAATAAAACTGTCATTATAAACGGAATGATTTCAAAAGATAAAAACATTTTATTTATTTTCTTTATGTTTTTCATTACTTCTCCTCTGCATTACTTTTTATTTTTTACTAACTCTTAATATTATTAGACAAAATTCAATTTAACTCTATTAGATAATTGTGCTTTTAAAACAATTTGGTATTACAACTATGCAAAAATTTAATTAATCATAATCCATGTAAATATACTGTTTATCTATATAAATTTAAACTAAATATTTTCAAATAAAAGTATTACTATTATATCTAATAAATGCTATACTATTTACCATAAATATTCATTATTTTAATATACATTTAATATTAAAACTTGAATGTTTTATTACATACTTTTACTTTTATAAAATTTTGGAGGTTGTGACTATGAAAAAATTATTAGCTTTACTATTTGCGTCAGTTTTAATCTTAGGCGCTTGTGGTAGTAAAGATGATTCTTCTAAAGACTCATCAGATAGTGATTCATCAAACAAATCATCTGAAAGCAAGAAAGATTCTGGTAATACTGATTCTGTTAAAGTTGATTCTTCTGACGATGATAAAAAGAAATCTGACTCTAAATTCGAAAATGATAAATTAACGAGTAAAGATTTTGACATTGAAATTTTAGATACTGAAATCGTTGATGCAAGTAAATATGCAGATGATGATAAACCAAATATTGCCATTGTTTATGGTGTTAAAAAGAAAACTGATAAAGAAGATGTAACAGCATCATCAGCATTCAGTCAAAGCTTTGAAGCATACCAAGATTCTAAAGATGTAAAAAGAAAATTAGAAACTGGGGATGCTTATGATAGTAAATTAGATAGAAAATACGGCGATAACGATACTGACGAAATCAATAAAGGTGGTAAAGTTAAAGCAGTTAAATTCTTTAAATTAAAAGATACTAAAACACCAGTAACATTACAGGTTAAAGATCCTAACGATTATAGCAACGATAATCTTGCTAAAAAAGAAATCAAGTTAAAATAATACAAGTAAAGTGGCTGAATAAATTGTTCGCAATTATTTAGTCACTTTTGTTAAATAGTTCAATTCTAATTGGGGGATTATAGCAAATTTTGGGAGGATACGATATGTCGAAAAAACTTAAAATCATCTTACCTATCGTGGTCGGATTATTACTTGTACTGGGAATAGCTTGGGGTGTATATGCATTTATTACTAACACACCCAAAAATACATATTTATTAAGTGAAAAGAAAACAGCTAAAAACTTAAATTCATATGTAAATGATCGTTTTGAAAACGAAATGAAATTCCAAGAAAAATATAACGATAATTCATTCTTATCTAAATTCGAAATTACTGCAGATGCCTCTAAAGATTTTATCGAAGATCTTGGATTACCTAAATCTGTAGTAGATGGTACAAAACTTAAAGGTACTATTGGACACGATCCTAAAAGCAAGAAAAGTATCGTCAATATGTCACCTACAATCGTTGATGAAGAAATCGGTAAATTCCAAGCAAGTGCCGATGATCAAAATCAATATTACCAATCACCGTTCTTCAAAGATACTTATAGTATCAAAAATAATGAAATCATTGATGGATTAGCTGAATTGCAAGGTGTTGACCCATCTGAACTTAAAGATAAAGGCTATTCAAATGTTAATTTCAATTTGAACAATCAACTAGGCGTATTACACACACGTCAAGATGATATGGATAAAGTAACTGAGCGCTATACTGATTTAATCACAGATCAATTAGATGATGATGACTTTAAAAAAGGCGATAAAGAAAAGGTCAAAATTGACGGCGAATCTAAAAAGATTAAACCTGTCACATTAACTATTAGTAGAGAAAAAGCTAAGAAAATAACAATAGCCGCATTAAAAAAAGCAAAGAATGACAATGAACTTTTGCGACTTTCAAATATGAATGAAAAAGATTATAACAAATCAATTAAAGATGCACTCAAAGATGCACAGGATGCTCAAGATAAAGATTTCCCTAAAATCGAATCTAAAATTTATCAAGAAAAGCACCAAATATTAAAACGAGATATTACTATTACTGATTCAGATGACAAAAAAACCACTATCCAAGGTACAAATAAAATTGATGATGATTTAAAAGTGGATTACAAAGTGTCTGGTAATGATAATACATTTGAGATTAATGGTACATCTAAAAAGAAAGATGATAACTACAAAGATAAATACACATTAACAAGCAGTATAGATTATGATCGTTATACAGTTGATATCGATAATAAGGAAAGTCAAAGCGATTCAAAACGAAAAGATGCTGGTACTGTAACTATAGATGATGGTACAGATAACTATGATATTGACTATGAAAATAATTTAGATACTGATACAAAGAATAATCAACAAAAACAGAAGCTTAATGTAGAGTTTAAAATAGAAAATGAACCTATTAACATCATTTTAAATGCAGATACCAAATAAAAAGAAAAAATTGACTTTGATACAAAAGGTGCTAAAGATTTTAATGATTTATCTGAAAAAGACAAAGAAAAACTAGCCAAAGAAATCAATAAAAGTTATAAAGATAATTTCAAAAAAATAACTAAAAAATTAGAAGATTAAGTAGCTAGAGAATGATATATCAAATACATTTTCAAACTATTGATTGGCTCATACCCCTATCCATTTCAATATAGGATATCGTAGCCATTACAACCATACGGGGTGGGACATAATTTCCACCCCATTTTTCATATCATTTAATAGGAGTGGTTATTTGAAAATACTAAAATTGTTTCACATCTACCACTCTTTTTTATTGAAGAAGTGGTATTTATTTTTATATTTATTACTGATGATTATGGCTTTAATCACGACACTAACAATTCTACAACAACTTAACCAAGATCAATCATCTTTCAAGATAGGTATCGTCGACAAGGATCACTCCAAAGAAACTCAACTTATTTTAGGGTCTGTCGGTAAAGGGAGTCACTTAGGAAAAAACGTCTCTTTGAAAAAATATGATGAACATCAAGCGCATCAATTGTTGCAACAACAGAAATTACAGGGCTATTTCGTCTTTGATAAAGGTATGACAAAGGCTTTTTATAAAAACGGTAGTCTTCCTATTTCAGTTTATACATATGACAAACAGTCCACTAAAAGTGTAGTCATTAACCAACTCACTCATTCTGTGTATGACCGCTTAATGTTATCAATGGGGGGCATTCTAAGTTTCACTCATCTTGCGGATAAGCCTTCTGACAATGAGACATTAATGACGATGACTGACATGATATTTACAGGTCTCAATCGTACTGGTGCCTTCGATTATGAACCTATCAATATCTATGACACTGGTAGTTATTATGTGGTGACTGGTTATTTACTTTCAATATATATCCTATGTCTATCACTCTATACTGTACTTAAAATGAACCAAGAATCTGCATTAAAAGAGCGATTACAAATGTTTCACTTTTCCTATGAGAAACTCACACTTGTCCGTGGGTTTATCGCTTGGTTTTACACGTTACTATGGTCAGCTATAGGATTTATTTGGATTCATCATGCACTAGATAGTCCCTTTAGAAATTACAATTGGCCTACCGTAACTATTGAATTACTATACTTTGTAACAATGATGATCTTATGCTTAATCATAATCGATTTATTAGCTAAATCATGGTTGAATCTACTATTAAAAGTCGGTTTAAGCATCATAATTATTGGATTTTCTGGTATCACTGTCCCAACCATTTTCTTCCAACATATATTTAACAATATGATAGTCAGTCAACCATTTAGTTTAGTCACTAATCAAATGCTAGAAATTACATTAAATAATTATATTTTAGATACACACCCTGCTTTTTATTCTAGTTTGGTTGTATTGATTGTGATGTTAATACTTGTACTTGTTTGGAGGTACCCCCGATGAAACCTTATATTCAACTTGTGATTAAAAATCAATGGCTAGCTTATTTGATCTTGATATTGACGATTGTCTTAACATTAACTGCCTTATGGTTAGGTCAAAAATCTGCAAACCAAACGTTTAAAATTCCAATAGCAGTACAAGATATGAGTCATACCCAATCCTCTAAGCAACTCATACATCAAATTAATCAAAGTAAATATGTTGATGTTCGTCAATTATCTGAAGACGACTTTTATATCGATGATTTAGTAAAGAAAAAGGAAGTCATGGCAAGCCTACAAATTCCTAAAGACTTTGATCGTAAACTTAAAGACAACAATTTAAAGGCTGCCCTGCCATTATATGGACGTGATGATTTCATAGGTAGTATAGCCATTGAAATCATAAGTCGCTCCTTATATGAACAACAAATTCCAAATATTATATATGAACATTTAAGTGATATAAAACAATCTAAAACAATGTCAGACATTCAAAAGCAATACAACAAAGACACACACAAATCACAAATGACTACGCATGCCATCAATCATAATGCCAATCAATCTATCTCTATCGGCATTGTATTTGCCGTTGTGATATGGGTCAGTGTGATTCAAATTCTATTACATCAACGTCTTAAGCAAGATGCACCGCTTCATCGACTATTCCTGACTAACTATAGTCAGCTCAAACTCTACAGTACCTATATCATCACGCACGTTCTGATTTTATTAGCTGTATTATTACTCATTAGTATAGGCATGCACCAACCTTTGAGTATATGGTTTTACTTGAAATCAATCATTATATTAGTAGTTTACGAGTTCGGTATGGCATTACTTCTATTTAAAGTAAATGTCTTAAGTCATCGTCTATTTATGGCGATTGTGTATGCCATGGTAGTAAGTGTGATTTATATATGGATTCAATTATAAAGGAGTGTGATATACATGATAGACATTCAAGACGTAGCAAAACATTATAAGAAGAAACACATTTTCGATTCACTAAATATGTCATTTCAGAACAATCTCATCACGATTCTATTAGGTGAAAATGGTGCCGGTAAGTCTACGTTATTGCGCTTAATTGCTGGTATTGAAAAAGTCGATGCAGGTAGTATTCAATATTTTGGAAAGTCATTAACTAAGCGTCAAATCAGACAATTAGTGGGTTATGTACCACAAGACATCGCATTATTTGAACATATGACTGTTGAAGAGAATATTCAATTTTTCAAATCATTATGTGAACATCCAATATCAGAAGAGACGATTCAAAGTTATTTAAAACAACTTAATTTTGATGAAACCAAAGCTAAAGTTTCGAAGCTATCTGGTGGTAATAAAAGAAAAATCAATATATTAATCGGACTACTTAGCCAACCTAAGATTTTAATTCTAGACGAACCAACTGTAGGTATCGATCTCGAATCTAGATATGATATCCATCATTTATTAGAACAATTAAAATCTCAATGTTTAATTATTATGACCACACATCACTTGGATGAGGTTGAAGTGTTAGCTGACCACATTAAAATTATCGGTCAAAATCCTTTTTATCGTCATGTTCTTGAAGACAAAGGGATGGCTTATGAAAAATATAATAATGCATTAACTTAAAACATAGTTAAAGGAGAATTTATTATGAAAAAATTAATTAGTGTATTTATTTTAGCCTTAGTATTATGTTTAGCAGGTTGTAGCAATAGTAATAATGATAAAGATTCACATAAAAATGATGAGAAAAAATCAGAATCTAAAGCTAAAAGTAAAAGTGAACGTTTTAAAGAATACGATGACAATAGTGAAGCGTATGAAGAAGCTAAGAAAAAGTATAATAAACAAAAACCAATCTCTATGCTTAATAAATTAGATCCAATAATGACAGATAAAACTTTTACTAATCAAAAAGGAATACAAGGTTGGAAAGATTATAAGAAATTAATGGATAAAGTAAAGCTTGCTGATTATAAATATACTAAAGAATCTAAGGGTTCTTCATTAGACGATGTTGATGCATTTTTCAAAGATAAAAAAGATGTAAAACGTCAAAAAATGGATGCAGGCGAAGATGGTATTAAGCAAGTTAATTATTGGTATGTCACTGGCTCTGGTAAAAAAGTCGGCAACACTAATTACCCAGAATATTATACTGAAATCATGACTAAATATAAAGACGGTAAACTTATTTATGCTTCTGTTGAACCAGGTCTATATCATGTAAGTTTCAGTGATGCTGTAGAAAATAAAGATTTCACTAAAGTTAAAAATTTAAACCAATTATTAAAACTTAACCAATCAAAACCTGTACCATATAGTGTAGCTCAAATGAATTATGAAGCACTTCCAGTTACTAATGTGTCAATATTAGTTAAAGGTGAAAAGGAAAAAGACGAAAAAGCCGATTCTAACTATTTAGCTTATTTTAATTTCTCACCTGTTAAGTATGATAAAGATAAAAATCATGAAGTAGTGAGTGTTAATGGCGCTCCGTTTGAAAGTGCACAAGCAGACTTTGGTAACTATGCTTATGTCGCTATGAAAGAAGCACTCAAAGAAGCATTATAAAAAATATCCTCAACTTAAATGGATGAACACCATTGAATATAGAGTGATGATTGATTCACACTTTTCAATAGTGTTGATACCACAAGTTGAGGATTTTATATTTATGTTTCTTCATTTAGATTTCTTTTAAAAGTATAATTATCTACCCTTAGACAAACCGCACACTTACCCTTACTTTATCCTTCTGTATTCACTTGACCGACTGTTACAGTTGATACATAGCCCTTTTTAACTACAAATTGTAATCGCGTAGCATCACCTTGATAAACATAAGTACCATCATCAGGATATTGTGCATCATTACTTGTATGAGGGATATGTTTTAGCTTTGATGCATCATATACGTCCTTCATCTGTTGTAATGACACACTTGGATTTGCTACTGAAAATCTCACACTCGATGCTGAATGGGAATCAATAACTGTGATATCTTGATCAAACACTTGCTTGTTATACGTTGATTTTCCATCATCATTTGATACAACTTGGTAACCATTAAATGAAACAGTTCCTTTATCTAGTGATTTTAGAAACGATTCATCAAGTAAAAATTGTGCGTGATTACCGACATTTCCAGATTTTTCAAACTGAGTATCATGGATATCAGTATGTACTGATGACATATTTGTTTGATTAGTTTGGGCATGTGCTAAACCATTCATCGGTATCACAGTTAAAGTACAAATTAATACGAGACCTGACCATCGAATTAACTTCATATTTATTCTCCTTTACATTAAATATATTGATACATTTAATGTAACAATAACTTGATAATCGGAGACCTATCTTTCCTAGTTGATGGTTAGCAATGCCTGTACGTCTAATCTAGTAACCTATCACCAGAGCGATAGACATTGCTGTTGCACAGATAATGATCCATACAACAATGAGTTTCCATGCAAATTTTAGCCATTGTGTATATGAAATGCGCGCAACTGCTAAAGCACCCATCAGTGTCGCTGATGTCGGGAATAAAATATTACTAATGGCATCTCCATATTGGAAGGCTAACACTGTAATTTGTCGATTGATGTGTAGTAAATCTGAAATAGGTATCATGAGTGGCATTGTTGTTAAAGCTTGTCCTGAGCCTGACGGAATAAAGAAATTCAATATAAATTGTAAAACAAACATCACCATGATGACTAATGAAGCAGGTACGTCAGATAATAGTGTTGTCATACCATGTACAATCGTATCGATGATTTTACCATTTTCCAATAACACGACAATCCCTTTAGCAATACCCACGACTAACGCACCATAGAGAATATCTTGCATCCCTTTAACTAGTGCATCAAATGTTCCGTTAAATCCAAGTCCAGCGACTAATCCAGCTACGATACCAGCCAATAGAAAGTTGGCACTCATTTGCGTAAACGTCCAATCATACTTAAAAATACCAAATACATTAAATAAAATCGCACCAAGAATCAATGCTAGACTGAAAGCTTGCCTCTTACTAAAATGTTGATATTCAATTTCTGTATTAAGTTGTCCTTCTTCCTTTTCCAACTCATAAACAATACTCTTCGACTTATTCTTTTTAACTTTTTGACCGTAAAGCATGACTGTAGTAATAGCTGCAGTGAGTATAAAGACGTATATAATCGTACGTAATCCCCAACCAGAGAACAATGGTAACTCAGCTACTTTTTGCGCAACACCAACAGTAAACGGATTAAGCATACCACCCATAAATCCGCTTCCGGCTCCTAATATGACTACCGCTGCCCCTGTTAATGCATCATAACCAAGTGTGCGAGCAATCAACACTCCTATAGGTACAAAAATAATCGTCTCCTCTGATAAACCGATAGAAAACCCTAAAATGGAAAAGGCCGTCATCGTCAGTGGAATCATTAAAAAATTGGCTTTGCCTAATGTACGCATTGCTTTGTTCACACCATTTTCAAATGCACCTGTTTGGTGAACTATCCCAAATGCGCCGCCTACTAAAAATACATAAAATACAATTTCACCGCCACTTACCAAACCTTCTGGTACTGCTCTAAAAATATCTAAAAATGATAAATGCTGATTCGCAACTTCATGGTAAGAACCAGAAACAACTACTGTTTGACCACTTTTCTTTTCTCGTGCATATTCCCCTGCTGGTATCACATAAGTCATTATCCAAGCAAATATAATAACCATTAATAATAAAGCATACGTATGAGGTGTTTTAAATTTGAACTCCTTCGATTTTTCTTTTTTCATATGATTAATCCCCTTTTTAAATCATTGAAGTTAATATTTTTATACCGATACCCTATTTTCAGAAAATTAACAATAATTTATTTAGAAATTTAAAAAGCGCTTAGTAACCTTGATATGTCACTAAACGCTTCATCGATTCATTATTCTTCTGATTGATTACTCATTTGCTTTTCTTTAACTTTATTACCATTTTGATCGAGTTTAATTATTTTATCTTTCTCACTCTTATATGTACCCATGATTTCCCCATCATGATTACGATAATTCACTGTCCAATTACCATCGTTGTCTATACGGATGTTATCCCAAAGGTAGGTTTTATTATCTAATTCGCCATCAAATTCACTGATTTCATTATAAATTTGGCTTCTCATATGTGCCATCGTATTAGCAGCGTTTTTATCTGGATCATCTGCTTTTTGTGCTGCACCACTATCAACGATTTGTATTTTCTTTTCCATTTCTGGTAAAGATCTATTATCTTTATTTGCTTTATATAACTGATTAATATCTAGTTCCTTACCATCTTTAGATAAAGAAGCATAATCATTTAATGCACCTTGTGTACTACCTATAAATATTTTATTTTTATTTACACCTATAACAGAAGCAAACTGACCTTTCGTTGGATATACTTGATAAAACTTCATGCCATCGGGTGCATTTTTTATAGAATCCACTTTCTCTAACATTAGATCTTCCATTTGCTTTTTCTCAACTTCAGATCCCTTTTTATACTCATAAATGCCTGTTAGGATTTCATTTTTAGTTAACATATATTGATCTGCTTCGTCAGCATAAAAAGCTAATGCTAATTTTTTCTTTTCTGATAATTGAGTCACTGACGTACTTTTGTTTTCATTTTTATTATCTTGTTTTTCTTTATTACTATCATTTGTTTTAGACGCTTGCTTGTTTTCTTCTTTCTTATCTGTTGCGTTCGATTTTTCACCTGAATGACAACCTGCCAAAACTAGGAATGCTGATAAACTTAATACGAAAATTCTTTTCATCAAAATGACTCCTTTCAAAAATATATTTATTAATATAAATGTAAATAAAATTCTTATTAATTTCAATACAATTCAGAATATTTTATTTAATAACTTCACATATCATTCTTTTTAAAAAGATATTTGAATAATTAAAAACACACCAATTCCAATAAGGAACTGATGTGTTTGTGAAGGGTGTGTAGTGTTATGAGTTTATTTCTTTTTATAATGTAACTGGGATCTTCCCTTTGAAATTGACGTAACGGTAGGCTTTTTTGACCGCTTCATCGTCGGGTGGTTCAACATTTTCTAATTGATATGGGATGCCTAAATTTTTCCACTTATGCACGCCGAGTTGGTGATAGGGTAAGATTTCAAATTTCTCAACATTATCTAGAGAATTAATAAATTCTCCAAGTTGGATGAGATCCTCTTTATCATCTGAGATACCTGGTACTAGGACGTGACGAATCCAAACAGGTTGTTTCATATCTGACAATTTACGGGCAAATTTGAGTATATGTGTATTGGGTTTGCCTGTTAATTTAATATGTTTTTCATTATTAATATGTTTGATGTCTAATAATATAAGATCTGTATGTTTCTGTAGTTCATCAAAGTGTCGATTAAACGCTGGTGTATCATTGACGCATCCTGCAGAGGTATCAAGACATGTATGCACACCATTTGCTTGTAGTTCTTTGAATAACGCTTCTAGAAATGGCATTTGTAGTAATGGCTCGCCACCACTTACGGTCACGCCACCACCAGATGCATCAAAGTAAGGTTGATACGGTAATATTTCATTAACCATTTCATCTACAGTAACTTCTCTAGATGGTTCATTGATTTTCCAAGTGTCTGGATTATGACAATATAAACATCTTAATAAGCAACCTTGTGTAAATAATATATATCTAATACCTGGTCCATCGACTGTGCCCATACTTTCGACGGAGTGTAAGTGTCCTTTAAGCATTTTGCTCCCACCTTATTTTCTACATTTGTTCGTGGAATGTACGTGAAATGACATCCAATTGTTGTTCGCGAGTTAATTTAATGAAGTTAACTGCATAACCAGATACACGGATTGTTAATTGTGGATACTCTTCTGGATGTTCCATTGCATCTAATAATGTTTCTCTGTTAAATACATTGATATTTAAGTGATGACCATGTTGCATTGCATAGCCGTCTAACATGCTTGTTAAGTTTTTATTCTGAGCGTCTTCTTCTTTACCTAATGATTTTGGTACGATACTAAATGTATTTGAAATACCATCTTTACAGCAGTCATAAGGAATTTTAGCAACAGAACTTAATGAAGATAATGCACCTTTTTGGTCTCGACCATGCATTGGGTTTGCACCTGGTGCAAATGGTTCGCCGGCTTTACGACCGTCTGGTGTGTTACCTGTTTTCTTACCGTAAACAACGTTTGATGTAATTGTTAATACACTCATTGTATGTTCTGAGTCACGGTATGTTTTATGGCTACGTAATTTTGTCATGAAGCGTTCAACTAAGTCGACTGCGATATCATCCACACGGCTATCATTATTACCATATTTAGGGAAGTCGCCTTCGATTTCGAAGTCTGTAACTAGACCTTCTTCATTACGGATAGGTTTTACTTGTGCATATTTGATTGCTGATAAAGAGTCAGCTGCTACTGATAATCCCGCAATACCTGTTGCCATCGTACGAATAATATTTGTATCATGTAACGCCATTTCAATACGTTCATAACTATATTTATCGTGCATGTAATGAATGATATTTAATGAATTAATGTATACACCTGCAAGCCAGTCCATCATTTTTTCAAATTTCTCAAATACGTCATCATAATCTAATACGTCTGAATGGATACCTTCATAACTTGGACCTACTTGTTTGCCAGATTTTTCATCTTTACCACCATTGATAGCATATAGTAATGTTTTAGCTAAGTTAGCACGAGCACCGAAGAATTGCATTTGCTTACCGATTTTCATTGCTGATACACAACATGCGATACCATAGTCATCACCATAGCTTTCACGCATTAAATCGTCGTTTTCATATTGAATTGAGCTTGTTTTAATACTCATTTTTGCACAATAAATTTTGAAGTTTTCAGGCAATCTTACTGACCAAAGCACAGTTAAGTTTGGTTCAGGTGCTGGACCTAGGTTATCTAATGAATGTAAGAAACGGAATGAGTTTTTCGTAACTAATGGTCTACCATCAATACCTACACCACCGATAGATTCAGTTACCCAAGTTGGATCGCCAGAGAATAATTCGTTATAGTCTGGTGTACGTGCAAATTTAACGATACGTAATTTCATAATGAAGTGGTCGATAATTTCTTGTACTTCACTTTCTGTAATGTCACCGTTTTTCAAATCACGTTCAGCATAAATATCTAAGAATGTTGATGTACGTCCTAAACTCATGGCAGCACCATTTTGTTCTTTGATTGCTGCAAGATATGCTAAGTATAACCATTGCACCGCTTCTTTAAAGTTAGTAGCTGGTCGACTTAAATCAAATCCGTACATTTGTCCTAGTTCTTTTAATTCATTTAAGGCACGATATTGTTCGGATAATTCTTCTCTTAATCTAATCACATCTTCTGACATTTCAGTAGACATTGTATTAAAGTCTTTAAGTTTTTCTCCCATTAAGAAGTCAACACCATATAATGCCACACGACGATAGTCACCGATGATACGTCCACGACCATATGCATCTGGTAATCCTGTAATTATTCCAGCTTTACGACAATTTAACATTTCTCTGGAATATGCATCGAATACACCTTGGTTATGCGTTTTACGATAGTCTGTAAAGATTTTTTCTGTTTCTGGATCTAATTCATAACCGTATGCTTCACATGCTGCTTTAGCCATACGAATACCACCGAATGGTTGCATTGAACGTTTAAATGGTTTCTCTGTTTGCACGCCGACAACTGTTTCTAAATCTTTGTCTAAATATCCAGCGTCATGTGATGTGATTGTGGATGCTACTTTCGTATCCATATCCCACATACCACCGCGTTCACGTTCTTCTTTAGATAATTGCATCACTTGGTCCCATAATTTTGATGTTGCTTCAGTTGGACCTTCTAAAAAGTCATCGTCACCTTCATATAATGAATAATTTAGTTGAATAAATTCTCTCACGTCTACATGTCTATTCCAACGACCATTTTTAAAACCTTGCCAAGCACTAGTATGATGATTTGTTTCTAACATACTGTTCGCCTCCATTTCGTTTTGTTAACGTTTTCACATGTAGTGTAGCATGTTTATTGTGATAATTTTCACAAAATTTATGACTAATTTTCAACTAAAATATGGCTGATTAGCGAACCTGTATTTTAAATTAATACAGAATTACATTTTTATTCACTGTTACATAACAGATTTATAAATATCATAAATTCAAAATTAAAATACTTACATAAAAACCAAATGAATTCATTTCTTATATACCATTATTATACTAATAAAATATGTTAAACTTATTTCGTGTACAATTAGTTGGTTATTTGGTAAATCACGTTAACAATATAAAAGGAGTTTTGTGTGATATGAAAAAGTTATGGACTGTGCTATTGATGGGATTATTAGTACTATCAGCATGTTCAAATCATCATTCTGAAGGAAAAAATGAAGCGAGCAAGCAAGATAGTAATAAACAGAATCAATCTCACAAGAAAGTTAAAAAAGATGGTAAAACTTATATTGACGGTATCTTAATGGTGAATAAGCAAATTAAATTACCAAAAGACTATAATCCTGGGGAAAATCCTAAAGCAGTGAAAGCATTAAATAAAATGATGGCTGATGCGAAAAAAGATCACATCAATTTATACAAAATTAGTGGCTTCAGAAGCTATCAAACTCAAATTCAATTATTCAATAATTATAAAGCTAGAGATGGTGAAAAAGCAGCTAATAAATATAGCTCTAAACCAGGTCATTCAGAACATCAAACTGGTTTATCATTCGATGTGGGTGAACAGGGATCTGATAAAAACTTATACCGCAGTTTTGGTAAAACCAAAGAAGGTCAATGGATTAAACGTCATGCAGATGAATATGGCTTTATTATTAGATATGGTAAAGGCAAAGAAAATGAAACTGGCTATCAATATGAGCCATGGCATTTACGCTATTTAGGTAAAGAGAAAGCCAAAGAAGTCAAAGAGTCTGGCCAAAGTTTAGAATCTTATTTAGGTTTATATCCTAAAAAATAATAAAAATAAGGCTGAGATACATGATGGATAATGTGAGTGATTGTGTGATATGTACACATCAACTCATAACCAGTCCTCATGAATATCTCAGCCTTTTTTAATTCTATTATTTTGCTTCTCCCACAACAGTAAAGCGTTCATTAATGTGTTGAGGATTTTCAATTTCGTCTACTAATGCAACGGCATAATCTGCATAACTGATATAGCTATTTCCCTCAGAATTAACAATTAATTGATCTTTACCAGATTGGTAATGACCTGTTCTAACACCCTCTGGATCAAATTCTGCAGCAGGGCTTAGGAAGGTCCATGTTATACCTTCTGAGTTGCGTAATTCTTCAAGGTTTTGTCCTTGACCACTTGCTGTAGGTTTAACAATATCAGGAAATTCTGGTGTGTCGATTAATTGAACTGTATGTGCATCATCTACATATAGACTTCCGGCACCACCAACAATAATTGCTCTTGTATCTGTTCCTTTTAAAATATCAATTAAATGACGGCCTGCATTGATATGTCCTTCTGAATCGCCTAATGGTGCACCAAAAGCATTAACAACAACATCAAATGATGCTATGTCTGTAGTTGTTAAATCATGAATGTCTTTCTCGATGATTTCTACTTCCGTATTTGTTATTTTTGATACATTTCTCACGATGGCAGTTACTTGATGTCCTCTATCTAAAGCTTCTTTTAATACAAGTTGTCCTACTTTACCTGAAGCGCCTATAATTCCTATTTTCATTGTGAAACTCCTCCGTTTATCTCTTTTAAGATTAATTACATTTTGAAATGTGTTTATCATTTATGTAACTGTAACAGTTACAGTTACATAAAGTCAAATAACGAATACGCTATTCGTTATGTTGCAATACTTGATTAACGATATCGTTCATTGTCACTTTCGCTAGAACACCTTCCATAGCATCTTGTGCTTGCATTAATATAATCTCTAACACCCCTTGAATGTTAGCACCTACCACACAGTTCACGTTCGTGTCTTCATGTATCTGAAACAATTGTCCTTCTTCAACCACATCTACAGCATGATATACATCTAATAATGTAATATCTGATAACGGTTTTAGTAAATATAGACCGCCATTGCCACGATACATATCTACTAATTGTGCACGTTTAAGATAGCCAATAATGCGTCGGATAACAACGGGGTTAGTATTAACACTGCCAGCTATATATTTTGATGATAGCTCTTGATTGGACTCTATTTGAATTAAAGATAATATATGCACTGCTACTGTAAATCTACTACTAATTTTCAAATGAATTAACCTCCTGTAACCATTGTAGTTACGCTTATATCTTTTGTCAATTTGAATGGTTTTTAAATTAAAAAACAGGCTGGGACATAAATATATTTCAAGTTACATTCATATTTAGGCAGTAGTTGACTGTAAAGTCATTCTTTTTCTTATAGAAATTAGAATGGCTTACACATGAGTATTGACTCATGTGTTCAAATTAAGCTTTAGCGGTATACATGAACTAAAGTTCATGCATAAAACCGTCTAAGTAATAAATTACAAAGACGGTCTAATGTACCAAGCTTTTTCATTTCTAGTCAACCTTGCCGGGGGACGGGCCCCAAACATAGAGAATTTCGAAAAGAAAATCTACAGACAATGCAAGTTGGGGATGGACAACGATAAAGAAATACTTTTTCTTTAGAAATTAGTATTTCTTATGCATGAGTTTCACTCATGTATTTCTATTTTAAAGTACATATTAGCTGCGGCTAATGCGTAAGAACCACTACATAATAAATGATTAGTGGTTCTTTATTATTTCTGTCCCACTCTCTATAACTATAAAAAATAGCTATGAAAAATCTATCGTCATAGATTTCTTCATAGCTAATCTTAGTATGTTTTATACGTCATCATTTGATTAAAACTTTTTGTAATAAATTTTGATACCTATGATTGTCAACATACCTAGTAATACTAGTCCGGCAATTGCCATAAATACGTATAGAAAAATCATACCCCAATGTGTCGTAGGTTCGACTTCTACGGTAGGTGCTTGATGTCCTTTCGTAAATTGACGATCATAATCAACATATAATTGATTATCCTCAGACACTTTTAATTGATATTTACTTTTATCTTTAGGTACTAAATCATATAAATCTTTTTTTACTTCATATTTTTTACCGTCTATTTCATGTTCACCTTTTGAAATGACTTTACGGTAGTCGTATTGCTTAAATGCATGTTCAGTTAAAGCATTCGCCAGTTTTTGACGGGCATGCTTCGCTTGTTCATCAGGGTACGGCTTAACATTGAATATGCCTGTTACGATTCTTAAATGATTTCGTTTGGCAGTTAATTCTAAATTGTATCCATTGTCACTTGTCCCTGTTTTTAAACCATCAACATCTTTCATACCATCTGCTTCATTAGGTAATGATGTATTGGTATTATGTAATTCTTGATTTGACTGCTTATCTTTAGATAGTTTTGTAATTTTTAAAACATCTGGATGTGCATTCAATATATGATTACTTAATAATGACATATCACGTGCAGTTGTATGTGAAATCGTATCATCTTTATAACTTTTAGGCTCATATGGTTTTAATATTTTATTATTAGCTCCACTTGGATTCGTAAACTTTGTATCCTTCATGCCTAAGTCTTTAGCTTTTTGATTCATTCTATCTGTAAATTTCGAAGAACTACCATCAATATGTTCTGCCAATACTAATGTCGCAGCGTTACTTGATTCTAATGCAGCTTGCTTCAATAATTGATTGATTGTAACGGTTGTTCCTTCTTTAAGTGGAAATGTAGTTAAATTAGGTAATTCTGACATTTTTTCATATCGTGATGTTATTTTCACTTTATCATTCATTTTAATTTTGCCTGATTTAATATCGTCATAAACCAAATTCATCGTCATCAATTTAGTAGTAGATGCTGGATCTACTTGAGTATTTCCATGATAATCATAAAGTATTTGACCATCTTTAGTTGTTACTATCATCCCTTTTGGATTGTATTGCTTATCAATATCTTGATGTTCTTGTTTAGCAACATCGACCGGAGTCTGTTCAGCAAAAACAGTTGGCGATATTAAGACTAAACACATCATAATCATCATTAAACTGGTAAAAACTTTTTTCAACGATGCTCCCCCTTTAGTTTGCTTTACGCAATCATTCTTAAAACTAGATGTAACTTGCATTAATATACATTGTTGAAGTCATTAACGTTTTTCGCACAAAACACTTTTAAATCCTCAAATTAAATTAATTATATGTATATTGCATACGCATAAGTATTATAACGCAAACTTATATCCAATTTAAAATCAAAATCAAATTTATTCGTTTTTATTAATTTAATCATTTGAACCGGACATCATGTGTCCTCTTAAAAGCTTTATTACTACTTCTATATGTAATGCCTTTGAATTTATTTCAAAAAAATCAAATACGTGGTTGCATTGAAAATAATCTTATTGTAGTATACTAACAATATCAAGTATATAAAATATATTTAAAGGGAAGGTAAGTATTTATGCGGTTAGGATTACTATTAATTAGACTGATGTTAGGTATTACATTTACAATACATGGATCACAAAAGGTATTTAGCGGATTTAAAGAGCCTATGGAAATGATGTCTGGGTTAGGATTTCCTGCATTTTTAGGAATTATATTAGGATTATTTGAATTTATCGGTGGTATTTTAATGATTATCGGATTATTTTCAAATTACGTTGCTGCTGGATTTATCGTCATTATGTTAGGCGCCTTATTTACAGTACACTTATCACAAGGTTACATGGCTTCTGAACTCGTCATCTTATTACTAGTTATGAGCATTGCGGTTATGGTTTCTTATAACTGGAAGAAATTATTGGAAATATATTAAAAAAATTGAAGCCTGAGACATTTTATTTATGTCCCAGGCTCGTTTTTCATATTAGCGCATGTATTTTAATCGTCTTTTTGATTGTCTAATACTTTTCCAGTTTTAGCATCGACAGTCACTTCATGCTTTTCTTTACCTTTTTGTAGGTCAAAGTTATATACTAATTTGCCATCATCTTTTGATAATGACCACTCTTTCACATCTCCATCAAAGTCTTTTTGTGCTGATTTAATAGCATCTTTATAATTCTTCACATCACTGTATTTAAATGTGTCATTAGACTGATTAGATTCACCTTTTTCAGTTTCTTTGTGAATCACTTTTTTATCTTTATCATTGATGATAACTTCAGACTCTTTATTATTTTTCGTGTCTTGTTGTTCTACTTTATAGACCCAGTCACCATTTGATTTCTCATAAGAAATATCTTTTAAATCTTGGTTTTTATATGTTTGTTGTGCCTTTTTAATTGCATCTTCAGGCTTTGTCTTAATATCTTTAACCGCTACAGTGGCATCTTTCGTACCTTCGTCTTTCTTATTTGAAGCAGAATCACTGCCACCGTTACCGCACGCACCTAATAAAATGGCTGCTGATGATAATAAAGCTATTGTTTTAGTATGTTTCATTACTAATCTCTCCTTTATATTAGATAATTTTTCATTCCCGCTTCCAATATAAAGAAACCTCTTTTAAAGTTTTGTTAATATATTGTAAAAATATCGTTAATAAACAAAAAATAATGAATTAATATTCATTATTTGATTTAAACTCTCTTTTTATTAGCCTTATACATTTTACTAATACCTTAAATTTTTCGATTAACACTTATGTTAACTATGTATATATGTGTATAAAATCAAACTTATTTATTCATTTGAAATTGATGTAATTGTTTTGTAATATTGTCATTGAATCGTAACATTTCACTTTTTTAACGATTCAACTAAAAATGAGAGGGAGATTCGTATGAATAAAACTGCCAAAGCAATTGTCTCATCAACTTTAGCCATCGGAACAGTATTCGGAGTCGGAGCCTCATTAGATGTAAATCCTAATCAAGATGTACATGCCGCTACAACACCTTATTATAATTATAAAGGTTATGTTAATAATGACGGATCATTCTTACTAAATAAAAGCTTTAAGAATGCCGTAAAATATGGAAATGTTACTTTCAATGGTACAAAAATTGTTAATTTAAGTGGCACTTCGTCTAAAATTAATGATTTCACTAAATATGACCAATCTTTTTCTTCTATTAAACCTGGGAAAAAGCAAGCAACATCTGTACACATCAAAGTCAATAATATTACTATTAAACAATTAAAATCTGTTTATGGTAATGATCTTCAAGAAATGAGAGATATACAAGGTAATAAACATCCAAACACTGACTCTTATCAACTTAAAAGTCCAAAAACAGGTTTTTACCATACTCCGGTAACCATTTCACAAAAAAATGGACAAGTCACTTCAGTAACAATAGGTTTTGACGGATCAGGCGCATAATCAATATATAATTAGTAATTTGCAATCATGAAAAAAGGGGCATCCTCATTCTCAGGATGCCCCTTTCTTTTGTATATATATTATACGTCGAGTCTTCTACTTGTTAATGCTTTGATCATTTCTGGATCGGCATGTGAGAAGAATTGACTATCGTTACTATCTAATGTTGCGATTTGTGCTTTATCTTCATCTGTTAGTTCAAAATCAAAAATATCTAAGTTTTGTTTCATTCTTTCTGGATTAACTGATTTTGCTAAGACAACAATGTCTTTTTCTACTAACCAACGTAGTACAACTTGTGCGATTGATTTACCGTATTTGTCACCAATATTTTGTAACGTTTCGTTGCTAAATAAATTGTTTTTTCCTTCAGCAAATGGTGCCCAAGCTTCAACAAGTACACCTTCTTTTTGAAGTGATTGTACTTCATCTTCTTGTTGATGGAACGGATTAATTTCAATTTGATTCACTTGAGGTTGCACGTTGTTATGAATACCTAGATCAACAACGCGATCAACACCAAAATTAGATACCCCAATCGCTTTGATTTTTCCATTTTCTTGTAGCTCTTCTAACGCCTTCCAAGATCCGTAAACATCATTATATGGTTGGTGAATTAATACTAAATCAATATAATCTAATTGCAATCTTTCTAGAGAACGTTCGATTGATTTTAATGTATTTTCATAGTTAACATTTTCAATCCATACTTTTGTAGTAACAAATAATTCGCTTCTATCAATACCAGATGCTTTAATACCTTCGCCTACTTCTGTTTCATTCATATAACTTTGTGCTGTATCTATATGGCGGTAGCCTGCTTGAATCGCATTAACTACGGAGTCTTTTGTTTGTTCTTGTGGAATTTGAAACACACCAAATCCTAATGCTGGTATTTCAATTGTTTCGTTTAGTTTTATTGTTTTCATATGAAAACCTCCTACTATTTATAACTACACCTTACACTATAGAGTTCACTCTATAGCAAATTTATTGTCTTTTATTTTCCCAAATCTTTTTCAAATTATATTCTTGAGCCGCTTCATCATTGATTTTGGCAATATGGTCATCATACGTTTCAATTTTATATTTTAATAATTCTCTTGCATTATGAATGGTCTTCAAATGTTCATCTAATTCTTCAAGTTGTTTGTTGAGTACTTCTTTCTGTTGGTTTTGAACCGCCTCATCTTTAGGTAATTGACCTAATCTGCAAAATTCAACGAGCAATTCAATCGTTACACCAGCTTGTCTTAAATGCTTAACTAAGTATATCCAATTTAAATCTTTCATTTGATAGATGCGATATCCATTTTTATCACGTTCAACTGGTGGAATTACGCCTACCTTTTCATAGTATCTTAAAGTATCTTGAGAAATATCCATCAATTCGACAACTTCTTTTGTATTCATGACTACGACCTCCACTTCTGTTACAAACATTGTAAACCATGGAGCGTGCTCAAGGGCAAACCTTTTTTCATACAAAAAGCCATATCATAGTGAATCGTGATCACTACAATATGACTCAATCAATTTTATAAATCCAAGTCGAGTCTCTGACCCTTAAAATAATCTATCACGTAAGGATCGTGTGAGATGATAATCATTTGAATTTGTGTTAATTCCTTTAGCATGTTGAGAATCGTTTCTTCATTAATAATGTCTAAATTCGTAGTTGCTTCATCAAGTATTAATATTTGCGGCTCTATAATAAGTGCTTTAGCAATCCAAAGTCGCTGAAATTGGCCACCACTCAATGTACTTACACGTTGATCTAAAATCGACTGAGGTAGAAGACATTGTTTAAGCACTGCCGCGATTCTCTCTTGATAAGTTGAAGGATCAAAATGATAATTTTTTAACGGGGCTAATAAGATATCACGTACTCTTTTCGATAATCTAATGTATTGCTTTGATATTGTGGTACATATTGAATCTGTTTCGTCCATCTTTTCGTTTGAGTGTCTGTTCTTGAAATGCCATTGTACTTGATTTGGCCAGTATAATCTAAATCTAATCCAGCTATTATTTTCGCTAAAGTAGACTTCCCGCTACCACTTTTTCCACATATCATTAAATGACCTTCTGTTAAATCTAATGTTATATCTTTTAAAATTGGTTGATGTTGAATAATTTTAGACAGTTGTTTGATTGTAAGCATATTGCTATCTCCTATGCGCAATGTCGATTAATTTCTTCGTATAATCGTCTTTGGGATGTTGAAGTATCTCCTTTGCAGTACCATTTTCTAGGAGATGACCTTCTTTCATAATGCTAATATGTGTCGCATCATCTTCTACTAAATTAAGATCATGTGTGATAAATATCATCGTCATCTGTTTTTCCTTCATTATCTTCGAAAGATAACGCATTACCTTTTGACTATTTTTCTGATCGAGTGCACTTGTAGGTTCGTCTAAAACTAAACATTGAGGCTTGCTAATCAATGCCATCATTAGCGCAACTCTTTGAGCCATACCACCACTCAATTCGAAGGGATAAGATTTTAATAAACGTTGCGGCTCTTCTAAACCAAAGGCTGTCATCATTTCAATCAACTGCACACGTCGCTCTGGCTTGGTCAACTTCGATGATTGTGCTTGATATAACATATCAAAGTGTTTATCAAGTGTAATATTTTGAAACATGTTACTCGTTGTATCTTGAAACACTGCATCAACATTGGCCAAATTGATATCAATTTTCCCTTGATACGATAATTCTGCAGAAGTCATATTTAATATTGTACGAATTAACAAGGACTTCCCACTACCACTTTCACCTATAACACAATGAAACGCACCTTTTTGAATATCTACAGAAATTGAATTTAATAATGTGCGCGCATTGTTAAAAACACTTAACCGATCGACACTCACAAAGGTTGTTATTTCATTATTTTGTTGTTGATCATTTGAAATAATAAAGCATAACCTCCTAATAGTAGTCCCGGGAAGAAGAATAACCACGGCGCCGCACTAAAGTAACTCTTACCATCAAATAATATTGTCCCTAATTCAGGTGTGGGTGGCTTAATCCCTAGTCCTAAAAAGGCTAACCCTGAAATGCTTAACATAATTTTACCTATATCTGCAGTAATTAGGGCTAGTATATTACTCATTAGATGAGGAATAGTATGCACTAGTGTTGTTTTCATCTTAGAATTACCACTTAATACTGCGTAAGTAATAAAAGGTTGCTTTTGTAAATCTCTAGTTAAATTTCTAAAGTAACGTAAGTAGCGTCCTAACCATCCTATTGTGAGTGCAAATAGTAATCCTAGCATTGAATCACTCACTAAACTTAAAACAACTAAAGCAATAATAAACGATGGGATAGCTAATAATAAATCCGCTAAAAACATACAACTTTTATCAAACCAACGTCCCTCTATACCTGCAATTAATCCCAGTATTAAACCGATACCGATACTTAACACGATTACTGTCATCGTTAATCCAATCGTCACGATACTTCCCTGAATAAGACGCAATAGAAAATCTCTACCTAACTGATCTGTTCCTAATAAGTGATTGAAATTAGGTGGACGTAATCCTAATGCCTCATTCAACTGTTGTGGGATCAAACTAACAACTATAGTTGCAATCATCATGAATATAAAACCTACTATTATATATACAGTTTTATGCTTATTCATGATTACCCATCCTTTCTAAATTAGGTTGAGTTAATTGCTTGTGCTGAATTCGAGGTTCATTCTTAATCATTAATATATCTCCCAAGTAATTAGTGATCATAATTGCGACAATCACTATCATGATAATACCTTGAATTACTGGATAATCACGTTGATTGATTGCAGTAATCAATATTTTGCCTATACCTGACATACTAAAAATCACTTCTAAGATAACAACCTTACCAAACAAATGAATCATACTATTAATCATAATCGTTATTAATGGTGCGATAATATCTTTAATCTGCACATAGATTCGATGTTTTAGTTTAAAACCACGTAATAAGGTTAATTGGTAAGCATCACTTTTAAGCGTTCCTTCTATTAAATGTGCTGTCATTAGAATAATATGACAACCTTCTACTATGACTAGCACTGTAACAGGTAGCACAAAGTGTAACCACGTACTGCTTCCTACAAAGGGTAACCATTGCAAACGAATGCCAAAGTAATACACGAATAATATCGCCAACCAATATTCCGGCATTGAGGTTAAGATTTGAGCGATACTTCTAAGCATTATCCTCCATTTATGACCTGGATTGACGCCAACCACATAACCAATAGCGAATCCTAACGGTAATAAAATAGCCGTTGCAATTACCATTAATGTCAATGTAGGCGTTAATGATTGAATAATCATAGAAGTCACTGGCTCACGAGTACTAAAGCTATAACCGAGATCGCCTGTAAAAGCATGCGCAACCCAGTCTAGATACCTTAATATCACATGATGACCTAGACCTAGTTGATGTTGTGCTGCTTCTATATTTTCCTGGGAAATATGTGTGTACCCATGCCTCTGTAAATACAAGATGGCTGGATTTCCTGATGTCTTTTCCACTAACAGAAATATAATGAATGAACTCATAAATAAGTACAGCAATAATTTCAACGTACGTTTAAACATTTTATTGCTTAACTTTCAAATGTTTATAGTCGATAGGCGCATCAGTAAGACCTGAGAATTTAAATGATTCAATCTTATGACTCGTCACAAATGTTTCATTTGGATAAGCAATCGGCACACCATAATAACTACGATTAAAATGTTTAAAGATATCATCCATTGCCTGTTGTTGCTCATCACGGTTAATCTTTTTAGGATACGCATCTAATTTCTCTGATAACACTTTATCGTTTGCAAGCACCCCTGATTTACCATCACTATTTTTAAATACTGAATTCATAAAGTTATAAGGCATTAAGGCATCTGAGTATGTTCTATAGAAAATGAGATCAAAGTCTTTTTTCGTCCATAATGTGTCATAATATGATTGAGAATCTAATGTTTTAATCTTTAATTCGATACCTGCTTTTTTCAATTGATCTTGAACTTGCTCTGCTTTATCTTTCCAATTTGGAAATTCTGCAGTTTGAATGACAAGATTGAATGATAATGGTTTACCATCCTTTTCATAAATGCCATTATGATTTTTCTGATAGCCTTCCTCTTTAAGAATTTTTTCAGTATCTTTAATATTATAGTCATGCTGTTGTTGGTTCTTATCATTTACAAATTGAACATCCTTTTGGAAAATGCCGCGCATATGTTGATCTGATAATTGATTTGTATTGATGGCTTTACTTATTGCTTCTCTTATTTTGTCATCTTTTAATGTCTTATGATCTGGATTAAAAGCCATAAAATGACTGACTGTACTTGGTCGGTCTTCTATTGTTAAGTCTTTATTTTTCTTATCTTGTTTTAATTGTTGGTCTGATAACATTCCTAATGAACCACCAGAAATATCTACAGAACCACTCTGTATAGCTGAATTTCTAGAATCACCATCTTCTATCGTTTGGAAAGATAAGTCGTATTTAACTGGATGCTCGTGATTGTAATACTTATTCGGTTTCATTGTAGTTTTTTCCTTACCTGCTTTGTCTACAACGAATGCACCCGTACCAATTGCCTTCTTAAACTTGCCATCGACCTTGCCACCTTCAACTGCATGTGGACTCATAATACGAAGTGGTCTCACTTGTGTTAGTTCATTCAACACCTGATTAGACGGTTGTTTCAATATAATCTGTACTGTATGTGAATCTTTTACTACCACTTGATCTAATTGCTTTAATGTTTCAACAGTCGTTTCTTTATTCATCTTTTTAGCACGTTCAATTGAAAATTTAACTGCTTTCGCATCTAGTTTAGACCCATCAGAGAATTTCACATTATCTTTCAAATGAAATTCATATTCTTTTCCTGCGTTATCAACTTTCCAACGATCTGCTAGACCCGCTTTGATGCCTTTCTTCTTATCGTACTGAACAAGTGAATCATATACTGCGCTATAAACCGGCATCGCAGCATCATAACCTTGTGCATCTAATTTATCTGCTTTCGCTTCTGTTGGTAATGACACATTAATATTGTGATCATCCTTAGTATGACTTGAACAACCCGCTAATAGTAACGTCGTTGTTGCAACTGATAATAATATTCGCTTTTTCACTATTTTGTTCCTTCTTTCAATGTAGCTTTAATTAAAAATGATTCTTCAAATAATGTACGTAAGTAGTCATTCGGAGATAAATAAAAATCACTATAGTTTGTAAGATTGATAACGTCAGGTACGCTTTCTTTTATTACTGCTACTTCAAAACCTTCTGCGACAAAGCTATCAACAATATGTTTTAATGAATGATCTTGAGATGGCGTCGCGCCATATTTATCGATAGTTTCTTTCTTAAAATATCTACTTGGATTATTCGTATGATCTGCAAATGTGGCGTAATAAACACCTTTTTCTTTTAAAACTGCTTTTAAATCTCTTGCATGTTGAGGCACATCTTCAATGAGATATAACACAGACGTACTTATAGCTGTATCAAACTTATATCCTGTTGTTTGAGGCTTATCCGTTAAATAGTATTCGAGGGGACGTTGTTCTTTTAATGTGTTCGCCTTTTCTAATGAGTTGTATGCTAAATCGATGCCCACACCTTTATCAAATTCATGTGTCTGATACAGTTGTCGTAAAAAACCACCCTGATTACAACCAAAGTCTAAAATTGTTTGTCCCTTAATATGGACTGGATCAAGCATCTGAATGATTCTTTGCCAAGACTCTTGATGGTCCCTTGCCATATCATCATCCGTTTCTTCTCCCTTTTTCCACCAAACATCGTATGTATTTCCCATATTGTTATCCTTAACCTTTCAAATCGTAATTATTTCGTTTTAAAGATTACTATAAAAAAGTAAATAATACAATATAAATTTATAGCCACAATTAAATTAATTAAAAAAGCCTAAGTGATAGCATGACAGCATATCAATTAGACTTTGAAGACTTATTAAGCTCATTTATCTTTAACCTACTACTATTAAGACGGATGTCAGTTTGACCTCAGACAAACCGAAGTGTACCCTTATCAAATATCTTTCATTATCTCTTTTTATATTGAAGTCGTCTTCACCCTATTTACTTGCAAAGTTATAAAAATGAGATTTCTCAAAAACATTTAACTTAATTTTAATTGCTTTCTAACTATAATTGTCGACAAAAATATTGCAAACACAATATTATTTAATTTAGCTCTATTCGTTACTAAAAAGTAACAAATTCATTTTCCAAATAATATTATTATTTATTATTCTTTATATGTGGTATATTTGTATTGTAATATTGAAGTTATATATTAGTGTATTATTACATTGAGACTAACCCATTCTTACAAAGCAACATTTAAAAGGAGTATGGTTCAATGTCAAAAAGACAAAGAAATTTAAAACACAGTTTAGAAGAAGAAAAATCACGGGTTAAATTATATAAATCAGGCAAACACTGGATTAAATCAGGTATCAAAGAAATTAAACTCATGCAAATCATGGGATTACCTATCTTTTCTAATCACACAAGTGAAGGTCCTGATGAAACACAAGACAAAGGTAATTTCGTAAAAAGAAATGCTATAAAAGCTACAACCATAGCTGGTGGCGCTTTTACAGTGAACATGTTACATAATCATCAAGCTATGGCGGCTTCTGAATTGCCTATAACTTCAGAACTTTCCACGCAAAGTGAAGCTGTTGCAAATCAAAATTCAACAGAACTTAAACATGCAAGCACCAACGAAAATCCTTCAAATAGCGAATCGGTTTCCTCAGAAAAAACACAAAGTTCAGAAAAAAATGACAATGCTGATAGTACTCAATCTACGGATAGTCAAAGTGATCAATCAAACACACAATCAAGTGAGAGTGTGAAAGATCAAACTGAACAACAAAGTGAATCCGATCAATCACATAACGACAGCCACTCAGAACAATCATCCAAGCAAGATCAATCAGAACATAATAGTACGACATCTAGTGAAAGTGATAGTAAAGATGCTAAAAGTACGGCATCTTCTATTAACGACAAATCAACTGATGCACAATCACAAAAATCTACATCTAACTCACAAGACCAACAACAAAGTACGTCTAGTGAATCTAAAGTAGATACAAATGAGGGTCAGTCTCAAAAACCAACACAAAGTAAAGATAGTCAAACACCAAACAATGCTACAACTAGTGAATCATCATCTAATCAAAATAACATTGTTAAAAGTGAATCGATTACAAATCAAACATCCTATGTGAATGAAAGAATGACACATGCTGCTTCTGAAAGTGTAGTCACAACACCCGTTGCAAGTGAGTCTACTAAACCAGCTAATACAACTAAAGTACGTGCGTTTAGTCGATTAGCGGTCAATCGTTTAGCAGCAGCTGCAACACCAACACCTATTGCACCAACAACATCACAAGTTGTTGTTGATAAAAATAACTTTACCGACCATTTCACAACAGTTGGTTCTGCAACTTTTGATAAAAACACTGGTATCGCTACACTGACACCTGATGCAAGTAGTCAAAAAGGTGCCATTTCACTTGGTACTAAAATCAACTCCAATAAGAGTTTCCACTTCACTGGTAAAGTTAACTTAGGAACGCGTTATGAAGGTTTTAGTCCTGATGGCGTTACTGGCGGAGATGGAATTGGATTTGCTTTCTCACCTGGTACTTTAGGCCAAATCGGTAAAGAAGGTGCAGCTTTAGGTATCGGTGGCTTAAATAATGCATTCGGATTTAAACTAGATAGTTATCATAATACCTCTCAACCAAACGCATCAGCTAGTGCCAATAAAGACCCTGCGAACGTATCAGGCGGCGGTGCATTTGGTGCATTTGTAACAACCAATTCAAGCGGTGTCGCATCGACATATACGGATAGCACTAAGACAGCAAACGCAGCGAAATTAACGACACAACCTAACGGTACCTTCCAAGATTTCGTCATTGATTATAATGGTGATACAAAAGTGATGACAGTCACGTATGCTGGTCAAACATGGACAAGAAATATTTCAGATTGGATTAAAGCAAGTAATAATACCAATTTCTCTTTATCTATGACTGCTTCTACAGGTGGTGCACGAAATTTACAACAAGTTCAAATTGACTCATTTACCTATACAGAATCTGCTACAGCACAAGTGCACTATGTTGATGCTAATACTGGTAAAGAAATCATTCCACCTAAAACATTGGCTGGAGATGTTGATAATACAGTTAACATTGACGATCAACAAAGTACAATCACACCTAAAGGCTATCAATTAGTCAATGTAGATAGTACATATGCACCGACATACAATGCTACAAATAAAACTGTTAAGTTAACTAATGCTGGTCAAGCTATCACCATCTTCTATAAAGATGTTAAAGCGCCAACAATTAATATGACGAATCAAACTAAAGAAATTAATAGTCCTATTACACCAATCACAGTGAATAGTACAGATAATGGTACCGGAACAGTTACTAATACTGTCACGGGACTACCTGCTGGATTATCTTATGATTCAACATCAAATACAATCACAGGTACGCCAACTCAATTAGGCAATAATACGGTGACGGTTACTTCAGTAGACCAAGCAGGTAATTCATCATCATCTACTTTCACTATCAATGTCGTAGATACTACTAATCCTGTGATTGATATCGGTAATCAGTCTAATCAAGTGTTCACACCTATTAACAATGTCACTATCAATACAAGTGATAATAGTGGTTCAACGACTGACACAGTAACTGGGTTACCACCAGGATTAACATATGATCCATCTACTAAAACAGTAAGCGGTACACCATCACAATTAGGTAGTTATACTGTGACAGTTACTTCAAAAGATGCAAGTAACAATACAACAACTAAAACATTTACATGGAATATAGAACGTAATGCAGCTAGTGATTCACTATCCAACTCCCAAAGCACGTCTACTATAACTAGTACAAGTACCTCTAATAGTACATCAAATAGTAATAGTATTTCGGCTTCAAACAGTACAAGTACGTCATTGAGCGATTCGAAAAGCAACAGTTTAAGTGCATCGACTTCGACGAGCGCTTCGACTTCTGATAGTACAAGTGCATCATTAAGTGGTTCTCAAAGCGCAAGCACGTCTGCAAGTACTAGTAGTAAATTAAGTGATAGCGCAAGTGCTTCAACAAGTGCCAGTGATTCTACTTCTTCTAGTACATCTGCAAGTGATAGTGCATCGACTTCTAGCAGTACAAGTGCGTCATTAAGTGGTTCTCAAAGCGCAAGCACGTCTGCAAGTACTAGTAGTAAATTAAGTGATAGCGCAAGTGCTTCAACAAGTGCCAGTGATTCTACTTCTTCTAGTACATCTGCAAGTGATAGTGCATCGACTTCTAGCAGTACAAGTGCGTCATTAAGTGGTTCTCAAAGCGCAAGCACGTCTGCAAGTACTAGTAGTAAATTAAGTGATAGCGCAAGTGCTTCAACAAGTGCCAGTGATTCTACTTCTTCTAGTACATCTGCAAGTGATAGTGCATCGACTTCTAGCAGTACGAGTGCGTCATTAAGTGGTTCTCAAAGTGCAAGCACGTCGACTTCGTTAAGTGATAGTACGTCGACAAGCGGCAGTACTTCATTAAGCGACTCTCAAAGTAAAAGTGCTTCAACTTCATTGAGTGACAGCACTTCTACAAGCGACTCAACAAGTACTTCGCTTTCTGATAGTTCGTCGACAAGCGGCAGTACGTCATTGAGCGATTCTGAAAGTACAAGCACTTCTACAAGTGACTCAACGAGTACGTCTCTTTCCGATAGCTCATCTACTAGTGGTAGTACGTCATTGAGTGATTCTGAAAGTACAAGCACGTCTACATCACTGAGCGGATCCGAAAGCACTAGTACATCCACTTCTTTAAGTGATAGTACTTCAACAAGCGACTCAACGAGTACGTCGCTTTCTAACAGTTCATCAACAAGCGGTAGCACATCATTGAGTGACTCTCAAAGTACAAGTACGTCGACTTCATTAAGTGACAGTACTTCTACTAGTGACTCAACAAGTACTTCACTTTCTGATAGCTCATCTACTAGTGGTAGTACGTCATTGAGTGATTCTGAAAGCACTAGTACATCTACTTCTTTAAGTGATAGCACTTCGACGAGTGACTCAACGAGCGGTTCAACGAGTACGTCGCTTTCTGACAGTTCATCTACGAGCGGTAGTACTTCATTAAGCGATTCTCAAAGTACTAGTACTTCAACTTCATTGAGTGACAGTACTTCAACTAGCGACTCAACGAGCACTTCACTTTCTGATAGCTCATCGACAAGTGGTAGTACTTCATTAAGTGATTCTCAAAGTACTAGTACGTCGACTTCACTAAGTGGATCCGAAAGTACAAGCACGTCTACATCACTGAGCGGATCCGAAAGCACTAGTACATCCACTTCTTTAAGTGATAGTACTTCAACAAGCGACTCAACGAGTACGTCGCTTTCTAACAGTTCATCAACAAGCGGTAGCACATCATTGAGTGACTCTCAAAGTACAAGTACGTCGACTTCATTAAGTGACAGTACTTCTACTAGTGACTCAACGAGCGGTTCAACGAGTACGTCGCTTTCTGACAGTTCATCTACGAGCGGTAGTACTTCATTAAGCGATTCTCAAAGTACTAGTACTTCAACTTCATTGAGTGACAGTACTTCAACTAGCGACTCAACGAGCACTTCACTTTCTGATAGCTCATCGACAAGTGGTAGTACTTCATTAAGTGATTCTCAAAGTACTAGTACTTCGACTTCACTAAGTGGATCCGAAAGTACAAGCACGTCATCATCATTAAGTGATAGCTCGTCTACGAGTGACTCAACGAGCGGTTCAACGAGTACGTCGCTTTCTGACAGTTCATCTACGAGCGGTAGTACGTCATTGAGTGATTCTGAAAGTACAAGTACATCCACTTCATTAAGCGACAGTACTTCGACGAGTGATTCAACAAGTACTTCACTTTCCGATAGCTCATCTACTAGTGGTAGTACGTCATTGAGTGGTTCTGAAAGTACAAGTACATCCACTTCTTTAAGTGATAGCACTTCGACGAGTGACTCAACGAGCACTTCACTTTCTGATAGTTCGTCAACAAGTGACAGTAATTCAACTAGTGGATCAACAAGTACTTCACTTTCTGATAGTTCGTCAACAAGCGGTAGTACGTCATTAAGCGATTCTCAAAGTACTAGTACTTCAACGAGCGATTCAACGAGTACATCGCTTTCTGATAGCTCATCTACAAGTGGTAGTACTTCATTGAGTGATTCTGAAAGTACAAGCACGTCTACATCACTGAGCGGATCCGAAAGCACAAGTACATCCACTTCATTAAGTGATAGTACTTCAACGAGCGATTCAACGAGTACATCGCTTTCTGACAGTTCATCTACAAGTGGCAGCACGTCATTGAGCGATTCTCAAAGTACTAGTGCTTCGACTTCTTTAAGTGACAGTACTTCAACAAGCGACTCAACGAGTACGTCGCTTTCTGATAGTTCATCTACAAGTGGTAGTATGTCATTAAGTGATTCTCAAAGTACAAGTGCTTCAACTTCGTTAAGTGATAGTACTTCGACGAGTGACTCAACAAGTACTTCACTTTCCGATAGTTCATCGACAAGTGGAAGTACATCACTAAGTGACTCTGTAAGTACAAGTTCGTCAACGAGTGGTAGTACTTCATTAAGTGACTCTGAAAGCACTAGTACTTCGACTTCACTAAGTGGATCCGAAAGTACAAGCACGTCATCATCATTAAGTGATAGCTCGTCTACAAGTGGCAGCACGTCATTGAGCGATTCTCAAAGTACAAGTGCTTCTACTTCGTTAAGTGATAGTACTTCAACAAGCGACTCAACTAGCACTTCACTTTCTGACAGTTCGTCAACAAGCGGTAGCACTTCATTGAGTGACTCCGAAAGTACAAGTACGTCGACTTCAGAAAGTAGTAGTACGTCAACGAGTGACTCAACTAGCACTTCACTTTCTGATAGTTCATCTACGAGTGGTAGTACGTCATTGAGTGACTCTGAAAGTACAAGCGCTTCTACTTCATTAAGTGATAGTACTTCAACAAGTACATCGCTAAGTGATTCAACTAGTACGTCACTTTCCGATAGCTCATCTACCAGTGGTAGTACTTCATTAAGTGGTTCCGAAAGCACAAGTACATCCACTTCATTAAGTAATAGTACTTCAACGAGCGATTCAACGAGTACTTCGCTTTCTGACAGTTCATCTACGAGTGGTAGTACGTCACTAAGTGATTCTGAAAGCACTAGTACTTCGACTTCACTAAGTGGATCCGAAAGTACAAGCACGTCATCATCATTAAGTGATAGCTCGTCTACGAGTGACTCAACAAGTACTTCACTTTCCGATAGTTCATCGACAAGTGGTAGTACATCACTAAGTGACTCTGTAAGTACAAGTACTTCAACTTCGTTAAGTGACAGTACTTCAACAAGCGACTCAACTAGCACTTCACTTTCTGATAGTTCGTCAACAAGCGGTAGCACATCATTGAGTGATTCCGAAAGCACAAGTACATCCACTTCATTAAGTGACAGTACTTCTACGAGCGATTCAACGAGTACTTCGCTTTCTGACAGTTCGTCAACAAGTGGTAGTACTTCATTGAGTGACTCTGAAAGCACTAGTACTTCGACTTCACTAAGTGGATCCGAAAGTACAAGTACGTCTACTTCTTTAAGTGACAGTACTTCTACGAGTGATTCAACGAGTGCATCACTTTCCGATAGTTCGTCGACAAGTGGTAGTACGTCATTGAGCGATTCTCAAAGTACTAGTACTTCGACTTCGTTAAGTGACAGCACTTCAACAAGCGACTCAACGAGTACTTCACTTTCTGACAGTTCATCTACAAGTGGTAGTACATCATTGAGTGACTCTGAAAGTACTAGTACTTCGACTTCATTAAGCGACAGTACTTCTACTAGTGACTCAACTAGCACATCACTTTCTGACAGTTCATCAACGAGTGGTAGTACGTCATTGAATGATTCCGAAAGCACAAGTACATCCACTTCATTAAGTGACAGTACTTCTACTAGTGACTCAACTAGCACGTCGCTTTCTGATAGTTCATCTATGAGTGGCAGTACTTCACTAAGTGGTTCTGAAAGTACAAGTGCATCATCGTCATTAAGTGATAGTACTTCGACGAGCGGTAGTACATCAATGAGTAGTTCTGAAAGCACAAGTACTTCATCATCATTAAGTGACAGTAATTCAACTAGTGGATCAACTAGTACTTCACTTTCTGATAGTTCATCGACGAGCGATAGTACATCAATGAGTAGCTCCGAAAGCACTAGTACATCGACAAGTGGTAGTACTTCATTGAGTGATTCTCAAAGTACAAGTGCTTCAACTTCGTTAAGCGACAGCACTTCGACAAGTAACTCAACTAGTACGTCACTTTCCGATAGCTCATCTATGAGTGGTAGTACTTCACTAAGTGGTTCTGTTAGCACTAGTACTTCTACTTCATTAAGTGATAGCTCGTCGACAAGTGGCAGCACATCATTAAGCGATTCACAAAGTACAAGTGCTTCAACTTCATTGAGTGACAGCACTTCGACAAGTGACTCAACAAGTACATCACTTTCTGACAGTTCATCTATGAGTGGCAGTACGTCATTAAGCGACTCTGTAAGTACTAGTACTTCTACTTCAGAAAGCAGTAGTATTTCTACAAGTGACTCAACGAGCACGTCGACTTCAGAAAGTAGTAGTACTTCAACAAGTAACTCAACTAGTACTTCACTTTCTGACAGTTCATCTACAAGCGGTAGTACATCACTAAGTGACTCTGTAAGTACAAGCACTTCGTCTTCATTAAGTGACAGTACTTCAACAAGTACTTCACTAAGTGGTTCTGTTAGCACTAGTACGTCGACTTCAGAAAGTAGCAGTATTTCTACAAGTGACTCAACGAGCACGTCGACATCTGATAGTGCAAGCATGTCTACTTCTGATAGTCAATCACATAGCCATACAAATAGTATTTCTATTAGTGATTCAACAAGTAGCAGTGACTCAAATAGTAATAGCATGTCAGATAGCGCTAGTGTAAGTACATCGGATACGCCAAGTCATAGTCACTTATTCAGCCAATCAGTAAGTAGCAGTGGTTCAACAAGTGGCAGTGATTCAAACAGTCATAGCGCATCAATGTCTACGTCCGAAACACCAAGTGAAAGTATATCTCATAGTCAGAGCACAAGCGCTTCTACAAGCGACAGCACATCTCAGTCTATGTCACATAGCATGAGCGCATCATCTAGTGAATCAACTAATGTTTCACCAATGCATCCAACTTCTGAGGCACAACATCATGACAACAACAAACCTCATTCAGAAGCATTACCTGACACTGGTGAAGATGACAATCAATCTAAAGGTTTACTATCAGGATTATTATCATTAATTTTCGGTCTAGCTATATTTAGAAAATCTAGAAAAGACAAAAAAGATCGCAAAGAAGATAACAATAATTAATTAGAATAAAATAGAGGCAGAAGCATTGTTATTTCTAAAGTACTCAATTGATTACTCAAAAAATAATGGGTGCTTTTGCCTCTTTATAATCATTTAAAGAAAAGGATTAGTGTGGGAAATTGATGAATATTAAAAACATTAAAAATATCGAATATAAAATTTTATATAAACGTATTCTTTTCACTCTAATGATCATTTTCATATACATATTGGGTAGTAATATTAAAATTGCTGATATGAAATCATCAGCACAACATACGAATCAATTTCTTGATTTAGCTATTTCAAATGTCGGCGGAGATATTACAACACTCAACCTATTCTCATTGGGTCTAAGTCCTTGGCTTACCACGATGATTATTATGACGTTACTGACCTATCGAAATATGGAGAAAGGTCAAAAACAAACACGTCTAGAACGTAGCTATAAAGAACGTTTTTTCACTATTTTATTAGCATTAATTCAAGGCTATTTTATCTTAAGTGAGTACATTAATAAGGGTATGATTCATCACGCTAATTTCCCTTTAATGTTACTTATCTTAGTAGCCGGCACAATGTTACTCGTGTGGTTAGCTGATCAAAATACTGTTTATGGTATTGCAGGTCCAACGCCTATCGTATTAGTTAGTATTATCAAATCTATGTTTCAAAATAAGCATCTTCAATTGTTGGATACCCAAACAATGATGATCGGTGGAATTATGATATTAGTCGTGTTGATTCTTTTATTATTCATAGAAATGATTGAATATCGGATGATTTACAGAGATATTATGAATATCAGTACATCTAAAAAAGACACTTATGTATCTTGGAAATTAAACCCTGCTGGTAGTATTTCAATCATGTTTAACTTTTCACTTTTCTTCTTATTAGGTGTCTTAATACATTTAGTTGGAAGATGGATCACTGGAGATGCTCAATATCGACCACCATTTTTAGAATTAGATAATCCAATTGGGGTATTGATATTCATCATCATGTTGATCATCTTAAACTATTATTTATCCCGAGTTATGTTGAATACGAAACGTATTGCTAAAGACTTTCAAAAGAGTGGGAATTATTTCGACGGCATTTATCCTGGTGATGATACAAGACATTATTTAAACCGTAGAGCTAAAAAAATTAGTGCAATCGGTGCCTTAATAATTGGTTTTATCATTAGTCTGCCGCTTATTAGTTCTATATTTATATCTGGTATTTATGATCAAATTTCAATTTTTACGCAGTTTATTATTTTAATTTACATTACGATAAATATTACAGAAACAATTAGAACATATTTATACTTTGATAAATATAAATCATTTTTAAACAAATATTGGTAAGGAGTAAGGTATGAAATATTTCGTTCCAGCTTGGTACAACAATGATCAATGGTGGCGTAATTTGAATCAACCATTTTATATAAAAAACGCAATGATAGAGTTTGATGATTCCATTAGTCTCATGTCGATGCATGAAAAAAATGACGAAGATTTTAAACTACTTCATTTAAGTTTTAATCCCAACTTACGTTTATTTCTGCATAAGTATGACTTATATGAAGCAAATATTTGGTCGTTATTTGACGAAATTCAGGGATTCGAAGACATTCCACCTAGATCCTTTCAATTTGAAGACTTAGAGTGGCCTGATAACACTGAATTTTTCTATTCACCTTATTTAATACAGGCTATGAAAGCACATTACGTATCCAAAATTTATTTTAATCAAGACGGTTATTTAATTGTAGTGGACGATTTTGAACATGATATTCATCAGCGTCGTTATATCTTTGATGAACGTGGTTATTTGAGTGCTATCCGCTATTACAACGAACTCGGTCACGAACAATATCAAGATTATTTAACCGCTTCGGGTGATGTTGTTTTACGTGAAAACCTAGAGACCAATGTTGTTCAAGTTATGGCAGATCATGCGCACCAATTTCATTCCAAGACCTATCCATCAATGGTTGATTTAATTACAGAACGTTTAAACACATTTTGTAATCAACATATGCAAGCGAATGATAAACTGATTGTTTCATCACATATTGCTCATAACGGCATTTTTAATACGATTAGAAATGACGTGCAAGTATATTACTCCATTTTTAGTAAACGTAATCGTACGATTGACCAGCCATTGATTAAGAGTATGGCGCATAGCAACAAATGGCTTGTTGATACACATGAAAACGAACATATCTTACATCAACTCATTGAAACACTAGATACTAAACCTGAAATATTGAGATTTACACCATTCGATACACAAATCTTAGAAAATCTTAGTAGCCAGTTAGATGAAACTTACATAGGTGTTTGGATTGATGGTCTTAATGACGATTATTTACAAATATTAATCAATGATTTAATCACTTATATTAAACGTCATCCATCGTATCGCCTAGTCATTTTAACGAAAAATAGCGCTACACAATTACAACAATGGCTATCTCAATTAATACAAAATGTCAATGAAACGTTCAACGAAGAAGATGAGGAAGATTTAGCCAAATCAGAATTAATCCAAGCAAAATCAGCGGAAGACTTTGAGGAATTAGTACAAATTCAATCGGTGCCATTTGAATATGACGTATTAAAGGCATTATCCCGACTAAGAATTGTCATTGACCTTAGTGCTGAGCCGGATTTATTCTTACAAATTGCAAGTATCAGTGTCAGAATTCCACAAATAAATATGCATCAAAGTAGTTATGTCACTCATTTAGAAAATGGCTATTTAATTAATAGTTATGCGGATATTACGACTGCGTTAGATTATTTCTTAAGTACCTTGAAACATTGGAATGGTGCTTTTACATTTAATACCAATATGATTGAAGATTTAAGTTCAGGTCACATTATTGAACAACTTGACCACTTTTTAGAAGGTGATAACCATGCCACGTAAATTTAAAGTATTACAAATTGGTGGAACAGATTTAGAATATCTATTCACGCATAAACCAGAAGTCGCTTGGGACTATTTTGATACACAATTATTTGAATTTGATAGTGGGTATATCGATAGTATTAAAGAGATTGTCGAGGAATCTGGACAGTTTGATTTAGTATTTATACAAGCGAACCTGACAGATGCATTAACACAACTCTTGCATATTGTGAGTCATCCATATAATACACTTGTCGATGCACAATATTGGCCAAGTGGCTATGGTGAACTTGATTTAGTGCAGAGGTATCTCATTCGTCCTATTCATTATGATACGACGGATGATCTTCATGATAAATTGATATCTATTTCATTTCCTGGGCAATACGGGGATAAGGTGAGTCCAGCTCGGACACATATCCAATCGCCATCACATATCGAAGTGATTCATTATGGTAATAGAGAAATTCAATTGAAAGGTCATTTCGGTGATGAATTGATTCCGGTGCTCAATTGGCAGCAAAACCTCGTATACGATAAAGATAAAGTGATTGAAGTTTGGCCGGAATTCCGAACTGAGGGTGATGTCACCTTAGAATATACGTTTCGATTAGTATCTTTAAACCCAGAAGAAGGCGTCCTTGAAAAGATTGTTCTAAGTGAGGAAGAACTTGCCGAGCCACTTTATTTACAACGCAGACCCTATACGGCATACATTTCAACATCAGTCAGTGTTAAAGGTAATGGTACCGTTCATATCGGCGCCGTACATAAACGTTTATCACATATTGAATTCGGTCATTTATTACTCGGTAGTCATCGTTTTGTAGATGAAAATCGCGAAGAATTCTTTTATTACTTTAATCCTGGAGATTTCAAACCACCACTTAATGTTTACTTCAGTGGTTATCGTGAAGCTGAAGGATTTGAAGCTTATTTTCTAATGAATCAATTAGGTGCGCCTTTCTTACTGATTAGTGATCCAAGAATTCAAGGTGGCGCATTTTACTTAGGTTCGGATACGTATGAAAATGGTATTAAACAGGTCATTACCGATACACTAAAACAACTCGGGTTCAAAGAAGATGACTTGATACTATCAGGTTTATCTATGGGATCATTTGGTGCTTTATACTACGGTGCCCAATTAAATCCTAAAGGCATTAACGTTGGTAAACCTTTAGTCAATGTCGGTACTATAGCTAAAAATATGAAATTATTACGACCTAATGATTTCGAAACATCATTAGATATCGCCCTTTCACCCGAACATACAATGGCCGAGTCATCACAAACTAACAACGATTTGAAGCATATTAAAGACTTAGACGACAAATTCTGGAATGTCTTTTCAAATAGTCATATTAGCGATACATCCATTGCTATTACTTATATGAAAAATGACGATTACGATCAGTCTGCATTCGAAGATTTGCTACCAGTATTAAGTCGACATCATGTCCATCTGATGAACAAAGCCGTACCAGGTCGACATAATGATGATACATCAACCGTTGTGAATTGGTTTATGAACTTTTATCATATTTTATTAAAAGATCATTTTGGGAGAGACAATCATGCAAAGTAATCAAACATTAGACGTAAGATGGCGCAAAGTGACACGTCATACTTACAAACATGGCGCAACAATACAATTTCACGATGACTACACATATTATGAAAATCAACTCATGCCATCAGGCTTGCAAATTAACTTATGGGAACCAGCCACTACATTTGATAAAGATGGCCATCCGCCTAAACTCCCTATGTTAAAGAGAGGTTATCGTTATGATATTCATCTAGATATTACTGCCACGCCAGCACAAAGTGTTTATGTCATTGTGACCTTTTATTTAAAAAATGGTAAAGCATTCGACCACTGTATGATTAAAGAAACTGATAGCTATTTTATTTATCCAAATGAGGCTTATAGTTATGATATTTGCTTGATGAACGCTGCATGTCATCATCTTATATTTAAGAAAATCACCTTAACTGAACGATATTTTGTTAAGGATAAAGATAAAGAAATCGCAGAATCTATCGAATCATCAACCAATGACATTTCAACGAGCTCTGATGATATAACAGAGACACATTCATCAGAGGACGGTCGACCACGTACACCACAGGAGAATGTTAACCTAGTCAATCAAATCATGAAAACTACACGTCCAAAACGTGATCATGATTAAAATCCATTAATCAATCAGAAAGGAGGATAACTATGAATCTCAATGTGAATACCGCAATTAATCATATGAGGTTAAAAAAACTTTATAAAATATTAAATAAAATCAATCGTTATAGTGAAGACATGCGTCAATATTCAGATGAACAATTACAAGACAAAACCATAGACTTCAAACAGCAGTTGCAAGATGGTAGCGCAACGTTGAATGATATTTTACCTGAAGCCTATGCTGTTGTCCGAGAAGCGTCACGTCGTGTATTAGGTATGTATCACAAAGATGTACAGGTACTAGGTGCAATAGTGATGCATCAAGGAAATATTTCAGAGATGCAGACAGGTGAAGGGAAAACATTAACTGCTACATTACCCTTGTACTTAAATGCGCTATCAGGTAAGTCTGTCTTTTTAATCACTACAAATGATTATTTAGCTAAACGTGACTATGAAGAAATGAAACCTTTATATGAATGGTTAGGTCTTACAACATCACTGGGATTTGTAGAGAATCCTCAAGGACCTATATCCAATCAAGAAAAGCAGACGCTATATCATCACGATATTATTTACACAACCAATGGTAATTTAGGTTTTGACTATCTTATCGATAACTTAGCTGATACAAAAGAAAGCAAGTTCTTGCCGGAATTACACTATGCACTCATTGATGAAGTGGATTCTATTATCTTAGATGCAGCACAAACACCACTCGTCATTTCTGGTGCACCAAGAGTACAATCTAATTTGTTTGAAATTGTAAAAGCCTTTGTAGCAACACTTAAAGAGGATCAAGATTTCAAAATGAAAAAGACAAAGCGTGAAATTTGGTTAACTGAACAAGGTATCGAAAAGGCCAATACATATTTTGATGTGCCTAATATCTATGATGCGCCCTACTTTGATTTAGTAAGGAATATTAATCTTGCATTACGTGCCACTTATTTATTTGATCTTAATTTAGATTACATTATTATGGACGGCGAAATCATGTTAATCGACCGTATCACTGGACGTATGTTACCAGGCACTAAAATGCAAGCCGGACTTAACCAAGCCTTAGAAGCTAAAGAGCATTTAGATATTTCAGATGATATGAGTGTCATGGCTACCATTACCTTCCAAAATCTCTTTATGCAATTTGAGCGCTTTTCTGGAATGACGGCGACAGGTAAACTTGCGGAGAAAGAATTTTTCGACCTTTATTCAAAAATCGTTATTCAAATTCCAACATCTAATCCTGTGATAAGACGAGATTTACCGGATAAAGTATTTGTGAATGATGATGATAAAAATGTCGCAATTTTAGATACAGTGATTGACTATCATCAAAAGCATCGTCCTGTATTATTAATTACACGTACAGCTGAAGCAGCGGAATACTTTTCCAGTGAATTATTTAATAGACATATCCCGAACAACTTGCTGATTGCACAAAATGTCGCTCGTGAAGCCCAAATGATTGCAGAGGCAGGTCAATTGAATGCCGTTACTGTAGCTACAAGTATGGCTGGTAGAGGTACAGATATTAAACTATCTAAAGAAGTTCACGAACTCGGTGGTCTAACAGTACTGATTAACGAGCACATGGAAAATAGTCGTATCGATAGACAATTAAGAGGACGTGCCGGTCGTCAAGGTGACCCAGGTCAGTCTCAAATTTTTATTTCATTAGATGATTACTTAGTCCAACGTTGGAGCGATTCCAAGTTAAAAGACAATCCATCATTGATGAAACAAGATACAGCATACCTATCTGATAGCCCTACCTTTAATAATAAAATCAAACGTATTGTTAAAAAGGCACAACGTGTTTCTGAAGAAGAAGGCATGAAAGCACGTGAAACGGCAAATGAATTCGAGAAGAGTATTAGTACACAACGTCAATTAATCTATAGTGAACGTAACCGTATACTTAATAGTGAAAACTTAGATGACTTAGACTTTGAAAGTATTGCTCGTGATGTCTTTAATCATGACTTTAAGACTGACGGTAGTATGACAAGAGATCATATTGTTCGTTATATCTATAAAAACTTGAGCTTTAGTTTTGTGGATGCTAATTTTGAATTTAATCATCAAAATCACGATGAAAATATTGAGTTTTTAATAACACAATTTAAAGACCAACTGGCTACTAATAAACAGAAAATTAGTGACAACGAGTTATATCAACAATTTTTAAGAAAAGCAGTACTCAAAGCCATCGACACATCCTGGATCGAGCAAGTAGACTATTTACAACAACTCAAAGCGAACGTCAATCAGCGTCAAAAAGGTCAACGGAATTCTATATTTGAATACCATAAAGTGGCGTTAGACTCATTTAATGATATGGAACATGATATTAAACATCGTATGATTCGAAACTTATGTTTAAGTATCATTGATGAACAACAAAATGGTGATTTAACCATTCATTTCCCTTAAAAGGAGGGCTATTTATGACAATTTATAACATCAACTTTGGCATTGGTTGGGCAAGTAGCGGCGTAGAATATGCACAAAGTTATCGCGCACAAATGCTACGACATTTAAAAGAAGATGCAAAATTCATATTTTTAGATTTTATTGCGTCAGAAAATATACAAACCTTAACAGCTAACTTGGGGTTTCAAGACAATGAAGTCATTTGGTTATATCAATACTTTACAGATATCCCAATAGCACCAACTACATATACCATTGATCAACTTAAACTTGATGTCGGAAATACAGTGACACGGACTGAAGTCGATCAACAAGGCAAGGTACAACGTCTCTATTTAGACCATCAACCTCAAACATTTGTAACCTGTTATATGAAAAATGCCGACCAACCCTATGTTGACCGTGCTGAATTTGTCGTTAATGGTATGTTAATTCGAAAAGATTTCTATAGCTACGTTCGTGTCTTCTCTGAATATTACGCACCTTATGATAACTATGCCAAATTGTATATGCGTCAGTTCTACAATGAAAATGGCTCTATCGCCTATCAAGAAATCATAGATGGTGATGCGCATTACTATGTATTTAACGATGCACGTTTGGATAGTAAAGAAGCCTTTGTTGCTTACTTTATTCAACAATTACATTTAACGCATAACGACATTGTCATATTAGATCGTGCCACTGATATCGGCCAAGCAGTTCTGCAAAATAAAGGCCAAAGTCATGTCGGTGTTGTGGTACATGCAGAACATTATAGTGACAATATCACAGATGGTACGCACATTTTATGGAACAATTATTATGAATATCAGTTTAATCATGCACCATATATTGATTTCTATATTGTGGCTACCGATTTACAAAATCAAATTCTGTCACAACAATTTGCGCAATATACAAAATTTCAACCACGTATTAGAACAATACCTGTGGGTAGTCTCGACCAATTAACAATGCCAAGTATAGAAAGACAACCATATTCTATCCTTACCGCTTCACGTTTAGCGTCTGAAAAACACGTCGATTGGATCGCACTAGCAGTCATTAAAGCCAAACAAGCCGTACCACAGCTATCATTTGATATTTACGGACACGGCCCAGAAAAAGATAAAATTCAACAAATCATCAGTGAACATCATGCTGAAGACTACATTCACTTACGAGGTCACGTCAATCTTGATGAAATTTACACTCAATATGAATTATTTGTATCAGCATCACAAAGTGAAGGTTTTGGCTTAACACTTATGGAAGCAGTAGGTTCTGGCTTAGGTATGATTGGTTTCAATGTGAATTATGGGAACCCCACTTTCATCTCAGATGGTCAAAACGGTTACTTATTAGATAAACCGACTAAGGAAGAATCTATCGAGGAGATTACAGATCCCATGGCTGATAAAATAGTTCAATACTTTAACAATGGCCCTACATCTCCTCAGCAAGTTTCATATGATATTGCTACACCATTTAAGACAGCAGAAATGATTAACAAATGGCAGAATTTAGTCGACGAGGTGCTCTATGATTAATTTATTTGAATATTATAATCAACCGACTCAGTTATTACATCAAACACTTGAACAAGCAGATTATCATAACTTCACTATTTGTATTGAAGATGATGGTTTCCTACCAGATGAGGTGACATCCCCTTATCAGTTCTTTGCGGCTAATTTATTACATGATGACGATCAACCTAAATTCTTTAATGCTGTTGATGTCCCACCATTTTGGGAAATTAGTGGCGATGGGCAATCAGCTCAAATTAAAGATATGGGACATATTAGAGGCGAAATACGTTATCGCCCTCATTATAAAACGCGCATAGTTAGTCATGTGTGTTGGTTCGACGATAAAGGTCGCTTGCGTTCTGAAGATCATTATTCAAAACATGACTTTAAATTTGCTGAAACGATTTATGATTTGGCTGGAAAAGCTATATTAAAGAAATATGTAACCCGAGAAGGTAAAGAAGTGATATATGAAAACTATGTCACAGGGGATTATGTATTAGACTGGCAAGGACAATCCTATTTCTTCCCTTCTAAAGTGGCGTTTATAACCTTCTATCTTCAACAAATTCAAGTGGATTTATCTGAGATCATTATTAATTCTTTATCAACACCATTCTTAGTCTTACATCATATGAATACAGAAGGTAAAGGCTTATTATTCTGGCAGGAAAGTAGCAACGGTCATGTCCCAGGAAATATGTTGTCATTATTAGATGGTACATTACAACGTCAATTCTCTGTGATGATACCTGATTACAGAGAATATCATACTGTGGTGGCACAACTTAATTCTGATCAAGCATCGCATGTTTATCAAGCCGGTTATCTGTATGACTTTGATAAATCAAATCAATATTCAAACCATGCACTCATCCTGACAAACTCAGATGAAATACCGCAACTTGAACATATTATAGTGGCCCACCCTAATATACAATTCCATATCGCTGCATTAACTGAAATGTCGTCCAAACTCATGGCGTACGATCAACATCAACACGTACATTTATATCCAGCAGCAACTAAAGATATATTTGCGGAACTATACCAACGCTGTGATATTTACCTCGACATTAATCAAGGCAACGAAATTGAAAATGCAGTAGCACGTGCATTTCATCATCAACACGTTATCATAGCGTGGGATGAGGTTGCACATCAGCGTCCATTTACTGCACCAGAAAACACATTTACATTAGAACAATTGAATCAGTTTAACCAAGTGTTACACGATATCACTACTAACCATCAACAGTTCGACTTACATCGTACTTACCAAGCTAGACACGCTAACCAACTCACAAATGATACATTCGTGAGTGTAATGCAACAAGCACTGTATGAATAACCTCTTATTAAGAGACATTCACTTAATGATAAAAGTAAAATCTATTGTATTGACTTAAAATTCATCTATCCAAAAATCCCCCTACTAATAAAATAGTAAGGGGGCTTATGAAATATCATTTCAGAAAATTAACTTAATTATGTTAATCTAAAAGTAACTAAGTTGAGGTGAATAAAATGAAAATTTCATGGATTTCTTGGTGGATTATGAGTATTCTAGAAATTATAACTTTCATTTTTTACGCATTTATGGTTTGGAATAGAAATGTAGATGCAGCTGGCGTAACACAGACAACCGAACTAAAGTTAGTTAATCTAGGTGTGTTAGGATTTGCATTTTTAATTCCATTTATAGTGCAAATAGCATGGTTAATCGCTAATATTGTAATTTCAAAAAAGCAAAAGAATCAAGCATTACATTAAAATTTAGTTTTATACATTCAAAACAAAAAGCAATTTCTATCCCCTTCGAATAGAAATTGCTTTTTGTATGTGTATATTTAAATTAAACACTTTAATCAATGACAATCTCCTTTTACCTCAATACGGGTATACTAAAAAACATCATTCAAAAAATGCGTTTGGATATTGGATGATACCTGAAGCATGATTTAAAGCACTATCTTTTAATTCAATTGCCATCAATAACTCATCTGGTACTTCAAAAGGCGCTTGTATGCCCCAATGAGATGCTTTTTTGAAACCAAATTTCGGATAATATGCTTCGTGTCCCATAACGATGACTGATTCAAAATCAAGGCTCTCTGCAATGGTTAAAGCTTGTTGTATTAATTTTTGACCTACACCTTTATTTTGATATTCGGGTAAAACAGAAATAGGTGCTAATGCTAAAGATTCTACTTTCTTATCCTTAGTATCAATCAAAATTTTAGATAATAATATATGTCCTATGATTTTATCTTCATTTACAGCGACTAATGATAAATCTGGAACAAATGCCTCTGACTTTCGTAATTTCGCAACCAATGTGTGCTCACTTTGATCACTATATGATTCATTCTCAAAAGCCTTTTTCACTACTTCTTCAGTTTGCAGGTAATCTTCTTTTTGCTCTTGTCTGATGATGAATTTCATCCTATCACCCCTCATCATAGTTAGTGCGCTGATATTTTACACAATTACCGTCATGAGTTCCTCTATATTTTACAGCTAGTGTCGATTAAATCAACTGGTTATGGTTAATTTGACTTAGCTCGGAAATAATTTTTCTACTATCTGAATTTAACTTTTTCACATAGACGGTATTATGATTGGCTTCGAATTTCTGTACGATAGTATCAATCGCATTCACTGCTGAATCATCCCATAAATGTGCATGGTTGAAGTCTAATTCAATGACTGAATGGTCCACATTAAAGTCAATTTGGTTCATCATGGAATCAATAGATACAAAGAAAATTTGGCCTTCAAAGTATACATGTAACGTCTCATCAAACGTCTCTGTTGTCACATTCACGTTAGAAATCTTAGTCGCGAAGAAGAGTGCACTAAATACTACACCTACGATAACACCAATGGCTAGATTATGTGTCATCAATACAATAATAACTGTTAGAATCATCACAAAGGCATCAGTTTTTGGAGCATTTTTAATATATTTAAAGGAATGCCAGTCTACTGTTCCAATAGATACCATGACCATAATTCCCGCTAAAATAGGCATTGGAATTTGCACTACTAAATCCCCTAATACAATAATCATAAATATGAGTACTACACCTGCAGTTAATGTCGATAATCGACTTGTCGCACCGGATTTCACATTAATGACAGATTGTCCGATCATCGCACAACCACCCATACCACCGAAGAATCCTGTGATGATATTTGCGATACCTTGACCACGAGATTCTTTATTTTTACTACTATATGTGTTTGTGAATTCATCTACAATTTTAGCAGTGAGTAAGCTTTCTACTAACCCTACAATCGCCATTGAAACAGAAAATGGTAAGATGACTTGTAACGTTTCCAGTGTGTACGGTACTTGTGGAATAATGAAATGAGGCAATGCTTGCTTAATCGTACCTAAATCGCCAACAGTATGCACATTGGCACCTGTAAACATATATAATGCTGTTAATAAAATAATCGCAATTAATGGTGCAGGAATTGCTTTAAAGAATCTAGGTACAATATATACGATTAATAAAGTAATAATGACATAAATGTAAGTCGCAATGGATATATTAAAAATATGCTCTATTTGAGATAGAAAGATCATAATACCTAATGCATTAACAAAACCAATCATTACGGATTGTGGAATGAATTTCATCAGTCTTCCTACTTTTAAAATACCTAAGACAAGTTGAATCAATCCCATTAAAATCGTCGCTGCAAATAAATATTCCACGCCATGTTCCTTCACGAGTGGTGTCACAACAAGTGCAACAGCACCTGTAGCACCTGAAATCATTGCCGGTCGTCCACCAACAATCGCTGTCACTGTCGCTATGATAAACGCAGCATATAAACCAATCATCGGGTCTACCCCCGCTATGATTGAAAAGGCAATTGCTTCTGGAATTAAAGCAAGTGCCACTACAATACCTGCTAGTATATTTTTCATTGGTTGATTAAACCATTGTACTTTCCAACTATCTACCATAACATCCGCTCCTTTTCATACTATTTAAATTCAATATTGATAAAGCGCTCATTACGTCCCTATCGTATTTAAAATATGCATATACTTGCACTTTGCATACATATGCCATCACCACTTTTTCTCCAATAAAATAGAGCGAGTAAGAAACCATTGTGTCATTCAACTTGGTTTCATCACTCGCCCATGGAGGTGGCTATCTTATCATCTCATTAGTATTGTTATTTATTGACTATCCTACGTGCCACTCACTATATGACATATATCAATTGAATCGCGTTTTATTTGTCGAATTGAAACCTTACGCATTATAACATCAAGCACGCTTCAATGGCAAAATTCATTTTGATACTTGTCATCGACTTTTAATATACATCACGTCACATAAATCATGACTTTAGCTCTTCCTGATACGTCTGTCCAAATAATTGATAATGTACAAATTCAGTAACATCGGCTGAACTGACTAATATCAATATCGTATCATTACCGCCAACTGTTCCTAATACCTCATTTAAATTGAGCTGATCGATATAAAAGTTCACACTTTGCGCAAATCCTGGCGATGTTTTGACAATAAGGTAGTGATCTTTAATTGTGACCTTTTCAATCTCATCATTGTAAAAGGCTATGAGTTTCGTTTTCGCTTCGTTTTGAGCATTATCATTAAACTTTCGGTAACATCGATCATTATTGGCGGTAGGCATTTTATATATTTTAAGTTCATTTAAATCTCTACTAATCGTTGCCACACTATATTTGATACCAAAATGTTTATCAAGATAGTCGACAATTTCGGCTTTTGAACGTATGTCATTATCTTTCACAATTGTCGATATTAAATCCAATCGTTTACTTTTTCTCATATTTATTTACTCCTTTATCTGCATATTTCACAAAATACAGACAAACTTCATCACAATTACCATATCAAATTTCCTTCATACAATATGTGAAGTATTTCTCATTTATAACAATTTTTATAAAAAGTTTTATATTGATGTATAAAAATCTTCTTAAAATATAGATAGATTTAACATTTATAGTTAATTAATCATGCATGACTATCCATACATTCAATCGAATAAAAAATCATATTATATTAATTATTTATTATCGTATTAACTTAATATACATGTAGTTATAGGTTTTATGCGTTTATATTGCATAATCTATCATCAAATTGCATTGAATAAATATTTTATATGAGATATTCGACATTATCATTGTGAAAAGATTCTCAATCTCCATATTGAAAGCGCTTTATACTCTAGGTGTATTAAATCAAAGGAGGAAATAACAATGGAAAAAGGACCTATCCACGTAAACAGTGAAATCGGCAAATTAAAAACGGTATTACTTAAACGACCAGGTAAAGAATTAGAAAATTTAGTGCCTGATCATCTAAGTGGATTGCTATTTGACGATATTCCTTATTTGAAAGTTGCTCAAGAAGAGCATGACCATTTCGCGCAAGTACTTAGAGATGAAGGTGTCGAGGTTGTCTATTTAGAACACCTAGCTGCAGAAGCCATTGCAGATGCCTCTGTTCGCGAACAATTTATCGATGACATTTTAAAAGAATCTCAAAAGACTGTCCTCGGTCATGAAAAAGAAATTAAAGAACTGTTCGCGACATTAAATGATCAAGAACTGGTAGAAAAAATTATGGCTGGTGTACGTAAAGAAGAAATTCAATTAGAAACGAATCACCTCGTAGAATATATGGATGACCGCTATCCATTCTATCTCGATCCAATGCCAAACCTTTACTTCACTAGAGACCCACAAGCATCTGTAGGTAGAGGAATGACTATCAACCGTATGTATTGGCGTGCCCGTCGTCGTGAATCTATCTTCATGACATATATTTTGAAATATCACCCAAGATTCAAAAACGACGATGTCCCAGTTTGGTTAGATCGAAATTCACCATTCAATATTGAGGGTGGCGATGAATTAATTCTATCTAAAGATGTACTTGCCGTTGGTATTTCTGAACGTACCTCTGCACAAGCTATCGAACGCTTAGCAAGACAAATTTTATTCGATGATCAATCTACATTTACTAAAGTACTTGCCATCGAAATTCCTAATAGCCGTACATTTATGCATTTAGATACAGTATTTACCATGATTGACTACGACAAATTTACAATGCATGCTGCGATTTTCAAAGAAGAAGATAACATGAACATCTTCACCATTGAAAAAGATGAACAAGGTCAAGACATTAAAATTACGCACTCAAACAAATTAAAAGAAACATTAGAAGATGCGCTTAACATCGACAATATTGAATTTATCCCAACAGGTAATGGTGACGTTATCGATGGTGCCCGTGAACAATGGAATGACGGTTCTAACACATTGACTATCCGTCCAGGGGTTGTCGTAACTTACGACCGAAACTATGTATCTAACCAATTATTACGTGATAAAGGCATTAAAGTTATTGAAATTACAGGTAGTGAATTAGTACGTGGTCGTGGGGGCCCAAGATGTATGAGCCAACCATTATATAGAGAAGATATTTAATTCAGTATACACATGCACTTTACTAATACATTTTAAAGAAATGAGGAATGAATCATGTCAGAAATTCAACAACCACTTAACTTAAAAGGTAGACATTTATTAAAAGAAGATGACTTTACGAAAAAAGAATTTAGCGATTTAATCGATTTCGCTATTACTTTAAAAGATTATAAACAAAAAGGGATCCCACATCGTTATTTAGATCATAAAAATATCGCCCTATTATTTGAAAAGAATTCTACACGTACACGTGCAGCCTTTACTGTTGCCTCTATTGATTTAGGTGCACATCCTGAATTCTTAGGAAAAAATGATATCCAATTAGGTAAAAAAGAATCTGTTGAAGACACAGCTAAAGTATTAGGAAGAATGTTTGATGGTATCGAATTCCGCGGATTCTCACAAGAGATGGTTGAAGACTTAGCTAAATATTCAGGTGTACCTGTATGGAATGGTTTAACTGACGCATGGCATCCAACACAAATGTTAGCTGACTACATGACAGTTAAAGAAAACTTTGGTCATTTAGATGGCATCAAACTTACTTATGTGGGTGACGGACGTAACAATGTGGCTAACTCACTACTTGTGGCTGGACCAATGCTTGGTGTAGACGTAACAATTTGTTCTCCTAAAGCACTCTTCCTATCTCAAGACTATATTGATATTGCAGAAAGACGTGCCAAACAAGATGGTGGTTCAATCACAATTACAGATAATATTGACGAAGGTGTTAAAGATGCCGATGTTATCTACACTGATGTGTGGGTATCTATGGGTGAAGAAAGTGAATTTGAATCACGTATTAAATTATTAAAAGACTATCAAGTTAATAGAGCTATGTTCGATAAAACTGGTAAAGATAGCACGATTTTCTTACATTGTTTACCAGCCTTCCATGATACAAATACCACATATGGTCAACAAATCAAAGATGACTATGGTTTATCTGAAATGGAAGTCACTGACGAGATATTTAGAAGCAAACATTCTAAAGTATTCGATCAAGCAGAAAACCGTATGCATACGATTAAAGCTGTAATGGCGGCTACGCTAGGATAGTTTGCAAGTAAAAAGAAGACGCAGGTTTGGTTACGATACCCTCATATCACTGAACTCCTATATATGAATCACAACTGAACCTGCTCATTTATTCAAAGGAGACATGACATATGAGTGAATCAGATGGAAATAAACTAAGTAAAACCTCCTTGATTGGCCTCGTCATTGGTTCAATGATTGGTGGCGGTGCATTTAACATTATTTCTGATATGGGTAATCAAGCTGGTGGTTTAGCCATCATTATTGGTTGGATTATCACAGCAATTGGTATGATTTCCCTAGCCTTTGTCTTTCAGAATTTAACGAATGAGAGACAAGACTTAGATGGTGGTATCTATAGTTATGCACAAGCCGGGTTCGGTGATTTTATTGGATTTTCAAGTGCTTGGGGTTATTGGTTTGCAGCCTTCCTGGGCAACGTGGCCTATGCCACATTATTAATGTCAGCAGTCGGTAACTTCTTCCCGATCTTCAAAGGCGGAAATACCTTACCAAGTATTATAGTTGCTTCTATCCTTTTATGGGGCGTGCATTATCTGATCTTAAAAGGTGTAGAAACAGCTGCGTTTATTAATAGTATCGTTACTGTTGCCAAACTCATCCCTATCTTACTTGTCATCGTATGTATGATTGCTGCGTTTAACTTTGAGATCTTTAAAGCTGGTTTATATGGTATGACAAGTGGCGATACTGGCATATTCAGTTGGGGGGACACATTAGGCCAAGTGAAAAGTACAATGCTTGTAACGGTCTGGGTATTCACAGGTATTGAAGGTGCAGTTGTCTTTTCAAGCCGTGCTAAAAGTAAAAAAGACGTCGGTACTGCGACTGTGATCGGTCTTATCTCTGTATTAGTCATCTATTTCTTAATGACTGTTCTCGCACAAGGTGTCATTCAACAGAATCATATTTCTGAACTATCTAACCCATCTATGGCTGCAGTCTTAGAACATATTGTAGGACATTGGGGTTCAGTACTAGTCAACATTGGTTTAATCATTTCAGTATTAGGTGCTTGGTTAGGATGGACACTACTCGCTGGTGAATTACCCTTCGTCGTTGCGAAAGATGGCCTATTCCCTAAATGGTTTGCAAAAGAAAATAAAAATAAAGCACCTGTCAATTCATTATTAATTACGAATATATTAGTACAAATCTTTTTAATCAGCATGTTATTCACAGAGAGTGCTTATCAATTCGCCTTTTCACTCGCATCCAGTGCGATCCTTATCCCATATATGTTTAGTGCTTTCTATCAAGTTAAATACACTTACTTAACGAAAGAACGTGCTACAACGAAACAATGGGTTATTGGTATTATCTCTTCTGTTTACGCGATTTGGCTCGTTTATGCAGCGGGTATAGATTACTTACTATTAACCATGTTGCTCTATATCCCAGGCTTATTCGTTTACCAAACCGTCCAAAAAAATAACCGGAAACCTTTAAGCAAGGTTGACTATATCTTCTTTGTATTAATCACAATTCTAGCAATCATCGGCATTTTAAGATTAATCACTGGTGCCGTAAATGTATTCTAATTAAGGAGTGAACGATATGGATAACAAAATCGTCATCGCGTTAGGCGGTAATGCCATACAAACTGATGATGGCTCAGCTGACGCACAAAGAAAAGCAATACGTTCGACAATGCAAGCACTCAAACCTTTATTTGATACTGATGCAGACATTGTTATCTCTCATGGTAACGGTCCACAAATTGGTACGATGTTAATCCAACAAGCTAAAGCAGATAGTCCACAAACCCCTGCCATGCCGCTTGATGTTTGTGGTTCCATGACCCAAGGTATGATAGGATTCTGGATAGAGACGGAAGTCAACAGAGTACTTGCTGAAATTAAGAGTCCAAGACGTGCAGGTACAGTAATTACTCGTGTTGAGGTCGACGAACATGACCCCCGTATGTCTAACCCAACTAAACCTATTGGACCATTTTACACTAAAGAAGAAGCTGAGCAATTACAGCAAGCCAATCCAGAATCAACTTATAAGGAAGATGCTGGACGTGGTTACCGTAAAGTGGTACCTTCACCTTTGCCAGTGTCTATTTTAGAGCATCAACTCATTAGTACATTAGTAGAGAATCAAAATATCATCATTGCATGTGGTGGCGGCGGCATACCAGTTATTAAGCGCAACGACACATATGAAGGTGTCGAAGCTGTAATAGATAAAGACTTTGCCAGTGAACGCTTAGCACAACTCATCGACGCTAATACTTTAATGATATTAACGAACGTAGAGCATGTATATATCAACTACAACGAGCCTAATCAAGAGGCATTAACAAACGTTGACGTTGCAACGTTAAAACAATATGCCAAAGATGGTAAATTTGCCGAGGGTTCTATGCTTCCTAAAATCGAAGCTGCTATTGATTTTGTTGAAAGTGGTGAAGGCCGACGCGCGATTATCACTAATTTAGATAATGCATATGAAGCATTCAAAGGACATGTTGGCACACAAATCGAGCATTAATCACTAAGGTGGTGACTTTATGACAAACAACCAATCACGAGGCATTGCAATCGATAATTCAATAATCACAAATCATAGTGATCAGTGTCTTGAACGACTTGCCCAATTGATTCACATCCCTTCTGTTGCTTTACAACCTTACAAAAATGAATGTATCGTTAGACAATATAACAAAGGACAAGTTATTTACTATTCTTCTGACGAATTAACACATATTTACTATTTGATCGATGGTTATATATTAAGAGAACAATTTAGTATGAATGGCGATGTATACCGTATCTTAAACAAGGATGATAAATTATTCCCCATGCATAACCTCTTCCAAGAGAAGACAACGAATGAAATGTGTACAGCCATTACAGACTGTATCATGATTGCCGTTCCCATTGATCTTATTGAATATCTATGTAGAAACAATGACAAAGTGTTTATTAGAATTTACCAATTGTTATGTAACAATCAAAAACAACAAATTGAATATCATATGGCACTCAGTTCTAAAAGTGCAAAAGAACGCGTGATTAAAATATTAATTTATTTATGTCACATGATTGGTTATGATAACGACGAATTTTATGAAATCAAATCATTTTTAACAATTCAAATGATTAGTGATCTTGCAAGTATTTCACGTGAAACAACTGGCCATATTATTCAAGAATTGAAAGAGCAAAATATTTTGCTTAAACACCATAAAAACTGGATTATCAGTAAACAAATTTTAGCGTAATCATTTTATCCCATAAACCCATATTCACCCCATCCCATGGTTAATCAGTATATGAAGACCTCCTTTTATTAACGTAACATGGTGATTAACCGACTAAAGCTCGACAAAGATCAATGTAGCGATCGCTGTCGAGCTTTTTTGATACGCTTAATCAATAGCAAAAACCCCTTTACTACGGCGGATAGTAAAGGGGTCTGGGGAAATGATTTATATGTCATCTATTGAATGATTTTAATTGTTAAAGGGAACTGTCACTAATGAATCTTTACATCTACTAATGCAGAATGCTTATTTTAAGAAATCTGGTTCTAAATATGGTGCACCGTTTGAATAGTCATAGAAACCTTTACCTACGCCACGGCCTAATTCACCTTTATCGATTTTACTTTGTAATAAATCAACAACTTTACCATCGATTTCATCGTTAGATTCTTGGTAAATAGCATTTAAAATGTGATACATCGTATTTAATCCAATGATATCTACAATAGCTAATGGACCATGAACCGCATGGAATCCAATCATCCATGTTTTATCAATTGTTTCAACATTTGCAATGTCTTTAACTAATAATTTAAGTCCAGCATGAAGTAATGGAATTAATAACGTATTTAAGATATATCCTGGTTGTTCTTTGTGAATTGGAATCACTACTAAGTGAATATCACGTGCAAATGCTAAGATTTTATTAAATGTGTCTTCTGTTGTTTTGCTTGCAACCATGACTTCACCAGTGTTTTTAAGCCATACACCATTTGAGAAGTGTAATGCCGCGAACTTTTCTGGACGACCAGTTAAGTCTTCAAAGTCACTTGGTCTTAATGTAGAAGAGTTTGTAACGATATACGCATCTTCATTTAAGACTTCGCTTAATTGTTTATAGAAATCTTTTTTAATATCAGTGTTTTCTGGTACAACTTCAATAACTAAATCTGCATCTTTTGTTGCTTCAGCTAAATCAGTATAGTAGCTAATATTTGATTCAAATTTGTCTACAGTTGCGTCATCCACATTCATATCTGATTTGTAATCTTGTTTGATTTGTTTTACACGGCCTTTAGCAGCTTCAATCGCATCATCACTAATATCATAAAGTGACACGTTAAAGTCACCAGACGCAGTTTGGAATGCGATTTGACTACCTAAGACACCGCCACCTGCTACAGTAATATTTTTAAATCCGTGTGTTAAATCTTTGATTTCTTTTGGATTATCAAAGAAGTTGTCACTCTTGAATTCAGGGTTTGGATAATTGTAGAAACCTTTACCTACAGATTTACCAAGACGTCCTTCTTCTACCATTCCTTCTAAGAATTTAAGGTAGTTTTTAGCCCATTCTGGTGAATTTTCATCCATTTTTGATTTTCTGATATTTAAATGTGTCGCGATACCAACGATATCATTCATGCCAAATGGTCCATGTTCATCGTTTGTCGCTTTCATCCATGTTTTATCGATCATTTTATAATCTGCAACTTCATTACCTAGTAAGTAACCTGCTTGTGTTACTAAAGGTACAAGTAATGAATTTAAAATATAACCTGGTTGTTCTTTTTGGATTGGAAGTGGTACCATACCGATTGCTTTCGCAAAGTCTAAGACTTCATTAAAGATTTCATCTGAAGTATCTTCCGTACGCATCACTTCACCTGTATTACGTAACCAAATTTCATTAGCAAAGTGTAATGCTAAGAATTTTTCTGGTCTACCTGTAACATCTTTAAATTGACTTGGCGCAAATGTTGAAGAATTTGTTGCGAAAATTGTTTTTTCAGGTGCACTTTCACCTAATTGTTTATAGAAATCTGTTTTAATTGAAACAACTTCTGGAATTGCTTCAATAACAATGTCAGCATCTTTCGCTGCATCAGGAATACTAGTACTAAATTGGATTGATTGATACGCTTGTTCTACTTTCTCTTCAGTCATATCTAAATCATCTAAATAACGTCCTTTTAAGATATTCAAACGTTCTTTGACTTTTTCTAAAGCCTCATCATTAATATCATATAACGTTACATTAAATCCGTGGAATGCACTTTGGAAAGCGATTTGGCTTCCTAGTACACCGCCACCTGCGACTACTACGTTTTTAAAATTCATCTCTTATGCCCCCATAATTCTAATTGCTTACAATTCAAGTATACGCTTAAAATTTATGTATTTGAACTGAAGGCCTTTGGATAATATATAAATAATTAAATGGAATATGCAAAGTTATATAAGTGTATGTATATGGATGATGATTTAGGGTGAGAATGAGTCATTGAGGAGTTATCAGAAGATAGATTTGGATAGGTACAACTTGAAGATGCGTATCACCTTTTACGTAGTTGAATATATAAAAGAGCTCCCTTCAACATAGAGATGATTGCGAGTACGTTGAAGAGAGCGTTGTGGGACGAAATATTTGTTCAATATGATTAGCTATAAAAAATGCGACCGATTGTGACTACGATTAAATCATTGTTTTACGTCAGACGTAAGTATAATAACTATCACTTTTTAGTTTTAACGGTAACTCCTATAATTATTAATAAGTAATTAATAAAAAAGATCATATAAATCAACCTATTTCCAATGTTACTTGCTATGACCTGATCAGTCGATATTAATATTACATTTATAATAATTAATACGATGATGATCGACATATATACTTTATTTTTAATAAGGATAGGATCAAACCTCCCTGTAATCTATTATGAAGTTAAAACTTATGATACACATCTCTTTTCGCTTTTTACCAAGTTGCTTCATTCATTTTAATGTGAAGGATATAAAATGATATTTTAAGATTGATGTTTATCAATCATTTGTTCAAAATGAAATTTAATTTTTTGTACAGTTTGTTGTTGTTCCATTTTCACTGCAGCAATTCTATAAGTCCCATCATATGTTTTAATTTTCGTTACTGCATCTGGCATAAATATGGTTGCTTGACCTGGATAACTTACATAGATAGCTTTTTTTACATCTTTATAATAGCCAATATATTTCTGATTACCTACATGTAATTCATATTGATCCCAACCTAATTGAATTAAGGTAATCTCCCTCATAAAAATCTGATTATGTAGATACTTAAAAAGTATGGCAGGTATAAAAAATCCTACAATACAACCTAAAATATTTATAAAAACTAGATCCACTAGAAATGCTAGATTAATAATAATCACCATCACTACCATTGCTAGGTAAATAAAAATGATACCAACTATCACCGGTAATATTAAAAATTTGTTATATTTCAAACGTTCATGATCAACAACCACTTGTTTACCACTTATAGTCCCTTGATAAATAGCATTCTTTATTTGCATATAAGTCCCCCATTTTAAACAGCTACAGATAATTTGAATATATATGTAATAATACATTTAAATCCGAAATGTCTTCATTAAAATTATACAATTATTTCGTTTTTATATAAATGATATATTTAAATTTCTGAAATGCGATTTCTTTATAAAATCAAAACCAACAAGTACAAAACAATCAGCCAGTACAACAAAATCCTCAACAAGAACAAACAAATACAAATCCAACTCAAGATAAGCAACTGCAAGATATAGAAAATTATGAAGCTTATTTAAGAAGTAAAGAGAATATGACCGAATCTGACTTTAAGAAATATAATCAACTAGTTGGAGATAGACAACTACCTGGTGATGTAGCACAACGCACTGGTCATAATGGTGTCTTATCTGATGATTTAGCAACAGAAAATGACGAATAAAATACATTATAGAAAATCTGAATTTAGCTTTTGTCTTTAAATTTTAATTTAAGGTTTGTTTCCTATAGATAAGGCGACAAACTTTTTTATTTTGTTTTAATATAATGATCAAAACCAAAAAATCAAATAAATATATAATCAAATTAAACTCAATATTTTTATATAGCTTAGACATTTACAAAATATTTAAAATTATCATTTTTTTATTTAGTGGTCTGTGTTAGAATTTAGTTGTAATTTTCAAAATATTTATAGATGGGGGATTTTTTATGAAAACAACTAAAATTTTAGGGGCAACAACATTAGCAGGTGCATTATTATTTACAGGAGTAAGTTCACATAATGCAAGTGCTGCTGAATCATCAGTAAATGCAAATAACGCTCAATCAGTAGCTACTCAAGTTTGGAAAGAAGATGGTTATAAGCCTGAACGTGTTAATTTCCAAAAAGCCGAAGATAAAGGGGACTATTATTTACTAGGTTATAATAATAAGTCAGGTGTAGGCGACGGTGCTGTTAGAGTATATAAAGATGGCACTGTAGAAACAGGAGAAGGTGTTTTAGCAACAGCTGATGACGGTAAATTTTATAAGAATGGTAAATATCAATTTGATAATTCAAACAATAATGAACAAGGTCAACAACAAGCAACTGATAACACAGTAACTACTCAAAATAATAACCAACAACAAGCAGTTCAAAATAATGCCACACAAGCACAAGAACTACCAGCTACTGGTGAAACAACAAACAATGGTCTAGTAGCATCAATTGCTACGGTATTATTAGCTATTGGTTCATTACTTACTTTCAAACGTTTTTCAAAAGAAAAATAGTTCTAATAATATGCAAAAAGAGTACAATTTTGTACTCTTTTTGTATATATTGATTTAATATTTACTTCTAGGATTATGAGGATTCATATCAGCTAATTCATCATGTATAGCTTTTTGATTTCTTTGTACTTTTTCATAACCTCTGTTGATATCATTAGTCAACTTCTCGATGTTATTGTTTGACTGTTGTATCCCTACATTAAGTTCATTTAATAACCTTTGTTGTTGCTGACCTTGATGATTGATTGCTTGAATAGTTGCTTTTTGATTGTTACTCATACTATTTAATGTATTTTGAATATCATTGATATGAGATTTCAATTCATTCATATTTTTTTGATCTCTATATACATTGATGATTTCTTTCCAACTGTCACCAAATCCAGCATTTAAAATTGCAAATAATGTAGATAAAATATCTAGACTTCTAAACTCAGATGGAAGATATGTTTCTAATTTTTGCGCTTCATTCTCAAAATGGGTATAAATCGATTGATAATCATTCCTTATTTTACTATCAAACCTTTTATGTTCAGATAAAATATATTGCTTGTCACTTTCAAACTGTGCCTCACACCTAGCAATCTCTCTATTAAAGTAATCTTGATCTAGCGCTCTTGCTACAGTCCATTCTCTATATTTAGCTTTGTATATTCTTCTTTCAATAAATCCACCAACAAAACTTAATATAAAATCTACCATTTTATAAGTAACAAAACATAAAATAGTAGCCAGGATTTTTGAAATAAAAAAGAGATTAAGAAATACTATTACTGCAATGATTACTGATACCACCTTACAAATGATATTGATAGGTTTTACAATCGAATCCCTACGCTGCTTATATTTAGCATCAATTTTATCAGTCTCAGGCGTATAATATTTTAATGTTTCTTGCCTTTCATTGTATTCACTGGTAATAGTCTCTATTTTTCTATTTTTCTTATCATTATTATTTTTCAATAATTTATTATATTGTGCTTGTCCTTGATTAATAGTATTTCTTATATTATATAACATTAAAAAGTATGATTCTAATTCATCACTATTCATATTTCGCAAGACTTTATTATCGGGTACGCTTTTGTATTTACTTTTGAAACTATCTACACTTTGGATACTCAAATTTTTCATTAAACCCCCACTTTTTTACTATTTAAAGTGCAACTTATACAAATATGATGAGTTAAGTCGCTTAAACTAAATATTAAATTTTTAACCTTTTCTATATATTTATGCATTTTAACTAGACATTAAGATGTATTATATACATCTTAATGGACACCATACGTCCGTCATTTAAAATAATTTTTAAGTATTCTACCTTTAAATCTCATAGTTACTATTTTAAAGTCCCATGTCCTCATTTTTTCGTCTATTTCACATATAATAATTATTCATAGAAAAAGGACAAACACTGATACCACAGTGCTTGTCCTCTTTCATGCTTATATTAATATTACATTTATGTATACTTAAAATCTCATCATCTAACTTCATAATATTTTTCAATTTAGAGTTTTCTATTTACAATCCAATGGAGTGCACCTAATAATATTAAAATAATTCCTGTCTGTATTAATATAGACCCCATTAATTGGTCTTCTAATTTCAATATAATCAATGCTATATCACATATTACGAAAACGACTGAAAACATGGCACTATATTTAAATATACTCTTGTTGTACTGAATAAATAAAAATTGTGCTTCAAGCCATATTTCATCATTTTTCATTGATTTTTTGATCTAAAACCTATTCGTAAAAATTTCAAATAAACATCATTTAGTTTATATCAATATACTATATATCCATTCAGTGAAGTAAGTTTCTAAAAATGCTGCAATAATATATAAAGGTAGCGCAATTAAGATATATGTTTTAATTAATTGAATTAACGCTTGTTTAAATGAAACCTTTTGTTTTTTCTCTTTTCTAAACAAATTGCTGATTTTTCTAACAATTGCTTGATTTAATTTAAATAAACTACTGACAACAAAGCACATCGCAAATATTTCAACAACGATATGTGGAATTGATGATAAAATCACTATCGAACCTTTATGAAAGTCAAAGTTGATTACGAATCCAAACATGATTCCGGTAATTGTACTTGTAAAAATTAAATTTACGCAATATAAAAATGGAATAGGAATTAAAGAGAGTATTAGCATTTGTATAGGGACTCTAAAACCATTATTTATGATGAATTCCCACACTTTATTTAAACCAGTAGCTTTATCCAAGCTAGATGGTGTTTGGTCTCCAATACTTTTAAAGGTATCGAGAGATGGACTAAATATGGTAGATAAAATAAAGCTTATAATCAAAATAATCATCGCAAATACAAACCATTTCGTAGTCCTTTGAACATACTGCTTATCACTTATATTTAACATAGACTTCTCCTTATACTATTGATGAAAATTCATGGAAAATACAAAGAAATTTGCCAAATCTACTATGATTAATTTCAGTCTAACATTAGAATATCAATAAATACAAAAACACTTTTATTCAAAAATTAATGACTATATAAGTAAATTTAAAATAAGAAAGGAGAAATAATAAATGAAAAAGTCTTAGTTACTTTGTATTAGTATATTATCAATTTTACCTTTGGAATATTTAGGAATTCTAATAGATTATCAATTCCAAAATATATTAGGTTATATACCATTAGTAATCGTTTCTATATTATTAGTATTAAACATTAAAAATTATGTTCTAGTATTTTTATTCAGAACATTAGGAATAGTAATTTCTCTATTTTATACGAATATCTTTATGAATTTAGAACAATCAGCATCCTATTTTAAACCTTTTTATGCATAGTGATAAGTTGCCTAGATTTTATTGAATTCAATTTCAGCACCTTTTCTCTTATTCTCTAATTTCAATTGTTCTACTTCTGTCCCTTTACCATAAGCATATTGTTTACCAACATGTTGTGAAAATCTCAACTTTCACCATTGCGATAACATCGCCACCAATTTTCCACTTGTATTATATTACTAATATTTAATGATTTCATAACTTCTTTTGTCATAAACCCAATTACTTATACTTTGATTCTACTGAAAAAGACACTCTCTTCATAGAAAAAACACCTCCGCATGATTCATTTTAATATGAATTCAACGAAAGTGTTTTTATGTTTTTTCAAAATTTTTGGGTCATTGCAGAGTCTCTTTTTATTATTGATTATTTCTTCTTTTTAATTGTTTTTGCTTTCTGTGACTTTTTATCATTTTGTTTTTCAAATGATTTTACATACTCGTCTGCAATTTTTGAATAATATTGATTTGAAAAATACATTTGAATGATAAGGAATAATGCATTGATGGACCAATATAGTCCTAAAGCAGATGCTGATGTGAATGAAATATAAATAATAAATATAGGTGAAATTACCATCATCATATAGCCCATTTGTCTTTGTTCTTGGGGCATGTTACCTAAACTTACTAGAGATTGGATAAAATATAAAATACCCGCAATGAGTGTTATATAAATATCTGGATTGGATAAATCAAACCATAAAAAGTGAGGATATTGTGATAAATGATTATGTACTGGCCATTTTAGTGATGCATATAGACCAAATAATATTGGCATTTGAATAAGCATAGGAAGACAACCTAACATGCTTTTCATTGGATTAATATGGTATTTTTTATATACATCCATCATCTCTTTATTAGCATCCATTTTTTCTTCTTGTGTGCGCGCACGTCGCACTTTTTCTTGAATAGGATCTAACTCTGGTTTAGCGATTTTCATTAGTTTTCTCATAAACTGGCCATTTTTAGTTTGTGATAACATAAATGGCAACATTATTAATCTAATCGCTAATACGATAATAATAATAGCTAGACCATAATTATGATTAAGATGTTCTCCCATCCAATTTAAAAATAAATTCATTGGTTTAGCAAAAGTATTATAGAAAAAGCCATTTCGATTCTCTGGTTTAGAATAGTTACAAGCTGATAAAAATACAGGTGCTAATAATACTAAAATCACATATTTTAGTTTCATTTTTATGTATCCTTTCAACAAAATAATTAAAAAAGCAACCATATAGGTTGCCTGTGAATATTACAATAAAGTGTAAAAAATTACTAAAGTCATCTTACTAAAAAAAGAATTTAAATTAAAGTGAAAATATATAATTCATACAAATTGACTTTACATAATTATTAATTAGTTTAATCATATTTAAATGGAGAACACTGACACCACAGTGTTTGTCCTTTTTCACTAGCTTCACTTAAACTCTTACCTAAATTTATGAGTAACTTATAATTATTTCTAATTTACCATCAAATAGGATATTTTGGTCTTCATTTGTAATGATAAAATGTCTACCCTTTTGTATATCGTGTCTTTCATCATCTATAATCACACTACCTGTCCCATCAATGACTGAAACTAAGCAATACGCATGTGGTTTTTTGTAATTTAATTTCCCATTAATTCTCCATTTTTCTACTGTAAAAAATTCGTTTGATACAAATTGAGTTACTGTCTGTCCTTGAACTTCACTTTGTTGAGGTACCACATTAGGGTTCTCTTGATTAATATTGATGACTGCTTTACTTTGTTCTAAGTGTAAATCTCTTAAATGCCCATGTTTATCTTTACGATCATAATCATATATACGGTAAGTTGTATCAGAAGACTGCTGAGTTTCTAATATCAATATACCTGAACCAATAGCATGAACTGTCCCCGCAGGCACATAATAGAAGTCACCTGGTTTAACTTTCACCTTTTTAAATAACCGATCAAACTCTCGATTATTAATACACTCAACCAAATCTTCTTTATTATCAACATTAATGCCGTAGATGATTTCTGCATCTTCTTTGGCATCTAAGATATACCAACATTCAGTTTTACCGTATTCACCTTCATACTTTTGAGCATAATCGTCATCGGGATGAACTTGTACCGATAATTTATCATTAGCATCTAAGATTTTAGTTAATAATGGAAATTTATCTCTTTTATCATTTCCAAATAATGAACGATCAATTGACCATACTTCATCTAACGTTTTACCTTTATAATGACCATTTTCTATCACATTGGGACCATTGGGATGTGCTGAAATGGCCCAACATTCTCCAACATTATTGCTAGGTAAATGATAATTAAATGATTCTAATGCAGTGCCACCCCAAATTTTTTCCTGAAATACTGGTTTTAAAAATAATGCCATGTTTTATTTCACCTCTATATCTCTTTTAAAATGTCGTAAATATCGTCTTTTGATGGTGCATTAATAAGTGCTTCTCTTGTTTTGTCATCCATCAGGCTTCTAGACAGTCTTTGTAGTAATTTCAAATGTGTATTATTACTGTCATTTGGTACGACAATCATAAAGAGTATTTTCGGAAGTGACTCATCTAAACTAATCCAATCTATGCCTTCTTTATTTTGTAAAACGGCTACAGTAGGTTGGTTAACTGCATCAGATTTAGCATGAGGAATTGCCACATTCATACCAATGGCTGTAGTTGATTCCGCTTCTCTATCTAAAATAGCTTGTTTAACAACATCTTCATTGTCGATAAAGCGATGTTCTTTTAAATTTTTCACCATATAATCAATAGCTTCTTCTTTAGTTTTCACATTAGTGTTGATATTGATAACGTCTTTTTGAAATACGTTATCGTCATGTTTAACACTTTCATCCACTTTAGACTCTGAATATTTGCTTCCTTGACTACTATTTGTACTTCTTTCTAAATGCGTATCTTCTTGATCCTCTTCTACATCAGTCACAGGTGTATTTCTTTTTAAAATTAAAATTGTAATCATTGTTACCAAGCTACCGATAATGACTGCGATAAAGAACCAAATAATATGATCGATACCACCTAAAACAGCAACAATAGGACCACCATGCGCAACTCTATCTCCAACGCCACCCATAGCAGCAATGACTGCAGCAACCATTGCACCAATCATATTAGAAGGTATGATACGCAATGGATCTTGTGCAGCAAATGGTATAGCACCTTCAGTAATACCAAATAATCCCATAGTAAATGAGGCTTTCCCCATTTCTTGTTCAGCATGATTGAATTTATGTTTTTGAACAAATGTTGCTAACCCTAATCCAATTGGCGGTGTACAAACGGCAACTGCTACCATTCCCATCACAGCATAATTTCCTTCTGCAATAAGAGCAGATCCGAATAAGAAAGCTACTTTATTCACAGGACCTCCCATATCAAATGCAATCATTGCACCTATAATAAGGGCTAATATAATAATGTTAGCGCCCTGCATACCCTTCAACCATCCAGTTAAAGCTGTAAATATACCTGAAATAGGCGCTCCTATAAGGAATATAAAGATAAGTCCTACTATTAAAGATGCAAGTATTGGAATAATGATAATTGGCATAATAGGTGCCATTGCTTTAGGTACTCTAATATTTTTAATCCATTTAGCAACATATCCTGCTATGAAACCTGCCACAATACCACCTAAGAAACCTGCGCCAGCTTCACTGCCGTATAAGCTTCCATCAGCTGCAATAGCACCACCAATCATACCTGGAACTAAACCTGGTTTATCAGCAATACTATATGCGATATAACCTGCTAATATTGGAACCATAAAACCAAATGATAATTTACCTATATTCTCAATTGATTTCCAAAATGAATCATCAGGAATTTTGAGTCCTTCAGATGTAGGGTGTCCTCCTAAAGTTAAAGCGATTGCTATCAGTAAACCACCCACTACGATAAACGGAACCATGAATGATACACCATTCATTAAATGTTGATACACCATCTGAATACCGCTTTTTCGATCTTCTTCGTCATCCGAATCATTAGATTGTGTTGTTGCATTTTTATCATGATAAATTTTGGCATCTTGATCTATAATTCTTTGTATTAAGGTTTCTGGATGATGGATGCCTTCTCTTACATTTTCATTTATCAATCTCTTACCATTAAATCTTGATAAATCCACTTGTCTATCAGCTGCAATAATAATGCCATCAGCTTCTCTAATTTCCTTTGTAGTTAAAACGTTCTCTGCACCTACGCCACCTTGTGTCTCAACTTTAATATCTACTCCCATTTTCTTGGCTGCTTGTTCTAACTTCTCTTGAGCCATATAAGTATGAGCGATACCGTTTGGACAAGATGTTATTGCTAATATTTTCATCGTCTTCACGCTCCTTTACTTATAGTGTAAGCGTTGTCATGCCGCTATAAAAAAAGATAATTACCGTTACTAGTGGTAATTATCCTTTGATTAGTTTTAATATTTTATTTTGAAATGTTGTTTCTTCAAGATGTGCTAATTGATGAATATCTTCTTCATCTAATAATGACAAATTTTGCATCATTTGTTTCATCAAATGGATATCTGGTTTAGCAATTGCTAAGAAAAACACTAATTTTATCTTATGCTCTTTCCAATAAAATCCATTATTACTCTTAAATATAATAATATTTGAGCTTAATACCTTTGTAGGATCACCATGGGGCATTGTCATGCTATTACCGATATATGTTGAGGAGGCTTTTTCTCTATTTAATGCTGTTTCTATATATCCACTACTAATCGCTTTATAGTTATTCAAAATTTGATGCGCCGTTTCAAACACACCTGGTATGGTTTGTATAAAATCATTGTTAACGATCGTAACAGGTATCTCATTTAATTCATTATTTTTAGCTATCGGGTTTAATTTACCTTTAACGATTCGATTCAATTTAAATTGATCATCTTCTGAAAATAGTGGAGAAACTTTAATTACATCTAAATCTTGTGGTAATTGCATATGAATATCATGCGTTGTAATAAGTATATCTATATTTTCAAATGCATCATTTTCAATATCTTCAAATCTTAGTATATCTGTAACCTTAACATGCTGGTTAACTTTCGATATTTTGGTTTCTAATAATTGAGAAATACCTAATCCATAGTAACAACAAATAGCTATATTAACCTGTGATACTTCATTTCTGTCTATAGATGCTTGAAAATGAATCGTCAAAAATGCAATTTCATCTTCACTTAAATTGATTCCAGTATCTTTAGCAAGTTCATGGATAATATCATATAATACGTTAAATACATATGGATAAAGTATTTTTATTTCACCTGTTAATGGGTTATTTAAGTAAACTTCTTTCATAATTCTTAAATATGTACGGCTAAAATGTGCAAGTAAATTGTCCTTTAAAACATTATCCGAACCAAATTTAAGATGCATCTTTTGTTCCATTTTTGTAATCAACTGTTGTATGTAACTTTCAATGAAAACTTTCTCAAAACCTAAATCAAATTTATTAAAATGATAGCTAATAAAAAATGAGAATAACTGTACCGTTTGCGTATTTAAATGATATCCTAAGCGCTGATTGATGTCTTTTATAATTTCATTTGAAATAACTAGTGATTCATCATTAATATTCCATGATTCTTCTGATATGGATTGCCTTTTTAAAATTAATATTAGGTGTATGACAAGTTGTTCTATTTGAAGATGTGAAGTACGAATATCATGAACGCTTAAGTTGTCTTCAATTATTTGTTTAATCATTTGTATATGAGCCTTGGGCAATTCATTTAATATCAAATCTTCAACTCGGTGGTGTTGCTTTGATAATTGATTCAAATGTAAAATCGCATTATTAATATCTTTTTCATTACCTGTTACCGTAATACCTGTCTTTCTCTTGATAATGATATTAACTTCATATTTCTCACACCACATTTGAATTCTACTCATATAATCCAAAATCTCTTTCTTAGACAATTGAAATTGTTCCATTAATTCACTTATTAATACTGATGTACTATACATGAGTAATTGGTATGCTATTTTAATCAACAACTTACCATCTTGATTTAAATAATTGCTCAGTTGATTATCAATGTCTTCAAGAGAATAACGTGTCGTATTTAAGAAATACCCTTTAGATTTAATATTCCCAATCACCTCTGGCATAAATTGATTATTAATGATTTTGATATCGGTTCTAGCTGTCCTATTTGAAATATTTAAATAGGCCGCTATATCATCAGATTTTAGATAATCACTTCGATTATTACGCAATAATTCTATAAGCTTAATTTGTCTTTCAATCATTAAAAAACCCCCTTTCATCTAAAATTCATTTGAAATAACGCTTTCAAACCATATTTTAGAATTAAAAGGAGGTTTCGGCAATTAAATGTACTATTGAGTAATTTAATGAAATGAGTAATTATAATTCATTGTATTTTGAATTATTATCTTTACTTTTATCTACAGGATACTTTTCTGCGTTTTTAACAAGTTTTTGCTCTATAATTTCATTGATATCGAAATCTAGATTATCGGCAAACATATAACTATATATTAAAATATCAGCCAATTCTTCTGCTAATCGTTCTCTTTTACTTTCGACAACATCTTCTGATGATTTCCATTGAAATAATTCTAATAACTCCGAAGCTTCTAGTGTTATAGACAACGCCAAGTCCTTTTCATTATGAAATTGTCTCCAATTACGTTCATCTCTAAATTGATTAATTTTTTCCATAACACTGTTTTCAGTTCTCATTTCTATCATCCTTTCGAAGCTTCTTTAAGTGCATTTCTTAGTTCATCATCAACCGCATAAATATATAAACCATTGACTCCTCTAGTAAGCAGAACGTTCAATTCATTTCTTAATAATTCTTCGCCAAAATTTTTCATAGTATCATCAGAAAGTTTTCGGTTTTGTGTTACCTGTATATTTTTACTTTCACTTTTATCATAAATAATCTTACCATTTCGAAACTTCACTGATGGTCCAATAATTACACCAGCATAATTTAAATCAAATCCTTGAATTGTAAATGTTGATCCTATTTCATTAATCGTTTGACTCTGTTCTGGCCATGCTAAATTTTTCTCACCTCTAGGACATTTTAATTGTAAGTTCCATGGTCTAGACCATTGTCCTATTTTAACTTCCCAAAATAATCCATCATTCGGTGATTTTCCATTTTTAAATTCCCAATCAAATGTCGCAAGCATTCTAGACAAACCTGATTCAATATTTTTAGTTTTTCTTAAAATCGCTTTTTCTAATTCTGCTGGTGTATCAAAAATTTTAATATCGTATCCTTTGCTATCATGGGGGATTGGGTCAATTTTATGATCATCTATTAAATGTCTTAACCAATTCATTGTTTCAATGCTACTATTGATTCTTAGTTGGTTCTTAAGTAGTAAATGATTATTTTGATCTTTAGAATACTGTATTAATTTATCTAGTGTATCAAATTCCCATATTTGTTGTTTACTTAATATCTGTTTTTTATCAAAGACTGCAACAACGACTTTAGCTCTTTTTTGAATATCTTTTAGATGTCCTTCTCCTCGATAAGACATTTTACCTTGCGTAAGCAGTAAATGTGCTTCATCAATAATAACAACATCCGCTTTATCTTCAACATCTCTATTCAAAATAAAACTAGTGGGTTTATTGATTATATTCTGATTTTTTCCTTCTAAACCAAGTTTATTAGCAATTTGCTTATATACCTTTAATTGTTGATCGTGATTAACCAATAGATGAATATCTAAATTCTTCATCTCATCTAAATCCATCATTTGTTTTAGCTCAAAAAACAATGTGCTCATTAATACAGTTTTACCAGAACCAGCTTCTCCTTCTACTAAAATCAATTGATTTTCTTCACTTTCACTTAAAATAGCATGTTCTATTTTATTTAAAATTTCATCTTTAACTGATTGTTGCTCATTCGTTAATTTATGAAATGGAGATGCTTTAAAAATCGCTGAGTCTTTAATTACACTTTCAATAGGAAAAAGTTTGCTATTCTCTTTATGTAATTGTTGCCAAATATTTGTGAATATTTCATCTAATTTTTCAGAAGTATAATATTCATTTTGCTGATTTGTTCTACTATTAAATATTGAAGTCACAGCATCTACACTAGACAAATACTGCATAAACTTGTTCTCAATATCTAAAGTTAAAGACTTATTAAAGAACGGATGTCCGATGACATACATTGAAGACGTATCAGAACTGTAAAATGATTTCCAATAGTCTTTAAGCTTCACATCATTTTTCAAATGTTGAATAGTTCTATTTTTGATATCCGTTGTTTCACCAACATACAAATTAAAGTGATCAGACTTATTTTTATCATTTATAATATAGACAGTGGGATATCTGAGTAAAAATTTGGAATCATCACTCTGTTGCCACTCGCCTAATGAATTAACTAGCTCTTCATTAGAATAACTAATATTTTTTATAATCGGCTTCCTCATGCTACTCATAAATATCCTCCAATCCACTTCATACCTAAAATTACAGAGTACTAAAACTAAAAGCTTCAGTTGTATTTTTCAAAAAGCGTTTCACTCATACCTAAAATTACAGAGTACTAAAACAAAGTCACTAAGAACGTTTTGATAGTATTCGTTTCACTCATACCTAAAATTACAGAGTACTAAAACGGTACCTTCGTCGTCCATGCCACTCAGTTTGTTTCACTCATACCTAAAATTACAGAGTACTAAAACGACGTCCATAGAGATACCATACACGGGTCTGTTTCACTCATACCTAAAATTACAGAGTACTAAAACCATCAATCTTTGTGCCTGCGTCTTCAACTTGTTTCACTCATACCTAAAATTACAGAGTACTAAAACAAACTTTATCATTTAATGACATATCCTGGTGTTTCACTCATACCTAAAATTACAGAGTACTAAAACTATTCTTTAAGTAGTATTGTGAAATGGATTGTTTCACTCATACCTAAAATTACAGAGTACTAAAACGCTTGCAGTGTTGAATATTTTAATTTGCGTGTTTCACTCATACCTAAAATTACAGAGTACTAAAACAAACGCCCTTTTTAGTCTTTATGGAGTAAAGTTTCACTCATACCTAAAATTACAGAGTACTAAAACCTCTAGCGCAAAATTATAGTTAATTTTCTTTAACAAACTGTTCTAAATATTTAGCCATACTTAAGGGTAATTTCGTCTCATCTATATTCAATATAAATTCATGATTGCAATGTTGCATATATGAAACTCCTACATATAAATCAATTGAACTAAATAACATAATTTGAGCAATTTGATAATTAGAGATAATCGGTTTTATTTCAATTTTATCCTGGTAAGCTAATATAAATTGATTTAAACTCTGCTCTATTTCACTTCTTTCAAAATTTAATGGGGCATTCCAAAGTAGATTATCTACTAATTCAGATGATATTTTTTGATTATCACATCTAATATAGTTATTATACTTCCAATCCTCAGCTAAAAAATGCAATGACCCTGTTAATACTATAATATCAATTCCAAGTGATATTATTAACTCTTTCAAACGTATTTGTTCTTTTGGACTTAAATTTGCTTCAGGATACAAATATATTAATAGCAACTTGCCACCGTATTGTTTATTTAACTCCTCAACTAAAAGCGGTAATATTTGTTCGATTCTGACGATTAATTTAGAATAATCTTCATTCAAACTATACTCAAAGCTTAATAATTTAATAAATTGTTTGATATCAAATGTTTTACTTTTCAAAGGTAATTCTGCTTTATTAATCAAATTTAATAAATCTTCAAATAATACATTAATAGATTCTATATAAGAATTACTTTCAATGTTTTCATAAAAATCACGTTGCAACTTTTTATTTATAATTGAATTGCTACTTAACAAAAACTCATTATCTATCGCTCTATTATCAATGATTATACTTTCATAAGAAAGTGGTGAAATTTCTTCTTGATTTAACATTTCCGCGATGGTCACATTACTTTTATTAGAATTTCTCTTTTTAAAATATTGATTGATGACATTTAGCAAATCTTCTTCTATCGTTTCATACTCATTATAAATAGCCGTATATTTACCAATATTTAATGTTATTGTTGGTAAACTGTCTGTTTTAATACACCATTGTAAATTTGTCATGATAATACCTCATTCAAAATATGATTGTTCGATTGTCACCTAATATTTCAATATTTTGATTTTCCTCGCCCAATAATATTTGCATATGTTCATATTGTTTTTCGGTAATGATCAAAGCCCTGACATGCCCTTCTGATGGTAAAAATGTGTTTACACGTTTAATCGTTTGGTTCGCAGCGTCTTTATTTACAACACTTTTTATATAAATAGAGTATTGCATCATCAAAAATCCATCTTCAATTAAATTTTTCCTAAATTTACTATAAATCCTACGATGTTTTTTCGTTTCAGTTGGTAAATCAAACATTAATAATACTCTCATAAACCTATAACTCATAAAAACTATATTTACTTAATTTAGGAAATTTAACTCTATCAAGTTGTCCATCTTTAAAATAGTCAATGATAGATTGAATCATGATTTCAATTGCTCTAATTACAGTCTGCATTTTCCCATCAATTTCAATACGTGCATGTAATAAATTAATAATTTTTACCCGGTATTCTTTGGTTAAAAAGTCTTGGGGCGGGTGTTTTAAAAGAAATAAATCTACAATTGGTCTAAAAGGTTCGATCAAATCAGAAGCTAAATTAAAATGATTTCTCCCTCCTATGTGATGTATCCCAATTGCTGGAATTAAGCCTTTTGCAACAATCGTTCTAGCTATCGCTGAATTCAAAATTGTATATCCATAATTTAATACTGCATTCTCTATAATTTCTTCATTATCTCTAGTAAAGTCTTCAAAAAAACTATTAAAATAATATTTCGCTGCTTGTCCTTCAATATTATTTCTGTCAAAAAGAGTTACAGAATTTTTTAATTCTATCATCTTATCTACTCTATCACTTTGAATTGATAAGTATTTCATGCATTCAATTTGATTTTGAATTTTATTTTCGATAATAATTTTCCATAATTCGCTTTTTCTAGCCTCATCCCATTTCAATTGTTCTTTCATTTGTGTATATTGGTTAAAATGTCCTGAAACAGGTTGTAATGTACATTCAGGCAGATGCTTTTGATTACAGAATATGACTAATATATTGTAATCAGATAATTCAACTAGAAGTCTTGCCGTAATCGTTGTAGTTAAATCTTCTATTACTAAGGCAAATATATCGGATAATGGTATTTTAGTTTCTAAATCACCTTTCATGATTTTTAAACTATTTAAATTTAAAGACATATGGTTTACATCTGAAACATACACGATTCGCCAACTCATCATTAAAGACCTCGTTTAAATATTAATTGTGGTGCTTTTTCAGTAGTATGCAAATACAAATTACCTAAAACATCTGTTGTTAATTTTTCAATTGATTCCGTCTTTTTACCAATTGTTTTCTTTATACGTGGTTCACCTTTAATATTATTTATCTCACAGTAATCTTTATATTTAATATCGTAATAATCTAATTCAATGATATTTCTGTCATCACTATTCACACCAATAATTTTGTACAAATCGCCATTTAGTTTAATCAAATCATTCTTATAAAAACTAGCAATAAATTGATCTGTATCTTTAATTTTTTTCTTTGCTTTTAACTCTTGATACAGATCTTTAGGGATATAATAATAGTTATCTTTCTTAAATACATTTAAATAAGCAATTGTTACAAATTTATATCCTTTTTCAGTTAAATAAACATCAAACCTATAATTTTTAATTGATAATTTCACTAATTTTTTTGTAGAATTTTCGTATTTATTTGTTACATCTAAATGATTCCCTACTTTATTTCCTAAAAGCTTTATCTTTTTAACAATTGGACCATTATTTTTTTTACTATACTTTGTTAAATATTCTCCGGTCTCTTCATAATACTTAGCTAGCGGGTTTTTTTCATCAGAATACTGTTTCATTATAATCGATAATTTTTCAAAAGTTTTTGGATCATTTTGATACATTAAAAATTTTTCTGGATTTTTATTAAACTGTTTTTTTAGATTAGTATTATCTTTCCCATAAATATCAGTAATAGTTTGAACAATATAATTATGTTCATCTTTCATTCTTGTGGAATATAAAGTGTCCTTAATAAGTTGTCTATTTGGTTTCTTATCTACTCTATGAGAAAATTTATAATCTCTGTATTGTTTTATGTATTCAACAAGTTTAGGTGTCTCAAACATGTTGTTATAATCTTCTTCTTTTTCAACTGTTACTTTTTGAGTATCATTTTCAATTGTTGGTTTTTCCAAAATTTTATTTGCATTTTGTAATTTTTTATTTTCTTTAAATAAAAAATCAGCATTTGCGATTATTAAAGCGTCTTCAGCATGATGTTTGTAACCATGATTTCTATATTTATCAAATCGCCATACTTTTCGTAAATGATTAGTAAAGCTTCCATTTATTGTTTTAACTTTTACATCCATATTATTAGCACTAAAATATGCTTTTAGATAGCTAGTAAGTTCTCTAGTTGCATATCTTGTGTCAACTAAATTTCGATTGATAAATTCCTTTTGTACTTCGAATTTATTAATATCACGTTCTTCCAATAAATAGTCTTTCTTTTTCTTAGAAATTCTATCTTTCGATTTACTTAAATTTAAGATATGTTGTTTAAATTGATTGTATGATAAATTTGCATCACTAGAATTAAGGTATTGGTATGGTGTTCTATTACCTTTTTTACTATTTTCTATTTGTTTAACTAATACTTTATTATGAATTGAGTTATCAAATGCTACAGAACGAGGAATAATATGATCAACTTCATAATTTTGAGGATTATTTAACAGATCCATTAAAGGTATACTTTCTAATGAATACAAACATTTACCTTCTTGTTGATCATGTAATCTTATCTTCTCTACAATTCTTTTGCCATTTTGATTACCAGTTTGGCCGATTATTTCATTTATTCTCTTACGAGTTGCTTCGTTTTTCTTTTGTAAGTTATTAATAAATTTTTTTCTATCATCACTATTATTTTCTCGAGCTAATTCTATAATGATATCTTCAGGTATACCGTATTTTTCAATCACTTTATTGATAACATTGATTGATTGAATAAAAGTCCTCTTAACTACAGGAGATAAAATAAATTCGTCCACCAAATCTTTTGGTATTTTATTTTGTTCGGATAAGTCAACTTTGTTCGGTTTAATGTTCAAATAATTAAAGATTTCCATCTGGTTTCTAGATGTTTGCCATAATTCTTCATTAATTAAATGAATACATTTTAATGACAAGCGATGTGTTCCGTTATATCCTGTTAGTTTTGCTATTTCAGCTTTATCTTGTTCATTTAAGATTTCTGGTAGTTTGTTTAGCTCTTCTTTTATGCTCTCTTCATCTTGATAAATTGTTAATATTTCAGCAATTTGGTCTAAAATGGCTTCATTTTCTAAAATACTTTTATCAAACACAATTGACTTCAAATCATGATATAATTTAAATTCTGTAAATTGTGGCGTCCCAGATTTTGTTATTCTATATCCTTTAATATCTTCTGGATTCACCCCTATTTCTTTAGCGATTTGTTTTAAAGTTGGTTTTTTCTTTTGTTTAAATACATTTTCAATAATATGATATTTTTCATGATATTCTAATTTTTCAGAATCATTTCTTTGTATTATGAGATTATTCAAATCATTTAATGCGTTAAATAAATCAGCAGAATATGCATATTTTACACTTCGTAGTTCTTGAGGGAAATACGTGCAGTGTCCCATTAGCATTTCATACCATTTCTTCAAATCACCATTCCATCCAAAAGGACTACCTTGTCCTGGTCCTTCAAAATACTCTCGACGTGTTTCAACTATTTCTTTATATTGATTAATGAAATCTATATCTAAGTTGTGGTAATCTTTTTGTACTTTAAGGAGTTGATCAATTTCCTTTAATATATCTGTTGTTTTGAACCTATTTTTTTCTCCCCTTATTTGTCCTTCTTTTAATCTTTGTAACTGTACTTCACAAACATATTTATTTTTTAATAGTTTGTTATTTCTATTAATCTGTTCCTTTGTAGATAACTCATTGGAGGCATCCTCGTCTTCACTACTAACATTAATGTTGTGAATTCCCCTTCTTTTCGCTAAATGTAATAAAGCAATAGCAAGTTCATCTTTACTTAATATTTCACTTAGTCCTTTAACTCTAATTTGATAAGGATTATTTGATGTTGGTATTTGTTCTCTATTTATTAAGTTATATTCTGTGAGTAATGATTTCACTCGATCTAATCTATGTATTCTTCTCCTTTTTAATCGTCTAGATCCTCTTTTACTTCTACGACCTTCATTATTATCTACGTTTGCTTCTGGAAAAAGCCTAACGCCTGCATCTATAATCTTTTTAGTTTCGAAATTAATAATTCCATATCCTACTGATGTAATACCTAAATCTAAACCCAAAATATATTTTTCTTTCATAGTTTACACCCACCTTATTTGTTTTATTTTATTATAATTTAAAACCAATAAACGTGGCACTACTTTTTATATTTTTTCTACAGAAGTTGTACTTAAACACAAAAAATCCCACTAATAAATTAGTGGGATAAACACGACATATAGTCTTGTTTCAGTAGATTCTGTAATTTTAGGTATGAGTACAAGTTAGCTAAACTTGTTCTCTGTAATTAAATTATAATTGTTATTCAATAGCATTGCAACTAAAATATTATACTTTCAATATTCAAATTACAAAGTACTAAAACGCATACGGATTAGACTTGTTAAAAACACCGTTTCACTTATACCTAAAATTACAGAGTACTAAAACAATCTGGCGCATAGATTACATGAGGGCATAGTTTCACTTATACCTAAAATTACAGAGTACTAAAACAACGTCCAACAAATGATGGATAAACAAGAAGTTTCACTTATACCTAAAATTACAGAGTACTAAAACAACTCATCTAAAATAGATTTGATTTCATTTAGTTTCACTTATACCTAAAATTACAGAGTACTAAAACCTCTAGCGTATAAATCTTTACTACTAAAAATTTTAGTAATACATATTTCGTATTATCTACTTGATAATCTAAATATATATCTTAAACAAATAAAAATCTACTTTTATAACCACAAATAAGCACTCGCCGTACTAGCGAGTGCTTTAACATTGTCTTCTATATTTCTCTCAATTGGCTTTCAATCTCGTCTCTTTTGTCCTCTAGGAAATCGGGGAGGTTGAGTTGTTGACCTAGTTTAGCGACGGGTGTATCAACGGTAAATCCTGGCTCTGCTGTCGCAAATTCGAATAGGATTTGGTTATGTCGATAGTATAATGATTTGAAGAAGTATCGATCGATAATACCGGAGTTAGGGTTGGGTTGTCGCGCTATTTTCTCATAAATGTCATTTAAGTCTGTATCTGTAGGTAGATTGACTGCGACATGATGTACATAGCCTTGCCCTGGTCGAACACGATGACCTTGTTGATTAACGATGACAAAGTCTGTATATAACCCTTGTTCGTCTAATGTCATGATGGTTGTGTTATCGTCTGCTTCTAAATCATTACGCTGATGATAACCTAAGATATGTTCAAGAAATTCAGTTAACGCTTCTGGCTTTCTACTACGTAATTCAACTGGTCCCATTCCCAGTATTTGAACATCTTTAGGTATAACTGTATCATCATTGGCCGACCATTGTTCTGGCGTTTGATAATCATCGTTGACTAATAATATGATTTCTAGTTCATCTGGATCTTTTAGCAACACCGCAGACTGATCTAGATATAACAGTGACGTCCATTCCACATTGTTTTGGTCTAATCGTTGTTTAAAATAGTCCAATGCCGTTTCTGATGGTACGAGTAATGTTAACCGATGAATCGAATCTGTTCCCGGTCTATGCTTACCAACATTTTCAATTTCAAAAAATGTCAATAATGTACCAGGATGACCTGCATTATCACCATAAAATAAATGATACATTTTTGTATTATCTTGATTAACTGTTTTCTCTACTAACCTTAATCCAAGTAACTCAGTATAAAACGCCTTATTTTTGACCGCATCTTTGGTGTACATCGAAATATGATGGTGCCCTACTATTGTCATAACAACCACTCCTCTAACTCTATCTTTTCATCTATTAAATAGTGTTTGTATGTATTTAGCAACTTATCTGTTTTAAAATCAAATCCTATAATCAAGCTTATTCAATTCTGGTATCATTTACATCGATTTAAACCTAATAGTAGGACGAGAAAAACAACATATTAAATGCCATTCAAGCACAACTTAATCCTTTGTTGTAAACTAAAGGGTAAATTGCATTTCTATACATCAGAATTTTATAAATGATTTAATTAATTCATAAACGTTGTATTATGATACCTAACGTGATATAATAACAATGTAATTACATCGCTTAAAACGCACCAAAGCCCCTTACTACTGCAATAGTAAGGGGCTTTATTAGTGTTGACTACTTGTCATCCTTTTTATCATTGCGATGACGTAGCCAATGCGTAAATATCGCAACAATACAACCACTGATGTCTGCGAGTATATACATCGCAATATACAAGTCCCCCTTACTCGAATAAAGTAAGGGGGATGCTAATGCTTCGCTTTACATTCACTTATTTTTCTAACTTACAAATTACTTTCCATAACCTCAACACTGTCGACAATTATTTTTGTCGTATACCTTTGAATGCGCTCATTAACATCATAACTACAACAAGCATACCGCAAATGGTATACATCCAGCTGAATCCTACTAAATCGGATATAGGTCCCATCAAACTACCGCCTAACGAGACGCCTAAATCTGCACAGGCTATAAATAATCCTAGTAGCATATTTCGACCTGCTTTGGGTAAGACGAAGCTCAAATATGACGTAAGTGTTGGATATACTAAAGCTTGTGTGGCACCAATCAATATTGCACTACTGTAGAATATAAGTACGTGTATATGTGGCCCTATGGCTACAAGCATCGATGCAATGACAAGTAACATCAAAACACTGACCATATAAACCGGATGCCATATACCATCTGAAGGAATGTATTTACGTAAATAAATACGTGCTAACACGACAGCTATAGCTTGAATGGTTAGGAAGATTCCGGCATCTGCAAACCCAAATTTGACTGTGTATAACGGCACAAAGGTACTCACTGCACCAAAGACAATTGATACTACAATCATAATGAGTCCGCTATTAAATAATTCTTTATTTTTAAAGAATTGTGCAAAGACTGTAACTGCATTAAATGGCAATGGTTCAACCTTTTTACGCGTGTCAGGTTCTTCACTAGCAAAGGTGACACGGTAACCGAAGAATGTCGTTGTTAAGGCAATCGCAATCATCACTATAGCAAATATTGATATGCGATCTAAATGCCAAATGCCTACTGCAATAAGTGGCCCAACCAAATTTGGTATTGTAGAGAATAATGAATATAGTGACACACCTTCTGATCGATGTTCTTCAGGTAAAGCATCGATAATACCTAATTGTAGCGACATTGAGAAGAATGCCGTACACACACCTTGCATCACTCTGGCTATGAAATAGCCTTCTAATCCAGTCAGTCCATATAGTATTAACGCACAAGCATTAATCAATAAAATAATACGTAATACTTTGATAGGTCCGACACGGGCAATAATTTGGCCTGCCCACGGACGAAAGACCATTGCTGTTAACATGTAAACACCCATCACAATACCAATGGTTGTATTGGTTGCCCCTAAATCATGTCCTCTTAATGGAATGAATACATTTAATATGGCATTCGCACTAAAAAACATGAGTGTGAGTATATATAATCTTAGAAATGGCCAAGCCATGGCACCTTTCATTATCTCACTCCTTAGAATGATAGTTGTTTGTCTATCAATGCTTGGGTATAAGCATTGGTTGTTGTATGTAAATCACGTGTTGCGATTTGTTCTTCAATTTGACCGTCTTTAAAAATAACTAAACGATCACACAGATATGTAGCGGCTTGAATATCGTGTGTAATAAAGATATAGCTTAAATGACGTGTATGCTTTAATCGCTTCAACAAATCTAATATTTGTGTTTGTATCGACATATCTAGCGCACTGATTGCCTCATCGAACAAGATATAAGTTGGATTAATACATATCGCTCTGGCAATAGCAACGCGTTGTGCTTCGCCACCTGATAACATATTGGGATATTTATCTAGAAAATCTTCTGATAATCCCACTTCTTCTAATAGTGTCTTAGCTGCTCCTTCCATCTCATCAGTGCTTTGTTTATCACATTGACACATCACTTCAAATAGAATATCTCGCACAGTTTGAAATGGATGTAGTGAGGAGGTGTAGTCTTGGAATACAGCGCCAATTTGATGACGTCTGACCTTCTTCTTGTACATCGGTTGGTCATTTAATGTCACTGTACCTTTATCTGGCCTTTCAATTCCTAATATCATGCGACTCAATGTCGATTTACCACTACCACTTTCACCGATAATGGCTATCGCTTCATCTACAGGGCAGTCTAAACTGACATCTTTAATAATCGGTTTAGGTTTAGGTCCCCACAAACTACGCTTGCCGTAATGTTTTTCAACATGATTGATTTTAATCATGGCTATCACCTCGCATGACACGTTGAAAATGGTCATTTACTTTTTGTTTCGTCGATAATAAATATTGCGTATACCTGTGATGTGGATGATGTAAAACCGCTTCTGTTGTTCCTTCTTCGATTAATTGACCTTCTTTCATAACAATGACACGATCAGCCACTTTATGAATGACGGCTAAATCATGTGAAATGAATATCATCGCGCAATCAAAATGTTGTTTAATATCTTCGAATGCTTCTAACACATCAAACTGATTAATCGTATCTAATGCTGTGGTGGGTTCATCTGCAATAATCAATTTAGGCTTTAATGCCAATGCTAATGCAATCATCAATCGTTGCAACATCCCACCTGACAACATATATGGATAAGACGCCAAAATGTTTTGCGGGTCTGTTAAATTCATATAGGTCATATAGTCAATCAATGTTTGTTCAACCTCTTGTGTCGATAATGACGTATGTACCTGCATGGTTTCTATCATTTGTTTTCCGACTTTGGTAGATGGGTCAAAGGCACGCGCACCTTGCTGCATGACCATCGCAATCGCTTGTCCTCTGTATTGGCGTAATTGTCTTTCTGATAATGCTAACAAGTTATGCCCGTCAAAATGGACTTTCCCTGTAACCTTGAGGCGACTTGGATTAAGCCCTACTAATGCCTTACATGTAATCGACTTACCACTACCACTTTCACCAATAATGCCTAATGTCTCACCACGCTTAACTTGGAAGTTAATATCATCGACAAGTGTTGTATCTGTCCATTCATCGCGAATCGTTAACTGTTGAACTGTTAATAAGGTCATTCATGCATCACGCCTTTCTTTACTGCACGCATTTTCTCTTTAGAAGAGATACGTGGATCCATCGCTACTTGTAATGCATCTGATAAGAAGTTAAAGGCCATAACGATAATGACTATGACGATACCTGTCGTGACCATCATTCCAGGATGAGTGAACATCACTTTACGTGCTTCATTCAACATCATGCCCCATTCTGCAGTCGGTGCCTTTACACCTAAACCTAAAAATGAGAACCCTGACATTTGCAATATCATCGAGCACATAGCACTACTAGAAATAATCGCGATATCTCCTAAAGTTAACGGTAAAATATGTTTGCGAATGATTGTAAAATCACTCATGCCAATCGTTTTAGCAAATTTGACATGATCAGCTGACGTGTACTGCATCACACTGGTACGTATGACCCGACAGAACCATGCCCAACGTGTCAGTATAAAAGCTAAAATGATATTTTCCACACCCATACCAAATAATGTAATTAAAGCCAAAGTCACTACATAACTTGGAAATGCTAGCATCACATCACAACATCGCATAATCAGTGCATCAATATAACCCCGGAAATATCCGGAAATAAATCCCAGTATGGCACCTATCGCAACTGATATGACTAATGCGATTGAGACATAGAGTAAACTTGGTCGAATGGCATAAATCAATCGCGTCAATACATCGCGACCCAAATGATCGGTACCCAACCAATGTGTCGCACTTATACCTGCAAATTTATGTGCCGTGTCGATATGATTCGGCTCATGAAAGGTAATCACTGGTGCTAGGAATCCGAGCAAGAAATAAGTCGCAATAATCACTAACGCAACGACTGCCCCTCTATCTTGTAATAATCGTTTTACAATCATCATCGTGATGCCTCCCTTAATCTAGGATTTAAAAGCGCATTGATGATATCGGCTAATGTATTAAAGATGATGAATAGCACCGCCACGATTAACACATACGTTTGTACTACCGGAAAGTCATGCTCAACTATCGCTTTAATACTCAGCTGTCCTAATCCCGGCCATGCAAACACATTTTCAATAACGACAAGGCCGCCCATAATCATTGGTATCGACATACAGAAGATAGACACTGCCACTTGTAATGCATTTCGTAAAACATGTCGCAATAAGGTCATGGTCTTTACACCACTTGCTTTTAAATAGAGAACATAATCTTCATTAAGCTGTTCAATCATGGCACGTCTCACATTTCTAAAGTAAATACCTGCATAGCTCATCGTGATTACAACAACTGGTAATACGTAACTTTCTGGGCCTGTTAATCCAGATGTTGGCAATAGATTTAACTTAACTGATACATAAATAATGAGCATGGATGCGACCCAATACGAAGGTAAGGCCGTTAAAAAGAATGCGACAGAACGAATCACACGATCTGTACGTTGTCCTCTCGTCAAGGCACTTACCACACCGAGACATATGGAGGTCACCATGACTGATACACTTGAAATCAATGTTAATTTCAATGTATTCATAAATGCAGGTCCGATACGTTCTGATACTGGATCGCCTGTAATATAACTCGTCCCAAATTTAAATTGAACAGCTTGTTGCAGCCAATCCTTATATTGAACAAGAATCGGTGCATCGAGCCCATACTTTTCTTTTGTCTCAGCTATTAATTGAGGTGTCACATTCGGTGTACCTTGCGCATGTAAAATGGTTACCGCTGGATCTTCATTCGTTAGATACGTCATCATAAATGTCATAAAACTCACTACAATCAATAACGGAAACATGAGTGCAATACGTTTTATTATTAATTTGAACATTGAGACGCTCCTTTATTTATATTGCATTTCGTTAAATGGTAATTCGTATTGTGATTGAGTAAATGACACATTTTTCAGATCTTTAGGTGCAACGACAGTCATACTGCCATGTGAAATAGGTATGAATACACCTTCATCATCCACTTGTTTTAAGATTTGTTGATAAGCTTTAGAACGTTCTTTTTCATCTTTCATCTTGAATGCCTCATCGATATCGTTATATAACTTTTTCTTATCTTTAATACCTGAGGTAGCACTTTCATATCCTGTTTTGGATTTAAAGGCTGCAATGGTACTTTGTGGATCGTATAATAATCCCCATGTCTGATTGAACATTAAATCATAATCGCCAGAGGTACGACGTTCTGCAATCTTATCTGACGTTTCTCCATTGATATTTAATTTGACGCCAACTTTTTTAAATTCAGCTTCTAAAAATTCAGCTTGTTCTTTCTGACTTGTAGAACCTTTGTCATAGTACATCGTCATCGTTAAATCTTTACCATCTTTTTGACGAATTTGTTTGTCTTGCTTCATTTTCCAACCGGCTTGATCTAATAGTTTTTCAGCTTTCTTCGTATCGAATTGACGTGTTGGCATATTGAAATTAATATCTGTGACATTCTTCGCAAAGAGCTGCGTTGCTGGCTTCTCTTGACCATCTAAAATGTCTTTCGCGATTTTGTCTCTATCAACCATATGTCCAATGGCTTGTCTAATTGACTTATCACTGACAGCACTGTCTTTGTTACCTGCATTGGCCACAATCATTTTCGTATTCATAGGTTGGCTACGTTTAACGTTATAATCCCCTGTCTCTTTAAGTTGTTTTAAACTGTCTTTATCTAAGCTATCTGTACCACGGTCGTCTGTAAAAGCAAAGTTGGTTTCACCTTTCTTCATTGATAAGAATGCTGTTTCGCCAGCTGGTTTCACTTTGGCTTCTACTTTATTTAATTTAGCCCTTTCACCCCAATAGTGTTGGTTCTTATTAAATGTGGCCGACTCATCTTTCTTATGTTCGCCCATTTTAAACGGACCAGTACCATTAAATGCTTTGACACCATCTTTCGTTGTACCGTGCTTGAAGTCTTTAGGTGATACAAAGACATAAGGACGGGGCATTGCTAATTCAGCTAATGCTGGTTGATAGGCTTCTTTTAAGTGAATCTGTACAGTATAGTCGTCTTTCACTTTGACATCATCGATTAATGTGGAGATCTTTAACCATGAATGTAATTTTTTATTTTGTTGTACAGCATCGATATTTTTCTTCACTGCCTCTGCGTTAAATTTTGTACCGTCATGGAATTTGACGTCATCTCTTAGATGGAAAGTATAGGTCTTACCGTCTTTTGAGATATCCCACTTCTTAGCTAATAACGGTTTGATACCATCTTTCGTATTGCGTACTAACGGTTCATAGATCATACTTTCCGCTGACATAGATCCTCCATAGACATGGGGATTCATGTCTCCAATATCCTTAACCGTGGTATAGGATAAGGTCTTCTGTTCTTTCTTATCTTCTAGTCCCTTGTTGCCACCGCATCCTGTTAATATGATTCCTGAAGCTAGTAAAACTGCACTCATTTTTGTTAGTTTATTCATTATTTTTCCTCTTTCTTTATGGATTGAAAAATGTGTTGCCATGTCTCAAACGACATACGAATTACTTCTATGACTTGTTTGCTAAATACGTTGTAACTAGTGATATATCTTCTTCAAAATCATCAAGGTTGAATTGTGACGATACAGATTGTTGTGGGTGCTCGATTTGATAACGTTCGCAATAGCCGACGTATCGATGTAATAACGTATCGATCATTGGTGTCGACACACCTAATGCTTTCCCAATCGCTTGTATGACCGTCGTACGATAATAATCTTCACTTGGCATCCTTGGTATATGAACGACACCTTGTTCATTTTGATAAAGTGACTTGAATGGTACCGCCGAAAAGTCAAAATAACGTCCATCTTTATCTGGCTTAGAAAATGGATCAATTAAAATTGCCGTATACCTGACGTAAAGTAGGTATTCTTGATGTATAGCAGGTAACTCTTCGAATTGATGGATATCCGACTCACTTATCGTTTCTGAACGTACGGGATAGTTTTCCTTAACCATAAACTTCAAAAGATTGACGGAGGGCACACTTAATTTCTGTAATATCGTCATCATTTCCTGCCACATTTGGCGCATTTCTCGAATTAAAATCATTGTTATAGGACCTTCTGGAAATAATTTGTAGACATATACCGGTACGTCAATGCCTTCGAAAATTGCCTTTAATGCAAAGTCATTCATAAATAATGGTGGGTGAACGTATAACGAACTATTATGTATCTCGGCATGTAAGGGTGTGTCCATCACGGCAAGTTGAATGTGTAATGATTCAAACCAAGTTTGTAATTGTGGAATCAACTGGGACGATGGCTTATTAGATCCAACGAATAATTTCGATTTCACAGCCATTGTTAACACACGATGTGGTTGAGCCATGTCAACCACTCGCGTATCTCCTAAATATGTTGAAAATGAAATGACTTCAACATCTGTATTGATGTCTGCCAATAATTGCTCAATCATCATATGTGAACCAAATGTTGGTGATACTAATATAATGTGTTTCACATGTTGTAATATCGTAAGTGCCAACTGCTGTAGCATCGGTCGATAAGCATCTGCAGTACACGCCAAAATGATGGTGTCATAGCTTTCGTCAATCTGTTGAATATCTTGATAAAAATGACGTATTTGAAACTGACCAGCAAATTGATGATGTGTATCATTCTGTGTTGTAACTGTAAATGTACCTGCTTGTTGGTAACTTTGATAAACATCCAGTGATTTCTTTGTGGTCGACGCTCTGCCAACCATGTCGATATGATTTTTCGATACACGGTTACATAATTGAGCAAGTTGAATAGCGACAGGCCCGCTTCCAATAATCAAGATATTAGACATAAGTGATCCCTGCCTGTGATAACGCTTTTTGATAGAGTGCCACATCAAATATTTGGTTGGGTTGGACGAGGTGATGTACACATTGCCATTGATCTGACGCCGTAGGTTGAGAAGGATAATTAAAGATAGCTTTCATCCCATCTCCATAACGCATAGCGACTACTACACGATCATTGGTTAACTCAAATAATTGCGCTAAAATCTCATACTTAACTGGAATCGTAGAACTAAATATAATATGCGTTACCTCTTTAATATCTGATAACTGATCTACAGTTTGATTAGAAATATGGATATCTTCATTAGGTGCTAACACATTGACCACGCGTTGACCTAAATCAACTGCCTGTGGATCAATATCAATACCAATGACTGAAGCACCAGTTTCTTTAGCTACTTGAATTAATGTCATTGGATACGCGCCCGATCCAACGAGTAATAACTTGTCCTCTTTACCAATATGACACTGTCCAAACTCCTCATCGATACAGTGTTCTATGTTGTCAAAGTAACCTGACGTAGACGCCTTACCGTCTAATAATCGTCTTGCTCTAATCATCTCAACTTGTTTCACACATTGCGCAGTGATATCTTGCAGTTGTTGTGTGATTAGTTGTTTACGTGGTTCGTCTTGCCATAAATCATATTGTTGTTGATATGTTGGATTTAATATCAACTGACTATAGTCATCAACTAATGATTCTAATGCGTCAATCGAATTTGGATCACTAAGAACATGTTGGTATCGTGCTTCGAATTGTTCTAAATATTGTTGTAAAAGTGTTTCTATCTTTGTATTTGAATGCATCAATGGGTCATCGTCTCCTCTTCTATATAAGCTTGTCCTCTAGCAACAGTTGATACACGACCTTTAATAGAGGTGCGATATCCGTCTTCAGAACAATATGCAGATGTCACTGAAATACTGCCACCTGGTTGATAAACGATGTAATCTTCGCATGACTGTTGACTTTGATAATTGTTAAATACACCAATCGAAGCTGCACCAGAACCACAACTATTTTCCCAAATCAGACTCTTTACTTCTGGTATGTATATTAACGGGTGTAAATATTGATCTTGAACATTAAATAACATGATACCAATGGTTTTATACTGTTCGTCCCATTGTTGTTCACGCACAAATTGTGCCACTTGTTGTTTGAATGTTGCTGTGATCTCTTCGATTGGAATCACATAATGTACGTATGATTCGTATGTAATCTTGATCGCTTGCCACATATGCTGTGCAATATGTAAATATTCAGTTGTGACGTATCGTGCTTGTGGCATCCCTACCTCATACTGCTGGTGACCATGGATAGTACAATGCACTAAATCATCACAACCAGATACATTCAAATGACATTGTTGTGCCGTTAATCGTTGATGTTCTTGTAAATAATGCATGTATGACATGGTCGCATTACCACAAAATTCATTTCCGCTCATTACTAATCGACAATCATCCCCATGATTTAGATTGTTAGATTCAATAAATCCCACTTGCTCACAACATACATGTGTCGACGCCATTAATTGATTCGCAATCTTGGCGTAGTCGTTTGGATGGTGCTGTGAATGAACAAGTATGGTCATATTCCCTGACGGATTATACTTGGAAAATTCAATCACTTGTCGATTCATACGACGCTCCTTAATGTTGTATATTCTTTTGAATTTCGATGGATATGTTGGTTTTCAAATCAACCTATCCTAATTCTCAAAACAATTGCACAAAACAAATCGTAATGGTTACGATTTAAAGAAGATAATATACGAGTAGAATCATATTGTCAATATAAATGATAATAATTTTCATTTAATAAATCGTGAATGGGGATAAGATGATATAAAAGTGGGTTTATAAATAATTTTTAAAAATTAAAAATCGATAATGTTTCATATACAATGAAACACTACCGATTCACTAAAATAATGTAAAACGTGTTAAACAAACACCGTATTAAAAACCTTATCTATCATGAGTGATATTTCTTTTGGCGATTCCTGTCTCCCTCTTTGCACCCAATCTTGTAACACACCAAAGACCGCATTACTCATAAATATAATTAAAAAATATTTTTCTTTATTTGTAAGTGCTTGAGTATTCATAATAGGCACCAAACGGACTTCAATGTTTTGTTGTAAATTCTTTTTTATGGCTTGGTGGACAATATAAGCGCCATTATCCCTTAACAATAAAAGTAATAATTCTCCTTCATTAATCCAAAAGTTTAACGCGTGTTCAAAGAATTGACGTCGTTCCTCAAATTGAATTTGTGTCAATCGACGTTTCCCTTTTTTCATCATGGCTTTTTGATATTGAAATAAAAAGTCATCTTTATCTCTATAGTGTTGATAAAACGTTCCCCTACTAATGCCACTTTCATCACAAATATCTTTAATACTGATGTCATCATAAGATTTAACGTTTAGTAGTGTAACCATACTTTTTTCAATTTTGGTTAATGTTTTATACACACGTTTATCCATGGTTTCTTCGTTCATTTGTGTCGCCCCCATAACATTATTGAACATTTATATCTCATGTGTCTGATTATTCCAAATTGACACGTGCAATTGTCGAAAACTGATTTATATTGAATATACAGTAATTAAACACAGTGTCAAATAAGGAGGTACAAAGTATGGCGCATACGATTGCATCACTCACAGACGCAGTAAAATCTTATGATAAACATAACGTTTTAGACCAAATCAGTCTAGACATTAACGAAGGAGAACTTTTGGGCTTAATAGGGCCTAGTGGTTCAGGTAAAACGACGACCATCAAATGTCTGCTCGGTATGGAAACATTAAATGCAGGTAGTACGGAAGTCTTCAACCATAGTATGCCTAATCGAGGCGTATTAAGTCATATTGGTTACATGGGACAAACTGATGCTCTATATGAAAATTTAACTGCTAAACAAAATCTTACATTTTTTGGTCATTTAAGTGGTTTAAAAGGCCAACAATTAGCACAAAGTATTGATCAAAATATGAAATTAGTCAATTTAGAAGGTACACTCGATAAAACCATTAACACATTTTCTGGCGGAATGAAACGCAGATTGTCGTTAGCGATTACTTTGTTATCTAACCCGGATTTAATTATATTAGATGAGCCAACTGTCGGTATTGACCCTAAACTAAGACAACAAATATGGTCACAATTAAAATCATTAACGCAACAAGGGAAAAGTGTCATTGTCACAACACACGTTATGGACGAAGCTGAACGTTGCGACAAAATTGGGCTAATTGTAGAAGGACGGCTTTTCGCATTAGGCACACCAGATGAGTTAAAACAAAAATTCAATGTTAACACAATTGAAGAGGTCTTTATTAAAGCAGAGGAGGTTAAACATTAATGAAACTTTTAGCAATGATTCAACGTGTCATCATAGAATTACTCAGAGACAAACGCACATTAGCGCTTATGTTTTTAGCACCTTTATTAGTACTAACTTTAATGTACTTTATCTTTAATTCTGATGAAGACACTTCTTTAAATATTGGTGTCGCCGACTCTGTATCCACTAAAATAACTGACCATATGAAAAATGATGATGTGTCATTCAAGCACTTTGATTCTAATCAAAATGTTAAAGCTAAAATAGAAGACAATCACTTAGATGCTTTTATATATCAAGATCATCAGACTTTACATGTCACTTATACCAATGAAGATCCAAGTAAATCTGGTTCAGTTAAACAGTTAGTACATCAATCTATTCAAAAAGATAAAATGAATGATATTAAAAAAGTAATGAATTCAATGCCACAAGCAGCCAAAAATAAAGATACTAATGATATCCAACTAGATCATAGTTATTTATATGGGGATAAGGATAGTAACTATTTCGATAAAATGTTCCCTATTTTGATGGGATTCTTTGTCTTTTTATTCGTCTTTCTTATTTCAGGCATCGCCTTATTACGCGAGCGCACAACCGGAACGTTAGAACGCGTGCTTGCTACGCCAATTAGACGAAGTGAAATTGTTTTTGGTTATTTACTTGGTTACGGTATCTTTGCTATTATTCAAACATTGATTATCGTTCTGTTCTCAATCTATTTATTAAATATCAACCTAGCGGGTAGTCTTTGGTATGTCTTACTCATTAATATTTTATTAGCCATTACGGCATTAGTGATGGGCATTTTCATCTCAACATTTGCTAATTCAGAGTTTCAAATGGTTCAATTTATACCTATTGTTGCCATTCCACAAGTGTTCTTTTCTGGTATTTTCCCTCTAGAAAATATGACACCTTGGTTAGCTAACATTGGTTATTTATTCCCATTACGATACGCAGGAGATGCGTTAACAAACATTATGATTAAAGGACAAGGTTGGTCTGATATTTGGTTTGATGTTCTAATTCTTCTCATTTTCATTATATTATTTATCATTTTAAATATCCTCGGACTTAAACGTTATCGCAAAGTTTAACAATCTATCATACGACTTATAAAAATTGTAGCCTGGGACATAAATTAATGTCTCAGGCTACAATTAAATTTAAGGGCTATCTATATTTCTGTTCCACTCAGAAGCTTTTGTCTATCCTATAAATATATCTAATAAACGGCTTAAAAATTGGTCTTTAGTCAGTTGTTGATCGTGTTTGGCAAAGTAATAGAAATCTGATGAAAATGAGTTTAGCATCAAATTAATCTTAAACTCTAAATCTTGGGTCTGTTGCTGACTAGTGAACTGGTCTTTAATCAATTCTTTCAGTTGTTCATAAAACGGAATATTAATCATTGACTGATGTTGAGAATTTGATTTCTCAATAAAATTTAGGACATTAAAGTTTGCCTCTTTTAAATCTAAATAAATAGATAAAATACCATATATTTTATCTCTCACAGACGCATCTTGATGCTGATGAAGGAACGTATCCATTTCATCAAACATATCATGAACCTTTTCATCCATCATCGCTTGGCATAGTAACGATTTACTTTCAAAGTGACGATATAAAGTGCCTACACCCACGCCAGCTTTCTTCGCGATTTCCGACATATTCATCTCACTAATATCTTCACCCTGTGCTAATAATTGGGTCGTTGTCTGTAAGATGATTGCTTTGTTATGCGTTGCATCACTACGTTTTTTCCGTTGATTGGTCATCTTATCCCCTTCCAAATGATGTGCTCCCTTTTATGGTTCTAATCTATTAATTTTAACATCTAAATTGAATTCTTCTTTTAAAAATTGACGATAATTTTCACTTGTCACATCATATTTTTCTTTATCTCGTTGTTTCGTTAACGTTAAATTATTTTGAGACATTGTCGCACGACCATATGATTTAGGCATTGTAACGAGCAAACGTTTAACGAATGTAGAATTAGGATTAGTTTGATTGTATTCGATATTGTAATCAAAATCATGAATGTCTCTAGGTTCTAACTCAGCTTCGTATTCTGTATCCCACTCATTGTCTTTCCATTTTTGAATGTAGAATAAGTTATCATTTACATAAATGGCACGATATTCTCCGTTAATATCCTCAATGATTGCATCACTATCTTGATTATTAATTGGCATAGCACTTATTGGCAAGTCACCATAACCGACATCAGCGACATAATTGACACCATCAATCGGCACGATTAATGACATATGAGAGCCTTTAAGACTACGTCCGCCCCCTGGTGTATGAATAGTTGCAGATACCATGTTTGCTGTGAAGCCTTTTGCTTCTAAGTACGCTTTGAAGAAGTGATTCATTTCATAACAGAAACCACCACGTTGGTGATTAACGATTTTTTCATAGATATCATCTACTTCTACTGAAATTCTCACACCATTTTGAACATCTATATTTTCAAAAGGCACTGTTAACATATATCGTTTTAAATAATAATTTAATGCTTCTAAGCTTGGTTCATTATATTTATTTGGATCTATATTTAAATATTTTTCAAGACCTTCAATATTCATTACTAAGCATCTCCTTTTTACTTTTTTCGTTTTTTAACACTATCTATATTATATTGAATTCATAAATTTGACAAACGGAACGCATTCCGAATAAAATAAGTGATAGTTGATTCCATTTAAGAAAAGAGGTGAAATTATGACTCAGACACAACCATCACATTTAAATATAAAACAACGTAATTTAATGATTGCGGTCATGATGATTGGTGCTTTTATTGGTGTCTTAAACCAAACGTTACTTACAACGATATTGCCAGAGGTCATGAAGGACTTTGCGATATCAAGTAGTACGGCACAGTGGTTAACGACCATCTTTATGTTAGTGAACGGTATTATGATTCCTATCACAGCCTACTTAATTGAGAGATTTTCATTACGTACACTATTCTTTACGGCTGCGACCTGTTTAATACTTGGTTCTTTAATCTGTATGTTGGGTGTTAATTTCCCATTATTATTAGTGGGTCGTAGTATTCAAGCGTTAGGTGCAGGTATTTTAATGCCATTATCTCAAACACTATTATTCATTATTTTTCCTGTTGAAAAACGTGGTATGGCAATGGGTATCTTCGGTCTTGTCATAGGCTTTGCACCTGCGATTGGTCCTACAGCAGCAGGTTGGTTCATCCACCTATTCGATTGGCGCTATCTATTTTTAGTCGTGCTCTTAATTAGTGTGGTTGACGCTATTTTCGGCTTTTTATATTTGAAAAATATTACCGAGACACAACAACCTTCGTTAGACATCTTGTCAGTCATCATGTCTACACTAGGATTTGGTGGTTTACTTTACGGCTTTAGTTCAGCCGGTAACCTGGGTTGGTCACATCCATCCGTTTACGTGACGATCATCATTTCCATCATTATACTTGCGCTATTTATACGTCGTCAGTTGAAACTACCTTCACCGTTACTCGAATTTAGAGTATTTAAATACCGTAGTTTCACCATTTCGATGACTTTAATTGTATTAATGTTTGTACTCTTTATCGGTAATTTGACTATTTTACCTATATACATGCAAACCATGATGCATTGGTCACCTTTAGAATCTGGTCTCATCTTATTACCTGGTGGACTCGTCATGGGCTTGTTGTCACCTGTTACTGGTAAATTATACGACCGTGTTGGCGGCCGAAGTTTAAGTATCACTGGCATGTTATTGATTATGATAGGTGCCTTATTCATGGCACAGTTCAATCCACAGACATCAGCATTGTATGTCATTGTGACATTCTCAATCTTGATGTTAGGTAATTCTATGATTATGACACCAATGACTACACAAGCATTAAACGCTTTACCTGTATCCTTGATTGCGCATGGAACGGCAATGAATAATACAATTCGCCAAATTTCAGCAGCTATCGGTACAGGTATACTTGTAACACTCATGACTGGTTTCGGTCACCTTTCACCATTACACGGTGCAGCCGGTCTTATCCATGGTCTAGATATAACATTTTATATCGTTGCCTTTGTAGCACTGATAGGTGCATTCATTGCACTTTTCTCAGAAAAAAGACAATCAAATACAACAAACTAATCTTTAATATTATTTAATAGGAGGTGTTAAGCATGTTACTAAGACATGTTATTAACGCATATGTAGGAAAAGAAATTTTAAAAAGTAGTTTACCAAAAGTAAAAAATGACGATGCTATGGCACAACAATTTAAAGAAGGATTCGGATTATCACGTCGTTCAATGCGATTAGCAGGATTATTCGAATTTGTAGGTTCTATCTTTTTATTTAGTTCAATTTTAGGCAAACTTGGCCAAAAATTAGTCGTTGTTGGTACTTTAATGATTAACATAGTGATGGGTACAGCAATCTACAATCACTATAAAGCAGGACATGGTCACCAAGGTGCCAAAGCCGCTTCTAAATTCTTTATGTTAAATGTTCTTAGCTTAATCGAAGTTTTAAGTTTAAATCGTCGTCAATAAAAGATTATATTTTTTAAAACTGGATAAATATTTAATATAGTCATTTAATTAAAGGAGGACAATCATATGTCAAATGCAAAAGCGATTGATACACATGCACATTTATGGAGTGAAGACTATTTAGAGAAATTAGGCAAATTAGGTAGTCAAGGAACAGAAGTTGCTAAAGGGATTAATCAATCTGCCTCTAAAGAAGATCTAGACAAGCGCTTTAAAATGATGGACGATGCTGGCGTTGATATGCAAATCATTTCTGCCACACCACAATCACCACAATGGGGTACAAAAGAAGAAGCACATCAAAGTGCACAAGAGATTAACGATTTATATGAATCATTGGTTCAACAATACCCAGACCGTTTCTTAGCATATGGTGCAGTGTCACTTCCATATGTCGATCAAGCTATTAAAGAAGCACAAGAACTACTTAAAAAAGATGCCTTTGTAGGTATTGCGATTCCAACTATTGTGAAAGATAAAGTGTCAGTTGCCGATAAACAATTCGAACCTTTCTTCGAAGCTATGAACGAATTAAACGCAACACTTTATATTCATCCAACTGGTTGCGGTGCCCAAAGTCCACTCGTGAACGACTATCAATTAGAATGGGTGATTGGTGCACCATTAGAATCTACATTCATTACGTTACAATTAATTAAAAATGAGATTCCACAAAAATATCCAAATATCAAATTCCATATTTCACACTTAGGTGGTGCTTTACCATTCTTCATGACTCGTATTAAAGACAATTACGAAGACTGGAATGCCTTTAACATTGATCCATATGAAGTATTAAATCGCCAATTTTGGTATGATACTGCTAATTTCCATGAACCTTCTTTAATCAATACTATTGATACATTCGGTAAGGATAAGCTCATGATGGGGTCAGACTTCCCTTACTTCCAAGACGAGAAATATACACGTGGTGTAGACTATATTAAAAACAGTGATATTGATCCAGACACGATTGACGGCATTTTAAGAGGTAATGCTATTGAGTTTTATCAGTTAAACCATCACCACTCTTAATACAATTACTTTAGTGATAGACTAGCGATACATTTTGCGATTAAATTCAAATATAAATGAAACAATCCCTTTTGATAGATGGTCGATTCGATACGACGATGCTACCAAAAGGGATGATTTATGCTTTTGCACTAAAGAATCCCATTCTAACTGAAACCAGTTGGAATGGGATTTATCATATCTATAATTGAACTTCTTCTGCTAATGGTATAGAGGCTTGTGCCCCTGACTTTTGAACTGTTAGTGATGCGGCTTTATTGGCAAAGTCGATAGCCTCAACTAAATTACGTTCTTTCATATTAAAGCGACTGACAAAGGCACCGATAAACGTATCGCCTGCTGCTGTTGTATCAATAGCTTTTACTTTTTGCGCTGGTACTAGGCCGGAATCATTTTCAACCGCATAGTATGTGCCTTGTTCACCTAATGTAATAATCACGACTTTGGCACCTAAGCTTAAGAAGTAATCTGCATTTTGTGCCATTGATTTTTCATCTGTGACTGGTACACCTGATAATATTTCAGCTTCAAATTCATTTGGTACAATCACATCGATTAATTCTAATAACTCTTGAGGAATCTCTTTGGCTGGTGCGGGGTTTAAGACGGTCGTCACACCTGCCGCTCTCGCAACTTTAAATGCTTCTATAATTGCTGGAACTGGTACTTCTAATTGTGCCACAATGAAATCTGCATCGACAATTGCTGCTTTCGCACTTTTCAAGTCATCTGGTGTCATCGCCATATTCGCACCACCATAGACATAAATCGTATTTTGACCTTGTGCATCCACTGTAATAAAGGCTTGGCCAGTCTTTTCTGTTTCAGATTCTAAAATATAGTCAATATTCATACTTGCTGCTTTAAAATCTTCAAACATAAATTGTGCTAATCCATCATTGCCCACTTTGGAAATGAATGTCGTATCAGCTTTCATACGTGCCGTTGCAATGGCTTGGTTTGCCCCTTTACCGCCACCATATGATTTTTGTGCCTCTTCTACATGTAATGTTTCCCCTGGTTTAGCGTAGCGCTCAACTGTTAAAAATTGATCCACATTGGTAGATCCTAGAATAACGACTTTATTTGTCATAACAATGTCCCCATTTCTATATGTTAAAATGTCACGTTTGATTCCAAAATAATGTTAGAAAATGGCGTAATTTCACCTGTACGAATGTTACCTTTGTTTAATGGATGACTTAAATATGCTTTCATTTCACTGTGTGGAATAAATTCAATTTCAACATCATCATCAATTAAGGCTTTGATTTGTTTTAATTGAGTTGCATTATTGGTTTTAATTTCTTCAGCTAAATAGATTTTTTGGATTTTCATTTCTGAGAGTACTATTTCTAATACATCAATAAATCTAGGTAATTCTTTCGTTACTGCTAAATCAATTCTTCTATCGTCATTAGGAATAGGCATGCCTGCATCATTGACAGTTAATAAGTCATAGTGTCCGATTGTCGCAATGGCTTTAGATACATGACTATTGAGTAATGCTGTTTTCTTCATTTATATCACTCCAGTTGATTATTTTATAAATACTGTAACTGTCGCAGCTACTAAGATAAGAACTAATCCGATCACTGTGACTAACATTTCTTTAGATGTTTTACGTTGATTTAAGAAGTAAATACCAGTTAATGTCGCAAGTACTACAGATGTTTGTGATAATACGAAACCAGTCGCTAAACCGTTCATATTAGGTTGCGCAGAAATGAGATACGTCAATGCTGCAAAGGCAAAGAAGAAACCAGAAATAATTTGTAACCATGTCACTTTATTAGTAAATGGATTACCATTTTTCATTTTCATTAGTCCGTAGATAACTGCAACAATCACCATACCAATCGCTTGTGGTAAGAAGGCTGCTTTACCACCGATATCTGTTGCTTGTGGTGCTGCTGAATATAACCAATAACCAATTTCACCAATGATTAAAATCACTACCGCTTTACGTAATAAGTTTTTATTTGTAGCTTCGGGGTGTTCACTCCAAACTGTCATCCAAGCACCAATCAAGATAACTACTAATGCTAAAAAGCCGATGATTTTATTTGTAACACCAGGCCAGTTACCTAATGCAAAGACGCCCCATAGTGATGCCCCTAATAATTGGAAGGCCGTTGTAACTGGCATGGCACGTGATGACCCTACATATTCAAATGCTTTAAATGTCATAATTTGACCGAAACTCCAACCAGCTCCTGATAATAATGCAAAGAACAGATCCATACCTGTTGGGAAGCCATGGCCTGTGGAGATAAAGAATACAAAGGCAAAGATTAACGTCCCGACTGTAGCACCTATAATTTGGTTAACTGGTTTACCACCAAATTTGGATGCAATCGTTGGAAATAGACCCCAACCGATTAATGGCCCTAAACCAATTAACAATGCAACTAAATTCATGATTCAACACCTCTATTGATATATTTTTTGTCTGTTGCGTTTAGTAAAACGTTTTACTAAATTATAGCACTTCTATTTGTAAATGTATACGCTTTCTTAAATGCACGATTAAAAAACCATACTTATCAATGACTGATTGTATGGCTTATTTGTGTACATCAGTATTTAATTTTGGGCAATCTTTATAATTGTCGTGTCGTTTCTCGTTGAATCAATTGAGTAGGCAGTTCTACTCTTTTATTTTCATGTGGTCTGCCATTGATTTTATCGGTAATTAATTGCAGCGAGATATGAACAATGTCATCGACCGATTGGGCGATAGTTGTGAGTGCTGGTGTCATATAACCTGCCATGTCTATATCATCATAGCCAACAACCGACAAATCATCCGGTACTGATTTACCACATTCTGTTAAACCACGTATGCATCCAATCGCTAATTCATCATTTATCGCAAAGACACCCGTAACATGATGCTCAACCAGTTTTGTAGCAATGTCACGTCCCCCCGCTTTAGACAATTCAGTACAAATTCTGACAGGGGCTGGCAACTGATGACTTTGACACGTATGTTCAAATCCCTTCACTCGATCTTTCATATTAGCCATCAGCTCGTGAGGTTGAATAATCGCTAACTGTTGATGTCCCAAATCGATAAGATGTCGGGCGGCAGTCTGACCCCCCTCTATTTCATTGGTTCTAATAATATCGGTATAACCATGGTCTTCACTTTGATCTAGTAAGACATATGGTACATGATGTTTACTAAGATAATCATTTAATTGATGTGGGTCATTCACATATCGTCCGATAATGAGGCCATCTATGCCACGTTCTACAAGATGTTGAATATTATCTTTGAAGTCTGTACTTGATGTTGCTATAAAACATAGATCAACGTCATCTGCTTTACAATCATCCATTCTTTGCATCATCGCAGAGAAGAATGGATTGGTTAAGTTAGGCAAGACAACACCTATTAACTTTCTTGTTTGGCCTCTGAGTTGTTGGGCATTTTTATTGGGAATATAGCCTAAACGGTCTTTCGCTAATAATACCTTTTGAATGGTTTCTTTAGAGAACCTTGTTTCATTTTGATTTAAAATGTGCGACACCGTCGTTACTGATACGCCCGCTTCTTTCGCCACATCTTTAATTGACACTCGTTTCATACGTCCTTACCCCTTACTGACACGTCCTATATCACAATATATTGCTTACATCTTATCACTAAACAGAGTAGCTGAATAGACTTATATCCTCTTGACTCTACTCTAATGAATGATACATATATACCTTATTCCAAAATGACCACAACTTTATTAAACAACTAAAAATGATTGTTCTACATTTTCAAACAATATGTTGATTTTCCTACAATGATGTTTAACTTGTTTGTTGTATCTATAACATCAGTCTCTTTATAATGTACAAGAAATTTTATATATTTTGATTTTTCTTTTGAAAACAAAATCATTTTTTAAAGAGAGGTAAATTATGACGAATTTTAATAAACAAGAACCAGTCACAATTATCGGTGCGGGGATGGGAGGACTCATCTTAGCGCGCGTACTTTACTTAAACCATATTCCTGTAGTCATATATGAAGGTGAAGCTTCAGCAAATGTAAGAACACAAGGTGGAAAGTTAGATATCCATGAACGTGATGGTCAAATTGCTCTTGAAATGGCAAATTTAACAGAAGCCTTTCAAGCTATTATTCAAGATGGCGGTGAAGCATCTCGAGTAATTAATCAAGAAGGCCGTATTCTCCTAGATAATCCTGATGATGGTACTCACGGTCGACCTGAAGTACTACGAGGTGATTTACGTGACATTTTACTTAACGCATTACCTGACCATATGATTCAATGGAACAAAAAATTGAAGTCTGTCACTACACTTTCCGAAGGGTACTATGAATTGTCATTTGAAGATGGCACAACAACTACGACACATATGCTCGTAGGTGCAGATGGTGCTTTCTCTAAAGTGAGACCAATCTTATCAGAGGCTCAACCTGAGTATACTGGTGTAGCTTCAGTTGAAACTTATCTTTATAATGTTGATGAAAAATATTCGGATACAGCAGCAATGGTTGGTGATGGTGCTATGTATGCACTCGCACCCGGTAAAGGGCTTCAAGCACATCGTGAACCCAATCAGGTTATTCATACCTATGTCACTTTACAACGTTCAAAGGAATGGTTTAATCAAATCAACTTTAACGATACTCAACATGTAATTAAGCATATCGAATCAGAGTTTGATGGATGGCCTGAATCATTAACAGCACTCATCAATCAAACAGAACGTCAGCCTGTGTTACGTAAAGTCTATGCATTGCCAATAGGGCATCGCTGGAAGCCAATGAAAGGCGTCACATTGATTGGTGATGCAGCTCATTTAATGCCACCTGCAGGAGAAGGTGCTAATTTAGCGATGTACGATGGCGCCATGTTAGGACAAGCAATTGCAAACCACCCAAACGATATCAATCAAGCCATTGCAAGTTATGAAAAAGACATGTTTCCACGAAGTGAAAAGGCTGCAGCACATGCAGACCAATTCTTAGATATCTTATTAGGAGAGAACACACCATATCAATTAGCGGAAATCTTAACTGAAACACTAGATGGAAAATAAATATAGCTATTTTAGATTCATTAATTAAAAAAGAAAAGGAATGAATATGATGTCTCAAACGGAAAACAATCACATTACAATTATCGGTGCGGGGCTTGGTGGACTTACACTTGCCCGCGTACTGCAATTAAATTCTATCCCAGTGACTATTTATGAAAAAGAACCTTCAGCTGAATCACGCACGCAAGGTGGGCAGTTAGACATCCATGAACGTGACGGTCAAATCGCATTACAAAGAGCTGGACTCTTTGACCAATTCCAATCAATCATCCATGATGGTGGTGCAGCTGCTAAAGTACTTGATAAAGACGGTAATACTATTGTAGATATCCCAGATGATGGTAATCATGGACGAACTGAAGTACTTCGCGGTGACTTACGACAAATACTACTCCAATCACTTAAACCGAATACCATCCAATGGGATAAAAAATTAACAGACATTCAAAGTTTAGAGCACGGCCAACACCGACTTTCCTTTGCTGATGGAACAACGGTAACAACCCAAATCCTTGTCGGCGCAGATGGTACTTTCTCTAAGGTACGTCCTTTAGTCTCTGATGCTAAACCTCAATACGTGGGTACATCATTAATTGAAACGTATTTATATGATGTAGACAATCAACATCCTTCCGCAGCCAATATAGTAGGTCAAGGCGCTATGTATGCTCTTGCACCTGGTAAAGGGATCCAAGCACATCGCGAACCAGGAAATGTCATTCACACTTATATTGCTTTAAGACAAACAGAGGCAGAATTAGATCAAATTGATTTTAATAATTCTAACGTTGCACTTAAACAATTAGCTCATCAATTTGACCAATGGCACAATGACTTATTAACACTGATCAATGAAAGTGAAAAAGGTCCAATTTTACGTAAAATACATGCCTTACCTGTAGGTCATCAATGGGATCGTGTGCCTGGAGTTACGATTTTAGGTGATGCAGCACATGTCATGACACCAGCTGGTGAAGGTGCTAATTTAGCTATGTTTGACGGATCCGAATTAGCACAAGCAATCATTGAACATCCTAATGATATTGAAACAGCATTCGCACAATATGAACAAGCTTTATTCCCACGTAGTGAAAAAGCTGCTGCAAGAGCCGACCAGATGTTAGACAAACATTTAAGTGATCGTTCACCGTATGACTTTGCGGAGGTTCTTTCTAATAAGGAATTAGATGGCACCAATTAATATGAAAAGGAGCGTTCCAATTGGAAGGCTCCTTTTTTAGCTTTATTTTAAAATCCTAATAATTGACTCGCATTGCGATGTAAGAATTTTTCTTTTTGCTCTTCTGTTAGTAAATCTGTAGATTCAATATCTTTAACTAAGTGCTTAATGACTTGATCTGTTGTATAAGGCGCATCTGCACCATATACGATTTTATTTTCATCTACCATTTTTAATAAGGTTGGAAGTTGATGTGGTAAAACCATACCTGCTAAATCAAAGTATAAACTTTGCATCACTTGTTCAATATCATCTGGACCATTTTCAACGTTAAACATTTTATTACCAATATTAACACGTTGCGCAATGACAGGTAATAATGCACCACTATGCGGTACAATCCATTTAATATTAGGATACTTACTAAATACATTGTTTTGACTCATAAAAATGATTGTACGTGTAGTATCGAAAAAGAATTCCATTAATGGTGATAAAATTTGTGCTTTAATGGATTCATTCACTGGTTTAGGCTCATTAGGATGAATTGCTACGGTCGCTTGTCGTTCATTCAATTTCGCTAACACTTGGTCTAAACGGTCATCTCCTAAATAAATACCACGTGCATTCGTTGGCAATGTAAAACCAAGAGCGTGTTGTTCATCTAAAGCATGGTCAATCATGCGAATACTTTCATCAACTAATGGTAGTGGTAATGAAGCAAAGTAACCTAATTGATCACTATGTGCATGATGTAAATCTTCAGCATAGGCATTAACTTCTTCCGTGAGTTCTAGCATCACTTCATCTGGTGCAGCACTCAAATGGGGGCTTGAAATAGAAAGCACACTATAATCAATGTCTTCTTCTGCCATTAATTTCAAATAGTCATCGACAGAGAATGCTGGCGTTGGTACACCGTCTCCTTTACCATCAAAATAATCATCTAAAAATTTCACAAACCCAGGTGATAGGTAATGTGAATGTAAATCTATTTTCTTCATCATTAATATACTCCTTTTATATAGACTCTGTTTGATACGTCAACCATTGATCCAATCGATTGTAAAAGTCATTCAATTGTTCTGGTCGATCAATGCCTTGTAATTCATGATTAACACTATATCCAATGTAATTAAGGCAGAAACTTAAACATGCGTAGCTAGATCGATATTGGTTCAACGCGTTAGCTGGTAACGAAATTGTAGATGGAACAACAGGTGCCAAGCTATCCTTTTCATATACGCATTCCATAGTATTGATATACCATGTATCGTCTTGTTTAACCAATCCATAAACAATTTTCGCATCAGAATTAAGTTGCATCTGAACCTCGTTAATCGGTAATCTTGTTTGAATCGTCGCTTGCATAATCGCCACTGCTCTATCTTGATTTATCCATATTTGCGAATTGTAAATTTGATGTGGTGCATAACGATTCATTTCTCTAGAAGCATCCACAAATGCCTTACCTGAACCTTTAAACCACGAAATGTTTATCATTGAGTCTTCAGCAAAGCATTCATACATACTGTCCCAAAGACTATTGTCGCGACAAAATCTCTCAAACTGAATGAGCTCTAAAATATTTTCCTTATCTAGCAACGTATCCTGTGTGTATGGGCGATTTCTTTCAAATAACATATTAAATCTCCTTTAATATAACTTGCTCATATGTCCTTAACAATATTATTCGGACACCTATCCGTTTATTATGAGAAAAATTTTTCTAAATTACAAAAGATTTGATTTCTAAAGTAAAAATAAACAAGCCCATTTGAATGACTGTTTTAGCACAAAAAATACCTATTCTAATTAGGAGCAATATCCATATTAGAACAGGCTTATTTTCGACTTAGAATTTATGAATGTTGTTTATGAAAAGGGATTACCCATATTAAGATATTAAGTAACAATCCAATGAGTGCATACGGTGGGAAGAAAAATGAAATGATCAATGTGATAACATTGTTAGCAAATGAAATCATTTCTTTGACTCTCGTTTCACTCAAATGATGATTTTGCGTTTTAGGTGATAGTTTAATTACTTGGTTTCTTAGTAACATAAATGACAAATTAAACGCGATAATATCTATGTTATACAATAACGCTGCTTGCCATGACATAATATCATGACCAAACCATGCAGTGATGGTTGGTAGTAGTGATAACCAAAAAAGGAAATTAATGTTCGCCCATAATATTTTATTGTTGATTTCGCTAATTTGGTTTAATAAATGATGATGACTAATCCAAATTGTTGCAATGGCTATAAAGCTAACTGCATACGCTATAAAGTTATATTTCAATTCTAAAATAGCTTCTAAACTATGGTGATGTTCTGGTAATTTAAGTTCTAATACTAATATCGTAATAATAATGGCTATAACGCCATCACTAAACGCTTCAACTCTACTTTTAGACATTCATTTCCAACTCATTTCTCATCTTTATGTAAGAATCAAAAGTTACCTTATTCTATAAAAATAGTCAATATATATTGGTATTTTATATGCGATTTACCAGCTTACAACGTCTCATTTCAAACTAAATTTTCACCTACTGTGTTTTCCACCGTATATCGAGCATAATTTGATATTTTCTCTAAATATTGGTCTAATTCATTATTGTCGAAATGGGCTAATACGATAAAACAAGCTTCTCCACTCACTTTATAAAATTGTTCAATATGATCAAAATCCATCGTTATTTGTTTTATTTGATCAAAGCATTATCTAACTTTGCAGTAGTTACTACTACAACTGAATTTTTATCAAACTTAAAATAATCTCGCTTTATTCTCATAAGTTAAGGGAGTGGGACAGAAATAATAAAGAACCACTAATCATTTATTATGTAGTGGTTCTTACGCATTAGCCACAGCTAATGTGTACTTTAAAATAGGAATACATGAGTGAAACTCATGCATAAGAAATACTAATTTCTAAAGAAAAAGTATTTCTTTATCGTTGTCCATCCCCAACTTGCATTGTCTTTAGATTTTCTTTTCGAAATTCTCTATGTTTGGGGCCCGTCCCCACGGCAAGGCTGACTAGAAATGAATATAACTTGAAATATATTTATGTCCCAGCCTGTTTTGGATTACATCATTAATTTTATTCAGGTTTAACATGGATACGTCGACCTTTACCTAAGAACATTTGAATTATAGAAGCGATTAATAGAATGATGTTAAAAACAATCATCATCATAAACACGTTATCATCAGCATCAATTGTGATATCTTGCATTTTTTTCGATAAGATTAATTGGTTCTGTACTGGGTTGTCTATATGAGTCGTGAAACTACCATATAATAATTGAACACCTTGTTGAATATGATCTTTCATTGTATAAGCAATGATAGGTACCAGTAGTGCCGCAAAGAAATTACGCATCGAATGCATTGTCGTTGAACGATTAGAAGCAAATTTAATTTCTCCATCTAATAACGTGGCCATCGCACCACTTAGTAATGCCATAGATGCGCCAAATCCTAAGCAAGCCGCTTGCAAGTATAATAACGGCAAATTAATCACATTACCCATCGCTATCCAGTGCACACTGACATATAATAATGCTACCGAACCAAGGGAACCTAATATACCTGCCCCAATAGCACTATAAAAGAACATTTTAATAAAACCAGCTATGACGACACCTATGAAGAAGCATACATAAAATCTTGCTATATCTTCAAATGGTAGCTTTAATATCTTAGTAAGAAAAACATTAATACCTGCTATCCCAGTCAACAATGTTAAATGTGATGATATCGCCATCACTGCTCCTACACTAGGCTTTTTAGCAAATAATGTTTTAAAATACACTAACGGTGAAGATGAATGCATGTTTCTGTATATAAAGTTCACTAGGAAGAACATCGCTAGTAGTAGAAATGGCCATACCCATAATGAGCTATATCCTTTTTGCGTTAACATAGCCATTGGTATCACAAAACATAATATAGTTAAAAACAATAAAATAATAAGCACATAATCAATAGAATTCGAAGACACATGTTTGTGCTCTTCTTTATTTAAAAATACTGTCCCAAATATTAAACAAACGATAACTGAAACGATATTAAGTACAAATACCCAATGCCAACTATCAAGCTCTAATGAAACACTACCAGATAATCCGCCTAACGCGTTGGCACCAAACAAGCCTACGATGACAAATAATAAAAATACATTGCGGAATCTTCGTGGGAAGTTACGAAATAATTGTGGTAATAAAGTAAAAAATAGAACACCTGTACTAACGCTTTGTATAATTTTAGCAATACTTAATACTATTAAATCCTGTGATATGAGACCGATTATTGAACCGATTAAAAAGAAAGAAACAAAAAGTAGATAATTTTTCTTGAAACCTAAACGATGTGTGAATACATGTCCTAATGGAATACCAAATGCAAACGCAAAGTTCGCTATAACTGACGGTATGATTAAGTACTGTGAACCAGTACCAAAAGAAGTTTGAAGTATACCTTGATTTAAACTATAAGCTAAATTGGAAAAATATTGCGACCCAATACCAAATATTGTAATGACTGTGAGCACAAAAATTTCTAACATTCGTGCGCGACGCGACCATAAAAAACCCATATTATCCTTCTTTCTATTTAAATTCCGAATTATAACAATATATCATTTTACCACTTTTCAAAATAAAAACATATAAAACTTTCTCGAACAACAACAAAAATTGTACACTATCCATTTTAAACTACCAATATAACTCATATTTAAACGTTTGATAAACGAACCTTTTACTGGTGCTCAAGTTACAAGACAAGCTGTGGCACAACTAGTAAATGACATAGTAAACCAACCTGAGCTTTATTCTAGAGAAAGTATTGACGTTAACGAACCAAATACTAATTTCGATAAACCAAGTTTTTATTAATGGTATATTGACGTCTTTCAATGCAAACAACCTCCACGACTGATCTAGGTCGTAGAGGTTGTTTTTGAATCAAATTTAATGATCTGCCATCCATGGCCTGCTTTGTTTGGTTGGTCTAGGTGTCATTTTCGGTAATTGATCTTTGGACATGATGCGAGGTGTTTGCCCTCGTTCAATTCTTTGTTTTAGTTTTCCATCCATTTTATAGGTTTGGAATGTTGAGAATACGCGCTTAGCATCATGATGACATTGTGGACATTCTGCCATATCATGTTGTTCCTTCATAGATTGGCGTAAGGTAAATTCGCCACATTCTTTACATTCATAAGTATATTGAGGCATTATTGATCAGGCTCCAAATTCGGTACGATGTCATCTTTGAAAATTTCTCTTGGAATCGCAATCGTACAACATGCATTAGGCACGTCCACTATACCTGCGACTGTACCTTGTACCGGTGCAGTACCTAATAACATATAAGCTTGTTCACCTGTAAATCCACGTGTTTTTAGGAATTCAATCGCATTTAATACCGCATTTCGATACGCTGTATTGGCATCTAGATATGTTTGTTTACCACTAAATTCATTTACAGAAATACCTTCAAACACAATATAATCTGTATAATTCGGCATTACTGGTCCTGGTTTAAAGGCAGGATTCTTTTTAATATGATATTTTTCCATACCATTTTTAATAACGTTGACTCTTAAATCAATCCATCCTGGCATTTCAATACCACCACAGAAGGTAATTTCTCCATCCCCTTGAGAGAAATGTAAATCTCCAACTGAAAGTTTTGCACCTTCAACAAATACTGGGAAATAGATACGAGAACCTTTTGATAGGTTTTTAATATCACAGTTTCCACCATTTTCACGAGGTGGCACAGTACGCGCACCTTCTCTCGCTACTCTATCAAAGTCTTTACCAGTTAAGGTACCAGCCACCACTGCATCCGTATCAGGTAAGTTAGCTAAGACTGGTTCACGATTTGGATCCGTATCCACTAATTCTTTCTCGCGACGATTCCATTCATCTAGCATCTCTTGAGTAGGTGCCACACCAATCAATCCTGGATGAATCTGCCCTACAAATTCAACTCCTGGAACATGTCTACTCGTTGCATAAATACCATTAAAGTCCCAAATTGATTTCTGTGCATTTGGATAATGATCAACTAAGAAGCTACCACCATTTGTTTTATCGAAAATACCATTGAATCCCCATTGATGTTCATCAAAAACACCAATATCTAAGATATCTACTACAAGTAAATCACCTGGTTGTACGTTGTTTACGTGTACTGGACCACTTAAAACATGTACACGATTTAAGTTCACGTATTTAATATCACTCGGATCATCATTATTGGCAACTTGTCCATCTGTCCAATCTAAGCATTCCATTCTAAAGGATTCTCCTGGGTCTACTGAAAATGCTGCTGGAATATCTGGATGCCATCGATTGTGTCCTGGATGTGCTTGCTGATCCATCTTCTTGTTTAAATCAATACTAAATAACTTTTTAGGCATATGCCCTTCCCCCTTACATATGAAAGTTAATTATGACTGATTATTAAGTTATCTAAATATTAACACAATTAAAGTTACAAAATATATTAAAATGTGTATATTTTTATCAATTGGAATTATTACGATAAATAAACGATATAAGCTGAATGTTCAAGTGGAAGTAGGGGAGGGGAGTTACAAAGGAACATTCTAAAAATAAGACGCCCGTTTGTCTTACTTCAGACAAACGGAACACTTACCCGAAGTTGTATAAACCTTTCGTAGCAAACTTTATAGCGGGTTGATACAATTATGTCATTATTATAGATTCACTTTCCACTCTATATTTATATTATTCATTTTCAACATTTTTACCGACCGGTTCCCATTTCAATACAAATGTAATTATGAGACCAATCAGTGGTACAAGACCAATCCATAACATCGTTTGGTTTAATCCGACTGTTGCTAATATAATCGGGAATACAAACGTTCCAATAATACTACCAGTTCGACTCACTGACTCCACAATACCTGTCGCTTGTGAACGTAAATGTGTTGGGAATGATAATGCACCAATCGTCTTACCTTGCGTTCCTGGTCCACCTGAATGACCGAATAAGAACAATGCAATTAAACATGTATTCATTACCATTGGTAAATTATTGTAAAATAGTCCTGTTACAACCATGACAAACAAAACAATGCCGAAACCTATCATTGTAAGTTTTCTCGTACCCAATCGATATGTATACTGTGCACCTAAGTACGCACCGATGATACCTGCAATATTGACAATTGCTGTACCAAATAAGACCCCTAGCTTATCCTCACTTATCATGTACTTCGCTATAATTGGAATATATAATCCCACTGCGTAGTATTGCATACCTTGCAATGTTGATATCGCTGTTGCTAAAGTTAACCTTTTTAAATATGGCTTTTTAAGCAGTGCTTTGTAAGATTGTTGATGTTCATAATGATTGGCCTGATATTCTTCTTGTCTTTCTTCTAGCTTCAACTGGACATCGTAATGTTTCTGAATATAGTTTGTCGCCTTTTCGAGTGAAAAATGATTAATAATCCAAGTTGGACTTTCTTGTAAATACTTTAATCGCATGATGTATAACACTAAAGCAATACAAGCCCCAAATCCAACGGCCATACGCCACAATGTTTCTCCTGCTCCCATTAAGAAAAATGCAATGACCACTAACGACGATGTCACAATCGCTATGTACCATACGACTTGCCAGTAGTTAACATTACGACCTCGTTGCACTTTATTACTAATTTCTGCAATAAACGTAAATGCAACCGGACTATCCATACCTATCGCAATCCCCATCAGAAATCTACATATCAATAGAATCATTATATTAGGCGAAAGTGCTGCACCTAAAGACGTTACAATTAATATTAATAATGAAATTGAAAGGATACGTTTTCTACCAAATCGATGCGCCAGCGTTCCTCCAAAAATTGCACCAATCAATGCCCCTACAGGTAATGATGTCATCACGAATGACAACATGGTTGGTGATAAATTGAATTCTTTCGTGATTTGGTCTGTCATTGTTCCTAAAATGGTAATATCATATGCATCTAAAAATATCGTTCCTAATATCATCAATAACAATATATTAGATGTATGTTGCTTGTCCGCATCATCAATGATTCGATACAAATCTTGCTTTGACTTCACAATTTCCATATTAATCATCCCTTATTTTATTTTAGATTAAGCGTAATTAATGATTATTAACTCATTGTTAAGTGCAAATAAATATTTATTTAAGTCATATGCTTTCAGCTCCGTCATAGTTTTAAAAAAATAGCGTCTATCTCAAATGTAAGATAGACGCTATATAGTTAATTATTCTGTCGTCGTTGACTTGTTAGAACGGATTTTATAAACAATTAATCCAATGATAAATCCAATTAATGCCGGTAGAATCCAACCCATACCAATATCAAAGAATGGTAGGTATTTTTCACCTAATGAAATGATAAATTTAGCGAATGATGTTTTCAAAAATGGCTCTGGACTAGCCTTAACACCATCAATAAATGACGCAATCATTGTGAAGAAAATCGTAAATCGATATACAATTTTCGAATGATTGAATAATGGACTTACTAAAGTTAATAAAATAATTGTAATGGCCAATGGATAAATGAACATCAATACTGGCGTTGAATACATAATGATTTTAGTTAAACCAACATTAGCAAAAATACATGCTAAGATACTGACCACTGTAGCAAACATTAAGTAACTGCGTTTCGGGAATAACTCTGTAAATGTTTCAGAGAACGCAGTGATTAAACCAATCGCTGTTTTTAAACATGCGACAATAACGATCAGAGATAATACGATAATTCCGTAATCTCCAAGATAGTGTCTCGCAATTTGAGCTAATGCAATACCACCATTTTCACTCACTTTAAATTTACCGATACTCATCGTACCCATAAACGCAAGTAAACTATAGATAATCCCCATTAAGACAATACTGATAGTTCCTGATTTAAATGTTTCTTTGGCGATGCTGTTAGGATTTGTGATACCTAACTTTTTAATCGTAGATACAATAATAATACCAAAGGCTAATGATGCTAATGCATCTAACGTGTTATAACCATCAATGAATCCTTTAAGTAATGGACTCTTATCGTAATCTGCACTCACAGGCGCATTCGTTAACCCACCTAATGGATGAATGAACGCTAAGACTACAACAATACCTAATAAAACTAAAAAGACTGGATTTAAAAATTTACCTATGTAATCTAAAATTTTAGACGGCTTTCTCGCAAAGAACCAAGCTAATAAGAAGAAGATAATACTAAAGATCGGTAAGTAAATCTTCGCAACATCAGGTGAAATGAATGGTGAAAATGCAATTTCAAAAGATGTTGTCGCTAACCTAGGTAACGCAAAGAATGGTCCAATGACTAGATATAATCCAATCGTAAATATGTATGCATACGTTTTACTGACTCTTGATGTAATTTCAAAAATACCATTTGTTTTAGACATACCGATAGCAATAATACCTAAAAACGGTAATCCAATAGCAGTAATTAAAAAGCCTAAATTAGCAATAAATACGTTTGACCCTGCTGTTTGTCCAAGATGAATTGGGAAGATGATATTCCCAGCACCAAAGAATAAACCAAATAGCATTGATCCGATAAAAATGTTCTCTTTTAAAGTCAATTTGTTTTTCATCATGTCTGTTTATTCTCCTAGTTATTTTTTATTCATTATACATGATATTTTGTAAAGGAAAAATGTAAATAACAAGAAAATTTTAAAAAATTAGACAATAATACATCATTATTACTTTATAAATTGTAAAATAACACATTAAATTATATTTAAAAAAAGTACTATACACCATCTGCATAGCACTTTAGTATTATTTAATAAAAATTTACACTCATCTTTGTGTTATTAATTAGTTATCAAACTATTATTCTTCTAATTCTTTAATAACTTTAGCCGGTACACCTGCTGCAAGGGTATTATTTGGTATATCCTTTGTGACTACGGCACCTGAAGCGATCACTACATTATTTCCAATAGACACTCCAGGAGTAATCGTGACTTTGCCACCTATCCAAACATCGTCGCCTATATTTACAGGACTTGCTTGAGCTAAATATTCTCGTCTTCCTTTTGCGCTTAATGGATGGTTAACTGTATATATATCAACATTAGGACCTATCATCACATGATTTCCAATGTTCACTGGTGCTATATCTAGAATGGTAAGGTTATAGTTTGTTAATACGTCATGTCCGACATGTATATTTTTCCCGTTATCACAATTGAATGTCGCTTGGAATGAAATGTTTTCACCAGCAGAACCTAATATTTGGCGGATTTTACTTTCTTGTTGTGCCGGTTCTGTAGCAGGAATGGCATTAAATTCTTGGCATAATTGCGCTGCTCTAGCTTTACGTTCCGCCACTTCTTTATCATCAAAATGATATGGCATACCTTTATCTAATTTTTCTAATTCTCTCATTGCTATCTAATCCTCTCAAGTTCATATTATTCATGGTTTTTATAAAATAACGGCTTAATACTTCTCTATTTCTTTAGCAATTTTACTTTCCTTTTGATTGACCGACGCCTTTAATTGCTTAACAATATTCACTTTTTCCTGCTTACTTCTATTTTGACTAAGTTTGTATGCGGCTTCTATATCATTTACTTTAACTTGAAATCCGACAATCCCTTTGATTTGTTTCTTAGTATCTTCTGACAAATGATTCCATATTGCACCATCATCTTTGTGACCTTCATAGTGATTCAATAATTGCTTCAAATCAGATACTAGTTCATCATGATTCAATAATCGCCCTTCACCATATACATGTATACTTTGATAATCCCATGTCGGTACGTCTTCTGTTTCATACCATGTAGAGGAAATATAGGCGTCTGGTCCTTGGAAAATCACTAATACCTGTGCGTTATGTTCTATCGTTTGTACCAATTCATTTTGTTTTGCTAAATGTCCTGTAATCACTAATTGATCATCTTGTTCTGAAATCATCACTGGAATATGTGACGCGATGGGTTTTACGTCGTTACTCGTTACAATTGTCGCAAAATTATTATGCTGTATAAATTGTTTAATTTCTTCATAATCATTGATTTGTGAATGCTTTCCAATATACATGATGTCACACACCCTTTTAATGAATTCGTCTTATTCAACATCGAATCTTTTTTATATTCAAAAAGCTGTAGATGAATGATCCACAGCTCCCCGTTTTAATGCCTCATTTGTCGTATTACAACATTATAAATATTGATCTGCATGCTCTAATCTATAATGTTCTGTCACTTCTTTTTCATGTTCGAATTCTTTTTCAGTTAATTTCTTAATATTTTCTACCGCATACCCTAATTTCTTTGCGAATGCTTCTACTTCATCTTTGTCTTTCGCAAGAACAAACATTGTTAACACATTATCATCAACAATATCTTTATGATGTTGATAATCTAATTTAAAAAATTTCATGACTATCTCCCCCTCTTTACGTGTTTATTATATACCCCAAATCATCATTTTATTCATGTAAATTGCCATCTTTTTTGTCTATATTGTTAAAAATATTATTTTGAATATTGAAGTATATTGCTTCATTTATATTCTCTCAATACAACTCTAAAGGAAGGTAACAACCATTTCATTTGAATTTTCAAAAAAATTAAATATTGATTAACAATGTTTTGTGGGCGATTTAATTTTTTGAACATTATGTTACAATTGTCAAATGATTTTTTATAGAACAATTCTTATTTCTACTAAAGGGGTTTAATGACATGAATATTATATTAGGCGTCGGAACACTCGTTATTGTGTTGGTCATTATGACATTGTTCCTTAAATTCGCACCATACGGTAAGGAAGGCTTACAAGCTTTATCTGGTGCTGCTTGTGCCACATTCCTACCCCAAGCATTCTTAAGTTATGCAATCGGTGGTATCTTACATATTAAATTCTTACAAGACATCGGGGACCTTGCGGGTAGTCTAGGTGGTATTGCGGTAGGTATACTCGCATGCATCAATTTAGGTGTATCACCTGTCTTCGCTATTATCGTCGGTCTTGTATTAAAGGATTTCAGTTTATTACCAGCATTTATCGCTTCATATATAGTTGCATTTATTATTAAATTGATTCAGAAGAAAGTGCCTGAAGGTTTAGATTTAATCGCAGTGATACTCATTGCACCGGCATTAGTATATGGACTTGCATCACTGATTAATCCAGGTGTTACAGCCGTATTAAATCAAATTGCAGGTGCCGTGAATTCAGTTGGCGACAGTAGTCCATATGCTCTAGCGATCATCTTAGGCTTAATTATTCCAGTTACAAGTATGACGCCATTAAGTTCAATGGTTCTCGCAAGTATCTTAGGCCTTACAGGACTCCCAATGGCCATTGGTGCTATTACTTGTACAGGTGCGTCATTTGTAAACTTCACATTATTCAACATTTTGAAAATTGGCGAGAAACCAAATCGATTTGCAGTCTTTATCGAGCCTTTAACACAAATTGATTTAATCGTTAGATATGCGCCCGTTTTATATGGTACGAATGCTCTTATCGGTATGGTCAATGCTTGTATTATTGCATTTAGTGGACTTAAAATTGGTGTCACAGGTATGGCAACACCTATTGCAGGTGCGATTGTTTTATTTGGCTTTAACAATCCAGTTTCATCAGCGATTACAATTATTACCGTAGCTATAACAAGTCTAGTACTCGCCTCTATTATTGGTACACTTATTAAAAAATTCGATTTAATGCACTTACACATACCAATGCCTTGGCAGAAACATACTAAACACTCATAACACATAAATAACTCCCAACCATGCGATTATTATCGCGATTGGGAGTTGTTTTTTTATATCTAGTTAACAATCAAGACATACATATAGTTTTACATATTTAGCGAACTTTTTAAATTTTGTTCAAAACTTAATATCCTGAACCGATTTTGTCCCCGTTTTCGTCATATTTAGTCACATAACCATCATCTGTATCAACAGTATATGAGCCGGCTAAATTACCGTCTTTATCATCATATGAGAATCCCCATTTACCGTCACTTGTTTTTTCAGGTTCTTTAAATGTATACGTATCTGTATCTAACTTTTCACCTTCGTAAGATTCTACTTTGTCGATGACATTATCACGTGTCACTTCTTCAGAATCTGAACTACTATCAGATGAACTATTGTCGTCTGAACTTGAATCATCATCACTTTCGTCGTCAGAGAATGTTGGCATTTTATCATAAATATTAATCTTATTGGCTATTTGCTTAAATTCATTAGAATCTTTGTATTTATCATAGACTTCTTTCGTATCGTGTTCTTCTCCATTTTGTAAAGCATCTTTATAGGAACGAAGTTCACCTTGCGTCCCTCCTAAATAAATTTTGTCATTACTTACACCAATAACAGATGCGAATTGGCCAATTGAAGGTGAAACAACATAAAATTTCATACCTTCTGGTGCATTGGGAATAGGTTTCATATCTCGAGTTATAGCAAAATGTTTTAATTCTTTCGTCTTTTTACCATCCGACATTTGTGTCGTATATCTTCCTGTTAAAATATCATTTTTAGTTATAGCATACTCACCAGATTCATTTGCTAAAAATACTAACGCCAACTTTTCTTTTTCAGATAGATTCGCAATATCATTATCAGATGATTGTTTAGAATTACTTGAGTGGTTTGAACTTTCTTTACTTGATGATGACTTAGAATTGTTCTCTTTTTTACTGTCTTCACTCTTTTGTGTATCTTCTACTTTCGATGCTCCTTTTGAATCACTAGATGAATCGCCATTGTTACAAGCTGACAAAAGTAATAATGCTGTTCCACTTAAAAATAAAAATTTCTTCAATGATAAATCCCCTTTGTTTTATGTTTTTTCAAAAATTCTCAAATATATATTATTAATGCTTCTTTATACGATGCAATTATACTATATTTTTATAAAAATATGGCTAACAAACAGAAATTATTTATATTTATACCGTATATGCAAAAATGTATTTTTAAAATTAATAGTTATACTGCTAAAACCGAAAATCATTTTATACTTTAAATTTGAATCTTTTATAAATTTGTTGTACTTTATAGTTGGTAGCGTTTTCACTACCAAAAAATACACAGGAGTGATGCTTTATGAAGAAATTAACTAAAACTTTTGTTGCGGGAAGCATTGTATTAGGCACAGCACTAGGAGTAAGCGTTTCTACAGATAATGTATCATCTCACCAAGCACACGCAGCGTCATCACAGTATTGGTATAAATATAACGGTTACACTGCTTCAGGAGGTAACTTTTTATTAAGCCAATCATTCTATAATGGTTTAAAAGCGGATAATTTAGAGTTCAATGGTGTTAAAGTTAGCGGTAAATATCAAGCACCTACTAACTCTAAAGTCATTTATGATCAAACATTCCAACAGTATAAAAATCACAAAGCAAGCAATGTAGATATTAAAGTAAAACCAAACTCAATTAGCTTAAAACAAGTGAAACAAAAATATGGTAATAACTATGATTATCAAAATCCATTAACAGGACCTGCTAAAAAGAAAGGCGATGGCATTTATAGTTATCAAGTAGGCAAAGGTCATATTGCGTTTGCAATTGAAAACGGATATGTCACTAAAGCCAACGTATCATAAACGTCTTTGAGCTAGTTTAATATTATACCTTCCATATATAAAAGAGAAGCTATGACATAAATATATACTTCAAGTTACATTTATGTTTAGGCAGTAGTTGACTGAAAAGTCATTCTTTTTCTTAGAGAAATTAGAATGACTTACACATGCGTATTGACTCATGTGTTCAAATTAAGCTTTAGAGGTATACATGAACTAAAGTTCATGCATAAAACCGTCT